>Ga0207695_10000022_pt1 | contig 659090 bp, 538 predicted proteins | sample KBSC54metaG_FD_184354 | JGI IMG/M metagenome (GOLD analysis project Ga0207695, IMG submission 184354) | Corn rhizosphere microbial communities from Kellogg Biological Station, Michigan, USA - KBS C5-4 metaG (SPAdes) (version 2) | ecosystem: Host-associated > Plants > Roots > Rhizosphere >... | reverse complement strand
CGATAAGGTGAAACGCCTCCGGTTCGACGTCGGGGAAGTAAAACAAATCATCCTTGAATCGGAAGCCGGTACCGCGAAGGAGAATCCGCAGGTCTTGAAGATCTCATTTATCCTGTGGGTGCTGATCGTGTGTGGCTTGCTCGCGATTGCCATCGCTGCGCTCCACTAGAGAAACGAAGGAATGGTGTTGACACGCGTCAATGGTGTCAGTTATTTCAGTATAGACAGAAATAACCGATGAAAACGCTCACTCCCGTGCAGCAAAAGTTCATTCTCCATTGGGGCGAGATGGGCACGCGCTGGGGGATCAATCGCACGGTGGCTCAAATCCACGCGTTGCTTTTCATCAGCGAGGAAGCTTTACCGGCCGATGACATCGTCCGCCTCCTCGAGGTGGCGCGCTCGAATGTCAGCACCAGTCTTCGCGAACTGCAGGGGTGGGGAATCGTGCGGGTCGTGCACAAGATTGGCGATCGGCGGGATCATTTCGAATCGATGCAAGATGTGTGGGAGATGTTCCGTGTGATCCTGGAAGAACGGCGGAAACGGGAGATCGAACCGACCCTGGCGATCCTGCGGGAATGCCACGACCAGGCGGCAAGGGAAGCGGCGGATCAGGTAACAAAGGAGCGCCTTGGCAGCTTGCTGGAATTTTTCGAGACCTGCGAATCCTGGTATCACCAGATGCGTCTGCTGCCCACGAAGACCGGCATCCAGATGCTGAAACAGGGAAATCGGATTTTAAAATTGCTCGGCGTCAAAGGTGGTTAAATTTTTTGACTAAAGATTTCTGTGAATACCGAAATAACAGAAAAAACGGTAATACCTGCATGGGTGGTAATCGCCTTCTTCTGGCTGGCAAGGCTGACGGTGCAACTCGCTGTCTTCGACGGCCGTGATTTTCTCAAGAATGGCTGGCTGCGCGCCGGATATCACTGTCTGACGCTGGCCTTCGTTTGCCCGACGACGATCTACGGTTGGGCCGCGTTGGCGGGAAAGGCGGTGCGGCTGTGAGCGCGTTCTTTGATGCCTTGCCGCTCCTCCTGAAAATCGGCGCAGCCGGACAATTCGCAGTCGCGGTACTGAACCTATGTCTTGTGCGATTGCTCCATTGGAAAAAGGTCCTCGAGCCGCTTCCTTTGCTGCTGCGCGAGGTATTTCAAGTCCATGTTTGGTTTATCACGATTACGCTCGCGGTTTTCGCGACAGTCACGTGGCGGTTTGCCGACGTGATTGCGACGGATACGATAGGGCGCTGGCTTGCTGGTGGAATCTCGCTCTTCTGGGGAATCAGGACGGTGATTCAAGTCTGTTATTACAGCCATTCGCATTGGGTTGGAAAGACACGGGAGACCACTATTCATATCACTCTGCTCCTGGCCTATGGCGGACTGGCTGTCGTCTATGGTCTTACGGCGTGGGGAGGCGCTTTTGTGAGGTAGACGATGAATACGATTTACATGCCTGAATTCTATCCGGGCGCCTTCAGCCGGAGAGCCCGCTTGCGGATGGAACACGACGAGCCGGTGCCTTTGTTTCTTGCAAATTGGAGCAATGCGATCTTTGTCCACTATGAGACGGACCCCGCGGCGTTGCAGTCGTGCGTGCCATTCCAGTTGGATCTCCATGAAGGGAAGGCCTACGTAAGCCTGGTCGCATTCACCCTGGATCATATGCGGCCCGGGATCGCCGACGGGCGCCTGGGAGAATGGCTGATGCGGCCCATTGCGCCATGCCAGTTCCTGAATGTCCGCACTTATGTGAAAAATGGCCGCGAAACGGGTATCTACTTCCTGGCCGAGTGGCTGTCGTGCCCGCTGGCGATACCACTCGGACCGGTTATGTTTGGCCTGCCATATCGTTTCGGAACATTTAATTACAATCGGAAGTTATCGGCGGAAGTTTGTTCGCGGAAACATGGCCGGCTCGCTTTTTCCGCGACGCGCGATCGTACGGCGGACTTTGGGCCGAGTAGCTCCGGTTCACTCGACGAGTTCCTATTGGAACGCTATGCAGCGTTTACGGAATGGGAGGGAATCAAGCGCTTCTTCCGTGTCTGGCACGAACCCTGGCGGCAAATCCCGCTTTCGATGCGAATGGAAGAAGAGAGCCTGCTGTTCTCCACGGGACAGTGGATGCACCACGCCACCTGCATTGGAGGTAATTACTCAACGGGAGTTACCAACGTCCAGATGGGACGCCCACGCCTGGTGCGATGAGAATCATTGCCGCGATTGCCACTGATTTTGCCGAAGCGCCACTGATCGCCCGTGTGCGAAGCGCCAGGCTGGCCTCACGTCTGGCGCTTGGGATCGTGTGGCTTTACGAAGGCATTGTTCCCAAGATTCTTTTCGCCGGGCTGCACCCGGAGCAAACAATGCTAGTTGCGCATTCCGGCATCTATTGGCACAGCCCCGAAAGCACCCTCGTGGTGCTTGGCGCATTGCAGGCGATACTCGGCGTAATTCTTCTCGTCGGTTGGCGGGAGCGGCTTGCGGCGCTCACTGCGAGTGTGTGGATGCTCATTCTTATCGTCCTGGTTGCAAGTGGACGCCCGGAGTTACTGACGGACCCCTTCGGGGCCTTGGTTAAAGACACGTGTCTTCTGGCCTGCGCGTTCGTGGTTTGGCTGTTCGGCGGCAATAAGTGGGAGTAAGTTGGCACGTCTCTGATTTTCCAAAACTGTGCCGACGCCATTGCAATTGCCTCCTATCTTCAGCGCAATGCTCATTGCGGGCGGACGGTCCACGCGTATGGGTGTCGATAAAGCGGGCGTGGCTTTCGGCGGCCGCCTGCTCTGGGAACACCAGATCGAGACACTCCGGTCCACGCAACCGGCGGAGCTTTTTATTTCGGGAAGAGCAGAGGCCGCGTACGTGGAAAGCGGAATCGAAATCATTTACGACGAGGCGCCGAAACTTGGGCCTCTTTCCGGGCTGGTGGCTGGCTTGCGGCGCTGCCACTCAAGGTGGCTGCTGGTCCTCGCGATTGATCTTCCGCGGATGCCTGGGGAGTTTCTCACCAGACTCGCCGCGAAAACGGGCGAATCCGGTACGGGGATTGTCCCGTCAGATGGCCAGCGATTTCATCCTCTTGCCGCGATTTACTCACGAGAGTGTCTGCCGCTCGCCGAAGAAGCGCTCCGTTCCGAGGATCGTTCGTTGCAACGCTTCGTCCTCAGGGCTGTCAAAGCACGCCTCCTGACCCCGTTTGAAATCCTCGCCACCGAAATGTCATGGTTCGAAAATGTCAATACACCCGAAGATTTGCGCCGGGTGGAAAATAGTGAATCGAATTGAGAGTTAGACAGGAGGCAACGCCGCCGTATTTGCGCGATTCGGCGGAAGTGGTTCAACCGGAGCAGGTTTTGGCGAACCTAAATGGCCGTAGCTGCGCAGCAACGTCAGCAAACGACGGTTGCGGGGGTGATGGGGGTTAAACGCAAGCTTTTTCATGGGGACTCTTTTGGTTGACGCAAGAGCGGTGCCAGCATTCAAATAAAACCTCGTTTCGCGATTCCCACCGGCTCCGGCTGCGAGGGACGGCGTGCGAAAAAACACCAGCACCTATGGCCAAAGCAGAAAAAACCCCATCAACGAAAAACTCAGCCCTCAGCAAGCCTGTAACTCCGGATGCCGCTCTCGCGCGCGTCGTCGGTGCCGATCCACTCCCCAGGACGGAACTGACGAAGAAGCTTTGGGATTACATCAAGGCACACAAGCTCCAGGATGAGAAGAAGAAGACCCAGATCAATGCCGACGACGCATTGCTCGCGGTTTTCGACGGTAAAAAACAGGTGACGATGTTCGAGATGACCAAGCTCGTCTCCGGACACCTCAAGTAAAACTCCAACCCTGCGGCTCCGATTTCACCCTCTTCGGACCGTTCATCCCCAGTCCATTTTTCGTGCCGGGGCAGCCGACTCGTCCGACTGCCCCGGCTCATTTTTTATAGGGAGATCGAATCTGACGTGAAAACGTGCATTTTTGTCGGAATGAATGTCGGGGGAGCGATCGGGTGGTGGCTTGGTGGATACGTGGGACTGCTCACGGCCTTCGCCCTGAGTTCAGTCGGAGCGCTCGCCGGAGTCTATGGTGGGTGGTGGGTGGCGAGGAATTATCTCGAGTAGGTCGGTCGGCGGAATCTTTTCGCGGTTTTCCCCACCTTCCTTCGTTACCGCGCCGCTGCAGTGAAACGTGTTGCAACTGGCTGCTAAGAAGCTGTTTCTTGGATGGTCATCCAGAGGCGGCGGTATCTTCGCCGCGCCTCTACTTCCCTCAAAATCCAGCTCATGAAATTCAATTCCTTACGCACGTCCCGGCGCGAGTTCCTCAAAGGAGCAGCAGCCACGGCGGGCGGCCTTATTCTCCCAAATATCCTGATCGCGCAGAACAATGTTCCGGCGAGCCGGAAACTGGGTATCGCGTGCATCGGTGTGGGTGGCAAGGGCGCGTCCGACATGGAACTCGCCTCGAAGGACAACGAAATCGTCGCCATCTGCGACGTGGACGCGAACAACCTGGCGAAGGCGGCGCAGAAGTTTCCGAATGCGAAGCAGTATCGTGACTTCCGCAAGATGCTCGACGAAGTGAAGGAGATCGACGGCGTTACGGTTTCGATTCCTGACCACGCGCACTATCCGGCAGCGATGCATGCCATGGCCCTCGGCAAGCATGTCTGTGTGCAGAAGCCTTTGACCAATACTCTGTGGGAGGCCCGCGAATTGCATAAAGGCGCCAAGAAAAAGGGCGTCATCACGCAGATGGGCAACCAGGGCCATACTTTCGATGACAACCGGCTTTTGAAGGAATGGCTGGATGCCGGCGCCGTTGGCAAGATCAAGGAACTTCACGTCTGGACGAACCGTCCGATCTGGCCGCAAGGGAAGGATGCGATCTTCGTGCCCGGAGACGTGCCTCCGACGCTGGACTGGACGCAATGGCTCGCGGCCACACCCGATCACCCGTATGCGCCGAATATTCATTCGTTCAAGTGGCGCGGCTTCCTCGAATGGGGTGCCGGCGCACTGGGCGACATGGGCTGCCACAATATGGATCCGATTTTCTGGGCGCTCGACCTCGGCCAGCCGCAAGTCATCGAAGCGGCTCCGGAAGATCTCACTGGCATCGCGTGGCCGCGTGGTTGCGTGGTGAAGTACCACTGGAAGAATCATCCGAAGTATGGCGACCTGACCCTGACCTGGTACGAAGGCCGCAACGTTGATGGTACGCAGAAGCTGCCGCCGGTTCCGCCGGAACTCGGCGATACGAAGTTTGGCAGCGTCGGTTTCCTCATCATCGGATCGGAAGGCGTGATCTACAACAAGGCCGACCAGTGCCGTGATCCAAAGATCTTCCCTGAAAAACGCTCCGCGGAATTCCTCGCCAATCCTCCGGAGAAGAAATACCCGCGCAGCCCTGCAGCCGGTAGCCCGCAGCAGGAGTGGAGCCTGGCGATCAAGCAGGGGAAGGATTTCCCTTTCATGTCCCACTTCGACTACTCGGTACCGCTCACCGAACTCTGCCTCATCGGCGGACTTGCGATGCGCATGGGAATCCCGATCGAATGGGACTCCGAGAAGCTCGAAGTCGTGAACTATCCTGAAGCGGCAAAGTTCATCAAACGGCAGCGCTATCGGGCCGGATGGGAGTACTCCTCGGATAAGATTTAAGCGGAATGTGATATGGGCGTGCCCGTCGCAAGGCGGGCACGCCTTTTTTGTGGGACAGCATCCCGCCGATGGATGCCAAATGGCCTTTGAGTGGTGGACCCACATCCACTCCGCCGTCCTCACCCCAATTCCCATTTCCTAAATCGTTGAACCCGTGCTTCAATCCGCCCCTTATGAATTCAGCCTCGCCCAAAGTGGCGGTCATTATGGGAAGCACGTCGGACTGGGAGACGATGCGGCACGCGGTGGAAACGCTCGAGCAATTTGGCGTTTCGACTGAGCGGCGCGTTGTTTCCGCGCATCGGACGCCGGAATTGATGGCACAGTTTGCGCACGAGGCGAGCGGACGTGGGATTCAAGTGATCATCGCCGGAGCTGGCGGCGCGGCGCATTTACCAGGAATGGTCGCGGCACATACCTCACTGCCAGTCCTCGGCGTGCCGGTCGAAAGTCGCGTTCTTCGAGGCGTCGATTCATTGCTTTCGATCGTGCAGATGCCGGCCGGTGTGCCCGTGGCAACATTGGCCATCGGGACGGCTGGGGCGAAGAACGCCGGGCTGCTCGCCGTGAGCATTCTCGCGCTTCAGGATGCCGCTCTACGCGAGCGGCTGGAAGCATTTCGGCAGAAACAAACCTCGGACGTCCTCGCGGCGGAATTACCATGAGCGAGCCCGCTGTATTTTTGCCCGGCAGCACGATCGGCGTCATGGGGGGCGGCCAGTTGGGCCGCATGTTTGCCATCGCGGCGCGCCGGATGGGGTATCGCATCCACACTTTTAGTCCAGACGAGGATACGCCAACGGGCCAGCTCGCCGATCTTGAGATCGCTGCGAGCTACGATGATGAAGCCGCGGTACGGAAGTTCGCTTCGGGCATCGATGTCCTGACTTTTGAATTCGAGAATATTCCGGTGCGATCGGTGGAATGGGCCGCCGAACACTGTGAAGTCCGTCCCGCGGGAAAGGTATTGCACGTTTGTCAGCATCGGCTTCGTGAGAAGCAGTTTCTTTCCGGTTCCGGGCTGCCCTTGCCAAAGTTCGCGCATGTGACTAGCGAGGAAACCTTGCGGAGTGCCGTAGCGGAAATTGGAACGCCGTCGGTGCTCAAAACCGCCTCTTTCGGATATGATGGAAAAGGCCAGCAGAAGCTTTCGCCTTCAAGCGATCTCGCCGCGGCCTGGGCGGCTTTCGGTGGTCAGCCCGCCGTGCTCGAAGCGTGGGTGCCGTTTGTAAAAGAGATCTCGGTGATCGTCGCTCGTGGAGCTGACGGATCGATGGTGACGTATCCAGTTTGTGAAAACGCCCATGCCCACCACATCCTCGACGTCACGACCGTTCCCGCAGACATCGATTCCGGGGTGGAGGAAAAGGCGCGCGAGCTGGCCAGATCGGTGGCGGAGTCTCTCGATTTGATCGGGCTGCTTGCGGTGGAAATGTTCCTCATGGAGGACGGCCGCATCCTCATCAATGAACTTGCGCCCCGTCCGCACAATTCGGGACACTTTTCCTTCGATGCATCGGTGACGAGTCAGTTCGAACAACAATTGCGAGCAGTGGCAGGTTTGCCTCTCGGTTCGACCGATCTGCTCCGCCCGGTGGCGATGGCCAATCTGCTGGGAGATCTTTGGAATGAAGGAGAGCCGGATTGGGTTGCGGCTCTGCAAATCCCCGATCTCAAGCTTCATCTCTATGGAAAGGCGGGGGCGCGTCCGGGACGCAAAATGGGGCATCTCGTCGCCTTTGGATCAGATACAAAGGAGGCGGCGGAAAAAGTGCGGGAAGCGCGCACCCGGTTGACCGTTCGCAAGCCGTCCGAGTAGGCGGGTACGCTTGCTTCAGCCAATGGAGACAGAACTTTTATCCACGGATACTCCAGAGCTTCTCGCCCTGGCGGAGTTGCGTGCGGTGGAGACCCTGTCACGGGGCGAATTGGTGGCATTGCCTACGGAGACTGTTTATGGTCTCGCGGCAGATGCCTTGCGCCTGGAGGCGGTGGTAAAAATTTTCGAAGCGAAGGAACGCCCTTTTTTTGATCCGTTGATCTGTCATCTCCCTTCGCACGAGTGGCTGGAGCGAATGGCTGAGATTCCAGAGGAGAGCCGAGCCTTCGTCGACGCTCTGGTTCAGCGTTTTTGGCCCGGACCGCTGACCCTCGTTCTCCCTCGGCGCAAAATCGTGCCGGACGTGGTAACCTCTGGACTGGAGACCGTGGCGCTGCGGATGAGCGCGCATCCTGTCTTTCGCCAAATCGTGAGCCGTTTTGGAAAGCCGCTGTCCGCGCCAAGCGCGAATCGTTTCGGGCGAATCAGCCCCACGGCTGCGGCGCACGTGGTGACGGAATTGGGCGGAAGAATCCCGCTGGTGGTTGATGGAGGGGCGACGGCGCATGGGATTGAATCGACCATCGTCGCCGTGGAGAGTGGAAAGCTTCGGCTGTTGCGCGCTGGTCCGATAACGCCGGAAGATTTGGGCGGTGTGTGGATGGAGATTTGCCAGGCGCGGCGGGAAATACCCTCGGAACAAGAGGTTGAAGCATTTTTCAATCGTCTAGGGGTATCGCACGGGGCGATGCGCGCTGGCTCCAAAGAGATAGCAATGGAGGCGCCTGGGCAGATGAAAAGCCACTATGCGCCGCGGACTCCACTCCGACTGATCGAGCGGGGGACGCACGTGCATTTCCCTGGCCGCATCGGGCAGTTGGTTTACCGTGGTGCGCCGGACGAAGGTGACTTTCTCCATACGGAAGTCTTGTCACCTTCCGGAGACTTGCGGGAAGCAGCGGCAACTTTGTTTGCCAAGCTTCGACGTTTGGACGAGGCCGGACTCGATCTCATTGTCGCCGAAGCCGTTCCAGAGCGCGGACTCGGGATCGCCATCATGGATCGTCTGAGAAAGGCCGCCGCAGGTTCAACGGAGAACCACTGAAGCTACGGCGCCTCGAGCAGAATGATGAGTGATCGCCCATCCACACTGTACGTTGTGGCCGTGATTTGCGGCTCCGTGCCGGGTTGATGGATATTGCCAAAGCTCGCCGCGGAGGCACTGGTATTGGCGACTTCGAACCAGTGGTTGCCTGAAAGTGGTGCTGGCAGGGTGGCGACGACTGGATTGATCCAGCCATTGTAAGCGATATAAAGCGAGACTGCAGGATCGCCGAATTCCGTGCCATCGATGCGAAACGCGAGGAAATGATTGTTGGCGTCGCCAAAGTACGAGCCAACCACTTCTGATCCATCGTCCTGGTACCAGGTGAGATCCTTTAATCCATTGCCATTGTTGTCCTGCCCGGTGAAAAAATTCGCGGGACGCAGAGCCGGATGACTAAGCCGGAATTTGAAAAGGGCTGCGCTGAAAGCCACGAGGAGAGCGGATTCCTGCTGTTCTAGTTGCCAGTCCAGCCAATTGGCCACCGTATCGAGATTGAAAGGGTTGTTATTGCCGAATTGCGTCCGGTCGAACTCCGTGCCGCCGGTGATCATCGGTACCCCCGCCGAAACCATGAGAATGCCAAGACCGGTCAACACCGCCTGACGCTGTTGCACGGGATCGCCTCCATGGTTCCAGCAGAATTCATCGTCAGCGCTTCTTCCGCCCGGCGACGGGCCGAAGGGGAACGGCTGATTGTTCCGTTTGGTGCTGAACGAATAGAGATCCTTGAGCGTGAAGCCGTCGTGGCTGACGAGATAGTTTACGGAATTCCAGGGCCGACGACCGCTTGGCTGGAAGAGATCGCTCGAACCGGCAAAGCGCGTGGCCATTTCACCGGGTGTCACGGGTATGATCCCGAGTTTATTTTGCGATTTCCGAAAAACGTCGCGGTAGCGATCGTTCCATTCGGCCCAGCCGACTGGGAAATCACCCTGATCCTGTCCCGCAGGTTGGCCATCCGCGGTGTAAGGCTCGGCAATAAGGTCCACTCCCGCTCCGCCATTGGCCGGCCGTGCGGGAAGTTCAGCGACGGCGCGATTCAGGATATTGTTGGGATCGGTCGCATCGAAAGCAAATCCGCCAAAGCGATCGGCATTGCCAAGGACTGCGGCGAGATCGAATCGGAAACCGTCGGCGCCCATCACTTTTGTCCAATACGCCAGGGAATCGAGCACGAGATTGCGGGCCAGCGGAGCGGCGGCGTTGATGTTCGGGCCGACGCCATTGTTATCCTGATAGGTATTGGGCCGCGCCGGGTTCCCGCTGGGCTCATAGTAGTCGAGATTTGAAAGTCCGCGAAGCGTATAGACTTTGCCAATCGTCCCTGTCGCCGAATCGACGTCTCCTTCGTCGTGGTGATTGTACACGACGTCCAGGTACACCTTGAGGCCTGCGTCGTGGAACGCCTTGACCATGGAGATAAATTCCCGCGTCGGGCCACCCGGTGAGCGGTTGCTTGCGTATCGGCGATCGGGCGCAAAGTAGCTGATCGAGTTATATCCCCAATAGTTATGCTGCGACTCGAATTGGGGCAGATCGTTGAGACTGTTCTCCGTTTCGTGGATGGGTAGAAATTCCACGGCGGTGATTCCCAGATCGCGGAGATATCCCGCGCGGAGGGCTGCGCCGGCGTAAGTGCCGCGGAGATTGACCGGGACCGTCGGGTCGTTCATCGTGAGACCGCGCACGTGCACTTCGTAGATGATCTCGTCCTTGAATGGCCGCACCGGCTTCAGGCCGAAGGAGATTTCGGGGATCGAGATGACGATGCCCTTGGGAGCAAACGGCCCGGTGTCCACTGTGCGGAATTGCGGCCCGCTGAGATAAACGGATGGATCGGGCTGCGCCGGCGTAAGTGGATTGTGACTTACCTCCAGGGCGTATGGATCGAGAAGGAGTTTGTTCGGATTGAAACGATTGCCGTTTGCATCGACATCGGCAAAAAATCCGTTGATGGAACCGGGCTGCCACGCTGGGTCGAAGGCCCAATTCGATCCCCAGGCGCGGTATCCATAGTAAATGTCGTCGACTAAGCCCGCCTGCTGAAGCACGGCGACATCGATCGAGCCGGCAAAGATGCCGTTTGAGTTGGAGACCAGAACGATCGTTGCGATGGCCGTTGAATCGGTTGGCGTGGCATAAACCCACAGTTCAATTCGTGTGGCATTTGGCGCGACAACGCGAAAGATCACGCTTGTTTTGTCGGCGGAATAGCGAGCTCCCAAAAAATCCGAATCCATGGCTGGAAAAAAATGCGGGTGGAGTGTTGGAAAACCGCATCTTACCCGACTTAGAAAATCCCGTCATCATTGACGAACTGGCAGGCGGAATTTTTCGTCCACTAATGGCGCCCTTTGAGTGACGGCAACAGCATTATGTCAGGCATAACCCGGTGGTGCTGCAAGGTGAATTACTGATCCCCGGCGGGGAATATCCTGTATTCTACTAGGGAGACCCGGATTTTTGCTTGCGTATGGCTCGCACTTCGGGGACAAGCGGACCGTTCAGCTCCGGCGTCCCTCCGCACCCCGCAGAAGGCCGTGCTGGGCTGGTTGTGAAATTGTTGCGTTTCGGAGATTTGCACAGAACTCGGAGAACCCGACTATGAAAAAAAGTGTTGTGCTAGTGGATGACTTCGCATCGATCCGGCAGATGCTGGAGATGGTCGTGTTGCGCGAAGGAGAGTTCGACGTGGTGGGCGAAGCCAGAACCGGCTTTGAGGCATTGAGGGTCTGCCGCGAACTGCGTCCGGATCTGGTGATCATGGACTTGAGCCTGTCGGAATTGAACGGCGCGGAAGTTTTGCGCCGTTTGCATTTGGAAGAAGCGGCGCCGCGCGTGCTAGTTTACTCGAGTGCGCTGAGCCGGGAATTGACGATTCGCGCTCTGCAGGAACGGCCGGAAGGATTTGTTCACAAACGCGACCGTCTGGAGATGTTTGTCGAGGCTTTGCAAGCCGTGGCCCGCGGTTGTTGCTATATGGCGCCTTTCGCCGTGGAGCTGCTTGCTTCCACGCGCGGACGGGATGGGAATGAAGCGCTGCTTACAGACAAGGAACGAGCTGTTCTGCAGATGCTGGCCGAAGGCATGGCTAACAAGGAGATGGCTCAGCGTTTGTTTATTTCACCGAAAACGGTGGAATACCATCGAGCACAGCTCATGCGAAAGCTGCGACTGCACGATGTCGCGAAGCTCACGCGATACGCGGTGCGCGAAGGCTTGGTCAAGGCGGACTCCTGAGGACTCCGTCTTCTTTTGCCGGATCTGATTTATTGTTTGCTCGCCAGCGGGGCCGGCTGGTTGTTGAGAGACGCCAGCGCCTCTCCCACGAGAAAGAGTGAACCTGTCACGAGGATTTTTTCCGAGTTTTCCCGAGCCATCTTGATCGCCGTCTGGAAATCGGGCGCCGAGGTGCAGGGAACCGACGGGGCGAGTTCTTTGCAGATGGTGCTCAATTCCACCGGGGTGGAACTGCGGTCACTCCGGACCGGAACGGTAATCACCCGGGCTGCGAGCGGCAAAAGGGCATCGCACATTCCGCGGATGTCTTTGTCGGCGAGCATCCCGAGGACGAGCGTTGCCTTTTCAGCTTCAAAGACTTCGCGCCATGTTTCGGCCAGCCGCCGTGCCGCGGCGGGATTATGTGCGCCGTCGACGACGAGCTGTCCGTCGATCTGCTGAAAGCGCCCAGGCCATTTTACATCACGGAGCCCTTTGATGACCGCTTCATCCGGGACACGGAGCTTGGTCAGCTGCAGGGTATGAACAGCTAGCGCCGCATTCCAGCGCTGGAACTTGCCCACCAGCCCGATATCCAGACCGCCCATTGGGGAAACCACGATATGGAGTGGAGACTCGCGATGAAGCGCCATATGGCCGATGATGCCCAGAACCTCTTCACGCTGCCAGGCGGAGATCACTGGCACACCCTGCTTGATAATGCCGGCCTTTTCCAAGGCAATTTCCGGTAGCGTGGAGCCGAGCCACTGCTGATGGTCGAGGTAGATCGGCGTGATGACGGAGACCGCGGGAGTGACGACATTTGTGGCATCAAACCGCCCGCCCATGCCGGTTTCGAGAACCGCCACCTCCGTGCCCACTTCCTGAAACCAGCCGAGCGCGATGGCGGTCGTGATCTCGAAAAAGGTGGGGGAATGCTCCCAGTCCGCGATGATATCGCGAATCTGCGTGATGCGAACCGCGACCTCGGGCTCTGGGATCATTCTTCCGTTATGTTTGATCCGCTCGCGAAATTCGACGAGATGCGGCGAGGTAAACAAGCCGGTACGGCGTCCTGCTGCCCGCAGCATGGAGTCAAGCATGGCGCAGACGGAACCTTTGCCATTGGTTCCGGCGACGTGGACGTACCAGGGTTCGCCCACACTATCCGTGTGGACGTGGAGTGCCTTCAAAAGACGGCGGATGTTCCGGAGACCAAGTTTGATCCCGTGCATCTGTGTGCCGTACAGCCAGGTGAGCGCGTCAGGGTAGTTCATGTGGTGGCGCGATCCGTGGGGTGTGAAACGAACCGGCCGATTTCAGGGGAGAAAGTGAACCTGTTCAGCACGCCTCCTTGCCTTTCGGTGCTAGATACTCGAGCACTTCGCAGATGGTCTGCCGCATTTTCTTGCGGTGAACGATCATGTCGATGAGCCCGTGGTCCTGGAGGAATTCAGCCGTCTGAAAACCAGGGGGAAGATTTTGATGCGTGGTCTCCTTGATCACGCGGGGACCTGCAAAGCCCACCATGGCCTTGGGTTCCGCAATGATGATATCGCCTATGGTGGCAAAACTTGCGGAGACGCCGCCTGTCGTGGGATGGGTGAGGACGGACAGGTAAGGCAGCCGCGCGTGGGCGTGCCTTGCCAAGGCGCCGCAGGTCTTGGCCATCTGCATGAGGCTGAGCACGCCCTCGTACATGCGCGCGCCGCCTGAGGCGGAGACAATGATGATCGGAAGCCGCTCGCGAGTCGCGTGCTCGACGATCCGGGTCAGTTTTTCACCAACCACGGAACCCATGGTCGCAGCGATGAAATTGAAATCGAGCACGGCGATCGCGAGGCGCTGCCCTTCGAGAGCTCCCGTACCGGTGATGACCGCGTCCTTCAGACCGGTCTTGCGCTGGTAGCTTTTGAGACGGTCCGTGTAGCTGGCCTGCCCAGTGAATTTCAGTGTATCCACTGAAACGAGGTCGGTGTCGTGTTCCTTGAATGTCTTGGGATCGAGGAGCATATCGATCCTTTCGCGCGCACTCTGAGTAAAGTGGTAGTCGCACTTGCTGCAGACTCCAAAGTCCCGTTGGAGTTCAAGATTATGAATGAGCTCACCGCAGCTCGGGCATTTCTGCCAGAGCCCTTCAGGGAGCTCGCGTTTTTTTTCGGAGAAGAAGCGGGGTTTATCGAAAATGCCCATGTCAGTCAGAGATCAGGCGCGGGCGACGGTAAGGACGCGCACGGAGGCCGCGCCGGATTGGCGGAGAACGCGAGAGCATTCTTCCACGGTGGAACCCGTGGTAAAAATATCGTCGATTAAAAGGAGATGGCGACCGATCACATCCCTAGAATGAGGTACAGAGAAGGCTCCGCGCAAGTTTTCCATGCGTTGATCGCGATCCAAACGGGTTTGAGTGGTGGTATAACGCGTTCTTGTGAGGGAATCCAGTACCGGAATTCCGCTCCGAACCTCCAAAAGGCGAGCCAAAACCTCGGCTTGATTGAATTGCCGTTCGCGTTCCCGGGTCGGATGCAACGGTACGGGAACCAGGGCATCGACCTGTTGACACTCGATTCGTTGGTCTTCCAACCCGGCGGCCATCCAGTCCGCCAGGACGTGCCGCAGGTAGAATTGCCGCTCGTATTTGAAACGATGGACAAATTCCCGAATGATCCCGCGAGCGCTGTAGGCGGATATCGCGCTGTCGAAGTGGAAATGGCGTCCTTCGCAGCTTCCGCAGGTGAATTCACCCAAAAACTCACCATCGAATGGCTGTGAGCACTGGCGGCAGAAAGGCGGATGGATCGCCGATGCTTCGCCCAGGCAATCCGGACAAACCCAGATTCCGGCCTGGGTATCCCGTCGGCAGGCGGCACAGTGGGGCGGGTAGAAGAGTGAAAGCAGCGTTTCTCCAGCCCTGCGACCGGCTTCAATCGCGCGACTTCGAATGCGGGAGAAGGTCTTCATGGTCGAGGCGCCACCATGCGACTCCGAGAATGACGGTGAGGGCAAGGGTTCCGATCAATCCGGTTCGCAAATTGTTCCCGACCCATGGAAGTTTGGCTGCGATTTGTACGGTAAAGGCGGAATGGACCGCCACGATGAAGGCAACGCCGAAGTTCAGGCCGACACTCATCCAAAGCGATTCCGTGCGGAATCGGGCGTAGCTCAGCAGCCAGCCGAAGACGAGCAACGGCAGAAACGCCGTCAGCAAAAGCATGGGATCGGTGAACTGGTAAAATACGTGAGGCAGGAGCTGAAAACCGGTCGACCAGTTGACGTGGGAGATGACAACGCTTTGGCTCGGTTGGAGAAAATGGAAGGTTGCGAAAAGCAGGGTGGCCAGGAAAAGCGCCAGGTATTGCCGCATCGCGCGAAAAAAGATCCCAAGGAATGCCCCGCGGAAGATGAATTCCTCCACTACCGCGGTGAAAAGGGCGACGGTGAAGATTTTTGGAAGCTGTTCGATCGGGACCGAGGTGCGGGGACGGTACGCATTCGCCAGCACATAACCGGCGCCGAGGAAAATCAAGGGGATGGCGCCGATGGCGATTCCACGAAGGAGATGATCCCAACGCCGCGGGTCGTGGTGGAGACGAAGGCCTTTTGTGCCGCTGATCTCGAGCGCCCACGTCGCCGGCACAAAGAGTAGCATGGCTGCGATTAATAGAGCGCGATTGAAGCATTGCTGGACATCCGTGGTGACGAAGCCGAGTGGGCCGCGGACGAGGACATCGCTTTCGTGCGGATCCCATTTCATGAGTCCGTTGGCGAGCGCCCAGGGTTCAACGGCGCGCAACGTCCAAAAGACAAGGGGAGTGAGCAGGGCTCCAAGGACGACAACGCCCAACAGATAGATGATGATTTTAGCGACCTCTTTCACAGGGGAAATTCATATGTTGTCGAAAACGGCGTTCTGCTCCATTCAAAACAGCAACGCATGAACACAAGAAACGTCCACGTATGGAAGACCGTTACCGAAGAAAGGCAAAAACGGGAGGTTCGTGCGGAGAAATTTGCCGGCCAGTGGCGGATCCAGGCAAAGCTGCGGGACGAGGAGAATTGGACGTACTATGACGTGCCGCTCCTGGAGGATCTCATCGAGCTCCGGGATATTCTTTGGCGGAAATACCAGAGGAAACGCCTGCCGTTCGAGGATGTCTCGGCGATCGATAAGATCATTCGGGAGCGGGGCGGGGTGATACCGGAGGAATGATCGCATTTCATCCCGCGGGTGGGACCCAATGGGACGGATGGGACAAATGGGCTTATAGGATTTTCGAAACGCTGACCGATTGGAAGCGTTTTGGGGGATGATGATGGCGAGGAAGAGGAAAATAAACCGATGTCCAGCTTATTTTTTCTCCGCGCAGGAGTCTCGTCTCCTGCGATAGGCTAATCGTCATGTTGTCCCTACGCGCCATTTTCTCCACCGCAGTCGTTTGTATGCTGTCGTTTTCTTCTGCCAAGGCCGCTGTGCAGGGCCATTCCGTCGAATACAAGGACGGAGATACCGTTTGTGAAGGTTATGTCGCCGCCGATGACTCAGTAACCGGGCTTCGTGCAGGCATCCTCGTGTTCCACGACTGGATGGGGTTGAGCGATCATACCCGCGACATTTGCAGGGAACTGGCTGGGATGGGATATGTCGCCTTTGCGGCAGACGTCTATGGCAAGGGGATCCGGCCGGCCGACGCCAAGGCTGCTTCCACGGAAGCTGGAAAGTACAAGGCGGACCGTTCGACCCTGCGCAAACGGACCGAAGCGGCGCTCGCTCAACTTCGAGCCAATCCGTCAGTCGATGGGCAAAAGATCGCGGCCATTGGATACTGCTTTGGCGGATTGTGCGGCCTGGAGCTTGCTCGCGATGGAGCGCCACTTTCGGGCGTTGTGTCCTTCCATGGCGCACTGGATTCCACGAATCCGGCTGATGGAAAAAACATCAAAGCGAAGCTTCTCATCCTGCACGGTGCCGACGACCCCTTCGTAAAAAAGGAAGATATCGAGGCCTTTCAGAACGAGTTAAGGGGCGGAAAAGTGGATTGGCAAATGGTCTACTACGCCAATGCGGTGCATGCCTTCACTCAGCCATGGGTCGGCAATGATAACTCCAAGGGGGCAGCTTATAACCCAGAAGCCGCCCGCCGGTCCTGGCAGGCGATGAAGGATTTCTTTGCCGAGCTGTTTCAGGGGGCAAAATAGGCGGCGGCGTTCGCGCAGCTCAAACCAGGGCACCGCATGACACGCGGCGCCATTGCCGCCTCCAGCCGTCCCTGCTACCCACCAGCGAACCATGATTGTCCAAATCCGCCGCCAGCTCAGCGTGGCGATCGAAAACCAACCTGGGCGGCTCGGCCAGATTGGCCGGTTGCTTGCGGCGCGGGGGATTCACATCGATGCGTTTAGCGTCATCGACAATGTGGAGCAAGGGATGGTGCGTCTCATGACCAGCGATTCGGTGGCCGCCCGTCAGGCTTTGAGGGAGGCCGGGTTGCCGGTGGTGGAGGTTGAAGTTCTTGCCATCGAAATGACCGATCGTGCCGGAAATCTGGCGCTGGTAGGTGAAGCGCTCGCCGCGGCGGATATCAACATTGAATACGCCTACGCCTCGACAGCAGAAATCGGCCAGCCAGCCCGGTTGATTTTGAAAACCTCCGCTCCAGAGGACGCGCGCCGAGTACTGGAAGCAATCGGGGAACCGTAGCCATGTCTTGCATCGAGCCGGGCACCGTTGGGATCCTGCCGGTGGGAGCTCTCGGTGCCGCATTCTATTTCCATCTCACGCGCGAGTTAGCGGACGTCTCCGGGAAGGTCGTTTTTCTGCCACGGCGTGGTTCCACAAACCGAACTCAAATGCGGACCGGGGCGGTTTTGAGGATCGCTGCCGCAACCGGGCTCCGGGAGTTTCCGATCGAACAGATTTGCCGTCCTGGCCTGATCGAGTGTGCCCGGAGCGGCCGGCTTCCGGAACTGCTTCTCGTCTGCACGCAGCCCGATCAGTTGCTGGCTGTAATCAGTGAGTATGTGGAACTTATCGAATATCTCACGGTGGTTATGGGCCTTGATGCGGCTTTGCGGGATTTGCCGCTGCTCATCCTTTCGAGCAACGGGATTTATCACCAACGAGTTCGCCGTTTCCTCGTCGAAGCGCTGGAAGAGTCGATGCTCTATGGCCGGTTGCCTGATCTCTGGAGCGGCGCGATGGGGCGGATCGTCGGGAAGCTCTTGCGCGGAGTGACGATTCAGACCGGGCAAAGAGAGGGGCAGGGCCAAATGGCGATTTATCGCCCCGGCCCCTCTGGCGTGACCCGGCTTGGCGGCGGGGACCCGGCCAATCGCCGGCGTTGCGGAGAAGTCCTGCAAAGCTTGGGTGGACGGTTTGAAGTATCCGAAGACGAAACGCCCACGCGAATCGAATTCGACAAAGGCCTGGTGAATCTTTGCGGCAATCTGCTTGGTCAGTTGAAGGCGATCGATGAAATGGGAAAGGTCCGGTTGCTTACTGTGGGAGAGATTTTTCCGGGACCGGAAAGTCCCGAGACCCGTGAACTCGCCACGCACGTGATTGCCGTCGGGAGGGCCGTCCAGGCCTACCGAGCGGAGGAAGACTTCGAGACGCTCTATCGATCGATGATGGTTGTGGCGCGCGGTCCCATGCGGCACGTTCCTTCGAGTATACAGTGGATCGTTCTCCAACTTCGGGCGGGCACTCTGGAGGCGCGTCTCTCACCCACGGAAACCTGGCTCCTCGATCCGCTCATTCGCTATGCCCGCACGGCCGGTCTCAATGAAGCGGCAAGCTATTTTGCCGAGCTGATCCGCCACGTCACGGAGCGGCTTCAGCTAGCCATTTCGGCCAACGCGGCACACGGGATCGAATCGATAGCGCCGGGTGACCGGATTTCCACTTAGGACACGCACCAGTCTTGCCTCACGATATCAATCCGCTTTGTTGCGTATTTTTCACGCCTCCGAATGCGCTGGCCGGAACGCTCCTTTCCGTCTAGTGGACACTGGAGGCGTGTCCTCGAAATCGCTTTCCATGCCTGCTCTCGAATCCCCGCCCGAACTCGCCAAACCTCCAGTCCCCGAACTGCCCGAAAACGCAACCCCAGAGCAAATCGATCAGCACTGGCTGAAGCATACTTATCAGGGTGATCACCAGCGCCAATTTACGTTTCGGGCGGTATGCATGGGAGGTTTGCTGGGAATGCTCATGGCCCTTTCGAACCTCTACACGACGCTGAAACTCGGATGGTCGTTTGGCGTGGCGGTGACGGCCTGCGTTCTCTCCTATGTTCTTTGGAATGGCGTGCGCGTGCTTTCGGGGAACCGTCTTTCGCAGATGTCGCTCCTCGAGAACAACTGCATGCAATCGACGGCATCGGCGGCGGGTTATTCCACAGGCGGGACTGTGGGGTCCGCGTTCGGTGCGCTGTTGCTTGTTACCGGCGAGCATCAGCCCTGGTATGTACTGACTCCGATGGTGCTGCTGACCGCGGCGCTCGGAGTCTTCGTGGCGATCCCGATGAAGCGCCAGATGATCAATTACGAGCAGCTCAAGTTTCCCAGCGGAATTGCCGCAGCCGAAACGTTGCGAAGTCTGTACGCGCATGGGGTCGAGGCAGCTCGCAAGGCGTACTCGCTTCTCGGTTCTTTCGCTATCGGCGGAGTGATTGGCATTTTGAGGCACGCCGGTGAATTGGCGGATGACCTGCGGGTCGGCGGACACCCACAGGTTTGGATGGAGAAGATACTTTCTATTTTCGGTATTCCTGACCTCATCGAATTTCCAAAACGCATTAGTCAATCAAACGGTATCAAACTCGCCGGCATGGGCTTTGAGCCGAGCGTTCTCCTGATTGGCGCCGGAATGCTCGTGGGCTTGCGCATCTCCCTTTCGATGCTGGCCTCGTCGGCACTCCTCTATTTCATCATCGTCCCGAAGTTGCTCGCGTTGGACGCCGCTCATGCCGATCTCCATGGCTATGTAGCGTCGCTGGCAATCAAAGGGGGGATAACTAATCCCGCCCGGTGGGCGCTTTGGGGCGGTACGTCCATCATGCTCTTTTCGAGTCTGACCTCGGTTGCACTCCAGTGGCGTACGCTCGCACGTGCATTTGTGCTGCGGCGCAATGGCAGCGAGGAGAAGAGCGACGCAATCGGTGCAGTGGAGGTACCGATGTCCTGGCTCTTCATCGGCCTCGTGCCAATCACCATCGGCCTCGTTCTCGTGCAATGGCTGGCTTTCCACATCAATGCGCTGCTCGGCTTGCTGGCTGTGCTGATGTCTTTTGTCGTGGCGCTCGTCTGTTGCCGTGCGACTGGAGAGACTGACACCACGCCCATCGGTGCCATGGGGAAACTGACGCAACTGCTCTACTCGACCTTGCCTGGTTCGGCGGGCAGCCCGGTGATCAATCTGGTCACGGGTGGGATGACCTCCGCTGCTGGGGCCAGTGCGGCGGATCTGCTCACCGATCTCAAGAGCGGCTATCTTCTCGGGGCCAATGCCCGGAAGCAGTTCCTTGCCCAGTTTGTGGGAGTTTTCTTCGGCACACTGGCCATCGTTCCGGCTTGGTATTTGATTGTGCCGAGCAAGGCGGTACTGGAGTCCTTCAATCCTCCGGCGGCGAATATGTGGAGAGCCGTGGCCGAACTGCTCACCAAAGGTTGGGGGGCGCTTCCGCAAACGGCTATCAGCGCGATCGTCGTGGGTGCTATTTTCGGCGTGATCCTGCCTTTGTTGGAGCGCTTCTTTCCGCGGGCGCAACGCTTTCTTCCATCCGCAATGGGACTGGGTTTGGGCCTCGTCATTCCATTTCAAAACAGCCTCTCATTCGCGCTCGGCGCCGTTCTTGTTTTCATTTGGACGAAGATCAATTCGCGTGGTGCGGAGACCTACAATGTGTCTGTGGCATCCGGCTTCGTTGCCGGTGAGTCATTGACTTCCGCGATTCTGACGATTCTTCGCACCGCTCTATCTCTGATGATCGGGAAATGACTAGGCGCAGTGTGTGCAGTTCATCATGATCTCCGCCGGCGAAGTACTGCTGAATCATGCGCCGTATCTGCTCGATCATTTCGCCGTTGGGGTGGGAGCGATCAGCGGTGTACTTGCAGCACGCGGGCGAAACGTCGACCTTTTCGGAGTGCTCGTACTTGCGCTGGTCGCGGCCCTCGGCGGAGGAACGGTCCGAGACCTGGTGACGGGTGAATTGCCCGTCACGTGGATTCGCGATCCGTCCTTCATTGGAACGGCGGCGACAGCCGGCGTGCTGACATTCTTCCTCGTGCGAATCACCGCGCTGCCCGCCAATCTGCTCCTCATCGCCGATGCTTTCGCGCTGGCTCTGTTCACCATGAGCGGCGCCAAACGTGCGTTGAGCCTGGATGTTGCTCCACCGATTGCTATCGTTCTGATAGTGATGACCGGCGTGGCGGGAGGCATCGCCCGCGATGTGCTCATCGGAGAAATCCCGCTCGTTTTCCGACCACAAATCTATCTCTACGCAACGGCGGTAATGCTCGGAGCGATTGTCTCGGTCGTGCTTTCCAAAATTCTGCCGAATCCGGAAGCCGGTGCGCTGATCGGAGCCGCCGTGACGCTTTTCCTTCGGCTCGCGGCGATTCGTTGGAAAATCCGGTTGCCTGTGTTTCGGCTGAAGTCCGAAGCGGAGTAAGCGGTTGCTATCGCTTCACGAACTTTGCCGCGAAAGCCCCATCCACTTTATCGACAAATGGCAGTGAACGCTGGCTTTCCACATGTTGCAACTCAGGAACGTTCGCGATGATCTGTTCCACGAGTTGATCGTTCTCTTCCTTCTCCAGCGAACAGGTGGAATAAACGAGGACTCCCTTGGGTTTGAGCATCTGGGAGGAGCGGCGCACGAGAGCCAGTTGATGAGCCGGCATGCGGATGAAGTCCTCATCCGTGAGGCGCCAGCGGACATCGACCCGGCGGCGAAGGACGCCGGTATTGGAGCAGGGGGCATCGACGAGGACACGGTCGAAGGTACCCGGTTGGAGATTCGGCGTGTCTTCTTCCGGCGCCAACATGGCGTCGTGTTGAAGGACATCGGCGTTCGTCACGCCCAATCGCGTGAGATTTTCGCGAAGCCTGGCGACACGCGATTCATAGATATCGCACGCGACGATGCGGCCTTCGTTTTGCATGAGTTCCGCGATATATGTGGTCTTTCCTCCGGGAGCCGCACATGCATCGAGAACGGTTTCGCCAGGTTGAGGCGCGAGAAGGTCGCACGCAAGCAGTGTGCTTGGATCCTGCACGTAGCAAAGTCCACCGACGATCCAGGAATACGGCAGCCGTTTCACCCGGAGCGATTTGGGGTGGAATTCGGATGGCTCTGCATCCGACGCGGTCCGCAGGAGTTCACCTGCCGTGACCTTCAGCCCATTTGCCCGCACATAGACTTCGGCCGGTTCGTTGTTCCAGGCACACAGCCGCTGTGTCGCTTCCGTCCCGTAATGCTCCTCCCAACGGTTGATGAGAAAATCGGGATGAGACGTGCGAATTGCCTGTGTCGCCTCGGCGAGCCGGCGTTCGAGTACTTCCTTTTCCCGGAGGGCGCGGCGAAGGACGGCATTTACCAGACCGCGCGCGCGTCCACCGAGTGCGACCGTCTCATTCACAGCCGCGTGAGGCGGTGTGCGCATGTGGAAGATCTGGTACATCCCGAGCCGGACGACGGCGCGTGTCTGCGCGTCGAGCGATTCCTCCCGCAGTTGGGCCACAAGAAAGTCAAGACGGCTCAGGTTTCGCAGGATGCCGAAAAAAGTTTCCATGAGAAAACCGCGATCCACCGGACTAAGCGGCTCCTTCTCCAGCATGGTATGAAGGATCTCGTCGGAAAACGACTTGCCCTTCTCCCATTCGAGGAGTGCACGGAGGCAAACTTGGCGTGGATTCGATGGCATGGAATAGGTCCGCGATGCGGCGCCACGAGGAGCAACCTCGCTCGCAAATGGGCTCAATGGCAAGGGAATCGTGTTTGAGGAGACCAGCTGTTCGTCGCCGCCCTTGTTCGAAGGTGACAGAATTACCCTTGAAACTCCCGATCCCGATTATGGGAATTGCAAGACCAAACTGAAACGCTCCGCTTTGCGGAGCGCTTGGGTGTCCCAAAAACTCGAGCGGCCGCAATCAGACGACCGCTCGCGAGCTCTGCAGTTGTTTAGTGCGCGCCGTTGCTATTCGCCCGGCCGACGGCGTAGTAGGTGAAGCCCAATTCACGCATGGTGGCAGGGTCAAAATGATTGCGGCCGTCGAAGACCATCGGGGTGTGCATCCGCTTTTTGACTTCCGCGAAGTCTTGATTGGCGAATTCCTTCCATTCCGTGGCCAGGATCAGTGCTTCCGCGCCGTCGGTCGCGTCGACAGGCGTCTTGACGATCTTGACCTTTGCCGGATCGATGAGCTTCCACTCAATGGCCTTTTCAGCACCCTTCGGATCGTACGCGGTGACATGAGCACCCTCGGCGACCAGCTTGTTTACCAGCTCAATGGCGACGGAATTCCGGACGTCATCCGTGTCCGGCTTGAAGGTCAGACCCCAGACGGCGACTTTCTTGTCTCTCAACACCCACAGCGCATCGCGTACTTTACCGATGAACCGCGTGAGTTGCAGTTCGTTGATTCGCTCAACTTCTTCGAGAAGGGCGAAAGGCGTGCCAAGTTGGCGGGCGATGGCGATGAACGCCTTTACGTCCTTTGGGAAGCAGGACCCGCCGTAACCAAGGCCCGCATTGAGGAAATTGCGTCCAATCCGCTTGTCCATGCCGATGCCGTCGGCCACGAGCTCCACATCTGCGCCGCTGGCTTCGCAAATGGCGGAGACGGCATTGATGTACGAAATCTTCAGCGAGAGAAACGAATTGGCGGCGTGCTTGATCAACTCGGCAGAGTTGACGTCGGTAACAAGAATCGGTGCCTGGAAAGGTTCATAGACCCGCTTCATCAGATCGGTTGCCCGCTGGGACGAAGAGCCGATCACGACGCGGTCAGGGTTCATCAGATCCGGCACGGCGCAGCCTTCGCGCAGGAACTCCGGATTGGAGACCACGTCGAATTCCGATTCTTTGTTGTAACGGCGGATCGTGTCGGCGACTTTTTCGCCGGTTTTGACCGGAACCGTTGATTTATCGACGACCACCCGGTACTGGCCGGGCTTCAGAACGCCGGCGATTTCGCGGGCGACGCGCTCGATATACGTGAGATCGACGCTGCCATCGGGCTGAGGCGGAGTCGGGACGGCGATGAAAACGATCTGCGAGTGATCGACGCCGTCTTCGATCGAATTGGTGAAGCGCAGGCGCTTGGCACTCACGTTCCGGTGCACCAGCTCTTCGAGGCCGGGCTCATAGATCGGGATCTCCCCACGCTGAAGCATGTCCACTTTGCGTTGGTCGTTGTCGACGCAGACGACGTGGTGGCCGACTTCGGCAAAACACGCGCCAGTGACAAGACCGACGTATCCGGAACCGATGATGCAGAGATCCATTGCGATGAGATTCGATGTTGGTGATGTGAGACGAAAGGGGCCAACTAAAAGCAAGGGATCGCCCGAGCGAAAGCGAAATCTTCGTGACGGGTGTTTTACGCGAGGTTTCTGCTCGGCGGCCCGAAAGGGTATTCCGCTGCCGGGATTCCGCACGCTCCACGGCTGACGAAGTACAGGCCCGGCCATGGAAATCCACCGATTGAGGAATCCACTCCCAGCACTGGACGGACAAATGGACCGCTTCAAACCGAGTCCCGACGAGACGTGCTTACGGAGCAAATTTTTTACTGGAGATCACCCGGATGCGATAAGCGTTGTCGACCACGGCATTCGTGTCGGTCGTGAAATTGGGAAGGGAAGGATCGGCCGGGTCGATGTAACGCTCCACGGTATTTGAGCCACGATATTCGCTTAACTTCTGGTCATGCCCTTCGCGCCAGGAAGCCCAGTCGCTGGCCTTCGGGCCGCCTACTTGATGAAGCGCTTGCACGCGCATGTGGACCGTAAAGGTATTCGATCGTGTCGTAACCCTGCCGTACAAGTTTGTGTACGGCCGCTCACGTGTGTTGTCACCGGTGATGAGGGACACCCCTTGAATCGAGCCGGCGAGGTACTGGGCGAGGGTTTCCTTACTTTTTCCAGTCTTCGCATCCAAACGCGGGAGAAATAGTTCGCAGATTTGTGATGCAGACCGGAAGATTTCACCATTCTCAAACCTTTGTTGTACCTGGCTTGGCTGCGACTGGTTGGGCAGGCCAAGTGTCGTTTCGACATCGATTGGCCCCCGCAATTGGTCGTAAGGACTCCGGCCATTGAACAGAGTATCCCAGCCTGTCTTGACGACCGTGTCCTGATCCGAGGAGTCGTTCGGAAGATGACTATAGTCATTCGTTTCGTGATCCCACAACTTATAGAACCTGGATATCGTGTTTGGGATCCAGAGCGGTTGTTCGGATTTCATCACGCCGTGCAAAGCAGTCGTTCTTCGGATATAAGTAAATGGAGCGATCTCGTAATTCAGATTGATCTTTCCTGAGGTGGAAAACGGCTCGCTAATTGCATAAGGCTCGCAGACTGGCATCCAGAAAAGATCCATGAGCAAATGGTCCGGAGGTATGCTGTAGGGAGGAGAAGTATACGCTTGGCTGGGGCTTACGCTGGTCGGAGTGCCGGCCCCCGGATGTCCTTTTTGCGGGCGGAACAGGAGGGTCGTCCAGGCCATTTTCGGGTTTGTTGCCCCGCGGAGTACCCCGATGGGTAGCGATCCAAGCATGCCTGGGGAAGGTATTAAACGGTTAGGGGAAAAGAAGTTTGCGAAATTGGTGGCGGTTGGGTCGTCGCTGAAGTCCCAGGCGAAATAGTAGTAATTGGCGCTGGTGGTGGCAATGTTTCCTTCGTCGGGCTTATTGATAAAAGCTCCATCCGTGGATTGAGCGACACCATTGTCAAAATCGCCGTATGCGTTGTATATTCCTCCGGCGCCCGGTCGGATTTCCGGTAAACGGGAGTAATGATATTGCACACTGCTGGAGTGATGTAATTGATCGCCCGGTTGAGAGAAGGGGACGCCAGCCGCAGGGTCGGCGGGTAAGTCTCCCGCTCGATAAGGCTCATTGCAGTTTCCAAACAATGTGTGTGTTCCCACTGCCTCGGAGAAGATATGCAGAAAATGATAGGTAGGGCTTGACCAGTAGTCAGTTCGAACCGGGACAAAAAGACTGTCTGGGACGTTCTGCAAGCCGGCAATCAATCTAATGTCACCATGAATCGGAACGACGGAACGCACGACGTCCTCCTGACGAAACAAGCCACCCTGCTTGAAACCGGGATTCCCACCGCTATTTACCCATCGACGATCTGTTTTCAAATACTCAGGTCCAGGGGCATGAGGCACCTGACCTGAGCTGTCGTATCGCTTGGCCAGCGTCCACCAAAAGCTTGCGTCTGTCGTGCTGGACAAGCCACGGTATATATCCGTGCCGGTTGTCACGAGATTCGGTATGGGAAAGTTACCCTGTGGAATGGTGACATTGAGCGTCTGAATGAGCTTGGAAGGGTCGGCCGATCCGCCGGAATAGATTTTGATGGTGATCTGCCCGCCGGAAAAGATCATCGTTGGTTTCGAGTTGGCAAGAACCACGGGTCTCGGCTTCGAGGTGTCGGTCTTGAGAAAATAGTTCGCACCACCGAATGCCGCGTGAACGGGACCACGCAATCCGCCGGCGCCGCCGCGTTCGCGGCCATTGCAGTGCCATCCGTTTCCGACTGCATCATGCATACCCGCTGTTGCATGTTGAGGAATATTAAGGGCTTGGCCATCCACAAACATCGGAGTGCAGGTGACATCGAAGAACATGTTCTCTTCCAATTGATACCATCCTTCACTGGGACTATAGGGCTCCAAAAGAATGGCAGCTTCGAGCGCTCGCTGGCCGGGTTGAAGCTTTGGTTGAGTATTGTCGATCGTGGAGAGTCCGGATACTCCGTCCTGGCTGCAGATAAAGTGGATGCCAACTTGGGAAACCGTATGAAAGCGGCCGAACCCTTTGGTGTTATTAATGACTATCGGAGCGACCTGGCCGTTCTTTTCCGTCCCATTCATCGCGTATTGTTTGCCGGCTGGGACCGTGGGATCATCGAGATTTGTACTGCGGATATAGTCAAAGATTTCGGTCAACACCTGATCGCGATCATTTGACCATTTGGAAAGAAAGTTGCCGCCGAAACCCGGAATGTTCGCTGCGGTGAGATTCTGCAGATACTTGTACAGATCTTGGTTTCGCTTCGTACCGATCCTGGGATCAACGAGATTCCAATCGACCGAGGGACTGGTCGAATCCTGACGCTGAAAATAGAAACTTTGGGGTAATGAACCCGGGATGGAAGAAGATGTGGAACCTAAAGTGGTGCAAAAGGCTGCTAACTGGTCGAACGGGGTGCGATTCGCGGTAGTGGAACTTTCCGGCCACATGGAAATCCTCGGTTTTCCATAGAGATTGATTTCCGGGGCACGGCTATTTGCGGTCAAAAAGAAGCGGGCACGCCGGAGCCTGTCAGTGTCAAATTTGAGGGCGGACAACTTGGTGTCCCCGACAAAGTCGTGCCGGTTCGGTTCGAAAAGCAGTTCGTCGACATTCGCAAACAAGCGATCACGATCGGGGGTAACCGTTTTAGCGAGGAGATTGACCGCGACCGTCCCGCCAATGCTACCACCCGGCTCAACTCTGGGAAGAAGGGTGTAAAGCGCTTCCTTTTGGGCGGTCGAAAGTGAAAGTGTATTGGGATAGAAAACCGGACTCAGCGCGGTCATATAAGGATGCCCGGCGTAGCGCTGATATTCGTACTGCGCCGGTTGAAACTTGCCATAGTTCAGATCCTGAATGCATACGGCGCGAGGCGTGTCCCAGGGAGTCGGCTCCGAAGAAGTATTGATGTTCAGCTTACAACTCTCGTCGTCGGTCCAAAACGCGAGCCGGCCGACGATCGGATTGTCTTTGGTCGGAATTGCCGCCTTCGGAAGCTCGCTGCTCCATACAGCCGTGCGATTGTCGCCGCCGAAAGCATTTGGGCAGGTGAGGGTCCCGTCCTTCAGCACATAGATCCAGGAGACAGGCATGGGCGCCGGATTTGGTGTTTTTGACGGATCGGTTTGCGCGACTGGATTATAACTTTCCGCGACTTTGGGGGAGGTGCCGCCAAATCCAATTGGGTCATTAATGGCAAAGCCTTCAACCGCGTCCCGCAAGGCTCCAGGATCGAGAATCGGATAACTGGCGTGGTAAGTCCCACCCGTTTTGAGGGAGATCAGGCCGTCTGCATCAGGAACGAGCACCGGTTCATTCAAGTCGACGAAAGTTCCCGGCTTCGTGGGCCAATCATCGGGAATCTCGCGATTCTTGCGGGTTTGCTGGTTGACGAACGCAAACGTGTTATTTGCGTCAAAATTCGCGACCATGTCCGGTGACGAATACAGTTTAAAGAGCTTCCATCCCTTTCCACTGTCGTCCCAGGTTCGGATCATCCCGGGTTGCGAAGCCCAGTCGAGACGATCGCCCGGAGCAATTGCGGCTGAAGTCGAAGAGGGAATTTTGGTGCTTTTCGTTCCGTCAATGATTTGTCCCGTTACGATGTTCGTCGCGGTGGTGACCAGTTGCTTTACCACCGTGCTGGATTCATACGATTTGGATGACTGCAACTCCGTCTGAACACTGCCGAAAAAGGCAAGGATCAAGGCGGAAATCAGTACGAGAAACCCGAGGACTAAAACGAGCGCCATTCCTCGCCGCCGGGCGAGGTGTCCCAAGCGGGACGGAAAGGAGGGGAAGGGGAGCATGGAGTCTAGTTCGATTGCGTGCGGCTCCACTTGGCGCCGCGAATCATCACGTTGGTATTGAAAATCCGATAGTTGAGATGGTTCTGAATCAGATACGTCTCCAGGGATCCCGAATTAGTCGTGTTGGATCCGGCGGACTGGTTTAGGAGATCAGTGGAATATTGGGAGGTATCCTGAAACGCGGAGCCAAGGAGTGCCGCGAGACCCGTCAGCTGCTTTGAGGTCATTAGGCTGGCCGAGGTTTCATCCAGGGCGACCATCGTGACCTGGACCAGCGGCGGAAGCTGCGAGACGGGATTGAGCCGATTGTCCGAAGTTTGTGCGTTGGAGGTTGTGACCGGAGACGTATCGTAAGAATACTTTGGCGCCAGCGGCGAATAGTCTGCATTCGCAACCGTCAATGAACCCTTATAGGCTTGCTCATCCTGCGGTGAAAGACGCGGCGTCAGGATAAGGGCAATGATGTTTTCCGCCAGTACATGGACCTCGGTGGGATTGGTTGAGGAGGACGGCGCAGTCAGAGCGTTAGTGAACCAGTCGTAACCACGATAAGTCCCTGCCCCACCATTTGAGGTAAAGGTGTAAATGAAGTTTTGTTCGGCCGGTTGCCAAAGCTCCATGAGGCGATAGCGATACCGCAGCGGCAGGACGCTGGTAGGTAAAATCGCCGGACGAAACGTCTGATCCGAATCGTAGTTGAGATAGTAACCCCAGGAGCAAAGAAGATTCTCGAATCCTTCGTATTGAAAAGTTCCGGGATGCCCGGTGGCTGGTTTTGCCGTGACACCGAACGGCGCCTGGAAGAAAATGGCGTGTGTGACTGCCGTGGACTTTAAGGGTGTCGACTGAAACAGCGTCGTGGCGAGTCCCGATACGAACCGTAGCTCCGAACGCCGCTCAAACTTTGTTGGAGCCGTCGGATTGTCATAATCGAGATAGGTATTTAGCGTCGCTTGGCTGATGCGCGTCGACATCGATTCAAAAGCTGTCCGTGCGTCACGGAATTGCTCGACCTTTGAGGTGGTGCGCCGCCAGATGGAGCTCGTCTGGTTAGTGACCCCGACCAAGACGAGGAGGATGATCGTCAGTACGGCCGTCGAGACCGCGAGTTCGATCAAGGTAAAGCCAGGAGCTTTCACGGGATTTCGGCGAACGAAAATCGCCTTGATGACAGGGGAAATTTTCGAATGCAGGATCATGGATGAGTGCGAATCACGATCCGCCGGTTTTCTGAATGGTAGATTGGTTTTTTGTGACGACCGCCTGATAGGCGGTGATAGGTAGCGAGTTGGAGGTCCAAAGGCGCGTTGTGGAATCCTCGTTGATTTTCTGATTCCCGGGATTGCACGCGACTTGGATGGTAAGGATGGTGCTGGAACGAGGATTGAATCGTACGGAACCGGGAGCCGCAGGGAGCGAAGTGAAGCAATTGGCGCTGTCCGAAGAGACATTTGCCGGCCCCGGAAACGATGCGCGGACGTGAACGTGATAGATCACTTTTTGCGCTTCGTTACGAGTCAGGCTCGCTGGGTTGGCCGGAACCACTTCATTGCCCTCATCATCAAAATACCGCAAAGGGAGCACTGCAAAGCCGGAGCCATCGGAGGGCGGTGCTGCCGTTAAGAGCGCATCGAAATCGGATTGCTCAGCGTCGGTGACGATCCTTTGATAGATTTGCGCGCCGACAGACGCATTCATCGAAGACCGGAAGTTGTTGAGGCCCGCTGGGAGCAAGGCAATAAGGCCGATGAGCGCAAAGGAGATGACGCCGAGAGCCAGAGCAATTTCGACGAGGGTAAATGCAGATGCGCGCACGGCCGCCGCTTTTGGAAACGAGGCGTTGTTCATTGGGGAGTTGGCAATGTATGTACAATGAAAATACAAAATAGCAACCGATTTTCTCAATCTTCACTCCTTTTTCTACGCCCCTGATGCTCGTGATCCCGAAGCGAAGATGATCGCTATATTGAGGATTGTCCCGGCTGCCCGCCGATATAACGACGATTGTTATCGAACGGTGACTTTACTGTTATGGCGCATCTGACAGGCCGCGTGGAGAGACTGATTGTGCAAAAATAGCGACAAACTGTGCACGATAAGGATCGTGCTTTCTGGGGAGCGGATCGCGACCTGCGAGATTTTTTGGGGAGTGCATGGGGAATGCACGTTGGGGAGTTTAAATACTACGATTCCGCCAACGTGGAGGAGGGACCGCTCTAAAAGTAGGCAGAACGGACGACAACATCATATCGGGGATAACAGATGCGTGTATGTTGCGACGGATTGAGAAATGGGAGCTGTTAAGGGGAAAATGCAGCCGAAACGGGCCAATCGTCAGGCGCTCCGTCCTTCACGGGCGGATCGCTTCAGCGCTGTGATGGATTTCAGCTTAACGATCAACGTCCGTTAGTGAATGGGCGTTCGCGCAAACAGCTTTCGTTTTTGCGCATTTTTATCAGACGACAGACGGCCCCTCTGCCGATGTTCCGGCGCCCTGCATCAGCGCTTTTGTTCCAGATATTTCACGACAGCCTCGGTGCGCGAGTGCACGTGGAGCTTTTCGTACACCTTGCGAAGGTGGCTTCTGACGGTATCCATGCTCACCAGGAGCCGGTCGGCGATTTCCTTATAAAGAAAGCCCTTCGAAAGCAGGTCGAGCACTTCGCGCTCGCGGTCCGTCAGAGCATCGAGCGAATTCTCCGAGACCGGAGCAGTGCGGTGGAAAAAACTCACGACCTGCCGCGCGATCTGAGGCGACATGGGAGATCCTCCGGCATGGACCTGCTCGATGGCGGAGACGATTTCCGAAGGTGGAGTTCGCTTGAGAAGATACCCGCAAGCGCCGGCTTTGAGGGCATCGAAGATCACTGGCGTCTCCTCGTACATGGTGAGGATGAGGCTTAGCACGCCGGGCGCGGCTGCTTTTAGGCGCGCGACGAGTTCGATTCCGTCCATCCCCGGGAGATTGATATCAACGAGAACGACATCCGGGCGTAGCCTCGGTAAATCGCGTAAGGCGGCTTCTGCGTTTGGATAGACGGCGTCGCAAGCGATCGCTTTGGAAAGGCGGAAGAAGCTGGAGAGCGCTTCCGCAAAGGGAGCATCGTCTTCGATAAGAGCCGTGCGGATGGACATGGAAAGATCGTAAATGGAACGATCAAAGCGGGACACGCATTTCTACAACGGTGCCTCCGCCGTCACGAGGGTTGATGCTGCACGTGCCACTGACCGATTCGAGCCGCGTTCGCATATTGGCCAAGCCATCTTTGCCGATACCGGCGAAATCCGCGGGCAGACCTCGGCCATTGTCTTCGAGCCGCGCGACCAAGTGGGAGCCGTCGACAAAAAGAGCCACGGTGGCTTCCGTACACGCCGCATGCTTTGCCACATTTTGCAGCGCTTCCTTGAACGCGAGCATGAGTTGGTGACGCGACTGGGCTCGCATCTGGCGCGCCGGCCATTCTTCGGGCAATTGATGGCGGCAGGAGATACCGAGGGGCGAAAGGTATTCGCTCGCGCAGTGGCAAAGATAGTCCGCCACATTCTGCAGCGTATCATTGCGCGGATTGACTGCCCACACGACTTCATCCAAGGCGGAAACGGCTTCGCGGGCGGTACTGGTGAGCCGGTGCAGGTCCGAAGAGGCCTGGGAATCTTGCGGATGCTGGGCTGAGAAGACCTCCTGCATAACGGCAAGCTGGGTAAGACGGGCACCTACAACGTCGTGCATATCTCGAGCGATACGGGCTCGTTCTTCATCAAGGACCTGATGCCGTTCGAGATCGGCGACACGCACAGCCAGCCGGCGTTGCGCAAAGTACCGCACCAGCAAGAGGATCGCTGCGGCGGCAACGGCGCCTACGGCGATTTGATAGCGCGGCTCCTGCCAGGCAGGTCGCTGGACGATCAAGGGAATGCGGAGCATTTGGTCGTTCCACTCACCATCGGTATGTCCGACTTGTGCCTGCAATTCATACTTTCCCGGTGGCAGACAGGGTTCTTCGGCGATTCCTTCGGGGCTGACGGGCCGCCATTCGGGAAGCGCATCCATGATGCGCCAACGCATGGGAAGAGAGGTGGGCACGTGGGCGGAAGCGATTTGCAGACCGGCGGCGAGCCAGCGAGTTCCGGCTGGTATCACGGGCGCGCGCCCCATGCGAAGCTTCAAGCTATCCGCGCGCATGGAGATCAGCTTCGGCAGAATCGGCTCGTAAGCTTCTACTTCAGCGATTTGCGGCGAGTAAGCGACGGGGCTGTCGCTGGAGATGCGCAGATAGCGTCCGCGGAAATGTCCTGTGCCTTCGCTGGCTCGAATCACGTCCACTCCACCGGGAGGTGGATAGCTGCCATCTGCCCGGTGGCGTGCCTGCCAGACTGGGGCGCAGCCTGTGGCGGGATCGTTTTCATAGAGCTCCAAGGTGAGACGGGAAAGACGCTCGGGTACCTGGCCATCGCCTCGCCCGCGCAGTGAGAGGTGGTCAAATTCCCGGGCCTGCCGAAAATCGATCTGAAAAAAGAAAGCCTTTCCCAAAGCAGGGTTTCTTGGATGCGCGAAGGTGGCGAGCAAACCATCGGTAAGAAAGTCCGCCTGAAAGGATCCCCAGATTTCGTGAGAAGCCACGACCGGACAACCGAGCGCTACGTTCGTCGTGGCTGTTTCAAAACTCTCAGCGCGAAATTCGGTGAGAACGAATGAGCCGCGGTTAGCGGAGATGCGCTCGTGTTCAGGACGGCCGTCCGCCGCCCAAGGATACACGTCGATACGAAACCCTGTGATCGATTTGTCGGGAAGCGGGGTTTCGACGACAAAGATCGTATTGCTGGCGTTGCCGGACGAACGAAGATGGCCGTCCGCGGCGAGAGACAAGGTTGTGCCGGTGGAATAGAACCAACGCGGCACCAGTTTCTCCCAGTTCCCGGATAGCGACGGGTTGGCATCGGTCGTGGTGGAGATGGCAAATTCGTTGAAATGAGCTCCCGGATATCCGGAGAGAAAGCACAGCGAGAGACGGATCCGTCCACCATGGACCGCACTCTCGCAGCGAAAGGCTGCCGCTTGTGGTTCGACCGGAGCACCGTCGACGGACCAGCCCGTGGAACTCGCGTCAATCCCGTCGATCGTCTTGGCCACATCCGCGTCGGTATCGGAATGATAGGTGGTTTCCACCGCTGAAAATCGGACAGGTGAAGCTGAAGCCGGCAGCAGAAGTCCCAGCGTGAGAACGATGAGGCAGGGGAGAAATCGCTGGGCAAACGGGACAAACATCAATGCAATACTATCTGCCGCTTTTTCCATGAATGGAAAGCATCGTGCAAGTCATCCTGAATGATCGGCCTTCTCCGCCAAACATTCCCGGGATTTGCGGGTCATCCGTGATGTTCCCCATGCGTTCGATTTTTCCATCCTCCCGGTCCATTAATGCCATCATCGGCCTTCTGCTTTGGCATGGTGTTTTCTGTCCGATCGCCGACGCGGGGGAACGTCTGGAGCATCCGAATATCGTATTCATCCTCTGCGATGACCTCCGCTGGAATGCGCTCGGTTGCATGGGCGACAAAGTGATCCAGACTCCCAATGTCGATCACCTTGCAGCACAGGGGGTACTTTTTCGGAATCACTTTGCCACGACATCGATTTGCAGTGTCAGCCGGGCGTCCATTCTTACGGGACAACACGAAAGACGGCACGGAATTAGTGATTTCAAGACGCCTCTCACCGATGATCAGTGGGCGGAAACTTATCCGGCGCTGCTGAGGCAGGCAGGGTATCGGATTGGTTTTATCGGGAAATTTGGCGTGGGAAACGATGCGGCGGTCCGGAAGCGTGGGGGGAGTTTCGACTATTGGAAGGGTCTGCCCGGCCAGGCGGGCGAATACTTCATCGATCCGAATGATCCCGAGCAGAAGCACGCAACTTCACGGTTCGGTGATCAGGCCTTGGAATTCCTCTCCGGATGCAAACCGGAAACGCCGTTTTGTCTTTCGATCAGCTTCAATGCGCCGCACGCGCGGGACGGCAAGCCGCGCGAGTTTCAGCCGGATGTGCGCGATGAGTCACTATATAGCAGCGAGACCATCCCGCCTTCCACCACGGCAAATGAAGCTTACTTTCAGAAACTGCCCGATTTCGTCCAAAAATCCGAGGGAAGACGGCGTTGGGAGCGGCGGTTTGCGACGGACGAGATGTTCCAGCAAACGATGCGCGATTATTACCGCCTCGTCACCGGCACTGATCGCGAGGTCGGGCGAATCGTCGAGGCGCTGGCCAGACAAGGGCTGTCGGAAAAGACCCTCATCATTTTTACCTCCGATAATGGCTGGTTCGCGGGAGATCGTGGGCTGGCAGATAAGTGGCTGATGTATGAGGAGAGCATCCGCCTGCCGATGGTGATCTTTGATCCAAGGCGCCCGAAAGAGTTGCGGGGAAAATCGTGCGATGCGATGACGCTCAATATCGACCTGGCGCCCACGATGCTTGCGGAGGCCGGTGTGCCGATTCCGCCTCGCATGCAGGGGAAAAGCGTTCTGCCATTGCTGATGGGTGAGCGGCCCGGCGGCTGGCGAACAGAATTCTTTTACGAGCATCATTTTGGACCGAAGATCATTCCGCCGAGCGAAGGAGTGAGATCCGAGAAGTGGGCTTACATTCACTGGCTCCCGCCAAATCCGGAAAGCGAGGAGCTTTATGACATGGAGGCTGACCCGAATGAGTCGAAAAATCTCGCCGTACAGCCGGACCACGCCGCAGTTTTGAGCGAGCTGCGGACGCGCTGGGAGCAGTATCGGCGCGACCTCAGATAGCCGCGAACAGCAGTCGCAAATCCCCGTTTTCCATGAAGTCTTATCATTCTCCTTTCCGACTCGCGCTTGGACTGGCCATCGCTGCATCGAGTATCTTTGTTCGCGTGGCCGCAGCCGCGGATGCAGCGTCCGGCCCATTGCCAAACTTCGTCATTATCTTCACAGACGATCAGGGCTACGGCGATGTTGGAGTTTTCGGCGCGAAAGGATTCACGACTCCGAATCTCGATCGTATGGCCCAGGAGGGGCGCAAATTTACGAATTTCCACGTCCCGCAACCGGTATGTTCGGCCTCACGGGCCGGGCTTCTGACCGGATGTTATCCCAATCGGATTGGAATTCACGGGGCGCTGGGACCAAAGGCGGGAATCGGACTTTCCCATGATGAGATGACGCTGGCGGAGCTCGTAAAGCAAAAGGGATACATGACGGGAATGGCTGGCAAGTGGCACCTTGGACGGGAGACGAATTTCTTGCCCATCCATCACGGCTTTGATGAGTATCTGGGCCTTCCGTACTCGAATGATATGTGGCCGCTGCATCCGGAAGCGAAGCCTGGCACTTATCCTCCGCTGCCGCTGATTGAGGGTGATCAGCCAGTCAAAGTCGGACTCACGCACGAAGATCAGGAACAACTGACCACGATGTACACGGAGAGGGCGGTGTCATTCATCGACAAGAATAAGGATCGGCCTTTCTTTTTCTATCTCGCGCATAACATGCCGCACGTTCCCTTGCATGTAAGCAGTAAGTTCAAAGGGAAATCGGAACGCGGATTGTATGGAGACGTCATCATGGAGATCGATTGGAGCGTGGGCGAGGTTTTGAAGGCGCTGGAACGCAATCATCTCTCGGAACGGACCTTTGTCCTTTTCACTTCGGACAATGGTCCGTGGCTAAGCTATGGCGACCACGCGGGCTCAGCCGGGCCGCTCCGTGAAGGCAAGGGGACTTGCTGGGAAGGTGGGACACGTGAGCCGTGCATCATGCGGTGGCCAGGTAAGCTCCCGGCAAATACCACGAGCGATGATATGCTGATGACAATCGATTTGTTTCCGACGATCGCGCATCTCATTGGTGCCGAACTGCCGAAGCACAAGATCGATGGGCTCGACGTATGGCCGCTTATTACCGGTGAGGCAGGGGCGAAGAATCCGCATGACGGGTACGCCTTCTATTATGAAACGAATCAGCTTCAATCGGTCGTCAGTGGTGATGGCCGATGGAAGCTGCAGCTTCCCCACACGTATCGCACGCTGGGTGGAAAGCCGGGTGGACACGATGGCGTCCCGGCGAAGTATGAACAGCGGAAGATCGAAGGCGCGGAACTCTATGATCTGAAAGCGGATCTCGGCGAGACGAATGATGTCGCGAGCCGTAATCCGGAAATCGTGGATCAGCTGCAGAAGTTTGCCGAACAGACCCGGGCCGATCTCGGCGATGCGCTGACAGGAGTCAAAGGGAGTGGAAGACGGGAAGCGGAGAAGGCGAATGTGCCGTAGGCTTATAGCTTGCTACGGCGCTTGAACAATGCGCCTCGCAGCGATTTCACGGTAAAGTCCTCTCCAGATCCGCAAACGTCTTCGCTTCGCGAATTGCCGCATTCACCTGATCCACGGCCGGATCTACTGCTGGATGGGTTAACATCACGGTTCGATAGCTGCCGTTATTCTGAAACGTGATTTCATCCCATTGGATCGACGAGATTTCGCGATTGAACTTGGCCACGGCGCGCCCACGGAAAAAGGCGCGGGTGGTTTCCGGGGGATTGAAGATCGCCCGGCGCACGTCGTCCTCGGAAACGAACCGCCGCATTTGCCCGGAGCGCACCAACTCATAGAACAACCCCTGCTCGAGTGACACGTTGTGATATTCGAGGTCGATCGACTGGAGCCAGGGATCGGTCCAATCCAATCCCTCAGCTTCCTGCATGGTATTGAGCAGGAATTTCTTTGCCACCCAATCGACCCGATCGTGACAACGCATCACGTCTTCCGAAAGATCGGCCAGGACCTGCTCCCATTCGTGCAAGAGCCATTTGGCGTCGGGCTCCGTGAGGTCGCAATGATCGCGCGCCGCGGCGAGATAAAGCCGCTGAATATCGATGGCCGAGATCTTCCGGCCATCGCGCAGTTCGACAATCCACGAGTAGGTCTGGTCGCGGCTGATCGACTTGGTGGCATCGATGGGATTGGCCAGCTCGAGTTGAGGCGCATGGCCCTTTTCGATGAGTTCGAGCACCAGCGCCGTCGCCCCGATTTTCAAAGCGGTGGCCACCTGGCTCATGTTTGCGTCGCCAATGATGACGTGGAAGCGGCGGTAAAGCGCATTGTCGGCGTGTGGTTCATCGCGGGTATTTACCAGCGGACGGCGGTTCATCGTATCGATGGAACAGAGCACGCTGAAAAAGTCGGAGCGTTGCGCGATCTGGTAGATACCCTGCAGGCCCCGCGCATCTTCTCCTTCGATCCCCATTTTTCCCGCCCCGGCAAAGATCTGGCGGGTGACGAGGAAAGGGACGACATCGCGCACGATGCGATCCCACGGGACCGCGCGGCTCATCAGATAGTTATCATGACAGCCGTAGGAGTGGCCGATGAAGTCCGTGTTATTCTTATAAAGCCGCGCATGCTGGCCGGGCAGGAGCCGCTGATTTCTGCGCCTTGCGCACTCGGCGAGAACGCGCTCTCCGGCGGTGTCCTGGGCAATGATTTCACAGAGGGTGGTGCACTCCGGAGTCGAATACTCAGGATGGGCGTGGTCATTGTAGAAGCGGGCTCCGTTCGAGAGGACGAGATCGCTTTTGATCTCTTCAAAGGAGAGGGGGCGATTCTTGTCGATCTCGTAGTAGGCCGCTTCATCAGTGTCCTGCAGCAATTCCTCGGCTCGGAATCCGCGGGCGTCCTGATGGGGATCCTCCAGGTTGTAATCCCATTTCATCGAGGCGCCATGCTCGGTGTAGGAGCGCACGATCTCGATCGATTCGCGCACGACGTCGAGGGATTCCATACCGTCGACGGTGATTCCGTATTCCGTTTCGATCCCGAATACGCGTTTCATGTGTTCGCCTAAGTTACCTCGCCGACGGCGGTCGTCGAATCGAAGTTGCGAAAACGGCGAAGAAAGTGCGGAAAATGCAGGTTCCGCCCCGTCACGAAATGGGATCTGGGATTACTTGAATTCCCATCGGCCCCAGAGCCCCGGCTTCAGCTCGGCCTCGCTGGGGACATCGGCGACGATATTGGTTGCCTTGTTGCTCCAATAGACACGTTGTGTGGTGGTGTTGCCCGTGCCCCGCAGGATTCCAATGTCTCCCTGGATCTTCTGTCCGGAGGCGGGTTTGAGGCCAAGGACGTCGAGCGGAACACTGATCTCGAAATCGCCGTTGCCATCACTCGCAAGCTGGACCTGCGAACTGACATCATCGACCCGATCGAAGTGAATCGTTCGTCCGGGACTTGAGAAAGGCACCGGGTCTTTAGCTCCGGCTACGACCGCCCGGTAAAGGAGGGCCTTCGGTTTTCCGCCGATCATTGTGACGAGGAGCCGCGTATCACCTTCGACCGGGTTGAGGCGCTTGGGGCTGGCGTCTGGATTTGCCCCGATCATGAGATCGAGAGCACCGCCGGTCTTGAAGGGCGCGTTCGGCACGTCGCCGGAGTTCTTCAGCAGATCCTTGTCGCCGGTTTTCCAGGCAGCGTAGAGATTCCGCCCGGAGATGCAGACGGCTCCGGTCACATCATACGGTTTGCTGTTGGAGTTGAAGTAAGCGCCGGTTCCGCGTTTATCGATATCCGCCCAGGCGGCAGTTGACCAGTCATCCAGCTTGCCATCCACGACTGGGGCATCATTTCGCAGTGCGACCGTGAGGATGCCCCGTCCGCGCGCCGCCTGCCGCGCTGCTTCGGCTTTGGTGAAATAGTCGCGCGCGTGGTCGATATCTTCCGTTGTGACTTGCAGCGGGATCGGATCGAGCCGCCGCACGGTTTCCAGCCCGGTTACTTGCAGAAGCGAACTCGTCCGGCCGGCATTGAGAAGGACTGCGCCATCGGGCGTCCGCGTGACACTGGGCCAGAAGTTCTCGTCTCCTGGTGTAATGTCGTTGAGGAGCATCCCGCGTTCGGCTTTAGGCATGCCCCAATGGCGCCCCAGGCGCATGTCCTGGAAGAGTTGCGTGACGAAGAGCCCATCCTCCGTGAAGACGTAGATCATTCCGGGGTTTCCGTTGAGCATCCACATGGTCTCACTGCCTGCTTTGATGAAATCGCCGAGCAGTCGCGTATGTCCGACGATCATTCCCGGGCGGTCCGGAGCGGGCGCCTCATGAGAAGCGTGAAGGCCGGGCCAGGGGCTGGGATAGCTCCACATTGGCACGCCATTTTTCGCTCCGGAAAGGCCGTGTGGGTCGAATGGCTTCGTCGCCGTCGTTTCGACGCTCCAGCCATCGGCTGCCACCAGGACCTGATCGCCGCCTGATGACGGCGGGTTTTGGACGCCGTCAACAACCGTCTTACCCGCTTCGAGATTGTAGATGGGAACGCCTTGATCGGTGAAACGAATGGGAGCCCATTGGATTGCTTTGCCGTCAAAGCGGGAAACCACGAAGGAGAGATCGCTTTGAACGGAAATACTGCCGCTTCTGCCGCGCTTTAAGGTGAGTTCCTCCGGCTGCACCTGTCCGTCGCCATTCAGGTCATTCCAGAAAAAGAAGACTGATTTATCAGTGTGCGGGTCGGCGTTGGGATCCGATCCGGCAGGCCATACGGAAGCGAATTTTGGATCTTTGAGCAAATCCCACTCATTGGCATTCCCGGCGGCGGCGCAGGGGACAGCAACGCCATTGCGATCTGTGAAGAGGAACGAACTGCTGTGCCCCCCTGTGGGATTTGAATTATAGGTATCCGTCCAATACCGCCTGTCCTTGAAATGGAATACCGTCTGAGGCGGACCGCTGCGAAAAGCGAGAGGGAGTCCTTCCTTTTCCGGACGGTAGAAAATCGAGGTGATATGATCGGCGCCCTTGGTCCAATCGAGCGCGAACTCCATGCCGTTGTAATAGAATTTCGTCCGGTCTTCCGGATCGATCTGTCCACCCCCGCCGTATTCGCACGGGCCATAAAAGGTCTTCGCGAGAGTTCCGTCCGAAGTCCAAACACTGACTCGCTTTGGTTGATAGTCTTCCTCCGCTACCCAGAGACGCCCCTGACTATCTACAGCGAGGCCGCGAGGGTGATTCATGTGCGCGGAGTCATACGGTCCGGCTTTCGGCACACCGGCGTGCCCATAAGTGCGGACCAATTTGCCGGAGGCAGTGAACGCCTTGACCTGGTGCGAATTTCCCCGGTCACTCACATAGAGCGTTCCCTTGTCATCGATAGTCAGCCCGGATGAATCTTCCAGGCCGGTTGCAATAACTGTTTCGGGAGTGCCGGGTTTTGCCGGATCCAACGGAGCGGCAAAGCGAACGAGGCTCTTTCCGCTCAAAACGAGAAGCCGGCCTGAGCCATCAAAGGCGACGCCGCGAGGTGAGGGGATAGTTAGTTCACCGGCCGTCTTTCCGGTTTGGGCTTCGATAAAGATCAGTTTGTTATGTGGCATCAGGCTTGCCACAAGCAGACCATCGTGCGCGGCGATTCCGCCCATTTCTGATTTCCAATCTACCGCACCTTTCGCCGTCTGCGTGGGAACAAAGCTTATTTTTGCGATCGCTTTATCTTCTTTGTTTGTAAGACCGGTGATCCGGATTTCCGCTTTTGAGACATGGCCTTTCGGTTCTTTGACGGCCTCCCAGGCCGCGGCGACGTAAGCGTAGACATCGGGCAATGCGTGGGCTCCGGTGTCGCGGGCCAAAAAGGGCGCTCCGGTCCACGTTCCACCGACCCAGTTCTGGCCTTTCCACTTATGCCCATCGAGATCGAGCCAGGCTAGTCCAGCCGTGCCTTCTGAAACATAACTGCCGATGAGCATCGTCGGACCTTGGCCAAGTGCATCTGGAACGAACAACGCGGCACTCGGCGGCGTATGATTCGCCAGCCAGCCGCCGGTGCGATCACCCGTTTCCCACGGCGTTTCACCACCGGTGTAAACACCCATCTCGTAGCGGACATCCACCTGCTTATGCCATAGCCCGCGGACGCGGTAAGCGCCGGGCGGGACAAATTGCGTGGGAATCAAATACAAGCCATGACTTGCTGCGGAGACATCGCGACCCAAATCGTCCGATCCATCCCACCACGCTGTATTCTCGCCTTTTTCGAAATGCACGTCCGAGATGAGATTGCGCACGCGCTTACCTTGGGAATCCTCGATGACCAGTGTGACCCATCCGGCTTCGGATAGGGTGAATTTCACCGGGATCGGTGGATGTTCACTTGGGGCTTCGGGTGGAAGTACAGCGGTTTGGAGCAGCGTGTTATCGGTTAGCGAGGTAAGCGCCAGACATTCACCAAGCCAGATCCGTGTACCACCCTTTGTATGTCCGGCCATGTGAGGATGGCCGCTTTCCGCCTGCGGCGCGGTGATCCTGAGCCGAAGCGCGCGGGTGGTCACGTCCTGGCCGAAATCGAGGAAGCTGCCGCCCATTGATGCCGGATAGCAGTTTTTCAGACCGGCGAAACTTTTGATCGTCTTCCATCCGCTCTCATCTGCCTCGCGCGGGTGAACATCCGAGCGGCCGACATAGGCCTGGACCTCCGCCGTTCCGAATCCGACATGAAGGACGCCGACACCGTGCAATTTCACCGGCACCGGCCAGGTGAGGAGAATCGTCTCAGGATGTTCCGCCGAAATCACCGCTCCATGTTCTTCTGATTTCACATCGATGTTGGCCCACTGACCCCAGATGCCATCGATGCTCTCGTTGTTGATCTTCTTTTCCGCTTTCCCATTCGCACTCGCTGTGGCGGTTGCCTGAGGCGCGAGATTGGCCACGCGCGAGGGCAGCACGCAGACGCCACCGAGCCAGCCGGCGTATTTCTTTTCCGTGATATCCGCATTGTGCGTGAAACGCAGGGCGCGTGTTTCGACTGCACGGGGAAGCACCCACACGGCGTAATCGTCATTGCCCGCTTCCGCGTTCGACACTTTTCCACCCACGATTCTTTCTGCCGGGATCCACTGCGAATCGTCATCCAGCTTTCCGGGATAAGCAGCTTCCGGCTTGAGAACGCTGAGACGTCCACCTCCGCGGACGACAAATGAGCCTGCTGCGATCGGTGCCTTGAAGCCAAGGCGAAGATGGCGCGGACCGGGTGTATTCGAATCACCAAAAGTGACTCCGCTATGTCCGCCCACGGCGCTACCAGTCATCAGAATCCAGGCAGGCTGCGTTTCGTGATCGGACGGGGATTTGGGTTTCAGCGGCCGTTCCGTGCCATCGGTCCATTCGGCGTATGTGCTTTCATCGGCGTCGCGATCGGTGACCGAGGTTTGCAGCGGATCGGGTGCCGCTGCGCCTCGTACGGAAAGAAAGGCGGTGAGGAACAGAGCGAAGAAGATGCGCTTCATGTTTTGAGGGGAGTGAAAATAGGAAAGGGAGCGGTCGAGACGCATTCCGCTCGCAGCAGTGCAACGGAGGGAAAAGGGAGTCTGAACGAAATGTCGACGTTCGTACGACCCGAGCGGTTCCAAAATCTTTGCCTCCGGCTATGAGGTGAAATCCCCGTGCCGAAATCTCTCCGTCCTTGGCGGTCTTTGCGTTAAATCGCCCCCGCGCCTCTTTCACGCCCCTGACGTTCCAATCTTCGCGCCAACCCTTCCTCTGAAAAATGAAAGCCAGACCGGGTATTTCACCGGCCTGGCTCGAAATCCGGCGATCACGCCGGGACCAAACTACTTCTTGTAGCCGGTCGAGGCCGTCGTGGTGGTCGTCGCGGCTTCCTCGTGATGGGCGCAAGCGCCGAGCAGCATGGAGCCAGCGATGAGTGCGAAGAGTGCAAGGTATTTCATGTTGTTAAGTTTCCCCCCTTTCTTTGCCAGTTGGCAATTTTTTGACTGATCTTGTGTACGTGGACGAAGCAAAGCTGATTTTCGAACGCCTTGAACTTCGTCCTGGAAAACGCTCGCGGTTGTATCTGCGTACGGTTTCCCGAGCGGCTTTATGGGTGCCGCTCGGCTGGATGACAATGCCTATTCAGCGGCAGATTTCCAGTGCCACGTCGTAAATGACGTGAATTTATTTACGCCTCTATCGTGACCAGCGTGCCCTCTTCGACGCGATCGAAGAGGTCGATCACGTCGTCATTACCCATGCGGACACAGCCGTGGCTGGCAGCCGTGCCGAGCAGGGATTCCGCTTGGGTTCCATGGATGTAAATGTACCGGTCGTGGGAATTTGCGTTCTCCGGATCGAGTCCGTCCAGCCAGAGAATGCGGCTTTGCACACGGTCTTCGGTGTCGGATTCGTGCCCGATCTCGCCCGTCGGCACGCGCGAGACGAAAATGGTCCCCGGTAGCACACCGGCGCCGATCTTTTCCGCGATTTTGAACCGGCCTGTGGGCGTCTTGAAGCTGCCGGGTTCGAATCCGAGGCCGAACTTCGAGGTGGAAACGACGTATCGCCGATGAACCGTGCCGTCGTCGTCGAGAAAGTCCAGAGTTTGCGACGGAACGTGAACGTAGATTTGCATTGGCGGTGAGACTCTATACAGTGCGCGGCCCTTTTATGAGCAGAAACTTGCACGTTGCCATCGTCGGAGCCACTGGAGCCGTCGGAATCGAGATGCTGAAAGTACTCGAACGCCGGAAATTCCCCGTTGGCAAACTGACGTTGCTCGCCTCGGCTCGTTCAGCCGGCAAAACACTTTCGTTTGGCGGCAAAGATGTGGCCGTGCAGGAACTGCGCGAAGATTCTTTTGCCGGAGTAGACGTAGCGCTCTTCAGCGCGGGCGGATCCATTTCCAAGGAATACGCGCCGCATGCCGTCCAGGCTGGAGCAGTCGTGATCGATAACTCGAGCGCCTTCCGTATGGATGAAAAAGTGCCGCTCGTTGTGCCGGAGATCAACGGAGCCGACATCGCTTCGAACAGCGGCATCATTGCGAACCCGAACTGCACGACGGCGATCACGCTCATGGCCCTGTGGCCGCTGCATCAAATCTTCCGCGTGAAGCGGGTCATCGCCTCGAGCTATCAGGCGGTATCCGGAACCGGCGCGCAGGCCATCGAAGAACTGCGCCAGCAGGTCGCGGCCATTTCCGCCGGCACGCCGATCGAGAAAAAAGTTTACCCGCACCAGATCGCCTTCAACGTGCTGCCTCACGTCGATTCGTTCCTCGAAAGCGGCTACACGAAGGAAGAAATGAAGATGCAGAACGAAGGCCGCCGCATCATGCATCACCCGACTTTCAAGGCCTCGGTGACTTGTGTGCGTGTGCCGGTGTATCGCGCCCATTCCGTGGCAGTGACTGCGGAGTTCGAACGTCCGATTGACCTGACCAAAGCCCGCCAGGCGCTTGGCAATGCGCCGGGGCTGGAAGTGGTGGACGACCCCGCCAACGCGCAATACCCGCTGCCGCTGAATTGCGCCGAACGCGATGACTGCCAGGTAGGCCGTCTGCGCTATGACTGCGCGATGGAAAACGCGCTGTCTTTCTGGGTGGCCGGCGATCAGCTCCTCAAAGGCGCGGCGCTGAATGCCGTGCAGATCGCGGAAAAAATCTAACCGCCAGCCGTACTCGATTCACGGGACGTGCGCGTATTTCGTGCACGTCCCTTTTTTTCGTGCTGTGCCGATCAGTTCTTCCCCATGTGGCTACGGACTGTGTCGAAGGCTTTCTCTACCTCTTGACGTTGGTCTTTGGGCAGATCTGGATCACTGAGCGCTTCTGCGTACGCCTTCAAAGCAGGCTCGCCCTGGCCGCTGCGCGCGTAGGCTTGTCCGAGGTAAACATTGTAACCGGAAGTCGCCCGATGATTCGCCTCCGCCATGGCGATGAGCTTTTCCAGGGCCTTGATCTCTTCACCGAAAGCCCGGGCCTCATGGCAGATCTTCGCGTGATAGAAGAGCAACCCAGGGTCGTCCGGGATCTTCTCGATCAACTTGTCGGAAACGTGATACGCATCGGAGAAATGCTTGCTCGCGTAAAGCGCCTGCGCCTTGGCCGCCAGCGCGGGTGGATACTCGCTGTCGAGCTCCAGGGCGCGGTCTGCGTCGGCGATCGCCGGATCCCATTCACCGTGATCGAGGTGATATTGGGCGAGCGCACTCGCCGGATTCGGCAGCTTCGGATCGAGCTTCTGCGCTTCCTCCGCGAGCTTTTTCCCGAGCGCGACATTTTGCACCGCCAGCAGCTTCATCGCGGTGTCTGAGAGAAACATCGCCTGCTCGCGAGCCGGCGCCTGGGCGAAATGCGCGCGCACAGGAGCGAACTTGGCTTCGGTCCACGGTTCCTCGGCGCCACGTTTGAAGATCAGGCTGGTGTGATCCAGATACGTCAGCGTCCAGTCCTTCGTTTCAAGGAGATGCTCGAGCAGGGGATGATACTGGCTCGGATTTCCCACGAGGAGCAGCGTGTCGAAGTGATTCTGCCGATCGAGCTGCCGGAACAGCTTCGGATCCTCTACCGCTTGGGCGAAACTGTGCGAAATGGCCGGATCATTCTTGTCCGCCTCCGTGAGCAACTCCGGCCGCAGTTTCGTCAGCCAAACCCCAGCAGGTTCGTTGTAGTAGAGCACCTTCGCGCTCAGCGCCTCAAGGGCGAGCTTCGGCGTCGTGAGCAGGGGATTGTCGCGATGCCAGAGCGGCTTCGCGAAAAAAGCCACCAGCGCCACCAGAACGACCCCGGCAACGGCAAAAATTGGCCAGCGGTTTTTCAGGCGAAGGTGTTCGAGAGACTTGGTCATGGAGAAAATTTTCGAGGGGCGCGAAAAATAGTCTCTCTTCTCGCTTGCGTCACGTGCGGCGTTGCATTAATTACGCCCTCCCTTTCGGAGACTGTCCCGTCTCCGGGGGATTCCAGCGACTGGAATGGGTTGGTAGCTCAATGGTAGAGCAGCGCCCTTTTAAGGCGTTGGTTGCGGGTTCGAGTCCCGCCCAACCCACTCCCCCAGAATGCTCTGAAATTGGCTTGGATAGATGGTTTACGGTGGAATGCGGCTCTAAAGTTAGACCGCGCGAGATGACGTAAAATCACGCAAGATCACGCGTATTTGCGGGTTCAATTGGCAGTAGATTTTGCCCGATTCCCACAGACGCCGGGATCTTTTGATCGTCATTCTTCTTGGAGCGGCTCCAGTTCGCCCGAAAAATCTGCGTCGAGGGAATACGAACGTGTGGCACCCGATCACCAAGACGAGAAGAGGTCAGCGATTTCCTCTCATCACGCATCGAGCTGGCGTTGCAATTGGAGAATTGCGCTGTAAAAGGGCCGCTCCACGTTATCCCATGCGCACGGATCACCAAAATTGGCAGAAGCTGCTTGATGCGGTTTACGCGATGAATTCCGCAGGCTGCCATTCCAGCTTCAGCGAAGCCGTGGTCTCCGGATTAAGCCAGATCGTCGCGGCGGATGTCGTCGTCTTTCAAGTGCTCGATCGGCAGTCTGGGCGTATCGTGACGCACATGTCTCCGCCTGCGCCATTTACGGCGGAGGAAGTCGCGTATTACGCCACGCATTCGGAAGAACACCCGCTCGCCGACTACTATACGCGGGAGCAGGACCCGATGGCCCGCCGCATCTCCGACGTGCTCGATGAAGCCTCGTGGCGGGCGAGCAGGTTGTACCAGACGTGCCTCCAGCGTCTCGCCCTGCTTCACACGGTGGTGTTGCCGGTTAATATCGATGCGTCGGTCGTGGTGGCCGTGTCGTTTAGCCGCAGGACACTGGATTTTTCGGCGGACGATTGCGCGCTGCTAAACGCCTTTGCGCCGCACCTGCGGCTGGCCTGGCAGTCGCACGACAATCCGTGGGCCGACCGCCGCGAACTCGAAAGCCGGGAGCACTTGCAAGGCCTCGGGCTTTCGCCGCGCGAGAGTGAGGTTCTTTTCTGGATGACCGAGGGGAAAGTGAACCGCGAGATCGCGACGATGCTCGGGCTCAGCCTCGGAACCGTGCAGGATCACGTGTCGCGCATTCTGGCCAAGCTTCAGGTGGAGCACCGCCACGCGGCGACGGTCTTCGCCATTGCCAAACTGCGGTCGTAGAAGCACAGAAGGATGCGCGCTTTGCGCGTGGATTTTGCCATGGCGCGACGGATCGCGCTATCCACGAAAACTCTTTTAGGGGGCGATACCCCACGTGTGGGGATAGGCGAGGAAGGAGCGGTCCGGTAACATCAAATTTTACCGCAACCACCCAACCACAGGTCCCCACTCTTATGCCGCACCGGCCCTCTTCGCTCCTGACTCGAGTTCGGCATGCGCTGAACTCCTCGCTCTTCCTTTCGACGCTGCTCGCGCTTGGCGCGGGTCGCGGCGAGGTCCGCGCGGACAGCGCTCTTTGGAACGGGTCCGCGACTTCGGGCTCCTTTTCCGATCCGACAAGCTGGCTCACCTTTGCTCCGCCGCAGATCTTGCCGAAGAGCGGGGACACGCTGTTTTTTTCCGGCCTCGCCTCGGATACCATCGCGCTGAATGACCTGACGACCAGCGCCTTCAACATCGCCGAGATCAATACCTACGGCAATGACTATGGGTTGTCTCTCACGATCCGCGATCCCGGCGACCATCCCTTCACGCTCACGGGCGACGTCAGTAACCGCATCAGCTTCCTGACGATCGATAATCGCTTTAGCTTTTCGGGAATGTGCGGCTTCACGATGGACTCCGGGACGATCGATCTCAGCCGCGACATCGATGGCGCCGGAGGTCTCACGATGGTAAATGACGGTGGTTCTCTAGGTACCGTCATCCTGGAAGGGACGGACACCTATAGCGGCGCGACAATCGTCAACGTCGGCATGCTCAATCTCACCGGGACGCTCAGCGGCGGCAGCGCCATCTCCACCTCGGGGGGCGGATTTCTCTTTGAGACCGATGCCGGATCGATCCGCGGGGCTTCGTCCCTCACGGTGGGAGGCGTCGGCACGAGCACCCTGGGTGGCACGAATACCTACACCGGCGGCACCACCATCAACGCCGGGGCCACCCTCCAGCTCGGCTATCTCGGGCTGACCACCGGTTCCATCATCGGGAACGTCACCGATAACGGAGCGTTCGTCATCGTCCGTCCCGGGAATATGAGCTTCGATGGCGTCATCTCCGGCACCGGCTATCTCGCGGTGGCAGGACAGAAGGAGTCAGGACAGACGGTGGATGGGAGCATCGTCACGCTCACCGCCACGAACACCTACACCGGCGGCAGCGCTATCGCCGCCGGATCGACGCTCCAGATTGGCAATGGCGGGACGACAGGTTCCATCATCGGGATCGTCGGCGATAACGGAGCCCTCGTTTTCAACCGCTCGGACAATTTCAACTTCGATGGGGCCATTTCCGGCATCGGCAGCCTCACCGTGGTGGGTGGTGGCATCGTCACGCTGACGGCGGCGAGCACTTACAGCGGCGGCACCACCATCAACGCCGGGGCCACCCTCCAACTCGGCAATGGCGGGGCGACGGGGTCCATCGCCGGGAACGTTACCGACAACGGAACTTTCGCTTTCAATCGCACGAACAATTTTAGCTTCGACGGCGTCATTTCTGGCGGCGGCAGCGTCACGGCCGCGGGTAGTGCCATCGTCACGCTCACCGCCACGAACACCTACACCGGCGGCACCACCATCAATAACGGGTCCACCCTCCAGCTCGGCGGTGGCGGGACCACTGGGTCCATCACCGGAAACGTTACCGACAATGGAACTTTCGCTTTCAATCGCACGAACAATTTTAGCTTCGACGGCGTCATTTCTGGCGGCGGCAGCGTCACGGCCGCGGGTAGTGCCATCGTCACGCTCACCGCCACGAACACCTACACCGGCGGCACCACCATCAATAACGGGTCCACCCTCCAGCTCGGCAACGGCGGGGCCACGGGAGCCATCCCCGGGAACGTCACCGACAACGGAACTTTCGCTCTTAATCGCTCGGGAAATTTCGGTTTCGAGGGAGTCATTTCCGGCACCGGCAGCCTCTCGGTGGCTGGCGGAGGCACCGTCACGCTCACCGCCACCAATACCTACACGGGCACCACCACCATCGTCAGCGGGACCACGCTCCAGCTCGGCAATGGCGGGGCCACCGGTTCCATCGCCGGCAACGTCATTAATAACCAAGCCCTCGTGATCAATCGCTCCGGGAATTTGGGCTTGGGTGGAGTCATCTCCGGTGGCGGCACGATCACGATGATGGGAGGCGGCGTGGTCACGCTGGCCGGGGCCAATACCTACACCGGCGGGACCAACTTCAATGGCGGAGTCGTGAACGCCGGCAGCGCCAGCGCCCTGGGCTCCACGGGCCCCCTCCGCTTCGGCGGCGGCACGTTGCAATACAGCGCGGCCAATCAGTCCGACTATTCCGCCCGCTTCAGCTCCGCCGCCGGCCAGGCCTATCGCATCGATACCAACGGGCAGAGCGTCACCTTTGCCTCGGCGCTCACCAGCAACGGCGGGACGCTGGCCAAGCTGGGCGCCGGTACGCTCACCCTGAGCGGAAACAGCACCTTCAGCGGAGGCACTACCGTCAGCCAGGGGACGCTGGTGTTGAACAGCAGCACGGCGGCGGGTGGGTACAATGCGGGTGCCATCACTTTGGGCGACGCCTCCACCGGCAACAGCAATATCGAACTGGATTTCGCCAGCGGCATCACCGGCACCGATCTCGCACCGCCGGCCATTGGCGGGGTCCGGCAGATGAACCCAATCCTCGTCGCCAATACCGGGAGCAGCGGGCTCGTGACGCTGGGGTTCACCGGGGCGACCCCGATCCTCTACTCCGACGTGACGCTCAATCGTTCGTTGGTCTTTACCTCCAATAGCACGACGCGCCTGCAGCGTTCCTATATGGGGCAGCTCTCCGGATCCGGAGCGGGCGCCGACCATGATTCGGTAGTCTTCAACCTCGGCGCGGGCAACTGGTTGGACCTCTATCCCAAGGAACTTCCCGGTGGCGCCGGCGTAGGCGTGGCCAATACGTTCACCGGCAATCTCCTGGTACAAAGTGGCAACCTGGAGGTCAGCAACCTGACCTTCAACGGCAACATCGCGGCCAACGAAAACCTGGCCATCCCCGACGCGGCGAGTGTGACGGTCAATACCGGGGCGACGCTCCAATTTGTGTGGGGCAGTGAAACCTTCGACGCGTTGAACGGCGGCGGCACCGTCCAGCACAACACGGCGGATAACCAGACGAACAAGACCCTGACCATCGGCAAGAGCGACGGCTCGGGCAGCTTCAGCGGCATCATCACATCGGACCTCGGCATCATCAAGACCGGCGCCGGCACCCAAATCTTTTCCGGCAACAACGTCTACAGCGGCGGCACGACCATCTCAGGCGGCACGCTGCAGCTCGGCAACGGCGGAGCGAGCGGTTCCGTCCTCGGCAATATCACGAACAACGGCACCTTGGTTTTCAAGCGCTCCGACGACTACACGTTCGACTACGTCATCAGCGGCAGCGGCGGCGTGGTGAATGACGGCAATATTCTCCGGTTCGCGGTGGCGCAGACCTACATGGGCTCCACGCAAATCAATTCCGGCACCCTCGTGCTTCCTACCGGGATCGATTCCGCCCTTGCCGCTTCCACGGTCGTTACGGTCAATGCGCCGGGGCGGCTCGATCTTTCAAACCATGCGCAGACCTTTGCCGGGCTCGTGGGTTCCGGCACGGTGTACAGCTTCGGGGGAAGCTCCGGGAAACTGACCTTGAACGTCGCCGCTGGGCAGACCTCAACGTTTTCGGGGGTGCTGGGCGCCGCCGGCGATCCAGCCTCCTCCACATTTACCGTCACCAAAGCCGGTCCCGGCACCCAGATTCTTTCCGGCGCGAACGGCTATCTCCAGGCGACCACGGTGACCGGGGGTACCTTGGAAGTGGACGGCAGCATCACGGCGTCGCCGGTGGTCTCGGTTTCCGTGGGAGGAACCCTGAGTGGAGATGGACGGGTGAGCAAACTCACCGGCGCGGGGCTGGTCGCGCCGGGTGGTGGAAAAATCCTGACCGCCACCCAGCTCGATCCGGCCAGCGGGCTGGATTTCACGTTCAAACTTGCGCTCGCCGGCATGCCCAACTTCGCCAGCGCTGCCACCAGTGGTAACGACGTGCTGCACCTCACCGATCCGACGACGCCCTTCCTCTCGCCGCTCACGGCTGCCGATGTGATCACGCTGGACTTCAGCGGCGTCACGCTCGCCCCGGGGCAGACCTATCTCGGCGGATTCTTCCTCGATGCCCCCATCGCTCCATCGTTCTTCGACAACGCCACCTTTGCCTACACTGGCCTCAACAGTGGCGCCAGCCTGCACTACAACGGCTTGGTCGCCGTCCCCAGCGCGAACTTCGCCACCGGCACCGTCAACGGAGGCCAGATCATGGAATTCAGCGTGGTCCCCGAGCCCGCCACCGCCGCCCTCACTCTCCTCGGTGGCCTCGCCCTCGGGCTCCGCCGGCGCCAGAAAGCGGTGACGCCCTAACTTTCGCCAGTGGGTTGCTCGCTTCGGAAGTGGTACCGTTTTTGTCCGGGCATCGACCAGCCACGCGCCATAAAATCGGGCCGCACGACATGAAGTAAGCTCACGCCGAATGAAGCGTGTTTGCGTGTTCTGTTTGCAGTAATTGGCGGTAACTTTTCTCTGCGATGCGCTCGGTATCCCGGCCCAAAATACGGAACGGCATTATGCGCGAAGAACTTCCGAGAACCACCATTCTTCGTACGAGCGTCTACGAGTCACGCCTCGTCCCATCATCGCGAGCATTGCAGTCTCTTTAAGAGACCACAAACCGGAGGGGTGGATGCCAGAGGCCCTGCCTGTCCGGTTCGGAGCGTCAATCCCGTCGTCCCTCCATCTATCCCGCGTGTCTTCAGAAGTTGCAGCCGTTAGGAGCCCGCGGCTTCGCTGCTTCGATAGTGCACGTCGGATAATTCCCGGAGGCGCGCGGCGGCGGCTTCGGGGGTGAGGTCGCGCTGGGGCTCGGCGAGCATTTCGTAGCCGACCATGAATTTCTTCACCGTCGCGGAGCGAAGGAGTGGCGGATAGAAATGGGCGTGAAGCTGCCAATGGCTCATGTCATCCGTTCCAAACGGGGCGCCGTGCCAGCCCATGGAGTACGGGAATGAGGTCTCGAAAAGATTGTCGTAGCGAACGAGGAGTCGCTGCAGGATTTCGGCAAGCGTGTCGCGTTGTGCGCTATCAAGGTCCGTGAAACGGGCCGTGGAGCGCAGCGGCAGGAGCAAGGTTTCGAAAGGCCAGACGGCCCAATAGGGCACGACGACGATCCATTCCTCATTCTCCACGACGATGCGTTCGCCGATCTCGCGTTCGCGTCGCGCGTAGTCGATGAGGAGCGGGCTGCCGCATTCTTTCAAGTAACGCGCCTGTTCGCGGTCTTCCTTGGCCACACCGTCAGGAAGTTCGTTGCTGGCCCAAATCTGTCCGTGTGGATGCGGATTGGAACAGCCCATCACGTCACCTTTGTTTTCGAAGACTTGCACCCACTGCCAATCGCGGCCGAGTTCGGCAGTCTGCGAAGCCCACGCATCGATCACTGAGCGGATGGCAGGCCTGGGCATGCGGGCCAGCGTGAGGTCGTGCCTTGGTGAGAAGCAGATGACCCGGCATGTGCCGCGAACCGGTTCGGCGCTAAAGAGGCGATCCGCGGGCGGAGGAGAGCCAGCGGCTTCGGGCAGGAGCGCGGCGAAATCATTCGTAAAGACGAAGGTGTTTTCGTAAGCCGGATTGTGTTCGCCATTTGCCCGGGTGTTTCCCGCACATAGATAGCACTGTGGATCGTGTGCCGGACGATTGTCACCGGCCGTTTCTTCGCGGCGGCCTTGCCAGGGGCGCTGCGTACGGTGCGGCGAAACGAGGAGCCATTCACCGGTGAGCGCGTTGCGTCGGCGATGCGGGCTTTGAGTAAAACTGCTCATCGCGCGCTGAACTGGTACACGGTGGTAGATAGGTAGCGCTCGCCTGGCCGCAGAATGGTGGAAGGGAAGGAGGGGTGATTTGGCGAATCCGGAAAATGCTGTGTCTCAAGGCAGATGCCGGTGCGATAGCCATAGGGATGGCCGCCTTTACCGATCTCGGTGCCGTCCAGGAAATTGCCGGAATAAAACTGGATAGCCGGCTCGGTCGTTAACACTTCGAGGATTCGGCCGGAACCCGCGTCGGAAAAGCGGCCGGCGAAATTGAGACCATCTTTTTTCTGACCGGAGAGGACGAAGTTATGATCGTAGCCACCGCCGGCGCGGAGTTGCTCGTCATCCGCCGCGCCGATGCGTTCTCCGATTTTGTGCGGTTGGCGAAAATCGAAGGCCGTGCCGGCGACGGGGCGGAGTTCTCCCGTGGGAATGAGGCCGGTATCCGTGGGAGTGAAGTGATCGGCGGCGAGCACCAGTTCGTGATCAAGAATGGATCCGGAATTGTGCCCCCCGAGATTGAAATAGGAATGGTTGGTGAGATTGATCACCGTTGAGCGATCCGTCTCGGCAGCGTAGTCAATGCGGAGTGCGTTTCCTTCGACGAGGGAATACGTTACTTGTACGCTCAGATTGCCTGGATAGCCTTCTTCGCCGTGCGCGCTGTTGCGATGGAAGCGAAGGACAGTAGCGCTGATCTGCTCGGCTTCCCAGAGCCAGGTGTGAAATCCGCGCGGACCGCCATGGAGGGCATTTGGCCCATTGTTAGCAGCCAGCGCATACTCTACGCCGTCGATGCTGAAACGGCCTCCCGCGATGCGATTGCCGTAGCGGCCTATGATTCCGCCAAAAAAACTTCGCCCTGCCGCGTAGCCGGCCACGTTATCGTAGCCGAGGACGACGTCGGCGCCAATGCCGTGCCGGTCAGGCGTCCATAGCGAGACGATCGCGCCGCCAAAATCTGTGATCGTGAGGCGCAACCCTCCCGGGCTGTGCAGGGTGAAGAGCGAAGCTTTCGCTCCGTCCGGCAAGTGACCGAACGGGGCAGCGGAAATGATACCAGTCGTATCAGGCATGGAGATCAATCAATCGATCAATACTTGCGATTGGGAAGTTCAGCGGCAGCCGTGCCCTGATCGAAAACACGATCCTGAACGACCGTCTTCTTGGGCAGGGTGTCGCCCTTCACGGCTTTGTCGACTGCATCGAAAGCCATCGGCCCGAGGAGCGGATTGCACTCGACGGTGCAATTCATCTTGCCCGCGGTCATCGCTTCGAAGGCGCCTTTGACCCCATCGATCGAGACGACGGCCACGTCGGTGCCAGGCTTTTTGCCCGCTTCTTCGAGCGCCTGAACCGCGCCCAACGCCATGTCATCGTTGTGTGCGTACACCGCGGTCACGTCGGGATGAACTTTGAGCAACGCCTCAGTTACTTCCTTGCCGCCGCTGCGGCGGAAGTCACCGCTTTGGGAAGCGACGATCTTCATTTCGGGCTTATCCTTGATCGCGTCTTCAAACCCTTTCTTGCGATCGATGGCCGGAGCCGCACCGGGCGTGCCCTGCAGTTCGATAATCTGAGCCTTGCCATCGGTCTTCTTCGCCAGCCAATCACCCGCCATTTTGCCTTCGGCGATGAAATCGGAAGCGATTAACGTCGAGAAGAGCGAATCGTCATCCACTTTTACGCCGCGATCGACGAGTATGACGGGAATCTTGGCCTGCTTGGCTTCACGCAGGACGGGCTCCCAGCCGGTCTCGACGATGGGGGCGAGGATGATGGCGTCGACCCCTTGGGCGACAAAGCCGCGCACGGCTTTGATCTGGTTTTCCTGTTTGCCTTGGGCATCGGAGAACTTGAGCGTCACGCCGCGCTTCTCGCCTTCGGACTTGATGCTATCGGTCTCGGCGGTGCGCCAGGCGCTTTCCGCGCCGGCTTGGGCAAAGCCGACGGTGAGCGTCTTTCCGCCATGGCCTGAGGGCGATTCGCTGGAAGGTTTGTTGCAACCGGTGAGGAGAGCCGTCGCGAGGCACGCGCCGGTGAAGAGATGGCGGAGGGGAATGGAGCTAAGCATAGGGATCAGGGAAGTGAATCAAATGGATTTGGCTGCAAAATTGGCAAAGCGAACCGAAGCTTTTTTGGGATCGGGCAGGAATTGACGAAGGCCGACCGCGCCGCTGGCGTACTCGTGATCGCTGAAATCCAAGGCTGGCTGCGGATGATTGTCGATGAAAGCCTGAAATTTTGGCCCGCTCATGACCACTCGCAGGCGCACGGTTTGTTCAGCGGCCAATTTCCAGGGAACCTGGGCGAGCTGGGACCATTTGCCGCCACTCGCCTTTCCGGCGAGGAGGGAGGCAGTGCCGGGGTCGATCCCGAAATAGTAGCCGGTGTAATCGTCGTAGCCGGTGCCGAGATCGGCGCAGCGGACGATCAAGCCGGCATTTCCCGCCGGGCCGACGCTAACATCCGTCTCGACTGTGGCATCGCTGAAATTGCTGCCCGCGACGATGACTTTGCCACCGGCCTGGCCGCCGGTGCAGCGCAGAACACCATTTTCAATGAACCAGCCGCCGCGGTAAGCGTTCCATGCGGACCAGCCTTTGGAGAAATCGTCGGTGAAACTGCGTGCGGAGACGTCCGGCCTGCCCAGCACGGGAAAGCTGGTCACTCTCAAGTAACGTGTGCCGTAAGGGACGAGCGTCAATTCCTCCTCCGGTTCGCTTGATTCCACCGGACTATAAGGTGGATCGAAGGCCACGGCGTTATTCCAGGCTAGTTTCCAGGAAGGGATGCGCCGGCCCTTTGCGATGAGACGGACGGGGGTGGTCTCGGGTTCAAACGGATTGGCCGGAGCCGCGTTTTGCTTTACGGCGAAGGAATGGCCGGGGTTCAATTTATCGAGGGCCAGGGCAAAGTTCCACGGGCTGTCGGTAAGGATTTCGTACTGATCGAAATTGTCGGGACGCGGCTTGGTAATGTGCGGCTTCTCTTCGAGATTGAGGGCGTAGACGAGCGGCCCGCGCTCGACGGAAACGGATTGGTTGAGGCCCGGCACCACGCGCACGGACATGGGAAACTCCACGGAAACCTTCTCGCCGTCCGACCATTTACGGGCGATGCGCAGGAATTGTCCCGGCTCCGCGCCGGGGACCGTGCGGTCTCCGACTTTGACTACCGGATTTTCGCACCAGCCGGGAATGCGCAGGACCAGCGGGAAATCGACAGCTTTCGGCGTGCGCACCGTGAACTGGATGGTTTCTTCGAAGGGATACTGTGTTTCCTCGCGGATCGTGACTTCCGTGCCGTCGCCGACTTTGGCGCGTACTTCGCTCGGAGCGTAGGCGAGCACGGCGAGGCCGTCATCGTGCGTGGCGGCCCAGGAGTTCTGCGCAAACTTTGGCCAGCCCATGTGCAGGTTATAGCAACAGCAAGGGAAGCCACACATCGGGCTTGGCACGGAGCCGTCGACATAGTCCTGCCAGAAGCCGGGTGATTTGAGGACGGCGGTGACGTTATTGGGCCGCGAGTAATAGACGTGTTGCTTGATGGCTTTGCTGAACGCGCCGGGCAGAGCGTTATAGGCCAGCATCTCCAGGTTATCGCCGAGCGAAGCTTCCCCGAGGATGCGCAGGTTCGTTTCCTGGCTGAGCATCTTTTCGACGATGGAACAGGTCTCCACGCCTTGCGACGGGCTGCGTCCGGCGAGGTGCTCGGTGCCACTATTGATGCCGATGGGCAAGCCGTGGTCCTGCGCCAGATGGCGCAATCCGGCAAAGAGAGAGTCGCGATCCTCCTGACGATGTGAACGCTGCCACCATACGGCCGGCATTTTTAAGGCCTGCGGTACGTTAACATTGTGACTAACCATCTCGCCGCCGTTAAACAGGAAGGAATTGTTCCGATAGATTTCCGGCCAGTTGTAGGCTTGTTCCCGCAGCAGATCGGCCGTTGTGAGAAGCGACTCTTCGCCGGTGCGATTGTAGAGCCAGAAGATGGTATCGATCTCGTCGCCCGCGCGCGCGCGACCCCAATCGCGCAGATGCCGGTTGGGCAGGGTCTTTCCCATGTGGCGATAGTACGCGGATAGGAGCGGGACGATGCGGGGATCGCCTGTCGCTTCCTGGAAATCGCGCAACAAGTAAGTGGCCACCATGCGCGGCCACCAATCGTCATTTTTCTTCGGCCCGAAGAAACCATCTTCGCGCTGGCTGGCGACGATGCCCTCGATCCACCGCTGCGCTTTGGTCTTCAGTCCTTCGTCGTCGAGCGTATAGGCGAGTGGGACGAGGCCCTTTACATAGTATGGGCCTTTTTCCCAATCTTCGCCCTGGCCACCGAGCCAGGCGCTATCGGCCTTGGCCGCGGATAGCAGGTCCTCGGCTTTGCCGGTGAGACCGTCGCGCTGGAGTTCGAGTTGGCGAAGGAGCCAGCCGCGGGCGCGCACACTGCCGAGAGGCAGCGAGACGAAGGGCGTAGGCGCGAGGGGTGAGCGGTTGGAGGGGTAGTGACGATTTGCGCCATAGGTGGTGGCAGCGGCGGCCACCTTTGGGAACAGATATGCAGCACCGGCGAGCAGACCGGCCTGGGCAATAAACTGGCGGCGGGGGATCGGAGTGCTCATTTGCACGGGCGAAGTTAGCGAACGTTCTGCGAATGAATCGAGGGCGATGAACGAGGCTGATCGAGAGCCGGCACGTTTGCCGGCTATCGGGAATGAGGAAGCGGACGACAATAATGACGCATCGCGTGGTTACTTAACCTCGACAATGCCAACGTCGATGCTCTGGCCCCCGGTGGTCTGGTGGCAGTGCACGGCGATTGTATTCGTGCCGGACTTGAGAGCTTTGCGACCTTCGCTGTTCATGGGGATCTGCTTATAGTCGCCGATATGTCCGGGAGCAGAACCGGCGAGGACGCCATTGAGATAAATTTCCGCGTCATCGTCGTGCTGGATGAGGATGGCGAGTTTTTCGGGAATCGACGCGGGAAGGGTGAATTCGCGACGGATCCAGATATCGGAAGTTTTCCACGGAGTGCGGATGCCGTTTACTTGGTTGCCGAAAAGAGCCGCGCCTTTCTTCCACGAGGAATCGTCGAAACTAGTCTCGATCCAATTGTCGGCCGGCTTGTCGGTGGTGTAACGCCACACGATCTCTTCGTCCTGCGCGGTTGGCACGAGGTCGGGGTTCGGGTTCGGCGGCAGCGGGAGGAATTTGCCCTGGTTGGCTGCGCTGACGATGGCGATGTCGGGCTTGATAACGGCACGGTCGTAAGTGAGCAGGCCGTTACTTTCCACTTCCACGTCGGTGATCTGCGTATAGACAAACGCGCTCATGCCACGACTCTCGACAAAGCCATAAGCCATCTTGACTAGTTCCTGGTACTTGCGAGTGAGTGAATAGGCTTTTGAATAGACACCCTGGTAACCCCAGGCGTTCTTCGACCACATGTGGCCGTCTACGGACATGCCGAGACCGCCGAATTCGCCGCAGACGGAGGCGCGGGTTTCGGAAGGTTCCTCGCATTTCGGCGCCGGATAAGCGTGGGTATCATGGATGTCACCGACATTTTTGTCCGTCCAGCCACTGGCATTGTTAACCAGGCGGGTCGGATCGAGCTCCTTCGTGTAAGCGACGACGCGATCGGTATCGTGCTGGCCCCAGCCTTCGTTGAAGGTAGTCCACACAATGATGCTCGGGTGATTGTAAAAGCCGGCAATCTCGCGGTGCCATTCCAGATCGAATTGCTTTTTGGCCTCGTCGCTAAGGATATCCTCTTTGCCCTGGCCGAACATCTGCGGCATATCCTGCCAAACCAGGAGGCCGAGTTTGTCGGCCCAGTAGTACCAGCGATCCGGCTCTACTTTGGCATGTTTACGGCTGAGATTGAATCCGAGCTTTTTGATGATTTCGATATCGTAACGGAGCGCTTCATCAGTGGGTGCCGTATAGATGCCATCGGGCCAATAGCCCTGGTCGAGTACGCCGGCCTGGAAGAGGAATTTGCCATTGAGGAAGATGCGATTGCGGCCCTTGTCGTCTTTGCCCAGAGATACGCTGCGCATGGCAAAGTAACTGGTGACTGAGTCGGCGGCTTTGCCGTCTTCGAGCAGAGTTACTTTAAGATCGTAGAGATGCGGATCGTCTGGAGTCCAAACATGCGGATCATTGATGGGGAGACTTAGCGTGCTATTGGCTTTTCCCTCAGCGCTGGCCACAGTTTTGCCACCATCGAGAGCGACGACTTGTACAGTGGCATTGCCGTCGGCATGAACCGTGAGCTCGAGGGACTTGTCGCCGAGCTTCGGCGTGATCTTCAGATCGTCAATGTGGGCCTTGGGTACGGGTTCGATCCAGACGCTCTGCCAGATTCCCGTGGCGGCGGTGTAGAAAATGCCGCCGGGACGAAGGCGCTGCTTGCCGAGCACCTGGGCATCGGGGTTATCGGCGCGCACCGGATTCCAGGCACCGACCGCGAGATCGTTCTCACCGGCTTTGAGGGCGTCGGTGATATCATAGGTGAAGCCGTCGTAACCGCCCTGGTGTTTACCCATCGATTTGCCGTTGACGAGCACATTGCTATCCCAGTTCACCGCGCCGAAATGCAGGAGGATCCGCTGGCCTTGCCAAGCAGCGGGAACGCTAAAAGTGCGGTGATACCAAAGCCGCTCGTTAGCGGGCGATGCTTTGCCAACTCCGGAGAGCGACGCTTCGTAAGGGAACGGGACGAGAATCTTGTCGGAGAAACTGCCAGGCGCTTCAGTGGAATCCTTGCTGGCGAGCGCGTAATCCCAGAGGCCGTTCAAGCTTTGCCATTGGGAGCGGACGAGTTGTGGGCGGGGATATTCGGGAAGGGCGTTTTGAGGCGTGACGTCCTTGGCCCAGCGGGTCAGGAGCGAAGCGGGCGCCGGCTTCCATTGATCCTCGGCGAGCGCATGGAGGGTTAACATCGGGACCGCGAAGAGCGGAACGATGAGCTTGGAAATGAATTGGGCTTTCATAGACAGGACGGTTGGGAGGGAGAACTAGCTGTGTGCGGCGCGCGCGGAATCGCGCGTGAGTGCCCGCTGGAGAAGGATAAAGGCGAGAAGCAGAGTGCCGATGGCGATGCGAAGCCACCAGGAATTGAGCCGGCCATCAAAGACGAGCGCCGACTGGATGGTGCCGAAAATGAGCACTCCGAGCAAAGTACCCGACAGGTAACCGACGCCACCGGTAAGCAGCGTGCCGCCGATGACGACGGAAGCAATGGCATCGAGTTCGAGCCCGGAGCTCATGGCCGGATTTCCCGAGCCGGTGTAAAGCGTGGCCACCGCGCCGGCGAGAGCCGAACAAAAGCCGCTCACGGCGTAGACGGAGGGACGCGTGCGGCTGACGGGAAGGCCCATGAGATGGGCGGAATCAATGCTGCCGCCGATGGCGTAAACATTGCGGCCGAAGACGGTATAGTGAGCAACAAAAAAGGCTGCGGCAAAGAGGGCTAAAAAGATTAGAGCAACGGCGGAAAGCGAGGCCCGACCGCCGAGCGGAATGCTCAAATCTTGCAACCGCGAATAGAAAGGATGCGAAATGCCGATCGATTGCATGTTCACGACGAAAGCCATGCCGCGGGCAAAGAACATGCCTCCCAATGTCACCAGGAATGCCGGGAGATTGTAGCGCTGGATGAGTGCTCCCTGAACCCAACCGAAGAGCGTGCCGAGCAAAAGAGCTAGCAAGATGCCCGGCAAAGGATGCATCCCTTTCCCGACTAGTGTCGCAATCAGCACGGTGGTAAAGGCCACCACGGAACCAACGCTCAAATCTATCCCGCCGGAGAGAATAACAAAGGTCATGCCGACGGCCACCACCCCAAGGACGGCATTGTCGGAGAAAAGGTTGGCCACCACGCGCATCGATCCAAAGTTTGGATAGAGGATCGAGGCCGTGACGAACAAGGCGATGAGCACCGCGGCAGTCGTGAGAAGAGGAAGGAATCTGCGATTCATTGAGCGGCACTCCTCCGGATGAAGATTCCTTGCATTTGCGCGCGGAAGACGGGTGACTGGAGCAGGCAGGCCAGGATGATGACCAGGGACTTCGGCACCGGCGCGATGGCGGGCGGCATCCCAAGGTTATACATGGTAGTGGTGAGAGTCTGGATGAGCAGCGCGCCGACGATGGATCCCACCAAGGTAAAGCGGCCGCCGGTCAGGGCGGTGCCGCCGACGACGACGGCGAAGATGGCGTCGAGCTCCATCAATTCGCCAACACGCGAGGAATCGGCCGCTTTGATATTGGAAGTGGCGATGAGACCGGCAACCGCGGAGCAGATTCCGGAGAAGGCGTAGACCAGCACCTTGATCGTTCGCACGGGCGCGCCGCAGAATCGGCTGGCGCGTTCGTTATCTCCCGCTGCTTCGATGAAGAGACCGATGGCCGTCTTCCGAGTAACGAATGCGGTAAGCGCGAAAATCACGGCGACAATGGTGACGGTAAAGGGAAGGCCGAGGAAATGGCCATTGCCGAAGAAGACAAAGGCGGGTTGTTCGAAGGTAACGATTTGTCCGCCGGTAATGAGCATGGCGATGCCGCGGCCGACGACCATGAGGATGAGCGTGGCGATGATCGGCTGAACGCGAAGCGTGGTGACGAGTGTCCCGTTCCAAGCCCCGAGAATCGCTCCGGCGACAATGCAAATGAGCAGCGCCACAATGAACGGCATACCGAAACTGGTCACGAGCAGCGCGGCGAGTGCGCCGGCGATCGCCATGATCGAGCCGACCGAAAGATCCACACCACCCGTGGCAATGACTAAGGTCATGCCAAGGGAGAGCAGCATGACTTTCGAGCCTTGGTTCAACACATCCACCAGCGTGCCGTAGAGGTGGCCATCCTGGATGACTAGTTTGAAGAAACCCGGCTGCCAGATCAGATTGAAAAGTAACAGCGCCAGCAACGAGAGGACGGGCCAAAGCAAACCACCACCTGGGAACCAGCCTTTCACGCGAGCCAGCGGGTCTGGTTGCGCGGGACGCAAGTTTTCCGAGGACGGAGCGCCCGGAGCGGGGTTGGGTTGCGAAGGGGACTCTGGAATCGAAGGCGGCATGATAACTTCCAGAAGTTAGACAGCGGCCGCTTCGTGCGGCTGAGCGATCATGTGCAGGACGCGATCCTCGTCGAAGTCACCTTCGAGTTCGCCAATCTTCCGCCGGTCGCGAAGGACGACGACGCGCCCCGAGACGCGCACGACTTCCTCGAGTTCGGAGGATATAAATAAGACGGCCATGCCGCGTTCGCGGAGAGAGCCGATCAGCTTTTCGATTTCGGCCTTGGCGCCAACGTCGATTCCGCGCGTCGGTTCATCGAGAATGATGAGCTTGGGTTGCATGGCCAGCCAGCGGGCGAGCAGGACTTTTTGCTGGTTGCCGCCGGAAAGATTGCGGATCGGCGCTTCCGCGTGCGGAGTCTTGATATTGAGCGCGCGAATATAGTGTTCGGCGAGCTGATCCTGCTCGGCGCGCGGGATCGTGCGCAGCGGACCGCGACTGGCCTGCATGGCAAAGATCAGATTTTCACGGACAGAAAGATGCGGGAAGATGCCTTCCGTCTTCCGGTCTTCCGAACAAAAGGCAAAACCGCGGCGGATGGCTTCGGCGGGTGTGCGCAGCGGCACAGCGGATCCGCTCACCCGGATTTCGCCGGTCTCATGGGGATCAATGCCGAAAAGCATGCGAGCGGTTTCGGTGCGGCCGGAACCGAGTAATCCGCCCAGCCCGACTACTTCGCCGGCACGGATGGAGAAATCCACCGGACCGATGCGACCCTCGCGGCCGATCGCTTTGGCATCGACGAGCGGCTTTTCCGTGGCGGAAGCCTGGGCTTCACGCGATGCGCGATGCACCGTGCTTTCCTCCTCAACCTTACGGCCCAGCATCTTGCCGAGTAACTCGATGCGCGGCAGTTCGGCCGTCTTATATTCACCCACGAATTGTCCGTTGCGCAGAATGCTCAACCGATCGGTGATGGCGTAGATTTGATCCAGGAAATGGGAGACAAACAGGATGGCGAGATTTTCCGCGCGCAATTTGCGCAGCACTTTGAAGAGCGCCTTCACCTCTTGTTCGTCGAGCGACGAGGTCGGCTCATCGAGCACCAGTAACTCGCATTTCACGTCGAGAGCACGCGCGATGGCCACCATTTGCTGGATGGCGATGGAGCAGGAACTCAGCTCACTCGTGACGTCGAGATCGAGATCGAGGCGGGCGAGAGCGCGGCGCGCTTGCTCGCGGGCAGCGCGCCACTGGATCACGCCGAAACGGCGCGGCAGGCGGCCGAGCATGACATTCTCCGCCACGGAGAGCGTCGGGATAAGATTGACCTCCTGGTAAACGGTGGAGATGCCGCAAGCTTCGGCGTCTTTGGGAGACTTGGGATGAATCTCCTTTCCATTGAATAGGATCGTTCCGGAGTCGCGCTGGTAGACGCCGGTGACGACTTTGATCATCGTCGATTTTCCGGCGCCGTTTTCACCCATCAGGGCGTGGATTTCTCCGCGATAGAGGTCCAATTGGACCCCGGCCAGGGCTTTCACACCCGGGAAGGACTTCACTACATTCCGGGCGGAGAGGAGAGGCGTGTCGTTTCCGTTCATGGGAGGGGTAGAACGGTAGTGCCATCCGCGGGCGCTGTGGAGAAAATCGTGGGTTCGAGTCCCGTGGCGCGTGCGTAACGAGCGCGCAGTTCTTTGGCGACTTCGCCGGCGCGCTCGGTGCGGACGAGGGCGATGCAGCAACCGCCGAATCCACCGCCGGTCATGCGGCAGCCATAAATCCCGTGGGCCAGACCAAGATCGCGCGCGGCCTGGACGACGACGTCCAGCTCGCTGCAGCTCACCTCGAAATCGTCGCGGAGCGAAGCGTGGCTCCCATACATGAGGCCGCCCAATTCCTCCCAGCGCCCGGCCTGCAACGATTCGACTGCAGCCAGGGTGCGCTCGTTTTCCGTCGTGACGTGGCGGGCGCGGCGATAGAGCCGATCCGGCAACTTGGTGCGGGAACGCTCGAGTTCGAGGGATGAGCAATCGCGCAGTTCCGGCACGCCAAGGAGCCGCGCGGCTTCATGGCAATCCTCACGTCGGCTGGCATACCCGCCATCGGTGAGCTCGTGCTTCACCATAGTATTAATGACGAGCAACTGTACATCCGTCCCGCGCATCGCAATGAGACGACGTTCACGAGATCGGCAGTCGAGCAACAAGAGCTGGCCGCGTTTGCCAAAGGTCACGGCAAATTGATCCATGATGCCGCAGGGTGTGCCGGCAAATTCGTGTTCGGCCTTTTGACAAATCAGAGCTTTCTTTTCGGAATCGAGCGCCGTGCCAGTGAGCGATTCGAGGAGGGTAGCGGTGGCGACTTCGAGCGCCGCGCTGCTGCTCAGGCCGCCGCCAGCCGGTAATGTGGCATCGATGACGGCGTCGAAACCAGGAATAGCCACGCCGGCGTCCTTCATGCCTGCCACAACTCCTCTTACATAATTACTCCAGGCAGGCTCGCCACGTTCGATTTTTCCAGTGACGTCAAACTCGGCGCTGGACTGCGATTGCTGGGTGCTCCAGACCTTGGCCCGGCCTTGCGCCGAAAGCCGTGCCGCGACATAGATTCCGGGCTCGATGGCCAGAGGCAGAACGAAGCCGCCATTGTAGTCGGTATGTTCGCCGATGAGATTGACCCGGCCGGGAGCGAAAGCAAGATGGGTGGCTTCCTGTCCGGTCATTTCGGAGAAACGCTTTTGTACTCTCCGGATCGCCTCCGCATGGATGTCATGAGACATCGGGGCAGCGGAAGAGAGGCTGGGGGAAGGGGGCACCATTGAGAGCAGAATAGGACTTTTTACGGATTCGTCCATGAGATTGCCGGTCGATGTTTGTAGAAATCCGGTCACCGTTAGGTTAGCGTTTTTGGGCATGCCGCGCTCCAAATCTCCGCCTCACATTCCCCACGTTGCGTTGCTGGTGGAAACGTCCTTAGGTTCGGGCAGAGACATCCTTCGTGGCATCGCTCGCTATGTGCGCGAGCGCGGACCCTGGTCCCTTTTTCACGCGCCGCGTAGCCTGGACGAATCGGCCCCGGCGTGGCTGCGGCATTGGAAAGGGGACGGGATCATCGCGCGCATCGCCGATGCCGGGCTGGCGAGGATGGTGAAGGATTCCGGGCTGCCCGTGGTAGACGTACTGGGCAATGTTCCGCGCTCGCGCTTCCCGCTGGTGCATGTGGATGATAGGGCGATTGCGCAACTGGCATTTTCGCATTTTCGGGAACGCGGATTCCGGCGCTTTGCTTACTTTGGCTTGTCTGGCGAAAGCTGGTCGGAACGGCGGCGCGATGTTTATTTTGAGGAAGCGCGACTGGCCGGAGCGGAGCCGGCCTTGCTGGAATTGACGCGCGTGGAGATCGAGCGGACGCCTTGGGAGCGGCGGCAGGAGAAACTGGCCGGCTGGCTGAGACAATTGGCGAAGCCGGTGGGACTGATGGTTTGTAGTGATCAGCGCGGGCTGGATGTAAGTGAGGCTTGCCGGCGCGCGAACATCGCGGTGCCGGATCAGATCGCGATCGTGGGCGTGGATAATGATGAACCACTTTGCCAAGTGTGCGATCCGCCCTTGAGCAGCGTGTGGCCGGATCATATTGCCGTGGGATACGAAGCCGCGACGTTATTGCGTGATTTGATGAATGGTGAGGAGCCGCCGGCGGAGCCGAAACTGGTGCCGCCGCGGCGATTGGTGACGCGCCATTCCAGCGATGTGCTGGCGGTGGAGGACACGGCGGTTTCGGCGGCGCTGCGAGTCATTCGTGAGCGGGCGTGCACCGGGATTTCGGTCGACGAAATTGCGCGCGTTTCCGGCGCTTCACGCAGCGTGCTTCAGCGGCGGTTTCGGGCGCTGCTGGGGCTGAGCATTCATGATCAAATCATCGAGACACGGCTGAAGCGCGCCGGTGAGTTAATCGCAACTACGGATTTGCCGCTCGCGGAGGTGGCGGAGTTGAGCGGGTTCAAGCATCAGGAGTATTTGGGGGTGGTATTCAAGGAGCGCGTGGGAGTTACACCCGCGGAACATCGAAGGGCGTGTCAGTAGTCAGTAATCAGTGAGGATCCACTGTTACGCCTTGTTCGCCGCTTCGACTAACCCATCTAAACACACCTTGCTAACAAAGAGTTTACATTCGCACCGGGTGCTCTTCGAAAAACCGCCAATGTTGCTTCGATCTCGTTGACCGTCTGTAAGGGATTGCCCCTTACAGACGATCCAGTGATGTGTTGATGTAATGTGGGTTGGGACGCTATCGGCAGTGAGTCGAAAAAAAGCAAAGATTCAGGGTGCCATCCCAATATCTTTGTACGATACAAGTCCTTGGAACCGTAAGTCTTTCATTCTCCACCCTCTCTTCTCTTTCTATGTCTGAATCCACCCTTGATGTGGCGGTCGAAGCAATTGACCTTCACGACCCGAACACAACGTTGGTCGCTGAGCCTTTGACGTTCCAAACTGGCAACGATCAGGTCAGCGTGTCTATCCCGTACGTTGGGATTCCGATTTTAGTGAAGACGATAGGGGCGTGGGTTGGCAAGAATCTCGCCAGTGGCGTTGTGGGAGCTGCCGGCGGCAAGATTTTTGGAGCAGCCATGGAAGCTCTCGGGCTGGGCACTGGAGTTACGGAGGCCTTGGCCGAAGTTAACCAACGCCTGGATGCCATTGAGCAGACGCTCTCCGAGATCAAGGCCGTTTGTGAGGAGATACTCCGTCGTCTGGAAGCTATTCAGCTTTCGATCGATCAATCATTCGGTGAGGGCAAGATGGGCACAGCGTTCACCAATATCGATGCGGCTTACGGCACGCCGCCTACGACGGCGCAGGCTCCAGCCTCCATCTCCACGCCGACTTTCATGGAGTTGTTGAACTCCCTGGCCAAGACGAAAACCCCAGCGGAACTCAAGGTTTATGCCGCCGAGTTCGTGAAGAGCGTGAATTCAACCTGGAACATCTCACTCCAGGTCAGGAGCATTCACGACGCACTGGCCACGCGCGTCGGGCGCGGTAACACGCTTCTCAATCGGTGGACGATGGCGCTGCTTCCCGCGATTGAAAAAGGCGATTTGAGTCTGGATTCTGCCTATCAGACGCTGGAAGGCTACTTTTTGCAGGCTGTCGGCAAACAGCTCACCGGCGTAGCGATGCATTGCTTCGCCTTGGGGGCGGAGCCAGGATCGGCTACTCGGATCGCCTACTATCTGCAAAACGAGTTTGCGCCCCTCATGCGAGCGCAAACCGATGAGTTCCTGCATAACGTGGAAGTGATGGTCCTGGCACGGACTCATGTGCTGAAAGTGCCTTCCGTTTTCACCATGCCGCAGTCGGGCGAGTATCCGTGGGAGATGGAGTCCATCTTCCTGCGTGCCGACCTGCTTTGCGCTGCGTTAAACCTGGTCGGCAATACGCGTAATGTGACGCTGCGGGATGCCATCGACGGAGTCTACGGACGTTGCCTGGCTCGCCGCAGCGACATCAAGGACAACGTGGGACCTGAAACCGACATCACTGGTCTGCAGAAGAGCCGCGGAAAGGTAGCTGGAACACTGGACGTGTTGCATGCGGTCGATCTTCGCCGTGACGGCAACCAACTGATCCTCGAAGACAAGACGAACTCAGGCCCCACCGTCGTTCGTTACTATCTGCCGTGGTCAGGCGCACGTCCGGCACAGGGGGTGCCCATCGATACGAAGTTCCGCGGTGGCATCCGTCCCGCCTTTTACAATGTCTTTGCCGACGGCGATTGGCCTCTCGCCGCGGGCTTTGTTGACTTCCGCCCGCTGCTGACGGGCGCGCCTGCCGGTACACCGGCTACGCTCGGTCGCAACGACCTCTTCCCCACCCATAATCTGGAAACGGTCATTGAGCAGTCCCCCTTTGTGGCTCCCGCTTCGCACCCATTGGTTTCACCGGTGGAGAGCATCATCGAGTGGACCTTCGCTCACACTGCCAAAGCAGTCGGCACTTGGCACCGCACCACGGCTTTCAACCTCTTTAAATATACCGGAACCGAGGCCCGGATGCGCTTGCATCTGAATGTCTGGTGTGAGGTGCAGAGCGTAGTCCGGCAAAAGTATCTCCGGAGCCTCCGCGAGATTGATCTCAACGCCAAGGTCGTGCTGATCCACAAGCCGATTGAGGGAACGCAAGTTTACGACTCACGATACGCGCAGGGCGACGTGCTGTACCTGGCCAACCGGGATAAGGGCTACAGGGCCTCCGTCGACTCATGGAAGCAGCTGGACTTTACCGTCAAACCAGGGGAGTACGCCCTCCATCTGGACTTCCTGACGTGGCTCGGAACGCAGCATTCCCATTACACGGGCTGGGAGTCGGACCGACTGGCTTTCAAACTGAAGGGTGTCTTTGTGGAGTGGCTTTAATGTTGCGCAGTGCATGAAAGAAACAGGGCAGTATCAACCGTTGCACACGAATGGTTTTGAAAGTAGGCAGGGGTTTACCCACGATGCCGCTCAAATGAGAAGGGGCGGGCCCCGAGCATAGCCAGGGGCCCCCCGGTTCCAAAATTAATAGGCTGCAGGTCGGCAGAGTGTGCCGGAACTGATGCGGCATGGATACGCCGCACGCCGCTTATGTCTATGAACACAAGAAGTGTAGACACCGTCAAAAGCGTAGCGGTTGAAGGTTTGGGAACGGTGGTGGTCAGCTGGAGCGTGTTGCCTACGAAGGCGAGGCCGTAGTTGTGGCCGGGGATCGTGGCGCCGAGTCGGACGTCACTTTGCGGAACTTATTGCCAACGCTACCTTCGCCCCATGTCCATTCGGATCTGACAGCCGAAGGGACGGGCTGCCAGGGCTGTGTCGGCAACAGGTACTCCCTGGCGCTTCAATCACATCTTCCTTCCAGAAAGCGAAGCTTCGGAGAACGCCAGGCAGCGTCGATATTGATAGGTGCGGCGACGGCGACGATCAGGGCATGAATGGATCTATAATGAAGAGCGTGCGTCGATATATTTGTCGCTTGCAGGCAATAGAATCCGATTTTCCGGGCTTGAATAGTGCTAAGAAAATCGGATCGGAAAGAAGTCGAAGGGTAGTAAGTCGAGGTGGGTTCTCCACTTACTCCTCCATTGGCATATGGATAAGTCGCTGCTTCGGAAGCGCTTGGAATGAAGTAATCTCTCCGGATTTTGCTCCGGTGTAAGTGGCGCCGTTAGCGATTCCATAAATCTTTATTTTATGGTTGCGTGGAAGAACGCAGGCTGACTAACGTCGCGACCTCGACTTACTCTCGGCGGTTAATATTCAAACGAAGGAGGATTATGTCACTCTCGGATACCAATCAGAACAATGTAACGCCATCGACACCACTGACGCCCTTAATGGTATCGAAGCTAATGCAAAACTACGTCGCGGAAACGCCGGTTTCAGCGGACGGGGAGATCATCAGTGTTCGCGATGCCAATGGCGATACGGTGCTGTTCTCGGTCAGTTTAGGCGGCCGGATTCTGTGCCTTCGTCCGGATCCGGCCAGCGATACCGGCTGGTCGCAATCGCCCACCGGACTATCGGTAAACACCAATCCTCCAAAAGGCTCGGGAGCCCGGGTGGCGGCGTGCAAAGAAGCGGATGGAAAGCTGGTGGTCTTCGCGATTGCCTCCGGAGACGGGTTGTCGCTTCAGTTTGTGCGTGAAACATCGACCGGGTGGAGCGCCCCCGGCACCGTGGGTCTAACGGCCAATCCGAGCCCGATTCTGGCCGTTAGTGCGACGGAGTTCGAAGGGGAGATCTACATCGCGTATTTCGTCTCCCAATATCCCGGCCCCGCAGTCGCGCAATCCGGACCGGCTCCCTTCCTCGGGTGGGTTGGTAAGTGGTCGGGCGCGCAGCACTCCCTGAACGACCAGTTCAGCACTCCCCTCTCGAGTTTCGACTTCCTGCCAGGTAAATTCGATGGAGGAAACCTGGCCTTCTTCAACGTCCAGACACCACAGATCTACACCCGGCTCACCAACAAATATTTAAAAGGCCCCATTTACACCGACGAGCATAGCGGGGCTCATCTGGATCTTGAGGTCTGGCGTCCGGTGGCCGATGATGGCTATCACATCGTAGGAGATGTCGCTTTGCGGGTGAACGGTTACCCTCATCGGCCGCCGCAAATGGCCGCCTTGACGGTGACGAGCAACGTTTCGGCGATTGATGGTGGCGGAGAACCTTTAATGGCTCCTAGCGACTTCCGGCAGATCTGGAATGATAGCGGCGCGGGTCCACATACTCAGGATGGTTCTTTCTGGCTGGCCGAGCGTGATGGCTATGTCCCGCTGGGGCATCTGGTGCACAATAGTGAAAGCCAAACGCCGCCTCCCTTCCCCGGTTTCGTCATGATCCGGAAAGATTTCACCGTTTTGGGATCTGACTATAAGCCCCGAGAGAATCCCTTGCCGCATTATCCTGAGGACGTGAATGAAAATCTGATTTGGAACAATGAGGGACGGCATGGGGGGCAACGATGCGCGGTGGACCGCATCGAACCTATCGGAGATTCCGGGATCCTCGCGGGCACTTTCTATGCTCATAACGACTATACTAAGCCAGGTGACTGTTATTGCCTCGCCACAAAACCGGTCCTCCATTCCGCGATCAAGGCATCGAATCCAGGCACGGGCACCATCCTCTCCCGTGCCACAGACGCAGCTATCGCCAGGCTCGCTACCACTCTCGACAACCGCGGGCAGACCCGATTTTTCGCCATATTGGCGGACGGAAAGCTCGTGGTCTTGGATCCACACACCAAGAGTTGGGTGCCGCTGGATGTCCACACGGGATACAAGGAACTCGCTGCGGCAAGTGGCGTGGCCGGCTCCGGCCACCTTGAGATTTTTGTCATCGATTCCAAGCGGCGGATCTGCCACGCCCGTGAGAATGCTGCCGGTCCAAACGGATGGGACCGGGTCGTCCCGATCGAAAGCGCTCACCAGTTTTCCCGCCTGACGGTGACTCGAGCGGCGGATGGGCATTCGGAATGTTTCGCGACGACAGCCAAAGGCGAATTATTCCGTATCTTTCAGGATCCGTCGTCGACGAATTGGACGACCGAGTTAGTCGAAGTTGAAGACCTGCGCCGTGTGGTCGAGATCCGCACTTTTACCACCGAGTTGACCGTAACAGATGCCTCCGGCGCCGCTCTGGCCATGTCTCCGGTGTCGGTCTGGTCGGACGACCTCACCCTCGTGACGATCAACGGCTCCGTTCAATTTCTGGACGATGACCTGCCAGTCGCGGTGAAAACGGATATCTTGGGGACACTGAAGCTGGTGATCGGTGCGACCGATCTGAACACCCCGGTATTTCACGTTCGAACGGCAGGGATGCGTCCCGACGAGTGCATAACGCTCGAGCCAAACGCGCACATCCAGAAAACGCTGAGAGAGGTTCAAGGCCCGACGCTTCAGAAGGAGTTGGGTGTGGAGAAATCGAAGGCTGACGCAGCAGCCATGGCGATCAACGCAGCGATGTCGCTCGGCGTTAAGAAAGCGCCGAAAAGCCCTGCGCACCTTTTGCTGAGCGCAGAAACAGGCCTGCACTACCGTCCTGCAGGCGCTCCTTCCGCGTCGCTCCTCGATGTCTCCGCCATTCCGGACCAGGCTTGGCGAATCGAGATCGCTCACGGCACCGTCCGCTTCACGACGTTGGAAGCAGGTCAAGCCGCCCCAGTCGCGTTGGCTGGACACCCCGGCGTGGCGGCGAATGCTTTCGGGATTCTCGATTGGCTGGACGATATTGGCGATCTCGCCGCGGCTGTTGCTGACGGTATCGTCGACGAGATTACCTATAGTATTTCCAAGGCGGTAGATGCGATCAACGCCACGATTAATTTCGTCCTCGACGGAATTCAGTATGTCTTCCACAAGGCGCTCGATCGCATCGAACAACTGTTTGATATCGTCGCCACCGTCTTCCATGCGATCGGAGCGGCTTTCGAAGACCTCGTCAAATGGCTGGGCTTCCTCTTTTCCTGGCCGGACATCCTGCGAACCAAGGATGCCTTGAGCCACGTCGTGCTCCAGACCCTTCCGTTTTTAAAGAACTCGGTAGAAGACATTCGCGGCCGGGCGATCGGCGGAATTGCTCAGGCCAAGACTTGGCTGCAAGAAAACACGGATACGCTCGTGAACGTCTTCGGGGCGGGAGATAGCATCTCAAGTCTTCGGAAGCCTCTGCCGAAAAACGTTTCCGATCAGACCAGCGGAACTAATATCTTCATGGATGGGTTCGTCGCACACGCTAACGGCAGCAACGGTGTACGAGCCCGGGCACTGGCGATGGCCATGCCAGAAGTCGATGACTCGATCAATCGCCTGATGTCCGCGTTCGATACCCACGCCAACGAGAACGGCGACTTCCCAAAATCGAAAGGTTTCGCCGAAGCGGTCAAAAGTCTTGAGAAAATCAAAGCAAGCCCGGATCAGTTTCTGAATCTCTTGGTTCAGGCCGTGATCAGAGTGATCGAGGGAGTAGCTGAGGCTGCCCTCGATCTCGCCGCCGCGATCGTCGACAAGGTGTGCGACGCGCTTGTTGCCCTTATCGACTGGGCAATCAAAGTCCTCACACAGCCGTTGGATATTCCTTATCTTCCAGCTCTTTATGCCGCGGTCACTGCGAGTGTTGACTCCGAGAAAGGCAGCCCGTTGACCATGCTTGACCTCGGCTGCCTGATTTGCGCGATCCCAGCGACGATTGCGCGGAAGCTTCTTTCGAAGGATCACACCGCATTCTTTCCTGACCAATCATCCCTCGACCAGTTTAAGTCTACTTACACGACCGACTGGCTTGGGCATTCCTCCCGCGGTCACCTTACCACCGCGGCGTTCGCCACGCCAGAACCGGCGGACAACCGGAGTTTCCGTGATTTGTTGGCGGAGCTATCCGGCTATGCCTCCGGTTTCAATTTGGGAGCGTATGCTTTTGTCGAAGGATATCTTGACTCCTTCCCAGAGAGTTTGGGGGAAAGCACATCGTCTGGGCCTAACCAATACGTCGGACTTCTGGCTCTGGCTCTGGAGTTCACGCTGTTTGTAACGACTTGCCCAGCCCTGTTGGATCCAACCAACCGTAAAGGATTCGGCACCGAAGCAGGCGCTCCAATTACCAATCTGATGTGGCTTGTGACCGGCTGGCTGCCCGCGGGATTCGATACCGTCTTTTTAGCGCTCTCCATCAATTCCGAAAGATTTGACGACAACGGTGTCATCGCTCGCAATGCCGGGACAGTTGGCATCATCGTGGACTTTGTCGCGCAGATCGGCGCAGTCGTCGGAAGCATCGTGGCGGCGGCGATCAGCGGCATTCCCAACACGACACTGACCCTGGAGTACACGGCGGCGACCACCGCGACGGTCGTCTCGGGACTGGTCAAGCTGGCACGGGTGCCAACCATTTCCGCTGCGATCACGACGGCGTCGGAGGGGACGCTGACAAAGGAAGCCATTGCCATCCTCGTGGGCCTCGTGGACGGCGCCTCAGACCTTGCTGCAGCGGTAGCGACGTTCGCCGCAACCAATGCTTACATAGCGCTTCCCGACGATCAGCCGCAGGCAGCACCGCAGGCGGCCATGGCGATGGTCTAGAGTACTCGTATTTCGGTGGTTCGGGCGTAGTCGTGAGCAGAAAGCTCCAGGTTTTCGTGTCGTAATCCACAGGCGCAAGTGAAAGAGCTTCGGACCCTGTACCTCGCACAGAGGGGGCAGCCTCGTGCCGGGCGTCGAGCTTGTGTGTTTACGAAGTAGCGGAACTTACTAGGCGCGACGGATTTCGCCGGTCTCGCGGACCCGAAGGCGCGCTTTTACCTGCTCGCCATGCCCTGGCCGCGACGACGTCGCCAGCCGCCGAAGGCAAGAAGTGTGGATGCGGTCAAAAGAGTGCAGGCTGAGGGCTCAGGAACGGTCGCGGTCAGCTGCAGTGTGTTGCCAGCAAAAGCGAGGCTATAGTTATAGCCGGGGATGGTCGTGCCGAGTTGGATGTCGCTCAAGTCGAAGCCACTCGAGGTAATGCCGCCGGCGGCGCTGGTGTAGTTGATGAGATTGTATGTGCCGGCGGTGAAGTCGCCGGCGTTGAATAGGTTGAGTGTTTATCAGTCCAGATGCTGGGCCGGTGAGGGAACCGCCGGAGACAACGATGAGATCGCTGACGCTCAGGCCGAGCTGGAAGTCAAAGTTCGCACTGCCGGACAGCGTAAGACCTTGTTGAAAGGTGAGGGCGCCGGATGAAAATCCGGGCGCGATGTGTCCGCCGTCGGAGATGGTCGCGAGGCCTCCGATCTTGCCGTCGCCCCCGAGTGTGGCGCCGGATGAGACATTGACCGTGCCGGACAGCGAGCCTCTCACGGCGAGCGTGCCGGCGGTGACATTGGTGGTCCCGGTATAGGTATTGGCGCCGGTGAGGACGAGGGTGCCTGTCCCCAGTTCGGTGAGACCGACGGCGCTTGTGCTGTTGGTGATGGCGGCGGAAACATTGAGCGTCGCGCCCGAGCCGACGGTGAAGTTTACGTTGGTGATCCCGCCATCGGAGCGGAGGTCCACACGGCCGGCGATGCTGGCTGTGGTGTTCGGGCTCACGGTGACGGACGTGTTGTTGCCGAAGGCGAATTTCGACGCGGCGGTGGAACTACTGATGCCGCCGTTCGAGCTCATGGAGCCGCCATTCAGCGCGTAGGCGATGCCCCAGCCCTGGTTACCCGGGGCCGCATTCACCAGCGTGCCGCCGTTGATCGTGACGCTATTCACTTTCGTACTATTGGAGCTGAAGCCGAAGGCGTCGATCGCATCGGTTAGAACCTCGGCTCCGCTATTGATGGTCAGGGAGCCCGTGATGGCGCCGATTCCGCCGCCAGGGCCGGCCACCTCGAGAATGCCGCCATTCACAGCAGTGCCGCCCGTGTAAGTGTTCAGCACGGTGAGCTTGAGCGTACCATTGCCGGCCTTGGTAATGCTTCCCGCGCCGGTGATGATCGATCCCAAGGTTACGTTGTTTCCATTCGTATCGAGCGTGCCGCCGCTGCTGCCGAGCGCCGCGAAGCGGCTGCTGATGTCGGTGCTCGTGCCCGTAGCCCAGCGCAGGCCGCCGCCATTGAGGGTAATCGTATTTGTCGCCGCGCCGAGCGCGCTGGCGGAGTTGAACTCGATCAAGCCGGCATTGACGGTGGTATTGCCCGTATAAGTATTGGCCGCCGTGAGGACCAAGGCGCCCGGACCTTGCTTCACCAGGCTATTGCCGCCCATGATAATCGAAGAGATCTGCAGGCTGTCTCCGGTGCCGACGGTAACGGCGCTGGGTAACACGATATATCCCCCGAAGATCCGGGAGAGTTTGCCCGTGCCTGGGGTGGAAAGGCCGTCGGTGAAAATGTAGTTGCCGACAGAAGAATTGCCGCCTGCCGCGGTCTCGATCGAACCGCCGTTCATGACCACCGCGGGAAGCTGGGTTGTATTATTGACCGTGGAGAGCAGGCCGGTGGAATTAATGGTGAGGACGATATCCGTGTAAGGGCTCGTGCCGGCGAGGGCGTTATCGGTCTCGAGATTGATGTTACCGGAGTTGATCGTGATTTGGGCGCCGGCGGTGCCGATCGCGCCGTGGGTGGATGTCGGGCAAGCGAGCGCAAGCACGCCGCTATTGATAGTCGTGCCGCCGGTATAAGTGTTCTGGGTCGTGAGGCGCAGAAAGCCGGTGCCGGTCTTGGTAAGGCTCCCGCTGCCTCCGAGCGGATTGGCAAAGACCACGGTGTTGCCATTGGTATCGAAGGTGCCGCCATTCGCTCCCAATACGACTTCACTGGATGCGTCGGTGGTACTGCCGGAGGCCCACTGCAGGCCGCCGCCATTCAGAGTGACGACGCATGGGGGATAGTGATTGGGATTGCCGCTGACAAGGCCGAGATTGTTGAGGCTGCTGAACTGGACCAGGCCGCCATCGATATCGAGTAGAAAGAGATTGGTGTTATTGGCGGTAAGGACGAGTGTGCCCGCGCCCTGCTTGACGAGGTTCAGAGCAGGGAGGGTGGAGGCGAAGGTGACGGTCTGACCATTGGTGTTGACGTTGCAGGCGTCACCACTTTGGTCAGAGTAAATTCTGGCGGAGTAGTCGGTAGTATTGACCGCGGTGAAAACAAGGGTGCCGCCGGCGATGACAATGTTTCCAGACGAACCGAGGGCGCCGGCATTATTCAGGATGGCCGTGTTGGGGATGATAGTGCCGGCGGTATGGCTGTTCGAAGTACTCAGCGTGGCGGTACCAGTGCCGGTATTCAGCGTGATATTGCCCGTGAGGGTGATGTTATTCAGGTTGGCGTTGCTATCCAGATAGAGCGTGCCGCCGTTGGCCGTAACGGCGCCCGTACTGGAAGCCGTAATCCGAGTATAGTCGAATGTATTCGCCGCGACGTTTAGCGTGCCGGCGGAGTCGATCTCGACCGTGCCGGCGGTGGAGTTTTGCAGAAGATTGCCAAGGGCATTTACGCTTCCCATGACCACCGTACCATCTTCAATAACTGTTCTTCCTATCGGGCCGCCGGTGATGATATTGCCGCGAGAGTAGTTGTTATCGCCCGTGAGTATCAGGGTGCCATCCCCGGTCTTGGTCAGCACGACACCCACTCCGGTAAGATTGCCCGACGCCGTGACAGAGTCGCCGGCTTCGACGTCCCATGTCTGACTGTTCGGCAGCGCGATGTTATTTGCAATCGTCGTAGGATCCGCCCGGGTCGACGTAGCCCATTCAAAAGAGTGAAGGCGTTCCCCATGACCGAAAAGCTGCCGCTACCGGGTCCGAAGGTCAGGGTGTTGAACACCCCGCCATTTATGTCATTGGTCGGAAAGTAGAAGTTGCCGTTGTCGGCAACTGACTTGACGCCGGTAAAGAGAAGATCGCCGCCATTTAGAGGCGAGAGTCCTCCCACCCAGTTTCCACCGCTGGTCCACTTAGTGTCGAATGAGCCGTCCGTCCAGGTGTAGGTCTGGGCTCGGGCGAAGGGCTGCAAACTGAAAAGCGCAGCGAGCAGTATTGGCGTTCGGGCTTTGAGGACGCAGTCGCAGAAAGCGTGATTCAGGCGGAGCGGCATGGCGCCGCAGTTATACCGGCACCGGGGGGTTTGGGTAGGCCAAGAACTTGGCCTATGACGGAGATCCGTATCTTATCGGGTCGCAACCACGAGCGGTACTCCACCCTCCATGGCGAACCGGCGGTGCTCTTTCTGGGCGAGGGCGAGCGCGTGGCACGCGGCGGCGACCCGATGCTCAACGCCCATTTTCTCGCAGATCGAGTGAAGGTGCCGGCTTACGGAATCAGCCCGAATGTGCAACAGCGCCGCGATTTCCTCATTCGACTTACCCTGGGTAAGCCAGTGAATCACCTCGCTCTCATGCGGCGTGAATCCAAGCCGCGCGAATACCTCCGGCTCGGTGGAAACGCCTTGTGCGGCGGTCACAGCCAGGGCGAGGTTGCGCCCATTTGCCAGATGCGGCTGGAGAAGCCGGATCCATTCCTTTTCTTTGCGTCTGAAGGGCCGGCCATCGCGGAGGAAACCTACAAAGACGGTTGCTCCCGGTTCGGACGGCACATGGGCGAAGCAATGGTCCGCATAACCCATGGGCCGATAGACTTCGCTGTAGATGTCCAGGTCGCGGAACGCCGCGCCGCTGTAAAAATCCCGGGCGCTGAATGGCCGGCCACCGTTCACTGACGGATCGAAGCGCAGCGGGCGGTATTTGCCCATCAAGCGCCCAAATGCAGCAAAGGCGTTTTCGAGCCCAGGCGGCTGGCTGTCGAAATTCGCGGCCAGGACTCCCGTGGCGTGATCGATCACGCCATGGCTGTTGAGATCGAAGGAAATGAACCGCGACGTGAGCTGAAATGCTCGATTCACAAAGGTGCACGTGGCGAGCCCGGGAGCATAGAAATCTTCAAGGGCGCCGCTGAGTTTCTTTAGCTGGGCTTCCGGCGGCATGGTGTGAGTTTTTGAAGCGAGGCGGAAAATCGTGGGATGAAGTTCCGGGGAACAGAAGAAAGCAGCAAACGAGCCCGGAGGTGGAATTGCCCTGGATCATTGGCATTCAACCCGAATTTCTGACGGTCAAGAGTCGTTGATGGATCCTGTTTTCCCGAAATAACCCGTGGCACGCCTCCAAAAATTGGGATCGAAAACAGATTCCGTATCCAGGTGAAGGCTCTTCCCCAGTTCGAGCAGTGCTCTGGCTGTTTCCAGGGGGCACAGCACATTCTCTTCGATGGCTGCCAATACCAGCGACTCGTAGGCCATTTCATATTCGCCCCGCTCGACATAATACCTCACGTGATCCGCCGACGATTCTGAAAGAGAGGGTGCCCAATCTTTTATGCACTCTCTCAACGTTACTCCGGCATTATTGTAATTATCTCGCTTAAACAAGGTCTTGGATTTTTGGGCGCGTTGATCGAAGGGCGCTCAATATTTTTCCGGAGTGTGGGATGATCATTCTGCCGCGGAAGCAGCGACAGCCTTTGCGAGCGCAACGATTTCGTGGCCGTCACGAAGGCCCTCGATGAAACGCGCCGGGATACAGCTGAGGCCGACTTGTGCGCCCACAAGCGCGCCGGTGAGGCAGGCACGGGACATATTTTGACCGCCGCCATTGATCGCGTGAAGCACGGCACTCTCGAAATCATCGGGAAAACGCGCGGCGAGATAGTAAGCACCGGACAGGACGAAATTGATCGCACAGGACATGCCGTAGACGAGGGAGACCTTCCAGGCCGGATCGATGTGGATGTCGGGATTGTGCGCGGCTTCGGCGATCCACGAGGGAAGCAGCAGCGCATCTGGCGAAGCAAACCCAAAGGTCGATACCTCCGCGCTTGTGCTCGCGGCACTGGCGATGGAACTCTTGGCCACGAATGGAACCGCGTTGCTTTTCACGAGTTCCATGAGCTTGTCGGAGAGGTTCTCATCGAAGGCTTCTCCGCGAATGAGCGCAGCAAGCACGCACGCGAATGCGACGCTCTGCTGCGCGACGAGCGAATCGTTTTGTGTCAGCAGGCAATTCTCCAGCGCGTGCCGCGCGGCTGCGGCTGGATCGAGCGCATAACGTGCGGCGAGGAGGCTGATCCGCTCCGCGGCTTCGGAAGTGTCAGCGTTTCCGCCTGTCTCGCTCCATGATTTCCGCTCGCTGACTCGCGCCTGCCAAAGCTGGCGAAAGGAATGGTTTGTATAGCCGCCGGGACCAGAAAAGGCATCGGCGCTGAGTTTCGGCAGGATTTCCTCATCGAGCCGGCGGGTGAAATCCTTCTCATCGTAGGCGTTGCATTCGTGGAGCGAGCGAAGCAGCACCCGCATGATGATTCCAGTCTGCGAAAGCTCGCCGGCCTTCATCCCACGGTGGTATTTCGCATGTGGCTTCGGCTCGGTATAACCATCGATCCAATCGCCAAAATCGCGTCGTAACTCGGCGAGATCGTAATACCAGTGCGGGCCGAGGCCCAGAGCATCGCCGATAAATGCGCCGGCAATGCAGCCGGCCGCGCGGTCTTGAATAGCAAAGGTTGTCATGTGCGTGAAGTCGTTAAAAACCAGCCGCGGCCAAGGCTACGCGAAGTTTGGCATTGCCGTCGAATTCGATCACGTCGCCATGCCCGACGATGATGCGGTCGAACTCCCATTGCAGGATCGCATCCATCGAAGCCCTGAATGCGTCTTCATCCTTGATCTCGCTCTTATACGGTCGCGACATGCCGGGAGAATGCTCGCTCCCCACGGCAGCGCGCAGCAGCAGTTCTGTCCACAGCGGTTCGTTGTCGCCAAAGTTGAAGAGCAATTCCGTGAGAATGAGCGTACGCGAGGCGACGTGGAGCAGCGCGGTGTCCCGCATCTCGGGCGTACCTTGGATTTCTAGCGAGAGGACTTCGCCATTCCACTCTTTGGGAGCGGGTACAATCGGCTCGGTGGGAAATCCGGCCACTTCCGAAAAACCCTGTGGTGCGAGATAGGGGATTCCCGGAAAAGCAGCGCGCCCTTCTTTGGCAAACGTATCATGACGCAGCACCCCCTCGAGCAGCCAGCCCGGTTCGCCCAGGGCGCGAATCGACGTCACGTCCTGCGGAGTGAAGGGAGCTGTGGAATGGATGATCAACCGTCCGGACTGCAGCCGAAGCAACGTGACGTTGCGCCGCACGTCAGCGCCAAAAATCTTCATTGGATAAACCAGGAGCCAAAGGTTTTCGGCGAGGGGTAGTGGAGCGGCGAGCGAATGCATATTACTTTGGATCGTTAGCTTTCGCCGTTCTGCGTGCGGGTCTTTCCCTGTTTTGATGGTGAGCGCTGTCCCCGATGTGCGCGAAAAGCAGAGTTTGGCCCAATGGCCGAAAATCCTGTTTGCGGTCCGCGATTGCACGCATGGCCAAAAATGGTGGAAAAAGGAACGCAAGATCCGCAAGATCATTACATGTCAAAAGCGACGATGAGTATGATGCGAGTAACTATCCTGGGCTGTGCGTTGATATTCTTAAATGCTTGCGCGTCATCCCGTCCGACACGCTGGGAATTTCCGTTTACCCGTGTGACATTTCCGGTGGAACACGTCGCTGAGTGTCCGGTCCATCGAGTCCGTTTAATCAGGTGCTCTGGCTATTGCCCATCTGCCGATCATGTGACATTTAGTCCTGAGGGAATTAATTTGAACTATGACCATCGCAACGATCTTCCGTATCATTGGCCGCTGTGGTTTAACCGAAATCGCACGGATTTGTTTGATTCACCGACGACGGTTGAATATTGCCCTGTATGTCAACAGAAGTGGCGCGGGCTGTAGCAAGTCGATAAATAACCAAGTTGCGGGGGGAATGTTTCGGAATGGGCGGGGCTTCATGTGACTAATGGTAGAGACCGAGTCGGAGGAGCAAGCGTTGATCTGAGGGGACCGATCGTGGCAGGGAACAGGGTGCAACTGGCGATCGCGCCGTTTCTGCTCCCGCCCGACACAGGAGTGAGGTAACGATGGGGCGTAGGAGAGGTCTGGTGCCGACGACTGGCTCGTCAAATATTCAGGGTGGAGAACTGATGAATGAATAAAGATCGAGATACCTCAATTGAGGTATAGGCCCTTGAAGAGAAATGGCCCAGAGTTCCGCCGATCTGTTACATTTCCGATACTGCCACGACCCATGAATCTCACATCGCCGACACCGATTTTGCGCAGGTACGGAGGAATCCTTCTCCTCATCCAGGCCCTTCTCGGTTGCGCTGTTTCACGCGGGCAGCAAGCTGATCCGCCCGCGAGTCCAGCACATGCTCCTGCTACGCTCCCGGCGAGTAAGGATGCTTTTCACGTTTACCTGCTGATGGGCCAGTCGAACATGGCGGGGCGTGGCGATCTTCATGGGTCAGCCTTGAGCGCCGACAATCCGCGTTTGCTCACCTTGAACCCCGATGAGCAATGGGTGGCGGCGCAAGATCCGCTTCATCAGAAGGATGGCCGCACGGAACCCGGTGTCGGGCCGGGAATCTCGTTTGCTCTCGAGATGCTTAAAGCAGACCCGAAGATTACCATTGGTTTGGTTCCTTGTGCGGTCGGCGGAAGTCCCTTGAAACGCCGGGTCAAGGGTGGCGATCTTTATGAAAGGGCGGTGACTCGAGCCAGGCTGGCGGCGCAGGCGGGTGTTATCAAAGGCGTCTTATGGCATCAGGGAGAAACTGACAGTGCGAACGAGAAATTCGCGGAAACCTATGAGTCGCGCCTCACGAACATGTTCAAGGATCTGCGGACGGATTTGGGGCTGCCCGATGTACCGATTGTCGTCGGGCAATTGGGCGAGTTTTTAGCGGAATCACCCAACAAATACCCGTATCTCGAAACCGTGCGCACTGCGATTCTGCATGTCCCGAGCGTGCTGCCGAAGGTGGGCTACGCCGATTCCGCGGGACTGGCTCATAAGGGCGATAAACTGCATTTTGATGCGGAAGCCGCAAAAGAACTGGGTGTTCGCTTTGCCAAAGCCATGCAGGATGTGCAGAAGAAGTAGAATTGTTTCCCGAAAAGAGTCCCCAAATGAAATTACGACGCTTCCTCTTCCTCGGATTACTCGGCTTGCTTATCGGCGGGGTATTCTCGCACCTATCTGCTACGACAAATGCGGCAGAGAACGCCACCGACTCCGGTTCCGCCAAGGCGCCGCCCGGTGACAAACCGCCCATCGTGATTCTGGTCGGTGACTCCACCGTCGCGCCCCGAAGCGGCTGGGGCGATGCTTTTGCGAAGATGCTCGAGCCTGGAGTGCAATGCCCGAACATGGGGCAGGGCGGACGTAGCTCGAAAAGCTATCGTGACGAAGGTCACTGGAAGAAGGTTTTGGAGGCCAAACCAACTTGGGTGCTGATTCAATTCGGACATAACGATATGCCGGGGAAAGGTCCGAAACGAGAAACGGACGCAAAGACGACTTTCCGCGAAAATCTCGCGCGTTATGTCGATGAGGCGCGGGCAATCGGTGCGAAGCCGGTGCTCGTCACCTCGCTGACGCGCCGAAATTTCAATGCTGAGGGCAAAATAGACCCACTACACCTTGTGGAATCGCTGGATGGCGACAGCGGGAAAGGTTCAGGTTCGCTGAACGACTATGTTGAGGCGGCGAGAGCAGTGGCCGCCGAGCAAAAGGCGCCGTTACTTGATCTGAATGCGCGAAGCATCGAACAGATGAACCAACTTGGCCCCAAGGCGACCGAGGCGTTTGATGCAAAGAGCGCGGACCCGGCAAAGCCCGATAAGACTCATCTTTCCGGCCAGGGTGCTGCGGAGACGGCAAAGCTGGTTGCCGATGAGATTCGGAAAAATGTGCCAGAGCTGGCTGAGTTACTTAAACCTTAGCGCTCGCCTGGGTTGCGTTGCCGCACCGTACTTCAGATTTTCAACCGGTTACCCGGGGAAAAGGGGACGCTTCTCACCGCGACCTATCGGTTTGAATTTTTCGGTTTTTGTCACGCCATCGGAATATCGATAGGTCATCGTAGTATCGGTAATCTTTATGACTTTCGGCTGCTCGCTTATAGCATAACGGCATTGCGCCGTGGTTCTGTCTGGCAGAGTCGCATAGTCATATTTCAGATCGGTTCCATTGATCCGAACGAGAATGCAATTTGTGCAAGGGGCGCAATCGTTGGGAATTTCTTCCACGATCAACAAGGTCTTCCCGGAGTTGCTCAGCAAAGGTTTGATGAAGTCTGCGGGCTTTTCATCAGGGTTGGCGCGAAAATGATCGATCGATTGAGCGCTCTCCACCGCGATGGTACTCGGCGAAGAATGACCGCTGTAAAAGACCACGTTGTGAGTGATGGCGTAAGATGAAAATGATCTTCTTGGCGAATCGGAGGATTGTGGGCCTGCGCGAAACTCGATGTGGAAACCTCCAATTTTCCACGAAGCGGACGTATTTGACGATGCTGGGAACAGTTTAGCCGATGACGCAGGCCTTGATGCCACAGGGGCTAATGCAGGCCTGGTGGCGCAACCAAGTAGGGCTGCAGTGGCACAGACAACGGCAACGAGTCGGAAGAGGAATTGTCCCCGTCCTTTGTACTCATTGAAGATGTTTGGCCTGCATCCGGGAGAGCGGAGACGTGAAATCATGAACTGAGTGATAGGCAGAAGAGGAAAATCGGCTGAAGGCGGACTGTTACGGAAGAACGCGCAGCCGGTAGAAGCGCTTGGGACCGGTCGCGGCTGGGTCCTGGAGATTGAGCAATTGACCATCAGCGGCACCGCTCTGGAGAGAGGTCCACGCCTGGAAGTCGTTGGTATATTCGATGACGTAATTGCGGCCGCTCGGGATCTGCGTCTGGAGCATGGGCGCTCCGAGATTACTGAACCCAAGGAGACTGAGCTGAAGCGGCAGGACATTGAAGGTGATGGTGCTGGAGGGGCTGACGCCGCCGAGGCTATCGTAGACGACGGCGGTGATCTGGTGATAACCGACCGAGAGTGAGCCGGGCAGGGTGAGGCTATAGGGCGCTCCGGTGTCCTGTCCGAGTTGCACGCCATTGTCCCAGAACTCAACGCGGGTCACCGTCCCGCCCGCCGCCGCGGCGCTGCCGGTGAGAGTCAGCGAGTCGCTATTGAGATAAGTGGCGCCATCGGTGGCACCACTGAGGCTGATGGCGGGCAGTGAGTTGATCCACTGGGAGAGCATGGTTACGCCGTTTGTATCGATCTGGCCGCGCGCCAGCGGGGGCATTTGATTGGCCCCGACGAGATTGACCCGGGTGTAGATCGCCGAATGAGTGAGGTCTTGCGGAGTGATAACCTTCAGTCCCGTGATGCCAAGGTTATTGCCAACCTGGCCATTGACGATGCCCTGCTGGAGGAGCGGCGTATCATAGCGCGCGTCCCAATAAGTCGGGGCGCCACCGGGGCGATGGCATTGGGAGCAATTGGCATCGAAATAAGAGCGGGCTCGTTGCTGCAGCGAAGCGGTGCCGTCGGTGGCCGCGGAAAGTTTATCCAGGCTGGGAATGCTGCTTTCTTGGGGTGCATTGCTGAACAGACCGATGTGGTTCCAGGCGCGGATCTGATTGTCCGTCACGCCCGTGGAAGAGAAGAGCTGGGTGCAATTTAGCTGGCGCGTTTTCAAGCCCAGGACGCTTCCGGCATTCTGGCTATGGCAGGCCAGGCAATCGCTGCGGCTGGGGTAATACCAATACTGGAGGCGGGTATCGCGCTCGAGATGGACGGTCGCTGTGGTGGTGGCCGTGCCCGTCAAAGCACAGGCCGCAACCCCGAAATAGACCGTCTGCGGCATGGCGATGGTCGTGCTGCCCATGACGGTCCAGTTGGTGCCATCGGTACTTGTGAGGCTGGTGAAGACATTGCCCAGTCGGCGCAGCCGCACCCAGCGCGGGAAGGCAGTTCCGGGCGAGATGACCTGGGTAGCCCCAGCACTGGCGCCGTCGGCGGTGCGATATTCAAAATCGTAAGCGCGCCCACCAGCCGGCGGATAGGTGATGGAGTAAGCGTACTGGCTATTGGCAGCGAGAGAGCCGCGAGCCATGAGGCCGATCTTGCTGATGGCATTGGCCTGGGTGATGGAATTGACCTTCATGCGAAGATCGAAATCACCGGTGCGCTGAAGATAGGCGAAGTGAAATTGATCCGTGGTTCCCCAGACATCCGTTCCCCCGGCGGTAATCGTGATATCATCCCCGGTCCTGGAGGTGGAGCCGGCATGCGCGGGAGCGCCGATGTCCACGGCAGTCAGTGTGCCCAAGCTTGACGCCATGCTGATGGCCGTGCCCTCGGAGAGGCTGGCATCGGTCATCAGGTCGGCGTCGGAATTGTCCTCGCGCCATTTATACGTTGCTCCAAAAGCGCCACCGGACGCCATCTTGATGAGCAACCGCGTCTCGAGCCGCCGGTGGATTGCGCTATTCGTATCGTCCGCCGCAAGCTCGAAATGTTTTACCAGGACGCTTCCGGCCGGGAAGGTCCACTCGCCGGTCGGTGCGAAGCCGACAGTAGTCGAGTCGGGAATGACAGCCCAGCGAGATTTGAGCGCTCCGTCGGACCAGAACGGCGCATTGATGGAATAGGGGATAAGCTTGGTGCTCGGAGTCAGGCTGGCGGTGTTGCTGAAAATGCCGGTCGCCGAAAGTGTCGCGGGCAGCGGAGTCGTGCCGCCGTCGTTTCCTCCGGTACCGAGGAGTTTGTAGATCTGTCCGCCGACGCTGCTGAGCTGGCAAAGGTAGAGCTCGCCGTTTGCATCATAGCCCCAGGAGGAAATACCGGTGTAGTCCGAGCCGGAGTTAGGGCCGGGACCTTTGGGCATGGTCGTTAGATAGATCTTGCTCGCCGGCGTCGTCGCCGTGTGCGTGGACTCGTCGAGCATGTAGATGCGATTGCTGATGTTATCGGCGAAAACATAACGGCCGACCAATTGCGGGATCGCCGTTCCCCGATAGACATAACCACCGATCACCGCGCTGCCATCGGAGCCGTGAGTGTAATCAATCATCGGCCGCTTGTTCACGCCAAAATAAGTCCCGGTCAGGTCGCCGCCGTATCCTTCGATTTGATGCCACTGGAAATTGAGCCCGCCGGGATCGGTCGGCTCAATGACATCGACTTCTTCCTTCGTTCCTTCCCCGACATCGCCGATGAAAATGCGATTCGAAACGGCATCGTAAGTCATCCGATGCGGACTGCGCAGACCGAGACCGTAAATTTCCTCGAGAGCGCCTGAGACACCAACAAAGGGATTATCATTCGGCACATAGTACTGCGGCCAGTTCGGGCTTACTTCCTCGACCGCGCGGGTTGTCGGCGCATGGCTGATCGTGCCACCGCGCTTGTCGACATCGATCCGCAGAATGCAGCCGAAGAATCCCTTGTTGATAACCTGATCGTTGGCATTGTTCGCGTCGTTGCCATTTGTCAGGTAGAGGAACCCGTTCGTTGGGTGAAAGAACATGCCGCCGCCATTATGCCAGGTGTTGTGATCAATCTGATCGATGATGACCAATTCTGAAGCCGGATCGGCGAGGCCGGTTGTGGGATTGAAGGTGAAACGCGCGAGCCGTTGGTGAGTGCTGGTCGCGTTGGGCGGGCGGGTGGTCGAATTGCCCTGGACCGTGCCGGGAGTCACCCAATTGTACCAGATGTAGAAATAGTGGTTGGTGGCAAAGTTTGGATGAAAGGCCAATCCGAGCAGTCCCTCGTCGTCCCAACCCTGGCATTGATTGTGAAGATCGAGGATGAGCGTTTTCGCCGTGGTGCCGGCATTATTGTCAAACGACCAGATACGGCCTTCGCGCTCCCAGACGATGAGGGTATTGGTTCCCGGCAGAGGCAGCAGGCCCAGGGGATTCTGAAAAGTGAGACTGGGAAACGCCACCGCGGTGGACCAACTGGTCGGCGTTGCTGGCGGAACAGTGGGCAGAACGCCATCGAAATAAGCGCCAACGCTCACGCGCGAAGTCAGCCCGTAGGCTTGCGCCCCGGCATTTTGGCCGGTGAGAAGAAAGGCAAGCGCCGCTAGGGCGCAAAAGATCGGTCGTAGCATGGACATCTGGAGGGTGAGATTGAGGGAACCTGCTGCGGCTACTCCTACTGGGTTTTCATTTCTATGCCATTCAAATTCGCTCCGCAGGCCAGACTCGGTTATGACACACGGTCTTGAAAGCCGCATTTCCGAAGAGTTGCATAGCATTGAAGCATGTGCATCGGCGAATCATCTGCCGCGTTTGGCGTGGCTGTTGCGCTTTATATGACTTCGAAAGATATCGAGGAATACTTTCAATAGCGGAGAGGCGTTATCGCGACGCCAGGCCACGGAGAGGTGTAGGCGTGGAGTGGTTGCCGGAAGCGGACGAAAGATGGCATCAGATGGGATTCGCTGAAAGAGATCGGGCAGGAGTGCGATGCCAAAACCGGCGGAAACCATTTCAAGAAGGCTCGATGGCCCGTCGACGAGCTTCGTGACCCGGGCTTCAAAGCCAGCCTCGCGGCAAAGATTCAGGATCCAGTCATGCAGCAGAACGCCGGCGGCCGGATTGATGAGCAGAAGCGGTTCACGGGCCAGTTGGGCGAGGGTAAGCTGCCGGCGTTTGGCCAGCGAGTGGCCTGATGCCATGGCAACCATGATGCTGATGTCCTGAATCGGTTCGTACTCCAGATCGGGAGGTAATTTGACGACGGGCATCGGGACGAAGCCGACATCGATTTTGCGATCGAGCAGCGCGGAGATATGAGCGGATGGCATCCGGTCGACGACATTCACGTCGACGGAGGGGAATCGTTCGCGAAACGCGCGAAGCACGGGTGGAAGGAAAAGTCCGCCAATGGGTGGCAGGATGGCTACCGAGAGGCTTCCCGTTTCACCGCGATTGGCCGCCCTGGCGAGCAAGGCCGCTCGTTCCGCTTGTGAGAGGGTTTGGCGTGTCTCACCGAGGAAGGCTTCACCGGCGCGGGTCAGGGCGAGTCCGCGCGTGGTTCGATCGAAGAGCTTTACGCCGAGTTCGTCCTCCAGATCCTGGATTTGCCGGCTCAGCGGTGGTTGCGAGACGTGCAGGCGCTTCGCCGCGCGGCGAATGTTCATTTCCTCCGCGACGGCGACGAAATATCTGAGGTGACGCAACTCCATCGGCGATGATACCTGCCGGGTATCAGTGTGCAACCAACATCGTATTAGTAGCGCTGCCCGTCCGGCATTAGTGGTGACTCATGTCGAAGCACGGTCCAAAGCGAACGGACTCAATGCCGTTTGCAAGGTGACCGCGAGACGATTTGAAATAACCCAAGCCTAATTCTATGTATCTAGTCACAGGAGCCACCGGTAACGTCGGACATCATGTCGTGGATCAATTGCTTTCCGCGGGGAAAAGCGTGCGAGTCGTTACGCGCGATCCGAGCAAAGTTGCCCACTGGAACAGACATGTGCAGGTCGCAAACGGAGACGTCGCGGATTCCGACTTCTTCATCCGCGCGCTCGATGGTGCCGAGGCGGTGTTTGTCATGAATGGCGGACTCAGCACGGAAACGTTTGCGCGCAATATGAGCGCCGCGAAAGATTACGGAAGTCCCCGGATTGTTTTCCTTTCTTCCATCCTCGTTCATCACCCACAGATGAAGCTCGGCGGTCTGCACCGAGCGATGGAGGATTCGGTGCGAAATCGTGGTCTTCACGGGCACTTTCTCCATCCCGGTGGATTCATGTCGAATGCCTACCAATGGATCCCGTCAATCAAGGCGGATGCAACCGTCCGCAATGCGACCGGAGCCGGCCGATCGGCCCCAGTTGCGCCGGAAGATATAGCAGCCGTGGCTGCCAGGGCGCTCGTCGAGCCCGACTCCGTTCCGCAGAGCTGCGACATCACCGGGCCGGAATTACTCAGCGTTCGGCAACAGGTGGATATCCTGTCCCACACACTGGGCCGGACTATTCAATGCGTGGATGTGCCTGTCGAAGCCGCAGTTCAGGGTATGATCAAATCGGGCGTTCCAGCCGAAACCGCCGCGGCAGTGGGCGAAGCTGTCGGAGGAACTGCTGAGGGACGCTTCGAAATCGTCGCGGACACGGTCGAAAAGGTGATGGGACGCCGTGCCACGTCTTTTGAGGAATGGGCGAAACGGCATGCGTCGCGTTTCGCCTGATATTCTGCTCTCCCGTTAGACGCGCCGAAATGCTGGCGCGTCCATGCGAAGTGTCAGCGGAGCGGACCCGTGAACGGGCCGCTCCGTTCTAGGCCTCGATCAGAAAGATCACTATGAAAACACAAACTAACATTCATCACGAACTGCGGAGCCGCATTCTCGCGCTGCCGGGGGTTACAGAGCGTGAACATGCGGGTATCCATGAAGATGCCTTCTTTGTCGGAAGGATGATGTTCATGCATATCCATGGACAGGGGCACTGCGATATCCGGCTCTCGAAGACAGACCAGGAACGCGTGCTGGCACTCGGCAAAGCCCAGCCACATCGCTGGGCGCCACAGGCGGGTTACGTCACATTCATTGTCCGAGACGAAACAGAGCTCGAACCAGCGATGGAACTGATTCGCCTGTCTTACTCCCATTTCACGGAAGAGTAAGTCGCCGGGCGCGCTTGGAGTCCGGCGATCAGCCACTACAGGTTGGCTTTCTTCATCTCATCCACCGCAAAATCCGCCGCTCTGGCGGTAAGCGCCATATAAGTGAGTGAAGGATTGACGCAGCCGGCGGAGACCATGCACGCACCGTCCGTCATGAAGACGTTTTTGACCGAATGGATCTGATTGTGCGCATTCAGAATGGAAGTCTTCGGGTCGCGGCCCATGCGCGCGGTGCCCATTTCGTGAATGGCCATGCCCAGATATGAACCCCGGTCGTAAGTCTTCACTTCCTTGACGCCCGCGGCTTCGAGCATCTCTTTGGCGTCCTCTGCCATGTCGACACGCATCTTCTTTTCGTTGTCGCGCAAGCTGGCGTCGAAGACCACGACCGGCATTCCCCACTTATCCTTGGTCGTTTTGTCGAGATACATCCGATTGTCAGAGTAGGGGAGTGTCTCCCCGAAGCCGCCGAATCCGATGGTCCATTCACCGGGCTGAGTAAGAGCGGTTTTGAATTCTGCGCCGAAGGCATGTTCAGCGATATTGCGCTGCCAACCCTGCCGGCTCCCGCCGCCCTGATAACCGAAGCCGCGGATGTAGTCGCGCTTATCACCGCCAAGGTTGCGGTACCGGGGAATGTAAATTCCGTTGGCGCGGCGGCCGTAGTAGTAATGGTCCAGTCCGCCCTCCCATACACCGCCCGCGCCTACGCGGAAGTGATGATCCATCAGGTTTCGCCCGAGCTGATCGGAATCATTCCCGAGGCCGTTTGGAAAGCGCTCGGAGATCGAGTGCATGAGCAGCGCGGTGGAGCTGAGTGCGCTCGCGCAGACGAAGATGATTCGCGCGAAATACTCGCGGTCTTCCATCGTGACCGCATCGCGTACCCGTACGCCCGTGGCACGTTGCTTTCCGTCGTCGTAGACGATTTCGGTGACGATGGAATCCGGGCGCAGGGTGAGGCGGCCCGTCTTGGCCGCAGGCGGAAGCGTGGCGGATTGCGTACTAAAGTACGCACCGAAGGGGCATCCCAGCGAACAGCGATTGCGGAACTGGCACGACGAGCGTCCCACTCCCATCTGCGCTTCCGCCGCTTTTGAAAGGTTGGCCACGCGCCCGACGGTCATCCTGCGATCGGGGTAAGTCGCCTCGAGCCGTTTCTTCACTTCCTTCTCGACGTAGTACATCTCCATCGGCGGAAGATACTCGCCATCGGGTAATTGGGGCAGGCCGAGTTTCTCTCCAGAGATGCCAGCGAATCTCTCAACATAGGTGTACCACGATTCGAGATCGCGATAGCGGATCGGCCAATCGATCGCAATGCCATCGCGGAGATTCGCTTCAAAATCGATATCACTCAAACGATACGACTGACGGCCCCACATGATCGATTTTCCACCAACAATATTCGGACGATACCAGTCGAAGCGCTTCTCTTCCTTGTAGAGCGAATCGGAGTCGTTGAACCAGTACTTCTCCGTCATTTCATTGTACGGATAGTCCCGTGACAGCTTTGGATGCGAATCGATCTGCTCGGTTGTCAGTCGCCCATTGTACTTCGTTTCCCAAGGCGCCTTCATCGCGTAGTCGTAACCCGTGACGTGCTCGAGCTGCTTGCCACGCTCGAGCATCAGCACGCGCAATCCTTTTTCAGTGAGTTCCTTCGCGGCCCAGCCGCCCGAGATTCCGGAGCCGATGACGATGGCGTCGTAAGTGGCTTCGTGGGCTGCGTCGATATTCAGGTTGGCCATGCTTGTTGCGATCGAAATTTGATTGGAAAGGAAAGTGAACCGATTCTGATGATGCTTATAGCGCCCATGCTTTCTGCCCGGGTTTCATCGGTACGTCGCCTTCGAACCGGGTTGGGATGGGAAGATATTCGAGAGCCTGCGTCGCACCGATTTCGGACGCGAAATAGCCTGCAATGGTGAGCTCTTTCACAAGTTTGAAGAACGGCTTCGTAGAAGATTTCTTGAGAATCTCAATTTTCGCGGAAGCTTCGAGTTCGGCAAATCCCTTTCCGTGAGCGGCATGGCTATCCGCGTCGAGTTGGGCCAGGCCTGCATAGAATTTCTCCTGCTCTTCCTTGCGGTAGCAGTCCCGCATCACGCGAACGATGAATTCCTCGACTCCCGCTGCCTTCGCTCCGGGGGTGTCGGTTGTGGGGATGATGGTATCGGCTACTTCCGCGAGCAGCTTTTTCTGTTCATCTCCAACCGAGACGCTTGGGCCGGCATTCGTCACTTGTCCCATCAGCCCGGCGGTCAATTGGGTGGAGAGAACGCCTCCCATCAGGAGCGTGATTCGTTGGACGGCTTCGCGGCGGGTGATCATCGTGGGATAGAAAGCCGTCTCCATAGCCCAGCCTTTGGAAAATTCAACCGGCTCGGGGCAAAACAAATGCATCGGCCGGGTTGCTGCAAAACTCGGCCCACATTCCTCCTCGCGTCGGTCGGCGATGTGAAGCGCCGCGTCTAAATCAACTCGATCGCCACATCCGCAGTGATCGGCGTCAGCGGGATATTGGCCGGAAAGGTGGTCGGCAATTTCAGTTTGATCTTATTATAGGTGAAGCTGCCGATGGCTTCGGCATCGAAACCGAAGTGGTGCATCGAGCCGGATGAGCCGAGGATCAACCCTCCGATGGTAATGGACGTGATCCGGGAACTGGCGGCCTTCAGGGTATCCGTTGCATTGCCGAAATCTCCGCTCGTACCTGCTACGCCGGCGCTCAGGTTGCTGCCAATCCAATCGCCGCCGACTTTGACTAAGCCGATATTAACCGCGCCGGACGAGGTCATGGCTGTGCCAGCCAGGATCTGCGAGCTGATGACCGACTTGCCTACCGTGACCGAGGCAATACTGCCGATCGTTTGAATGCCGGCGTCGGTGAGCAGTCCCGCGATTTTGACCGCGCCCAAGGTTCCAGCGCCGTTGATCGTGGCGCCGATGAAATCACCGCCAATCGTAACGGCGCCGATATTCCCGGCACTTGCCGCAACCAGGCCGCTAAAATCGCCGCGGATGGCGACGGACGTGATTCCAGCGACTGCACTGATCGAGCCCGCCACCGAGCCTCCCACGGTCACGGCGCCGAGCGTTCCGCTGGAGCCTATTCCCGCGCTCGTGAGGAAATCACCTCCCATTTTCAATGCACCGATGTTCCCAGACGCGGTGCTGACGACTGCGCCGGTTCCCATGGAACCCCTGACCGACAGGCTCCCGATATTTCCTGAATTGGTCTGGACGACGGCGCTATCAGTGAGATCGCCGCCGACGGAGATGGAAGGGACGGAGCCCGTTCCACTGATTTCGATGGACGAGTTGGAGATGGAGCCTGCGATTTGAATCGTGCCAATATTGCCCGAGCTGTTGATCGCAGACTGACTGTAAACGGAGCCGCCGATCTTGATGGCGCCGATGGAACCCGCCGAGCTTTGAATGGAAGCTGCGTCGTACAAGGAGCCGCCGATGGTCACCGGCCCGATCGCGCCGGAGGCATCGATCACATTGGCATTGAGCAAAATCGAGCCCGAGACCTTTATCCCGCTGATTCCGCCGGCATCCTCGAGCAGATTTCCTCCGACGATCGAGCCTTTTACGGTGACCAGGCCGATGCCGCCGCCTTTGCTTTCCAAGGCGCCGAAAAGAGAGCCGCCGATCGTGACCGGTCCGAGCCCGTTGTTTGCGGCCGCCGCAGTATCATTGATCGTCAGCGAAGCGCTGCTGGCCATGTCCCTGGCGATGGTTAGGCTGCCAAGGTGGCCCGCGATGACGCTGGCCAGCGAAGGGGAGCCGGCGGCTTGTGTTGCCTCGCCGTTCGCGCCCAGTGAGTGTACGGTGAGTGATTTGATGGCCACGTTCGACACGCCATTGGAGCCTGCGGTGAGAAAGCCCAGATCGCCGGGAATGGAAACAGTGCCGAGATCGATTCCCTGCGCATTGATGGCACCGATGGCCGCGAGGCCGTCTCCCGCACCCGCCTTCGTTACCTTCACGATGATATTCGCCCCGGAGACCCCTGCGTCGCCGTGAATATCGATCTCCTGCAACTGCATCGGCGTTGTTGCATTAGCCGTCGAGAAAGGGGATGTCACGTTGAAGGTGAAATTCGCCTGTGCCAGCGTCCCTTTCGAAATGGTAACCGAGACATGATCACCGTCGATATCCGTGTAAGTCAGGACCTGGCCGGCCAGCGCCGCCGGGGCGATGCGGTCTTCGAGCGTTTCGATGGAGGTGGAACAAGATTGAGTGATTCGGTGAAACCTTTTGACGTCCCTTATATCTGCGGCTCCTTCTGGCACGGCTCCCGAGGCGAGATTGTCGAGTCCCGTAATTCGACTGGTTGTATTGAGGACTAAGTTGCGAAACTTTAGTAAATCACCAAATTTCATGGCTCCAATCATACCTCACCTGGGAATTGGTGGAAGTGATAAGACGCAGGGTGGCTGGGACGACTGTCAGATAGTGGCTTTCTCTTAAGCTACTTGCCGATTCCAGCGCGTTCGTCATCTCACTTTGCGGATGACATCTCACCTAAACTCCGTACCAAGCCCAGGGCTTTTAGCGGTTCCGAAACGTTTTTATCGAAGGAAAGCAAAGAAGTCGCCTGTGCCGGAGGTCTATGATATTAGCGAACTCCCCCAATGCGAATATCCAAGCTGATTACCGCTGTACTCACCACCCTGGCGTTCCTTTTGCCAGATGCAGTCCTCGCAGAAGTCCAGAAAGGCGAGATGGCGGGTTATCTGCTGGTTTCTACGGAAAAGGTTCCGGATGAATATAACGCCGGTTTCTCGCTCTACTCCGCAGCGTGGCCGCTTCTGCAGAAGTATCCCGGCCATCGCTTTCAAACGGGTCTCTTCGGCACGTGGATGCATGCCCAGTACGAGGGCAAACCGCCGGCCAATCTTTATTCCGATATCGAAGGCGGCCTGGGCTGGTGGCGCGATACGCGTTTCCCGACAGAGACGCCGAAGTTCATCATGGGCGGCGTAGCCGTCAATTTCAAAGAGATCGCCAATGGCCCGGCGCATGGTCGCGGGACTTGGGAAAAGCCCCAGGGCCTTTACGGAGTGGCGCAATTGAGCCCCTGGCTGCTTTTCCCGATCGATGGCCTGAATCTTAAGCAGGGCACCTGCGGTGACCTGTTTGGTTATGGCTATCTACCGTTACCGCTGGCGGAGGCCAAAGCCACCACGAACGGGAAAGATATTCCAACTGGCGATAACTGCTGGACGCTCTTTCTCAACACGAAAAACTTCAAGGGTCCGGTCTGTTTTTTCACGCCCTATTTCTGGTCGCGCTCCGCTGAACTGAATCCGGATTATGCCGGACTGCTGTTGGATTCGCGCGCTTCGACACCGAACAAGCCTTTCCAAATGGAGACACAGTATGTGCCGGCGGCACTGTCTGTTGATGAAAAGGGTGAGACCTATGCGCGCATCGCGCCGACTTCCTTCCCCGTGGGTCCGGATGGCAATAGCGTCGTTCTGCATCGACTGACATCCTACAATAGAAAGGCCCTCTGGGATGGAGTAAAGGCGTGGTTCGCCGGCGGCCAGCCAGCGAGTGGCGCGATCAATCCAGAGGGAGCCCACGTGCAAGCCATGCGAGCGAACGGTGGCTCGACCTGGAAAATCTACGCTGAGAAGACGCCAAAGGAACAGCAGATGGCAATGGCGTGGAACTCATTTGCGACTCCGACGATACTGGATCCAACCACTTACGGTTATAAGTGGAATGAGCAACTTGTCAGCAAAGTCTCCACTCTCGGCGGTGATCGTTTGATGCTCCCGGAATATTTTCACATCCAGAGCGACGGAAAAAAGAGTCAGTGGGTTCCAGTCAAGTCCTCCGAGGTGCCAGCTGCTTCGAAATTGACTGAGACGCAATTTGGCCGGCCCGAAGAGAAGTCATCCGAACCGTACGTGACACCTGAGACTGCCGACAGCTCATTCAAGAAGCCAGGTCCCGTTGCCGGACCTTTTCAGGCCCATCTCGGCGACGGTAGTGTGGTGACGTACTATTGGTACCGTTTTGCCGATCAGCCGGCATTGCTGAACGCAGATCTGACAAAGCAGGAGCGGGACTTGATGCAGGCAAAGGTTGAGAAACTGCATCGCACCTGGACGAAGGAGCGTGAGTACCTTGCACCGCCCACGGTCGGCAAACTCGCGGACCTGGATCCGGCTCAACTCGTCACGCCACCAAAAGGCTTCGAAATCGGCTATGTGCCGATCGCGACGAGGCAAGAGTCGGATTCCTCGCGTTCTACAAAATAGGCGGCAGACGCTTTGCTCGTGAACGGATAATCACCGAGGTTCGTTATCGCCGGGGTATCAGCCAGCTCTTTGTGCCGAACGCCGTGCGTCCCGTTTACTTCCCGTGCGTGATTTCAACGAGGAGCTTTCTCGCGTCGACTTTATCGATGATGATATTGTCCACCTTCCAGGCGCCGCCCTCGTTCACGAGTTTTGCGATACCCTTCCTCGTTTCGTATACCTTCTTCTTGTCTGCAAAGACATGAGTGAATGGCACATCAGCGTGATCCCCATTCACCTTCGCTTCTCCGACCGTGAAGCTGGATGGCTCATCCTGGGCGTCGGTAAAGAGATCGCCATCGAGACCTTCCACATCACCTTTCGTGGTATGCTTCGTTTCCCATTGCTGGTACGAATGAATGGCCCCGAGGAAGCCTTTTGAGAGCCAACGCTCTTTTTTCCGCAGGCCCGGACCGACGCTGTCGAAGTCTTTGAAGTGTGCGGTGTAGAATGCCTGCACCACATCCTTGGGCGTGTCGGCTGCCGCGGCCTTGGGCGCGAAAAAGGGGAGGAGGAAAACAGCCAGCAGGGTTCGGATCAGAGTTCGCATAGGGTATACGGTTGTTTACTGTGCTTTTGTCGCCGTGATCGCAAGCAATTCCGACCTGCCGAGCGGGTGAATAAACGCGACTAGCTTTCCGGAAGCTTAAAACCCAGATATGTTCCGCCGCTGATCCCCATGAGTCCGAGAAGTGTCGCGGAGAGTTGTGGCATGGTGAGCGCGGAATAGACGGAGGAGGTGAAGATCAGCCCCACGACGAGCGTCCAGACGACAATCTGGAGCCGGTGAAAACTCACGCCATCACCATCACTCACCATATCGGGCCAGAAGCCGGAGCTGGCAGACGGCTCCAGCGCCTTCCTGAGTCGCTGGATTTCGCCGTCCTGCTGTTGCATTTTGACCGCGGTCTGCGGATCCGCTTGTAATGCCGGATCGGTCAACTGGGCTTTCTTCTGTTCCGCCTCGGCTAGCTGCTGGGTCAGACGATCGCGCTTGGCAGTGTCCATCAGCACCGCTCCGAAGCCAGTGCCGGCGCTGATCCCAATCAGGGTTAGTACCTCCGGAGTGAGTGTGTTTGTGTCGCCGGTGACGAGAAAGATAAAGAGAAACGCCCCAACGGTAAGGAACAGCCAGAAAGCCATTTGCGCGCGGGCCAGGCTGTAAGGACGCCGGCCGGTGGTCGGTTGCGGACCGTCGTCCCGCAGCAGTTCGGTTCGTTTTCCGAGAACGAGAAGCGCTACTAAAAGGATGAGCATCAAGATGACCCAAAAGCAAAACCACTTCCCGGAGATCACCCTGAGCGGCAGCGTGACGCTGCTCGAAAGAGGGGTCTCGTTGTCACGGCCGATAGTTGCCGTGACTTTGGTTGTGCCTCCGAGAAGCCCTTTGGGACTACAGAGGATCCGGTTCCAGGCATCCCGGTTGTGCTGATCGCTGGGATCCCGCCGTAACAGAATGGTGATCCAATCGTCCCGCAATTTATGCAGCCAGATATCCGCGCCGGGTAGTTCAATGCCATTGATATAAACCTGAAGAGGTTTCTCCGGCTTCTTTTCGTACCATTTGCCCAATCCGGGAGCGTGTAAAGCAATGGGTTGATTGATCACGATCCACCCGCTGCCATCGTCGATGATAGGAGGTTCTTCAGGAGAAATTGCATTGGTTGCCGAAGCGCCCGAGTCGGCGGCTGAATGATCGTCCGCGCCGAGGCAGAGGAGGTTGAGCGTGAAAAATAAAGCCACCGGGAACACCTTCGCTATGCCTGCGAGTTTTGAAGAAATGCCGCGGAACGTGCTGGGTGAAAGCGTGGCAGCCAAGGCCAGAGGCCGTGTGAGGAAAGGGGATTTCATAACCGGTGGAATTTCCAACATCACGTTTTTAACCGAATGGCTACGCCTTTGAGAATGGGGAGACAGCCAAATGAGTTGCCGGAGAACGACATGCATGTCGCACCGATGTGGCGGTCGATTGCCGAAGCGTGGGTTTTACGCTGACGGCCGAACTCCATTGGGACAGGAGATCGCGGAAATAAATCCGCGAATCACAGTGAATAGTTTGCGCGTACCCGACGTCTGTCCTGCAACCCGATCACTCAACCCGTTTGCTTCCCTCCAGCATATTATGAATCCGTGTTCCGCTGCGTCGCGTGCCCGCAGGTCCGAGAGACAACGCACCCAGTTCCTAGCTAACCGATTGTACAAGGTTATGCGCACAGTCGTTCTGTTTTCCACACTCACGATTATCTACATTTCCACAGCGCGATGCGAGCGAGTCACGGCGAAGGAGATTCATCCGGAACGGGAGTTGGTGATTACCGCGCCGTCGATTGTGGATTCCGCTGCCGCGCAGTATCCCGGGCCGTGGTCATTTGGTGTATTACTGGAACAACTCGTCGGCCCGGAAAAGGCCGGTACCTGTGTGCGTGAATGGCTCGACACCTGGAATGCAAAACAGAAGGTAAACAATCAAGAGATCGAGCCGCGCTACGGGATCTTTACCAAAGTCATTCTGCCGTGGCAGATCCGGGATGGATATAAGCCGGACCCGGAGAAGTCGTGGGAGCCGCAGATGAGGCATGCTCCCTTTCGTTTGCTGGCGATCGTCAATCGGATGGATTTATGTGCTCCGGCTGTCGCTGGATCGCTAAAACAGGTGGAAGCACGATGGCGAATGCTGGGACGGGAGAAGGAGTTTTTTAAACTGCTCGCGGATGACGATGGCGGAGGCGGCAACGTCGCCGCGCCACCGGCCTTCAATGGTTACGGCTTCGGCTGTCTTATTCCCGGAACCTTTGCCAGCAAAGCTCCCGTTACGGAGCAACCTGTTGATACCGCGGGAGAGGGCCGGTTTGTTTTTTGCGCCGTGGACGATGCCGGTGTGCCGTTGGAGGGTGGATGGACAATTATCCTCGAATATAAGCTTGATCTCCAGAACGGCACCACGGTGCGTGATTGGGCAAAAGCATGGCATGGACTGAGCGCATTGGAGCCTGGTGATCCTGCTTTCGCTGCCGCATTAGAGAAAGTCACGCGGTCATTCACGACGGGAAAACCGACGCTGGCACAACTTCGCACGAATGAAGCAGCCTTCGGTCCTGGCCGGGAGTTTCGCCAGTTTGAATTGAGCGGCGGAACGCTATCTCCAACGACTTTGACCCAAACACCGGCTTCCGCTTTTTCGCAAAAGCAGTCGCCGGAGCAGCGGGCGCTCAGCCTGTTTCTTCACGAGCGCGATCCTTTGATTCGCAGTGGTATCAACCGGGTGCCGGATAACGTCCAAGTCCGGAACAAGACGGTTGGGGTGCTGGCTGGAAGCGCGATGATACCGGCTGATGAACCGAATTTTTACTGGGACATGGACCGAAAGGTATCTCACGAAACCCGGCATCTTTTCTCCCTGAATACCTGCAACGGTTGTCACGGCGGCGAAACGGGTTGCACCGGAGGAGAGCACATTCATCCACGCGCCGCGGGTGCGGAAGCTGTTCTTTCCAGCTTTCTTCGCGCGGACCGCCAGCCTTTCCGCGTGGATGATCCGGATTTGAGGGGTACGAGGATTGTATACGAAGAAATGAATGATCGGGCAGCGATCCTGGCCGCGCTTCTGGAACCCAATGATGTATCGACGGTCAATGCGTTGCATCCCATCCTTCGTCTGCGTCTAAGTCGCGCACATTAACAGTGTGTGGTGCGGTTGCCGGGCTCCTTGGCAACGGGAATGCTGAGGTAGGGTGGCTTGGCGACTGGTGACAAATGTTTTACAATTTTCAGACACGTTTCTGAAAATCGGTATCGCGAATTTGTCATCGTTGCGCCATGAAGCCACCTTACCCCCTTGGTCACACGGCTTTTGCCCGGCTTTCTCCCTGGGGTCAATTCCTGGCGGTCGTGGTACTCTCGCTCTTCCTTGGCGCTTTAACCATCGAAGCAAAGGAGGTTAAGCCGCCGGAGGTTGATTCGCCGCTCAAAGTAAAGCCCGGAACGATCGCGTTGCTCAAAGCCGCGGGAAAGGGGATGCGTTACTTTCTCCGGGTGCCGAGAAACTACGATAGCCGGAACGGCGCACGACTCATTGTCTTTCTCCATGGCTCGAACATGAATGGCTTGGAATACCTGCGCAGCTTCGAGGCGAAGAGATGGTGCGAAGACGATATCCTGGTGTGCCCCAATGGCGAGAACGGAACCGATCCTTTTGGATCGAATAACTTCGGGTTCGATAGCGCTCCTCTGGTCGCGGATGTCACCGAGGAGGTCCAGAAGGCCTTCAAGACCGCCATTACCTATGTCGGCGGCCACTCGCAGGGTGCGTTCCTTACTTATAGCGTGATTTTGAATTTTCCTGATCTCTATCGTGGCGCCTTCCCGATGGCTGGTGATTGCTGGAGCCAGAACGAACCGAATCTATGGGAGGATCGCCCAGAGGTCCTGAAGAAACAAAAGGAGATCGCCATTGCCGTCATTCATGGAAAAGCAGACCCGGTGGTAGCGTTTTCCCAGGGCGAGCATGCCTATGATTGTTTCCGGGCCATGGGATGGACAAAACTCCGCTTCTTCGCGCTGCCAAATCTCAATCACATGTTTATGATGGCGCCCATCGATGAGGCGATCGAATGGCTGGATGCCATGAACGGACGCAACGAACAGAAGAGCCTCAACCTCGTGTCCAAGTGGGCGCGAGAAGGCGAGTGGGGATGGGTGGCGAATACCGCGAAGGGTTCGAAATCAACCGCTTTGGCGCTCCAACGGTCTGCGGTTGAGAGCGCGGCAACAAAGGCCATACCGGCGATGACCGAGGCTATGAAAGGCAAGCCGGCGGAGTGGGTGCCGAAATGGGGTGAATTCTGGCGGATCTATGGGGCAACGAATGCCGCAAAGCCGCTCGTTACAAATTATCAGGCGAAACGAGACCAGCAGCGCGGCGCTGCAGCGAATCTCTTTAACGAATCACAGAATCTCTTCCGATCCGAGAAGCGCGACGATGCGTTTAAAGTGCTCGAGAAACTGCGCGACGAAGATCCATACACTTACCAGGGGTATTTTGCGTCGAAATGGCTATCGGAGAGAAAGTGAGGATGCCGTCCTGGATGCTTGGAGACGGAATGTTCGTCAGGTCTACTTCGGTGCCGTCGTAAGATCGGGCTTTGAGATCTCTGGCGTGTTTTCCGGCTCCGCTTTATTCCCGGAGGGTGGAGGTGTTCCGGACGGCGTACGAACCTTCACGTTCTTGAAGCGCAGAGATTTGTCACCGGACGACGAGCAGAACCCAATTTGCACATTGGCGGGATGGGTAAACGTCCAGTTGGCGAAGTTTTCGTGGACAGCCTTGCGGCCATTTATCGAGACAATGATCGATTGTTCCGTAACTTGTATGTCGAATATATTGTGATCCGGGAAGGGCGCGCATTTGGTGAAGTTACCGTCGTCCGCAGGGTCTCCCACATAAACGCCATCTTTCTTTTCCCCACGGAAGAATTGGATCGTTTGCTGTACGTCGTGCTTTTCGTAGACGCCGAATACAAAACCTGCTTCGAGGATGCCATCTTTTCTCGCTGTCGTATCGAATTCGCCAGTGATTTCGAAGACTGGACCCACTATTTGGTCGTTCACCAGCACGGCGTCGGTGTCGTCACTTTCCTCATCATCATCGTCATCGTTTTGTGGCTTTGCATCCGGGTTATTCTTTCCCGCGACAGCGCTATCGGCAGAAACGGTCCATATTCCTTTGACCGTCCGCCAGCCGGCGAGGTTTTCCGTGGGCATGAATGGACGCCAGGATGAAGATTGGAGCGCATTCTGTTGCTCGAGCTTGCGGATTCGCTGTAAGACGAATGTGCCTGCGGGATCAGTGGATTGATTCTTCAAGCTTTCATAGGCGGCCCGGTAATCGGCCAGCGCGCGATCCTGGTCGTAATCGTTGTCTTCCATTTCGGCCGGCAGCACCTTTTCGCGGGCCGCCCCCGTCTCGGCAGAAGTACGTTTGATCCAGGCGTCTTCTGGGACATGCCATTCAGATGCTGCCTGGTGGTTGAGCTTAAACTTGAGTCCGGAAAGCTGTTGCCAGCAAACGTCGAACTGCCGGAATTTTTCAGCGATGATCGCAATCTCAGATTGGTAGTAAGTCCGGAACTGATCTCCCTTGGACGATTTCTCGTATCCTTCAACGACTTCATGTAAAGTGTCCCAGAGTTCCGGGTCTCCAAAGATGGCGTCGTTTTCATCGATGGAACGTTCCTGGCAAGTTGTGACCAAAGTCCATGGCACCCACGTGTCGAAGCGTTTGGTCTGCGCGCACGCCATGGCAAAGGCAAGCTTGGCTGCTTTGTCATTGAGGCCCCATTTCATATTTTCATAAGCGGGCCAGTAATCGAAACAGCCTGATACGGAACGGTCGAACCAGGTTCGCATTTCCTCGATTTCACCCAGGCCCCCGGTAGTGATGATCATCTCGGCCGACACTGACGGTTGAAGCGGCGCGAGTTTCCAAGCCGACTCGAGTTGTTCGCGCGCCCGCCCGAAGTGCATGCGGAAGTCACGCGTTTGTTGGATAATGGCAAGAGGCGAAGAGGTCATGTGTCCATTTGCTTGCCATCCTTGCTGGATCTCGACAGCCCCTCGCATGCGATGTTTGAACCATTCGGCCACTTGAGGAACTGCGTCAATCGTCGCGCACATTGCCGAGCCTTGCGTCTTGAGTAGATCAAATCCGGCGCCGCGATTGAGTTGAATATCCCAGAACCAATAGTCGGCCTCTCCAAGTGGCTTCTCCTTGAGTGCCGCCTCGAGCGACTTCAGGCAAGCGGATAACTCTTCAGGCGCCGGTTGCTTCTTCCCGGACAAACGCGGCTGCAGAAGATAGGCTTGCGCGATAAAGAGAAGCGATCGTGGATACCCGCAGCCCGGCAACCCATCGACAGCTTTCTTCAGGAGCTCTTCCCTCTTCGGCCCAAACTCCATCATGCCTTCAAGAAGAAAGAACAACGGATCGTCGCAGCCGGCAGCCAGAAGTTTCTTTCCAATAGTCCTTCGATTTCCTGGCGTGACTTTGCTGGTGGGATCGTCATGCCGCGGCCATTGAAACCAACGGGGAAATGACGCATCGATCATTTCGTGAACGTCTTGATCCCACTCGGGATTGCGTTTGCCATGAGTGTCGTAGGCCGTGCGCAGATTCTGGTCTGCCCAACGGTCCAGAAGCTCCCGAACCGAGTTCTCACTCGTCGAACTGGAAGCTCGTGGAATGACACGCGTCGCGACTGACACGCGTTCCTTTGAAGATTGATTCTTTGCCTTTACGTCCTCCATGACTGTCTTGCCGAATTTGGGAACAAAGTACACCCCTTGTGCGATGAGAACGGCCAAAAGGACTCCATTGGCAATGGTGGTGACACCCGACAAAGAAGCGCTTCCCCACGTCCGGTTTTTTGAGAGCAGGGAAATCAAGCCAAAGACGACCCCGGCAATCGTGATGACGATCCCACACGCAACAAGCATGATGTTTTGCATGATCACGGCCGGTTCGTGAGTGTCTCGCATCTGGTGCAAATGAAGCCAGAGCGCGGCTGTCGCGATGGCTGTCGTCAGCGGAACGATCCATAGCCTCTGGCACTTGCGGACCGGGAGTGGAGGAGGCGTACCCGTCATAAACGGCCAACTCTGTCGAGGGGCCGAAGACCATTCAAGCGGGAGATTTCAGATTTCCGCATCAATCCGTGCAGGCATCGAGACGGATTCACTTCCGTCGTCTGATCCATCTTCACGTGGCAGCACACGAAGTCTCATCCCGTACTTCGGACGAAGCGTGATAAGGGGATCGAGTTCCGCGGTGAAACCCGTTTCCAGACGAAATCGAAAGCGACGGAAAAAGACCGCGGTCATGATGATGAGCTCCTGCATCGCAAAGTGATTTCCGATGCAACTGCGCGGGCCGGCGCCGAATGGGAAATAAACCATTGGTTCAGTGGGTGGACGCCGCTCCGCGGAGAATCGGTCCGGATCGAAACGCTGCGGCTCCGGCCAGTAACGTTCGCTCCAATGAAAATGGAAGATGGGGACGAATATATTCATGCCTTTGCGGATCCGGTGCCCGCCGATTTCGTCGTCCTCGCCGCAACGCCGCCCAACAGACCAGATCGTCGGATACAGGCGAAGCGATTCCTCAATGACCTGTCGTGTGTAAGGAAAGCTGGCCAGGTTTCCCGACGTCAGCCGGTCTGAATTCCATGCGGCGTCGATCTCTGCGATAAGTCGTTGCTCGATTTCGGGATGCTGTGCGACGAGATAGAGCAGCCAGCACATCGCGTTGGCAGTGGTCTCGTGGCCGGCGATGAAGATGGTCATCACTTCGTCGCGGAGCTGATCGTCGCTCATGCCGCGGCCCGTTTCTTCGTCACACGCGGAGAGAAGCATCGAAAGGAGATCGTCATGTTCTCCGCCGCGCCGCCGCCGCTGGTCGATGATACCGGTCACGATGCGATTCAGAGTAGTGCGAGCCGCATAGTCTGCCTTCGTAAATGGAGTCGGGATCTTTCGTGGAAGCAGGAAGAGCCATGGATTACGCAATAGACGAATTGAATACTCGTTTAGAGCATTGATATGGCTGCTGACATCGGACGCCGTCCCATCGACGTCGGCGCTGAACATCGCGCGCGTGATGATCTCGAGTGTCAGATGCGAGAGCGCAGGCGCCACATCAATGGCCTCGCCGCTTTCGGCCGCTCCGGCAAATTGGTTTGCGCAAGCGGTGCTACGCTCGACCATCATTTGGAAGATGGCATCCAGACGGCGGCGATGAAATGCGGGCTGTGCAAGTTTCCGCTGGCCGCGCCAGAAGTCGCCACTGCTCGTGACTAACCCGTTGCCCATAAGCATCCGCAGGACGATGTAAGACAGGCTCTTTTCCTGATAGCGCGAATAGCGTTCCACTAATATCTGGTGCGCCCACTCCGGGTTGGCCAGGACCGTTGCGCTGCCAAAAGGTGAGGTGATTGTAAAAATATCTCCGTATTCCTGAATCCACGCCGTGACCCAACGGAATGGATCACGTTGTGCATGATAAGCCGCACCAAAGAACCAGTGACTGGGACTGCGGACGATGGGTGGCTGTGGGGGCACGGTGGTAAGTGGGGATCGACGAGTTTGGAAGGAAACGTTCAACGTTCGACTTTCAACGAAGGCCTGTGGCGAGTTCTACGCAACCTCTGTTAGATGGGAGATAACAAAGAGGATATCGGGGATTACTGCGTGTTTGCGGCGGTCTCGTCGGGCAGCACAGCATACCCGACGTAACCGATGAACATTTCGTCCCACGATTGTTGGCCCCAGCGCACGACCTTGCCCGGGTCGGGATTGAAGGGGTTTTTGGGCGAGTTATCAAACGCACCGGTGCAAACGATCTTTGTTCCGGCGGGAACATGCAGCGGCTCGGTGAGCCGATAAGTCGTCTGCCAGTTGAAATCATACCGCGGCACGGCGAGGAGCGTCTCATGGCGGCCATCGGGATAGAACGCCTCATAGTTCATCCACGAGCCCCGTACATGCATATGCGGGGTGAGTGTGTAAATGATCGAGTTATGATCGAAGCGAAAAGTGGCCGATGTCTCCATCTCCGCCGCATTTGCCGGAATGGAGAAGTCCAGCTTCAAAGCCATGCCCGTCTTATAGGCTAGCGGCGGCTTTTCATGGAGTAGATGGAGGCCGATTTCCGTATCGTCGGTCTGCGGTGTGCCGTTGGTGGTGTAGTGGAGTTCGATATCCAGTTTGGCGTCTTTCCCCACGAAGATACCTGTGCCTTCCGGAAGGCGGCCCGGAATGCGGCCCGGCGCCCAGCCGGCAATCTTGACTCCGTCGCCGCCGAGATCTTTGCCCGAGCCCGGAAACTTCGCGTAGACGATGCAGTGGTGGAGCACGGCGCGATTCCCTGGTTTCACGACCGTTGCTCCCAACCAAGCGTCTTCGTGAACCGGTGAATCAAGATGGATGTGCCGATAACTGAGAACTCCTGTCGCTGGGATTTCTTCGGGCTGCGGAAGCTTGATGATATAGTCCGGCTTGCCGAGCGGCCAGTCGGCGACCGCCGCTGACGCCGCCGCGAGTGGGTCGGCGCCTTCATCTTGCGGTGCACCCTGATCGATCCAGCGAATCAGAGTTTGCAGTTCCGCGGCGGTCAGCGTCGGAATCGCATCAAATTTTCCAAAATGCGGGTCGGCATGCCATGGAGGCATGCGCTGGGTGAGCAGCACTTCTTCGATCATGCGCGATTTCCTCTTCGCGACGCGGTAACTGGAGAGCGCGAATGGGCCGATATCGCCATCACGATGACAGCTTGCACATTTTTCCTGGAGGATGGGAGCAACCTGCTTCGTATAAGAGATCGGTTCGTCCGACTCGGGTGCCGTCTTTTCAAAAGAGATAAGGCATCCTTTGGCTGCGGTCTTATTTGTCGCGACTGGTTTGCCCGCAAGCTGCGCTTCCAGTGCATCCTGAAGATAGTTCTGGGTGGGCGCGGGTTTTTCCGCCCCTTCCGACAATTGATCGTCGACTGCACCTCGGTACAAGATGGTCCAGTCTTTCGTATCGATCGCCACGACTTCCGCCGTGCGCTGCACACCGAGCGCCAGCGCGAGTCCCTGGCGTTCGTCGATCAGCGCCGGGAGATCCCCGGCGTGCAGATCCTGCACTTCCCGCTGCACGGCGTCCCGATCGTTTTGTCCATCTGAATAAACTGCCCAGACGGAGACATCGTCGCCGAGGCGCTGCTTCAGATCGAGTAACTTGCCGGTATTTTTGCGCGCGACCGGGCATCCGATGCCGGTGAAAAAGAGCACGACAGCGCGTCCATTGGCGCGATGTAACTCATGCGCTTTCCCATGGTCATCGAGCAGAGTGAAGTTCGGCACTTCATCGGCCCACACAGGTTGGCAGACGAAGCAGAAAACCAGGCAACAGCAGGCAAGGAGGCGGGTAGACAGCCCTTTTGGTTTCATATGCGGATGGAGCTTAGACGGCAGGGGCGGTGGATTGGTTTCAATCCGGGGATGATTTTAGCAGGAAAAAATGACTTAGCCTTCAATCGAGAGGAGACCGTTTGAAAGTAGTTCAATCGTGGCCGTTTCCGAAACCTCTTCGGTAAGTGTGGAGAGGCCTGGATCGAATGGACGTTGAAGATTAGCCCACGCGATCGACTGCGTAAGTATCGCTGCGGTAGCAAAATGATCGGAAACACTCCGGAACTGCCCTGCAGCGATGCGAGACTCGATATATTTCGCAAGGAGCTTGAGCAGCTTGTCGCGTAGCCCGAGCACAAACACATCGCTCAGACCGGGAAACTCGAGGGCCGAGCGCATGAGCAAGAGCAGTCCGTAGCGATGCCGCCGCATCAGTCCATATTGTTCGCGGAGAATGCCCACCAGTTCGGCGCGAGGGTCCTCCGCGCGCTCGCTCTGGAGAGCGGTGGCCAGGCACGGCCACTGGTCTTTCCGCCCAAAAAGACCGCGCAGAAACTCAAGTGTGGATCCCGGCGGAGGAGTCGGTACCGGGATCTCGATGCTATCGAGCCAGGTGCGGTCTCCCTCGGATGAGTACCGAACCGCGAGATCGAAGAGCGCCTCCTTGCTTTCGACGTAAAGATACACTGTCCCGACCGCCACCCCCATGGCTTTGGCAACATCGGCCACCTGCGAGCGTTCAAAACCTTGGCGGCAAAAAACGCCTATCGCGGCTTCCAGCAATTCGCGGAGCCGTTTTCCAGAGATGTCAGCACGAAGTCGAGGCACGTGGTGATTAATGACTGAACCACTCATTCAGTCAATCGGTTTTTGAAGATTGCGTGGGATTCGACGTTCCGTAGGAAGTATCGCGATCAACGCCGGAACGCTCACTCTCAGCCCAACAGCAGACCTCACCTATAACGGCGCCTGCTCTTTAATAATGCCCGCATGGATCGCGTCCCAAAACTGGCCATTATATTTGTCCCAGTTCTTTCCCGCTTTATTGCGGCACATGATGACCACGAGATCGTTGTTAGCTTCGACCGAAAACGTCGCAGCTGAGGCCGCGCCATGGCCGAATTTTCCCGAGCCCGGTTCGCCGTCCATGCTGATGCCGAAACTCTTTGTGGCATTCGGTCCGAGAATGCCCGTGAGCTTCTGCGGCAACATTTGCAGGAATGCTTCCGGCCGCATGAATTCCAGGTTTCTGTAGCGGCCGCGATTGAGCAGCATTTGCCCGAAGCGGGCGAGATCGAGCGGAACCGTTTGCATGTCGGCATGCGCGCCAAGGACATCCGTATGATCCATGCCGAGCGGCTTCAGCACGTGGTGAAGATAGAAAAGCGGCAGTGCTTCACCGGTAATGGACTCGATGATTTTACAGCCCAACGTATTTCCCTGGCCCCCGTATTCCCATTTTTCCCCGACATGTAGCATGGGCAGACATTCCGCCACTTCATCTTCGACATCCGGCGTTTCGTCACCCCACGGCGGCCATACGGCAAGACCGCTCGTATGTGTGTAGAGATGGCGAATGAGCAGTGGTTTGCGAACTGGAATCCCTTCCAATTGTGGAACGAATTTCGTCACGGGATCGTCCAGTGAGACGAGACCCTGATCGACGAGCATCATCATGCAGGTCGCCGAGAAACACTTCGTCACGCTGGCCATCCAGCTCTTGTCCGCGAGCGTCATCGCGTGACCATCCCGCATGCCGTAGGCTTTGTGGAGAACGACCACTCCGTGCCGAACAATACAAACGGCGAATCCCTGGTCCGAATCCGCCGCCCATTGCTGACAAACAGCATCGATCTTTGTCGCAGCATCCGGCTGCATGCCTGCATCGGCCGCAGAGCCGGCGTGGATGATTGTCGCAGATGCGCCAGCCACAGGGCGGGGACAGTTGAAAGGACCGGCCCACTGCTTGTCGGAGTGGGATATTTGCCGTTTCAGATCGACCCACCATTGCCGTTCCCAGACAAAGGCATCTTCGTTTTGTCGCGCGGGCTGCAGTTCCGCGGGCATGCGAGCGATTCCCGCAAAAATCCTCGCTGCGCCGGGATTTTGGGCGAGCAGCGCGAGCGGCTGGCCCTGGCAAGTCGACGCCAGCAACGTGCGATTGTGCAGCAGCCGGGAAACTGGCAACCCTGTCCAGCGCGCAATGTTTTCCAGATGGGCCACATCGAACCGCTGCGCGAAAGGCGGTTCGCTAGCTGTGTGATAAAGCGTCACGAGACGCCGGGTCGAGCGTCCGTGGTCGGGCTTGAAAACCATTTCCGCGCCGTATGGCCCTGGCATCTTCGGCTCGGTCGTCCAGTCTTTCGAAAGGTCGTAGAAAGTGATGTCGACGTCATGGCGGCCGAGAAATTGCTCGGCTGCCGATGCCGGCTCGAATGTCAGGCTGGGAAAGTGAGCTCCGCCAAAGAGAAAGGCTGAAGCCGCAATGCGACCGGCCTGAAAAGCCCGAAGGGAAAGCTCTTCCGGTGGAGGTTGCCTGGGCGGATCCGCAGCGTGGACACTGCGGGTCGGTAGAATCAGGACAAGGATTCCAAAACAAACACCCGCTCTATGGAACGAGTGGCAGTACATACCCGGCGCATCGTTTAGCTCTTGCGTGGCACCACGCCCAAACCGAGCAGCCACTGTTCGACCAGCTTCGGCCAACCGCTGACCGCTTTTTCCGAAGGCCGCATCCCGTAGCCGTGCCCGCCCGTAGGATAGACATGCAATTCCGCCGGCACCTTGGCCGTCACGAGAGCCCGATAGTAAATCAGGCTGTTTTCAATATGAATCGGATCGTCCTCCGTCTGGACGATAAAGGTGGGCGGCGTCGTGGACGAAATCTTTAGCTCAGGAGAAACCTTCTCATCCTTCCCGGAAAGATAGGCGGGATACACGAGCACCGCGAAATCCGGACGGGAGCTTTGCTCGTCGGCTTGGTCGACTTTTGGATAGGTTCGCTCCGAACAATTGGTGGAAGCGGCCGCGGAAAGATGGCCACCTGCAGAGAAGCCAAGAATTCCGATGTGTTTCGGATCCAGCTTCCACTCGCCGGCATGCTCGCGCACGAGGCCGATCGCACGTTGTGCATCCTGCAGCGGTGCTACATAGCGTTCTGCACCGGGGCGGGTGGGGACGCGATACTTGAGGAGCACACCGGTGACGCCGATCGAGTTCAGCCAATCGCAAATCTCCGTTCCTTCGAGATCCCAGGCCAGGATGTGGTAGCCACCGCCCGGACAGACCACGACAGCCGCACCGGTGTCCTTATCCGCTTCCGGTCGATAAACGGTAATCGTGGGAACTGTGACGTTGCCGATGCGTGCGACCCGTTTTCCACCGGGCTGGCCGTCCGTCGGTTTGGTCAGGTCGGCTTCGGCGCCAATGTTGCCAGTTTCGCCGGGAGCACCGGCTGGCCAAAGCGGAATGGGGTCCATCGGAGCGGCTAAAGCCGTGACCGCAAAAGAAAGGAAAGAGGCGAGGGGGAGTAGTGTGCGACGGGGAGCTTGCATGGCGAAGGGTGTACGAAACTGGGTTCAGTTACCGAACGCAATCCCTGGCGAAAGGAAAGCTTGGGACCCGAATTGTAGGAATCGAAATCACAAGAACAAGAAACGATTCATTTTCACAGCGTCATATGTTTTTGCTTTCTAAGCATTCCCGGCTTGACCGGTTGGAAATGCCAACCTGTTGTAGCAGCAATCCCCGATGAAGTTCTTCAAATTCTTCCCCCTCTTGGTTTTCTTCGCCGCGACCTGCTTCGCGGAGCAGCCACCTCTTTGGATCTGGCAGACGAAAACGGCCGCCGATAACGAAGTCCGCTTCTTCCGCAAGGAGTTCAATCTCGATGCGGTGCCTGCGGAAGCCAAAGTGCGCGCGACCTGTGATAACGAGGCGATCGTCTTCGTGAACGGCCAGGAGATCGGTGAGACGAAAGAGTGGAGTGAGCCGATCGTGAAGGCGGTGAAATTGCAAAAAGGGCCGAACGTCATCGCCGTGCGCGGCAAAAATCATGAAGGAGTGGCGGCGCTTCTCGTGCGGGTGGAAATGAAGATGCCGGACGGCTCCAAGCAGGAGATCGTGACGGACGAAAGCTGGGTGAGTTCGGACAATGAAGCGCCGAATTGGAAGCTCACCGGCTTCAATGCCTCCAGCTGGCACAAGCCTGTGGTTCTCGGCAAGCTGGGCGACCAGCCTTGGGGCAATGTTTTCGCCGGTGGAGGCGGAAGTGGAAAGCCGACAACCGTCGCCCAGGCGGATACCCTTGAAACGCTTCCCGGTTTCCAGGTTGAACTCATCCTCGTTGCAGACAAGGACAAGCATGGTTCCTGGGTTTCGCTCGCGAAGGATAATCAGGGACGGCTTCTTCTAGGATCGCAAACGGGCAACAAAATTACCCGTCTCACTTTGAAAGACGGAAAGGTAGTCAACGACGAGGATCTCAAACTTCCGTTCAGCGAGCCGATGGGCATGCTCTGGGCCTTCGATAGCCTGTATATCAACGGCAACGGAAAGGCGACGGACGGGAAATCCGGTCATGGTATCTATCGGCTGCGCGATACACATCGCGACGGTCATTTCGACCAGATTGAACAGATCCTGGAGTGGGGGAATCACACGGGCGGCGGCGAGCACGGTTCGCACGGCATGGTCGTCGGACCCGACAAAAAGATCTATGTGGTCAGCGGGAATTTTACCGATCAGCCGGCCAATCTCGCGGCAAATTCTCCTCATCGGAACTATGCCGACGACCTCATTCTCGGTCGTGCTGAAGACGGCAATGGATTCGGCGCCGGCCGCAAGCCCCCGGGTGGCTCCATCGTTCGGCTCGATCCGGATGGAAAGAATCCCGAGCTTTTCGCCGCGGGCGAACGCAACACTTACGACATCGCATTCAATGCCGATGGCGAACTGATTGGCTTCGACAGCGATATGGAGTGGGACTGGGGCATGCCTTGGTATCGCCCAATCCGGATTTTCCACGCGATCAGCGGTGGCGACCAGGGGTTCCGCGAAGGCAGCGGAAAATGGCCTGACTATTATCCGGACAGCCTTCCTGCCGTCGTGAATATCGGCGTCGGATCGCCGACGGGAGTCGTCTTCGGTGCCGGGGCGAAGTTCCCGGCAAAATATCAGCGCGCTTTCTATGCGCTGGACTGGACTTATGGCCGGCTCATTGCCGCGCACTTACAGCCCAATGGCGCATCTTATACCGCGACTTGGGAGAATTTTGTGGCGCCGAAATCTCTGCATGGCAGCGGAGCCAAGACACCGCTCGATCTGACCGATGCGATCATCGGGGACGATGGCTCGATGTATTTCACCGTGGGCGGACGTGGGACTCAGGCCTGTCTCTATCGCGTGACTTATGTTGGAAAGGAGCCGACGGCTCCGGCGGATCTCCATGATGCGGCAGGACGGGACGCCCGCAGCACGCGGCATCAATTGGAAGCTTACGATGGCAAGCAGGATGCCAAGGCGGTGTCGTACGCCTGGCCATTCATGGGAGATAAGGACCGCTTTATCCGCTATGCCGCGCGTATCGCCGTTGAGAGCCAGCCGGTCGATCAATGGAAAGATCGCGCTCTTACCGAAAAGAATCCCACAGCAGCCCTGAATGGGTTGCTCGCTCTGGCACGGCTCGGCGGAAAGCAAGCGCAACCGGCGCTGATCGCTGCGCTCGAAAAAATCCCGTTGAAGAGCCTCAGTGAAGAGGAGCAGATCGCGAAGATTCGCGTCCTGGAAGTTTCCACAAGCCGTGACGGTTTGCCGGAGCATGCGGACGCGTTGGTGAATGAACTGGATGCAGCTTATCCGGCGGCCTCCATCCCGTTGAATCGCGAACTTTGCCAGACCCTCCTGGCACTCAAAGCGCCGCAGGCGGTGGAGAAGACGGTGAAGCTTCTGCAGGCCGCACCGACTCAGGAAGAGCAGATCAGTTACCTCACCTATCTCCGGAATGTGGATACCGGCTGGACCCCGGAAACGCGCAAGGCCTATTTCGGCTGGTGGGCGCATCGCCCACCGTCCACGCATCCTGACTATGTGACCAAGTGGTTCGATGACGCGGGCCGCAGTTATAGCGACGGATCCAGCTTCGGTGGATTCCTGAATAACTTCCATCGCGACGCGTTACACACGCTCAAGAGCGAAGACATCGATAAGTTGCAGCAAGTGCTGGCGGCTTACGTGCCGGCGAATAGCAAGGTGCGGAAATCCAACAAGCAGCGTGCGTTTGTCAAAATGTGGGCGGTGGCGGATCTCGATCCTTCGTTGAGTGAAACCGCACACGGCCGCAACTATGAAAATGGCCGTGACTGTTTCGCGGCGGCGCAGTGCGTCCTCTGCCATCGCTTCGGCGATGAGGGCGGCGCCGTCGGCCCTGACCTGACGTCGATTGCCGCGCGCTTCTCGATGCACGACATCCTCGAATCGATCATTGATCCGTCGAAAGTTATCTCCGAGCAGTATGCCAACGAGGAGTTCACGCTCAAGAACGGCGATCTCGCCGTGGGCCGGGTTGTCGCGGAGACGGATGACACTATTACAGTGCGTCCAAGTCTGCTCGCTCCAGACATGCGCGATATCAAGAAAGCCGACGTCAAGTCGCAGCAGCTTTCCAAAGTATCACCAATGCCGCCAGCTTTGCTGAGTTCGCTGAGCAAGGAAGATGTGCTGGACCTTCTGGCCTACCTCGCTTCGGGCGGGAAGAAAGACGCTCCGGCGTTTTCGAAGTAAGCGGAGTTTTCGGGGTTGGTGCGATATGACGTCGCACCAGCCTCTATCCGATATAGGCCTGGAGGGCCGCCGGACAGTAGCTCCGGGCGACAGCCCGGAGAACAGAAGACGAGCAGGCAGCCCCGGATGGGGCGTCGGATCCCTGTGCGCTCGTAACTACAAAAGCCGCTTCTTTACGGAACATCACCCGTGCGTTCTTGCTGCGCCAGTGGTCCGACGCCCCTTCAGGGCTCGTCCGTAACCGACCAATCTCCGGGCTGTCGCCCGGAGCTACTGTCCAGCGGCCCTCCGGGCCTCAAATCAAATAAATCAGTCGGCTTATTTAAGCACCATTACCCCGCAGGGCGCTCTGTCACAGTGTTGTTACCATGCTCTATTCCGGGCAACCGTTCCGAGAACCGAGCACCGGTAGCCTCCTGCAATATGGCTTAGCGACTTGCGCGAACACCGTTCAACTGAGGTTCTGACTGGCGCACGAAAATCGTTCTCAGATGATGATCTTCGAATTCGGGCACGGAATGAAACGGTAACTATAAGCCCGTGGCGAAGTATTCGTCGCCAACCTTAACTGCGATCGCAGGCACTTGCGACTTCGCGCCTTCCGGAAGCGTATACATCAATATGTGCACTATTGTTCCCGTCGTCGAAAGATGGGTCCAATCTGGTTTGCCACAAGGGAGCGTAGACCCGTCTGCCTTCAGTAACCAAATCTGGGCAGCTGGCTCCTTATCATTTGGAATTTTCGGCGTGAACGCAACCTGCAAGACTTCCGAGCCCGATTCCGTTCTCCAAAGTACGTCTATACTACCGTATTTTGAGTGGAAGGTAGCTGTCGCCTTTTTCCCTTCCTGAGCTCCTGAAAATGAGGCGCCAAGAAGGAGGAAACATGTAAGTAAAATGAAATTGCGTCTCGTGTTATTTAGGGAGCGCATGGCGTTTGTAGATATTTATGCAATATCAAACGAGGGAATGGCATTCAGCGCCATTCCAAATGAATTCCTGGCACCTACGGCTTCGGCGAAATCTCCAGTAGTCCGCGGATGCTGCCCACAGGAACGCAGTGTTTGAAGACCATCTGCAAATCGTTGACCTTCCCCTTGGCGTCTTCCCAGTAGACCGAGGTGGTGCTGCAGACCATGCCCGTGACCTGGCCTTTGTTATCCAGGATCGGGCCGCCGCTCGAGCCGATGCCGAAGTCGGCGGTAATAGCCATTTGCGGGGTTCGACCGGCTTCGGTCAACGCGATGAAGTGGCGGGATACGGTGCCGGTGGTGAGGGAAAAGAAATTGTGATCCGGATGGCTGATGACCCAGATGGGGGATCCGGGGGACGGAACGTCGAAGGCGAGGGGAATCGGAGTGAACGTGGCGCCCGGCGCCCGGAGGATGGCCACATCGGAGAGCTTATCCGCGGCGAGCACTTCGGTGGCGGGCGTAATGCGCCCGTCGCGCGACATCACGACCATGGTTTCAGCGTCGGGATTATCCACGACGTGATAGTTTGTGACAAAGACGCCATCACTAGTGAGGGCAAAGCCGGAGCAGCCGGCGAGTTCATAGCGCTGGGTCTTTTTCACCTTGGCCAGCATCCCGACGACGAGAACTCCGCTGGCCCGTTGCTGGTAGAGTTCGCTGGGCGTCAATGCCTCGGACGGAGAGCTCTCCGGCAGCGTGAGCGCGCAGGTGTGGGCGTGTTGCAACTGGCTGCGGAGGGTTTTGAGCTTCACCGTCTTCCCAGCCTTGATCAGCGCAGTTCCTTCGATCTCGATATGGCTTACGATGGCGTCATCGTCGATGACGCCGCTTTGGGACACCCCCGGAGGCGCCGACAGCAGCGAAGTGGAGGGAAGGAAAAGGCCAAGGATCGTGCTGGCCAGCGCGAGGCGCAGCAACAAGGAGTGGGGTCCGGGTTTCACGTTGGCGTCCACGATAGCGAGTCGATCGAAATCGGCAAGCGGTCTACGGCATAGGGGCGAAGCCTAGCATTGCTGTCGGGCGAGGTGCGATGGCGGCAATGTAAATGGTTGTGAAATCAAGCTTGTCGCTGCGTCCGGCTTGCGGCACACAAACTTTCCCCCGCGAAGACGAGAGCCCCATTCGGCCTTTGTGCGGAATCCATCATCTCCAGAAAAAATCCCAACTTCCTCGCATGAGCACGCACTCACACTCCTCCCCGAAACTTCACAATGCGATGTGGCCCGGTCTTGTCGGCAAGACCCCCGGAACCGATGAGCCGCCCATTTCACTGGATCGGATGCTCGAGCTGACGGCCAACGCCAGCGTCGATGGCCAGAAATTCGAAGGAGTCGATCTCTTCCTTTTCGATCCGCACATCCCGATCGATATCGCGGAGGACGACCTGAAAAAGGTCGCGGATAAAATCGCCGGACTCGGCTTGAATGTCGGATCGCTCGTGGCGCCGGTGTGGCCGGGCACGGTAGGCAGCACGGCTCAGGGCGGGCCGGAAGATCGTGAGAAGTTCGTTCTCGCCGTGAAAAAAGCGTGCCGGATTGCGCGTATTCTGAAGGAGCACGGAGTCCGCAAGTATGGGGTGATCCGCATCGATAGCGCGGATAATCCGGACCACTGGTACGCGGATCCCGCGGGCAACACGAAGAAGATCGCCGCGACATTTCGCGCCGCCGCTCAGGTCGCGCAGGATTCGGGTGAACGGCTGGCGGCGGAAGGGGAGATTTGCTGGGCGGGCATGCATTCCTGGAAGAACATGGTCGATCTGCTCGAAGAAGTCGGGCTCCCCGGACTGGTTGGTTTCCAGGCGGATCTGGCCCATACTTATCTCTACCTGCTCGGGTTTAATGCGCCGGAGCATGCGCTGCTCAAGGAAGGCTATTCCCAGGCCGAATTCGACGCGGCTTACAAGACGATGACGAATGCGCTCCGTCCATGGACGATCGATTTCCACGTGGCCCAAAACGACGGCAGCGTTCACGGAACGGGTTCGCACGACAAAACAGGGCGCCATTGCCCGGCGGATGATCCGAATGGCAAACTCGACATCACCAAGGCTGCGGGATACTGGCTCCGTGATGCCAATGGCGCGCCGCGGGACGTCTTCGAACATATCTGCTGGGACGGCTGCATGTTCCCGAACGCGATGCTCGAGAAACAGGAAACGTGGAACACGATCCTCGCCGCGATGATCAAGGTCCGCGACGCGCACGGCTGGTAAGCGCCCGATTCGAACCCAACGCTTTTAACTCAACAGAAGAAGAACCCAAAATGAGCAGCAAGAAACCCCTCAATATCGGTCTCGTCGGCTACGGCTTCATGGGCCGCACGCATGGCAATGCGTACAAGCAAGTCAGCCAGTTTTTCGATCTTCCTTATCGCCCGGTCCTCAAGGCGGTGTGTGGCCGCGATCAGGACAAGCTGAAGGCCTATGCGGATAACTGGGGCTTTGAATCCGTCGAGACGGATTGGAAAGCGCTCATCGCGCGCAAGGACATCGACGCCATCGACATTTGCACACCGAACGATTCCCACGCCGAGATCGCCATTGCCGCGGCCAAGGCGGGCAAGATGGTACTCTGTGAAAAGCCGCTCTCCCTCGACGGACCGCAGGGCGAAGAGATGGTGCGCGTCATCGAAGAGAGCAAAGTGCCGAATACGGTGTGGTATAACTATCGCCGCGTTCCGGCGGTAAGTCTGGCCAAGGAAATCATCGATCGCGGTGATCTCGGCCGGGTCTTCCACTATCGCGCGAATTTCCTGCAGGATTGGACGATCAGCGCCGATTTGCCGCAGGGCGGCGCGGGACTCTGGCGTCTGGACGCGAAGGCGGCTGGCTCGGGCGTAACGGGCGACCTGCTGGCACACTGCATCGATACCGCGATCTGGCTGAACGGCCGGATCACGGAAGTGAGCGCGATGACCGAGACCTTCATCAAGGAACGCAAACACAATCTGACCGGCCAGGTGGAGAAGGTCGGGATTGATGACGCGTGCGCTTTTCTCGCCCGATTCGAAAACGGCTCCCTGGCCATCTTCGAATCCACACGCTATGCCCGCGGACACAAGGCCCTCTATACGCTCGAAATCAACGGCGAACACGCCTCGTTGGCCTGGGATCTCCACGATCTGCACCGGCTCAAGGTCTTCAAGCATTCCGATGAAGGCATCGTGCGCGGATGGCGCAACGTTCACGTGACCGATAGCGACCAGCCGTACATGAAGAATTGGTGGGTGCCCGGTCTCCAAATCGGGTACGCCGAAAGCTTCGTGCATCAGGTGGCGGATTTCCTCAAAGCCGTGGGCGAAGGCAAGCCGTGTCCGCCGACTTTCCGGGATGCGCTCGAGACTCAGTATGTCTGCGACGCGGTACTCCAGTCCGCGAAGGATCGCCAGTGGAAGACGGTCAAGCAGTTGGCTTGAGCGTAGGAGATAGCAACTAAGTCATTTCAAGCGGGCGGCACATAAGTCATGCGCCGCCTGCTTTCGTTTTTCGGACAAAATGAGACTGACAGGTCAGTGCTCAAGGTGGTAGCTCAGTCCGTTGACCGGGCCGTAGATCGTGTACGGCTTTTGCGTCTCTTCGTTGATCAAAAAGGCATGGATTGGTGAGCCTGCTCCAGGAGGGATGAGGAACCCTCCGTCCGCGAGCGCCATACCGTGCGACCGATTAATGATCTTCGTGGGCGCGGCGTAGTAGGTGCCACGATGGTCGACGAATTCGGCCACGTATCGTCCTTCGGGAAACTCCATGTTCCCGCCGCCATGCTGGGTATAGGGGTGCTCGACGATCATGGTGCCGGGTGTGACGATATGCATATCGCTGCAGGCAGCCAGAAGGGCTATCAGGGAGGACAAAGTAAGCCGGCCAATTAACCGCAGGTTGGCCGGCGTCGCATTTTTGGGAACGTTTGGGCTGCGTTTCATTTGCATCTCCATGCCGAACGGAATGGCGTTTCTGTGGACACCGGGTTCGTGCCGAGATTGCGGGAGTATTTCAGCTTTTATGCGCGGCGGGAAGCACGGGTTTCTACGGCTTTGGGCGCAGCTTTTTGGAAGGTTTTTCAACTCCGCCGAGGAATGCCGGCGCCTTTTCGCTCCAAGAATTCGCGTTGTTTCAGGTTAGAAGTTCGTAGCCAAATGCGGGCGCGTTTGCTTAGGCTGAACGCCCCCAATTCCTCATATTCCATGAACGAACCATCTCCCATTATTCTCCCCAGCCGGCTTTCCCGCCGCTCATTCATCAAGCGCACTTCGACCATGGCGGGTGGTGCGGCCTTGTTGAGCGCGCTGCCGATTGAGCGGTTTGCCCACGCGGCTTCGGGCACGGACGAACTCAAGCTTGCCTTGATCGGTTGCGGCGGACGCGGTTCCGGCGCGGCAAATCAGGCGCTCAGCACTTCGAATCAAGGCCCGGTGAAGCTGATCGCCATGGCCGACGTGCACGAGGATCGTCTCCAAAGCTCGCTCGGCAATTTGCAGAAGACGCACGGCGACCAAGTCGACGTGCCCAAGGAACGGCAGTTCCTCGGCTTCGACGCTTACAAGAAAGCGATCGAACTCGCCGACGTCGTCATTTTGGCAACCCCTCCGGGATTCCGTCCAATGATGTTTGAGGAAGCCGTGAAGCAGGGCAAAAACATCTTCACCGAGAAGCCGGTGGCCACGGACGCCGCAGGCATCCGCCGCTTCCTGGCCGCGGCCGAAGAATCGAAGAAGAAGAATTTGAAGGTCGGCGTCGGTTTGCAGCGCCACCACCAGCTCGGATATATCGAGACGCTTCAGCGGCTGAATGACGGCGCGATCGGTGACATCGTCTCCATGCGCTGCTACTGGAATGGGCAGCGTCCGTGGCAGAAGCACCGGACCGACTTGGAAAAACAGTATGGCCGCAAGTTGACGGAAATGGAGTATCAGCTTCTCAATTGGTACTACTTCACCTGGATCTGCGGTGATCACATCGTCGAACAGCACATCCACAACATCGACGTGATCAACTGGATCAAGAAAGGGCACCCGGTCAAGGCCCGCTCCATGGGCGGTCGCGACATCACGAAGAGCCCGGATGACGGCGAAATCTTCGATCACTTTGCCACCGAGTTCGAATACGCGGATGGTTCCATCTGCTTCTCCTACTGCCGCCATCAGCCCGGCTGCTGGGACAGCGTGAGCGAGCATGTGGTGGGCACGAAAGGCCGTTGCGACGTCAGCGGACACAAGATTTATGGCGCCGACCAGTGGCACTTCAAGACGCCCGGAGCGAAGGATCCTTACCAGCAGGAGCACGACGACCTGTTCGACGCGATCCGCAACAACAAGCCGTACAACGAAGCCGAATACGGTGCGACCAGCACGATGACGGCGATCTTCGGCCGTATGGCTGCCTATTCCGGCAAGGAACTCGAATGGGATGCCGCGCTCAATTCGAAGATCGAGCTCTTCCCGAAAACCCTGGCCTGGGATGCGGATCCAGGTCCGAAGCCGGGCGCGGACGGTTACTACCCGATGGCGGTCCCAGGCAAAACGCAGGTCATCTAAGTCCAAGCCTCGTCACTAGCTAGTTTCCGCCCCGCGTTTCTGCAAAGAAACGCGGGGCGTTTTGTTTGTAGGGATGGATGGGAAATACCTGGCGCGCCGAACTCCACATTTGCGCCCGCGCGCGATCTGGAATTGATTGGAAGCGCCCACCTTGTGATGCCATGAATGGAAAATGCGCCATCTGCCAGCGCGAAGAGACGCTTACCCGGCACCATCTCATTCCGCGCACACGGCATCACAACAAACGCAATAAGCGGGAATTCGATCGAGTGACGGTGAAGGTAACCGTGGGCATTTGCCGGCCCTGCCATTCTCAGATTCATCTATTGCTCACCGAAAAGGAATTGGAGCGGGAATGGAGCAGTATCGATAAACTGCGCACGCATCCGGAGCTGATGAAATTCGCCGGATGGATTGCGAAAAAGCCACGAGGGTTTCAGTGCCCCGTGCGGGAAGGGAAGTGAGCGGAAAGGCGTTCGTGAATCCTTTGGATCGCCCACTGGGCGTGCTCGGCGATGAGCGGTTCGGGATCATTGGCGACGCGTTCCAAAGCCGGAAGATCTTCGGCTCCACCGATGTTACCCAAGGCGACGCAGACATTGCGCAGAAAGCCGCGGCGTTTGATCCGCTTGATCGGCGATTTTCGGAAAAGGGTGCGGAACTGCTCGTCATCCAGGGAGAGAAAATCACGCAACGACCATCCGTGGACAAACTCCCGGGCGGCGAAGGCGGACTCCTGTGAGGCTTTCGCAAAGCGGTTCCAGGGACAGGCAGTGAGACATTCGTCACAGCCATAGATGCGGTCACCAATCAGGGGGCGAAACTCTTCCGGGATGCTGCCCTTCAGTTCGATCGTCAGATAGGAAACGCAGCGCCGGGCATCGACTCGATGCGGGGCGACAATCGCATTTGTGGGGCAGGCGTCGATACAGCGGGTGCAGCGGCCGCAGCGATCCGGAAGCGGCGCGTCGGCCAGGAACTCCAGCGTGGTCAGCACCTCGGCGAGAAAGAACCAAGTGCCCAGCTCCGGCGAAATGAGCATCGTGCTCTTGCCGTGCCAGCCGGCGCCCGAAAGAGCGGCGAAATCCCGCTCCAGGATAGGGCCGGTGTCGACATAGCACCGCTGCTTTCCGCCATGCTGGATGAGGAAGGCATCGATTTCAGCCAGCTTCTTTTCGATGAGATCGTGATAGTCGTCGCCCCAGGCATAGCGGGCGATGCGGCCGGCTGGGTGAGAAGCACTTTGTGGATCCGGCTGGATGGCGGATTCGGGTACGGGGCCCTGCCAGTAGTTCATCCCCAGAACAATCACTGATCTGGCGCCGGGAAGAACAAGATCGGGATCAGTGCGCCGTTCCTTGTTCCGTTCCAGCCAGGCCATTTCACCCGCGTGGCCCGCTTCCAGCCAAGCGAGAAATTCATCCCGATGAGGCGGAACGGCGCACGGCGCGATCCGGCAGAGGTCGAAACCGAGCCGGCGAGTCAGTGCGAGAAGTTCCTGCTTCACTCGCTACGATGCCATGAAAACGCGCGGCGCGCTTCTGCGATGATCGCATCGGCGGCAGCAGCGTGATCGAGGTGAGTCGTATCGAGAACGAATTGCGCGGCCTGATCGTAAAACGGACGGCGCGTCTGGAGGAGTTCGCGAAGGGTTGCCCGGGGATCTTCTGTCTGGAGCAGGGGACGCTTGGTATTCCGAGCCACGCGATCGTAGATCGTGTCTTCATCGGCCGTCAGTTCGATGACGAACCCAAGCCCACGGAGCAGCGTACGATTCTTATCGCGCAAAACGGCGCCGCCGCCGGTGGCAATGACACAACGTTTCAGATGCCCGATCGAGATGATGGCGCTGGTTTCCAGGTCCCGGAAGGCGGGCTCACCATCGCGGGCGAAGATGTCCGAAATGGGCAGGCCGGCTCGGTCGACGATCACCTGATCGGTATCGATGAACTGAAACCCGAGCTGTTTCGCCACCCGCTTCCCAATGGACGTTTTGCCGCTGCCCATGAATCCAACCAGGACAATATTCTCGTGCGGACATTCGGCGGACAGCATCCCGCATCGTGCGCAACGGTGACGGAACTGCAAAGTGCAAAGTTTTGTGCAAAGAGTTTGCACGAACAGTTCGGAGTGCTCGTGCGCACATTGCCGGGTGGGATTTGCGAGTTGGTCAGGCTATCAACTGCATTTCCCGGCCTCTGACGCCAAAGCGCCCGCGAAATCCCGACCATTTCCGTACCGTGAGCTGGAAGCTCTTGGAGGCGCTCGCAAAACCTTGTTCGACCGTCGTGGGGCGAAAGTTTCGATCGAAGTCTGATGCCTGCTGGAACCGCTGCATTGCCTTCCGACTCCCGTATCAATCCTTAGAGGATGCGGCGTAACAGCGGGCATTGTGTCGGTTCGATGACCACACTCTTGCTACAAGGTGCGCAGTAACTCGGAACCTCTGATAACTCACTCGTGATCGCGATCCTAAATCGTAAAGTTACTGGTGACAGCTGCCATTCAGTCATCCGCCGGCTGTTATCAGGCTCGCCATCCTGAGTCACAAACGCCGCAGTTATGACACGAAATGCGTGAATTGTAACCAGGCTGAAACACGTTCGCCGCACGTGGCTTGCCGTGTTGATGATGTTACAAAATTCTTCTTGGCGAGTAGTGGAGTGACTGCTTTTGTCCGCCTCCTTTCGATCCAATCTGCCTTTCCGACCGCCTCAACGTATGCTCAAGAGACTCGTTACTGCCCTCGCGTTTTTCGCCATTACGGGACTCCTTTCGGTGGAACGGGCCGCGGCTCAGCAAGCGCAGCAAATCGGCAGTGTCTTCGTGATTCTGATGGAGAATCACAACTTTACCCAGCCTTCCAGCGATACGAGCAGCGGACTCCAGCCGATCTTCGGCAACGCCGCGGCTCCTTACATCAATAGTCTCATTACTCCAGGTAGTGCGAATGCCGCGGATGTGTCTTACGCTACGGCCTATCATAACGTACTCGCGAGTGTATCTGGCGGCGTCGGTAATATTCATCCCTCGGAGCCAAATTATATCTGGCTGGAGGCGGGATCGAATTACGGCGTGGCCAATGATAACGACCCGTATGGCGGCGGTGGCAATGTCGCTACGGTCACCATGAACAATGGTGGTGCGACACCGGAGCATCTCACGCAACTACTGCAGATTGCCGGGATCTCCTGGCGCAGCTATCAGGAGGACACGAATCTCTTGAATAGCTCCGGCCAGAATTTCAATACGAGCGGCGGTACGCTCACCAGTAATGTCGCGGGTCCGAACCAGTACACGGTGCCACTCTTGAGCTTCGGTGGAAACAGCTCCAGCTATACGAATCCTTACAACGGCAGCCACTACTACAGCTTCGCCTGCAAGCACGACGGATCGCTCTTCTTTGCCGACACCAATGGCAACGGCGTCGCCACCAGCAGCAATCCCGAGGTTTCACACTACGCGCCCCTGCAGCAGCTCGCCGCGGACCTGGCGAATAACACGGTGGCTCGGTATAACGTGATCACGCCGAACTTATACAACGACATGCACAATGGGCTGCCGGGAGGTTTTACCTACCACGGCACGCTCTTTACAGACGACCAGGCGAACATCGCACAGGGCGATAACTTTCTCTCGATCCTGGTGCCGCAGATCATGGCGTCGCAGGCATTCAGGGACAATGGCCTGATCATCATTTGCGCGGACGAAACGGAAGGAACTTCGCCAAACGACTTCAATCATACCCTCCCGGAAATCATCCTTTCGCCGCTCGCCAAAGGAAACGCTTACGCCGGCGCGTTGAATTACACTCATTCCTCTGATGTCGCAACCATGCAGCAGATCTTCGGAGTAGCGGCAGCCACGGCGAGCGGGTATCTGGGCGATGCCGCCAATCCGTCGAATCCCAATACCGATGGCACCGGCGCCGCACAGGATCTCTCGGATCTGTTCAAGTCTCAGACCGCCTTTGCCACGCTGACCGGCCTTCCTTCCTCGACCGCCTCGGCGATGGGCCATATGCTGCGGGAACACTATCCCCTTAGCGCTAACGCTACAGATGCGCAGGGGCTTGCGAACCTCACGGCGCAGCCTTCCACCGGGAACGGGATTTCGTACCCGGCCAGCGGTGGTATCAAGGACGGCGGCTATCTGCATCTCAGCGGCACAGGATATCTGCTCGCCAGTCTGGCTTCGGGCAGCAATTTCTCAGCGCTCGGCGATTACAGCACGTTTAAGCCGTTCAGTATGTCGTTCTGGGTGCGACAGACAGCGGCACAGCAATCCGCCGGAGGGGCGACGGAGTCGGTGATCGGCATGACCACGAGCTCGACCAACAGTTCGACCTGGAATACCGGCTTTGAAATGGCGACGAGGGAAAATACCACGAATCTCAACTTCGAGCTTCGCGACCGGAATGGCGGTTCGGGCACAAGCGATGCCGGCCAACTCGATACGGGCCTGAACATCTCGGATGGCAATTGGCATCACGTCGCGCTCACTTACACCGCGAACAGCCGGTATGCCTATATCGACGGCGCTTCCCGAGGCGTGAACAATACCACGGTCGCCATCACAACGAATCCCATCGCGAATTTCGCCGTGGGGGCATTCATTCGGTCCGGAAGTATGCTCGATGCCTGGACCGGCGACATTGCTGATCTCCAAGTGTATGACGGCGTCTTCAGTTCCTCGGACGCAACACAGCTTTACCAGAATTACGGCCAGACGCTTCCAGACAATCAGGTCACGACAGGCTCCATGGCGACGACGCTCGCGGACGTGGTAGATCCAATGATCGGCGTCGCCGGCGGCGCAAACACAGGCGAAAATGCACCGGGCGCCTGTCTGCCCCAGGCCTCCATCTATCCAAGCCCGGATACCTCATCCGTCGGACCCGGCGGCTACATACCGGGAAGCAATATCGTCGGTTTTTCACAGCTCCACGCTTCAGGAGCGGGGGCTAGCGTACCGTCCTTCGGAAATTTCCTCATCTCTCCGCGCGTCGGCAATGGTATTACGGAAGCCAGCGATGCCTCGGCGGTTTCCAACATCGTCGCTCATCCGTATGAGTTCAATTGCACGCTGACAAACTGGAATATCAATTGTGCTTTGGCGCCGACGAATCATTGCGCCATCTACCAGTTTGCTTTCCCGGCCTCGAGCAGCGCCGCTATCAATATTGATGTTGCACGTAAGATTGGCTCCTCCACGGGCATGAGCAGCGGGTCGATTACCATCGATCCGGTGAATGGTATCGTGAGTGGCGGCGGTACGTTCGCGGGTAACTGGAATCCGGCATCTTATAATGTCTATTTTTACGCGATGGTGGATACGGTGCCGGCTTCGGCCGGAACGTGGCTGGGAACGACTTCGAGCAGCGGTGTGTATACGCAATCCACGGCCACGAAACAATCCATGGGTGGGTGGTTGAATTACAGCACCGCGGCAAGCGGATCGACAGTCCGGATGAAGATCGCTGTCTCCTTCCAGTCGGTCGCCGCAGCGCAGCAGTATCTCCAGAATGAAATTCCAGGATGGGACCTCAACGCCGTGGCGCAAAATGCGCGAACGCAGTGGAACAACACGCTCGCCGCGATCCAAATTCCCGGCGCGGCCACTGCGGATGCGCGGCTTGTTTATACAGCGCTCTTCCATAGCTTTATCACCCCACGCAACCGAACCGGCGACCAGGCATCGTGGCCGGCGGGAATGCCATTCTGGGACGACCAGTACACCAACTGGGATACCTGGCAGACGCTCTTCCCGCTCTACGACATCATTTCGCCCGCGACCGTCGCTTCCATCGTGAATTCGTACGGAGCGCGGTTCATTCAAAATGGAAAAGCCGAGACAGTCTTCACCCAGGGCAAGGATTTTCAGGCGGGGCAGGGTGGTGACGAGGTGGATCGTGTGATCGGCGATGCCTGGGTGAAGGGTATTCCGGGGGTCAACTGGCAGAATGCCTGGAACCTGCTGCAATCCCATGCCAACCGGCGTGTGCCGGATTATCTGAACCTCGGCTATGTGTCCGTCGATGGAAGTCATGGCGGCTACGATAGCCGCATGGGTTCGGGATCCGGGACGATTGCATTTGCCAGTGATGACTGGTGTGCGGCGCAGGTTGCTGCCGGCCTGGGGCAGTCCGCCACGGCGCAGACGCTCCTGAACCGATCCAGGAATTGGCGCAACGTTTGGAATCCCAATGAAAGCGAAGCGGGGTTCTCCGGCTTCATCGGAGGACGTTACGCGTCGGGGGCCTTCAATGCCTCCGATACCACCACCAATGGTACCGATTTTTATGAAGGCAGCGGCTGGAACTATTCGTTCGATATCTACCATGACCACGATGGGATGACGGCGCTCATGGGTGGCCGCAACCGGCTGATTCAACGGCTCGAATACGCGCTAGGCAAAAGGAGCAGCAGCTACATCGACTGGAGCAACGAGCCCGGCATCCAGCAGACCTTCCTCTTTTCGTACGCCAACCGTCCGTATCTTTCCTCCTATTGGACCGACCAGTATCGGCAACTGTTCACGAGTTATAACTATCCGGGCGACGATGATTCTGGCGCGATGTCCGCGCTGTATCTCTTCATGACGAGCGGCTTCTATCCGATCGCTACGCAGGATTACTATTACCTCTTTGGTTCCCGCCTGCCGAGCGTCCAGTTCGCAGAGGGCACCAGTGGCAACACCTTCACAGTAAGTTCCACGAACTCGAGCACTCAGGCCGGACAGAACCTCTATGTCCAGTCAGCCACGCTCAATGGGCAGCCGCTGAACACGCCGATCATCCATCACTCGGATATCCTGGCGGGCGGTACGCTGAACTTCAGGATGGGACCCTATCCGACCACCTGGGGCTGTGGGGCAGATCTACAGTTGCCGGTGCTGAATGAGCTTGTGCTTCCGGTGAATGGAGGTTGGACCGCGGCGCTCGGCACGCCCGGTATTGCCGGTGCGATGACGAGTTCACCGAACTGGAGCAATGCGGGCAATACGGCAATTTACTCAAGCTTCCCTCAGGTGGCACTCAGTCAGGCGGGCGATTCAGTGACACTGGCAGCAACTGTGCAGTTCCAGGGGCTCACCGCAACATCGGGTGCCTCAGCGAATCTCTTTGCGTGGGGGATCTTCAACAGTGCCGGACAGAGTGGAGTGACCGGCTGGCCCGGTTATCTTGCCGCGAATGACACGGACAGCTCGAATAAACAGTGGTTCGTTAGCAAGCCTTCAGGGAATTCCACTGCCTACTACTCGGCGAGTGGCGCGGCACAGCTCGAGTCCTTCGCGCTGCCGACGGCGGCCTTCGCTTCCGATAGCTACTATCTCATCCTTACTCTGACGCTGAACAGTGCAAACGCCATCGACTACGAGGCGGCCCTGGTGCGTGCTTCGGATGGTGTGCTGCTCTCCGCATTCACTGGTTCTGATCTCACTCCAGCGACGCTCGCCTTTAATAGCGTGGGCCTTCGCCTCGGCAGCAGCGCGCAAGCCAGCCTGATCAATGTGAGTAAATGTGCGGTTGTGGCCCGGCGGACGTCCTATGGCGGACGCAGCCTGGTGATTCCGGGCGGCGGCCAATTCATCAGCACCCAGGGTGCAGGAACCGCGGCCAATCTGGTGGTAAATGCCGGCGCGACGTTCGCCGCCTCGGATGCGGGAGTCAGCAGCGATTCTGTCGGCGGAGCCAGCTTTGCCGGCGGCAGTATTTGGGATGAAAGCCTTTTGTCGGACGGTTCGACCGGCCAGGCCGGAACAAACTGGGACCGGCTCATGGTTTCAGGTGTGCTCGATTTCTCGAATGCCTCGGACGCCAATCCGGTCACGCTCCACCTGATCACGCTGAATGGCTCTGCGGCTGGACCGCTGGCCAGCTGGAACCCGAATGTGAGCCATCGTTGGGTGGGATTTGCCGGCGCGATGGGGGGAATCGCCGGCTTCGATCCGCAGAAAATCATGGTTGATGCGACGGCTTTCCAAAATCTCCTGGCCGGTAGATTCTCTGTCCAGATTGGGCAGGATGGCACGAGCCTGGATCTGGTCTATACGGCGGCTCCGGTCATTACGGGCGTCCTGAATGTGACCGCCATCCAAGGCTTGCCTTTCAACTATCAGATCGCGGCCACGAATAACCCAGACAGTTACGATGCGACTGGATTGCCATCCGGACTTTTGATCGACCGGTTGAGTGGCGCCATTTCCGGAACGCCCGCGGTTGGAGGGTCCGGCAGCAATATCACCCTAGCGGCAACCAATGCCGGCGGCTCGGGTACGGCGTCGCTGAATCTCATCGTGCAGTCGAGCTATGCAAATTGGCAGAACACCATGTTTACGCCGGCGCAGTTATCCAATGCGCAGATCAGCGGCGATTTCGCGACACCGGCGGGTGATGGGATATGCAACCTGATGAAGTACGCTCTCGGGCTGAATCCCATGATCTCGGGCACGACCGGTTTGCCCACGGTCTCGATCACTGCGGTGAATGGAACGAACTATTTGACCCTGACCTATCAACGCGTGATCTCACGTCCCGACCTGACTTACATCGTCGACGTTTCAAGTGACATGCAGACGTGGAATTCCGGGGCCGGCTACACTGCGGCGCCCAGCATCGTGGCAAATGCCGACGGCGTGACCGAAACGGTCACTGTCGAGGACCTCACGCCGGTCGGAATCGGGAATCCCTCGCATTATATGCGCCTGCGCGTGGTGGAGCAGTAGGTGTAACTGGCGCTGCCTGCAGGGCCTGATGAGCCTCGATCGATCGTAATACTTTGGCGCTTCAGCGCTCCGACCCCGACTCGAGAAGCCTTGTCAGGACTCCGGCCTCGATCCCATTAATGTCGCTGTACTTCTCAAAATAAATCGCCCGGATGACTCTTGAAATATCAGGCGGCGCTTCCTCGGAGAACGGCTTCCAGACCAACCGCATCGGCACGGGTGGATGCCCATTCAGCGGCGGTTGCAAATAGCCAGCCGGCAGCAGGCGTCCGCCAAGGCTTTCGAAAAACTGGATCCGCCGCTCGCGCAGGTGGGCTTCCTCTTCCGACTTCGCGATAGCTGGATCTTCGACTTCCCAAATCATTCCCAGTCCTTGTTTTTCCCGCGCCACTTCTGACACGTGCTCAAAAAACCGGCGACCGACGCCGTGTCCCCGGAACGAGGCAGTGATGGCGATATAGACGCAGAAGGCGATTGGCACCTCCGACAACTGATGAAGTGTCGCAATGCCGACCGTTTTTCGGTCGTGTCGGGCGCGAAGGGCGATCCCTGGGCCGGTCTCCAGACTTTTGAGAATCACTATCTCGGGTTCACGTTCTTCGATGGGGAACGAAGCGCGATAGATTTCCCACCAGCCATGGTCGCTGGAGAGCTCGGAAATGGTCAAAGGATCGGAAAAGTCGATGCTCATGCTTTGTCGCGGAGTTTGCGGCCCACCGCCGATTTTCGCTCCCGCAAGAGCGTGAACTTCTTTAAACCTCCTCCTCTGCAAATGAAAACCTTCTCCCTCCTCCTGAGCATTCTGCTCCTCTCCTTCGCCATAAACTCTCCTGCGGCCGACGCACCTAAGGAGCAACCCAAAGCGGATGCAACCACAGGCAATACCGCGCAGGATCTTTGGGCTCGAATCGATGCCCAGCGCAAATTGCTCGGCGACGCGGTTGCCGCGAACAAAAAAGACGACGTTTCCCGGATGGGTGATGACTTAAAGGCGTTTGCCAAGGCCCTCGAAAGCAAATATCCGGAGGTCAACGCGACGAAGAGGCAATCGATTCATCACGAGGGAAAGACCATCGGCCGTCTCTGTGATGATCTAACTGATGCCGTGGCTGCCGGCCAGGCGGATCAGGCGAACCAGATCCTTGGACGGATCGATAGCACCATTAAATTTCTGAAAGATACGACGGCGAAGAAGTAACCCTACAGAATGGTGCAACCATTTCATCCCGAGCAGGTTCGATGGACCAGCGAGACTCGCGGGAACGAGCACGTGACAACCGCATCGGGTCGCACTAAGTAAGGCGCCTCCATGTTTGCCAGCCGCCGCATTGTCGTCATCCATTCAACCTTCCGCCGCGAACATCGCGCGGTGCTGGCGGTTCGAAAGGGGGAGCGGAGTTTGTGAGCACGCGGCTGAAGGAATGGATCGCTCTTTTACTCTGGTCGATCCTGCTTTTCGCGGTCTGCTACCGGCTGGACACGCGGCATAACCGTTTCCCGTTTTACTATCACCCGGACGAACCCGGGAAAGGGGAGCAGGTGATGACGGGTGATTGGAATTTCCATCACCCCATGCTTCTGCTCACCACGACGAAGATCGTGGTGAAACTCTGTGCGATTCCAGACGATGAACAGGCGGTAGTCGAAGCGGGACGCCGTGTTTCAGCGGGATTTATTGCCGCTTCAGTCGTGGCCTTGTCACTCCTCGCTTTCCTTTGGCGGGGATGGTTTGCGGCTTTCACCACGGGAGCAGTGCTAACCTTTCATCACCAGTTCTACGAACTGGCCCATTACATGAAGGAAGACTCGGCGCTGATGATGGGGGTTGCCTTCACTTGTCTCGCGGCGCTGGCTTATTCGCAGACGCCCTCAGCGTGGCGGGCCGCCATAGTGGGCGCATCGTGTGGGCTCGCGATTTCCGGGAAATACATCGGGGTGATGATGCTGGCCATTGCCCTGCCGTCGATTTGGACGCAGGGGGCGGAGAAACGCCTGCGCCATCTGGCCTTTTTCGGTGGAGCATTGCTGGTCATCATTCTGGCCGTCAATGAACCGCTTTTCTGGCATCCGGGAACATTCAGCCACAGCCTGAATCGCGAAGTGGGCTTGGTCGTTCAGGGACAGGGCGATTCCACCCGCCGGGTTCCGCACGCGCTCTACTGGAATGTCTTTCTCGATAACTCGACACCGCTCATCTGGGTCTACCTGCTCAGCTTCGTCGTGACCTGCTGGCAACGCCGGAAACAGCTCCTGTTGGTGCAGCGGCTGATCGTGATCGCGCCCTTCGCCTACACACTGGCCCTCTCATTTTCGCCGAAGGAAAACGATCGCTATTTCATTCCGGCAACCGGCCTCTTCGTATTGCTCGCATGTCTGGAGGCGCAGGATACGCCGCGGCTGGTCTGCCGCGCATTTGAAGTAATCGGATTGAAACGTCCAGAGCGGCTCATGATCGGACGATGGAGATGGGAAGCCATGCTGGCTGGTGCGTTCGGATTGCTCACGTTCCAGTTCACCGGATGGTCCGGCAGCAAGCCCGGTTGGCTGATCTACGATGCGGCGTTTCAGCGTGACGACATGAACGAAGCCATCGCCTGGATGCGCGCGGATCTTCCGGCCAACGCCGTGGTCGCTGCGGATGCCAGAACCGGATTGCCGGATCCGGATCGGAAAAAGGATGTCGGACGAACGTCGTCGGTCCCGCAGAAAGTCATGGTACGCCGGTACGCCTCGGATTTAGGAACGCTCGATGAATTGCGCGCCATGGGCGTGACGCATGTCGCGGTTTCCGAGAGCAGCTACGGGCGCTTTTTCCGACCGGATCTTCGCGCGAAAGGAGAACAGCAGGATAAGAAATTCCGCGCGGCGCGGGCGTTTTATGAGGAACTGCTCCACGGTGTGCCTATTTTCGATCGGGAGCGGGGAACGATTATCTATCTGCATCCGGGAATCCGCGTCTACAGCATCGCAGAGGCGAAGCCGAGCTGAGTAATTCCTCTTCCTCATCATCGTCATCATTATCTTCATCCAATCGGGAGGAAGATGATGATGAAGACAAAGAGGACGAGATGGGGGTTACCCCGCGACATTCGTCTTCACAAACCGGAACCGCTCGTCGTAGCGCCCGCCCGCGTACGCCCGGCAACATGTCAGGCACGCGGATTTCCTGCGCAAAGGCCGAGCCCGATGCAGGGTGACGCCGCATCCCGGACATCGGTACACATGCGGGCGGCTGACCTGCCGCCGGGGAAGGGGGAGGGTATGGCAGCGTGCTTCGTCGACGAGCCCAAGATCGCGGCAGGCCTCTTGCCATTCCGGACCGTGTGGAGCGATCCGGCGTCGGCCGACTCGATGGTGCGCCAGCAAATGCGCCAACTCGTGGCGAAGCGTGCGTTCGATCTCTGCATTCCCAAACGCGGTGAGTCGCGGATTGAGTATGATGAGCGACTTTGTCGGGTAAGCCATCCCGGCCGTGCTGCGCATCCGAGGATTCCACCGGACGACGACTCGCTCGGCCAGCGTTGCATACGCCGGATTCACCTTCACCAAGAGTTCGCGAGCGAACCGTTCCCACACCAGTGAATCTGTCTGGACAGGCACTGGCGCCGGCGGAGGCGCGCTGGGCTCCAGCGGGAGCTCCGGTTGGGAAATCGAAGGGCGGCTCTCTTCTTCCATTTTCACGCGGCCCGGAGGCGGTGGAAAATCCGCGGCATTTGCGCGAGAGCGGCGGTGATCTCTTCATCCGTTGTCCCTTTTCCGAGGGAAAAGCGCACGGTGGAGCGGGCGAGTGCCGGGGCGACACCCATGGCCATGAGTACGTGCGATGGCAACACGGAACCGACCATGCAGGCGGATCCGCTCGAAGCGCAGATCCCAGCCAGATCCAAATTCATCAGCAGGCTCTCCGCGTCCATTCCGGGAAAGCTCACGTTCAGCGTATTGGCCAGCAATGGCGCGCCGCTGCCATTCCAAATGGCTTCGGGAAAGAGCTCGGCAATCCCCTGCCAAAGCCGATCCCGCAAACTGCGCTGCCGTTCCTGCTCCAATTCCCAGCCTTGCAACGCGAGTTCCGCCGCCGCCGCCATTCCCACGATCGCTGCGACATTTTCGGTTCCCGCACGCCGTTCATTTTCGTGGGAGCCGCCCATTTGCAGGCGCTCGATGGAAAGTCCGGAGCGCAGCACCAGAACACCGGCGCCCTTTGGCCCATAAAACTTGTGCGCCGCCAAGGACAACGCATCGAATTCCCGCGCATCAATCGCTTCTTTTCCAAACGACTGAATCATGTCGCTGTGGAAGAAAATGCCGCGTTCCCGGCAGAGCTTCGATGCATCGCGAACCGGCTGACGCGTGCCCGTCTCGTTGTTCGCCGACATCACGGAAACCAGTGTCGTATCCGGGCGAAGGGCATCGGTGAGCTCCTGAAGCGAAATCTGCCCATGACGATCCACCCCAAGTCGCGTGACCTCGAAGCCTTCCCTTTTCTCTAGATGATCGAAAGCGTGGAGCACTGCGTGATGCTCGGTCGCACTAGTGATGACGTGCTTCCCTTGCTCGGCTCGCGATCGAGCCAGTCCGATGACCGCAAGGTTATCCGCCTCGGTTCCGCCACCCGTGAAAATGATCTCGTTCGGTTTGGCGTGTAGTAGCCGGGCGATGCGATCGCGACTTTCGTCGACGGCGGCACGAGCTTCCCGCCCGGCTTGGTGAATGCTCGACGGATTCCCAAAATGCCGCTCCAAAAACGGCCGCATGGCTTCCAGCGCTTCGGGAGCAACCGGGGTCGTGGCGTTATAATCCAGATAGATCATTCGACAAAACGAATGAAGGGCGGGATGCGAAGGTGGCTCCGTTCAGATTACCCAATCCTCGACCCAGGTTGCACTGCGCTTGTCCTTGTCGAGAATCTTGAGCGCCTTCTCTTCGAAGAAGACCAGCGAGCGAGGCGGCACACTGTGCGTCAGGAAGACGCTCGCGCCGATCGTGCTGCCCGTGCCGACAACGGTGTCGCCGCCCATGACGGTCGTTCCGGCGTAGATCGTGACATGATCTTCCACGGTGGGATGCCGCTTCTTGCCACGCAAGGCTTGTCCACCGGTCAGCGAGCGGGCGATGAGCGACACGCCTTGGTACAGCTTTACGTGCGAGCCGATCTCGGAGGTTTCGCCGACGACCACGCCGGTTCCGTGATCGATAAAAAAGTGCGAGCCGATCCGCGCCCCGGGGTGAATGTCGATTCCCGTGCGGCTATGTGCCCACTCCGTCATGATGCGCGGGAGCAGGGGAACGCATAGGTTATAAAGCACGTGGGCTACACGCTGGATGGCAATGGCCTCGATGAACGGATAAGCGACGATGATCTCATCGAAATTCGCCGCCGCCGGATCGCCGGCAAATGCCGCCTCCACGTCGGTGTGCAGAAGTTCGCGGACCGCCGGAATCAATTCCAGAAACTCGAAAAGCAGTTTGTCCGCAGTCGCCTCGGGGCAGCCGGGTTCGCGCAAGCGTAGGCTCTTGCACAATTCTTCCTTGAGACGATCGGCAATTGAGTAGATCCGGTGCGAGGTGACCCGCGCGAGGTGGACAGAATGAATGGGCTCCTGATCGTGGAATCCGGGGAAAAGCAGTTGAAGCAGATCCTCACAGACGGTGGCAATCGCCCTTTTTGAAGGCAGATTCGAGCCGTCGATATTGTTCATCCCCCCACCGGTCCGGTAGGAGGAGAGGATTGCGTCTGTGATTTTTCCGATGTCTTTATCCATCGCAGCCACCAAGTTCGGCGCTCATCGCGGAATGTTCAATGGGATTGTGCCGCTTTTGATTTGCAGGACGGCGGCGGATTTTTAACGCAAAGATCGCGAAGGGACGCAAAGATTTTGAGGGGAAGGCCGGATTTACAAAGCGGCAAGACTATCGCGATTTGCGAGTTTCACGCATCGCGAGGATTCCGCAGGGAGTATTTTACAATCTTTGCGAGCCTTTGCGGGCTTTGCTGTGCTCTTTGCGTTAAAACGAAATCGTTCCTTTCACGAAGTCGTAGATTTGGGTGGCGGTTCCCGCACTCGCCTCTCGACACGAGATCGACCTCACTTAACATCGCGCCCCCATGCCAAATCGCATCGACCAGAAATTTGCCGAACTGCGCGCCACCAATGCCAAGGCGCTGATCGCCTATATTTCCGCGGGCGATCCCGATCTGAAGGCGACCCATTCCCTGGCCCTGTCTTTGGAGAAGGCGGGCGTCGACATTCTGGAATTGGGCGTTCCTTTCTCCGATCCTTTGGCGGATGGAATTGTGAATCAGATGGCGGCCTCCCGTGCTCTGGCTGCCGGGACGACCGTCCGTGGGGTGCTGGAGATGATCCGCAATCTGCGGAAGGAAACGCAGATCCCAATCGTCCTCTACACGTACGTGAACCCGATCTATCGCTACGGGTTCGCCAAATTTCATCAAGATGCCGAAGCGGCAGGCGTGGACGGCCTTTTGATCCTCGATCTTCCCCCGGATGAAGACGCACAGAACGCCGAACTTTCGCAGTCCACTGGTCTGAAGCGGATCCGGCTCATTGCGCCCACGACCCCGCCGGAGCGCATCGCTCAACTCACTGCTGGAGCGAGCGGATTTGTCTACTATGTGTCTCGCGAAGGCGTCACCGGAGAACGCACCGATGTCGCGGCTTCTCTCCCCGAGCGCGTGGCGGAGATCCGCAAGACGACTTCTTTGCCCATTGCCGTGGGATTTGGCATTTCTTCGCCGGAACAAGTGCGTACCGTTGCCGCCGTGTCCGACGCGGTTGTGGTAGGAAGCGCCATCGTGAAACGCATCGAGCAGTGGGGGAAAGACGCAGACCTCGCCGAAAAGATTGGCGCTTTTGTGAGCCCGCTCGCGGAAGCGAAGCGCTAGGATCGAAGAATTTTCGTGAATCCATCCTCAATCTGCCGCTTTACAACCGCCGGTTTTTGCCCTTAGCCTCCCGCCCCGCTTATGAAAAGGATTTCCCTTCTGCTCCTCGCCGCCGTGGCGCTTTCCATGAATGCTTGCGAACCGCATAAATGGAGCGAGACCAAGATCAGCATCGACGAAGAAAACGGCGTCAAGGAGAAGGCCGAACCGGCCCACGCGAAGGAAGAGGCAACTCCTGCCGAAGCGCCAAAGCCGGCCGCCGAAGCCGCAAAACCAGCGGAATCCAAGCCCGCAGACCCGGCGAACGCTCCGAAGTTCATTCCGGATTCCAAGTAAACTCAAGGCTGTGAATGACGACCCGCGGCCGGATGTCCACGACAGGGCACGGCGCGGGCGTCTGGATGCTTTCGCGGACGCTTTCCGCGGACTAAAAATTCTCCTCCTCACTCAACCAAACGCGCGGATTCACGCAGTTGCGACGGTTGCGGTGGCAGGTCTGGGCTGGTGGCTGAAGTTGTCTTCGGGAGAGTGGGTCTTGATCGTCACGGCGATTACCATGGTCTGGGTCGCCGAAGGATTAAATACCGCGCTGGAATTCGTCGTGGATATCGCCTCGCCACAGAAGCAGCGCCTGGCCGGCTGGGCTAAAGATGTGGCGGCGGCTGCCGTGCTTATGGCTTCGATCGGTGCCAGTGTGATCGGCTTCCTTGTTTTCCTGCCGCGACTAATGGCGCGTTTTTAGCCGGGGGAATACTCTGAATCAGATTCGCGGAAAGTGAGCTCACCAGTGACGCACAATCAGGTCGTAAGCCTTTGATTCGACACGACCGACCCAGACCTTCTGCTTTTGGCTGTCCGGCGTCGATGGGACTTGATAGATCGCACGGCAGGTAACCGCAATTTCTTCCTTGCCAGCAATTCCGGGAAAGGGCTTCCACCACTTGTCGAGCCGAATCGGATAAACCTGATGCTCACCGGGACGAATCAGAAATGTAGATGGCCAGTTTCTGGTGAAAAGCTGGTCGAGTTTGGAAATCACGAACTTCCTGCCATCGGCAGTCGCGAATTCGAAGGACACGTTTTTATATCCCCAAGTGTTCCAGGACTCGTAAACGGGCTGAGTCGAATCGGAGATATTGGTCAGAACCACATAAAACTCGTCTGGCTGTTTGCTCGCCATTGCAATGCTTTGGTTCTCTGCGGAGCTCCGGGACGGAACGATGGTCAATTGGAATGGCGCAGCGCCGTCATCGGCGGCTGTAAGCACAGCCGTAGCGAAAAGCCAAACCGAGAAACTCAAAAGGAAATGGCGGAGAATGATGATCGACTTCATTGCAGTTAAGACGCGAACTCGATCGCGCTTATTAGCGAGCCCGTCGAAATAGCCAGCATTGTTGGCTGCGCCTTGGAAGACAGCCAAATATCAGCGTCTCTTGTCGGTTTAGACAAACGCCTCAGCCACTGCATCGGCCAGCAGTTTACCCCGGCGGGTCAGGAGCAGGCGGTCACCGTTTCTCTGAAGAAAACCCTCTGCCTCGAACTGTTTCACTTCGGCTTCCCACGAGGCAACCGCGCTATCAAGAACACCCCGATTGGTGCGCAGAGAAAAGGCAATCCGCTCACTCGCAAGCACCCCTTCTGTCAATTCTTCGGAAAAGCTCTCCGCGGGAGTGCCTGAAAGGATTCGATCGCAGTACGTTGCAGTGTCGGCGGCGTTCTGCCAGCGCCGATCGCCCACTGTGGAGAAGGCGCTCGGGCCAAGCCCCAGATATTCAGCGCCCAGCCAGTAAGCCAGATTGTGCAGGCATTCGCGTCCGGGCCGGCCGTAGTTCGAAATCTCGTATTGCTCGTAACCGGCGCCGCTAAGGAGATCCATCGTCAGCTCAAAGAGATCGGCGTCCCAGGCTTCGTCCTGCCGATACTCGCCTTTCTGAAAACGCGCGAAGAACGCGGTGTCTTCCTCATAGGTGAGGCAGTACGCGGAGATGTGATCGGGACCCAGGGCGATCGTCTTTTCCAGGCTCGCCCGCCATTGCTCACGAGTCTGGGTCGGCACGGCGAAGATCAGGTCGAGATTGACGTTCTCGATTCCTGCCTCCCGTAGAATCGCATAGGAGCGTTCGGCCTGCGCGGAATTGTGGACTCGCCCGAGGACCTTCAGCAGTTCTTCATCCCACGACTGTACTCCCATGCTGATCCGGTTCACCCCGAGGTCACGAAGCAAACACGCTTTTTCGAGGGAAACAGTCGCGGGATTCATCTCCAGCGTCCATTCCCGCAAGCAGCTCAAATCGAGGCGCTCACGAAGGCCGGAGAGGAGGTAATCGAGCTGCGAGGTCGAAAGCGCGCTCGGCGTGCCGCCGCCGAAGAAAATCGTTTCCGGAATGACGGTACGGTCCCGCAGCCTCAGATCCAGCTCCGCAAGAACCGCATCGAGAAACCGCTGCGTCTTGTTCCGGTCGCTCGCCTCCTTGTAGAAGGAACAATACGGACACACCTTCGGGCAGAAGGGAATGTGCACGTAAAGATGGCGGATCGGACCAGGCTCCATGAAGGAGCAGGCTATAATCCTGAATGGCCGCGGTGTCCAATGCGACACCGCGCGAGCGGCTCTTTCGCGGACGGGACAGAATCAGTGTTCCGTTGCTTTTTCAGCGCCCAAACCCGTGTTCGAGCGCACCGCGAGTTCCGCAAATCGGCTTTCGGCTTCGGGTTCATGGGAGAGCAGGGTCCCGATGACCGCGCCTAAAAATCCGAGTGGGATGCTCACGATTCCTGGATTCTCGAGCGGAAAAAGCGGATGAGCCAGTTTGCCAGCCGGGCTGATAAGAATCAGCACGATGCTTGAGAGCAGGCCGGTTCCCAGCCCGCACATCGCGCCAGCGGTGTTGAAGCGTTTCCAGAAGATCGAAAACACAATCGCTGGAAGATTTGCCGATGCAGCCACGGCGAACGCCAAGCCCACCAAATACGCGACATTGTACGTCGGACCGAGGATAATTGCGATGGAGATGGAAAGAGCGCCGACAATAAACGCCGTAATCCGCGCGACCTTCACTTCCTGTCCGGGACGCGCTTCCTTTCCATAGTAAAGGACATTCGTGTAAAAATCGTGGGCAAATGAGGTGCTGGCACTGATCGTCAAACCTGCGACTACGGCCAGGATGGTTGCAAACGCCACTGCCGAGATGAAGGCGAAGAACACATCGGTACCCAACTTCTGAGCGAGGAGAGGGGCGCTCATATTGGTACCACCATTCGCCGTGATGTAATCCGGTCCGAGCAGGCTGGCCGCGCCGAAACCGAAAAACGTCGTCATAATGTAAAAGACGCCGATCAATGCCATCGCCCAAATCACGGAACTGCGGGCCGTCTTCGCGTCGGGCACGGTATAGAACCGGATCAAAATATGCGGCAGTCCTGCCGTACCGAAAAGCAATGCCATCCCGAGCGAAATCACATCGAGTGGATTTTTGTACTTCAACCCCGGTTGCAGGAAATTCGCCGTTACTGGCCCTTTTGGCCCCGTATAGTGGATACTGGTGAGCGAATGAAAGAATTCGCCGAAGCTGAAGTGAAACTCCTTCATCACCAAAATGCTCAGAAGCACGGATCCGCTCATCAGTAGAATGGCCTTCGTAATCTGCACCCACGTCGTCGCCAACATCCCTCCAAAGACGACGTAGACGATCATCAGAATCCCAACACAGATCACCGAGGAACTGAAACCCGTAAGACCCGGGACACTAAAGCCGGGAAGAAGTTTCGATACGAGCGCGCCCGCACCCACCATCTGCGCTACCATGTAAAAGGAAGACACCGTCAGTGTGCTGAGGCTTGCAAGCGCGCGAACAGGCCGTGGCTTGAGGCGATAGGCCAATACGTCCGCCATGGTGTATTTGCCCGCATTGCGTAGCGGTTCGGCGACAAGAAACAGGACGGTAAGATAAGCGACCAGAAATCCCACAGAGTAAAGGAAGCCGTCATAGCCGCTGAAAGCGATCATTCCCGCAATGCCCAGGAAACTGGCGGCGCTCATGTAGTCGCCGGCCACGGCAAGCCCATTCTGCCACCCGGTGATTCTGCGTCCTGCCGCGAAGTAGGCACTCGATCCCTTGGAGCGCTTTGCCGAGAAATAAGTGATGACGAGAGTTGCGGCGACGAAGGCCACAAACATGTAGAGAGCGGTATTATCCTTGTGTTCAGGCATGGTGGTTTCTTCGGTTAGCGCTTGGAAATTTTGGACAATAGGTCCGCTACCTTTTTATCCCATCCTGCGGCCGCCTTTACGTAGAGAGCCGCCAGAATCCACGCCATCGCGAATTGGGATAATGCAAAGAGATACGCCAGATTAACGTCTCCAATTACCTTCGTCTCCATGAGGGGGCGGAAATATCCGACCAATACCGGTAACGCGAAGTAGTAGACGACGAAGAATATCGTCCCCGGGATAATGAACCGAGCCTTGGTGGATAGCAGTTGCTTGAACTCCTCCATGGCAGCGATGGCCTCCCAGTCCGTGCGTCCAGCTTCTTCCGCTGCGGTAAGTTCATGGGCAGGTTTGGAATGATCGCGTCCCAGCGGAGCGACATCGGTCTGAGCGCCAACGACTGGCGTCAGGTCTTCGAGATTCGGGGAGTCCATATCGGGCGGGGAGACTACGCATTCCACGTCATAAAAGTCAGTTTCGAAATGCAGTTTTTAAACATCGTCACCCATAGTTGATGAATAGACCAGTCGGTCTAGTTATGAATAGACCGACTGGTCTAAATGATCGATGGGTGGCGGGTGAAATGATGGTGGCCTACCTGGTGGCGCTAAGGCGCTGGGAGCCTTGTTCTTAGCAGGTCACCCGTCACCTGGCGGTTCCGCTGGTTAAACATGAGCGGCGTTCCTTCCTTGGAATAAGCAGGGAACCGGGAGCCGGAAGCCGTTTCTCACGACGCAAGAAACTCCCCCCCAAAGCGTTCAGAATTTGTGATCCTCCACGCTTCCCTGCGACGTCCAGACGCAGGGAAGATGCCGTCGATTAACCTAAACCTGAGCCCAGGTACGGCTCGTTACGATTCTTCTTCAACCTCAACAGCCGCCCCCGCTCCCGCTTCGATTTTCTTCACCTGAGTGCCGTCATGCTGCGCGATGAACTCTTCCGCGACGGCTTTATACGCGGCGGAACCGAGACCGCTCGGTTCATATTCCAGAATCGTCTTCCCGTGGCTCGGCGCCTCGCTGAGACGTACTGTCCGCGGTACAATGGCCTGGAATACCACGTCACCGAAATGCTTTTGCACCTCAGCGACAACCTGTTGGGCGAGATTGTTCCGCATGAACATGGTCATCAAAATCCCGCCGATTTTCAGTCCGGGATTGGCGCCGGAGTCGCGGATTTGTCCTACGATCGACGAGATCTTCGAAAGGCCCTCGAGGGCAAAGTATTCGCACTGAAGCGGCACGAGCAGTTCGTCCGCTGCTGCCAGCGCATTGGTCATGAGAATCCCCAGGGAAGGGGGGCAATCGAGCAGAACGAAGTCGAACGGAGCCTGCTGGCGCATTCCATCGAAAGCCGAACGCAGCCGGGTCAGGTGATCCTCCAGGCGCGCCACCTCCACTTCGGCGCCCGCCAAATTTAGATCGCCAGGGACGAGCCAGAGGTTTTCGCGGCGAGTGGGGATCACCATATCCAACATGCTGGCCGTGCCGAGCATGGGTCCGTATACGCTGAATCCCTCCATCGACTCATGGCCGAGGGCGCTTGTGGCATTGGCTTGCGGATCGAGATCAACCAGAAGGATACGACGGCCGCGCGCTGCAAGCGCCGCCCCGAGGTTTACCGAGGTCGTCGTCTTGCCGACGCCGCCTTTCTGGTTCGCGACCGCAATGATCTTCATAGGGAAAAGGGGACAGAGTGTAGGCAGACCGGGCCTCTTGAACAGAGGCAAATGCAGAATGTGTTCCAGTCGAACCCGCTAAAGGAGAATTTCCCATGCAGATCATCCCTGCCCGCTGCTAGGTTCTCAACCGAATGCAATTGCCCGAGATCAATGAACGCCTCCTGAACGATGCCGGCGGCTGGCAGGTTATGAAGCAAGCTCGCGCTCTTCACGAGATGGGACGAGTTGTCGCAGCGACCTGGGAGCCGCCACTACTCCAGGGGCGCGTTCGTGAGGGTGATAAGGAGTTCCGTTCCGGGCTGAAAATTCAGTCGAAGACGAATATCGAGAATCTCTGCGGCTGCCGGGATTCGCGCCAGCGCGGCATGATCTGTTCGCATTCCATCGCCGTCGGGCTCGAATTTTTGAAGCCGCATCAAGCGGCGTCAGCCGCAGCTCCAGTCAAGGTGTCGACAGCTCAGGAACCGGCGCCAAAAGCAAAGCCGGTTGGGCCGGCCTTTTCGGCAAATAACGGTGAGCCCGTGGAGCTTTTCATCATTTTGCCGCCAAATCTGGCACCGGCTTTGGAGAAAAATAGCGTGGTGGTCGGGTTCGAAGCGACGGTCTCCGGCAAGCGGATGCTTCTCGCGGCTCTCCCGAAAACGGGAAAGTATCGTTGCACTGAACCTGAGCTGCGGATCGTGGAAACGATTCGTCTGCTGGCGGAGGGTGAATTGCCGGGAATGGCCATGCTCAATCGGGAGCAGTTCGCCAAGGTTCTGGAGAGCCTGATGGAACACCCTCGGGTTACCCTCGGCAAAAGCACCCCGATCCGGATCTCATCGGAAGCGCTCCGGCCGCCGCTGCTCGTCAATCAGCAGACGGATGGCTCGGTAAAATTGCGGGCCAAACTGCCTGAAGGGGCCGCCATTCTTTCCGCGATTCCGCACTCCTGGCTGTTTTCCAGCAAAGAGTTTCGCCCCATGGCGCCTGGATTGCTTCCGTCTTATCATGAGCTTCTTAAGCGCGAAATTACGCTTTCTGCGGAACATTCCGCAGCGTTCCTCCGCAAGGAATTACCCGCCTTGCACGCCTCTTTTGAGTTTGAAGAACCCGAGCTGACGCCGGAAACCGAACGGGCCGCGCCCGCAGCTCTCGCGCCTTCGTTCATCTTGCATCTGGAAGGATCCCTCAACCATCTCGCCGGCCGACTCGAGGTGCGTTACGGCGAGCACGCTCCGCTTACGCTTTCCGACCGTGGAGCGCGGACGTCGTATCCACGAGATGTCGCAACCGAACAATCGGCTTTGGACAGGTTGCAGCGGGCGGGCTTTTCCTCTCCTGATTCCCAGGGACAAACAATCCTCAAAAGTGAGCCCCGTATCCTGGCCTTCTTTGCCGGCGAACTTCCTTGGTGGGAACGCCACCATCACGTTGAGATCGGCGCTCGGTTTCAGCACGTTACGCGAGATGTCGACCGAGTTCAGCCGCGCCTGGAGGTGCGGAGTTCGGGCGAGAATTGGTTCGATCTCCAGGTTGAGTTGGCTGCCGGCAGCGGTGAGCGGTTCTCTGCCGCTGATATTCAACGACTTATCCAAAGCGGCCAGAGCCATGTCCGGCGAAAGAATGGCCGTATCGCGGTCTTCGATCCGACCATGCTCGATGAATTTCAGCAGGTACTGCAGGACTGCGATCCTCAACAAAAGCAGCCGGAATTGTACCGGATCGATCGCCGCCACGCCGCCTATCTGGAAAACGTGGCGGACGAGCAGGGGACCCAGCTCCGTGTCCCGGACAATTGGCGAAGCTGGGCGGGGTCCCCTCGCCAACTCGAATCTTTGGAACCCATTGCGCTGGGCGCCCTCGATTCGACCCTCCGGCCATACCAAAAGCACGGCGTCTACTGGATGAACTTCCTCGCCCGCAATGGCTTGGGTGGCATTTTAGCGGACGAAATGGGCTTGGGAAAGACCTTGCAGGCGCTGGCCGCTGTTCAAGCCCTGGGTGGAAAAGCGATGATCGTTTGCCCATCCTCGCTAGTCTACAACTGGCAACGGGAAGCGGAACGTTTTACTCCTGAACGGCGTGTTTTGGCGATCGAAGGTCCTCGGCGGCAGGAACTATTCGGTAAACCACTCGCTGAAGCCGACCTAGTCATCACGAGCTATCCGCTTTTGCGCCGGGATGCGGATCAATACCGGCCATACCATTTCGACTCAGCCATCCTTGATGAGGCGCAGCACATCAAGAATCCGGACAGCCAGAACGCCCAATCCGCTTTCGCGATCCGGGCGAAGCATCGGTTCGTCCTGACCGGAACCCCGGTGGAGAATTCCGTGCGCGATCTTTGGGCGCTGATGAATTTCGTGATGCCTGGCTACCTCGGCACTCGAAACGACTTCCGCGAACGGTACGAACAGCCCATCAATACGCAGCCTGGCGGACCTGAACATGCTCGCCTCGTAAAAAGGATTAAGCCTTTTGTCCTGCGTCGTTTGAAGAAGACTGTAATTACGGATCTTCCAGATAAAATCGAGCAAGTGTCTTATTGCGAGCTTTCAGAGGCGCAGGCGGACGTCTATACAGAGCTTCTGACAGCAACGAGGCGCCAGGTTGCCGATCTCGCGTCGGAAAAGGATCAAAAGAAGGCCCGCATAGTCATGCTGACTGCCTTGCTTCGCCTCCGGCAGGCGTGTTGCGATTTGCGTCTCCTGAAGCTCAGCGATGACGCTGAAGGTGCGAAGGCCCCGCAGCCGGCCGAGAACGCCTCGAGCAAGATCGGGCTCCTTGGGGAGCTTTTGGAAGAGGCGCTGGACGGTGGGCATCGGGTCCTGGTTTTCAGCCAATTTGCCACCATGTTGGGTTACCTCCGGGAATGGCTCACGGCTTCGGGTATCGAGTTTTGTCACCTGGACGGATCGACGAAAGATCGTGCCGCCCAGGTCGATCGTTTCCAAAAAGGCGACACGCCAGTTTTCCTGATCAGCCTCAAGGCGGGCGGCGTTGGATTGAATCTTACAGCGGCGGATACGGTGGTACATTTTGACCCATGGTGGAACCCGGCGGTCGAAGCCCAGGCGACAGACCGCGCGCACCGGATCGGGCAAAAGAAGGTTGTCACGGCCTACAAACTCATTGCGCGTGGAACCGTGGAAGAAAAGATCCTCGCGCTGCAGGCCAGGAAGCGTCAGGTGATCGACGCCACGATCGAAAGTGAACAACCGCTCATGCAGGGTCTGAGCATTTCCGAAATCGAAGAACTGCTGCAGTAGGGTCCTGGCGGCGAATGCCGCACCGGAATCAAACGGAAGACCGGCCGGTATTCGGGCTCTCGGTTTGGTGCCGATGCGGATTTGCTGCGAGTGAAGATCGTTGCGGCACGTCAGAACTCTATGGCGAAAATTGCGGTCGTTGACCGTCTTCAAGGTTGGAGTCGATGGGCCGTCAGTGGAACTGCGCAAAACGAGGCGCTTATGGAGCTAGGATGAAGGCGCCCGAAACATCGTGAGAACAACCAGATGGTGAGTCGGGGGATTTCCACAAGTTGTTCACAGAACCCCAAGTCATTCACATCCAGCGGGTAATTTCAAATATAATACAATATATGTCATATAAAATTGCTCCTTGGCACTGTGGCGATGAAACATGTAAAGCTCGCAAATCGCTCCCGAGAAAAGGAACCCCACCGCTACGCTACTATTTCATTCTTGGCGGTGTCGGCACCGGTCGAGGTGTCCTGGAGCGATCAGGACGCATTCCCTACTTGGGCTCGATTTGGGTAATCTTCGTGCCCCGGATGCTGGCGCCGGCCATCAGGCCTTTCTGATCCAAAACACGCCCCAGAGGAAGGATAGTGAGGAAGGCGACCAATGCCGGCGACCCGCGGCTGGGCACCCTTTTGAGAATTATGCGGTCATAGAGGCATCCGCACATAATGCGTCCGGTGTTTTGTATTCTCCAATCGCTTTCGCGATCTCCGCACGAAGCTTTTCCCATCTGGAAGCACTAAGTGATCGAGGGGCCAGCTTGTCGAACATCAGGCGCAACGCGACGAGCATCCGTTCTGCCGATTGCCGTTTTTTGCCTGAGGATGATCGAAAATGCGACAATGCGATTTCTACTGCCTCCAATCCATCGGCAACGGGCAAGTTTAGGAACATCAAGAGTTCTGAATCTGTAGGCATAGACCAAGATTGTGTCATCGAAAGAGACTCCACCAACCTGCTTGCATTTCTCCCCTCCTACGCTTTTAGCACGACACATGCCACGAAAGCTCACGGCTCATCCGGAATTGGATCCAGACGAGCATTCCAAATCGTCGGCTCATGCCAAGCGCAATATGGCTGCGATCCCAGCGGATGCGGCAAGACTTCCGCAAAAATCTTCTGAAATCCCCCTTGCCCGAAAACGGTTTCTCTGCGATACGTCACGCCCGCCAAAAATCCGGTGGTTTTTCTCATGCCAGCGTAGCTCAGTGGTAGAGCAGCGGTTTCGTAAACCGCAGGTCACGGGTTCAAGCCCCGTCGCTGGCTCCATTCAAAATCAGCGCGGAAGGATTGTGCCCAGGCGGCACAGATTTTGCGATTTGGGCCCTGTATGGATTCAGAGAACGAAAACGAAAGTGAGCTCCTTCCGCCGATTGACGCCGCCGAGCATTCCTGCCGCGCGTGCGTCTTCTACGACTTCCCTGACGACCGCGTGCAGGACGCCAATGGGATCTGCCGCCGGCATGCTCCGCATCCAGCGCTCGTTCCGGATGATGCTTCGGATACGGCATATTTTGCCGAATGGCCGGTGGTGGCTTGGAATGATTGGTGCGGAGAATGGCAGCCATTCGCGGATGGCGAGGAAAAGGAGCCGACCGCAGAAGTTTAAAACAGTGACAATACGCGGTATTGACTCCCCGCTCTGGACAAGATGAATGATTTGTCATGGACCTCTTTAAACCATCGGCGCCGCCGATTCCGGGTGCCGCGGCTGCTTCCAATCTAAAAACTCCGACGGGCGCCAATCCTCCTCACCAACTCCAGATCTACGTCCATTCCGTTTCGCGCCACGCGACGAATGAGAGCCTGCAAAGAACTCTCGATGAATGGAAAAATTCTCTACCGCAGAAATACATTCATTCCGTAACTCCGATTCCGGTGGAAATCGGTACGCTGCTTCTCTTTATGTATTCCGTCGAGGGTTCGTAGCGGACTTCCAGGACCGCCTTGGATGGGAGTCGGCGATTCTTGTGGCTCTCTTTTTTCTGGAAATTATGGGCCGAATCCGGCAACCGTCTCGTGCCTTCGGTCATCGGCAGATTTTTAACGCCGATCCAAATTTCACCACCCTGTTTTCCATGTCCATCGCTGAAACCCGGTATTGCGAATCATGCCGCGCCGAACGCACGTTCGAGAGGCCAGTTCCGAACCATCGGCTGCATCTTTGCTGCCACCATCTTTCGGGTGGCCTGTGGGGTGTGGCCTGGGCAGCCGTTTCCATCTACTGCCGGATGGCGATACCGACCTGCCGAAATTGCGAAACGACCCGGCGGGTGCGCGAAACCCGCCGTCTGATGATCGGCAGCCAGTAATCGTCTGGTGGCCCAGCGCAGACCGCGAGCTGATCAGTTTCTCGAAGGATCGTCCGGAGCTTCGGCGACAATCCGCAGCATCGGGCCGAACCCGCTGAGCATTTCCCTCCACAGGATGGAACTGCGCGACGGACTAAACAGATCTTCTTCCGCCGGCTTCACCAGCCAGGCATGCTGGGCGAGTTCACCTTCGAGCTGGCCTTTGCTCCACCCGGCATAGCCGATAAAGGCTCGTACGGAGGCTTCTTTCTCTTCCAAAACCTTCTCCGCTTCATCCACGCCGATATGGTGGCGACACTCCATCTTTTGCGTATCGGAGTGCCACCGGAAAGACGCGAAAATGAGCTGGTCGCGTGAGACCGGGCCGCCGAGCAAGACGGGCACATGTGAAAGCGAACCCAGATCGCGTTCCGGGAGGACGTCGGCAACGGTATGGCCCGCCGGCCGATTGATGACCAAGCCAAAGGAGCCCTCCTCCGGGCTGTTTGCCGAAATGAAGAGGACCGTCTTGCGAAAGTTGGGATCCAAAAGCCCGGGATGAGCGATCAGCAGCGAGCCGGCGAGGCTGAGCGAAGAAGAACCAAAATCACGCACGCCCTAAAGGTAGCGGCTCCCGGGCACGGTGCCAAGCGGCGAAACGCCGAACGCATCAAAGTCTGCTGCGGAAAGGGCAAATCCTCATTCCTAAATCAAACATCCTCCAGTAAAGTTCGCGATTCCATGTCCAGCGCAGCTTCCGAACCACTCATCATTGCCGGCCGTCAGTTTCGTTCCCGACTCCTCCTCGGAACGGGCAAGTTTTCCTCGAACGAAGCCATGGCAACCGCGCTCGAAGCAAGCGGCACGGAGATCGTGACCGTGGCGTTGCGCCGGGCTGACCTTTCCGGAAAGCACGACCCATTCGCCAATATCCTCGATTTCATCGATCCGAAGAGATACCTGCTGCTGCCAAACACGAGCGGCGCCATGAATGCCGAGGAGGCGATCCGTCTTGCCAGAATGGCTCGCACCGCCGGCATTTCCGATTGGGTGAAGCTCGAGATTCATCCCGACCCTCGCTATCTCCTGCCCGATCCGATCGAAACTTTGAAGGCGGCGGAGGTTTTGGTTCGGGAAGGATTCACGGTGCTTCCATATATCAACGCCGACCCGGTCCTGGCGAAGCGTCTGGAAGATGTGGGAACGGCAACAGTCATGCCGTTGGGTTCGCCGATCGGCTCGAATCGAGGAATCGAAACGCGCGCGCAAATCGAAATCATCCTCGACCAATGTACGGTGCCGGTGGTGGTGGATGCCGGGTTGGGCGCGCCGAGCCAGGCTGCGGAAGCGTTGGAAATGGGAGCGTCCGCCGTCCTGGTCAATACAGCGATCGCCATTGCCGCGGATCCGGCGAGGATGGCGACAGCCTTCCGAATGGCGGTGGAAGCAGGACGCATGGCTTTCGAAACCGGGCTCGCGGAACAGCACGAAAACGCCTCCGCGACTAGTCCCCTCACCGGTTTTTTGAAAGCTAGTTGACCGCGGGGCGAAGACAGGGCACAGGGGCAGCGTAAAAAACCTTAACTCCACCCCACCCCGCTCCCTGAATGACTCGTTACGAAATCTTTAAGAATCTGCTCTGGCCCGGTCAGGTAAAGGACTCAGAGGTTGAAAACCGTCTCCAGGCACTGACAGAGGTTGTCTTCGACCTGCTCGCGGAAGTGGAAGCGCTTCGGGAATTGACCATTCGGAACCAGGGCGGCCAAACCGCCGGCAAGGAAAGCGCTTACGGGCGGGCGTACGAAGATACCGCGGTGCTCATGCACGACTCCGGCGGTCCCACCTCTGGCATGCAAAAGCTGATCGAGCGTTTCTATCCGGAATTTGAAGAGACCGTCCGGCCGGGCTGGGCGGAGAAGCGGGCCTGGAGGGAGTGCCTCATGATGCAGCGCCTTGGGTTCACCGAAGCGCAAATCGCGGAGTACAAACGCACCGCGCTTCAGGTCGAGCATCAGCCGTAATTCCACCGGCGGGCATCGCGCGATGCCTGTGTCGGTCATAAGTAGGCGCAGATCTTCAGGAACATTGGACGAGAACCTGCTATATCGTTAATAGTCCCAGCCGTGTCTTTCTTCGAAGTTCGCAATCTCAAGACCTATTTTCCCGTCCGCACCGGAGTGTTTCGCCAGCACACCGATGATATCAAGGCGGTCGATGACGTCAGCTTCACTGTCGAAGCCGGCACCACCGTGGGCTTGGTGGGCGAGAGCGGTTCGGGCAAGAGCACGATCGGGAAGACAATTTTGAAACTCGTGCCTGCGACTGCGGGCCAGATTCTGCTCGAAGGCCGCGACATTCTCCCGATGAGCGAGAACGAGTTTCGCCCGCTCCGCCGGGAGATCCAAATGATCTTCCAGGATCCTTTCGGTTCACTCAATCCCCGTCACACCATCCGGCAGATCGTCGCCGAAGCGCTCGAAATCCATTTTCCTGAAATGTCACGGCAGGATCGACGGGACCGGGTCGCGGAACTCATGCGGCAAGTCGGGCTGAAACCGGAAATGATGGAGCGATATCCGCATGAATTCTCCGGCGGCCAACGCCAGCGGATCGGGATCGCGAGAGCCCTGGCGGTGAAACCAAAGTTCATCGTCTGCGACGAACCGGTGAGCGCGCTCGATGTAAGCGTTCAGGCGCAGATTGTGAATCTGCTCCAGGATCTACAGGAGGAGTTAGGGCTCACTTACCTCTTCATCGCGCACGACCTGGCGGTTGTTGAGCACATCAGCGATCATGTGCTGGTCATGTATCGGGGAAAAATCGTGGAAAGCGCCAGCGCCGAGGCGATCTACGAAAATCCGCAGCACGAATACACTCGAAAACTCCTCGCCGCCGTGCCGCAATTCGACAAACAGCTTTCCTCGGCGGACAGTCTTTAGTCTTTCTCCATAGCCATCCATGACGCCATTTCTCCGCAAGCTTCTCGGCATGAACTGGCTGCTGCTCGCCCTGGCGATCGTGATCAGTGTTTGCGGCATCATCGCCATTTACAGTGCTTCATACTTTCGCACGGACGAGTATTGGCACAAACAGATCACGTGGGTCACGGTTGGACTGGCGGTTTTCCTCATTATGAGCCTGATCCACTATAAGTGGGTCAAGTGGATTGCCCTGCCGATGTACCTGGCCAGCATCGCCCTGGTGATCCTGACTTACACTCACCTGGGTGAACAGCATGGTGGCGCGAAATGCTGGCTCCGCGTACCGGGCGTCGGCACGTTCGAGCCTTCGCAGATGGCGGTAATCGCCGGCGTGCTCACGGTGGGATTATTTCTTTCCCAATTTCGCAAGCTGCATCCGTTTCTAAAGCTGCTCTGTACAGGAGCGATTGTCGGCGGGCCGATGCTGCTCATCTTGAAGCAACCGGACATGGGGATGACGATTGTCTGGTGTCCGGTGATCTTCTCCATGCTCTGGGTATCGGGCATGCCCAAGCGCTACATGATCATGATCATCCTCGTCGCGCTCTGCGCGATGCCGGTGGAGATCTTCTTTCTCATGAAGCCGTACCAGCGGGCACGGATCACGTCGTTTGTCGATCCCGGAATCGATCCGCTGGACACTGGCTGGGCGATCAACCAATCGCTCATTGCGGTCGGTTCCGGCGGTTTCCATGGCAAGGGCTTCAAGGCTCCGAATTCACAGGTGGAGCAAGGGTTCATTCCCAGCACCACGGTGCATACGGACTATATTTTCACGGCGATTTCTGAGCAGTGGGGATTTGTCGGAGGCGTCTTTCTGATTTCGCTTTTTGCGCTGCTCATCCTGACGTGTCTTTTTACGGCACACCAGTCGGCGGATGAATTTGGGATGATCATCGCGACCGGATTTGCCGCGCAGTTATTCTTTCACGTGTACCAGAACATGGGCATGACCATCGCCCTGATGCCCATCACCGGCGTTCCGTTGCCGATGGTGTCCTATGGCGGCACGTTCCTGATCATGGTGATGTTCGCGCTGGGTTTGGTGAATAGCGTCTGGGTGCATCGCAAGATGCTTCCGAAGGCGATGTAGAAATGGCGTCAGGCCTACGGTTCGGCCTCCGAGTTTCCGCCGCTAAAATCGGTACGGTTGCCAGGCGCTGTAAACGAAGTCTTTGTCCTTCGCATGCGCGTGGCATTCCGCGCAGCTTTGTTCGCGTCCGATAGAAAAACCCCCGGCCTTGGCACTGTAAAAGTATTCCCAATCGCCCTGCTCCGGCGCGTAGCCGGCTTCCCGCTTGATCATCCCACCGACACCCACGACCGCATCGCCCCGATCGGAAAGCTTCTCTTTTACAAGGATCGATCCTTCGGCGAAGCGGCCCGCATGGTGTGAAATCGCGTCGAGAGCAACAGGGTTCGCATAGATGTGGACCAGAGCGTTGTGATGAGGGCCCGTCATGGCCTTTTCGCGCTCGATCAATGCCGGCTGAGGCGATGCGCACAGGATGGCGGTGAGCGGAGCAACCTTGTGGGGATTTTTCGTTAACCGTTCGAAGGATTGATAGAAACTGAAGACGCTTTCCACGGTGACTTGCGGCACTGATACCTGATCCGCACCAAAGACAATCACGGGAACGAGAACCAAAGCGCGCGCCGCGCATTTCCGGAAAGGCGTGAGGATTTGCATGCGTTCAACATATGCATGCTTGAAAGCGTTCGTATCAGAGGCGCGTCAGAAGTCTGTCAAAAAGATGTCATGCAGCACGGCATATAGTGATAGCCACTGACGCCGAAATTAATGCCGTTGAATGTTGGTAGTCTGGCGCTGGGAGTTGGGTGTTCTCAGCGGCTAAGGCAGGTCAGTATCCCATCTGCGCTCCAGTTCGCCGACTTACTACGCGGTCTTTCCCTTCGCCGTTTGCTCCTGCTTGCGTACATACACCGTCCCCCACCCGTCTGCATGAGTAAATAGCGCTTTGACCGTCACCTTGGCTCCGTTCTTTGCCACGGGAAGACGGAGGGAATACATCGTGTTCGCTCCGGAAATGGGATTGCAGGAATGCAGATCGCTCGAGACTTCCTGCCCATCGACAAAGACCCGCACATTCATCACGCGCGGGCTGGAGTAGCTATTGTATTTGAAAAGCACGAAGACCGGCCCGGCTTGTTGAAGCTGCTTGGTCACGTCGAACTCCATCTCGTGCCAGCCATCGGTGACTTCCGGTGCTGCCCTGATTTCCTTGCCGCCCCAGCCGCCAACGCCCGCCCAGTCTTCCTTGTTGAAGATCGCCACCGGTTCCGCGCGAGCCAGCACGATCCCGGCGCTATCACTGCTTCCCGTGGCTGTTGCCTGGACCGTGTACTTGGCTCCCGCTTTCGGCTTGGGAAGGCGCAAGGTGACGATCGCCGGACGGAGCGCGTTGTCGGCTGTTTCCGCCTGGGAGTCCACACTCAATTCCTTGCCGTCTTCCAGCAAATGGACGGATTTCACGGCCAGCGGCGCGCCGGCCGCCCATCGGAAATTGAGGTGAAGCGAGTAATCCCCGGAAGCCTTGGCCAGGAGTGAAGTGATGTCCCATTCGACGTTCTGTTCGCTGCCGCCGGAGAATTTGCCCGGCTCCCATTTTCCGATCGCGCTGCCTTCGCGGAAGTCATAGCGCGAGAGCAGGCCGAGCAGGCTATCGATGTGGCCGGGATCCAATTTCTTCACACTCTCCACGCGCTTCCGAATAAGAGCCACGAGATCGGCGCGGGCATCGGCGCTCTTCCGCGTGGCGGACAGAACGGCATCGGCGAGCATTTCGATCTCGCGAAGATCGGAAGCCTTGGCCAGACGGCCCTGAAAGTAAGCGGCGGCTGTCGCGCCGGCTTTGCCGTCATTGGCGATCAGCGAAAGCCAGGACGCGGAGACGTTCTTAAAGATCGCTGAGTTACTTTCCACGGCGGGCAGGACAGCAAGATAGAGACCTTCCACCGCGGGGCGTTTTGCCACGGGAACGGTTTCCCACGCAGTTGTGCTTTTCGCCGCCAGCACATCCTTAAGGCTTTTTTCGGGAATACCGATGTCGGTCAGTTGCCTGCCAAACCAGCCATCCCAACAATCGTTTAGCAGATCCCACTGTTCGCCGGATGGTACGCTGGTCAATTGCCGGGCGACGGCGGCCGCGTAGGCGGCCCGCTCCTTGTCCGTGTAGGAAGCGAGCACCTTCTTCGGTTCCACCGCGGTGAGGAGATCGGTCATGGCTGCCGGATATTTTGGAAACGCCGCCGTGATTTCTGCCGCCATCGTGCGCCAGTCTTTATTCGAGGCGCGGTCCCATCCACTCGCAGCGTCGATTCTTTCGTGCCAGGCCTGCCAGTGCATCGGGTCCGCCGCTGTGGCCAGCGACAGGACTTCATACGCGGCATGTGCATCCTTTTCACGCCAGACCGAGGCCAGCCAGCGCAGCCGTTCGCATTTGGCAAATCCCGGAGATTCCACAGCGGCGCTCACGAGATTGATATTCGCCGAAAGATGGCTGAGCCAAAAGGGCTGCTGATGGGAGTCATGCGTTTCCATCCAGCCACTGACAAAATTGCCACCGCTCCACGTCTTGTCATCGCTCTTCCAAACGTAGGCACAGTGGCCGGGTTGCCCCACGGTAAATGCCGGAACACCGTGGGCATTCGTCACCGTCATGTTCATGTGTGAGATGCCGCCGCAAACGCTCCCGTACTCCATGATATTGCCGAGATCGTTATATTTCCGGTCGAAATATTCCGGCCCCTGCACCGTTTGTCCGCGATAGTTATCGAGGCGATAGGACACGAGTGAATGCCCATAGTTGCCGACGGCTTTCTGATCTTTCTTATCCTTCGGCGTGACATCCTGGGCCCATTCCAATTCGTCATTGCCTCGGCCGTCTGCATGAACGGTGAGCGCCAGTTCGAAAGGAAGCGCCTTTTGAAAATACGGGACGAGCTCCCCCGCTTTCTCGCTTTCGCGATAGAAATCGTACCGTTCCTTTGGAGTGGCGTGCGCCCTTGGTGCCGAAAAGGCCGTTGCGCAGGCTTCCGCCACACGACGCCATAAACCAGGGTCACGCGAGGCGCCGTCGGCGTACCAGATATCGCGCCAGCCTTCGAGACCATAGGTCCGCTTGTCACTGATCTTCAGGACGCTCGTGATGTTCAGGTATTCCTCCAGCGCTTCACGATTTGTGAGCAGCCATTGGAGAAATTCCGTTCCCGAATTGCCCTTCGCTACAGTGGCTAGAGAGGCGGAGTCGCCCGCCAGCACATCATGCAGAAAACGCCACTGCGCAACGGCCAGGGCCACTGCCGGTTGTTCCACTTGCGCGGCGACGCCAACCGACGCGGGAACCTCGGAACGTAGGCGATCGGCAATGGAATCGCGGAGGCCTGCAAAGTCGCCTTTCGCAACGGCATCGCGCGTGAATTCGGCCCACTGAGCGGGCGGAGCCGTCAGAGCCGGAGCCCCGAATCCCGCGGCCGCCGCGAGGAGCAGAACTGCAATTGTGCAGGTGATCTTGATCTTGGGAAGCATGGGACTAGTCAGTGCAGCAAGTTAGTAAGTCATTCCGACACGACGGCGACACGAAAGCCGACTGTGCCTTCTTTAAAACCGTTTTGAGAGCCGAATGCTGGATCGCTCCAGTTTCGCGCGGCACAGCGTAATTTGCTCTTCGCATCGATCCATGCGCCGCCCCGCTGGACACGAAATGCGAGGTTGGCTTTCACCGGATCTTTCGAGCCACACGGATCGGATGCTTCACCGCCGAGATAAGGCCCGATCCAGTCGAGCGTCCATTCACGAGCATTTCCCAGCATGTCGTAGAGTCCCCAGGCGTTCGGTTTCTTTTTCCCGACTGGCTGAATCCTCGGCATATTCCCGCGATTGAAAGGTCCGGTTGTCTTCACATACCACGCGATATCAGTCAGTGCGTCATCACTATCGCTCACATAGTTTCGCGAAGCGGTCCCCGCGCGGCAGGCGTACTCCCATTGGGCCTCGGTCGGGAGCGAATACTTCAGCCCGGCGGGTAACCGCCCTGCAGCGCGCTCCCGTTGCGTGAGCTTCCGACAATATTCATTCGCCTGATCCCACGTGACGTTCACCGCCGGATATTGGGCAAAGTCGACGCCGCTCTTTTTCAATTCCTCCGCGGTCTTCTTGCTCCAGGGATCTTCCATGGGTCCCATCAGCGCTTCGTATTGGCCACGCGTCACCTCGGTCTTGCCCATCCAGAAAGGCTTCGTGATGTGCACTTTGGTCTGAGGTCCTTCTCCCGATGTGGGATCGGCATTACGCCAGGCTTCCGAATCCGGGCTGCCCATGAGAAAGGTTCCCGCCGGAATCGCCCCGAGTTCGATCCCGAGATCCGCCGGCGGCTTCGGCTCCGCGCTTTGTCCCGCAACGATGAAGAAACAAAGGAAAAGCGCGCCAGCAACGAGCCGAATAAGAGAATGAGGGGCGGGAGGAGTCATCGATACAGATATAATCGTTGGACGACACCACCTATTTGACATTCATCGAGGCCTTCTTCAAGTCACATTGTCATAAAGCTGCGCAGGCAATTGCTCGCATTCCGGAGCCGAGGAGCGGCGCTGGCTTACACTTCCCGCTTCTTCCTTTCATCCGAGACCTTCTTATCTTTGTCGGTCGCCCGCCAGAGGTACCAGGCAGCCGTGGTTCGAAAAGGCCTCCAACGTTCACCGTAAGCCAGCAATTCCTTGGGACGTGGCATTTCCGGAAGATCGAGGGCGATCTTGAAGCCGCTGCGCACGCCGAAGTCGTCCACCGGCAACACGTCGGGACGGCCGAGCTGGAAGATGAGCAGCATTTCCACGGTCCACCGCCCTACTCCGCGCACCGTGACGAGGCGCTCCACGATTTCGTCATCGGAAAGGCGATCAATCTTCCGCGCGGTCGGAATGACTCCCTCCATGGTCTTGGCGGCGATGTCCCGAATGGAGAGAATTTTGGCCCGCGAAAAGCCGGCACCGCGGAGCTGTTCATCGGTAACGGTCTCGATGTCTTCCGCGGACGGGAACCGTTTTTTCGGGAAAAGCGCCTCGAAGCGCCCGAGAATGCGCTCAGCCGCTGTCCCATTGAGCTGCTGATGAGCTACCGCGCGGACAAGCGATTCAAACGGCGACCGACGGCTCTCTGGTGCAAGGAGGCAGTCGCCCACCTTGCGGATCAATTTGCGCATCACGGGATCTGCCTTGGAGAGATGAGCGAGGGTTTCCGGGTTCATGTGAAAAGACGATGCAATGCTGGTGGTGGAGATTGCAAACTCGAGCCGTTTTTAAAGCCCTGACAAGCCGCCAACGCAGAAAAATCTTACGCTTTCGCCGCTTTTCCCGTGCATCCTGCGCAAACCCGGCGATGGTAAACCCCGATGCCCCCCGTAAGCGTTCGCCCGACAAACGATGACCGGTATCTCCGGTGGATTGGCGGTTTTCAATTGGTGAAAGGCCTTCTTCTTCTCGGCTTGGCCTTCGGGATTTTGAGCTTTCTGCACAAGGATCTCGACGTGATTGTCGGCAACTGGATTGCCGAGCTTGGCATGGACATGGAGAACCCGCATGTCGTCACGCTTCTGGAAAAGCTCGATCTGATTACCGATCGTCAACTGGGCCAATGGAGCATCGTCACGTTTTGTTTTTCAGGCGTTTTCCTGACCGAGGGTGCGGGTCTGCTGCTTCGGCAGCAATGGGCGAAGTATCTTACCGTGGCGGCGACCGGTGTGCTCATCCCGATTGAGGCATACGCGATCATCCATCACTTCAGCCTGCTGAAACTTGGGGTGCTGATTGTGAACCTTGCGGTACTGGGCCTGCTCGTCGTGCAGCTCCGCCGGGAACACCGGCATGCGAAGCCGATGGCCTCCGCGATTCAGTCGAAGAAGGAAAAGGTGAGCGCGGCTGCTTCATCGTTTGCTGCGGGACTTAGGGTTCCGTAGGCGCAAATAGTGCGCTGTTTGTGTTCACCAGCTACCTGTTCCGGCGCTATCTTGATCTACCGAGCAACAAAGCCTCGAGTTGCTGCGGGCTGCAAGCCCGCTCTCCTTTCCGTCAACGATTCTTCGGACGTTGCTCCGTATTACCGACCGCGAATACATCCAGACGCAAATTGTTCTTATTTGTCTTTGCTCAGCGAAAGGAACGTTCCCGTCCATTGGTAAAGACTCTTACCGTTGGCAAACGAATGGCTGCCGTTGAGCGGATCCGCCACCACCAGACTGCCGTCCTTCGAGATTAACGCGATGAAATGGTTTTCGCCGCCAGGAAGTATCACGCTGGCGATGGCGGGCAAAGGCACGGCGTCGGGAGATTGATGCGCATGAAAGACAGCAGTCGCGCCGCGATGCCGGGCGACCCTGGCAAGATCCGCAAAGAACGTCCCCTCTTGTGAGGTATTCGCATCACGGGCCAGATCACTCTCCGTCGCTGACATCCCCAAAATGCGGAGGCAGGTGGCAAGCGAGGCTGGACCGCACGTTGCACCGGTTGTTTGGAGGCAGACCTCATAGTCCCACGAGTCCTGACCCGAGGGCGTAAATGGATGGAAGATCTCACTCTTCCGATTACCCACCGCGATGCTCAGCCCGGTAAAAATAAAGAGCGGCAGCGCGATTCTGCGGTTTCGGTCTTTGGGTAGACAAAGAGTGGCCGCGAGCGCGCTGCCCGTAACCAATCCACCCACAGCCCCAAAAACGGCACCAATCCATTCGCGGGAGAGAAGCTCGGCCGCCCACACGGAATCTTCGGGCGTGTTGGCGAGAACGATCAATGGCATCGTCATCAGGAATCCGGCGCCACCGGCCAAGCAGGCCAGTTTCAAACGTCCGCGGCACAGTAAAAATCCCAGCAGGGCAACACCTGCCCAGAAACCGATTTCGAGGCCGAAGCTCATCGGTTGCCAGTCAGATATCGACTGCTATTTGGAACCAGCGTCACCCTGGCTAGCATCCCTCCACTTACTACTTACCCACCGAAATCAGGTGGGTGAATGTACGGAGATACATATGCCCACCCGCGACAGCCGGCGTGGCAAATGAACCTTCACCAAGCGGGATTCGCGCGATCTGCTGGAATTTATCGCCGGCGGCTACCACGACGAGGTCTCCCCGTCTTGTGATGTTATAGAGGCGCCCGTTCACCGACACCGGCGAGCCATAGAAAGGACCTTCAACGCGCTCACTCCAGACCTGCTCGTTCGAAGCTGATTTGAGGCACGTGACGTAACCATTCTCCTTCCAAAGATAGAGGCGATCACCAATGACCAGCGGAGTTGGAACATAGCCGCCTGTGCGAACTACTTCATAAGCCTTTTCGGCGGATTTCCCATCCTTCGAAGGCCGCACTGCATAGACGAAACTCTCCGATGTCCCCTCCCCGCATTGAGCAATCACGAGACCGTCGGCGGTCGAGATGACCGAGGCAACGCACCGTTTCGGAATCAGCGTCGGAAGCTCCCAATTCATCTTCCCGGTACGTGGGTCCAGGCTGGTAAGACCGGCTGACCGGGAGACAAGAATGAGCTGTGGCGCCCCACCGCCTGCTGGCTGGAAGAGGCATGGCGTGGAGGCGGTCGAACTGGTGCTGTTCCGCGGCGTCTTCCATCGCTCCTTGCCCGTCCTGGCATCCACGCAGAGCGTGTAACTGCTGTCTCCATTGGGCGCTTCCTGTCCAAAATCCAGGATCACGGAGTCTTCAAAGAGAATGGGCGACGAGCCGGCTCCATGCTGGGAAGTGAATCCACCCAACTCTTTTTTCCACAGCTCCTTTCCATCCTTTTGATCAACCGCCGCGAGCCACGATTGTTCCGGAGAAGTCCACCAGACATAGACCCGTTCACCGTCCACGGTGGGAGAAGCGCTGGTGTATGAATTATCCGCGTGCTGGCGGAAGGTCGGCGCTTCCCACGCATGCTGCCAGGCGATCTGCCCATCCCTGGCGTTGATGGCGACAAGGATGCGTTTGTCGGAATCCGCCGGCGTACAGGTCACAAAGACCTTGTCTCCGGCGATCACCGGCGATGAATGCCCTTTTCCGGGCAGTTCGATTTTCCAATTAAAATCACCTTCTGAAAATTGTGCCGGCAGATTGGGGGCGACCCCGATTCCGGAACCGTTCGGACCGCGAAAACGAGCCCATTCGAGAGTGGGAGCGGCCTGCGACGAAAGTGCAGCCAGGGAGAGAGCACCAAGAAGAATAACAAGGGGGCGCATGCCGAGAGAAAAGAGCGGTCTGCGGCAAAGATCAAGCGCGAGGAATATGCGGAGGGGACTATTCCTTCCCGTCGGACTGTGCTACAGGACTTTCCATGTTGACTTTCACCAAAATGAACGGCGCCGGAAACGACTTTGTCATGGTGGACAATCGTGATGGAAAGGCGCAGCTCACCCGGGACCAGATTGCCCAGCTTTGCGACCGCCATCGCGGCATCGGCGGCGACGGACTTCTCGCCGTTGAACCCGCGGAGCAAGGCGCCGATTTTCGCATGCGCTACTACAATGCAGATGGCGGCGAAGCGGAGATGTGCGGCAATGGCGCCCGTTGTTTTGCGCGATTTGCAAGCAAGCTGGCCGGTAGAAATGGGTCAGTGAGTTTTGAGACCATCGCCGGAACGATCAGTGCACAATTGCTCGGCGATCGCGTGCGATTGCAGATGAGCCAGCCGAAGGATCTGGCTCCGGCGGCGCACCTCACCGTCGCGGGAGTTCCTCTCAGCGTGCATTTCGTAAATACCGGCGTGCCTCATGCTGTGGTGGAAGTCGATGACATCGAAGCTGTCGACGTGGTTAATCTCGGCGCCGGAATCCGCTGGCACGAACACTTCGCGCCCAAGGGCACGAACGCCAATTTCATTCAGCCACTCAGCTCAACAGCTCTCGCAATCCGGACTTATGAACGCGGAGTCGAAGGCGAAACACTCGCCTGCGGCACTGGCGTAGTGGCCAGCGCTTTGATTTACAATCAGCTCACCGGCGCAGAATCGCCGATCGGTGTGCGCGTCAAAGGCGGCGACATTTTGGAAGTGGGCTTTGAGCGAGTTGGGAACGAATACCGGAATGTGACGCTCACTGGACCGGCTGACTTTGTGTTTGACGGGGCGGTGCAGGTTTAGAGCAAGCGGCAGTGTGATTTCAAACTCTCATGGAGAAACGTCCGGCGTTCGAGGTTCGACCTGAGTCCTGTTAGTCTCATTTTTACACGCAGGAGCAGCCTTCAAACGAAGCGGCTGCAGAATCTGTATCCTAATTGGACGTCGAACGTTTCTAACCCGCCATCGAGTGCAGCGCGATACGATTTCCTTCCGTATCGATCAGTATCGCGCGATGTCCATACGGCCCGATCTGCTGCTTCTCGGTGACAATTTTGCCGCCGCCATTTCGCGCTGCTTCGATCGCCGCATCCAGGCGTCCTTCCACGGAAAGATAAATCAGCGGGCCATTGGCCGAGGGCTGATTTCCTTCCATCACGCAGAGACAACCGGAAGCGTTATCATTGGCGTGCGGAAGCAGTCCGAATTCGCATCCTGGCATGCTCTGGATGGAAACAGTTTGACCCAGCACCGCCGAATAGAAATCCGTCGCGCGAGCGACGTTTTTAACAGGAATATCGACCCAGCAAAGAGTGTTCGTGCTCATGGAGAGAGATGGAAGCGCGACGAACCCTGAACTTTTTTCCGGGGCGGACAATCCAAAATATCGCCGCCCGCCCGGATCAGAGCTTCGGTTGCTGGCGTGGTGCGCAACATCCCCCGCCGCAAGCTTTGCCCGAACGCCGTTTATTCCAGGCGCGGAAGACAAAGAAACTCACCGCTCCAGCGACCGCCGCCGAGACGAGAATTTGATCAAGGAGATGATTCATATCAATGGAAGCCAAGAAGCTTTCCCCCCTGAAAGATAACGAAAGAACCAATCCACGCCAGGGCTGTCATATATCCCAACTGGAAGAGCGGCCAGCGCCACGAATTCGTCTCTCGCCGCACGATGGCCAGGGTGCTGATACACTGCATGGCGAGCACGTAGAAAACCATGAGGGCGATGCAGACCAAGGGTGTGAAAACAGGGCTGCCATCGTCCCGGCGCTCCGCCACCATAATATCGCGCAACGGTTCCGTCTTCTCTTTGTCCTCGAGCTCCACGTTGTAGACGATCGACATCGTGCTGACGAAGACTTCGCGCGCGGCGAATGAGCCAATAAGGCCGATGCCGATCTTCCAGTCAAAACCGAGCGGTGCGATGACCGGCTCCAGGAGATGTCCCATGTGCCCGGCTGCGCTCGCGGACAGCGCTTCGGATTGCGTGGCTTGAGGATTTGACGGCTTCGGATACGTCGCCAAAGCCCAGAGCAAAACGGAAAGCGCAAGAATGACCGTTCCGGCACGCCGCAGAAACAAACCGGCGCGCTCCCACATGCGAATGGCGATCGTCTTCAGCGAAGGCGCGCGATATGGCGGTAGCTCGAGAAGAAGCATCGGCGTTTCGCTCTTCAACAGTGTGCGCTTGAAAAGCCAAGCCATGCAGAAGGCGGCAACGAGCCCGAGCAGATACATCGAGAGCATGATGCCCGCTTTCTGCCAGGCACTCGCCACGGGGATGAGCACCGCGATCATCAGCGCATAGACCGGCAGGCGCGCTGAACAACTCATCAACGGCGCGACCATGATGGTCACAAGCCGGTCCTTGCGATTCTCCACAGTTCTCGCCGCCATGATTCCGGGAATCGCACAAGCGAAGGACGAAAGCAGCGGGATGAATGATTTCCCGTGCAATCCGACGCGCGACATCAGGCGATCCATGATGAACGCGGCGCGCGCCATATAACCGGTGTCTTCCAGAATTCCAAGGAAGAAATAGAGGATGAGAATCTGCGGCAGGAAAACGACCACGCGGCCAACGCCGGCAATCACCCCGTCCTTGAGCAACCCGCGAAAATCACCGTCGGGCAGCAGATTGGCTACCCAATTGCCAAAGGCGGTGCAGGCTCCATCGAGCCAATCCATCGGCGTCTGCGCCACCGTGAAAATGAAAAAGAACATCAGCGTCATCGCGCCGAGGAAAACAAGCCAGCCCCAAACCCGATGGGTCAACACCATGTCCAGCCGATCGGAGAAAGAGAGCTGATGATGGTGATCGCCGGGCTTGGAAATCGTGGCCTGGCAGACCTCCTGAATCCAGGCATAACGCACTTCCACTGGCGCCGAGATCGGATCCAGCCCCGCCGTCCTGAGACGCTCTTGAGCCGCCTGCACAGCCTCGACGATCGGCCGTTGGTGCTCGGCCAATTCATCCAGTGCCCGATCATGGAGTGTGAGCAGGAGCAGCGCTTCGGCTTCCGCAACGTCCGGTGAAACCGAAAGCATTGCCGCCAGAGTCGTGGCCTCACGAGAAATGATCGGTGGCATCGGGGCGCGTTTGCCGGGCGCGGGGAGCGGCGTCTTGGAGACAGCCTGCTTCAGTTCGACCAGGCCCTTGCCTTTCGTGGCCACCGTCGGAATCACCGGTACGCCGAGCGCTTCGCTCAGCGCCGGAACATCGAGCATCGCGCCCGCCTGTTCCGCCATGTCGACCATGTTCAGGGCCACGACGACGGGAAGCTGCAGTTCAATGATCTGCGCGACGAGATACAGATTCCGCTCCAGATTCGACGCATCGACCACGCAGATTACAACATCCGGCCGCGGTTCGCCGGCCTGCCGGCCGAGAAGCACATCGCGCGAGACCGCTTCATCGGGCGAACGTATCTGCAGGCTGTAGCTGCCCGGCAGATCGAGCAGGGTCATCTGCTCGCCGTGGCTCCCAAAAAAACTGCCCTCCTTCCGCTCTACGGTTACTCCCGGGTAATTACCCACCTTCTGGCGGAGACCAGTCAGGGCATTGAAGATCGTACTCTTTCCGCAGTTGGGATTTCCGGCAATGGCCACTCTCCGGACAACCGGAGCGACCGACGATGCAGACGGGGAAGCTGACGCTGGTACGGCGACGGACATCGGAATGAAAGAATCGAATCGGAATTAGAGACGAACCACTCGAACCCCTGCCGCATCGCGTTTCCGCAGGGAGAGATGGTATCCGCGGACTTTGATTTCCAGAGGATCGCCCAAAGGGGCAAAGCGGACCACCTGAAATTCGGTTCCCACGGTCAACCCCATTTCGAGGAGGCGCTGCTTCTGCTCGCCGGGAAGATCCATACCGCTAACGCGTCCGCGATCTCCGACCGAGAGCGCGCTGAGAAATTCACCGTTCTCCGCCGTCATGCAGTCACCCGCTCGACCTGCACGTGAGATCCCAATTCCCGCCCGACGGCCACACGGATTCCCATCAAAAGGCAAATCATCGCTCCGCCATCGCTCACCTTGCGCACTTCTCGCGACTCGCAGAAGCCAAGTTCACGCAAACGCACACATTCCGGGCAATTGGGGCAAATCGCCGTGATGCGCAGCCGGTCGCCGCAGCGGGCGTGAGCCAGGGTGAGCGAAGCATTTGTACTCATGGAGTGGGGTCTAGTATGGCTTATTGAGAATAAGTCGCAACTGTTTTGCGCTCTTTGGCAAAATTTTCAGTCACCCCCACTTTTTTGCCTGAAATTCGCCGTTTACTGCCTTTGCTGCTCAGCTTTCCGTTTCAGCGCCGTGAGATCATTCAGCAAGTCGATCTGAATCTCCTGCATCTCAAAAAGCCGCTGCATGACGTCGTTCAGGACGTGGTCCACTTTTTCGTGGAGATGCCGGATCTCGAGTTCCGCCTTGAGATTCACGATGTAGTCGTTTTCCGAGCGCATCCGGTCCCGCGCCTCGACCCGGTTCTGGCTCATCATGATGACCGGCGCCTGCAGGGCCGCCAAGCAGGAGAGCACCAGATTGAGCAGGATGAATGGGTACGGGTCGAAAGATTTCGAGCCCATGATGATCGTGTTTGCCACGATCCAGACAAAAAGGATGGACCCGAAAGAAATGATGAACCGCCAGCTTCCGCCGAACACCGCGATTTTATCCGCCAGCGCTTCGCCGAAGGTTAACTTTCCCTCAAATTCCTTATCGATGTTCTGCGAGAGCAACTCGCGCTCGCGCAGACTCTCCGCCACTTTCATCTCAAGTGCCGACAACTGCCCGACTTCCTCCTCCAGCACGCTTCGCACGTACTCCGCCCGCGCCTTTTTCAGTTCGATCTCAGAAATGAAGTCCTCTTCCGAAAGATTCGGATTCCGGTTCTTGAGCATCCGAAAAAGGTTCGGACGGACGGAAACCAAAGGCACGAGTTCATCCTCTGGGAGTGGCTGTCCGGAGATGATGCAGCGGAACTCGGGCTGTGCGCTGTCGGCTTGTTCGGTTGGGTGATGATGCGAATCCATGCAGGCACTTTTCTTTCCGGACTTCCCGATAATAGTCCAGTCTTGTCAACTGGCGGATCGGTAAAAATGCGGTGGCGGGACTTGATTGCCGCCGCGATTTGATGTCCTTACAGCTTCCATGCGCCTCCTCCTCGTTGAAGACGACAAGAAAATTGCAGGCTTCGTCCTGCGCGGGCTGAAAGAGGAGGGATACGTCTGTGACCACACGCTCGACGGGTCGGAAGGGCTGCACCTCGCGCTCACGGGAAACTACGATGCGGCGATCATCGATCTCATGCTGCCGCATCTGGACGGTTTGTCGCTCATTCGCGAGCTTCGCCGGAACCAGAAGAATACCCCGGTGATCGTGCTCAGCGCCCGCCGCGAAGTGGAGGAGCGTGTGCGCTGTCTCCAGGCCGGCAGTGATGACTATATGGTAAAGCCATTCGCCTTTTCCGAGCTGCTCGCCCGGGTCCAGGCACTTCTCCGGAGGGCTTCGGCAGCCAATGCTGCCGCCGCAACTGATGCCACGAAACTGATCGTGGGCGACCTGGAGCTGGATTACGTCAAGCGCACGGTCGTTCGTGGAGGGCAGAAAATCGAGCTGCAGCCGCGCGAATTTTCTCTGCTGGAGTATCTCATGCGCAACTCCGGACGGCCGATCTCAAAGACGCTGATCCTCGAGCACGTATGGGATTACCATTTTGATCCGCAGACCAATGTGGTCGACGTGCTCGTTTGTCGTCTGCGCAGCAAGCTCGACCGGGATTTTGAGACGCCGCTGCTGCATACCCTGCGCGGGGTCGGTTATGTTCTCAAAACGGCTTAAGCACCTGCGCCGGAGCATCACGTTCCGGCTGACGGGCTACTACGTAGCCATGTTCGTCCTGTGCCTGCTTCTCGGGCTGGCCATGATCGATCGCGGGCTGTGGATCGTGCTCAAGCGCAGCGACCGCAATTTCCTCCACTCGCAGTACAAGGAACTGGCGATCGAATACAAAGAGGGGATCGAGAGCCTGCGGAAGGACAATATCGGCAGCAAACATAGCTCCGTTTCCGCCGTGCGCATCGCGACGCAGGACAATCGCACTCTGGCTTTTTTTGGGCTGGATCCGTCCTTCGGCACCGCGCTGGAGCACGTTCGTTTTTCAGCATCGAAGAACATCTGGACGCAGATTCCGTTGCACTCTGAATTCAATCTCGACGTGACGCAGGGAAAACTCCCCGACGGAAACATCATGCAGGTGGCGCGCACGGATCGCGTGAGCCGGCAAGTGATGCGGCATTTCGAGCGAGTCAGCGCCGGCGCGCTGCTGCCCATGCTACTCCTCGCGGCCTGTGGCGGAGCCTTTCTCGCCAGCCGCACATTGCGTCCGGTCCGGGAGCTGAATGCCGCCGTCCGGACCATCGTGGATACGGGACGGACGGACGCGCGATTGCAGACCGGAAATACCGCGGGCGAATTGCGGGATCTGGTGGCGGCTTTCAACGCGATGCTCGGGCGAATCGACGCATTGATCCAGACCTTGAAGGGCACCCTCGACAACGTGGCGCATGACTTGCGCACTCCCCTCTCCCGTCTGCGCGGCATTGCCGAAATCGCGCTCCAAAACGATTCGAGCCCGCAAGCGTTGCGCGATGCGTTGGCGGATTGCATCGAGGAATCGGAGCGCGTCGCAACCCTGCTCAATACGATCATGGACATTACGGAGGTGGAGGCAGGCGCGATGAAACTCGTGCTGCAACCCGTGAGCCTGTCCGCCCTGGCTTTGGAAATCGCGGAGCTCTACCAGCATGTCGCGGAAGAAAAAGGCGTCACGCTTGCGTCGACTTCGTCGACCGACGCCACCGTACTCGCCGACGCCAACCGGCTTCGCCAGGCCATTGCCAATCTCGTGGACAATGCCGTAAAGTATACTCCACCGGGCGGGCGCGTCCTGGTGAGCGTGCGGACCAGCCGGGGCGAACCAGCCTTAATGGTGGAAGACACCGGCGTGGGGATTCCCGCCGAAGAACAAAGCCGCATCTGGGAGCGGCTTTATCGCAGCGACCGCAGCCGATCCGAGCGCGGACTCGGTCTCGGTCTCAGTCTGGTTCGCGCGATCATGCACGCTCATCACGGGCGCGCCGAGCTTCTCAGCTCGCCGGGTTGCGGATCCTGTTTCACGTTGAGCTTTCCGAACGTGAGCGGCGAATAGTACCCTGTTCTTTATTATCGTTATCGCCATTTACGCATGAACTGCTGGCCCGGTTTACGCGCTTGTTTTAACCCCAACTCGTAGGGGGCGGCCTTAACGTTTATCCGATTCGATCGATTGATAAAAACAGTAGAAAACGACGAAAAAGAGACAGTTGCGATGTAGGATTGAGGCTTACGTAAGCTGCCCCATCCGAACCCCTTCTGAAGATCGATTTTCCAAAAACCGGAATTTCTGTTTTGTAATTGTCCCGAAATTATGTCGTAAGTCCTGATGTTTAATCTGTTGTGCGTAAACCAAACGGCATGACACCATTGCTCGACATCTCTACGTCCGATCGGATCCTCTACTTTGCTCCGCATCCGGACGACGAATCTCTCGGCGGCGCCGGGCTCATTCAGCACGCCGTCCGGGCGAATGCCAGGATGCGGATTGTCTTCGTGACAAACGGGGATCGCAATCCCTGGCCGCAGCGCGTCAAGGAGCGGCGCTGGTCGATCGGCCCTGCCGAGCAGGCACGCTGGGGAAGCCGGCGCCGGGGTGAAGCCGTCGTCGCGATGGAACGCCTGGGACTGTCGGCCAATTCCGCTGGCTTTTTTGAATGGCCAGACCAAGGCGTCCAAGCGTTTCTCATGAAGGCGGACGAAAATGCGCTCCAGAGCATTTGCCGGGAAATCGAGGCCTTCCGTCCCACGTTGCTCGTCCTGCCTTCGCCGGAGGATACACATCCGGACCACAGTTCATTTTACGTGCTCGCCCGTCTGGCGGCCGCGCGTCTGCGCGAAAAGGGCTTTCATTGCCCCCAGCTCACCTACGTCATCCATGCGCCGGATCATCCAGTGACCGGCCACAAGGTCGCCGTGGCGCTGAGTGCCGCGGAAGTCCAACTCAAGCGGGACGCGATTGAATCGCACGAGACGCAGATGTTGAGCCGCCGGCGCTTCCTCGCGCATGCGACACCGCTCGAGAAATTCTATCTTCCTTCCTCTCCACACGTTGAAAGCGCCACGCATCCAATTCGCTCCGCCGTTTTTGAAGACGGGGCATTGCGGTTGATGATCGAGCTTCCGACTTTGCGCCTCATCGGTAATCCCAAACTCCAGATCGCCATCGAAAGCCTCACGGAAGGTCCGGTGCGCTGGACCGTTCCGCTGCCGCATCGCTCGGCGCGTTCCCGCATTCGGTGCGCTATTTCCGGGAATCATGGCCGTCGTGCGGTGATTCGGATGAATGGTCGCATCGCGAATGTGTCGATTCCTGTTTGGGCCGTGCAGCCGGTTGGCAGCGCTTACGTCAAACTGGACTGCCGTCCCCTTTTCTTCGACGTTGCCGGCTGGCATGAAGTGCCGGTAACGGAAGAGCCGCTGCCTGCACCGCCGGCGGTGGTGGGCGGGAAAACGGTGGTTTCGGCACTGCATCGCTAAATACAGCGGCTTCAAAGCCCGCCTGGTTTGCCGTGATTGCAGCAGTGGCAAAGCGGACAACGGAATATAACAAACTCTTGCGAGTAACTTCCGCGTAAAATCTGCCATTTCTGCGGGATAGTCTTCGTCTTGTAACTGAGAAGTTTCGATTTTCTCTCAATGGCGTGTCTCGAGACGTAGAAACTCGACAAAGAAACGGCGGACGTTTGCAAGCGTCCGCCGTGGATATCTAAATTTCAGGAAATGACTTTGCGGAACTCCTTGAGCAATCAGCTTACGCCCAGTGGCCGCGGACCCATGTCCAGTGGCTGTGACGCCACACATAGTGACCACGAACCCAATGCGCGCCACGCCATGGGGCAACGCCAATCACTTCCACCTGCGGTGGCGGCGGCGCACCGCGTTCCACGATGACCTCCCGGTGCGTGTGATAATGACGGTGTTCGACCACGACGTGCTCCACACACGCCGTGAGAGGCATGGCGCAGAGGATCGCCACCGATACCGGCCGGATCAGGGTAGTCGCAATTTTTGTAAACGAGGGACTTAGCATCATAAGGGAACTGGGTTGTTGATGGGATGAGTACGATCCTTTGCCGGAGGAAATTTCCGACATGCCCAACAAGCGAATCGCTGCTACCCTTTAGCAGCTTTCTTGCCATGCTGTTCTTCCTGGGAGCAGCGGGACATGCCACGGCATTGGAGGAGCCCAAGGCGGTGGATGACCGATTGACGGTCGAACTGGTGGCTTCCGAGCCGGAAGTGAGGACACCGACGGCGATCGATACAGACAGCCGGGGCCGGGTTTGGGTGCTGGAAAACAACACGCATTTTCGCCCGAAGAATTACGATGGCCCGCCAACGGACCGGGTGCTCATCCTCGACGACTTTTCCGCGAATGGACATGCCAACCACATCACGGTCTTTGCCGAAGGATTCCGCAACGGCATGGGGCTGCGCGTGCTCCCCGATGGCAGCGCACTTGTTTCGACACGTGCCGAAACATTTCTTCTGCGCGACACGAAAGGCGCCGGGCATGCGGATGATCATGTCTCACTTCTTAAACTGGAGACGAAAGATGACTACCCGCACAATGGGCTCTCCGGCATTACCCTGGATGGTGCGGGACATTTCTTCGTCGGCCTTGGAGAAAATCACGGGCAACCTTGGGTCCTGACCGACGCGGATGGCACAGTGATTCGCGGTTCCGATGAAGGCGGCATCTTCCGCTGCAATCTCGATGGAACGAAGCTGGAGCGTTGGGCCAAGGGTTTCTGGAATCCCTTCGGCCTCACAGTGGACGATGCCGGCCGGCTTTTCGCCCTTGATAACGACCCCGGTGCGGGCTCGCTCTGCCGGTTGCTGCGAGTCGTGCACGATGGAGACTACGGGTATCGCTATCGTTACGGGCGGATCACCGATCACCCTTTTATTTCCTGGTTCGGCCAAATCCCCGGCAAGTTACCGCCCGTCTGTCTCGTGGGAGAAGCGCCGACTGGCATTCTCCAATATCATGGCACCAGTCTTCCCGCGGAGATTCATGGCCAGCTTCTTGGTTGTACCTGGAGTGATCATGGGATCCAGCGACTGCCGCTTTCCGAACGAGGCGCTTCTTTTAGCTGCACCCCGGGATGGTTGGTGCGCGGTGGAAATGACTTCCGGCCCTCCGGAATCGCCCAGGCGCCCGATGGTTCACTCTTCATTTCCGATTGGGTCGATGGCTCCTACGAAGTGCACGGAAAGGGCCGGATCTGGAGAGTCCGAGCCAAGCATCCCGAAACGGCGGAGACTTCCGTCGCGCCGGTCCGGCATGCGGCGACGGACGATCTGTTCGATCATCCCGAAAAACCGGCCACCGTGGACGCAAAGTCTTTTGCCAATTCGCAGGATCCGTTTCTCTTCCATCTCGCCATCGAGGAGTTGTCCAAAGCGGATCAGGCTACTCTGGATGCAAAATTAAAAGATGCTGATCCACGCGTTCGGCTCGCGGGACTTTTGGCGATGGAGCGCGGAGGCAAGACGGCGCCCCCGGATCTCTTCGCCAAATGGCTTGCCGATGCCGACGGCACGATCCGCCGCGCGGCGCTGCAATGGATTTCCGAGGAGCATCTCACCGATCTGCAGCCCAAGCTTGATGCAGCGCTCGCTGCGCCTCTCACCCGCTCGACGTTTGAAGCCTATCTCGCCACGATCCAGATGCTCGTCAGTGGTACGCCAGATCCGAAGGCTACGGTTTCGCAGACGCGCAAGATTGCGCTCGATACGACCAAGCCCGCCGATCTGCGTGCGCTTTCCGTAAAGTTGTTGCCAGTCGATAGTGCCGCGCTTTCGTCTTCGGATTTGAGTACGTTGCTGAACGATTCGGTTGCGGACGTAAAAGTGGAAGCGGTGCGCATTCTTGCGGCCCGGAAAGATGATGCGGCGCAAGCTCAACTCCGCGCCATCGCTTCCGATAACAACGTTTCCTCGAGCCCGCGTGCCGATGCCATTGCCGGACTGGCTTGGTCGGTCGGCAAACCGGAAACGGACGCAACCCTGCGTGAGCTTCTGTCGAACCGGGATTCCGCGGTGCAGCGTGAAGCGTTGCGTGCCCTGCGCGGTCACCTTACCGACGACGAATTCGCTCCATTACAAAAGGAATCCGCAGCATCCGACGATGCTGCGAAAGAATTGCGTGAACAGCTCATGCTCCAGACGCGGGTCAGCCCTGCAGTGCAAAGCCATGGAGCCGCTCCGGAATTTATCGCCCTGGCCACCGTGCATCCGGCGCCGAACCAACCCTGGCCGGCTGTGATTGACGGAAAGGGCGATGCCGCCGCAGGACGCCGGCTCTTCTATCATCCGATGGGGCCGCGGTGCTATACCTGCCACACGATCGAAGGACGCGGTGGCAATGTCGGCCCGGATCTGAGCAGGATCGGACAGCTCAGTCCTTCCGAGCTGCTCGTAGCCATCCGCGAACCGAGCAAAGATATCGCGCCGGCTTTCACCCAATTTTTGCTGAAGCTCAAGGACGGCCGTGAGGTCAACGGCATCGATGCCTTTGAGGACAACAAATCGCAGACGGTCCTCATCGATGCGTCCGGAACCCGCACTCGCTACAATATCTCGGACATCGTCTCCCGTGAACCCCTCCCGATCTCTCTCATGCCTCCCGGGCTGGATAACATGATGACCGAGCAGGAGCTTCGTGATCTGCTCGCTTTTCTGAAGGCGCAGCATGAGTAAACATTCTTTTTGGGGTAATTGGTCTTCCGTATAGGCCCGGAGGGCCGCCGGACAGTAGCTCCGGGCGACAGCCCGGAGATTCGACGATCTTATATCAGCCCCGGAGGGGCGTCGGAAAAAAAGGGTTGCTGCTACCGTTTCATCGCGAACCCATGAAATTGCGTGTCTGCGGCAACGAAGACAGGCACCGTCGGGAATCATGAGTTCCACCCACACGAGCCTGCATATTCACATCGTATTTGGTACAAAATACCACGAACCGCACATCGATCGGGAATGGCGACTGCGGCTGCATTCCTGGCTTGGCGGTGCTTTCCGCACCGCGGATACTGTGCCTCACGAAATCGGCGGGGTTGCAGACCATGTTCATTGCCTGGTCGGTTTTACGCCAAACCATCGAATCGCCGACCTTTTGCGCGATATCAAGTCCAACTCTTCGCGTTGGGTTCGTGAAGCTATTGGACTCCAACAATTTGGTTGGCAGGATGGTTATGGCGCGTTCACAGTTAGCGCATCGCGTTGCGAGAGTGTGCGACGATACATTCAGAATCAAGAGGAGCACCATCGAACGGTCGCTTTTCGTGAAGAATATCTCGAACTGTTGAAACTTGGCGGCGTGGAGTTTGATCCCCGTTTCTTGTAAGCCACGTTATCTTCCGACGCCCCTCCGGGGCTGATACAAGATCGTTCGATCTCCGGGCTTTCGCCCGGAGCTACTGTCCGGCGGCCCTCCGGGCCTGTAGCACTTAGTCTGGTAGTATGTCCCAAATTACTTTCCATTTATCAAGATCTGGGTGCCCGCACTCGTCATGGCGAATCCCCTACAACGGATCAATAATCCCCCGCTTGATCGCCAGAAACACAGCGTGCGCCCGATCCCGCGCATCGAGCTTCGCAAAGATACGGCCCATGAATACCTTCACTGTGGCTTCGGCAATGCCCAGTTGATCGCCGATTTCCTTGTTACTCTCCCCCGCCGCGACTTTGGCCAGTACCTCGCGTTCGCGTGCCGTGATCGCCATGCGGTTTGCGACTTTGTCCAACACAGCTGTGATCTCCGGCGAGAAATGCTCGCCACCCGCGTGCACCTTGCGGATCGCTTCGAGGATCTCCGGGCGATCCGATGACTTTAACAGATAACCTGAGGCGCCGGCGTGAATGGCCGACTGCACATAGTCATCGCCATCCAGCGCGGAAAGCATGAGCACCTTCGCTTCGGGAAATTCCTGCCTCAGAAGTGCGGTTGCCTCGCCGCCATTCAGTCCCGGCAAACGCCAATCCATCACCACGACATCCGGATGATGTTTGCGGTACCGCTCCATCAACTCATCGCTATTCGCGGCTTCCGCCACCACCTTGATATCGCGCTCCGTATGCAGCGCCGCCGCGAGACCGCGGCGGACCATGAAGTGATCGTCGACGAGGATTACCCGGATAGCGTCTCCCGTTTTCATAAATCGCAGGCAGTCAGTGGGACCCGAATCTGCAAACGCGTGCCTTGTCCGGGGCTGCTGATAATATCAAAGGTCCCCTTCATGCGAACGGCCCGCTCGCGCATCCCGGCGAGGCCGAAGGCGCCGAAATCTTTTCGCACCACCCGCTCGGTATCGAATCCTGCACCGTCGTCAAAAATGGAAAGACGGACCTCCTCGAGGCTGTAACTCAACCTGATATCGATTCGCTCCGGCTTCGCATGCTTGAGCGCGTTCGTGAAACCTTCCTGTGCGATACGGAGGAGATGATTCTGGATGAGCACGGGCAGTGAGTGAGGAGTGCCATCCGTCTTCACGATAAAATTCACCCGCGCGGCCTGAGCGATCGGGGATAATTCCTGCTCGATGAGCGTTGCCACGCCGAGCGATGGGATGGCGCCCGTCCGCAACTCCCAAATCGCGTGCCGCGCTTCCTGCCGTGTATGCCGCGCCATTTCAGCCGCTTCGCGCAGCAGGTCGCGAATTCTTTCCGGATCTTCGGTTTCCGCTTCCGCAGCCTGAATGGTCAATCCGAGACCAACGAGATGTTGCTCCAGCGTATCGTGAAAATCCCGCGCAATACGCACCCGCTCTTCCTGGACCATCTGCTCGCTGAGATGCTTTCGAATCCGCTCCGTCTGCGCCTGTACCTGCCGGCGCAAGGCGATCACCCAAAAAAAAGCCAGCACCGTAAGAACCGCAACGGCTCCCAGCGCAATCAAGACCCGCCGCATCGTCCACCAAGGCGGCCGGGCCAGGATCGCCACATCATCCGGTCCGCGCAGCCAGATCTGGGCGCCGAGTGGATTTGCATCACGTCCCGATGCTTCCTTCGGCCTCGCCACACAGACTCCGATAATTTTCACCACGCTGCCTTTCTCCATGACGGGTAAATGTCCAACTCCAGAGGCCGTGTCGAGCCGGGCAAAGAGCGTGACCGATCCCGCCGCAAGAATCAGCGAATCCTCTTCGTAAGTCGTCTGCTGCTCGATCAATGTACCCTCCACCGCAACCAGTGCGCCCTGGTACATATCCGGAATCGTCCCATTCGGATGCAAGGCATCGGGCATGGGCAATTCCGCATAGCCGATGCTCCTGGCAAGCGAATCGCGCAACACGGGCATTCCATTGGTCATGTCCAGCCGTCCGACGACATCAACCATTACTCCAGCGCCGAAGTGAAGCGGTTGACCGGTTTCGACCCAAAGATTTCCCGTGAACCACCCCTGCTCTTTCACGCGCAGGAAGAATCCCCGATCCTTCCGGACAAACGTCACCTGCCCGAGCAAATGGACACGTCGATTTTCCGCATGATCCGGATTCTTGAAAAGTTCGGGGTAAGTGAACGGCCGCTCGCGGAACTGAGCATTGAGGTAGCCGGGATCGGGTGTGCATTCCTCAAGCATGGGAACATAAAGAACAGTTCGGGAAAGCGCACCCGGCTCATTGGCGAAAGTCCCCAGCACTCCGCGTACGCTGACGGGAACGCCCGTGAGATAGTAGGGCAATTCGCGCTCGTTCGCGAAGCCGCAGACCAGGATCTCGAAATTCCGGGTGCCGGTGCGGAGTTGCAGGCTCGCGCGATCGTTGATTCGCGCCACGGAGAGAACCGTGCCGCTTACGGAAATCCACTCCGCGTCGAGTGCGGTATCCGAAAGCTCATCCGCATTCACCTTTCTCGCCTCCGGGAGCGGCTCCCGGCCGAGCCGTTCGATCCGCGGCATGGCTTGCGCCTCGCCCGTCACGATATTCGAGCCGTTCCCAACGGATGCCACGCCAGTCACGCGAATGCGATCGCCCGGGCTGCAATTCCTGGACAATTGCGTCCCGAGATAGATTCCGCCGGTCTGATCGGAGAGAAAGGTTAGAAAGGTATTTGGCTCCGCATAGGTGACGACACCTTCGAGCACCACCGTTGGGTGCTGACCAGCCTCCTCGCGGGTCAACGCTTTCACCTCGCGCACGGTCCTCAATGGCGCCCCCAAAGCTGCTGCGGCCAGCAGCAACACGCCGAAAACGGCGAGGATGGCGGGCCGATGACAGCGAAACATGGCGGCGCCACCATTGCCCGCTGTCCTTCGGATGTCCATGGATTTGCGCCGCATACAACTAAAGCGTTACACGGTGGGCCTTGTGCCGGAATCGTCCTGATTTCAGAGTGGACGAACCGCCGCGTTGGGTTTTCGTCAACTGAACCCTATAGCGGCGTCCCGCCCGATGAAATTGCCCCGAATCACTTCCCTGCCGTCCGTCACTGCGTCCGTCTTTCATACCCTTCTCCTTCTCGTGCCGTTCACTGTGGCCGAGGCAGGCCGATGGGAAACCGTGCCGATTGGCGGTGGTGGTTACGTCACCGGTCTGGCGACGGATGCCGCCGGCAGCGTCTTTTACTGCCGTACGGACGTAGGCGGCGTTTTCCGCTGGGTGCCGGCCCAGAATGGCGCGGATGGTTCCTGGATTTCCCTGACTGATCGGATGGTGCCCGACGCAACGCCCGGGGCGAGCGGTCTGATGAATGTCGAGGGCATCGCCGTCGATCCGAATAACGCCCGGCGACTCTACATCGCCGCCGGCTCATCGAAGGAACTGCACGGCATCTTTTGCTCTGAAGATCAGGGCGTAACCTGGACACAGGTCGAAAACAAGATCCGCACCCAGGGCAATGGCGCCCACCGGACGACAGGAGAACGCCTCGCCATCGATCCGAATAATACAAACATCCTCTGGTACGGCTCGACCCTGGATGGCCTGCAAAAAGGAGTGAAGACGGGCAATGCCTGGAACTGGACGCAAATCCCCGCTTCCTCCGTGCCCTTCGGCCAGCAGAATGCAGGAGTCACCTTTGTCGCCTGCGACAAGAATCAGGGCAAAACAATCGTCTATGCGGGCGTGTTTGATCCTTCGTCCGGCGGAGTCTATCGCAGCGTCGACGGTGGCGGGACATGGGAAAAGATTCCAGGTGTCACACTTACCAAGCCCGCACGCGCCCAGGTCGCCGCGAACGGCACGCTCTATGTCACCGGCGGAACCGAGGGAGTCGCAAAACTTCACCGCGGTGAGGCGTTCACCCAGTTATCCTCGCTTCCGGAGAAAGACGCCAATAGCAAACCAATCGCCTATCACGGCTTGGCGGTGAATCCGAAGGATCCCACTGGCAACACCCTCTATGTCGCCCAGAATTCTCCTGGCTCTGGCATGCTCTGGCGTTCGGTGGATGGTGGTGAAACCTGGACGAAACAGGATAAGACCTTCAACGAAGGTCCGCCGAATTATACCAATCACAAGCGCATGGAGCCTGATGGCACACCGTCCGTGACCGGCTACTGGTTTGGCGCGACCTCCTGTCTGTTGTTAAATCCGGCGAGCCCCAATGAACTGTGGCTGGGCGATTTCTTCGGCGTCACCCGCACCCGCAATGCGCAAGATCTTGGAGGCACTCCCGGCTCCTTTTGGAATACGCTGCAACGCGGCCAGGAAGAGACGGTGGTGCTGGGGCTCAAGACCGCCGCGACTGGAGCGAAACTGATAGCGGGTGTGGCTGATGTCGGTGGTTTTCGGTATGTCGATCTCAAGTCGCGCCCGACCGGCACGGCGGGCAACGGATTCCAGAATCCACACGGCGGAAACAATACGAGCATCGATTTCTGCGAGAAGAACCCGAATGTGTGGGTTCGCACGATCGGAAGTCCGAGCGGCTGGGGCGGCACTGGAGGGGTCTCGAATGATGGCGGAGTGACATGGTTGCGCTTTGGCCAGCTTGCCGCCAGCACGGTGGTAAATGCTCCCACGGATGGTTGGGAATCGTGGGATGTCGGGATCTATCTCGCGACACAAAAGGCCAAGGGAAACAACCTCGTCACGCTAATGGTCGCTTCTTCCAATACTGCGGAGTTCTCGAATAGCGCTCTCTCCTTCCACTCTCGCGAAGCTACCGATGCGAACGTGCATCCCCGACTAGTGATCAATGGCAAAACCAATGTCAGCCCAGTTGCCGATACCACGGTCCAGGGCGCGAATCCGACGATCAATTACGGAAATGCCGCCACTTTGAACCTCGGATACGCCTGGGGCCAGGCGGCCAATAGCCGCTGGGCCTATCTGAAATTCGACCTCAGCAGCATCTCCGGGCCGATTACTTCGGCATCGCTGCAGCTCAACCGCATCGCTTCCACGAATACGATCAAATTCCCCGTCGGTGTCTTTGCCTGCACCGATACCAGTTGGCAGGAAGGTGCTGGTGGCGCCGCAACGAGTCCGGAAGGTGGACTGACCTGGAACACCCGGCTTCCTTCGCTCTCCAATGGAGGCGACGGTAACTCCAAGCTGGGGGATCCGGCGATCGACTATCCGCTGACGAACTATATCGTGGGATCAACCCATCTCTGGGGCGGCCGCATTGCGGTGAGTTCTTCCGATCCGAATATCCTCGTCTGGGCGCCGGTGAATGCCGGACCCCACTATAGCAGCGACCGCGGCACGACTTGGTCCGCCAGCAAAGGCGCGCCCGGTTCCCAAATCGCCGGGATCTATACGAATGGCAACAGCATCGGCATGTCTGGCCAGCCCTTGACCTCCGATCGCGGAAACGGGAATTTCTATCTCGGAAAATTCGGTGGATCCCATCACGAAATCTTCCGCAGCACGGATAGCGGCGCGACCTGGGCCAAGGTTTCGGAAGTGGCCAATGGCAACAGTTACAATCCCCGCACCCCACAACTCGTCGGTGCGCCGGTTTCGCCGTCCTGTCCAAACGGCGGCGATGTCTGGCTATGTGACGACGGCACTTACGGCAACCAAGGCGGCGGCTTGTGGCGCTCCACCGATTCCGCGGCGAGCTGGACGCCAATCTCTGCAATCACGAAAGCAACGGCTGTTTCGTTTGGTAAAGCGGCCAATGGCCAGGGTTATGCCGTGTATGTTGCGGGTACGAAAGGGAGTGTGAAGGGAATCTTTCGCTCCGATAATTACGGCGCGAGTTGGGAGGCGATACCGAGTCCGACTCTCAATGAATTGACGGCTTTTGCCGGTGACCGACAAAACTATAACAGTGTCTTCGTCGGCACCGGCGGCCGCGGCATCATGCACTATGATGGGGGGGCTATCGAGACCGTGCAGATGCGGAAGATTGGGCACCATGCGCCATAGCGGAAGCGGCGTCCTGCCGCTTGAGGGCGCGGGATACAAGTACGGCGTTGGGTTTAAGAAAAAGAAAACACCCAACTCCCAACGCCAAACTCCCAACATTCAACGGTTTCAAGTTCGACGCCCTTGCCGTCAATATATCCGGGAGACGCTGACACAGAAGTGCATTACCCTGCAGGAGTGGGGTAACGAGGGCGAAGAAATGAACGTGAAATACCTAAGTGCGTGGTCGTACGAGAAAGTGGTTCATTGAATGTTGGCAGTTTGGCGTTGGGAGTTGGGTGTTCTCAGCGGTTAGATTAACACCAGCGTCCCGTTGCACCCTATGCACACCAGCGGCGGGACGCGGCTTCCACTATGGGCGCCGTCCCTTACAACAAGCCGTCATCAAATATCCTGATGACGGCTGTCCACCAACCAGCACTTACCGCCGAACACCTACTCACCCTTCGGCTTCGCTTCCCCTGCACCAGCCGGCTCTGCCGTCGCAGGCTTTGTCTCTTCCGCACCGCCAGCCGCCGGATGTTCCGCAGGCTCGCCTTCCCCCTTCTTTTCTCCCTCTGCCTTCTTCTCATGCCCTTCATGCGCCTTGCCTTCGTGTGCTTTTCCTTCACCGCCTCCGGCGCTCTCAGTCAAAGGCACCGGTTCTTTCTGCGCATTGCCGGCCATGACGCCCTCACCAAGGAAGTACGCCCCTACCGCTGCACCGGCCAGTGATACGAACCAGAAGCCACGCCGTTTAGTCAAAACAGACACCGCTGCCAAAGCAATCGCCACCTGGAACAGCGTGACCGAGCGGGCAAACGATTCGTGGATCTCCAGATGCTCCGTGGAAGCTTCTTCGAATTCATGCGCCTTCTCGCTGATGCGCTCCTGGTCCTTCTTGTAGCCCGGAATTTTTTCCGTGTCTTTCTTATCGGGCGTTTTTCCAAGCGCGGTCAGCAGCTCAATCTTGCTGCTGAGCACATTCGATTTCACGCCTTTCGCCTGGTAATAGCTCCACGAATCGCTGGCGCGCATCTGGTCGATCATCGCCTTGTTGTCGTGCACACCGGCGAGGAGCGAAGCGATTGCCGCCATGCCGGCGATGATTGCCGAGCTCAGCGCCACGCCCATGATCCATTTTGCCCCCTCGCCTTCGTGCTCGGCGTGGTGATGCATTTCTTCGTGGAGATGTTCCGTTGGGACTTCAGGCGCTTCCATGTGATGGGGTTGGTTTAGGGGTATGTATTTGAATTTACCGGCTTTATCCGGCGGGAAAGATGGCGGCAGTAGAGCAGCAAACGCGCTGCCGATTCAAGCCCGGCGGCTCAAATCGGCGATCTGCACGCGATCTTTTTACCGGATTTCCTGGCGGAAAAAGTTGTTAACTTCCGCTTCCATCCGACGCCTCAAGCGCCAACACCCCACACAAAATTCACCGGCTTTTCCACCTCCGGATGCAGGCTCTGGTGAACGGGGCAGGTGAGCGCCGCGCGCTCCAGTGCTTCCCGCTGCGGATGATCCGCGGGCAGTGGCAGCCGGATTTCCGCGGCCAGTCGGGCGATGCGTCTCACCGGCACAGCGGTCATGTCCTTCAAAACGGTGACCGTTGTACCGCGCAGATCGATGCTATGACGCTCGGCGAAAATGCCCATGATCGTGAGCATGCAGGTGCCCATGGCCGTCGCCACGAGATCCGTGGGCGAAAAGGATTCCCCTTTCCCATGATTATCCACGGGGGCATCCGTGAAAATTTCCGTCTTGGAAGGATCATGTGTGGCGGAGCAGCGGAGTCCGCCCTGGTAAGTGATGTCGATACGAACGCTCATGTTTCCAATGCCGCTACTCCATGAAATCGCAGGCGGCGAGCAACATCTTGTGCACGCCCGGTTCCACGGCACGCAAATAGGCCGCCGAATCCCGATGCCAAAGGTCGCGAAGCGTGTCCAGATGCTCCTCCGGCAGATCCACCGGGCGTTCCTGCACATCTGGGTCATAAGGCAGCTCGAGCGTGATCATGGCCGGCCGTGAACCGTCCGGATAGGTCACTCCATACCCCGCCCATTGCCCGAGAGAGCCCGGACAAATCGCGTAAGTATGCTGCAGCCGCCGCAGTCCGTGGCCTTCCTCGGTGATACGAAGCCGGTATGGCTTCCGATCCGTTTCATCCATGGCATTCCACATCGCCTCGGCGAGCGGAGTCGACTGCACGCCGTCGGCATCGATCTCTGCCAGCGCCCAGTGCAGGCTTACGATTCTCTTTGGCTGCCAGGTGAGAATGAAATCGCGCAGCACAATGCTTTCCGGTTCGGATAAAGGGCCCGGCCCTGGCGGCTCCAGGCTGTCGGAATTCCAATTCGTTTCGAAATTGCGGTTTAAGTCCACCCCTCGTGCATTATATCGGGAACGCCTTTCCCAGCCGTCGGGATTCGCCAGCGGCAGGATCGCCACCGGTCCTCGCCGTTTACCTGAGCCTCCATGGCGCACGAGGAAATCTTCCAGCAGAATGACGGTCGCCGTCTCGTCGCCGTGCATTCCGCCAATCAAAAGTGTCCCGCTTGGTCCATTTCGATGCTCCGTATGCACGTCGCCGTACATGACAATCTCTCGTTCCTCCACGGATTTTCCAATGCAAAGACGGTTTCCGGGGATTGGGACATCTGGACGATCGAGTCTCATCTTGCTCGTTATCATCTGCGAAGAATCGATGGAGTCCAAACCGTTTCTCTCATGCCTGAAAATCGTCTAAGCTCCTGAGTTCCGCGCGTATGCAACTGAGCCTTTTCACTCGAGAACTTCATCCCCGGCGGGCTTTCCGCATCGCCCGGGCCCGCAAGAACGCCGTCCGCAACGTCTTTGTCCGTCTGGAACGCGACGGCATTTGCGGCTACGGCGAGGCCTCACCAAATGCCTTCTACAACGAGACTGCTGAAGGTGTCGTCGCCAAATTGGAAGGCATTCGTGACGCGCTGAGATCTCTGGAAATCGCCACCACCGAAGACATTTCGCGCGCCTGGGAACGGCTCTGGCCCATGCTCGCCCCATCCCGCGCCGCTCAGTGTGCCATCGACCTGGCACTCTGGGACTGGCTTGGAAAACGAGAAGGCCGCAGCGTTTGCGAACTGGCCTGGGGCGCAACGCCAAAAACCGTCACGAGCTTTGCCACCATCGGTCTCTCCACGCCCGAGGAACTCGTCGAAAAGATCGAGGAACTCCGCGGCTTTCCGCATATCAAGCTCAAGTCCGACAGCTCTGCGGACCGCACTCCCACCGCCCTCATCCGTTCGCGAACCAGTGCGCTGCTCGCCGTCGATGCCAACTGCGCTTGGCTCACCCAGGATCTGGAGCATCTCACCCGGGAACTCAAAGATCTCGGCGTCACCTTTGTCGAGCAGCCTTTCCCTCCGGAAAACAACGGCCAGCTACGACTAAAGCCGCTCCATTTACCAGTGATCGCCGACGAAAGCTGCGTGACTGAAGATGATGTTCCATTAGTCACAAGCTGCTTCGACGGCTTCAACATCAAGCTCGTGAAATGCGGCGGCATCACGCCCGCGCTGCGGATGGTCCGGAAAGGTCTGGCAGCCGGCCGGAGTCTCATGACCGGCTGCATGCTCGAGAGCAGCCTGCTCATCGCGGCAGGCGCGGTTGTCGCACAACGCACGGATTATGCGGATCTTGATGGCGCCTGGTTACTCGGCGACGACCCTTGTGAAGGCTGGCGCTTTGAGAAAGGGATCTTGCACCCGCCGGAAGGTTCAGGATTGGGAGCCATTGTGCCGGATGATTTTTCATAACTACTGCTCAGCGCGGAACCACAAACCCATTGAACGTTGAAAGTCGAACGTTGAACGTTTCCCATTTTTTTCATCGCTACTTCACCAGCCGCACACAGCTCCCCTCACCCACGGTATTGCTCATCCGTGACCTTCTCCATCCACTCGACCGCCTTCCCCTCGAGCCGCTCCTGAATGGCAATATGTGTCATGGCCGTCGTAGCCGTGGCCCCATGCCAATGCTTCTCCCCTGGCGGGAACCAGATCACGTCACCGGGCCGAATTTGCTCGATCGGGCCGCCCCAACGCTGCGCTTGTCCACAGCCCGCCGTGACAATCAGCGTCTGGCCCAGCGGATGCGTATGCCAGGCGGTCCGCGCGCCGGGCTCAAACGTGACACTCGCACTTACCACTCGCGCGGGGTCACTTGCCTGGTGCAAGGGATCGATGCGCACGGAGCCGGTGAAATACTCGTCCGGCCCTTTGCCTGAGGGTTGTGAGCCACTTCTTTGGATTTCCATAGGTTAGATTAGTTAGCTAGCTAGTTGTGTCTATTACAGCGCAATCAACGCCATAGTGGAAGCGGCGTTCAATTATTTCCTCTCGTTACCCACTCCCGTGAGGTAACGCACTTCGGCGACACTCCTCTGTCGGGCGGTGGGAGAATCGCCTGGGTGCTTGCATCTGATTCCTCAATCTTTGCGATGTCGACAATGTTCGCCAACTTTTGCCCACTCAAAGCGCCTCGCCCCGCCGCCTGACACGGAAGTGTCAGCCGAAAGTGCGTACCCCCACGGAGTGGGGGCACGAGGGATAGAGAGCGCCTTGTGCCCACAACGAGCACCTTCTCACCTTCAGCGATCGATCATCTTCTGCATGTGTTCCGGATATCGCTCTCCTTGGGCCGAGAGCTCCGCAGAAGCGCTGTCGATCTCACGGAGATCGTCTTCAGTTAATTCGAGAGAAACCGCTTCGACGTTCTGAATCATCCGGTCCTTTTTCGTCGTTCCTGGGATTGGCACGATCCAAGGTTTCTGGGCGAGCACCCAGGCGAGGGCGACCTGTGCCGGGGTTGCATTCTTGCGGCTCGCAATGTCAGCCAGCAATTCGACGAAGGTCTGATTCGCCTTCCGGGCTTCCGGAGCGAAACGGGGCGAGATATTTCGAAAATCCGACGCGTCGAACTTCGTATCTTCATCGATCTTACCTGTCAGGAATCCCTTACCCAGCGGGCTGAATGGAACAAATCCGATCCCCAGTTCTTCCAAGGTCGGAAGTATCTCTGCTTCCGGTTCCCGCCACCAGATCGAGTATTCGCTCTGCAGCGCTGTGACCGGCTGCACGGCATGCGCCCGCCGGATCGTTTTTACCCCAGCTTCCGAGAGGCCGAAGTGCTTCACCTTGCCTTCCTGGATCAGTTCCTTCACCGCTCCGGCCACATCTTCGATCGGCACCTGCGGGTCGACGCGATGCTGGTAGAATAGATCGATCACATCGGTCTTGAGCCGTTTGAGTGAAGCTTCCGCGACCTCTCTGATATGTTTCGGAAGGCTATTTAGGCCAGCCTGTTTTCCATCCGGACCAATGTGGAATCCGAATTTCGTGGCAATGGCCACCCGCGAGCGGAATGGCGCGAGCGCCTCGCCCACGAGCTCTTCATTTACGAAGGGCCCATAGATCTCCGCGGTATCGAAGAAGGTGACACCCTGCTCCACGGCGGCGCGAAGGACCGCAATCATCGCATTTTTCTCCCCGGCCGGCCCAAAACCAAAGCTCATGCCCATGCAACCAAATCCCATGGCGGAGACTTCCAGTCCGCTATTCCCGAGTTTCCGCTTCTGCATCGTTTGAATCGCTGTCGTGCTCATGTTTATCTGATGTCGTTTATCGTGTGCCCGATGGATTCGGACACGGCACAACTATGGGACGTCGGCGCCTGCCCTTCTCTCGGGATCATGCGCCGCCTGTCGCAATCTTGCGGGAAAAGAAACTGGGAAACCAGTCGGCGACAACCCGTCATGCATGCTCAGATAAGACCGCATGCCGCATGCCGCAGATCGAATTTCGGCGACGATCTTTTCTCAGGCGGTCGGTAGCTCCGCCAATGCCGTTGCTGGCACCAGTGACGAGGGATGAACGACTTTGTTTTCGACGTTCGTTTTCGCAGTAGGCGAAGACGGTACGGACGGGCTGTTTACTGAATGATGACGATCATGCCGCCATCAGCCATGACAATGGCGCCTACGATGAAGCTGGATTTTTCTGACGCGAGGAAGGCGATGACTTCGGCGATTTCCTCGGGTTGTGCAGCACGTTTGATGGGTGCCAGTTTTCCGTGCTCGGTTAGGAACTCCCGGCCGTCGTCGCGAAATGTGTTGAGGAGGTTGGTAACCACATCGCCCGCCCCGACCGCATTCACGCGGATGCCGTGTCCGATTGCCTCCAGCGCAAGTGTGCGGGTGATTTGCGCCAGCGCGCCCTTCGCCGCGGCGTAGGCCGAAATGCCGGGGAAAGTCTGGTAACAAGCATAGGAGCCGATGTTAACGATCGAGCCGGCCCGATTCGGGATCATCACCTTCAGCGCCTCGCGGGAGTGCAGGAAGACGCCGTGGAGGTGACGTCCATGATCGAGTTCCATTCGGCGAGCGTCAGGTCGACGGCATTTTTATAAACGATGCGAGCGGCGTTATTGACGAGGATATCGAGCCGCCCGAAGCGCTCGACGGCTAGCGCGACGGCGTCTTGTGCCACGCTTTCCGTCGCCACATCGCCAACGAAGGGCGCGATGTGCTCCTGGCCTCGGAATACATCGTTCACGATGGGATTAATATCCTCGGCAACGACGCAAGCGCCGCGTGCTTCGAGCAGTTGAGTGGTCGCAAGGCCGATGCCGCTTGCGGCACCTGTGACGAGGGCAACCTTCCCTTCGAGGTCGCGGAGGAGCTGTGGACTTTGGGGATTCATGGACGGCGCCTGGTTACGTTGAAGATTCGTTGATGAGTTGGCCGCCGGAGGTGGCTGGAGTTACGGCCCGGTTAATCGATATAACTGGTTCCTTTCAATGACTGGGTCCTCAATGGTCAGATATGAACCAAAACGTCTGTTTTCGGAAAGCGGACCTTGGGCAATGCCGCATAGGCATCCGATGCCGAGCGATATCCGAGCGTACAAATCACGACGGCACTGAGACCTTTTTCCTTCAAGCCCAAAATGGAATCATACTGCTCAGGTACAAAGCCCTCCATCGGGCAAGCGTCAATACCCAGCATCGCGGCACTGGTCAGCAGATTGCCCAGTGCAATGGCGACCTGCCGGCCGGCCCACGCGCGGAGCGCCGTTTGATCCATCGCTTTGACGATCCCGCCGACTAACATGTCGCGAAACGGAGCGAGTGATTCGACGGTCACTCCGCGGAGTTCGGCGGTCCGCTGGATGTGCGCATCGACATCCGCTTCGCCAAAATTCTGCTTTGCGGCAAAGACCACGAGATGAGATGCCTCCTTCACTTTCGACTGTCCGAATGAAGCTGGTACGAGTTTTTCCCTTTTAACCGGATCGTCGACCACGACAAACGTCCACGGCTGCAGGCCGCCGCTGGATGGACTCAGAACGAGCGCGTCCTCCAGCGCCGACCAAAGCTGGGGTTCGATTTTACGCCCTGTGTCGAATTGCTTTGTTGCGTAGCGCCCCTGGAGTTGTTCGAGGAGTTGTTCAGGCGAAATGGAGTGATTCATGTGCGGGATCGGATTCTAAGTTCTCCGGCCCCGTCTTGCACAGTGCGCAAAAGTGATTGCCGTGATGCAGGATACGCATCACGATTTTCCAAATGCTGCTCCAGCTTCGTTCCTTCATCACTGTCGTCGAAGAAGGCAGCCTGCACCGTGCTGCGGAACGGCTGCATCTCTCGCAGTCCACGCTTTCCCGGCAGATGCAGGCGCTCGAAGCCGAATTGGGCGGTCAACTGCTTGAGCGCACCAGCACCGGCGTGCGTCCGACAAATGGCGGACATGCTCTCGCAGCGAAGGCGGGCGCACTGCTCGCCAGTTTTGAAGGCACCATGGTCGAAGTGCGCCGGCTTTTGCGGGGCGAGAGCGACCAACTGCGCATCGGCTATATAGGCTCGGCTGCTCGCGATTATCTGCATCCCGCACTCGCCAGGTTGCGCCAGGCCCATCCGCAGACCATGCTGCAGTTGCTCGATCTTTCGCCCGGTGAGCAAATCACCGCGCTCCGCCGTGGCGAGATTGATGTGGCCTTGACGGATCAGGGTGCCGAGCTGCTCTCACTCGATTTTTTCACGCGAAAACTGGCGACCGTTTCCAGCGTCGTCATCCTTCCAACGTCACACCCACTCGCTTTGCAAAAGGCCGTTCGGATCGCCCAGCTAAAGAATGAGACGTTCGTGAATGGATTGGACAGCGACATGCCGGGATACAACCGCCGGATTATTCAGTGTTGCCAGAGGCTGGGAAAATTTCGCCCAAAGTTTATCGGTCATCCGGATAGCCTTGCTGAAGGACTGGACCTCGTCGCGAATGACGACGCGATATTACTGCTGCCTCAATTTGTCCGGCATCGTGCCCGACCGGGCGTGACCATGCGGCCGCTGGCGGACCGTGAAGCTACCTGGGACATCGTTGTCGCATGGCAGCGTGGACGAAGAACCGTGGCTTTGCAGGCACTGTTAGATGCTTTTGCTGCTGAAGTACCAAAAACAAAAACGGCCTGACGCGGCCGGAGAAAATGACTGCGGAAAAGTTCAGCTAAGCATGCCCCGCGTTGATTTGCTCAGCTGAAATACGTGTGGAGCGGTAGAAGGGTGGGCGATGAAGTTTCGACAACGCAACGCGGAAGAAGCGTAGTGCAATCGCGCCGCCTGCTCAGCCAGGGGAATGAGTCAGGCGGAGATTGAACGGGATTTACCGAACGTGCTCTTGAAGCTCCTTCTCATCCTTTTCCTGCCGCTTTTCATCTTTTTCCTGCCGCTTTTCTTCGTGACGAATCTTCTCCTTTTCCTCATGCGTCAACGGCTTCTCCGTGGTGGTCGTGGTTGTGGAGTGTTCCTCAACCACTGGCGCGGCACGCTTCACGATCATCCTCGAAACGATCATCCGGTCTCCGTCCCTGGTGTACTGGACCGACACCGGAACCCCTGCGTTGACCTTCTCAATCGTGACCGGAGCGCCCGATTCGTCGACAATCGTCGTCTGCTTGCTGACAAAATACCGGACCGGAGACGGGTCGCTTTCGGTTTTCAGGACGAGGGTCTCCGAAGCCGGTGTGAATTCGGTGATTGTGCCGGTTACCGGCGCGACCTGGACCTGGGCAGCCGTGGTCGTCGTTACTTCTTGCGCGGAGGTTTGCGCGCCCAAGGCGCAAATCCCCGCAACAAGTATACCGCCCCCAATGTGTGACAAACTGTGATTCATAGTTGTGTATGTTATGTTGTTTACTTCTCTTGCTTTGGTTTCGCGGGCGCCCGACGGCAGACGCAATACGCGCCGACGGCAACTCCCGCTAAAGGTCATCGTCACCCCCAGTTATAACGGCTGTGAAATTACAACTCCTTTCCCTCCACTAGTCCCAAGCGCTCTACAGCGCGCTCCGAAACTCCGTGGGTGTCACACCCACCACCCGCCGAAAGACCTGCGCAAAATGACTCGGGCTCGTGTAACCGATTTCAAGCGCAATCTCGATAAGGCTGCGCGAAGTCTCTCGGATCAGTTGCTGCGCCCGTGCAATACGCTCGCGCGTGACAAACTGCAGCGGGGACATGCCCGTAGCCTGCTTGAATACCCGGGAAAAGTGAAACGGGCTGAGTTCCACCAACTCCGCCAGCATCTCTACCGAGATTTCGTCGGCCAGCCGCTCACGCACATAATCCTCCACTTTACGGATCTGGCGAATCGGCAACCCACCGCGGAAGTCCGGCTTCGCCGAAGCGGCATCCATGTACTTTTCCACGAGATACATCGCGAAAAACTGTACGAGTGCGGCGAGTCTTTTCGACTCTCCCGGCACCTGCATGGCGAGCATCTCCGCGCACCCGTAGCATAAGTGTGCCAGCGCTTCATCGCGTCCGAAAAAGTCGATGACTTCCACCTCCTCTGCTTTGCCCGGATACACCGCGTCCACCGCTGCGAGATATTGATCAATCGCGAGGTGGATAAGGATGGAATCGAGCTCTTCTCCAGCACGTGAACTGAAACGCAACTCGTAAGGCGTCCGTGAGCGCGTGACAAAAATATCGCCCGGCTCCAGCCGGCGCGTTAGCCAGGCCTCCCCAACCTCCCGCTCGTGAAATTCCGCCGAACCTCGGATGACGCAGGAAACCAAAGGTTCCGCGGTGGCGGGTACCAGAAACGTATCCACAATGCGCGGAAATCGAATCCGTCGCGCAAACAAGCCGGGCCACTGGAGCACGGCGCTGTCCGCCACCACCTCGCCGGTGGCGTAGCGGGTAAAGGCGGCTGCGGTTGTTCGATCGGGTGTGGTCACAAATCGGTAGGTTGGCGAGGCACAACGAGATTGAGATTAACTGCACGCCACTCCCAACGTCCAATCCGACCAAAACCTCTCGTCACCACCGTACTGTCCAGCTTTACGGGTGAAACATCACATGAATTGACGATTCTGCGGCTTGGAAACACATTCCGCCAAACAACTACCTCTGCGTACGGTTGTTGCCTTCAAATCCCTCCTCCGCCGTGAAGTCCTCCCGCATCGTTTTCTCCGCTCTCGCGCTTTGTTCCACCATTTCCGCCGCCTCTGCCTCCGTCGACGTCAAGGAACAGGACGGCAAGGTGCACGTCGAAATCGACGGCAAACTCTTTACCGAGTACGTTTTTACCGGCGCCCCGCACGTCTACTTTTACCCGCTTATCGGGCCCGGCGGCGCGCGAATGACGCGCGATTGGCCCATGCAGAATACCCCTGGCGAAGAGCATGATCACCCGCATCATCGCTCGCTCTGGTACGCTCACGGCGCCGTCAATGGAGTCGATTTCTGGGCCGAATCCGCCTCGTTTGGGACCGGGAAATCGCATACCACAGGGCAAATCCAGCACGACAAGTTTCTCGAAGTCAAAGGCGGCGAGCAGAGCGGTGTCATTCGCGATCAGCTCAAATGGGTCGCGCCGGATGGCACCGTTCCGCTGACCAGCGTGCAGACTTTCCGGGTATATCAGCGGCCCGATTCGGAGCGCCTTTTCGATTTCGAAGTCGCCCTGACCGCCGGAAGCCAGGACGTGATCATGGGCGACACAAAAGAGGGTTCGATGGCCATGCGCCTCGCCGAATCCATGCGACTCGAACAGCCCAAAAAGCAGCCCGGTCAAGGCCATATCGTGGATGATCAGGGCGACCGGGATGGCACTGTATGGGGCAAGCACGCTTCGTGGGTCGACTATTCAGGACCGGTGAATGGAAAGGTTCTGGGCGTCGCCTTCTTCGATCATCCGCAGAATCCGCGGCATCCGACACGCTGGCATGCGCGCGATTACGGCCTCTTTGCGGCGAACCCTTTCTGCGAGCACGAAATGGACAAAACCAAGGCGGCGGGTGAAGGCGACTTCAAGATTCCAGCCGGCCAGACCGCCACATTCCGTTATCGCATCCTCATCCACGAAGGCGACGCCGATCAGGCAAAGGTCGCCGACCGGTACGCCGAGTACACGAAAGAGGCCAAATAGGCCGGCGCAGGCGCATCACTCCCATCAATCCTTTCCCCTTCCCGCTATGAACCAGAATCGTCGAACTTTCCTCAAATCCACTCTTTTCACTGCCGCCGCGCTTTCCCTGCCGGCTCGCATCCGGGCCGCCGCCGACGGGGCAAACGGTGACATTCGCCTCGCCGTCATTGGTTTCAACGGCCGCGGACAGGATCACATCAGCAATTACCTGAAGCTGAAAGGTGTCCGCATCGCCGCGCTTTGCGACGTCGATCAGAACGTCCTCGATAAAGGCATCGCTCAGCTCAAGAAAAAGGATCAGAATCCCACGGGTTACACGGATATCCGGAAGCTGCTGGAAGACAAAAATATCGACGCCGTCTCGATCGCGACACCGAATCACTGGCATTCACTGGCGGCAATCTGGGCCATTCAGGCGGGCAAGGATGTGTATGTGGAAAAGCCTGTGTCCCACAATGTGTGGGAAGGCCGGCAACTTGTGAAAGCCGCCGATGCTCATAAGCGGATTGTCCAGATGGGCGTACAAAGCCGCTCGGGCTACGGATTGCGCGAAGCGCTCAAGTGGGTCAATGCGGGTAATCTCGGCAAGCTGATCTACGCTCGCGGCCTCTGTTACAAACGCCGGGCCAGCATCGGCAAAGTCAGTGGAGAGCAGCCGATTCCGGCCGGGATCGATTACGATCTCTGGTGTGGACCGGCCGCCAAACTGCCGCTCACGCGCCAGAAGTTGCATTATGACTGGCACTGGGTTTGGAACACGGGCAATGGCGATCTCGGCAATCAGGGCATCCATCAGATGGACATCGCCCGCCGTTTTGTTGGCGAACCCGCACTCTCGCCCAAGGTCTTTTCGGTTGGCGGACGCCTCGGCTATATCGATGACGGTGAAACACCGAACTCGATGTTCGTCTTCCACGACTATGAAAAGGCGCCGTTGATCTTCGAAGTGCGTGGATTGCCGGATAAGACGAACTCGAAGGAGATGGATAAGTACCGCGGCGCCAGCGTCGGCGTGGTCGTGCAGTACGAAAACGGACATATCCTTTGCCCGAACTACAACGACGCCATCGCCTACGATAAAGATGGCAAGGAGATCCAGAAATTCACCCTCAACAAACCAAAAGGCGAATCTGCTGCAGAAGCGCCAGCTCCAGCCACGGGTGAGCATTCAGAGAATCACTACCAGAATTTCCTCGATTGCGTGCGCAACCGGACCCCGGAGGAATTGCACGGCAAGATCCTCGACGGCCACATCTCGAGTGCTCTCTGCCACACGGGGAATATCTCTTACCGCCTGGGCAAGAAGACGAGCCCGGATGAAATTCGCGAAAGCATCAAGGCGAACAAGGAAGCGATGGATTCGCTGCAACGTCTCGCGGCCCATCTCGCGGCCAATGATGTCGATGTGAACGTCGATAAGCTTACGCTGGGCGAGTTTCTGAAGATGGATCCGCAGACGGAGAAATTCATCGGCAACGCCGAAGCCGACAAACTGTTGACCCGTGAATATCGCGCGCCGTTTATTGTGCCGGAGAAGGTGTAAGTCGTCTTAACCGGACATTCGTTATCGGCTGTCGTTACCCCGCTTCGGCGGGGTAACTCATTTTTTGACCGACCTGAGTGTGAACGTGGCCAAGGTTGCGGTATTGCGGTATTCTTAACACAAAGAACGCTGAGGTCGCAAAGGTTCGCGAAGAAGGAAAGACGGATGCCTCCGTTTCAAAATCTTTGCGAGTCTTCGCGATCTTTACGGCCTTTGCGCTAAGAAATCACCGGCTCAAACACCACGAAATGCCAGTGAATGTTCACTTAACCCTGGCTCGCGTCGGGGTTTACTATCAGGCAGACTCCAATCACCATGCGAATCCTCCTCTCCACACTCGCACTCCTCGCGGGCGCTTCCCTCATGGCGGCCCCGCTGCCCCCAGTCCCGCTTTGGCCTAACGGTGCACCTGGTGCACTTGGTACCGGCGACAACGATATCCCCACGCTCACGGCGTTTCTTCCGGACCCCGACAAGGCAACCGGCGCTGCAATCGTCATTTGCCCCGGCGGCGGTTATGGCGGGCTCGCGCCGCATGAAGGCCAGGGCTACGCGGAATGGCTCGCAGACAATGGAGTGGCAGGGATCGTCCTCAAGTACCGGCTCGGCTCCCACGGATATCGGCATCCAGCCATGCTTAACGACGCAGCCCGTGCCGTGCGTCTCACGCGTTCGAAAGCGGCGGAATGGAAGATCGATCCGAAGCGCATCGGCATCATGGGTTCCAGCGCCGGTGGTCACCTCGCCTCCACGCTTCTCACTCACTTCGATGCCGGAAAGCCGGATGATGCCGATCCAGTGGAACACGAGAGCTCCCGCCCGGATCTCGGCATCCTCTGCTATGCCGTCATTACCATGGGGCCAAATACGCACGGGGGTTCCCGGCAAAATCTGCTCGGCAGCAATCCGAGCCCGGAACTGATCGACCTGCTTTCCAACGAAAAACAGGTTACCCCGCAAACGCCACCATGCTTCATCTGGCACACGTGGGAAGACAATGCGGTGAAAGTTGATAACTCCCTCGCGTTTGCCGAAGCGCTGATCAAGAACCGCGTGCCCTGCGATCTCCACGTCTTTGAAAAAGGGCCGCATGGCATCGGGCTGAGCCAGGGAAAGAACGGCGTGCCCGCGGGTGAAGTGCATCCCTGGGCCAAGGATCTTCTCTACTGGCTGAGGATCCGTAATTTCGTGAAGTAAGTAAGCAATCTCTTCGCTGAAACAAAAAAAGGACGCCGGTCACCCGGCGTCCTTTTCAATTTGTACGATCGCTAAAGCTTACTTGGCGACGTCGATCTTCGTGAGAGTGATGATCTTCTTGCCGTCCTTCTCGGACACGGCGCCTTCGGCGGTCACCTTGGCGCTGTCATGGCAGACGTTCTTGTGGAACTTCTTGGCCACGTCGTTGTTCTCGGCGAGATAGGTCTCCGTCTTGCCGTCCTTGGTCACCTTGATAGCAGTCTGGCAAGCGCTGGCTTCCTTGAGTTCGCACTTTGCGCAAACGGCTTCGCCTTCGAGCTTCACATCTTCCGCAAAGGCGGGAAGAGCCAAAGCGAGAGCGAGGATGCTGAGGGTAGCGAGTTTCTTCATGATCTGATTTCTGGGTTTGGTTTCGTGGGGAGCGCACGAAGTGCGCAGCCTTCCCCATATACGCCGCTCAACGCGGAAAGTGTTGTACAATTTGCAAAAAATTGCTTCCGCGCGCTTCCGGCGAGAAACCGCCTAAGAATCAGTCTTCGAAGAGGGTATCAATCTTCTCAGCGACTTCAAAGTCGCGATCGGTGAGGCCGCCTTCCGCATGTGTGGAAAGCTGAATCCGCACCTTGTTATAGCGTATGTCGATGTCGGGATGATGGTCTTCCTCCTCGGCAATTTCGGCAACGCTGTTCACGAAATCGATCGATTGCGTGAAGTCATCGAATTCGAACGTACGTTCGATGTGTTTCTTTTCCAGTTCCCACTCGGGGAGCTTTTTGAGCCAGTCCTTGATGTCCTGTGAATTGAGCAGATCAGCCATGGTGAAAGTGTCGTTGTGAGGTGTCCTGTTTTATCCGGTCGGGCCTATTTGCAAGCGGTTTTTGCCGACTCGTCGCAAAAAGAAATCTCCACCCTTGCGAAAGGTTTGGCGCGATGTGTAAAAACGCAACCCCGTCCCAACGAACCAACCGGCACTTCTTTCTATGACCCACGGAAAAATCTACAATAACATCGTCGAAACAGTCGGGCACACCCCGCTCGTCAAATTGAATCGCATCCCCGCAAGTGCCGGCATCGATCCGTCGACCACGATCGCGCTGAAGTGTGAGTTCTTTAATCCCCTCGGCAGTGTGAAGGACCGGATTGGCATGGCCATGATCGAGGCCGCTGAACGCGACGGTATACTGACCAAGGATTCCGTGATCATCGAACCGACGAGCGGGAACACCGGCATCGCTCTCGCTTTCGTTGCGGCGGCCAAGGGCTACAAGCTGATCCTCACGATGCCCGAAACGATGTCGATGGAACGCCGCACGCTTCTCGCCATGCTCGGCGCCAAGCTGGTGCTCACGCCCGGCAGCGAAGGCATGAAGGGCGCCATCGCCCGCGCCGAAGAGCTCGTGGCCAACACGCCGAACGCCTGGATGCCGCAGCAGTTCAATAACCCGGCAAATCCGGAGATTCACCGCAAGACGACGGCCGAGGAAATCTGGGAAGATACGGATGGCTCGGTCGATATCGTCGTCTCGGGCGTCGGCACGGGCGGCACCATCTCGGGTTGCGTCGATGTCATCAAGCCTCGCAAGCCCAGCTTCCAGGCCATTGCCGTGGAACCGAAGGATTCTCCGGTCATCAGCCAGACGCTCGCTGGACAGCCGCTGAAGCCCGGGCCGCACAAGATCCAGGGCCTCGGCGCCGGCTTCATTCCGGGCAATCTCCATTTGAAGGATGACGGTGGGAACCAGCAGATCGTCGAAAGCCTGCTCGTCTCCAACGATGACGCATTCGCCATGGCCCGCCGCATTGCGAAGGAAGAAGGCATCCTCGTCGGCATCTCCACAGGTGCCAACGTCCTCGCCGCTCTCGAAGTCGCCAAGCGTCCGGAGAACAAAGGCAAGGTCATCGTGACCATCGCCTGCTCTACCGGCGAACGCTATCTCTCGACGGCGCTCGCGGCGGACGCCCGTGCGGAAGTTGGCGCATAGTTCGCGGCTCCTGTTCTTACATTTCGCAAGAAGCAAAGACGCGCGGGAAACTCCGCGCGTCTTTTGTTTTTCCCCTCTTCTTCTTCATCATCGTCGATATCTTCATCCTGGAGGCATGGGACGAATGGGACCAATGCGACGAATGGGACTTATGAGAGCGATGATGACGATGAAGAGGAAGAGGGTTTGGGGAAGAGCCGTTCAATCGCTGCTCGGCGGTAGGCGAAAATTCGCTCTACTTCGCGCCGGACGAACGCGGCATGAACAATGTCGCCGAGAATCCCGAAGGGGAGTGCATAGTGTACGCAGTCCCTCATTTCGATTTCCGAATCCCCCATACTTCTGAAGAAATGTTCGTGATGCCAGAGACGGTATGGGCCGATTCTTTGATCATCCGCAAAGTATCGCAGCGGGTCCACGTGGGTGATTTCAGTAAGCCACGATGTCCGAATTCCAAAAAGCGGACGGAGCCGGTATTGGATCGCCATCCCTTCATAAACTTTCGCGGGAAGATCTCCCTGAACCTGCAGATCCAAAGTGGGCGGCGTGATTTTCGCCAAATTCCGCGCATCAGAAAAGAAATCCCAGCATTCTTCGAGCGGGACGGGCACAAGCTGTACGCTTCGCAGCACATGGATCGACATGGCGATCAGGCTACCACTTCCACATACGGCCTTCGACGACTTTGCATTTTGTGCATATCCACTATAGTCCGTGCGTGCCATCCACCCGTTTTTGTTTTGCCGCCGGGCTCGCTCTTTTGCTTGGCGCCTGTGCCACCAAAGACCTCGAACATACTGTCCGCATCAGCGTCGCGGATCAGAAACTGGCCGTTTACGATAAGGGCGTCGAAGTTGGACGATACGATGTATCGACCTCGCGTTTCGGGCTGGGCGACCGTCCCGGCAGCTGCGCGACGCCGCTCGGCAAGCTGGAAATCGCCGACAAAATCGGCGCTGATGCGCCACTAGGAATGAAATTCAAAGATCGCCGGCCAACCGGGGAAATTGTTCCGGCCAATGCACCGGGCCGCGATCCTATCGTAACGCGTATCCTTTGGCTCAAAGGTCTTGAGCCACAAAATCGTAACGCATACGGACGGACAATTTACATCCACGGCACGGCGGAGGAATGGAGGATCGGGACCCCGGCCAGTTACGGCTGCATTCGCATGCGCTCACGCGACGTTGTGAATGTTTTCAACACCGTTGGCAAAGGCGCTGAAGTGGACATTACGACCGATCATCTTCCTCCGCCACCACCGCCGCCGGGTGCTCCCGCTCCTACCGCATCCACAACAGCCCAAACACAGGCGCCGGCGGTGAAGCAAACTTCGATGTGAGGACCTGATTCGCCGAACGTTAAAAAGAGCGACTGCGGGAGGAATACTCGCGTCTCACACCCACGGAGCGATCCAAAGGCGGCGTCGCGCTCGCTATCGCTCTCTTGTCGCCGCACTCCATGTGCAACGCTCGCGAATACTCTGTTCGAAGCGAACGCCCGCAACCGTCTATTTCCGGCTCGCCCCCACAACGCTGCCGTTCATCTGCGACTTCAGCTGATCCCGCCGCGACTGCATCGTCGTCACGCTGTCGCGGGGCCTCTCCAAGGGGGGCTTTATTCCATCCAATTCCGCCCGGAGCTGATCCCGCTCCACTTCGACGGCCAGGATGTATTGCGAATCGTGCGCGATCTTCTTCTCCAGCCGATCGACATCCGCCTTCAGTTGATCCCGGCTCGTCTTCAATTCCTGAAACTCAGGCGAAAACCCAGCGCGACCGCCAGCCATGTGACCGAGCGCTGCCACCAATCGGTCGCGTTCGGCGGTAATCTCCTGAAGCTGAGCCTGACCCTCGTTTAAAGCGCGATCGGCTTCATCGATCAAAGTCTTGTAGGTCTGCGAAGCATCTTCCGAATACGTCAGCTTTTCACGCACCTCCTCCAGCTCCACATGCAAGCTGGCGACCGCCTGGGCTCCTTTCAAATTGGCTTCGCGCTCCGCTTCCCGCTCTTTCGCAATCTGTTCGCGCAAAGCAATCATCTCCGAATCGCGAGTCTTCACCGCTCCTTCCAAGGAAGCCGCCTGCTGCTGCGCCGCAGCCAAATCCAGACGGATCTTGGCGTGGGCGGCAGTCGCAACGTCGAGAGATTCCTTCAAGCGCTCAGCTTCACGACGGGAACCGTCGCCCTTGGTCTGTATCTCTTCGAACGTAGACCGCAATTTTGCTGCTTCCGCCTGCACAATGGCCAATTCAGTCTTTGCCGTATCCCTTTCTCCAATGACGGCATCCCGTTCCAGGTGAGCGCCGGCGAGAGCCCCTGCCGCTCCCTCCAGCTTTTGTTCGGACGCATGCAATCTTTCGAGCAAACCATCGAGCCGCTGCTGCCTTTCTGAGCTCTCCTTTTCCAATTTCTCCACGGTTTCCTCCAGACGCTCCCGCTCCTGCGCCCCAGCCAGAGAGGTCTGCCGCGCACGCTCCATTTCGTGGCGCGCAGCTTCCGCAGTGAGCGACGTCTTGACCAGGGCGGCTTCACGCTCTGACAGCCGCTGGCGAATTTCATCGCGCGTCGCCTGCACCACCTGAAGCTCCCCACGAATCGCATCCCTTTCCAAGCGCAAAGTCTCCACCTGGCGCTGCAGTTCTCCGATTTCCCGGTTCGAGTCCGCCCCCCATCCCCTTGCCTCGGCTGGCGCCGCCTCCAGTTCCCCGATCCTGCTGGTCCCATCCCGGTCCATGCCTGCGGGAATCGCGGCCACGGCGACATTCATTTTCTCCACCTCCATCCGCATCGATTCCATCTCGGCCATGGCCCGACCGGCGCTGATCCGCAGGCTGTCCCTTTCGGAAGTGATCGCCACGACCTCGGTTTGAAGTCTATCGACCTCGGATTGCGACTCCCTGTTCTGTATCGCCAGGTGTTCCGAACTCTCCAGTTGCCCCCGCAAAAACAAAATCTCCGCGCGCATTTCCGAGCGCTCTCTTTCCGCGGCCACCATTCGATCACGTCCGCGGTTATAACTATCCTCCGCCTGGGTGGCACGCGCCTCGAAATTGTCCCTCGTCAATTTCAATAAATTGACCTCGCGGCGCAACTCGGCCAATTGCACATGGGCGTCGCTCGCGACTTCCCGGGCCGTTTCCGCCGCTTGCAAGCGGGCCAGGAGCGATTCCTTTTCCTTATGGCCGCTCGCGATGTCCTCCCGGAGTTTGCCAATATCGAACTGGAGCCGCTGGGTTTCCGCCTGTGCCTTGCGAATCTCGACGGATGCCTCGCGGATTTTTTTGAGCTGAGCCTCGATCGTTTGGTACGCATCGTCCTGCGTTCCTGGCAAAATGGCCAGCCGGCGACGGACTTCCACATGCACGGACTCTTCCACCGTCTTCGGAATGACGATTGTGCTGAAGCAGCGCGGACAGTCGATCTTCATCCCGACAGCGGATGGTGGAGCGCCGATCCGTTGCTTGCACTCAGGACAGTGGAACTTGATGTCGTCCATGGAAAAGTTGGGGGAGGGCGCACTCTCCCCCAAGGGAGAGGGTGCGTTCGGTTCCTCCCTAGCTATCAGTTGTCCAGCCGTATTCAAGGCGTTTGTGTCCTAACCGGCATACTGCACTTTCGTGCAGGTTTACCACTCGGCCACGACGCCGTCGATCGTCCGCCAGACGGGATTCCGCCACCGATGGCCGGTCTTTGCCGCTATGCGCACCTTTTCCTCGTCGATTTCCACGCCCAGCCCAGGCTTGGTCAGGCGCGAAACGAAGCCTTCGCGGTAGTCGAAGACTGACGGATCCACCACATAGTCGAGCAGGTCGGAACCCTGATTGTAGTGAATCCCGAGCGATTGCTCCTGGATAAAGGCGTTTGGTGTGCAGAAATCGACCTGCAGGGAAGCCGCGAGGCAGAGCGGTCCCAGCGGGCAATGGGGTGCGACCGCCACGTCGTAGGCCTCGGCCATGGTCGCGATTTTTTTGAGCTCCGAGATCCCGCCGCAATGGCTGACGTCCGGTTGCACGATATCCGCCCCACCACTGGCCAACAATTGCTTGAATCCCCAGCGGGTAAACTGGCGTTCGCCCGTCGCGATCGGAATCGCGCATGCCGAGCGAATATCGGCCAGGGCTTCGTTGTTTTCCGGCAGCACCGGTTCCTCGATGAAAAGCGGCTTCACCCCTTCCAGTTCCCGAGCGAGCAGCCGGGCGCTGCCCTTGTGGACACGTCCGTGAAAATCGATGGCAATCCCGAAATCCGGTCCGCAAGCTTCCCGGACAGCCCAGGCCCGCTCGACCGCCTCACGCAGTTTCGCCGGGGAACCGATCCATTCCACCTCCTCGGTGCCGTTCATCTTGATGGCAGTATAACCCTGTGCCTTTTTCGCCAGAGCTTCGCGAGCCACATCGCCAGGGCGGTCGCCGCCGATCCATGCGTACACGCGAATCTTCTCGCGTACGGCACCACCCAGCAGGTCATGCACTGGCACGCCCAGGGCCTTGCCCTTGATGTCCCAAAGGGCCTGGTCGATTCCGGAAATCGCGCTCATCAGCACCGGACCGCCGCGATAGAATCCGCCCCGATAGAGCACCTGCCAGAGATCTTCGATTCGGGAAGCATCCTTCCCGACGAGGAAATCGCTCATTTCCTCCACGGCCGCAGCGACCGTCGCCGCTTTGCCTTCCACGACCGGCTCCCCCCACCCGACCAAGCCGGATTCCGTGGTAATCTTGAGAAAACACCAGCGCGGGGCGACGAGGAAGGTTTCGAGGGAGCGTATCTTCATAGGGAATTTGAGCCCCGGCACTTCGCAAGAACCCACGGGACTGTCGAGGATGTTTTCCGCTTACCATGCAAAACGGCGGGAGAACCCGGTTTTCGTCCTCGGGAAAACGACGCATTGCGCGATGCGAGCGAAACACGGTATGTGTCTTTTCCCCATCCGTAACGGATCGCGGACACTCTCAACGCCAAAAACCCAACCCTGTTCTGGAATGAAAAAAATCGAAGCCATCATCAAACCGTTCAAGCTCGAGGAAGTGAAAGACGCACTTTCCGAGATCGGCGTGGAAGGCATGACCGTCACGGAAGTCAAAGGATTCGGCCGCCAAAAGGGGCACACGGAAATCTATCGGGGCAGCGAATACACCGTGGATTTTCTCCCGAAGATCAAAGTGGAAATCGTGCTCGGCAGCGAACAGGTGGAGGCCGCCGCCAATGCGATCGTGAAGGCCGCAAAGACGGGAAAGATCGGCGACGGCAAGATTTTCATCAGCGCCATCGAGCAGGCCATCCGCATCCGTACTGAGGAAACCGGCGAGCACGCCGTCTAAAGCAAACGGATCCGCGTCGATCCGCTGGAGATGATTTTTGCCGCTCGCTTCAAAAGTGATGAACAAGGCTAAGAATCCATCTTTTTGAAGCTTCATTGTAAGCACCGTTTGTATTCCCTATTCCCATGATTCGTACTCTCACACGCACCATTCTCCTTGCCGGACTCCTGGCGGGGATCGCTCAAGCCGCCCCGATTCCGGACAATCTCAAGACCGGTGGATTCGCGATCGGCTGCCAGGCGTGGACTTTCAATAAGTTCAGCGTCTTCGAAGCGATCGACAAGACCGCCCAGGCCGGCGGCAAGGTCATCGAGTTTTTCCCTGGCCAAAAGCTTTCTCCGGATCAGCCGACGGTGAAGTTCGACCACAATGCACCAGATGAAGTCGTCGACAAAGTGAAGGCCAAGTGCCAGGAAGCCCACATCCAGCCGATCGCCTACGGCGTCGTCGGCATTCCAAAGGATGAAGCCGGCGCCCGGAAAGTCTTCGAATTCGCGAAGAAGCTCGGTATCCGCGTGATCAATACGGAATCTGTCGATGCCCTCGACACGGCGGAAAAGCTCGTGAAGGAATACGACATCAAGGTCGGCATTCACGATCACCCGAAGCGTCCGAACGATCCGAACTACAAGGTTTGGGATCCGAACTATATTCTCGAAGTCACGAAGAATCGTGACCCGCGCATCGGCTCCTGCGCCGACACCGGTCACTGGGTTCGCTCCGGCCTGAAGCCGGTGGAATGCCTCCAGATTCTCAAAGGCCGCATCATGAGCAGCCATCTCAAGGATCTGCACGCCCCGCTTCCGAGCGGACATGACGTTCCCTACGGCACAGGAGTCAGCGACGTGAAGGGCATCCTCGATGAATTCAAGGCCCAGGGGTTCGATGGTCCGATCTCGATTGAGTATGAGTACAACTGGGAAAACAATGTCGATGATGCCAAGAAGTGCATCGAGTTCGTAAAGGAATACGGCGAGAAGAAGTAATCTCCCGGTCGCGACTTACTCACTTACTAATTAACATTCGCAAAAGCGGGCTTCGCAAGGAGCCCGCTTTTTTACTATCACTATCTCACCCAATCATGGCTCCAGCCGTGATAGTAATCCGCCTCCCAATCCTTTCTCGCCTCCGCTCGTTCTTCTTCCGTCAGTTCGCTCTTTGCCTTGCCTAGCCGATGCGCGTAATCCTCGAGGAAGAACTGATAATCTTCCTCGCCACGCTGGCGCTTCTCTTCCGCCCATTTGGCATCTTCCTTCGCGTGAATGGCATCGCGACGGCGGATCTCCTCCGGACTCGCGCAACTCATCAGATTCAGCGCGACGACGGAGAGGAGCGCGATGGTGATCGGGGTGTTCATAGGGATGGACGGAGAGATTAAAGCGCGGAATCAGCAGGCGTCACCGCCGCTGCGCCGCAATCGATACTCGAAACTGTCCACCAAAGCCAGCCAACTCGCTTCGATGATATTGTCACTCACGCCAACCGTGCCCCAATCTTCGGGTCCGTCGGTGGACAAGATCAGCACGCGTGTCCGGGCCGCCGTAGCCGCCTGGGAATTGATGATGCGCACCTTGTAATCCTCGAGCTTGATCTGGTCGATCTGCGGATAGAAAGGCCGGAGCGCTTTGCGCAACGCTGCGTCAAGCGCATTTACCGGACCATCGCCTTCCGCAACCGTGTATTCCCGCGTGTCGCCGACCATGAGTTTGACCGTCGCCTCGCAGTTCTCCCACGCACCGTCGCCGGCCCGCCGATAGGTGCAATGGTACTCGAGCAATTGGAAGAGTGGATGATGCTGCCCCAGGCACTTCCGGATGAGCAAATCGAAGGATGCCTCCGCAGCCTCGAATTCGTAGCCTTCGCTCTCCAGCCGCTTCACTTCGGTCAAAATCTTCGCAACGTCGGGCGAACCTTTCTGCAGTTTGAAGCCCAATGTTTCCGCTTTGACGATGACATTCGACTGCCCGGACATGTCGGAGATTGTGATCACCCGTTCGTTCCCGATCAGAGCTGGATCCACGTGCTCATAGGTCCGTGCCAGCTTTTGCACCGCGTGAACATGCAAACCACCCTTGTGGGTGAAGGCGGCGCTACCTACGTATGGCGCGCGAATGTGATGCGGCACGTTCGCCAGTTCATCGACGAAATTCGAAAGCTCGCGGAGTCCGGTGAGATCGAGCCCGAGATCGATTCCCATCTTGAGCTGCAGATTCGGCATGACCGTCGTCAGGTTGCAATTGCCGACGCGCTCGCCGTAGCCATTGATCGTTCCCTGCACCTGGCACGCTCCCGCGCGAACCGCCGCCAGCGCATTGGCGACGCCGAGGCCGGAGTCATCGTGGGTATGGATGCCGACCGGACGGCCCAGCGCCGCGACTGCTTCACCAGTGCATTTCTCGATCCATTCGGGCAGCGATCCACCATTGGTGTCACAAAGCACAACGAGGTCCGCACCGGCATCATGCGCCGCGCGGATTGTCGCGAGCGAATAGGCCGGATCTTCACGGAATGAATCGAAAAAATGTTCGGCGTCGTAAAGCACCTCGCGTCCATGCTTCTTCAGGTACGCCACCGTATCGGCAATCATCGCCAGGTTCTCCTCGAGCGAAACCTGAAAGACCTCCGTGACATGCAGCGGCCACGTCTTTCCGACGATCGTCACCGCAGGGCTCTTGGCGTCGATGAGTTTCTTCACCTGCTCGTCGTCCTCCACCTTGATCTTTCCACGACGGGTCATCCCAAAAGCGGAAATGCGGGCGTGCTTCCACTCTCGGCGAGCCGCCTCGGCAAAGAAGGTTTCGTCCTTGGGATTCGAGCCCGGCCAACCGCCTTCGATGTAGTGCACGCCGAATTCATCGAGCTTTTCGGCCACACGAATTTTATCGAGAACACTAAACGAAATGCCCGTTCCCTGCGTGCCGTCGCGGAGGGTCGTATCGTAGATCGTGACTCGTGGAGCGCTCATATAGGGATAAAAAAGGGGTCGTGAACTTAAACGCGGGCGGGGCGCTTGCCAAATCATTACGTCATAACGCCTTTGGACCTGCCATGCGGAATGTTCCCGAGAAAGCGGATGGGATGGTTCTCAATCCCGCTGCAGCAAGGTGCGGAGCAAGGAGCCCGGGCTTGCAGCTCGGAGTGCGCTCCGGTTCGGCCTATTTTGGCCAGACGTGATACCGCTGCGGGCTGCAGCCCGCTCTCCTTTCCACCCACGTCACGCGCCGCGAGCTATCGCCCGGAAGACTTCTTCTTCGGAGGCACGGCTTTCTTCGCATCCGGCACGGGAGTGGCCTTTGGAACCGGAACGATCGGCGCGTCTTCAGGCAGGAATCCGTCTTCTTTGAGGCGCTGGAGCGAGTTTGGGGCAAGTTGCTTGAGCAGATCTACGGTCACTTTCTCTCCATCCGCTGGAGTGGTCAGCACGTGTGGCCGAATGATCACCACGAGTTCGCTCCGGGACTTGCTCTTTTCCTGACGTCGGAAAAATAACCCAATGCCGGGAATATCACCGAGAACCGGCACCTGCTCCCGTTTGTCAGTCTTGTCGTCTTCGATAAGCCCGCCGACGGCGATAGCCATGCCGTCTTTGGCTACGAAGGTGCCGCTGACCGACTTCGTCGCAACCACGTCTACCTTCACGTTTTGCACGGCGTTGGAATTCGTTCCGCCAGTGACAATCGGAATCGATGCAGCGCCCGGATCGATGGTCGAATTTTCCTGCACCAGCCGCAACGTCACCGTGCGGTCGGAATTGATGTTCGGCGTGATGAGCAGCGTGTTGCCGACATTACGGAATTCCGTCGTCGTGTTCGGCGTCGTGGCCGCGTTGTTATCCGTGAGGATCGTCTGGCTGGTAATGTTGCGGACGAGCGGGCGTTCTTCGCCGAGGAAGAGTCGGGAGATTTCGTTATTCGCGGTGAGGAGCGTCGGCGTCGCCAGCGTTTTGACCCGATTCTTTTCTTCGAGCAGTTGCATTCGCGCGCGGAAGTTATTGCTCACGATCACGAAGGTCATATCCGTCGAGTTCATCTCCGCTCCTGGGACGACGTTTCCACTGCCCAAGGGGAGCGGAATATTTTCCTGGCTGAAAGCGACGCCCGTGTGGCCGTTGTTGAATTGATAGTCGAAAGCCGTGCGCAAATCCTTCCCGAGGTCGATGCTCACCACCTTTACTTCGAGCAGCACCATTGGGGTCTGGCGATCCATGCGGCGCACCAGGGTGCGAATGTCATCCATCGCCCGGGCATCGGCCGTGCGGACGACCACCATGTTGCTCCGCCGGCTGGCGCTGACGAAGATATTTGCCGGGCGCTTGCGCAACGATTCCACATCCGCCGCGCCTGCACCGCGCGCCGCTACGAGGGCTTTGTCGACGCGCTCCGCCTGTTCCGGAGTCAGGTTGCGGAACAGATCGTCGTCCGCAGGTGAAGTGTTGTCGTTGCGGTTATAACGCCGATTATTCCGGTCTCGATTGTTGTAATTTCCATTCTGCGAACCATAGCGGCTGTTGTTATAGCCGCCATATCCTCCGCCGTACCCACCGTTGTATCCTCCCCCATAGCCGCCGTACCCACCACCACCATAGCCGCCGAAGCCGGCGACAGTCGTCCCATTTCCATAGCCATTGGCGTTGCCGCCCAGCACTGTGCCTTCGACGGCATTCGCGCTTTGTGCGCCCTGGGTCAGCACCTGGAACCGGTCGAAGCGATTCTCCAGATCCCGCCGCGCGTCTTCATCGATTTCGTCGGCGCCCATCGAAAGCTGCACGCGATCTCCGAAAAGATCGGCAATGGCCGTGGCGATCTCCGGAACGTTCGGATATTTCAGGGTAAATACCTCCGTCTGCTCCTCGCGGTAGCCGACGAGCTCCTTTTCAAATTCCTCCACCGTCATGATCCGCGTGATCCCGGTATTCGGATCGCGCTTGAACCATAGATTGTGGCTCTTGCAGATCTCCTCGACGACGTTGGTGGCGGAGACATTGCGCAGCATCGCATTCACCGGCACTTTGTTCGCTGCGACCGACGCCGAGTAGTTATTGCCCGTCTGATCGCTAAGCATGCGCAACGCATCGAGCAGAGGGAGTTCGCGGAACTCCACATAATCCACATCGCCCGGCACGCGGACCGTCGTCGACGGAAGCGGAGCAAGACTCGGTAACAAGATGCTCTTGTCGAGCAGCGGCGCTTCGAGATTCACGCCATTTGGCGTCAGATTGATGGACAGCGTCTTGATCGCGCCATTGATGGAGACATTGAAGGGCAAGCCAGGCCGGGCCAGGACATCCCCTCCGCCTTTGAATTCCAGCATGACCGTCCCTTCCTTTCCGGCCGCCACGACGATGCCTTTCATCTTCGTGTCAGCCAAACCTGAGCCTTGGGCGGAAAGCGCTGCTTTCACGCGAGCGCTGGAGCGCGTCGGGTCGGGAACTGCATCGGTCTTTGCCGCATCATCGTCCGCCGCAATCGAGAGCGTGGGAAGCACAACGAAAACAAACAGGAGCCCGCAGAGAATCCGGCGGGTTCTGCGGAGCGGAAAAGCGGAGTGGAACTTCATGGCTGAGACTTTCAAGTTTTGGGGGATGGACGAGGAATTACCGCCCGCCACTGGCGAGCGAGAACATGGCGATGAAAAAGGCGATGTAGACGAAGCCGACGATGCCTCCCACGACGAGGATGAGCACCGGCTCCACGAGGACACTCATGCGGCGAATCGTCACGACGAGCTGGGCTTCGTGAAAACGCGCCACATCGGCGAGCACGGTGGCCAGCGTACCGGCAGATTCACCCACGGCAATCATGCGACCGAGCATGGGAAGGAAATCGCGGCCACCGGAGAGTGCGCTGGCGAAAGTGCCGCCACGGAGCACAGCGTGGCGGGCTGAAGCAATGCGCAGGGAAAGCACCCGGTTGCCGATCAGCTTTTCGACCGTTGTGAGGCTGTCGAGCAGCGTCACACCGCTTTCGAGAAGAATACTTAGGCCGCGGGCAAAGACAGCCGTTCCGGACAGGCGCAGGATATAGCCAAAGACGGGGATGCGCAGAAGAACGCCGTCGAGAAACTTGCGCCCGGGCGGCCAGCGATAACAAAAGTAGAGCGCCAGTGATAGAGAAAGGAAACCGAGGCAGAAATACGGCAGGTAATTCATCACCGTATTCGATACATCGACAAGTAACTGCGTGATCGCCGGCAGCCGCCTCCCTGCCCCACCGAGGAATTTCTGAATCTTCGGCACCACGCTCACGACCATGAATCCCGCAACGCCGACCGCCATCAGCAAAACGATCGTCGGGTAGGTCAACGCGTTCAGAACGAGGAGACGCAGATTGCGCGCGCGCTCGAGATGTTCCGCGGCGCGGACGAGCGAAATATCCAGTGTACCGGCGTGTTCGCCAACGCGGATCAATTGAATGACGTGGCCGGAAAAGACCTTCGGGTGTGCGGCCAGGGCATTGGAAAAGTTCGACCCTTCCTCGATGCGATTGCAGGCATCATCCCACACGCGCGCTGCCCGCGGCCGGCGTGCCTGCTCCGCCACCATCCGCAACCCGGCGAGCAGGCTGAGTCCGCTATGCAACATCGTCGCCAATTGCTGGAAGCCCATTTCGACATCAAAACTCGTCGGAGGCAGCCAAGAGAATGGATTCAGCGACGACATGCGGGCGCGCTCCGGTGTCTCCGACACGGTCTCTTCCACATCGATCACGAGTAGTCCGCGTCCGCGCAATTCCGCCGTGAGCAACTCAACGCTCGCGGCTGTGACTGTCCCGTTGTGCGGCTCTCCCCTGATATCGCGGGCATGGAAACGAAAGCTCGGCATGGCTTAGTATTCCGTCACTGCGTTGAGGACTTCCTGCACCGTCGTAAAACCGCCGAGCACCTTGTCCGCGCCATCCTGCAGCAAAGTGTGAAAGCCTTTCCGGTTCAGCGCAACGACCAGGTCCGATTCATTGACGCCCCGCGCAATCAGTGAAGCGAGATCATTGTCGATGGTCGCGCATTCGAATAATCCCATGCGTCCCGCGAAGCCGCGACCCGCACAATACAGGCAGCCCTCCGCTTCGAAAACAGTTGTCCCCTCCTCCGTGGCCGGGATGCCAAGCGCCAACGCCTGACTGGCCGGAAGCGGAACCGCCCTGCGGCAATGCGTGCACAGCTTGCGTACCAATCGCTGCGCCACGCAGAGCCGCAGCGTGGCGCCGATGAGATGGGCCGGCATGCCCATATCGATGAGACGCGTGATCACGCTCGCCGCGTTATTTGTATGCAGGGTGGAGAAGACGAGGTGCCCCGTCAGCGAAGCTTTGGTCGCGACATCCAGCGAATCGAGATCGCGAATCTCGCCAATGACCAGCACATCCGGATCGTGCCGCAGCAGGCTGCGCAATGCTTTTTGAAAGCTCACCTTGTCCGCGGAATCCACCTCAACCTGCGCCACTCCAGGAATCTCATACTCCACCGGATCCTCCACGGTGATGATGTTATACGGCGCCTGGGCCAGCAAACCACGGATCGCTGCGTAAAGCGTCGTCGTCTTTCCGCCGCCGGTAGGTCCAGTCAGCAGTACGAGACCGTGTGGTTGCGCAAGCATGCGCTCCATCGCGTCCAGATCGCGGCCATTCATCCCAAGCCTCTCCAGCGTTAGTAACTGGTCCTGCGCGGCGAGGAGACGCAGCGTCATGCGCTCACCGTACTTGGTCGGAAGCGAAGCCACGCGCACGTCGATGGCGTGATTCCTCTCCTGCGCCCCATACTGGTAAGTGAATGCGCCGTCCTGCGGAGCGCGCCGCTCGGCGATATCCATTCCGGACATCACTTTGATGCGGCTGCAAAGAGCCGCATGAACCGAGGCCGAAAGGCGCCGATATTCTTCCAGAACGCCATCCACCCGCAGACGGATACGCACGTCTTCGCGCGAGGGATCGATATGAATATCCGAGGCCTGACGCATCACGGCAGCACGAAGCAATTCTTCGCCGAGCCCCACTGCATCGTCTCCACTCGGCTCGCCTGGCTCCGTCCGCGCGGCTGCGGCGCTTCGTCCCCGTCCATCGCCATACACGCGGGAGAGCGCGCGCTGCAGCGGTTCCGGCTCCACGCGAATCGGAGCCACCTCGCAATTGGTATAGCGCGCGACTGCATCGAGCGATGCCGTGTCGTTCACGTCGAGACAGGCGACGTAAACGCATTTCTTCAGCATCGCGAAAGGCAGTACCCGCCGCCGCAGAGCGAGCGTGACCGGAATGCGCAACGCCCAGGCCGGGTCGATCCGTACCTGATCCAGATCGATGGTCCTTTCCGGTGCGTTCATGCCTTGCCTCCTGGTTTGCCGTGGCCATTTCCATTGCCGTTACTCGTCGGACGACGGCGCAGCAGGTTCGCCCGATCGCGCAAGATGGTGGCATTGCGCGCCATGAGTTCGGCGGTGTGTTCGCTGATGCTTCCCGCCACCCACAGTCGAGCCAGATCCTGCTCGAGCGTCTGCATGCCCATCGACGCCCCGGCTTCCATCGCAGAGTAAATCTGCGTGCTCCGTCCCGTGGCGATGAGATTGCCGACAGCTGTCGTCACCATGAGGATTTCGCTCGCCACCACCCGAGGCACCGGGCCTGAAGCGGCCTGCCCGAAACCTTGCGCCGTCGGCAGCAAATGTTGCGCGACGATTCCACGGAGCACGAGCGAAAGCTGGCGCCGAATGCCATCCTGCTCCGTCGAAGGAAATACGGAAACGAGGCGCTCGATCGATCCGACGCAATCGCCCGCGTGGAGCGTGGTAAATACGAGGTGTCCGGTTTCCGCAGCGGTGATCGCCGTGCGAATCGTTTCGAGATCGCGGATTTCGCCAACGAGCACCACGTCCGGATCCTGGCGAAGCGAAGCCACGAGCGCGTCATTGAAGGTCGGCGCATCGATTCCCACCTGGCGCTGATTGATCACGCAACGCACCCGCTGATGGACATACTCGATCGGGTCTTCAATCGTGATGATGTGGCCCGACCGATTGCGGTTCACGTGGTCGAGCAAGGCCGCGAGGGTTGTGCTCTTTCCTGCCCCGGTTGGACCACTCACCACGACCAGACCGTCGCGCAATTGACAAAGGCTGTAGAGGCTTTCGGGTAATCCGAGCTCCGACAACGTCCGGAATCGATCCTCCAGCCGTCGCAGCGCAATCGAAATCTCGTTTTGTCTCCGGAAGATATTGAAACGGAAACGCGCGCCTCCCGGAATCGTGACTGCACCGTCCACCGATCCCTTGGCGGCAAGGGCCGTTTCCACGACGCAGCCAACGGACTCCTCATTCGCCATCCGTCGCAGGAGGATCTCCGCAAATTGCCGTGTTTCCTCCGCCGAACACACTGCGGCATCGTTGAGCGGAGTCAGTTCGCCGTGGATCCGAACGTGTGGCGGCAAGCCGGCCACGATATGAAGATCCGAGCCGTCCAGCTTCACGCACAAGCCGAGCAGCACATCGAGGGCGGCGGTTAGATCGGAAGTATTCGTCTTCATCGCGCGCCTACAGCCAAACGGTGAGCGTCCAGCGGATCGGGTTATCCTCGTTCGCGTCCGGTTGCATGCCCACATTGAGTGGGACGACCAGCGACGGAACACTAGCCAGTTGATTGAGGAACTTCAGGAACTCACCGTACGAACCGCGCATTTCCAAACGCCAGACCTGGGGCTGCGAAGAATCCGTGGGCTTGAGTAAAATCTTGGCCGTATCCGCAAAGGTGGTCGGCAGCTTGGTCGATGGATCGGGGGCTGAGGAAACCAGGATCAGGCCGCCGTCTTCACAAAGCTTGGAGATTTGCTGCAAAGCAACGGTGCGATCGAAACCCGGTTTTCCCTCCGTTCCGCCTTGCACACCTTTTCTCTTTTCAGCGGCGATCCTCGCCAGTTGCGCATTCTCCGCATCCAATTGTTTCAACGCCGATTGCCGTGCGGCGATGGGTCCCTGGGCTTTGATCTGCTTCTCCAGGCCTTCGTTTTCGCGGTCCAACGGATGCGTGAGCGCCATTTGGAAAATGATGCCAGTCAGAAGCGCCGGCAGCACAGCACACATCCATTTGTCACGAGGGGTGAGGTTCAGGTTCATCGGCGGTGAGCGACTGGTGCAACCGGGGGTGCAGGCTCATCCTGCGACACGCTGATCGAGAATTCCCAAGGCCCGGAATCACCGGCTGTTCCCTTGGCTGTCTTCCGCAATGGCTGGGCGAGCCAACCATCGCGACGAAGCGAGGTATTCAGGGCGATGCTCATCTCATCAACGGACAGGGCATCCAGGGCGATGCCGTCAACGATCAGCGCCGTTGCTCCTCCAGGATGGATGCCACTGAGCACGATGTCGTCAGGCCGTGTGGAAGCCAGCGCGCGCAAAATCGCGGGCAACGCGGTACGTTGACGTGCGAGCAATGCCCGCTTTTGCGCCTGCAGATCCAGATCCGCGACTTCCTTGCGCAAGGCCGCGTTTTCCTTGGTGACCGCCTGGATCTTGTCATTTACATGCCCAATCTCCGCACGCTCCTTGCGCAGGCGATTGCGGACACTTGTGCCGTGCCAGATCACAATGAGAAAGATCAGGATCATTGCCGCTTCCAGCGCGACGCCCGTGACGATGTGCTTGCGAAGTGTCGGCTTGGGCGGACGTGGCGGGATGACTGGGACCAACGCTTTCCCGCTGCGGAACAGAGCGGCCCATGCGCTCAGCCAGGGGCGCAGATGCCCCTCGTTATCGAGATCGAACCGTTTCGCGATGGCCGCCGGATCCGGGTTCGGCAACGGAGCGGACATGCCCGCGGAAAGCAGCTCAAGACTACTCCCGGGAGATGACTGCCGAACGGACGGCAGACCGGTGAGGACCTTCGTTCGCACCTGCTGTTTCTCATCACTTTCCATCCAGACCATTCCGCCATTCCATGCTTCCAATCGCCGCCACGGTTGTCCGGCACTGGCCGGATCGATGGGAGACGGGACTCCGCCCGGATGACAAATTCCGATCAGCTTTCCGCCCGCTGCAGCAACTAAGTCCTGAATGCCATCGCGTATCTTGGCCGGCAGTTCCGCGACCCAGTACGATTTGACGCCATCGCGCTCTTCCCCCTCGCGAAAACCGAGAACGCTTTCCCCGACCGGCGTGCCGGAGAAAGGCTCGATTTCAAAGGAAACGGCACGCCCGATCTGTTCCAGCGACAGGCCGCTGACCTGCCGCCTGGCGAGATCGACATTTTGCATCCATGCCTCTTCACAGAGCACCCACACGTTTGCTTTCGGCTTGCCGCCCAGTGCCAGTGCGGTTCGCGCCGCGGCGGGCGCCGCGCTGTCGTGATCCCGCAAAGTGGACCACACGGCAACAGGCGCAACACCGGAAGCTTCAAAGTCGGCGCGGGCCAGCCGTCCGGACGTCACTAGTAAAATGGTAAGGGAGGAGGAACTACTCATCGAAGAGATCACCGGTCGATCTTCAAGTCCTGAATGTTCACGCCGGGCCGAAAGACGACCGTTTTGACTGCACTCTTCGTGAAGGTGGTTTCAGGGGCGGTTATGCTCGCAGGGGTGAAATAGGCCCGCACGATGCGAGGCCCGATGGTTAGGGCAGCGGAGGCTGCCAACGTCGTTGGCGAGATTTCGTAATTCACCGGATTGCTGGTAAAAGTTACCGACGTCTTATAGACAACGATCTGCACGGCATTTGCCGGATTCGGGGCGAAGATTTTCACTGTCACCGTACCGGTTGTCGCGGAGCCTGACGGATCGGCAGCCGCCGGACTGTCTCCATTCATGACCTCCACACTTCCTTTCAAGGAAGCGTGAACCAGATCATCCGTGAACGCGATCGCCTGATCCCGATTGTAACCAGTTGAGTCACTGGAATCGAGCCGGCCGTCTGCTCCCAAATTGCGAACGAGAACAATGCTTCGTCCAGGTGTTGCTATGGCCGCGTCGCTGGCATCGCGTAGTCGAGGATAGCCCGTGGTGGCCGCTAAGTCAGGATCCGAGGGAATGGTCGTCGGCGAGCTATAGCCGTTGCCCCATCCATCGAGCAGATTGTTTGCACCTAGTGGCAGCCGAATGTATGGACCACGCCAGCCTCCGGGGACAAGCACCTGTGTATCCACGTCGTCCGCTGGCACACCGTTCACCGCAGTCGCCTGACGTGCATCAAATGAAGCGCCAGGATTCACCCAAAGTTCGCGCAGCGTCAATTGTTCCGGCGTCAAAGTTGGATCGATCACCGTTTGCGGAAGCCGGCCCATATCCGCCACGAATCCCGTATTGATTCTCGTGCCGTCGGGTGCGCGTTCGTCATCCGAACCGAGCACTGCAAGTTGCAATTGATTGAGCCCTTGCTGACTCGATTCAAAGCGCCGCTGGTCTTCCATGTTGCTGAGCGTACGCGTGGCCATCGCGGTGACCACCGCAAGGATGGCGAGAACGACCACCAGTTCGAGCAATGTGAAGGCGCGAAGATTACGGCTGTTCCTGGTCTTCAGTCGCATAAACATCAGCTCGATTCAGAAAGATCACGATGTCATCGCCACGTGCGTCGGTGGTTCCGTCAGCATTCATTCCGCCCAGGCGATCGAGCGGGGTGTCGAGGACACCATCCGGTCCGGCGGAAACCACACGCGCGTAGTGAAACCGCAGCGCATCGACATTCGTCGTGGAAGTAAAAGCGCTCCCGGGTGGAATTTGTACAACGATCGGATTCCCCCACGGGTCGGCGGCCGCGCGGTCCCCTGCCGTTCCGTAAAAGCTGTGCGTTGCCGTATCGTAAAAGTGACGCTCTAAAAACGTCTGGTCGCTCTCCGTGCGCTTTTCATCCGCTGCAGGAAAGAGGCCATTGCGCGCGACGTTGGTGTTTCGAACGGGCTGGACGTTATCGAGGTACGGGCCCCGCCAGCCGCGTTGCGCGACAGGATCGTAATTGGCAGCCGTCGGATAGTGTGACCGTTCCAGCAGGTCGCTTGTCTGCAGCGCGGTGAAATCGAAACCAGGCACCGTTTTTAGATCCGAGAGATAGCCTGGGGAACTTGCGGAACCCGTGAAAGCCTCGCGAACAGTGGTGAGCGTTGCCCGCGCAACCGTCGTACCCGCATTGTCCCGATCCTTGTCCAGTTTGCCGATGAGAAGGGAGGCTAGGAGGACCATTATGGCCACGACCACCACCATCTCCAGCAGCGTAAAGCCGCGGCGGCGTGAGCTCTCAAAGGTCTGTAACATGAAAAGGTTCTCGGGGTTTCCGCCTCTGCCAACAACGCCAAAATGGGCAGGCCGTGTTTTGCACACGACCTGCCCGGCCTAACCGCAGGAATACGTTAGGTTTTAGCGTTGATAGTAGTCGGCAATTTCATCACCGATCTGGTCGCCGTCAGCGCCGACGACGGCCATGAGATCAGCGCGGCCGCCGCCCGAATCCACCTCGAAGATCGCGAGGAAACGGGAATAGTACTTCGTCACGTCCGTGTTCGGATAGAAGGGCACTTCCTGGACAAGATTTCCGATCGCCGTGCTATGAGAGCCGAAGCCAAAAACGACGAGGCGTTTGCCGGCCGGCTGTCCGTTCGGATAGATGTGAGCCACGATGGCGTTGGCATCGTCATCTGCAGGGTTGAGCGCCGCCAACACGGTTCCGGTATCAATGGTGCGCGTAAAGGCGCCCGTGAAACGGTCGTTCGGGAGCGCCGTGGAAGCGGTGTCCACATCGAGGACGGTGGTGATACCGATCCGGGCGAGCGAACGAGCTTCACCGGCAACGAGTGCAGTACCGAGAACGATCTTATTCGGGCTCGCGGCGGAAGGCGGGCCGCCGACCAATTGCGGCTCGAGCTGGTCGCCATCCGCGGAGGCGTTCGTCGTGTTCCAAAGCTGTCCGCCTGAGCCGCCGCCGCCACCGGATGCCGCGGTCATCAAGGAATCCCAGTTATCCGGATAGACAGCGTTTTGGGCGTAGTAGGTCTGGATGATGCGCGAGACGTCCGTCATGTTCGACGCCGCCACACCCTTGTTAGCCTTCAGCTTGAAGAGGTCAAACTTGGGCAGGAGGATGCCGGCGAGGATGACGAGGACCGCCACCACGACCACCAGTTCAAGGAGGGTGAAGCCCTGCTGCGCAAAGCGCACCGGCCTCATCCGTGTATTCATTTTCATGCGATGTTGGGGTTTGGGTTGTCCCGCTGCACGGAGCTCCGCCGATCGCCTGATCCGCTTTGAGAGCACAAATGCAAAAAGGACGCCCGCGCATCAGCACCACTCGTGCCACGAATGGCATACACATCTCATCATGCTCACTATCAGCAATTTACGATCGACCATTCTCCTCAATGATGAGTGATCGCGGGCGGATTTGGATATCGTCTATCCATTTACCTTCGCCCCAATTGGATATAAACTATCCACGCTCGTTTGGATTTGCACCCGCCGAGGCTGAGTCTGAAAACGGATTTGACCGCACGTTCAGCATCGGCTGCAAACACGCCTTCGGTTTGTAACGGGCCATTCCCTTGCAACCGCTCCGTCACACCGGCTCGTCTTTTTGCTGTAGCAACGCGAAGATGTGATAGAGAGCTCTTTGGCAATCTTTCTCGACACGGGCGTCCAGGCCCAAGGCCAGGATCGGGTCGATCTGAAAGTAATCAGCCACTTCGCCCGCGGTCCAGGTACGGGGGGCATCCTGCCGGGTCACACCGATCACGAATGGGACGGGAAAGCGACTGGTGATATACTCGAGAATATTACGCGCGGTTCGGAAGTGATCGGGCCTGTCGCCCGCCACCAGGAAAACGATACCGGTTGCCCCTTCGCAGAGAATCTCCCACATGAACTCGAAGCGGTCCTGGCCGGGTGTGCCAAAGAGATGAATGGGCTGATCATCAAAAGCAATCGTTCCAAAATCGAGCGCGACCGTGGTCGTCTGCTTGCGAATCTTTTCCGTGGCGAGCTCTTCGGTGGAAACGACCGGAGTCTCGGAAACCGAGCGAATGAAGGTGCTCTTTCCGGCGCCAACCGGACCCGCGATGACAATCTTTAAAGGGGGTAGTGAAGGTTTCATATTCTAGCTCATAAAGCCTCTGCGCAGGCGAAGCATGATTCGTTGAATGATCCCCCCGGCATTTGCGGGTTTTTCGGCCTTCACCGGCTCAGGTGAATCCATGACTCTCTCCGGCCACCGGGAGACGCTCGCCGGATCATACTGGAAAGCCCGGAACGGCGCGATTACGCCAGCCGTGCGGAGTTTGTAGAGACACAGAAGCACCTGATCTGTGGAAACCGAGGTTTGGGCAGCGATGATCTCAGCGCTGGCCCCCTGTGACAGCAGATGGCTGCTGCATAACCAAAAGTCGTGCAAATCCCCTGTCAGCCACGGGTCCTTCCCACTTCGCGTGCGGAATACCGTTTGCGGGCTCGGAAACTGCGATCGATGAGCAGCCACCTCATCCAGAGCAGCTAAACCGGAGAGGAGCAGTGTATCGAGTGACAAATCATGCTGAGTCAGCAGAAGGTCTCCATGGAGATTCTGAAACTCGAATTCGCCCGATGTCAGGTTAATGAGTTCCGTAATTCGATCACGCAGGGGAAAGACATCCTGAATGGACTCCTGATTCACGAGCAAAGCAGTCAGCGCTCCCTCATTGATGTGGAGCTCATAGTAATGCTCGGTAGGAGTATTCCAGATCGTAACCCGTCCCGTGTAGCGTCCGACCATCGCAAACACGTCGGCTAACGGCATTTCAGATAGATTTCCGAAGATCGCCATGGAAGGTAGAATTCATTTTCTTTGGTTGCGTTACGAATTTGCGCGTTTGCCCATATCGGCACCGAGCAGCGAAACCCCGGGGTAAAGCGAGGACAGTGTCTCGGAAATATTAGGTGGCCCGGAACAGACTAGTTTGGAGATGCGGACCTCAGGGGACGACCATCCCAGCATCTCGAACAATGCCAGGCTGCCCGACTGATTGTTCGTGCTCGCGTGGGTCAACGAACCCGATTCGAACCCGATTTCCCCACGGTTCCCATTCTCAACGATTTGAAGGGTTCCCGTCTTTTGATAGATATCCATCAAACGAAGAAAGTTGACGACATCGCATCCAGTCGCCGGGGCTTCCGGCTCGCTCTCGAGAATGCGCTGCACGCCTTCGCGAAGGGCATTGAAATCGAAAGGCTTCTCGAGGAAGAGGCGTATCCCGAAGTCTCTCGCCAGATCACCAAACCTCGTCGATCCATATCCGCTCACTACAATAGAAGGTACGGAGGGGCTCTTCTCTTTCAATTTCAGCAAAACATCCAATCCATCCACCTCGGGCATACAAAGATCCGTAATCACCAGGTTCACCCCCCGGTCGTGAATGACCACGAGAGCCTCGCCCCCATTTTCGATGCTAAGGATAGTAAGTTCGGGAAACGCAAGTCTCAAGGCCTGTGCGGTGAGATCCACGAACAAAGGATCATCATCTACGATCAGTACAGTCTTTTGAGATGTTGGCATATTTGCGGCGGATCGCAGCGGAAGCCCTGAAGATAGGAGAAAGGAACCTGGGGTGGTGCCCTCCTCTGCCACGCGTGAACGGCAGAGGAGGACTTGTTCGAATCTGATGAAACGCCGTTATCGATGAAGCTTGCGGTTAGGCGGGATGAAACACGAAACGGTCGCTGGAGCCCCCGCGCAAAACGCAGTCCGAATGGACGCCTTCGTACCTCTTCCCGGTGACAGCTTCCAGAGCTCCCCACACCGCGCCCAGAGTGAAGGTGCACGTCCGGGTGGATCCCGCCGGCTCCCCCGCTGAACAAACTGTTTCCTGCGTGTCCACGATGACCTTGTCTCCGTCCATCGAAGCACCGGCAATCCGGCAAAGCTTCGTTCCGTTCGCACCAACCGCACTGTCGAGCGCCCGCGCCAGTTCATCGATCGGAAGGTTCTTTCCGCTCAGGCCTAGGCTGTCAGCGAGGTTTCTTCCCCGCACTTTTCCAGCGCGAATGAAAACCACCGCCGCGCCATCGGCGCCCAGCGTGTCTTCAACCCCGGTGATGACCGCTTTGAAGCAGACGATGCTGCTAAAATCTCCCAATGTTTCGCGAATACTCATATTGATGATTCGGCTCTTTTGGCAGGGTGATAATGTAAGTTATCCGAGCACCTGGGCGATCTTTTGCGCGGCGCTGCGAGCCTCGATATTGATCATGCCGACATTGGTCGCGGCGTTGGACACGACCGCGAGAACGGCTTTCGTTCCGGCAGCGTAAACAAAGATCTGGGCAGATTGACCAAAAACCGTGGTTTCCATGAATTGGCCACCGGCAAATGACTCGACGAGACGTTTAGCCAGGCTCAGTGCCGTGGCCACCATCGCCGCCATGCGGTTGGGATCTCCATCAACGAGATTGTGTGAAATCGGCATGCCGTCCGTGGCCGCGATGAGAACTCCGCGAACTTCTGGAAGGGCAGCCCGCAGGCCGTCGAGGTGACTCTGTAGTTGGGTGGAAGTAGACATATGTATCTGTTTCTTTGTTGGTGGTTATGTTTGTGCTGACAACCGAAGATGAACGGCCTGTGTGTCCGGGGTGGGCCACGAACGGCTTTCGCTTCGGATTTTTCGATATATCACTCGAAAATGGATATGACGGCTGGCACTCCTCAGGCAAAGCGGCTGCGCCGCGTTACGCTATCGGAGGCAAATCGGCAGACAGGTATTGGGCCGGCTGCCGATTGCCCTTGGCGCGTTTGGGGTGGGGTGTGTGTTTGGGTGATTCTTTTCGTCCACCGATCTCCGGGGACTTACTCAAGAAAGTATTCGACCGGCAACTCGACCTGCAGGGTCTTGCCAATGGCATCGACAATGGCCTGACGAAGCTTCGGGCTTTCGATTTCTATGGTTTCATCATTGAAATCGAGCCGGCGCAGGCCGGTTTCGCGGAGAAGATCGCTCGGGACGAGCATCAAGGCGCGATAGACAGCCAGTTGTCCCAGGGTGCCTCCCCCGGCGTGGCCCTGAATGAAGTCGGTCGCCGCTTTGAGCCGGAAACGATTCTTCTTCGGCGCGTTGCCATTGCCGTTCGTGGAAGCCGCGGGGACTTGGGTCTTTCCATTTGTTCCATCGACCGTCGATTTGGGACTTCGCAATCGCGAAATGGTTGCGGAGAGACTCCCGACCATTGGGAAATCCGGTTCAAGTCGCTGTCCTCGTACGCGTGACCCATTAGTCGTTGAATTGGCTCGCCCATCCCCCGCGGATTCTGCAAGCGCGTTGAGGGCCATGATTTGCCGTCTTTGCAGATAGTCTTCAACACCCATGTTATACTCACCGATAATGCCCTTCGCGACGAGGCGCTCGAAGATTTCATCGGCACGCCCCTCACTTAGTTTGAAGGCGAGTGCAATTTCTGCGCCGGTTTTCAAGCCATCGAGCGCAAAGACGATACTCCATTCGACAAATTGCAGTTGCGCTTCGCGGGCCAACGCTTCGAATTCAGGAGTCCGATCGTAGGATTTTTGGAGGTGGATGCTCATTTCATTGCAGTTGAAGGGCGATAACGATGCAGGCATCTGCTCCTCGCCAATTGACAGGTAAAACAAAGCTGGGGCCTTGAAGCGTGAGACTCGCCGCGGCAGCCGAATCGAGCGGCGCCGGAACCGAGATATCGAACTGGCTGCCAAAGATTTCGCGGGCGTTGCCGGAAACAGTATTGGCAATTTCGCCCGCAAAGTCGCGGCAGGCCTCGTCGTCTGGCTGGCTTTCGCCGATCGAAGCAAGCATCTTCGCCAGCATTTCTCTCGGCAGGGTTACATAGATAAAGCCTGTGCAGGAACCGGAAATTTGAATGAGACCGGTGAAATCGAGAACAGGCAGCCGATCAAGATGGATCGAGGCGTCCCCGATTTCCGCGGGCTCCTGCGTAATTCTTTCAAAGAAGCGAAGCGTCGCATCGATGAATGCCTTGAGTTGTCGCTCGCCGAGTGGCAGTGCGGAAGAAACGGGAGCGGCAAATGTCGGGTGGTTCATAGTTCAATCAAGGCGCGCGGATGAGATTTGTGCTCCGTCATGTCACGCTTCGCAGAGAAGTTCGTCGATGGCTTCGTTCAGTTCCACCGCCGTGAATGGCTTGCACAAAAAAGCCTGGGCGCCGCGCTTAAGGGCTTCGATAGCAGTGCTTCGATCGGCGAGCGCGGAAATGACGAGGATCCGTGCGTCTCTATTGATCCGGAGCATTTCGCTGAGGCAAGTCAGGCCATCTACCTCTGGCATGGTGATATCCATCGTAACGAAATCGGGATTCTCGTGGCGGAAGACTTGAATAGCCTCACGCCCATTCGCCGCGGTGAATATCTCCGAAAATAGCCCGCGGTCGACATATCTTGAGATCGCCCGCCGAATGATGCTCGAGTCGTCAACAATCAAAAGTTTCATGAGATGACTTGATGGCTCCGTGATCAGTGATTCATCCGTTGGGCAGGATGATGTGAAATTCGCAGAATTGGCCGGGTGTCGAGTTGACCCGAATTTCTCCGCCGCACTCATCCACCACCCGGGTTTTGACGATATCCATTCCCACTCCCCGCCCCGCTTCCGGGGTCGTACTGTGAGCGGTGCTGAAACCCGGTTCGAAGATTAGTGAAATGAGCTGGGAACTATCCCAAGCACCCACTTCTTCCGATGACGCCATTCCAAGTGCTACCGCTTTTGACGCGAGATTCTGCGAATTCAGGCCGCGCCCGTCATCCCGGAAGACGAACTCAAAGTTTTCGTCGTCCTGGCCAGTGAGCGAGAATAACTTGATGCATCCGCCAGGTCGTTTGCTGACGGAAACACGCTCCTCAGGCGCTTCGATGCCATGCACGAGAGAATTGCGCGCCAACTGGACGACGACATCCTTGAAAAGACCGTGATACTTCGGCGGAACAACTTCGCCTTCAAACTGATCGCAGACGAAAACGGCCTCCTTGCCGAGCTTGAGGCTGAGCGTATCGACAAGATTGGATACGGACTCCAGGACCTGGTCCTGTTGGTGTCCGTTTAGCCCACTTACACCATTCACTCCATCGACCTGGGGCGCACCATGCCGGACAGGAAATGTCCGATGCAGGTTAACGAGCCGGGCAACGAGGGTCTCGATCGCTGCCAGATCGCTATGGAGATCCGCCAGGGCAAGACCGATCTGTGCAAAATCCTCGCCGGCAAGTGTGGGTCGCCCCTGGAGTTCTGTCACCTTGTCTTCGATATCGTGCGCTCGATTTTCGAAGTACTCGAGCTGTAACAACGAGGCATTGCCTTTGATGGTGTGGATCTTCCGGAAGACATATTCCAGCTTCTTGCGGAGCGCGACCGCACTCTGACCCTGCGTAACATTCTCCTCCTTGAGTGCGGAATTCGCGGAATCCAGAGCTTGCTCAGTCGCGGCAATAAATTCCTGGAGCGCCGCCGGTTCGACGTGAATCACTCCCATCAACAGATCAAACTGCTTCTCCTTCCCTTCTTCGGTTTCCTTTAACCTTTGCTCGAGAAGGACCCGGTCCGTCGCGTCGGTCACCCCCACCAGCAGATAGCTGACTTTGCCCTTGCGCATGACTCGGGTGAAATTGAAGGCAAGATGCTTGGAAACAGTGCCGCCATCGGGCGATGCCACCGTGACTTCCACCTGATTCAGGGGATTGAGCTTCGCCAGGGGTTTCTCACGCTTCTTCGGATCAAACATGAGTCCAAGGTAGTCTTTGACCGTCGCAAAGAGGGCTTCCGGAACGAGACGCCGGAGCAGGTGCAGAAAGTCTTTGTTGGCAAGATCGCTCGAGGCAAGGACCTGCTCCAACGCCTTTGAATAGCTCGTTCCAATGCGAAAGTTGGGATTCAGGAGAAAGAGACCCTGATCGATGGTTGCCATGATCATTTCCTCCTCCTGTTTTGACTCGCTGATCGCCATGGTCATAAGCGATTCGACGCGCGCCTGGTTTTCACCCTGCAGGCGAATTTCCGCCCAGGAGAGAGTGATCGACATCAGCAGAGCGATATCTTCGAAAATGACCCACCCGCCGTATTCCAAAGCCCGGAGTAAATCCGGACCGATTCCACCGGAGATGGATCCGGGCAGGAGATAGGCACTCGCAGCCTGATCGATCAGGACCACGATCGTGCCGGTGGCAATGACCTTCCTATCTCGATATAGCGCCAGAAATGCCAGCGAGCCGAAAATGTGAAAGTACGCCTCGCTTCGTCCGGCCGTGAGATGGATCAGCAGAGCGCCAAACAGCATTTGGCTAATCGCCACCACGTGCCGGGTGGCAGTTTTACTAGGTAAGAGTGAAGTCAATACCAGGGGCACGGCGATAATGACTCCACCAACAATGGTAGGAATCCAGAGATGAGTGGACGTGTCTCCGTGGAGCCCATGCCAGGATTCCGGCAACAAGATGGACGCTGAGACGACTCCGACCCATTGAAGAAGGAATAGCCAGAAGAAGCGGTTGTCAGCCAGACGCCAGATCTGCTTCGATTTTTCTTCGAAGAGAGCGCCTGCACGATGCTGAATCCATTGTTCAGCGTGCGTGGCCGCAGGCTCAGACTGTCGGCTCGCGGAAGCGGGAGAGCTATTAACAGGCATAAAAAGTTACGAGGGTGGCTTAGGACCGCGGGTGCTGACCTTGCGGTGGCTTCTTTTTGCTGATTCCAGGAGTTACGAAGCCAGGCAACTGCTGGCTTCATCCACCACATGGCAGCCTTCGAGAAGAAGCTGGGAAAGTGGGGTCGAGATATTCGGCAGGTAAGAACTGGCCTGGTGGGAAATGCGAATTTCCGGGGACGGCCAGCCTAGGATTTCGAAGAGTGCCTGATTACCTGTCAGTTCGGCGACAGCGGCATAAATTAACGTGCCTGTCTCGAAACACACCACGCCGATGCGGTCATTTGAAACGACGTGCAGCGTGCCGGTTTTCCCATCGAGTTCCATCAACTGGAGAAAACTCGGAAAGCTGAAACCATACACGATGGATTGCGCGTCTGGGCCACCGCCCTGAACCGCGGGTTTCGCCTCGGCCTCGCTTTGAAGAATGGCCCTCACGGCGTGACTGAGCGTTTCAAGATCCACTGGCTTCTCCAAAAACAGGCGCGTTCCGAAATCCCGCGCGAGATCGCTGGCGTTCGTCGATCCAAATCCGCTCACCACGATTGTCGGAACATCGAGGTTTTTCCCCTTCAGTTTCATTAGAACCTCAAACCCATCGACCTCCGGCATACACAAATCCGTGATCACCAAGCTGAGCTGACGTTCCTCAATGATCCCCAACGCTTCGTTGCCATGGCTGGCACTCAAAAACAGAACCTCGGGAAAGGCGAGCCTCAGACCCTCTGCAATGAGGTCCAAAAACAGGACATCGTCGTCAATGATCAAGACGGTCTTTTGGGGTGTGGCCATTTGGAACGAACTCTATCTGCGGAGGAATCTTCGCATGCGTCGATTCGGGTTTATTAGATAAGGAATTTTCTTATTGCTGCATAAGCACTTTCGGTGCCCGTTTCTACATACTAATACCTATAGCACCATCCGCGCCTCAGAATTTCCGGCTCGCACTTTTTGGCCGCTTTGCCCGCGCTTCCATATCGCCGCTCGCCTTCATTTCCACAGCCCATGCTCACCGGCTTCGAGCACCTGGAAATGCCATTCCACCCACCCTCTGCCGCCTGCAAAGCTATGTATCGTTTGCGCTCTTTGGCCTTGGAAAAACCACGGTAAATGTATCGCCGCTTGCTAAATATCGAAAGGCCCTCCGGGCGGCTCACATGTCTGCCGGTGAATTACGCGTCGCCGACTTTAAGTTATTTTCCAACTCGCTCGCAGATTCTTCGAGTTGACCTCTCTACTGTCCGGGTTTCGAGCAGATTCGTAATAGAAGTACAGCAAGGATATACTCATTATAGAATCGTCTTCCTGAAATTTACGGTTCGGTGTTCAAAAGCCATTATCGCACATGCAATGCATTTGCTAACGCAATGCATTCGCAGTCATATTGTAAAAATTTGCGACACCACGAATCGTTCCGTGAGCTCAGCATTCCTGAAAAATGCCTTCACCGTTGGGCGAAAGCTTCCGTCCGGCATCAAGACGCTACAGCTTGTCGCACTCCGAACACTGCAGGCTACCCGATTTTCTTCGCCGTTGTCTCCCGTTACTCATTGCCGGCCTTCCTCTGGGGGGACGTCGGCGATTCATTTCTGTTCACCGTCCCACGAAAGATGCAGTGGCGCGGCGCTGCATGCGCATAAGGTAAATGTGGCTCGCAAGAAGAATCGGCACAATCCAGAGCGGCACGAGTGTGAGAGGCAGCTTGGTCACCTCGATCATCGAGTCGGGCCGCGTAATCGTTAACCAGCCTGCGGTACCCAACGCGACGAGCAGGTCGAAAATACCGAAAGCGGTCCACGCGAGCAACGCGCGGCGAAATCCTACGCCCTCGGGCCAGGACAACAGTACCACCGCGCCCACCGCCGCCACGATGTCACCCCACCCTGCGCGCTCGGCAAACTCCGCCGGCAGCCGTCCCTGCGCGTGCAGCCACAGAAAATAAAATCCGATGAAGCGTACGAGGTGCAGCGAGAGGATACCGCGCACGCCGAGCTGTGCGGCCGCGGCCTTGAGCCAATCTACGGTGGCAACGGCAATGGAAAATCCAACGGTCAGGCTCACAATCAACAGCGGCGGCACACGTGGCGGCAAGTGAGACAGGAGTTGAAACGCACCTGCAAGAGAAACGACGAAGCCCCAGACAACGAGGAGCAGCAGCAGACGGGCGGTGGGAGTTTTTCCACCGGGAACAATGGCAGGATGAGTGATCGCATTATTCATATGGAGGAAACCTTTTCAATAATGCTTTCAAAATGCAAGTAAAATACTTGCAGATTGAAAGTGATTTTTCGCGATGGGATTTGGATGTACCGGTATTCGTAAAATCGGCTGGTCCTCATCACTGCGCCAGACGTTCCGGGTCGCTTCGCTGATCGCGGCGAACAGCGAACGCTCTCAAGAATAGCCGGTTGATCTCTGTCTAGCCGCGCCCCTGAAGATACCGGAAAATATCACCCAGCTCCAGCCACTGGACTCGCGCTAGTGACTCAGAGGGTGAGCAAACGACGATATTCGACAAAATCTCAATCGCAGTAGCTCTTGGCATGTGTGTTCTGCTCGGATACCAGGCTATTCCGACTCCACAGCAGGGACAAAGCTGCGATAGGTGCAAAGACTTTGGAACTTGCGATCGCAGGTTCTCTTCGGAGTACGCGTAACGCCAATCTCTTTCTTCCTCGTTCTGAAACTCGCAAACCCCATATTGAGAATTTAGCGATACGAGCAGGCGGCTTCCGCAATCCGAGATCAGAAAGACTTCGTTCGCCTGATGACTTGCAGCGCGCTCAACAAGCTCACACACGGTAAGATGTTGCTCCGCTTGATAGTATTCCGGCTCAAGATTCCATGTGCCTTGTATAAGACTTGGCGGTGTTCGCACCGATGCAAATTCCGCCTCTGACGGTCTCCATAAATCTCCCTTCGCGAGCGCAAGTTCGAATGATCTTCGTGCGTCACGATCTTCGGGAGATATCTTGATACACTGCGCGCACAAGCCGCCATTGGCTGCCGCAGTCGCTGGCAGAATCATGTTGTCACACTCAGTACACTTCATTCTCATAACGTCTGATCCAACGTCGCCAGTCGTAACTCCATATCGTGGAGAGTGCCGTAAATGTCACCATTATCACTGACCACAAGAGCGTCATCGGCAATTGGGACTGGCAACTGGCTGATTCCATCCAGAAATTGGCTTATTTTCCCCGCATCGTAGGCCAACGTTTCCGGCCTGCAGTACACGGCAATGAATTGGCCGTCGATGGTTCGTGCAACCCGGCCTCTCAGGAATCCTCCGTAATCCGGCTCATCGTCCAGAATCCATTGGTAACCTTTTGGATAGTTACGAATGTGCGCATTCCTCGCATCGAACAGCCGTCCATCAGGATAAATCCAGAAAACGAAGTCCGGATCCTTATGCGTCACTTCATTGATCGCTTTGCGACGTCCTTTGATGCCCTCCTGCAGGAAGTAAAACTTCGCGGCGGCTTCTTCGCGACTGACTGAACCAACGGTGATCATAATCGACCTAACGATGCAAGGCTGCCGGCTGCTTTGGACTAAAGCAGGGGTGAAAGACCGAATGAGCGGATAATCGGCCCTCGTTATTCATCCCGTCCAAGCCTCAAAAATTCTGTGCTCATCTCTCGGGTAATCACCTGCCAGCGCCTCAAACTCTCCCTGTAGAATGCCGATGAGAAATTCTGTCATCGTGCAATGGTATTCCCGAAAACCCTCGCCGCGCACTTCGTCCGACAAGACCGGCCAGAAGTCGGAGGTACCCTCGGTCAGCCAAAAGTAATAATTGCCATTGTCGTCGCCCCCCCAAGGCAGGAGCCCCGGCTGGTCCGGATAAATCGGATACGGCACTATCTCCGGCCAATCGCGCTTCGTCTCTCGCTCCGCCGCGCAAACTCTTTGGATGGATGGCAACAACGCCGCGTACTGCGAGGCAGCGAACGGGTTGTAGATGCCGTAGAACTTAGCGAAGCGCCCTGAACCGTATGTGAAAACAAAATCACGGTAATCCGAAGGCAACTCGAGTCCAAGGTCGCGCTCGATGGCTTCCCATTGCTGAAGACTTCCAACTTCCGACGGATTCCGAGGTGGTGGCACTAGCTTTTTCAGCGGCTCGATCGGCATAATCTGTCCACACGACAACAAACTGTAGAAGCGGAACTGTCGCAGTCATTCCGCGTTGCATGGAACGATTTGTTATTTATCGGCTCGCTCACAATTCTGAAATTTCGACAACCTGATTCCCGACCAAAGCCGAATCGACGAAAATGCGAAAGGCAACAGATGCCGTGTTGTTGTCGATAAGGTGGTCAACGAAGTAGAACCCGTCCTTTTCCACCTTGTAATTGTAGATCTCCGAAAGCGGCGCTCTATGGATCGGACTTGGCAAGCGCGAAAGTATTGCCTGGAGATCCCGGACCGGCGGAAGCTTACATTTTATCTTATATTCTTTTCCCATAGGAGAGTTAATGACTGCGCCTGATTAGGTGCACCCGCGGAAGCGCAGATCTAAGCAAAAAAACGCACAACAACCAACCCAACAAGCACCAACACCGCCACCACCCACCAAAACCGCTGTACTCCCGTCTTTTTCGCGCCCTTTCCGCCAAATTCCTCCGCAACGAATTTGTTGTAAGCAAACTCGTCTTCGGAAGAATCCACCGTGTACGAGCCCGCCTCTTCATTCCAACCGGATTTTTCATCCGCCCCGCACTCCGGACACGCCAGCGCTTTCGACGGCACATCTTCGCCGCAAACAGGACAGACTTCCGGCTGAGTGAGTTTTGGTTTCGCCATGTATTATTTAATCGCCTTTTTAGAAAGGCGCAGGAGCTTTGGCTAAATCGCCGGCTCCTTCTTTCCTCTGGGGGCTTCCTTCAATTCTTCCCTCGCCGCCTCCACCTTCTCGGAAGGTTGATTGCAGAGGAGGATGCCCATGAGCCCGTTCGGCTGGAAATAGCGGGCGATGAATTTCTTCTTTTCGTAACTCCCTTCGAGCTGGAACCGCGAAGGTGGTTTGGAAAAATCCCCCACAAAGTCAAAATGCAGATCCAGAGCGCGCGCTTCGCAGTGCGGCACGTGCTCGAATTTGATGCGCTTCTTGCCCGTCATGTTCGCTCCGGCCACACGGCCTTGGGCCATGGCGCACTCCCAATATTCGAACCGGCGTACCCCGCCGAGCACCTTGCAGGGGAACGCGGCGATATCTCCCACGGCGTAGATCCCCTTTTCGTCTGTCTCGAGATGGTCGTTCACCGGCGTGCCGTGCGGATAGGCCAAGGGAGTATTTTGTACCAGACCGAGATTCGGCTCACAGCCGATCGCCACGATGGCCAGTTCCGCCTGGAAGCGCTGCCCGCTCTTGGTCTGCACATTCTTTAGAATTGTTCGTCCCTCGAAGCCATTTACCACTTCGCTGAGCAGCAGGCGAATCCCCTTCTCCGCGAACCGTTGCGTGAACCACTCGGCCGTTTCCGGATCGAGTTTCTTGTCCCAGAGATGCTTTCCGCGATGCAGGATCGAGACCTTCGTCTTGGGTTTATCCACGAGGACCGAGGCTGCTTCCGCGGCGAGAAATCCGCCGCCAACAATGACCACCTCACGCTCGATTTCCATCATTTCACGCAAGGCGAGCATATCCCGGAAGGAGCGCAGATAGACCACGTTCCCCAGGTTATAGCCTGCCACTTGCGGCTTGCGGGAGCGTGCCCCCATGGCCAGACAGGCTTTCTTGAACTCGATGGTCTGCCCGTTGTTGAGCACGGCGAGGTGCCGCTCGACGTTCAACTGAGTCACCAACGTGTCTAAACGAACGTCGATCTGTTTCTTCTCAAACCAGGCAGGATCGTGCTGTTGCAGCTTTTCCGCCGACGGCGGTTTGCCATTGAGACAACTCTGAAAAAGCAGAGGGCGATGATAGGGAAGAACATGCTCGTTGCCTACGATCATGACGCTCCCTTTGGGATCGTGTTCTCGGATCCCTTCACAAACGCTCGCACCCGCGACGCCTGCCCCGACGATGAGGTAATCGCGACGAATCATACGGTATTAAAACGATAATCGAGGGGATGCAAAATACCAGCCGTAAGCAATTTATCGGTTCAGAACGCGCTTGTCGACAAAGAGTAACGCAAAACAGCGAAAAAACTTGGCACCGGCCGCCCGGACACTTGAATTTGGCGCCGTGATTCCCATCACTCTCGATCACGTCAGCAAAGGGTTCGGAGAGACCCGGGCTCTGGAGAATATCAATCTGCGCATAGAGGCAGGCGAAATTTTCTTTCTCCTCGGCCCCAGCGGGTGCGGCAAGACGACGCTGTTGCGGACGATCGCCGGCTTCTATGAGCCGGAAAAGGGCCGCGTCCTCTTCGGGACCGACGACGTCACCCATGTGCCGCCCCACCAGCGGAATACGGGGATGATGTTCCAAAGTTACGCTCTCTGGCCGCACCTCACGATGGCGCAAAATGTCGCATTTGGCCTGGAAGAGCGCCGTGTCCCGGCTGCGGAAGTCAAACGCCGGGTGGAGGAAGCGCTTTCCTCCGTCCAGATGGGCGGACTGGGAGACCGCCGGATCCATCAGCTCTCAGGCGGTCAGCAGCAGCGGGTCGCCCTCGCCCGGGCGCTCGTCATTCGTCCCCGCTGTCTCCTGCTCGACGAACCGCTTTCCAATCTCGACGCCAAGCTTCGCCTCGAAATGCGGGCGGAGATTCGCCGGATCTGCCGCGAAGCCGGCCTTACGGCCGTCTACGTCACCCACGATCAAAAAGAAGCGCTCTCAATTGCCGATCGCATGGCCGTGCTCGAAGCGGGCAAAATCCGGCAGGCGGGCACGCCCGCCGAAGTCTACCGGCTCCCGCAATCCCGTTTCGTCGCGGATTTCATGGGGGAGAGTAACTTCATCGCCGGAAAGGTGCTCGACTCAAGCCCGGAGGGCGTCCGCGTCGAGACTCCGCTCGGTATTTTCACCTGTAGCCCGCCGGCAAACGCCCTGTCCGAACAATCGGCCGTGACATTGTCTATCCGTCCGGAGAGCTGGAAACTTAGCTCGCACGCTGCGGAGACGAATGTGGTCACCGGTCGATTGCGCGACCGGATTTATCTCGGCGAAATGGCCCAGTACCGGTTCGCTGCGGGCGGTCAGGAGCTGAAGATTTTCGAGCTCAATCCCCGTCACGTGAATACCAGCGGTGACAGCGATCTCTACGCCAGTGCAGCGGCGGAGGATATTGTCATTTTAACCAGCTAATCGGGCCGGCAAGCTTCTCCGGAGGTTCCATGCTCAAGAATCTACTCCTGGCTATCGCGCTCCTTGCCGTGCTGATCGGCCCCATCGTGATGCGGCCCCACGGTGAACACGGGACGGTCCCGGGCGAGCGCGAGATCGTGATCATCACGCCGCACAACGAGGCAATTCGCGAGGAATTTGCCCGCGCCTTTGCGGCGTATCATCTCGCAAAGACAGGAGAGCGGGTCCGGGTCGATTGGCGCACACCGGGCGGCACGAGTGAAATCGCGCGCTATGTGGCTTCTGAGTACCTGTCTTCCTTTCATCAAGCCTGGGAAGCACAGCCCGGCCGCGTCTGGAGCACGGTTGTCGAGCAGAACTTCGATAACTCGCGGACCACTCCCGCCGCTATGCCTGACCAGGATACCGAGGCACAGAAAGCCCGGCGCGCTTTCCTGAACTCCAAGGTCGGCTGTGGGATCGACCTTTTCTTTGGCGGCGGCACGTTTGACTATGCCCAACAGGCGGCGGCCGGCCGGCTCGTGGATTGCGGCTTTGTTTCCGAGCACCCCGAGTTATTCAATGATCATGCGATTCCTCGCACCCTGGGCGGTGAATCGTATTGGGACCCGGAAGGACGCTGGATCGGCGTTTGTCTCGCGGCATTCGGTATTTGTTACAATACCGATTCCCTTGGGCGACTGGGCATTTCCACGGCTCCCAGCCAGTGGGAAGACCTTGCTGATGCGCGTTTGTATCACGAAGTCGCTCTGGCCAATCCGACGCAAAGCGGTTCGGTGAACCGGGCGTTCGAGCTTCTCATTCAGCAGCAAATCCTTCTCGAAACGGAATCACGCAAAGCCGCCGTGAACCGAGCGCTCTCCCCGGCTGAAGAAACCGAAGCGGTTCGCACCGGCTGGAAACGGGCCATGCAACTTCTCCTGAAGATCGGGGCGAATGCCCGGTACTTCACCGATTCCTCGAGCAAGATCTCGCTCGATGTGGCTGCGGGCGATGCCGCTGCCGGCATGACCATCGACTTCTACGGGCGGGTGCAAAGCGAGTCAGTGGCCAGACCGGATGGCTCTTCGCGATTGCAATTCGTCACAGCCAAGGGCGACACCACCTTCAGCGCCGATCCGATCGGACTTTTCCGCGGGGCTCCCCATCCCGACCTGGCTCGCGAATTCATTGCCTGGAGCCTGTCCGAGGAAGGGCAAAAGCTCTGGGATTGGAAAGTGGGAACACCCGGCGGGCCGGCGCGATATGCCTTGCGTCGCATCCCGATTTTGCCGGCGGTTTATGCGCCGGAATATCGGCAATTCCGCTCCGATCCCGACGTGAATCCCTATGCCGCAGCGGGGAGTTTCAGCTATCACTCGGGTTGGACCGGGCCGCTCTTCAAGCCGATCGGTTATATCGTCCGCGTCATGTGCATCGATCCACACGATGAGCTAACTGAGGCCTGGCACGCGCTTATTGAGGCGCAATTTCCGCCGCAAGCGATGGAAGCATTTTTGAATGTGGATGCAGTAAGTTATGATGCGGCAAAGGGGCCGATTCGCGATGTTTTTGGTCCGGGGCATATCCAGGAAGTCCAGCTTGCGAAGAAACTCGCGGACGGATTCCGTGCGCAATACCGGCACGCTGCGGAGCTCGCTCGCCAAGGAAAATAGCCAACGCCGCCGGACCGGTGCTGCCCATCACCCTACAAATGGAGGATCGACGGGTGGGCACGAATCCTTTCCTCTAAGTTCCTCTCCCCGGCCGCGCTTATCGTGTCTGCAAACCCTCGATTCCCCAATCCCCAGAACCGCCTTTTGCCATGAGCAAATTGTCCGTCGCCCTCGCCCTGCTCGCTCTCCCCGCCTTTCATTCCTTCGCCGACGATCCGCGCGGTGACAATCCGGACGCTCCCGCGCACACCGCCGAGGAAGAGCAGAAGATGTTTCATCTTCCGCCGGGCTTCGAAATCGAGCTCGTCGCTTCGGAGCCGGAGATCCAGAAGCCTATCAATCTCAACTTCGACGAAGAGGGCCGGCTTTGGGTTACGGGCTCCGAACAATATCCCTGGCCCGCTGCGACGGATGCCGCGGGTAATCCGATTCCGAACTTCGAAAAGGCTTATCAGGACATTGCCAATGCCTTTGCCGGCGGGCGGAAGCCGCCGGAGGCTTCGGTCAAGGGCAAGGATACCATCCGCATTCTCTCAGACTTTTCCGAGACGGGTCATGCGCAGAAAATCGATGTCTTTGCCGAAGGCCTGAACATTCCGTCCGGTATCCAGCCGCTGCCGCGCAAGGCTGGCGCCAAGGGTGATACGGTCATCGTCTACTCCGTCCCCTATATCTGGCGGATGGAAGATACAACCGGCAGCGGCAAGGCGGATAAGCGCGAGATTCTCTACGGCCCTTTTGGCTTTCTCGATACGCATGGCGGCTCTTCCAGTTACATTTACTGGATCGATGGCTGGATCTACGGAACGCACGGCTTCCGCAATCACTCCGAAGTGAAGAATCGGAACGGCCAGGTCACCGTTTTCGACAGTGGCAATACTTACCGTTTCAAACCCGACGGTTCAAAGATCGAACATTATACCCACGGCCAGACGAATCCGTTTGGGCTATCCTTCGATCCGTACGGAAATCTCTATTCCGCGGACTCCCACTCAAAGCCTGTCTACCTTCTCCTGCGCGGAGGTTACTACGAAGGGATCGGCAAGCATGATGACGGCCTGGGCTTTGCGCCACGGATTACGAATGATGATCACGGATCGAGCGCGATCGGAGGGATGATGTACTACGCGGATAACAAATGGCCGGAGGAATTTTGGGGTAACACCTTCAACGGCAACGTCGTGACCCGCCGGATCAATCGCGATAAACTCGAATGGAACGGCGCGACTCCAAAGGCGGTCCGCCAGCCGGATTTCCTGACTTGCGACGATAAGTGGTTCCGGCCGGTCAATATCAAGCTCGGGCCCGATGGCGCGCTCTGGATCGCGGATTTCTATAACCCGATCATTGGTCACTACGAAGTCCCGCTGACCGATCCGCATCGGGACCACGCACATGGACGCATCTGGCGGGTAGTTTACAAAGGTGCGAGCGAGAATCGGTCGTTGGCGGTTCCGCCGGATCTCAGCAGCCTCGATGCTGAGGGACTGCTAGCGAAATTGAGTTCGCCTAACCTGGAGCTTCGGCGTCTCGCCACCAATGAACTCATCGATCATGTCGGAGCGTTAGCGGTCCCTGGTCTTGAAAAATATCTTCAGGCGGAAGAGGTACGAAAAAATGCGCTTTCAAGCACGGAAGACACGCCCGCTGCGTTTCAATATACTCATGCCATGTGGGCCCTGCAGCGTCTTGGTGCCGGGAATCTGGTTGCCGGTTCCAACGCTCTCACCGCTCGCCCTGCGAGTATCCAGGCCAGCGCGGCCCGCATCGCGGCTCTCCAACCGCAGTCCGCTGACGATGGCACCAATGTCGCAAATTTAGCCCAGGGGCATCTTTTGGAAGCTCCTTCTCGTGCGAAGGTCGCCTTCGTGGAAGGCCTGATCGAACATCCCGGAAAAGCCGGTGTTCCAATTCTTTTGCAGATCCTTTCCAAGGTCAGCCCGGAAGATCAGGAACTCACTCACTCCTGCCGCATCGCCCTGCGCGACTGTCTGCTTGCCAAAGGCGGATACGAAGCGGCTGCGGCTGCCTGCAAAGACAGTCCGGTAGCAACCGAGCGAATTGCGGACGTTTCCCTTGGAGCTGATTCTCCGGCGGCAGCGGAATTCCTTCTCGCCTATCTGGAGCAAACCAAACTGACTGCTCCGCGCACCGGTGAATTCATCAAACACACCGCCCTCAACATTGCGCCCGAGCGCATTCCTGCAGTCCTGGCGCTAACTGACAAATTCCCCAACGCGCCGCTCGACCGGAAACTCGCCATTGCCGATGGGCTCAGCCAGGCTGCTCGCATCCGGGGCATCGCCCTTCCTCCCGAAGCCGGCAAGTGGCTCGATGGCGTCATGCTCGCTGCGCTGGGTAGTTCCGACGAAGGCGTGCTGAAGCGAGCTATCGACGCCGCACGCACCCAAACGAATCCCGCAAAGCTCGCACCGCTAGCCAACGTGGTACTCGATGCCAAACGGCCGAGCGCCCTACGCGCTTCCGCGCTCGATGCGCTGGCAAACGTCGACCCAGCCGGAGAGACGCTGGCCAAGGCGCTGGCTGACACCTCTTCGATGACCGTCCGCAAACGTGCCGCGGAATTGCTCGGCCAGCGCAATAGCGACTCCACGCGCGCTGTCCTTGTGAAAGCGCTGGCAATAGCCCCAGCAGATCTGGCCAACTCCATCGGCAGCGCTCTCGCGCACAGCAACGAAGGGGCCGAGGCGCTTCTTGCCACGATCGAGAACGGGAAAACATCAGCCGCTCTTCTCCGCAATAACGCGGTTGCCCTACCCTTCAACGCCCGTCCACAATCTCTGAAGGACCGCGCCGCTGCTTTAACAAAGGATCTCCCGCCGGAAGACCTGCGGCTGGACAAGGTAATCGCGGAGCGCGTCGAATCATATCGCGCCGCGCATCCCAACGTCGAACACGGCCACCAGATCTTTCAGCAGAACTGCTATGCCTGCCATCGTATCAAAAACGACGGCGGCAATATTGGGCCGAATCTCGATGGCGTGGGATCGCGCGGTGTTCATCGCTTGATCGAAGACATCCTCGACCCGAGCCGTAACGTCGACCCGGCCTTCCGCCAGACGATTCTCGAGATTAACGACGGCAGCACGCTGGCCGGCGTCGGCCTCCATGAAAACGGCCAGTTACTAGTGATGAGCGATGCCACCGGCAAAGAAGTCTCTGTCGAGAAAGATCGGGTCAAAAAGAAGACCGTCTCCATGATTTCGCTCATGCCGCCGAACTTCGAGCAAGTGTTTTCGGCGAGTGATCTGAGTGACCTCGTCGCGTTCCTCATGGCGCAAAGTGCGGCTGCAAAATAGTCAGAGTCAGTTCGCGCCGTCGCGGGCTCCCATTCAGGACCGCGGCAACAGCCATCTCGATCGGATCCCATTTCTGAAGACCCGCCGCGCATCGCCACTCGCAACCCATTCTAGTTTTGCGGCGAATCTTGCAGACGAAGGCCCTCGAACACGACGAGCCGTTTCGCAATTGCCTCTACATAGGCCTTATCCTCTGGAGCGCCATCGGCGAAATCTTTGCGGAGCCGCTCGGACACGCGCCCGAATTCTGCACCATCATTGAAATATCGCAAAGCGCAGAAGGACATCAGCCTATACGCCACAGGCTTCTTCGAATCGAGTGCATACATCGAGAGCGCCTTCGATGCGCCAGGTATGGTCAACAGTGCCGACAGCGCTGGCCAATTCGCGCAGGTTTTGTCCACATCCTCGAATGAGACGGTTGGCGGGTGCGCCGGCGAACCCATGAGAGTACCCTTTGCGGGATAATTGAGATATGGTATGAGCGCATCAGCGGTACCTTCCTGCTGTGCCGAGGCTAACGTCGCTATGGCGGCCAATTGCTTCTGGTAAAGCTCGTACTCGGCTTTTCCCTGTGCGCCTTTTGGGTAATTTAGGACAATTCGAAGTCCTTCCTCCGTGGCATATGATGGGAGAAACGGCTTCGTCTGATTCAGATATTGGACCGCTTCGTCTATCTTCGTCTCCCCGCCGTACACCAGCACATCCGAGAAAAGGAGCGTACTGAACGACATCACTATCATTGCACGAAGCAAATACATATTGTGAGACATAAGAAAGCGAAGTACCGCGAGCCGGAATGCAAAGGCCGAAAGCAGCTTCGAGCTCAATCGGGAATACATCATGCCAATCTCGTCTCCTGGCTTGCCCGGTCAATGAGATTGGGATGTTGGTTCTTGGCCTGACACTTCATTCTTAGTCGCTACAGGACCCTTCTCCTGTCGCAAAATTTCTGCAATCACCATAGTGCCATGAAAAGTGAAACCTTCTTTTTCCATTACCTTCAGAATGTCTTTAAGCCCCTCGGAGTCCATAAACTCATCACTTAATTTCGGATAAATGCTCTTGAATTCATCGATGGACTTATATTTCAGGGCGGCGAGCGACGCAAAACGAAAATCCGGCGGGTTCTTAGCATTCAGAGCATACTCCATCAAAGCTTTGTCTGAATCCGGGATATCCAGAATCACCGAAAATATGGGCCAATGACTACGTGTTACCTCAATTTTCTCAGGCTCTCGATGAAAATGAGACACATATGGGTGATATCCTTTCGCCTGGTAGTTTAGATATGGAATCAGAACATTTGCAGCACGCGGATCATGGGCCAAACGCAACACCTCCGCCGCTCCTATTTGCATTGTATGCAGGAGACTCGCGGCCTCTCGTTTCACAGGGTCTGGATCGCAGATATCGGCAAAAGGATCCGACAAAGGCTTGGTTGTCTGGAGAAGATGAATTGCCTCGTCAACCCTTTCCTCCTGGGCAAACGTCTCAGACAGTTGAGAGATATTTACGGCCATCACAAAGAACGACGCCAATATCATTATGTGCATAATCTCTATAGCTCCTGGCAGCTACCCTTCATACCAGAGTCCGTTTACCGCATCATTGTTACTAATCTTACGGAATGATCAACGTCATTCCCGGGTGGATCTTCGGCGTCCCTTGTGTCGGATAGAAATTCGCGTCCTGAATGTCCTTCCAGCGCGCCTTTGATTTATAGTACTTCGCCGCGATGCTTCCGAGCGTTTCGCCTGATTGCACTGTGTGCGTGCGGGCTCCGGCAGGGACCGGTTTTTGCACGACCTCACCTTTTTTCGCTCCCGGCGGCAGCGCGACCGGCGTGGCGCTTTTCTGAGCGCGGAGATCGGCCAGCGCCTTGGTCAGGGCCAGGTTCTGGTTCTTCAGCTTGACCGCATCTTCCTGGGTGAAGGGAGAGCCATTGGTCAGGTCGATGACCAGCTTTTGGCTGCCCTCTTTTTTATAATCGCGGGCCTCCTTGGCGTGAGCACCGTTGGGCAGAAGATCGACGTACCGCTGAAAGTGGTGCATGGCATCGATCGGACTGTTCAGCTTATCCGCATAGATCAACGCCAGCTTGTAATGGACATCCGCCGTCTTCTCGGTGCCATCGAGCGACGATTCGTACAATCGGACCGCCGTCGCATAGTCGCCCGCGGCGGCGCGCTGGTCGCCCAGAGCAATATTCTTCGCCGATCCCTTGTCGAAAAGCTGCTCGCACCCGGAGAAGCTCAGGAGCAACGCGCAGCAGCCCAGCAAGGCGGCGGCCCGAAGGGAAATCATATATACTTCTTTACCTCAGTCTTCTCCAACGCGTCGATGATCGTTCGGACGACTTTCACCCGGGCATGCCATTTGTAGTTCGCCGCGATGATGTTCCACGGCGCCCATTCGGTCGACGTACGCTCGAACATTTCCTCGGCAGCGGCGTTGTGTTCCGTCCACTTGCGCCGGTTCCGCCAGTCTTCGTCGGAAATCTTCCAGTGTTTGTACGGATCTTCCTCTCGCCGCTTGAACCGTTGCAACTGCTCGTCCTTCGAGATGTGAAGATAAATCTTCACGAAAATCACGCGGTCATCCGAGAGCAAACGCTCAAATTCGTTCAGTTCCTGATAGGCACGCTTCCACTCCTTCTCGGTGGCAAATCCTTCGACCCGCTCCACAAGGACGCGGCCATACCAGGAACGATCGAAGATGGTGGTCTGCCCATATTGCGGAAGTTTGTTCCAGAATCGCCATAGGTAGTGATGCTGGTATTCCTCCTGGGTCGGCTTGATGATGGAATGCACGCGCAGCACGCGTGGGTCCAACCGCTCGACGACGCGCTTGATCGCGCCCCCCTTGCCCGCGGCATCCGGGCCCTCGAAGACGATTACGAGAGAAAGCTTCGTCTCGCTCATGGCCCGCTGATACGTCAGCAGCTTGAGCTGAGCGTCCTTCAGCTTTTTCTTATAATCCTCCTCCTCGATCTGTGGGTGTTCGATATCATCGAGGCGCTGGCCTTTTTTCAGGCCGATGGGCTCTTTCTCTAGCGGCATTGGAGCAAGAGTTACGGTCCCCGCCAAAAACTTCAAAGAGCAAAGTGGCAGGATTGAAAAAATGCAATTCTCGCCTAGCTGATGACATTCGGAACCGGAATGGCTTCTTCGACCATAACGAGCGGAATGCCGTCGCAGATCGGGTAGAGAACCTTCCCATCTTCCCGGATGAGCCCGGCTTCGAGCGGGCCGGAAAACTGGCTTCCCACCTTCACCGGAACACCGACGTCGCGAATGCGCTCCAACGTTTCCTCGGATGCAAGGGCAAGCTTTTGCATCGTCTCCGGACAACGCATCAGTTCCAGCACTTCAGGCGACAACAAAGACATGGTCCCAATCTTTCGCGGAGGAAATCCGGCAGCGCGAAACCGTCGGATTTCCCAGCGAAAACAATGACAGGTTAGTATTTCGGAACGCTCGGATCGATGTGCTCGCTCCAAGCCATGATGCCGCCGTCGACATTCGACAGCTTGCCGAAACCAGCTTCCTGCAAAAGCTTCAAGGCCCGAGCCGAACGCGCACCCGACTTGCACTGGAGCACGATCTCCTCGGCGGAATCGAGTTCGCTCATCCGCGAAGGCAATTGCCCCAGCGGAATGAGACGGGAGCCAGGAATGCGGCAGATGTCGTATTCATAAGGTTCCCGGACGTCGACGAGCACGAATTTATCCTGCCGATCGAGCTTCGACTTCAGCTCCTGAACGGAAATGTGCGGCACGTGGGATTCTTCCTCCTCCTGCGCCTTCGCCTCCGGGATGCCGCAGAACTGATCGTAATCGATGAGCTCGGTGATCGTCGCGTTCGGGCCGCATACTGGGCACTTCGGATCTTTCCGGAGCTTGAACTCCTTGAACCTCATCTTCAGCGCATCAAAGTGAATCAAGCGGCCGATGAGCGGTTCCCCGATGCCGATGATCAGCTTCACGGCTTCGATCGCCTGCATGACACCGATGATGCCCGGCAATACGCCCAGCACGCCGCCTTCGGCGCAGGACGGCACCATTCCTGGTGGCGGCGGTTCCGGGAACATGCAGCGGTAGCAAGGTCCGCCAAGATGCGGGGCAAAGACGGTGCACTGGCCGTCGAAGCGGAAAATGGAGCCGTAAATATTCGGCTTCTTCAGGAAGACCGAGATATCGTTCGAGCAGTAGCGGGTCGGGAAATTGTCCGTTCCGTCGATAATGACGTCGTAAGGCTCGGCGATTTCCCGGGCGTTCGCCGAGGTGAAGAAGGCGTCGTAGAGATCGACCTGCACATTGGGATTCACCTCGCGGATGCGATCGCGTGCCGAGTTGAGCTTCTTCCGGCCGACGTCTTTCGTGCCGTGGAGAATCTGCCGCTGGAGATTGGAGAAATCGACGGTATCGCCATCGACCAGCCCGAGCCGGCCGATCCCGGCGGCGGCGAGGTAAAGTGCGATGGGCGAGCCGAGTCCACCCGTTCCGATGCAGAGAATGCTCGCGGCTTTGAGCCGTTTCTGCCCTTCGAGAGTGACCTCCGGCATGATCAAATGGCGCGAATAGCGGGCGATCTCGTCGTTGGAAAACTCGAGGCGCTCAAGGCGCTCGGGCGGAATAATGGAAGTGGCCATTTGAGGAGTTTAGGATTTACGGTTCGAAAGCCGAAGCGCCGCCGCTCAACCGAGCGCATCGCGGGTGTTTCACGGAAGTGGGGCTTCCGTGCCGCTGCGGAGAGAATTCTGCTTTCAAGTGGAGGGCGGAGCCTAGCATGGGTTTTCGGTTTGTGAAGGGGGCAGGAGGCAGATTTGCCGAGATCATCCGTGTCACAAGGAGTCGGGTTGAAAGTTGCAGCGGCAATGGATATTGAAACCGGATGCCGCCAGCACCCGGTTGAATGATGTTCCAAAATCTCACCGGCTGCGGAAGACTGGCGCGCCCGTTTACGCAGTTGGCGGACCGGCCCGGAGCAGTTCGCTGCGGCGATTAAGCTCAGCTACCGCTGGCGGGAGCGAGGATTGCTGCAGTTGATGTATTTTCATAAGTTCAAAGTGTAGCTTCGAAGCGGCCAGCGATTAGCTGCAGCGCCATGGTCAGGCCTGAGGTGCATTTGCGAATTGGGCTGGGAAAAAGTGCGTTGGCTACGTCCGAAGGATTTTCTCCATCGGCTTACCCTTCGCCAATTCGTCAATCAACTTGTCGAGGTAGCGAATCTCACGCATCGTGGGCTCTTGGATCTCTTCGATCCGGACGCCACAGATCACACCTTTGATCGATGACCTGAGCGGATTCGGCTTCGGAGCATTTTTGAAAAAGGTTTCGAAGTCCGTTTGCTTTTTCAATTCGCTCTCGAGCTGTCGCTGACTGTAGCCTGTCAGCCAGCGGATGATCGTATCAACTTCCGACTTCTCGCGACCTTTTTTCTCTGCTTTCGCGATATAATATGGATAAACGTTCGCGACGGCAGTCGTGAAAATGTTATGTTTCGTGGGCATGCCGATTTTTTTGCCTAACGCCCCCCAAGCTCAGCGACATGCCGAAGCGGCGCGACCTGTGTTGGCAGGCGGAAAAGCGGTGTTGGTTGGGAGCACAGGTTCTGACGCGGAGCCCATTCGCTGAGCGCCTGGATAGGCGACGTGCGTTCGGGCGCGAATGGAAAGCAGGCACGGCTCATGAAATCCAACCTCCTTTGCCGACGAGTTCCCATTCGCCGTCGCGACGATAGAACTCGAGCGTGCGTCCGCAACCGGCTCCAATTCGGAAGTGACGCGTCGATTCTCTGCATTTTTCCGCCAAGGACCGCTTGATGAGCCTCGCGTTCGAATGTTTGCCTTTGTGCTCCCACGACAGGATGATCTCTTCGCCCTCAAGATATTGCATGGCAAGTTCGATCAGTTCGGGTGGAGCGTCATCAGTTTCGGGCATACGCGTGGAAGTCGCCTAACGGAATCAAGCTCAGCGACGGCTACCGGCGAAATAGAGCATGGAATACACGGAAGAGCCAACCGCCGGTAGCCGTTCGCTGGAGCGCATAGTTAGGCCTGGTGGCGGTAGTGCTCCAATGCGGTCTTGTCAATTTCGACTCCGTACAGTGCCCCGTCTTTCGCCCACGGGCCTCCCCAAATCAGGTCCATGTTGTCTGCGACGGCATCATAGCGCTGTTCGTTCTCTAGGACAGCATCGCGGACCTGAATGAAGAAGTGCTCAAACAGCAGGTACAAGTCGAACTGTGAAACCCCGGAGTCGCGTAACGAAACAGCCAAATGGTACAGAGAATCGTAAGGACACTCCGTATGCAACGCCTCTTCGAACCGGCGGATATGTTCGGGCGAGATCATGATGGGCCTACCGCCCCCAAGCTCAGCGACAACGCAGGGCTGGCGCGACGACTGCGTGGGCGCAAGCAGCTGGCGTGACAGCCTGAAGCCGTTCGCTGCAGCGCATGGTTAGCATAACTTAGTTTGAACTTCTTTCGTCTCCAGAGAAACAAGTGCCACGGCAGACCGATTCCTGGAAAAGCTATCGCGAAGAAGATGAGACTGTGACGCATCTTCCAAATCCCCTCCTCCTCCATGCCAATGGCAAATTCGGCGATAGCCATCCCGATGAATCCTGAAATGATCAACCAGCCCGTCATGTTGGTTGTCCTCAAAACGCAACCACACGCCGGGCAACGAAACTTGTAAGGATTCCAAACCTTCCAAGCAAAGGCGTAGGAAAATGGTGCGTTGCATTTAGGGCAGTGCATGGTGTGAGGCCTAACAGACCAAGCTCAGCGACACGCCGGAGCGTCGCGGCCAGTGCCGGTCCGCAAAAATGTGGCAGTGGTCCGTCGCAAGTGCCGTGACCGCGGAGCCGGTTCGCTGCAGCGCATGGTTTAGGCGGGGTTGGTGCCTTGGTTTGCATTGTGAATGGCGCGGAGCTCGTCTGTGAAGGCGTCGAAAAGCTCGTCCACAATCTGTGGGTCAGTCAACCCTTTGGCTCGCATACCGGGAATGACTCCGACAGAATCCATTTTCCAGCCACGCTGCTCAAAGGCCTTTAACCAAGAGTTTCGATCTGCCGGAATGCCCGCCAAGTCGAGAGCTATCCGAAATCCCCAAAGGAATGTCTCAGCAGATTCCGGCGTTATCGGATGGAAATACATACCCTTACGGCTTTTGATTGCCGCAAGTCTCTCGATGGCTCGCAGTGTTACGTGCATGATATGACAACGCCGAACAACCGAAGCTCAGCGAACGCACCGGGCGAGAGCAAGCCGATTGGCGGGCGGTCTCCGCCAGCCGGAGCGGTTTGCTGCTGCGCTTGGTTAGGCACTTCCGGTCTCATTGGGAAAAGCGTAACCGCACTCGGGGCAAAAGCGAGCGGTAGGTGAAACAGCGTGACCCTGCGGGCATCGGCGCTCGCGGTAAAGGTGCGGCGCATGAATGCGTGAGTAGAGAATGGCGAAGGCTGCCCCGTAGAAAACCATCCAGTGACCGGAGAAGCCGCGCACAACCGACGGCGGAGCGTCGCCAACCGGTTGTTTCGGTTGGCTGCCGGTGGTGGCCATGAAGACGATGAAGTTGAGGATGGCATAGCCGAATAGCGCGTAACCAGCACGACGCATCCAGAGCGGGCAGCCAGCCACAGCAACCTTCCAGAAGTCTTTACGGTTGGCGTAGCGAGTCATCTGCGTCGAGACGAGCACGGCAGGGAGCCACACGACGAAGATGCCAATGTGGAGCGCCCAAACCAGCTTGCCGCCTGGGATGGCGGCTCCCATGAGTGCCATGACATGCGCGCCGATGCTGAGCGCAAGGCCGCACGCGGAAAGCACCATGAATGGGTAAAGAATGACGGTCATTCGTTGCGTTTGAAGGGGCATGCTCCTCGATGAATCTGCGCCACTTCGTAGTGATGGCAATTCGTTCGCCGTTGTGGCGCTGCAGTGCTGCGCCGCACGTCTCGCAACGGGAAAAGGTGAAGCCGCCGCAACTTGTCGGGTGTCACGCCGTCCGCTTTGAGGGAGGTAACCTGGCGCAAACCCCTCGAGTTATGAGTTGGGCAGAAACGCGTCCAAATGTTTCGGTCTACCAGCCAGCCAACGAATGCGGGCGGGAGTGGAATGGCGGCAAGAGCGAGCTTCGTCATGTTCAGAGCGGTGCGAAGTGCGAAGCAAGAGGCGTGATTGAAACGGGATGGGTGGCAAAAACACCTGACAGACCCAAACTCAGCGACGCAGGCTGGCGAAGTCAAGGCCCGAACTTGGAACCGAGCCGACTGCCAGCCTGCGTTCGCTGGAGCGCGTTGTTAGGCGAGTCAGTCGGAGTAGATCACTTCCGTTGTTTCGGACTGCACTTCAACCGTTTTGGTTGTGGAATCGAAACTCGTGATTTTACCCAAGACCTGCACGGTGACAGCACCAGCGACAAACCCAGCAACCGGCTTGATCTCGCTCTCGCGCAAAGCGACGCGACAAGTAATCCGCATGCCAATGAATTTGCCGTGAGCCGGGTCAAATCGAGCGACTCCTACTCGTAGAGGATTTGGACGGAGCTGGTGAACCGGGTAGCTCAAACTGTCCATGAGTCCTCCTTGAAAGAGAACACGTTTTCCGATGCAAGCCTTAGCATTCATAGGGCCGTTGGATGTCAACGCTTGTTTGAATGCATTCCAGTTGGCCTCCGCCGCCTTGTCGGCAGCTGTTTGTGCTGACAGCGAGCACACCCAACCCATATATATCGAGAGTACTGATACGAGGATGTACGTTTTCATCGATTGAGGTTCTGGTGACCCAACGCCCTCAAAGTAAATAGTGCCTCGCTAAGGCGTTTGCCATCGGGTCGCAACGTATCTGGTAACGAGAACTCTGGAGGATGGGACCCAATTTGAGTTAGTTTGGGAAAATGAGCAAAAGTCTCGGTGCCGATGCGGATTGCAAGTGGCTCCCCGTCCGGGAGCGCTTCGTATCGGTCGAAGGCATCGACTGTAAGTCGAACGTAAATAGTCCGTGGCTGGCCATTGGCGGCCACCGCCATGATAGCCTCCGGAACGTCGGTTTGAGTGAGTAAAGTGTCGCCTGTTCGCTCGGACACGACAATAAGACCATCGTTCGGAAGCCACCGTCCTACCGGTCCCGTATGCCGAGAGCAGGCGGCCAAGAGCATGGTCAGTAGCGCGAGAAGAAAGCGCACGAGTTGAAGGGGCCCCCAAAGCTTAGCGACGTGCGGGGTGGACACAGCCCAGCCGGCAGGTGGAAACACAGAGGCGGTCCGTCGCAGGTGCCGTGACCGCAGAGCCTGTTCGCTGCAGCGTATGGTTAGCAGCGTCATTTTTCTGGTATCCGGTTGTAAAATACAACCTGCACCGGTTTGGAGAACACATGGCCTGCCCAAAGTCCATCCTCCGGCGGCTCTTGGGTAATTGGACTGAATCCAAAGACCGCGCGCATTGTGACGGTCTGTGAATTGCCGTAGCGAACCGGGTGCGGAAAACCTTCCCATTGTTTTGCGTCTGCAAAATAAACATCGAACACCACACTCTCTCGTGGCTGGACTATCCACCAGCTGAGCATGTTCTTCGAATAATCGCTCACAACTCTTCTGGCCGTGAACTTCTTGCCCGAATCGTCGGTAAGGTCAAAGCTCAAAGCGTGATCTCCCCAAGAATTCCATGGCGTGACGATCCGCTGCGGTTTGTCTGACGTGTTAGTGAGAATGATTGAAAAGTGGCTATCGCTATCACGAGCCACCACCGAACGCTCGTTGCCGGGACCCAAGGCAGGAACAGCAATGGAAAGAGCGATGCTGTCTTCTTCCGCCTGCACGAGTTCATTCATGCTCATCAGAGCAACCACAAATAGAATCAAGTATTTCTTCATAGCGTATTTGACGAGGATTGTGGATTTATGATCTTCGCGACCTAACGACTCCAAGCTCAGCGACGGCGGAGGGCTGGCGCAGGTGGTGGGCAGCAGCGGCTGTGACAGCCCGCAGCCGTTCGCCGCAGCGCGGGTCAGGCTGTTGGTGTGGATAAATCAATGAACGCATCGTGCCTCTAGTAAAAATCGATGGCGGTCGCCAACTGCTGAGGTGTGAAATGAGAACGCTGCTGCCGCAAGTTCTCGATGATGTCTCGCAACTGGTCGCGGTAAAAGAACGAGCGCAAGCCGACTCGCTCTGCGTAAGTCTCGAACTCCTCAGATGGAGGTGGTTTGAAGCACAAGCCGTGACCGCGGAGCCTGTTCGCTGCAGCGCTTGGTCAGCACCCCATCCGCGCTGCGCACGGCGCAATAAGAGAAGAAACTGGCTGAAGTCACCGATTTTCATGCATCGAGTGCTCAATTCGTAAATCGTTCATATTCAACAGTCCGATCTTCCAGTTTCTGAGGAGGCGACATGGGTTCATTGCTTGGGAAGTTTTTGCTGGAGTTCGTCGCGGGGATGCGGTTCGGGGTTGGCCAAATAGCGCTCAATGGCTCCCACACGGGATTCCAAATCCGAGCCTGGATCGAGAGTGCTCTCTTTTATATTGAGAGGAGTGACCGGATGTACGTCTGTGGCGTTGAGGTTGGCACGGTGCGACTGCCAGGCAAAAAACCGCTGCGCCCACACGCTATGCCCATTCAGCCACAAATAGAATGGTGACTGGGCTCTGTCCAACCAAACAGGAACGCCGCCTTCCCGATGGCGGAACAGCAAGGCGTCCAACGGCACCATGGTGCCAACAAACAAACCGAGCAGCAGGAGGAGGAGAACTACAGCAACACTCACGCGCTTCATCCATCTCTGAACCTTGATTGATGAGAATAGCTTCTTCACGACGGTCAGTAGTTGTCAGGCGATTTCGTCGTGTTCGCTAGCGAAGAGAGCAACGACGCGCGTGAGAGAAGTCGCCAATTCGGCGCGATCTTCGCGGTGCAGACAATACGCCATGGAGTGATGGTCTCGTTTCGTTACCGAGAGGTAAACGGTGCCCGGTTCCTTAGCAAAGGAATCGAGTTCAACGGAGAGCACGCCGCAAAACGTCCCGAGCGACAATGAGCCATCCGAAGGCGGCCAGCGAAGAAACTGGCTGGCCTCCGCAAGGTCGCGAATGTGGCGGCAGCAAAAATCCAGGTAAAGGACCGGGCTGGTAATGGTTACAACCAAGGTCGAATCAACTGAATTGTCGGAGACGTCCACTTTCCAGTGCCCCGAAGTTGTGCAAGGCTCACTCATGCAGTGTCGAATCGCCTAACGCTCCCAAGCTCAGACGCATTGTTGTGGCCACTGTTCATCATAGGTCTCAGGATAGGCCTCATTGCTGACGAGCTTGCGAAAACCAAAAGGCCAAACAAGAAGCAAAATCAGCCGGCGCTGTTGGTGGGAATCGATGCAGTCTACTTGGATAAGCGAGGACTCGGTCTTAACGCCCGATGGCTCAAAAGCCGGCTGCCACCTCGCTCGACCTATATCGAATCCGCTCCGTCTGCAGAACGCGCGAGCGTGCCTCAGACAAATGCGATCCGATACGCAATGCACGAACCATCCGGAGTAGAGCACGACCGGAATACAGATGACGACTGCAGCAACGATTAGCACGGTGGACGTCATAATGCGCCTAACGACCCCAAGCTCAGCGACAGAGGCTGACGAGGTCAAGCGTGAAGGTTCGTAATCGCTCCCCCGCTAGCCTCTGTTCGCTGCAGCGCTGTGTTAGGCGACGTTACGTGGTGCGTTGCCAACATAGAAACTTCTGGTCATCGGTGGAAGACATCGAGCGAATGAAAGCCTCGTTGTCGAAGCCGGGTAGCTGCTGCAAACGCTTGAGAAGCTCGGCATCGCCTGTAGCACCGTGTGGAATGACACAGCCCGTGGACGTGCCAGCTAAAATCCAGAAAACGTCTGGAAGGGCTGGGCCAGCTGCGGTTGTGTGGACGATGACTGCCTGTAAGTCGTCCCATGCTACGCGCTCAACGCTGCCATCCGGGCAGTCGCAACGAATCTCGGTGTCGGAAAAGTGGACTATGTAGCTGGCTTCGGGCTGCGCGGAGTGGGCGCGTGGCTGCGGTGACCGTGACTTGGAGCTGCCGCCGAAAAGGGAGGAGAGTAAGCCCATACTGATTGAAAGAAACTTGGTTAGCACGGGGACGCGTGTTACTCGCCTAACGGCCCCAAGCTCAGCGATGGCGGAGGGGCTGGCGTAACTGCTGCGTGATGGGCTTAGTAGGGGGACAGCTCACAGCCATTCGCTGAAGCACTTGGCTAGGCAACGGTTGATTGGGAGAGACCGTACCCAGGAGATTCCTTGGCTTAATAAAAGTCTTCGTCCGGATGGGTTTGGTGGTGGTGGGCAGCGTGAGTATTGGCTTCTTTATGTTCAGAGAGTAACAGTCCACTGTAAGCCCAAAACCTCACGTCACTGCAATCGTGCGATAGATGTTCAACCAAAATCGGTATGTACTCGGCCCTATCCGCATTACCGACAATCTCTACAAACTTGGCCCGCATTTGTGGGTCGGCCTCGGATTGCAGGAGTTTGACGATCTGATGGACGTATCGAGTCAAATTGGGGCAGCGCAGCCATTGGTACCCGTTTTCATAGGTCATCGAGTCGGTGCTGCGAAGCATCTTGATCGCGCTATCGAATTCCGCAGGGAGCATTTCACCACGGAGAGTGCAGTTAGGCCGGAGACAGCGCAGGATCGGATCCAAGCAGAGTGCCAGAAACACGCCGACCAAGAACGCGAGAGTCAAAGGGACGTGATCCATAGCGCGCACAGATTGCCAACGCCCCCAAGCTCAGCGACGGGCCTGTGCGCGCGTCGAACGCAGGAGCAAGTTCCCGGCCCGTTCACTGCGGCACCTGTTAGGCGATTCCGGCCGGTTGACTATCACGGCTTGCCGTAGAGGTAAAAACCAAAACCCATTGTGTCCCGACTCCAACGGCGGTAGCACTCTCGCCATGCGCGAATGCGTTCACGAAAAGGCAGCGCGTCGGGGTCTTGGGGGTGGTCACGGGCGAAGCGCTCCACGGCGCGGCAAAACAAACCCTCGTAGTGATCCCACTCGTCGGCGTTGCTCACGCACGCACGAGTAAAGAGGCAGCAGTCCTGCCGTCAGACCAGCCGCCTCATTGCCAGCGTGAGTGAGATGGACGTCGGCGCTCGCCCCGAGAAAGGCGAGGAAATCGGGCGCCGGTTCCTGCCGCCAATAAGGATCAGCCATGAAAACCTGGCCGCCGGGACGAACCAAGGCGGCGAGAGCAACCAAAGCCTGCTCGAACTTGCCGAAGGCTTGGTTGGAACCGAAACAGAGCGCCGCATCGAATGACGCTGGCTCCAGCACAAGGTCCGCGACGCATGCTTCGAGCCACTCCGTGCGATCTGTCAGACCGCGAGCCTCCGCGTTAGCGCGAGCGACGCGCAGAAACTCGCCGTTCGGGTCCACACCCACGCCAGTCGCAGCGTAGCGCTGCACGGCGCGGAGCAGAAACTCGGCTTTCCCGCAGCCGACATCCAACACGCGGCTGGATGAAGATAACTCCAGCAACTCGACCAGTTCATCGGCCTTGGTGGAACTCATCGGGCTGCAAAAGATATGATCCTCGTGCGAGACAGTGGAGAAGCGAAACCGATTCATTTCAGGATGCGCGAGGAATCGCCTACGTACCCAAGCTCAGCGACCGCTCTTGGCGAAAGCAAGCGTGGATTTCACGGTGAGCGACATCGCTGGGAGCGGATCGCTACAGCGCATGGGCTAGGCGTTACGGTTATTTGTCTTTTGTTTGTATCAGAGCTCAACGATGGTCTTAAAGCCACCGTAAGCCATACGTTTGCAATCGAAGATGGCGCTTGCTGCTTCGCACGCCGCAGCGAGGCGCGAGTCAGCCATGATTTTTTTGTTCACAGTGTCGCGGTGCTTGCGCGACTCAAACCGGGCGTAAGCAAAGATGACTACCTCGTCTGGCTTCGACTTCGCCAGCTTCGGAAATGCGACCATGTCCTTCACCTCCATGTCGTCGCCGACGCACTCTCGGTATTCGAGTGCGCCATACTCACGCCAGATTTTGCCTGCTTTGGTGGCGAGTTTCTTGTAAGCTGAGAGTTTGTCCTTCGGAATGGAGAGGACGAATCCATCAATGTATTGGCTCATAGTGCGTAGAGTAGTTGGGTGTTGATGTGTAGTGGAATGAAAACGGAGCTAGAACATACTGGACTGAGCCCCCGTGGTGAATGTTTTCTCGTTCGGTGAGGGTTTCTTCGTGCAGGTCTGGGATGAAGATAAAGATGATGATGACGAGGAAGAGGAGCAGGATGAGATTCCCACAGAGGCGATCCCACGCTTAAATCGCCACGACGATGAGCCTCGAACATTTTTCCGCAATCTGGGCGCCGTGGCGCGTGGAGTATTTCAAGCAAACAGAACGCCGCGATTTCTTCACAGATGCCGCCCGGACAACCGATGACGCCGCGCATTATGTCGTGGCCCGACGGAAGAACTGTTTCCTCATGCTCAATGGCTTCCCCTATGCTGTCGGCCATATGATGGCGGTACCGTATCGCAAGGTGGCGGATCTTTCGGATCTTGGCGATTTGGAAAGGCTCGAACTGCTCGAGCTCGCCGAACACGCGCAAAAGCTCCTGCGCGAAGCAGTGAAGGCTCAGGGCTTCAATATCGGTCTGAATCTCGGGAAATGCGCCGGCGCGGGAGTGGCGGATCACCTCCATTTGCACATCGTGCCGCGATGGGATGGTGATAACAATTTCATGCCGGTCCTTTCCGATACCCGAGTTCTCCCGGAAGCACTCGATGCCTGCTATCGCAAGCTCATGGAAGTGCAGTCTGCCCTTGCCCGCCCCCGCCCCGACGCTGACGAAGCGGCGCCCGCCACAGGCCCAACCTGCTGATAACCCGTGCTCGGAAACGCCAGCCTTTAACCTTTTCATGCCGGGATCGAGGCTTCTCTCACGCATTCAGGAAATCGCGACGAAGGTACACTTCGGGGAGATCGCCGTGGCATTCCATGATTTCGAGAGTGCTCTGCGGTTCTCCTACCAGGGAGATCGTTGGTTCCATGCCGCCAGCACGTTTAAAGCGGGTATCCTCTTCGCGTTTTTCAAGGCGGCCGAGGAAGGGCGGATCCGGATCGACGATCATCTCCAGGTGCGGAACCGGTTCGTGAGCGTGGCGAATGGCGGCATCTATCGGGTGCAGAGCGATCGCGACGGGGATTCAACCGTGCACAAACGAGTCGGCCGGTCCATGCGGTTGCTCGATCTCGCCACGGTCATGATCACGCGGTCGAGCAATCTGGCGACCAACCTTCTCCTGGATTTTCTGTCCGTCGATTTCGTCCGTCGATGCCTGCGCGACGCCGGCGTCGAAGGCGTGGAAATCCGGCGAGGGGTCGAGGATTTGGCGGCACATGAGGCGAAGATCAACAACGAAGCAACGGCGGACGGTCTTCTCCGGCTTTTCCGGGTTTTTCTTGATGAAAAACATCTTGCGGAGCCGCATCGCGCCAAGGCCATGGAGATTCTGCTCGCCCAGGAATTCAAGAGCATGCTCCCGGGAAAACTGCCGCATGACGTTCGAGTGGCGCACAAAACGGGTGAGATCTCGACGCATTGCCATGATGTCGGGATCGTCTTATCGCCGGGACGACAGCCTTATGTCGTAGCCATTATGACGGAAACCACGCCGGAAACGGAAAAACGCTCGCGCGGCGTGGCGGAGATCTCCGCAACCATTTACCGGTACATTGTGGGTTCTGGACGGGAGGAAAAGCACCCCCCATGAATGAGCCACTCCCCATCGTCGATGGGCTGACCCTTTCGCAGGAACATCGCAAGCTGCTGCGTCCTGGTGAAGCCATTCGGATGCCAGATGAGACGGCGCATTATTTACCGCGATATTTCTACATTCTCGAAAGCTGGCAGCAGGCTCGGGAGACGCGGCTTTCCGCTCATTTCACGCTTTCGGAATTGATGTCGGTCGATTGCCGGGAAACCGATATCCTGCTGCGCCGTTTCCCGCACTACGTGCCGTGTGCGATTTCGGTTCTGGCCCGTTATCTGGAGGAATTCCGGAGCCGCGTGGATGCGCCCGTCATGGTGATGGTCAATGGCGGATATCGTTCCCCCGCCCATCAATTTTCCGAGACGCCGAGCCTGCATCTCTGGGCGACGGCGGCCGATATCTATCGGGTCGGCGACACGTGGCTCGATGAGCCAAAAAGCATCGAGCGCTATGGCCGAATCGCGTCGGCCATCGGCCAGGAAGTGTTTGTGAAACCACACGGAAACGGCCCTGGAGAAACAGACGATCATCTCCATTTCGATATCGGTTATCTGCACTCGATTCCCCGCCATTTGACCGAAGTCGCATAAACGTAACTTCCCGGATGGGCGACCAGCTCCGAAATTTCATCCGTTTCGGATTTAGACTATGCCCAAGCTGCCCGATGGATTCCTGTCTGCTGCCACCCTTCGACAGGGGCGGAAAGAACGTGTCTTCCGCACTCCGATGGGGGCGGTCATCGGGATCGAGTCGGAATTCGCCGTGTACGTTCAGGAGGAAAAGTGCCGGCCTGAACACGTTTTCCGCAGTCCGCAGCAGATCGTTCGGGAGAAAATGATCCCTCGTGAGGGCCGGTCCTATCACCTTCCCTCTGGAGGCGCGCTTTACTTCGACAGTGGCGTCATCGAAGTCGCCACGCCCATCATCGAACTCGAACCCGGCTGCTCAGTACGCGCCGTCCGTTCGCTTTGGGAACAAATCCGCTATCTGCGAACGGAACTCGACGCCTGGGAAAAGGCCCATCAGGCCTCGGTCCGGCTCGAAGGATTTTCCACGCACTACAATCTTTCGGTCGCTCGTGAATTACGCCTCAGCGAAGAGAGCCAGCATCGCCTCGCGCTGCTGCTCACGTATCTTCTTCCGGCGCCGGTGATGCTCCTGGCTGCAAATAAACTCAGCACCGGAGTCGGAGTGCGGCCGCGTCCCCAGCGAATCGAAGTCACGGTCGATTTCACACCGGATCCCGAATTGATGGCTGCCACTGCGGCGCTGATTGTCGGAATCGCCCATGCCGTATCGCATTGGCCATCCTTCCACCTTTCCGAACTGCGCGACCGCAATTTTCCCGTCATCCGCGGCTTCCATCCGCGCAAACATACTTCGCGGAAAGGCTTTCTTGCTCGCGAAGATTGTTACCCGGAGAACCCCTTTGCCGCCGATCCTAATGACCGGCTTTGGGAACTCACCGACGGGCGCACGGTGAACCTTCGCGATATCGCCATCGAGATCGCCGAACCGTTCCGGGACTCAATCGAACGATACGCTGACCCACAAACCGTCGATCATCTCTTCGCCGTTCTAGAAGGCCGTGCCCGCTCGTTGCTCGATTTCTCAAACCGTCCAGGAAGGTATGAAGACGTCGGGCGCGTGGTTGACTGGAAGCGCCGCGAGCATCCAGGCATTCCCCGGTCCAAGTACGAGAAGGTGATTCACCGCATCATCACCCACCGTCCCATTCTCGTAGATGGACATGCCTATGCGCCAGAACGCATGCAGGGTTGGTATGAAGTGGTCTTTCGCGACACGGCAAATGGGCGTCGGCGCGTGTTCAATCTGGACGATCTCGTCCGGCATTGCGCAGTGTAGCAAATTCGTTATGCGACGGCTTCTGCGATAAACTCAAGGCGCCGCCATCTCTGGCACAACAAGAAAATCGAAGCCGGACGAAGGTCCCAAGACGTAGTTTTCCACTTCGATTTCAACGGTCTCGGTGCCTTGGTGTTCATATTCGCCCTCCATCACTCCAAAAAGCGGCGGATGCCATCTCTCAAGCACCGGTTTGCCATTGATGGAAACACGCACCCCACCATCCCCGCTGACTACGAAGCGCCATTTACCGGCAGGCAAGCGCACAAACGCATGTGCGACCATTCCGAAGGGGACAGTCTTCGGACCTTTCGGGCCTTCCGGCCCAGCCGGCATGATGGGGAAATCGCGTGGCGCACGCCCCTGGTAGGGGAAACTGAGTTGGCGCACCTCGACATCGGAATACTCGGCTCCCCTTTCCTGGTCCCGCCACGCCACGTAATCCTTCTCTGGATCAATGCTCGACGAGAACCAGGTCACCTTCCAATCCGCACGGCTGAAATAGCGTTGAGCAAGGGAAAGAAATGCTGCGGAGTCGGGAACCTCGACGAGACTGCGATAACTATCCAGAGCACCTTGAAGTTTTCCATCCTCACACGCAGAATGGATCGAGGACAGCAATCGCATGATCCGGACTTCTGAATCCGTGCTCTCCGTAGCAACGGAATTTGCTGGCGCAATTCGAGGCAGCGCATCCAAAAAGAGCGCCTCGGCATCACCCGATTTCCTGCGCAATTCCTCCGAGACTGCCGGGTCCAAAGGCCGGTCCAAAGCCAGCGCGTAACCCGCGCGAGCATCGGAAACCCACCCGAGCCGCGAATAGAGGTCCGCTGCTTTTTCGTAGGTTTTAACGCCGATGCCAGGCACCGCTTTGCGGGGCAGCGACTCCGCATCCGCCACATCCATCCCGCGCCCTCCATCCCAGATTCGCACAAAGTGATCGTAACCTCCGGTTACGATACGCATGCCGTCCGAGCTCCAATCAATCGTGTGAACCTCGGCCTTTCCGTCTCCGTGGTCGATATGCGCAACCTGATCCCCGGAAAGCGCATTGAAGATACGGATCGTGCCGTCTTGTCCGCAAGTTGCCACGCGCTGGCTATCCGGACTCCACGCCAGCCGCCAGATTCCCGTGGCGTGCCCGTCAAATGTCCGCAGTTGACGCCCATTGCTCCCATCCAACAAGCCGGCAACGCTATCCTGCGTGACAAACGCCACGAACTTTTCATCCGGGCTCCACCGCAAATCGAATACCTCCCGGGGCGGCTCGTGCTCCGAGGGAACACTGCCGGCAAACACCGATTGCGGAGCCCGCCACTGGGTGATCCTCCTGCCGGTCAAGCCATCCCATAGTTCAATCGAACCGTCAGTTCCGCCGACGGCAAGATGGCGTCCATCCGATTTCCAGGCAGCGCTCCCGACGGGCTGTTTGATGGCGGAAGCCTGCTCGCCCAGAATCGTATCCCAAACCACCGCGCCTTTTGCGCCACTCGCCACGAGGTGGCGTCCAGACGGACTCCAGGTGACGCGATCGGGCCGTTCCATGAAGAAAAGGCTTAGCGGTTTTCCAGAAACGGCATCGAGCACTTCCACAGTGTCCTGATCCCGGGCCACAGTGGCAATGCGATCACCCGACGGCGACCACGCCAGATCGTGAATGCTCCGGGAAGGCCGGCTCGAGGGAAGAACAATGGAACGATTCGAGCCGGGGTCCAAAATCTTCACGTCGGAAAGGAAATTCGCCACGGCGAGCCGTCGATTGTCCGGGCTCCAGCGAGCGGCGGCAATCCAGTTGTTATGCGGAACTGTCAAAGAGAAACTTCGCGTCGCTCTGGGCGCCCACACCCGAACCGTGCCGTCCGATCCACCCGAATAAATAACCGTGTCTTCTCCGCCACGCTGTCCTGGATTCGAAATCTTGCTCCAGACGATCGCATTGACTTCACCTCCATGGCCGCAGAGCAGTTCCGGCTCATCTTTCGTGGAAAACGGCGTATTCAAGATGATGGTGCCATCGTGACTGGCGCTCGCCACATTAGTCCCGTCGGGGCTCCACGCTAATCCGCTGATAATTCCGCGATGACTGCTTTGCGCGAAGATTCGCATGCCTCCTCGATCGATATCGAAAACCGCGAGAAAGCGGTTTTTCGAACCGGCCGCGACGTATTTCCCCGACCGGTCGAGTGATACCGTAAAGGTGTCACTTCCATTTCCCAATGTGGTCTTTAGCAGGGAAATATTTTTCGACGGTTCCGTGTCGTCGTATCTCAACATGTCCAAAACCTCGAGATTCTGGGAAGAATTGTTGAGTTCGCCGATCGCCAAGCGCCTCCCGTCCTGCGACCAGTCGAAATCGGCTACGCCATCCTTGGTCATCAGGAACGCTTGAAGATTTGCTCCGCCGGAATCCATTACCGGATTCCAGAAGAGCGCAGCGGGAAAGAGCCCGCCGATCGCCAGCCGTGGCGTGCGCGAATCAATAGGATCCCACGCCACACAACGGACAGCTCTGCCGGAAGGCATGCGGATGCCAGCAATCTTCTCACCCGTATCGGCGTCCCACACCAGCACGCTGCCATCTTCCGTCCCCGCAGCCACGAGATGCCCTGTACGATTCCAGGCGACGGCAAGCACTGGTCCAGCTTGGCCGGAGAGCCGACGCTCAAGAACTAGTCCGGCGGTTTTCCAGATTGCTACCGTTCCGTCACCACCCCCCGTAGCGAGCCGCAAACCATTGGAGGTGACATCCAAAGTCAGTACACCATCCTCGTGCGCCTGGACCCGCAGCCGATCCTGGTTCAACTGGCCGAGCTCGTAGTACCATTCCCACTTGCGAAGATCCCGCCCGCTCGGCTCCCGCCGATGTTGCATCAGCAATTCCCAGGCACTCTCTGGCCGACCGTCATCGACGTGGCGGCCCGCTTGGAGCATGTGCGAGGAATAGAGCCGGTCCTCGGCAACATTGCGCTGAATGTCCGCCTGCCTCCGCTGGTCGTCAGCAGCGATTCTAGCATTCTGCGCAACGATCGACGCGGCGGTGGCACGATTCCGTTCCCTGGCCAGATTCACCGTGAAGAGGATGCCGGCAATCAGGAGCACCGCGGTTGCAATCGACAGCGTTCGGTTTCGCTGGAGAAATAGCGAAACGAGCTTCCACGTCCCCGCCTCTTCGGCGAGCGTGGCAAACCCGCTCTGGTAAGAGGCAATCTCTCGCTGCAGATCAACGACCTGAGTATACCGCCGCGCCGGATCGAGCGACATGGCCTTCAGGGCCACCGGACCCAGTGAAGCTGGGATTTTGCCACTGGGCAGATGTGGTAACCGACCATCCACGGAAGGAGCCGGATAGGGTGTGATTCGCCCCAACCGCACATTTTCCATCACTTCCTCGGCATCCCGGCCCGCGAACGGCGCCTTCAAGGTCATCAAATGATACAGGATGACTCCGAGCGAGTAGATATCCGAGTGCTCGTCCACTTTGTCGTTATCCCCGCGGGCCTGTTCCGGCGACATATATTGCGGCGTTCCGAGCACGGTCCCGGCCATGGTCGTTCCCGCGGAAGTTTGCCCAGTCATTGCGCGCCACTGGCGCACCGCTTCCGGCCCGCCGCTAATTACCTCCGGTCCCGGCGGATCGCTCATGCGCTTGGCCAATCCCCAGTCCATGAGCAGCACCTCGCCGTACTCACCGAGCATGATATTGTCCGGCTTCAAATCCCGGTGAATCACGCCCTGGGAATGCGCAAAGGCGACGGCGTCACAGATCTTCTGAAAGATCGTGAGCAAAACGCTCAAGGAATAACGTTCAAGCGCCTCTTCCTCGTGGACCGACAATTTCTCAAGCACTTCCTTGAACGAAGTGCCGCGCACCAGCTTCATCGTATAGTACGGCTGGTTCTGCTCATTGACGCCCAGTTCGTGAACGGGAACGATATTCGGATGCTCAAGCTTCGCGGTGATGCGAGCTTCCTGCACAAACCGTCGCAGATCTCCCGGCACTGTGCAGTTCTGCATCACTTTCATCGCGACATCCCGCTGCGTCGCCTGCTCATGCGCGCTCAGAATGATGCCCATTCCGCCATGCGAGACGACCCGGTCGATCCGATATTGCGGCGCGCCGTTCAACTCCTGCGGAATCAGATGCGAAATCGTGCGCGTCCGCGGCGCCATTGAAACCGTGGCGTCGAGATCTCGCACTTCCCGAAGATGAATCGTGGCGTCCGAAACTTCGATTTGCTCAGACGGCAGCAAGAACCGCGGTTCCATGATCCTTTGGCCACTGACGAATGTCCCCGACGAACTTCCCAAGTCACGAACGACCCATTCCCCGGGCTGCACTTTTAGTTCCGCATGCTTCGGCTCAACATGATCAGCTTCAATGCGAATCTCGGCCTCCTCCGCGGCACCGATGACATACACTCCCGGAGGATAGTCCTGCTGGCTGACCAGTAAGCCGCCCTTGTAGACGAATACCGTAGTCTTGGGGGGTAACATGCCTCCGGTCTAGCGGGTCATTTGCCGTCCAGCAAGCATCCTTCCATACGGAGAATTCTGGAGCAATAGATCCGGAATTGCCTTTCAAGGGCAACGGCGCAAGCCCCGGCCAATCACACCACGGCCCTCGCCCACCACCGCTCCAGCGGATCGCTTTCAGCCATTCGGCCGTAGCGCGCGAAGAAACTCCATCACCTGATAGCGATAGCGCGTCAGGCCTGCGGACAAATGACCATGGCCATTTTCGAGATGCTGAGGCAAAACGACGCCGCGTCCAAACCAAAGCAAAGCAAGATACCACGCGTAGTTCACCACATGAGGCGCCGACTTTTCGAGCCTGTCCAGATGGCGGGTGGTCCAGAATTTCTCCGTGCCTCCACAGTGAATCGATCGTTGCGGTGCTTGTGCCGCGGGATTGTAGAGCACTCCGTCACGCAACTCGAGCGGCTCCTGCCAATAGCAATGGTGCTGACTCCAAAGACGATTATCCAATGTGGCAACGCCGTTTTCACCTCGTTCCGCATAGAGGACGGCGTTCAAAACTCCCTGATCTCCATGGCCCGGATACACTCCACCTCCGCCAAAAATGGCCCGGTCGCAGCAGTCCGCCCATCGGTTCAAAATACGCCGGTTATCTTCCGTGAGTGCGCAGACATATAGTGAGGCCGACATATACTGCTCATTCATTACGGGCGTCTCAATCCCGTAGACTTGATAGCTCTGGTCGTAGTGAGTGCGGCCATCCCGCCCGCCCAGGAATTTGCCGGAGTGGATCGCTTCCGCGATCACATCGTCAATGCGTCCGCAAAGGACACAATCGGAATCCACCCCCACCAGGACATCTTCACCCTCGGTCAGATCAGCAGCCCCATAAGCCTTCAATTCCCACGCCGCCAGTTTTCTGCCCGGTTTGGACAAATAACCGGCATCCACGATTTCAGCACCGGCGGATTCCAAAACCTCTCTTTGCTCCGTAGTCAACGCCGCCTTCTGCACGTGATTATTAATCACGCGGACATGGGCTTCCGGATGGAAATGCAGGATGGAATTGACGGTAGCAACAGTACCTGGAAAGAAAAAGCCGTCAGAAACGGTTACGAATACGACACGCATAAATCTCAAAGGGGGGTGCCTGCCAGTGGAACGTCTGCATTCACAGCAGACTCCGATTCCAAGATAGCTTTTTCGGCTCTCTCCGACTCCGGAGGAGTGAGATACTTCAAGACACCGCCGTCAAAATAGAGCGAGATCCGGCGAATCACCTCTTCCGCCGATATCATATCCATACATTTCGGAAGAGTGCCGACCACCTGTTTGCAAAGGCTCTCGTCTTTCGAATCACCATCGCCCAATGGTACCGTTCTGGCTTTCCAGCAACCGCCCCACGCACAACAGGACAGCGAGCCGATGGTGTGGATGAACTGATGATGTGGATACGCCTCCCAATGTGCCGGTTCGCGCCCTCCCGCCACCACGACGCATGGCCGTTGGCGTGGTGCACCGGCTCGCGGTTCGACAGCCGCCGCGAGGTGCATGGCGAACGTCACCGGACAAAGCACCCCCTGCGCGTGGTGCATCAGGCGCACGAATTGCCGCAGATTCGTCTTTCCGCGGAGATCGAGAACACCACGCAACCGCTTGTGCTCATGCCGGGACTCGCCGACCTGCACAAAGAAAATGCGTCCGCGAAAGTGATCCACCACTTTCTGGTACCGGGTGTGATCCCACCATTTGATCGTGTAGTCGTATTTGCCACCGGCAACGACGATCCAGAACGGTACAGGCTGCCTAGTAATCTCCTGGACCTGTGACATCCATCTCTTTTCCTCCTCCGCGAGATGGATATCTCCCTTGAACATCGTCGGCAGGATCGAGACACCCAGCCGTTCGCTCAAAAAATCCGTGAATCCCTGGAGGAAATGGACCGGACGCTGATTGCTCTTGTGGATGAGCGGATAACTGCAATCGATTTGCTCCACCTCGGGATCATTTTCGTCCAGCCGTGTGATGTGCGGGTTATGCAACCAAAGTGGCCCGCAGGGAGTCCGCACATCGGTGGCAAACTTGCCTGGGTGAGCCACGTGCAGATCGCGCACGGCGGCAGTCAGCATCACGATATCCCCCGGGGATTGTGAGTTGCGGAGAATGAGCTTTCTCAAGGGGTGGGCCAAAAAAGCTCGTCAAACAAGGGATGCAACTGAAGTGCTGCATCCATGACGTGGGGTGAATTTCTGCATTTGACCGACTGCTAGTCCGAGCCGGAACTTATACTTGAACTTTCACTGCTATCCGAAGGATCGGAACTGCCGCTTTGACCTGAAGAGTCGGAACTCAAACTACTGTCATCAATCGAACTCGAGCTGCTTTCACTGATTGAGCTTGAACTACTTTCCTCACTCGAACTCGAATTTACCGGGAACGGCGTAATCCCCGTGCTGGAGCTGGATGAGGAGTCGGAGGGATCTGAGCTGCCGCTTTGGGCAGAACTATCGCTGGAACTCGGCCCCCATTCGTCACTCGAACTCGAGCTCGAACTGGAAGAGCTGTCTGAAGGATCGGAACTCCCACTCGAAGCGGACGATTGCAGATCAAGCCGATTCACGTCGCACGCGCCATCGCTCGATGCCGAAGAATATGTGTCGCCCATATGCGCGTCTCATTGAGCAGATTGCCAAACTTCGGACAAGCTGATTTTACGCCTGGCGAATAAAATCGCCTTTGCTCCGCCGTCTATCGCAACCGGTGAATGCTGTGCAAACCGGGGAGATTGCGCAATTCGAAGTCACTGCCGACAAGGCGTGTCTCCACGAATGGCGCGAGGTGGCGTTGGGCTTCCGCGCTGACACAAAACTCGATGTTCTCTGTACTCGCCAATTCCTCGATTCGGAACACGTAGTTGATCTCATCGCCGGATTGAAGCTCTTCGCCGGGTGTCAGAGTCTGTCCGATCGATACCACACCACGATGCAGGACCAGCCGGTAGCGGTTCCCAGTTTCGGCCTGTTTTCGCCGGAGACCCGACAGGATTCCAGCGAGCTTCTCCGGCGGGCAATCGTGCGCGCGCCAGAAGGCGAGAAATCCATCTCCCAGATTCTTGTCCACCTTTCCTCCGGCCTCTCCGATCGCCGCGCGAGGCGAATCCAGCAACTCTGTCAAAATCGCTTCCGCTTCAGGCTGCGATTTGCCTTGCGAAAGCCTCGCCCACCCCTTGACGTCCGCGACCAGGAGCCAGCACTCCATCTCATCGATTTTCACGTTCGTCGGGGGAATGCTTTCGATCGAAAACCGTTCCGAGTCCGTCGGCCTGGGCGCCTGCCGAAATGCGTAGACAGCGTCACCGATCCGGATGGTATCTCCATTCTTTAGCGGCTTTGCGACGCCCACCCGGTTGTCGTTGACGATGACACCGTTCTTCGCTCCCAGATCGACAATCCAGAAGATCCCCTTGCTGCGCATCTGGATGAGCGCGTGGCGGCGCGATACATTCGGATCATTGATGACGATGTCGTTCTCAGAGGATCGGCCCAGGCTGCAATCTCCCGAGAGAGGCACGCGAACACCCGCCGGCGTTTCCAGCCAAGCGGGAGTGGTTGCATCTTCACTCATCCCTGCCGCTATGGCGCAGGATTCGGACGAGTGCAACATATTAATCAGGCTCATTGTCCTACGTGCTCACATGAATATGCTTTAGTAAGTCAATAACCCTGTTTTTGTGATGAATTCGAGCGGCCCTTCAAACGTAAGTAGAGCGACGAAAGCTGGGCATCGCGTCTGTCGAAACGTGCACGCGAGCAAAAGCTGATCACCGAATGCCGATTCAGGACATCTTGTTCCGGCAGGTCATTTAAGCAAAGAGTGCGCCGTGCATCCGATGGATTTATCTGTATCCCCCAATCGGAGGCCTGAGGACGGCTCGCCCAGCCACCAAGCCTCACTTTGTCCCATCCGCTTCCTCGACCGTCCCTAAATCTAGCGCCGAGCCAAGTTAGGACCTGGGAGAGAAATCGATTAACTAGTCAAGATCTGCCGCCGGCGACTATCAATCACTATAAATCGCCGTTTCGCTAAATTCGCGACTTGCCCGCGAACAGCTGCTTTGCGAAAAGGAGGGTGCTTCGCAGGTCTCCCCCGAGAACATCCGCCTCGCTTCCGGGCAGCGCTTTGTCTTTTGGGATCGATATCCGCGAGTTCCCCCAAAACACATCCCTTCCCTCTCTCGTCCATGACGAAGCCCGCCATCCCTCGCGCGAATCGCAACGGCTGCATTGTTGCACTTGCTGTTATCATCGGTCTCGGAATCCTCGGCACTACTGCATGCCTAATCTTTGGCGGCTCAGGGGGCCGGCATGTGAGCGAACAGGAACAGCAGGATCACCAGGCTTTCGCGGACCGGCTTAAAACCCTTGCAACAACCTCGCCCGGAAACTTGCGCCCCGATGGCATTTTGAAGGCTCAATTGCGGCAACTAACTGATTTCGGTAATACCCATGGCGAAATCGAGAGGGAGATCAAAGGTCAGGTCGTCGAATGGACGCTGACCGTTTTTGATGTTTCCCGGCATGGTTCGGAATATCGCGTCCATACATCAGACCAGGATAAGGTGGAGACGGTCATCGTCATGGATCCATCGAATCACGAAGAAAAATCGCGAATCAATGGCCTGCACACCGGCAATGTCATCACGGTCCGCGGCTACATTCGCGGAATTGCTGAAGGCAACGTTGAGATCGCCCCGGCTCTATTGGTTCACTGAAACTAATGGACCGCGGGAAGTGCAGTCGCTCCTGTGATCCGGCGCATATTGCGGCGGTTACGCCGCCACGCAATCGCCCCGGTCAGCACGCAAAGGCTGATAACGACAGCTCCCGCAATCTTCCCGCCCTCTTCGAACCGGTTCCCCGGTATCGCAATGGGTGGTGAGAAATCTCCCGCGATCAAATAGAGCCACTTCGAGTTCTGCTGTGCGGACTGCGGCCCTGCAGTCCAGAGCACGACATTCTGCGGATTTCCATTGGGTACGGCGAAGATCAGCGGGACATCCGCCGATTTCCATGACCAGATGCCGGTCAGCAATCGGTGCGGCCCCTCCTCTTTTCCGGAGAGCGCAGCATACGGCGAGGTCGGGTCGAATTGCTCCCGCTTTTCCCAGCGCACGGCTCCGAAGGAAGCAAGCGGCACGAGCGCCGGACCCTTGTGGACCTGGAGCATGTTAGCAATAGCGGACGCCGCTTCCTCTTCCGTTTCGATCATCGGATTGCCGCCGCCATAGTCCGCAGTGATTTCCACCTCGACCATTCCGCGTTGCGGAAATGCCACTTTCGCGAGGAGGAATTCGCTGCCATGGGCGCCGGCAAAAGTGGGCCTGCACAGGCAGGCCCACAACACAGCCAATACGAACGCGACGCCCCCTTTCATCCGCACGGACTACTTCTTATTCCAGCGAAGCACACGGCCGTACTTATTCCATTCCGTCTCCATGATATTGCCCTGCGCGTCGAAAGTAATGCCGTGAGGTGAAGTCACAATCCCTTCGCGCCACTGTGCAGGCTGCATATTGGGAGTATTCGTTTCACCCTGCTTGTCGTTCACGCCCAGCGCGGCAACTTCCTTACCTTCCTTGTCAAACACGGAAACGCGCCCGGCAATTTCTGCGATCGCCACGAGATCGCCGTGGAAAGAAGCAGAGCTGGGGCGGCGCAATCCCTTATCGGCAATCACGCCGATGATATCGCCATCCAGCGAAAGATGCATGATACGGTTATTGCCACGGTCACAGAGGAACAGGCGCGCTGGTTCAAATCGAGGATCGATGAAGATCTTGTGGCAATTGGAAAGTTTATAAGGCTCCACACGCCCACCGAAGACCTTCTTAAATTTGCCGTCCTTGTCGAAAAGGAAGATCCAATCCGCACCATAGCCATCGACAACATAGATATCGCCATTGGGGGCGATGTCGACCGACGTGAGTTTCAGGCCGGCATCCTGACGCTTCGCGATCTGATCTTTCTGCACGGCCTGCGTTTTTCCATCGGCCACCGTTACCGTTACCTCGGTCGGCGATTCGGCGCTGACATATCCCGCCACTTTTTCACCGGATTTCAGCTCGATCGAAGTCCGCGCCGCTTTATCCGCCGGAAATGCGCTTTTCGGGATTTCCATCACTTGGGTGCCGTCGAGCTTCAGCTTGATGACGCGCTGCTGGCCAAGCACGGCGGCATAGATGAATTCGCCGCCCTCTTCCTTATGAATAACAAACCCGTGAAGGGTGTCCGGCGTACCCTTGAGTTGCTCGATGAACTTTCCATCCGCGCCATAGACCTGAAGGCCGCCTTCTTTCTGGCCATCCACGCTCACATAAACCTTCCCGCTGGAGTCGACGGCGATCTCGCCGTGTCCGCTGCCGATAGTCTCTTTACCTGGAGGCGGCGTCAGCCAGTTTGGCACAAAGTCGTATGCGACTTCCGCACGGACGCCGAGCGGGAGGACGAGGGCAGTAAGGATCGGCAGGAGGAATCTGTTCATGGCGTAAAGGGAAGCGGAGGAAGATGAGCAACGAGGAGTTTGCTGGCGAGCAGGAGTTTTTGAGCGTGGGAGATATGCGGCGTAAAAGCACACCGGCTTCCATCTCAATCTTCGGGCGGGCTCAATCGAAGAAAAAATCGCCTCGTGGGTGCCGCTTTCTCCGGCTTCATCCGATCAACTGGCTTCCTCGGTTACCCACGAAGGTGCATCCGTTTCGAAAGTCACGGAGCCCCCCGTAACCGGATGCACGAAACCCAGCCGCACGGCGTGGAGGCAAAGCGGCGTTGAATCGGGCAAAAGGGTCATGGCTTCGCCCAACTGTTGACCGGGCCGATACGCCGGGTCACCGCAAATCGGGAAACCGAGACTCCAGAGGTGAACACGGATCTGATTTGTGCGCCCTGTTCGTGGCCGCGCCTCGAGTGTCGCGGTTCCATCGGAATGCCGGTTCAGGACACGAAATTGCGTCAAAGCTTCCTGCCCGCCGGATTCCACGACCTCCCGGGAGCCAAGGAATCCGGGCTCTTCCGTCATCGGTGCATCGCATTCGAAGACATCTGCCTGCGGATGCCCTTGCACACGCGCGAGATAGACCTTTTCGACTTCGCCCCTCACGAACTGCGGCTGGAGCAGCCGCGCAAAGTGCCTGCTCCTCGCGAGCACCACAAGGCCGGTCGTATTGGCATCGAGCCGATGTACGGGGCGCGGTTTTTCCGGGGCGTAAACTTGTTCGAGGATGAATTGAAGCGTGTTGCGGTTGAAGCGACCACTGGGGTGCATCGGCAAAGGCGCCGGTTTGTGCACGACGATCAGCGCCTCGTCTTCGTGGACGATCTGGATCTCCGCATTAACCGGCGGTTCGATCGTTCCGGGAAAGACCCGGAAATATTGTTCCCCTGCGCGGACCACATGGTCCGCACACATCGGCAGATTCAAGCCATTCACGATCGCGCCGCGCTCACAAATGCGATCCCACTCCTGTCGCTCGACATGTCCAAAGATCCCGTGCAGGCAGGCCGCAAGGGTCAGGCCATCGCATTTCGCGGGAATATTCACCGGGCGCCGGTTTTCATATGGTGCACTGCCCGGTAGCGGCGAAACAATTTGCCGGATCGCCTCATGCCGGCTTGTAATCGTCTCCGACATCTTCACCGCGGGAGAACGATGGCAATAGGGGCAGGACACCGGTGGAGCGAAGCGCTCGTCCTTCTGGTCTTCCGCGGTCAGCGGCGTCAGGCAGGCGAAGCAGTGTGAGGAATCGGTCTCACGCAAAGCGGGATCCACTCCCACGCGCTGATCAAAAACAAAGCATTCCCCTTCATAGTGATCGCCCCCGCATTCCTCGAAGTATTTCAGGATACCACCATCGAGCTGATAGATTTCCTGAAACCCTTCCCGCTCCATGAACGGCCCGGCTTTCTCGCAGCGAATCCCGCCGGTACAAAACATCACGATCGGCTGCGTCTTCATTTCCGGCGGGAGCTGGCGGACCGCCTCGGGAAAATCCCGGAAATGATCGATGCCAGCGACGCGTGCGCCTTTAAATGTTCCCAGCTTCACTTCGTAGTCGTTGCGCGTATCGAGCAATGTCACCGGCCGCCCTTCATCAAGCCATTGCTTTAACGTGCGGGCGGGCAGTTTCGGTGACGTGCGCCGCGCCGGATCGATCCCTTCCACGCCGAAGGCGATGATCTCCTTTTTGATCCGCACCAGCATGCGATTGAACGGCTGCTCATCGCTCTCACTGAATTTCGGAGTCAATTCCTCCAGTCCCGGAATGGCCCGCAGCGCGGATAACAGCTGGTCAATCCCTGAACGTTCGCCGGCCACGAAAAGATTGATCCCTTCTGTGCTGAGCAAAATCGTCCCTTTCAAACCCGCCGGTTTACACAGCGCGAGAAGCCGCTCCCGAAGCGGTTTGAGTTCGGAAAGCGTGGCGAATTTGTAGGCGGCAATGTTAGTAATCGCGGGCATCGATTCGAGCCGGCTACTCAAGCATCGATGTTCATTCCGCGCGAGTCGTTTGCACAACACACCCCAAATGCCGTCAGTCTGTCAGGCCGCCAAAAGCAAATGCTCCCTTTCCGCTCGGGCGTATTCCGCTTCCAGGACTTCTTTGAGCCGCAGCCGCAGAACGGACGCCGGCATCTCCACCAGATACCAATCTGCAGGCACCTGAATCGCGATGCGGCCCCGGTTGCCCAGTGCGAAAGTCAATTTCACCTCGGGCCCGAGCGCGACACCGATGAGGCGAATGCGCTCGTCTGAATCCCGGAAATGCAGTTCCTCAGCCACTTTTTGCACCGCGAGGATGCATCGCTCCCATTCTCGTGCATCTTCCGCAAAAAGAACGCTCCGGCCATCTTTCAACATCACGCGCCCCACGCAGGGCACGGGATTTCCCGTAAAAGTGGCCGTCTGCATATAAAAGGGTGGTGTTGGGGTGGTGATACAAAGAGCGACGGGGAAACGTCGCCCTCTATATCAATTAGACGAACGCGGACGCACCCGCTTGCAAAAAATTTGCGGATTTCTGCACCGCGTCTTTCGGCTTTCGCAGAAACCGCTTATCGGCTCGATCCCGGCATGGCCGCAATCAGCAAAGCCAGGCCGGACACCTGTGTGTTGAAATTCGCCGTGTGTTCTTTCGCTCCCTCGTGCCATTCCACGGCAAACTGGCCGTCGGCCGCAATGCCATATTGCAGCAGAGACGCGGCGCTGGCCCGGAGCGATTGATCAATTTTGGCCGCGAGTTGCGGTTCGAGGCCCTTGGCGTTCAACACGTCTCGCAACTGGCCGAGATAGCGAGCCAGGATGCCCTTGAACAAACCCGGGTCCCATCCTTTGACGCCCAGCTTCTCGAAGAGCACACTACTCGGAAGTAATAGACCGGAACGGTTGAGCACGCCATCGGCCACCTTCACGGCTTCGTCGAGATACTCTTTCTTGCCTGTCGCCTCGTAAAGCGACGTCAGCCCACCGATGAGAGCGCCCTGATTGTAAGTCCAATAATCTCCATGGTGTCCGGGAACATCCACCACCCCTGCTCCGTCGAAGAGTGCCTTGGCATGGATCCAGTCAAGGGTATCGGTAGCCCACTTCAAGTCTTGCGGTTCATGCGTGTGCGCGTATAGCCGGGCGGAGAGAATCAGGAAGAGGCTGTTGGTAATCGAGTTTGGCTTTTGTTTATCGGCATCCTCGCACCAGATCACGCCACCATCCTTGTCGGGGCGCCAATTTTTGGCCATGTGCGCGTGGATCGCGCGCGCCGTCTCGAGGTATTGAGCATCCCGGGTGCGATCATACATCTTCAGCCAGGCGATTCCCCACCAGGCAGAATCATCGAGATACTCGTTTCGGAATTGCGTGTATGAAGCCGAGGCTGGAGCAGTCTCCGCGGCGGGAGGATTCTTTGCCGCAGCTTCCGCTTCCGCCTGTCGTCGCTGCCATTTCTGCTCGTCCTGCTCGCTCCATTGATGACGCTTCTTCAATTCGGCGATGAGCCGGGGAGCAATCTTTTTGTGATCTTTGTGCAAGTCATACAGCTCGGCGATGGCCGCATCGAACTGATGGCTTTCGGAGGCGTTCATGAAATCGATCAAGACCTCGACCGCATTGGCAGAAGACCACCATGGCGGATTCAGGCGCCCTTCGTAGTGCGCCCGCAAATCGTCACCGGGCCGGTCGAGCCAAATCGCCAGCGTCGGCGACCAGTACAACCGATCCAACAGACCGATTCCTGCTTCGATTCGGTGAGTCACTTCCGTTCGATCGAGCGGAACTGGAGAATCGTTCTCTGCTCCATGCGCGGAACTCCCGACCAATATGGCGGCAGCGTAAATTGCCGAAAGAAAGAGGCGCATGCTGGTCATTTGGCCGCTCCGTTTGACTCGATGAGCCGGATCAATCCGATGAAGTCATCGTCCGCCCACCCTGCTGTGATTCCCTTTTCGTAGATTTCCCGCACCTGTGCCGTCTGTGGAAGCGCGAGGCCGCGATCCGCCGCCGTCTCCATGGTAAGCCGCAGATCCTTCGCCATGTGTTTCACAGAGAATTGTGGGCCATAATCGTGCGAGCGGAGCTTGGGCTCCTTCAGATCAGCCACACCGGACCGTGATACATTCACCTTTAGCGCGCCAAAGTAAGTATCATCGCTGATACCGGCGGCCCGGCAGAACGTGATGCTCTCACTTAGCGCCTGAGCTACCGCGGCGATATTCAGATTCATGGCCAGCTTCAGCGTGGAAGCCGTCCCGAGCGGACCGATGTGGAGGATATTCCCGGCGAGCCGTTCCAAAACCGGCCTGGCCTTCTCCACCACAGCCGTATCTCCCCCGAGATAGTAAACCGTCTTGCGTTCCTCCGCGGCAATCTTGCTCCCGGTGAATGGGGCCTCGAGGAAGGTCGCTCCGGTCTCCTGCACCTGGTGAGCGAAGTCCAAGGTCCATTTCGCCGAGATGGTGCTCGATTGGATGACGAGTTGTCCGGAACCCAACACAGGGCGGATCTGGTCGAGCACTGATTGCACCGCTGGTGGATCGGCGACCACGATGAAAACCACATCGGCTCCCGCCACCGCTTCACTGGCCGAACTGCAGAAATTCGGAAAATCCTTTGGCGTGCGATTCCAGCAACGCACTTCGTGGCCGTCGGCGATGAGGTTTTTTGCCCATGCACCGCCGATGATGCCAAGGCCAAGAACGGAGATCTTCATGGAATGATGCCTACGCAATGTCGCGAGCCCAGGCAAAGCACGAATCGTATTCCCGTGCGAATGAACCGCTTTTGGATCGACCACACGAGGTTTACGGGGAGACAAAAGCGGCGTGCGGCTGGATTGCCGTACCCCTCAAACATCTCCCTCAGAGAACCATGACCAGCTTCTCGTTAGAATAGCATTTTCGGCCGGAAACTAATTCCTTCGGCCACTGGCCCGTTTGCTCTCCAAACGTCAGGAACGATGCTCTCTTCTTTCAAACATCTTTGGTTGAACTGTGCTGTCTTGGGATTCGTCTTCGTCATCCCGGCGCTCCACGGACAGGCACAGACGATTCCCGGGCCGGCAGTCACGACGGTAATCGCGCCACCGGGCGTCGCTACCGGACCTGGCCGATACGATCTTTATGTTACCGATGATGCAACGGAGAGACCGTTCCTCCAGATATCGCGGGCCGATGCGACCGAATCTGCCACGATTCATTGGCCGGCAGCGAAAAACCGCCCGGCGACGCAGCGCGAGATCCCTCTGGCCGAAGACGGAGATAAATACATCATCGCATGGGAACGCAACGGAGGAACGATCTGGATCGCCGACAAAAATACCCTGCGCGTCATCAATGTCGACGATCCCAACCAAATCCGAACAAATATGTTTGGCCGGAACAATAACGGCGGATGGGGCGAGATTCCGAAGGCGGTTCTTGAGGAATTGGAGAAGGTTTACCCGATTGGACGAAAAGACGGAACCATCGGAGGAAACGTTGGCGGCCAAACTATCACCACGGCCGAGACATCAGAGGAATGGAAAGTGGAGGGAAACATCACAAATCCCGAAGGAAAGCCGTTGCCGAACGCGTTCGTTACCGTCACCACGGAATACAAGCCTCTCGAAGTTATCGCCAAAACGACTTCGAATACGGAGGGCCACTACGTAGTGAAGTTCCGCACCGACCTGGAAACGCTGGCCAAATTCCGCGGCATCAAAGTCACAGCCGCAGCGTCTGGATTCCGGGAAAAGAACTACAATAGCCGGGGTGAATTCGCACTCGCGCTCCATTCCGGCGAGCGAATCACGAGCAAGGAAACACGCCCTGAATTGATCGTGAATCAAACGGGAAGTCTCGATTTTGCATTCGTGCCGGATGTCCTGAACACTCCGCGGAGTGACTCTCGCTAAACCGGCGTCCCCAAACTCACAAAAAAATCTTCCTCAAATTTCTAACGAATCTCCGGCTGCGGAGTCTTATATCATTGTTCTGGGGGGAACAATGCGGGCGCGTCGCTCAGTCGAGCACGCGCCCGCTATCTTTTTAAGGCGGAGTGAGTGACTGGCAAGATGAGTCAGTTTAGTTAGCTGAAATGCTCCACATGACTATTCACGGAACCTGATTCAGCAGACCTGCCACAAATAATTTTCGACGATTTTCTAACAAACTCGCGGCTCGTGAGTCTTACTCATTGTTCTGGGGGGAACTACGCGGGCGCGTCACTCATCGAGTACGCGCCCGTTACTTTTTAAGATAGAGTTAAGTTCGTTAAGAAAAGTTAAGATAGTGTCGAGTTATCTTGTTTGAATCAGCTGCTTGTGCGGGCGCATCAAGCTTTGCGTGTTTGCAAATGGCACCACATAGAGAGCGACAGCGAGCGCGCCGCCGCCTGATAGTTCTGCCGGTGTGAAACGGCGCTCCTATACACCAACCGATTCAAGCTTCAGATTCGTAAGCACCGATCTGCTCCGAGATGAAACGACTCCAAATTTCGTTAGGTTCCCAAATGGCGCGCAGATCCACCTCCGCTTCAGCCCTGGAAATACGCTGCAGCAAAACGCGGTATAAAAACACAAACGCGGACACCCTCATGGTCGCGACGCAATGCACAAAGACTGGCCGATCATCGAAGGCTTTCATCACGCCGCAAAACGCGCGAAAATCACCCGCGGTCGGCGCTCGGAAATCCACCGGCACATGAACGTACGCCATCCCAAGGCCAGTCACGATACTCCCCTCATTGGGAAGTGCGTTGTCCGATGTCGGAAGGGCGAGGTTGATCACAGCTTCAAATCCGGCATCGCGAAGCATTCGGAACTGTTCCTCTGCAGGCTGGCCCGCAGTAGCAAGCCGATCGTCAATGGTGCGGAAGTTGTAGATCTCAGTTAACGAGTTCATTGATACGAGGCAGGCTGGGATTCGGTGTCTATTTTGAGCAGATCCGCCTGCCGGATATCGTATGATAATGGCGTAGGAAGAAACCGCATTTACCTTTGATTAGCTTTTCCCGCAGCGCTCCGTCGGCACCGTCTCAAAGATTCTTTCAAAAAAGTTCCACCTCGCTGTCCGAATTTTGGCCCGCTGCTGCTGTACTGCTGGCGAAGCCGTCGCCATTGCGGCGGCGCGATTCCCCTCAAGACCACACCGACTATGAAAATCTCCCACCTCCTTGCCGCCGTTTGCGTGATTTCCACCCTCGGAACCGGATCTGTCCGCGCCGAACCCGGAAAGATTGAAAAGACTATCGATCTCCTCCATCAAGCGGAGACCGCCGCGGATCCTCTGCCACTTCTTGAAAAAGCAAAAGAGGAGCTGAAGAACTTCAATCCAAGGCCAAATCAGGAGGCCCTGATCGCCGGCAAGCACGTCGGACCTCGAAAAGTTGCCGGGGTGGACCTCGGCGCCACCAAGCATAAAAAGGAAGCGATGGAAGCCCTGGACGAGGCTATCGCCGCGGCGAAATCGGGTGCAGGCAAGCCAGTAGCTCCCAACTCCACAACCCTCGGCAGCTCGATGGATGCGCCAGTCGGTGATTTCAAAAGCAAGGTCGAGAACGTAATCGCCAAAGTCCATATGGCGGGTGAAGCGAAGCACTGATTTTGAAATGCGGGTGTTTTCTTTCACCGGGAAAGCGTGGAACTAAAGACGGATTTTAATTTTCCGGCGCCTCATGGAGTCAGCGCGGCAGAGCCCTGCTCGCGGACCATCGAGGAAAAGAAGCAACGTCGTCTTCGGGCTGTGAGTTTCATACCCCTTGGTCCATGCTAAGGAGGAATGTTATGAATGACCGTATCCATGAACTGCTTCATCGCAATCTCCAGGAGGTCTTTGGCGAGGGTGATGCAGCACGCCGCCGCGCGGCGATCGACGAACTCTATACCGAAGACTGTGTGGTGTATGCGCCGCCTGGAGAATTTGTCGGACGCGAAAGCCTCGACAAATTTGCCGGTGATCTCCGCGCGACCCATCCGAACTTCAGTTACACTCCACACGGGGAACCTCAGTCCCTCCACAATGCGGGTCGTTTAGCCTGGGGTTCCGGCCCGAGTGGTAGGACGCCGGACTACACGGGCCTGGACGTGATCATCGTTCGCGATGGCAAGATTGCGGCGCTCTACGTCTTCCTTGATTCCATGCCTTCGTAGCCACGATCGGGTGCTCGCTGGTTTTGGATTTGCAGGCCCACGGAAAAACTTTCATCGATTTTCTAACAAATCCCCCGCTCGTGAGTCTTACTCATTGTTCTGGGGGGAACAAAGCGGGCGTGTCACTCAGTCGAGTACACGCCCGCTATTTTTTTGAATCGGTCGGTTAGCGCGTGGAAACAAAGTGCGGAACACCGCATCCGCAGACGTCCACCTGGCTGCTCACCGGCGAGGACGGCTCGTAATTCAGATTCGGTCCGAGCCAGCGCTCCACTTCCTGCACGGTCATGCCTTTGCGCAGATGATAATCGAGCACCTGGTCGCGCTCGATTTTGCCCAGGCCAAAGTAACGGGCTTGCGGATGGCCAAAATAGAGGCCGCTGACGCTCGATCCTGGCCACATCGCGCAGTTCTCCGTTAGCTGGATTCCGGCATTGTTCTCCACGTCGAGCAATTCCCACAGAATGCGCTTCTCCGTGTGATCCGGGCAAGCCGGATAGCCTGCTGCGGGACGGATGCCCCTGTATTGCTCTTCGATGATCTGTTCCGAGGTAAGATTCTCCGCTCGGCCAAAGCCCCACTCATCGCGAACCCGCTTGTGCAAATACTCCGCAAAAGCTTCAGCCAGACGATCAGCTAGCGCCTCGGCCATGATCGCGTTGTAATCGTCGAGGTCGGCCTTGAACTTCTCAACCAGGCTCTTCAAGCCGATTCCGGAAGTGACTGCGAAGGCACCAAGATGATCCCGCAATCCCGTCTCCTTCGGCGCAACGAAATCGGAAAGCGAACGATCGGGCTCGCCATTTTCCTTTACCATTTGCTGCCGGAGAAAATGGAAGGTCGAGAGCACCTCTCCACGGGTTTCATCCGTATATAGCTCGACATCGTCGCCCACCCCATTTGCCGGGAACAAGGCATAAACGGCACGCGCCTCCAGCAAATCCTCGCGAATGATCTGGTCGAGCAACTGGCGCGCATCGGCAAACAACTTGCGCGCCTGCTCGCCGTATTTTTCGTGCTCCAGGATGGAAGGATACCGGCCGCGCAATTCCCAGGTATGGAAGAAGGGCGACCAGTCAATAAATGCGGCTAGATCGCTCAACGAAACATATCCCGCATTCTCCGCGCCTTTCCGGCTCGAAAGTCGGCGCACACCCGTAAATTCGGGTTGGGAAACATCCTCCACCTTCCACTCGATCCTGGTGCGATTTGCACGCGCTTTTTCCAGCGAAACAAGAGCCTGCTTCGGCCCGGCATGCATCACGCGCAATGCCTCCTGTTCCTTGCGGTTGTTGGCCGCGAAATCCATGCGCTGCGCAGGACTAATAAGACTGCTCACCACCGGCACGGCGCGCGAGGCGTCGAGCACGTGAACGACCTCACCACTCCGGGCTGGCGCGATCTTCACTGCCGTATGTGCTTTGCTTGTCGTAGCTCCGCCGATGAGTAGCGGCTGTTTGAATCCGCGCCGTTCCATTTCCCGGGCGACATGAGCCATTTCGTCCAGTGACGGCGTGATGAGGCCGCTCAGGCCAATGACATCCACTTGTTCCTTCTCTGCAGTATCCAAAATCTTGTCGGCCGGGACCATCACGCCTAGATCGATCACCTCATAGTTGTTACACCCTAGCACCACTCCAACGATGTTCTTACCGATGTCATGGACGTCTCCCTTGACCGTGGCCATAAGAACCTTGCCTTGGGTGCGAATAGCTTCGCCGGCAGCGAGAGCCGCAGCTTTTTCCGCCTCCATATACGGCATGAGATAGGCCACCGCCTTCTTCATCACACGCGCGGATTTCACGACCTGCGGCAGGAACATTTTTCCGGCGCCGAAGAGATCTCCGACGATGTTCATGCCATCCATCAACGGGCCTTCGATGACAGAAAGCGGCTTGCCGAACTTCTGGCGCGCCTCCTCGGTATCGGCATCGATGAAGTCGACGATCCCTTTGACGAGCGCGTGGGAAAGACGTTCCTCGACTGTGCCTTTCCGCCAGGCGGCATCTTCCACAGCGGTCTCGGATTTGTCCTTCTTCTTTACCGTCTCGGCGAAATTGACGAGCCGTTCCGTGGCGTCCGGACGGCGATTCAACAGGACGTCCTCGACCATTTCGAGGAGGTCTTTCGGAACCTCCTCATACACTTCGAGCATGCCCGCATTGACGATCCCCATGTCGAGCCCCGCGCGAATCGCGTGATAAAGAAACGCGGCGTGCATCGCTTCGCGGACCACATTGTTGCCGCGGAAGGAGAATGAGATATTGGAAACACCACCGCTGACCTTGGCCAGAGGCAGGTTATTCTTAATCCAGCGAGCCGCTTCGATGAAATTGACCGCGTAATTGTTATGCTCCTCGATACCGGTCGCGACGGTAAGGATGTTTGGATCGAAGATAATGTCCTGCGGAGGCAAACCAACTTTGTCCACCAGCAGTCGATAGGATCGCTCACAGATCTCGATCTTGCGTTCAAACGAGTCAGCCTGACCTCGCTCATCGAAAGCCATGACCACGACTGCCGCGCCGTATTGGCGAACGAGGCGAGCCTGCTCGAGGAACTTCGCTTCACCTTCCTTGAGCGAGATCGAATTCACGATCCCCTTCCCCTGCAAACATTTCAGCCCCGCTTCGATGACCGTCCATTTTGACGAATCGATCATCACCGGCGCCTTGGCGATGTCCGGTTCGCTGGCGATGAGATTCAGGAAACGCGTCATCGCCGCCACGCCATCGAGCATCCCCTCGTCCATGTTGATGTCGATGACCTGCGCGCCGTTTTCGACCTGCTGGCGCGCTACCGCCAGCGCTTCGTCGTAGTTACCAGCGAGGATGAGCTTCGAGAATTTCGGCGATCCCGTGACGTTGGTCCGCTCGCCGATGTTTACGAAGTTCGTCTGCGGTGTGAGATTGAACGACTCCATCCCGCTGAGACGCAGGTGGGGCTCGATCTTCGGAAGCGGGCGCGGGGGGCAATCGCGCACGATATCGGCAATGGCTTTGATATGCGGCGGCGTCGTGCCGCAGCAACCGCCCACGATGTTCAGCCAGCCCATCTCGGCCCATTCCCGAAGCTGCGGGGCGAGCGATTCCGGCGTTTCCGGAAAGCCCGTCGGCAGCAGCGGATTTGGCAATCCGGCGTTCGGATAAGCCGAGACATAACAAGGCGCAATCCGGCTGATTTCCTCGATAAACGGCCGCATCAAGTCCGGGCCCAGCGCGCAGTTCAATCCAACACTCAAAGGCTGGGAATGCGCAACGGAATTCCAAAAGGCCTCGACCGTCTGGCCGGTCAGCGTTCGGCCGGCGCGATCGGTAATCGTTCCGGAAATCATGATCGGGATCCGCACACCCCGCTCAGCAGTCCGCAATTCAGTAAAGACGTCGTTGATGGCAAATAGCGCCGCCTTGGCGTTGAGCACGTCAAAGATGGTTTCCACCAGGAGAACATCGGCGCCGCCCTCGATCAGCGCCCGGACCTGCTCCGCGTAAGCGATGCGGAGCTGATCGAAGTTCACCGTACGGAAACCAGGATCATTGACGTCACCGGAAATCGAGGCAGTCACCGGCATCGGTCCAACGGCTCCCGCGACAAAACGCGGACGTCCGGTGGCTTCGGCAACGCGATCAGCCGCCTTTCGCGCCAGCTTCGCCGCGACTACGTTCATCTCGTAAGCGAGGTCGCGCAGAAACGGATCCTCGATCACACGCTGGAAGTACGCCTGATCCTTCCGGCCTTCCGGCTCGTGGATGAAAAAGAAATCGTGTTGCCCGATCGTGGTCGCCCCGAACGTATTCGTCTCGATGATATCGGCGCCCGCTTCGAGGTATTGGACGTGAACGTCTTCGATCACCTCCGGCTTGGTCAGAAGCAGTGCTTCGCCATTTCCACGCAGATCCTTGCCCTTCCAGTCGCGGAAACGTTCGCCACGGAAATCGGCTTCTTCCAGCGAGTAACGCCCCGTTTTGCGGAAGAGCTGCAACATCGTCCCCATGGCACCGTCGATGATGACGATGCGTTCCTTGAGGAGGCTTTCGAGCGGATGAAGCTGGGTCGTATTCGCGGACATGATTTGGACTCTCAATCAATACTGCGAAACGCGACTGTTCAAGGTACAAATTGACGCATCGTGATACATCGATGGATAACACTTCACGACCTGATTACGGCGTTTTACCGGTGCGCCGACATTCCCGAAATCGTCGCTAGCAAATTGGTTCTTTTTCGGTAGTCTCAATGAACCCTTTCTTGCCACACCCGGCTCCGAAATCTCGGGAGAAATCCTTAGAGGTTTTTTGCTGACAATTACTTATTTGCAATTATTGCGTAGAAACTGCTTATGACACAGGATCTTGTGTTTTTCCCCGCGATAAGCAAAACACAAGGCACCCACACGATCGATTGATTATGCACCCAGAACCGTCTCGCATCCCGACTGATAAGTATCTGCGCGAACATACCCCCTCGCCGGACGACATTATTTTTACCCGCCGTCAATTCCTGACCCGTACGGGCATGGGCTTTGGTGGCTTGAGCCTCGCCGCGCTTTTTGGCATGAATCCTTTCATCGCCAATGCCGCCAATGCCTCGGGACCTGCGAGCTTTTCGCCGCTGGCTCCAAAGCAGCCGCACTTCAAGACGAAGGCCAAAGCGGTCATCCACATTTTTGCGGAAGGTGGACCTTCGCAGGTCGACACGTGGGATCCGAAGCCGGAGTTGTCGAAGTTCGATAACAAGACCATTCCAGGACATGAGGGTCTCGCCTTCGGGTCGCCCTTCAAGTTCAACAAGATGGGCAAGTCGGGCCTGGAGGTCAGTGAAGTTTTCCCGAAGATCGGGGAATCGATCGACGACATCGCGGTGATCCGGTCACTTTGGACGGATATCCCGGCGCACGACGTGGCGCAACGGTTTATGAACACGGGATCGCTCCAGATTCCGAAGCCGAGCGTCGGCTCCTGGGTGGTGTACGGTCTCGGCACCGAGAACCAGAATATGCCTGGGTTCATCACTCTGGGTGGCAGCCCCGAATGGCGTCAGGCCTCATTCCTCCCTGGTATCTATCAAGGCTGCGATGTGAACTATCATCGCAATATGCCGCTGGATGAAGTGCTCTTGAACATCAAGAGCCAGTTCTCTCCTGCGGATCGCCAGCGCCGTCAGCTCGATCTGGCCAAGTCACTCGACAAGATTTATGAGGCGAACCTTCAGAAGGACGCCCAGTTCGATGCGCGTGTGGAAGCCTTCGAAATCGCCTTCAAGATGCAGACAGAGGCAACGGACGCCTTTGATATTACCAAGGAATCCGAAGAGACCCGGAAGATGTATGGCGAAAGTGACATGGGCGCCCGGATGCTCGTCGCCCGCCGGTTGGTGGAGCGCGGTGTGCGTTTTGTCCAGGTTTCCGCGGGTGGCTGGGATCACCACGGCGATCTCGAGCGCTCCCTCCGCGGCCGCGCCACGGACGTCGATGGTCCTGCTGGAGCCCTGCTCAAGGATTTGAAGCAGCGCGGACTCCTCGATTCCACGCTCGTTCTCTGGGGTGGTGAATTCGGACGTACCGTGACCAAGGACCGCAACGGAAACGCCACGCCAGGCCGCGATCACAATGGCCGCGCCATGTGCTGCTGGATGGCCGGCGGCGGTGTGAAGGGCGGCATGGCTTATGGCTCGACTGATGAATTCGGTGCCCGTGCGGTGGAGAACAAAGTGCACATCCACGACTTGCACGCCACCATCCTGGCCCTGCTCGGCTTCGATCACACGAAGCTCACCTACCGGTACAACGGCCGCGATTTCCGTCTGACCGATAATTTCGGCAACGTCGTCAAAGACGTCATTGCCTAACCTCAGCGCAACTCCCCGATTCATGCCCTTGCGGCGTGCCAGTTCCGCAGTGATGGGGGTCCCCCCCTGCACTTGACTGGCGCGCCCGGGGCTTATCTTTGATTTATGATGCAACCGCGCTCCCTCCTGCTCATCGCGCTTATCGCCTCCGGTTCGGCGATGGCGGCGGATCTCACCCCTGAGCAGACGCAATTCTTCGAAACCAAAGTCCGGCCCATCCTTTCCGACAAGTGCTACAAGTGCCACTCGGCGGAAGCTGGAAAATCGAAGGGTGGACTGACGCTCGACACGAAGGAATCCACTCTCAAAGGCGGCGAAAATGGTGCTGCTGTAAAACCTGGCGACACCGCCGGCAGCCTGCTTCTCAAAGCGATCTCCTATAACGATGCGGATCTCCAGATGCCGCCGAAAGGGGAAAAGCTTTCCGACGCGGAAATCGCCAACCTCACCCAATGGGTGAAGATGGGTGCACCCGATCCCCGGACGGGTGGCACCGCCATCAAAGGCAAGCTGAGCGGTCTCACCGATAGGGCTCGTGCCCACTGGTCTTATCAACCGATCAAGAAGCCCGAGATTCCAGTCGTCAAGAACCGCGCCTGGTGCACGACGCAGATCGATGCCTTCGTCATGCAAAAGCTCGACGAGAAGGGCATGGCCCCTTCTCCCGACCTCAAGGATGACGTGAATGGCCGCGAGACACTGCTTCGCCGTGCTACCTATGATCTCACCGGCCTTCCGCCGACCCTGAAAGAGATCAATGATTTCGTTGTCGATCCTTCGCCGATGCCGGTGGCTTTCGCCAAGGTGGTCGATCGCCTGTTAGCCAGCCCGCATTATGGCGAGCGCTGGGGTCGGTTTTGGCTGGATTCAGCCCGCTATGCCGACACGACCGGGGTTCGCAACGGCACGAATGACGACTATCGCTATCCCTATGCCTGGACCTATCGCGATTGGGTGATCAAGGCTTTCAATGACAATCTTCCCTACGACCAATTCGTTGTTCAGCAATTGGCCGCGGACAAGTTGCCAAACAACCCTGCCACCAATCTGGCCGCGCTCGGCTTCCTGACAGTTGGCGAGAAGTTCGGCAACCAGAATGATGTCATCAACGATCGCATCGACGTCGTAAGCAAAGGGTTCCTCGCCATGACTGTGGCTTGCGCCCGCTGCCACGATCACATGTTCGATCCGATCCCGACGAAGGATTACTATGCGCTTCACGGGATTTTCTCGAGCATCACTGAGCCGACGGAAGATCCAATCATCAAGCAGGTTGACCCGAAGGCCAAAGTCGAGTTCGACAAGAAGCTGGCGACACTCGAGCAGGAGAATCGCGATAAATACTACGCAACCCTCCAGGAATACACCGCCACCTTCCGCGAGAAGGCTGCCGCCTACATCCTCGTTGCTCATCTCGGGCGCAAGGATTCCAGCGAGGCGAACCAGCAAAAAGCGGAGAAGATTTCCGACGATGAGAAGCTGGATCGCACAGTGGTCAATCAGGTTCGCGACCGCCTTACCAATGCCGACCACGATGTTTTCGGGCCATTTGCTCGTTTCCTCACCGGCGGTGACAGCTGGAAGAGCATCGCTGCCGATGTTGCGAAGAGCAAGAAGTACAACCCGATCGTCACGGCGGCATTCAAGGATGCCAATCCGAAGAACTTCGAAGACCTGGCGGCGATCTACGGAAAGATCTTTGCGAGCATCGATTCCAAGGCCAAGGACGTGGTGAAAGCTTACGCCGACGCCAAGGCGGCTCCAGCCGTGGCTTCGAAGAGCGGTTCTGCGGCGGATGAAAAGGATGGCAGCATGATGATGGCGTCAGAAATGGCGAGCAGCATGATGATGATGGGCGGCCGTGGTAAGAATCAGAAGATGGAAGACATTGCGGGGATGGATCCCGCCATCGTTCGGCTTGCGGTAGCGCCTCTCCATATCGTTCCCGCTTACGAACTGAATACCGACACCCTTCGTGCAACTGTCCGTGCATGGCCGTTGCAATTGCAAGGCAAGGCACGATTCAACTTCGCCAAGGTAAACGAGTTGCTGCTCAAGGACGACGGAGCGCCCACCCGCGCTATGGTCGTGATGGATCGCCCGAATCCACATGACTCGCCGGTCTTCATCCGTGGCCAGGCGGAAACACGCGGCGAAGTTGTTCCCCGTCACTTCCTCGAGATCCTCTCCAGCGGCAAGCCGCAACCGTTCAAACAGGGCAGCGGCCGGCTCGAACTGGCGCAGTGCATTGCCAGCAAGGACAATCCGCTGACAGCCCGGGTCATCGTTAACCGCATTTGGATGCATCACTTCGGCCAGGGATTCGTCCGCACTCCGGATGACCTTGGAACACAGAGTGAAACTCCAAGCCATCCCGAACTCCTCGACTATCTCGCCTGGTGGTTCATGGATCAGAACTGGGACGTCAAGAAGCTGCACAAGCTGATCATGCTGTCTCGTGTCTACCAAGAGAGCAGTTCGACGATTCCAGCTTACGAAACGATCGATCCGGAAAACCGATTGCTCTGGCGGGCTAACGTTCGCCGTCTCGATTTCGAGGCGATGCGTGATTCCCTGCTCGTCATGGCAGGCAAGCTGGACCGGACTGTCGGTGGGCAGCCGGTGAACCTGACGGAGGAACCGTATTCCTTCCGCCGTTCGGTTTACGGTTATGTCGATCGCGGCAATCTGCCGGAACTGATGTCGAACTTCGACTTCGCCAATCCCGACATGCCGAACAGCTCGCGAACCACCACGATCGTTCCGCAACAGGCGCTGTTCCTGATGAACAGTCCGATGGCGGTGGATGTGGCTCGGAGGATCGTCGCACGGCCTGATTTCCAAAATGCTGGAAACAACGTCCGGCGGTTGTTGACGCTGTATAACATCATCTACCAGCGGCCTCCGAAGTCCGAGGAAACAAACCTCGCCTTCAAATTCCTCGACAACGAGGCGAAGGCCCAGCCGGAGGTACAGACGGCCATGAAGGATATCGGCGCGAAGGCTTCCGCACAGGCGAAGAAACGTGCCGAAGACCGGGCCAAGAGCGACAGCGGCACAAAAGCCATTCAAAATGATGGCGACGTCGTCGAACGCGCCCCGCTCAATCCGTGGGAGACGTTTGCTCAGGCCATGCTCATGTCGAATGAAGCGGCCTACGTGAACTGAGATCGCGGACAATTGAAACTAATCACCGGCGAAGCGCGAAAGTGCTTCGCCGGTTTTCTTTTCTCACGCGAAGAAGAAGCAGGTCTCACGCGGAGCCGCGGAGTTCGCGGAGGAGAGGAAAGGGAGTGGAGAAGACGGGATGCGTGGGCGAGGCCAGAAGGTGAGTGGAAGAGGCGATGGACGGACGTTTGGACGGCTTCAAATTCTCACGCGGAGGCGCGGAAACGCGGAGAGGAAAAAGGTAGTGTTTTCCTTTCTTCCTCTCCGCGTTTCCGCGCCTCCGCGTGAGGCCTCTCTCTCCTGCGCCTCAGGCAAACAAATCCATAATCGGTTTTCCAACGCCATCGCGTGTGACGTAGAACGGCCGCTGCTCAATCTCGTACGAAAGGTTCGGCGGAATGCCCGCCGCGCGGAAAATGGACGCGTGCAGATCCTCGATCTGGACGCGGTTTTCGATCGCCTTGCACGGGCGCTCGTCAGCGGTCCTGCCGTACAGATGGCCGCGCTTCACACCACCTCCAAACATCAGAACACATCCGGCATCCGTGAAGTGGCGGTGCATTCCGTAAAATTTCAGGTCCTCGATTTTCTCCGGCACCTTCGATTGTTCGCGCACTCGCGCGGTGTCCTTGCCTTCGATCATCATGTCCCGCGAGAACTCGCTGGCCAGGATGACCAGCGTCCGGTCGAGTAATCCGCGCTCTTCCAGATCGAGCACGAGCTGCGCGACTGGCGCATCGATCATCGCCTTCATGTCGACCGTCCTCGCATGCCCGTTTTCGTGGGTATCCCAATTGAGAAACGGAATATACTCGGTCGTCACTTCAATGAATCGGGCACCGACTTCCGTGAGCCGGCGAGCCAGAAGGCAACCCAGGCCGAAGCGTCCGAGCATGGCCTTTTCGTAAGAACCGTCCCTAGCTTCCTTCACGTTGTTCAGTTTGCCAGGATCGAATCCTGGCGGAAGATATTTGGCCACCGAAGTCGCAGGCTCGAGAGAGAGATCAAATGCCTTCGCCGCCGGCGACGACAGCAGGCGGTGCGAATTGTCCATCGCCCGCAGGAAAGATTCGCGCTGGTATTCGCTTCCCCACTTACCCACCGGGCTGGCATCGAGAAGCTTTTTGTAAAAGCGATTCCGATCTTCGAAACGGCCCGGCGTCATTCCGGCAGGAGGCTGCACCGCCGTGGCGGCATCCTGCGGAAATGGAATATTGAATGGGCCGTACTCGCTGCCGAGGAAGCCCGCCGTGGTAAACGCTTTCAATTCCTCTCCTTCCCCCAGATCCAGCCGTTGGCCGATATTGATGAATGGAGGCACCGCCGGATCCCGGGGCCCGAGCGCGCGGGCGATGTTCGCACCGATGTGCGGAGCAGCAACGCTCTGAGGTGGCACATAGCCGGTATGCCAGTGGAACTGATGCCGGGAGTGCAAAATGAATCCGAGATCGGCACCCACACTGGTGCGAATCAAAGTCCCGCGATCCATCACCGCTGCAGTCTTCTCCAGCCCCTCGGAAAACTTGATCTGGTCCACCTTCGTGTCGATCTGCGGGAACGTGCTCAGGACCGCGTTCGGCTCCATACCCTTTTCGTAGGGAGCGTAGCGCTTCGGATCGAATGTCTCCGTCGCCGCCATTCCGCCCGCCATCCACAAAACAATCACCGTATCCGCCGTACCAGGAAAGATCTTGGGAGCGGCCCCCGCGCCAAAAACCTTCGGCGCACCTGCAGCCAAAGCGCCGAGGGTAGCGGCAGAAGCGGTTTTCAAAAAGTCGCGGCGGGTAACGTTCATGACAGCGCTCTAATCGATAAATTGGAATTCGGGCAGAAGAGTGACCGCCCACAGAAAATCAGCGACTCCATCCGGTCGCACCGGAGTGCCCAGCATCTCCAGTACGGCTTGTTTTTCATCGGCCGTCGGCGGCCGGGAAAGGGCGTGGCGATAAATATCATCGACCCAGGCCTCCGGATTCTCAGCGGCCTTCGCCGTCAGCCGGCTGCCGGCCCGCTGCAGCATTCCATTCAGCGTGGCGCCGTTCGTTAACTCTAGACTTTGCAGGGTTGTCGGGCTTCCGATTCGCACCGGCGTGACGATCTCCCGGTTCGGCCGATCCATGGCGATCTGAAGCGGATCCGCGGCACGGAGAGCGGCCCGCTCTTTGCCCGCTAACGCCGCCGTGCTCACCGCGGAGCGCAACCCGCGAACCAATTGCGCGGGCTGGTTGGCGAAGTCTTTTCGCCGCAAAGGCTCAAGTCCCGGTCCTTCATCAATCGGCTCTGCTCCCGCTGGTAAGAGTGAAGTTTTCGCCCATCCCGCATCCGCCAGTTTCGGGTCCATCCAATTGCCATCCGGCGAACGCCGCACCTGCCAGCTATCGTCGGATGTCCATTCGCTAAACGCATCACCCGTGCGGCACCGAAGATAAAAGGCGACTCCGCTGACTTGATTCAGATGCTGGGCCGATTCCGGAAATTGCTTCCGCTCCGAATCGCTCATCTGCTTTTCCGTGTGGCTGTCGACGCTGATGGAGATCACGTTTTCGCCGGCTTGGAGGAAAGGCGCCACGTCGTAGAGCCGAATCCGTGCGTTGTAAAACTCGTCCACCATCTTCGGCTTCGCCTCGTTTCCATTGACGCGAACCTCGTAGCCCTGACTTACCGCGATCGTCGCGTAGGCCACGTCAGGTTTGGCCTCCAGTTGCAAATGCTTGCGAAAGATCACGCGATGCCTGCTCACCACATGTGATTCCGCTGCTGCCTTCGCCGCCTGGGCGGCAGCCTCGGCTGCGGCTTGCGCCGCATTTTCTGCCACAGCCGCGTCGGGGGAATTGTTTTCCACGAGTTTTTGCGCTTCGGCCGCCTTGGTTTGAGCGATCTCCGCCTTCACCTTTGCCTGTCGCCAAGCCTGCCGGCTGGCGGCGAGTTCGAGTGGTTCATCTGTCCAAATCCATTGCGGCATCCGGAAATCTCCAGCAGGGCCTCCCCCGCTCAGATCGAATTCCAGGGTGGAAGGAAGCTTCGCCCATTCATCGGCCAGAGCACTGACGGCGTCGGAAAACTGCTCCGCGCTGAGCCGGCGCATCTGCGGACCTCGGAAAACAAAAGCCTCTTTCTCTTTCGGGACCTCCGCGGCGGGAAGCTGGTAAGCATGGGAGGTCGCAATCACCTCCAGCGTCCGTTTCAAATCATACCCGTGCGACGCCAGATCTGACGCCAGCCAATCTAGCAACTCAGGACTCCACGCCTTCTGTTCCATGTCGTCGATCGGCTCGACGAGGCCGCGCCCGAAAAACCGTTCCCAGAGACGATTGACAATCGTGCGCGCGAGCCGGCCATTTTTCGGCTCGGTCATCAGTTCCGCCAGACGTTTCAACCTTTGGCCACGGTCCACTTGTGGATCGAGCTTACCGATTTCCGGATACAGAAACCGCAGAGACGCCTTCTCGCCGGTCGGTTTATCACAATGCACCAGCTCAAGTGGGCCATCGCTAAAGACGGCCGCCATTCCGTAAGCATCCGCCAGACTCCAATCGCTCACGAAGCTGTCGTGGCAGGAAGCGCACTTGAGATTGATCCCCAAAAATACCTGGGAGACACTTTGCGCCGCCTGCATCGGCGGAAGCATCGCCGCCGTGACATTCCCCCGCCACCGGATCCCGGCAGTGAAACCCTCCGTCTTGTCCGTGGGATCCACCAGTTCGGCAACGAACCGGTCATACGGTTTATTCGTCAGCAAGGCGTCGTAGAGCCACTCGGAAATCTGTTTGCGTCCACCATCGATAAAGCCGGTGCCCTTGTAGTCGTTTCGCAACAGGTCATTCCAAAAGCTGATCCAATGATCCGCATACCCGCGATTGTCTGAAAGAAGCTGGCGAACCAGCCGAGCCCTTTTATCCGAAGTCCCATCGCTTAGAAAGACACTAAGCTGTTCCGGTGTGGGAAGCAGGCCGATCAGGTCGAGATAAACCCGTCGGGCGAAAACCGCGTCCTCGACCGGTGGTTCAGGCGTGATGTGGTTTGCCGCGAAATAACCTTCCAGCAAGCTATCGATCGGATGCGCTTCCGCGGCAGCCGGGATTTCGACTTTCGTCGGAAAAAGATTCTGCGGCGGCGGCTTGGCGAAAGTGATGCCATCCGGCCATTTCATCCCTTGATCAATCCAGGCGCGTAGCAAACCGATCTCTTCGGGTGTCCAGCGTTTGCCTTTCTTAGGCATCACACTATCCGGATCAAAACCAGCGACCAGTTCCACGATCAGGCTATCCACGCTCTTTCCTGCAACGGCAGCTTCGCCTGTATCGCCACCGCGAAGGAATGCGGTCCGCGTTTCGATACTCAAGCCACCCTTTGCCTTCCCTTTGGCGTGACATTTGATGCAACTGCTCTCCAGGAGAGGCTGGATGTCCTTGGCGAAATCCACCTCACGGGCGGCGGGAGGTGGGAGTTTCGCAATCTGCTCCGGCGTCAGAGCGAAAGCCTCAGCCAGAGCAAAGGAAGCAAACAAGGCCGGGAGGACGAAGATGCGGAACATTGCCGGAGACAATCAACATCCATCGGGCCGTCTTAGCAAACGCGTGGCTGGAATCAGGTCCCGGACACCTTTGCAGCGCCGTGAAGGACGACAGTTTCGCCTTCCCTGGCTGCTTCCACCTCCACGTCGCTGCCTGCGTCCCTGGCGAGCTGACGCGCATAGGCGAGCATCTTTGTGACAAAGGTATCGTCGTGCGCCGGATCGTGATGGAACAGATAAAGGCGCTTCACGCGTCCAGCGACGGCCAGCCTCACGACATCGTCGACACACCCATGTCCCCAGCCCACATGCGAGCGGTATTCCTCGCGGTCATACTGGGAATCGATGACCAACACATCGGTATCCTTGATGAACTCGGTGAGCTTCGCCTCGATCGAGCAAGGCTCCACGCCATTGCATCCCGGGGTAATCTCCGTGGAGAGCTCGTTGTCCGGCAGATAAGTAATCGATCCTTCGGAGGTGAAAATCCGGTACCCGACACAAACTCCCGGGTGATTGGAAAAGCATGCTTCCACGCGCACGGAGCCGACCTTGAAATGCATCTCCCTCAACTCCTCGATGACAATATTTCCCGGCATCTGCTTGAGAGCGATGGGGAAATACGGACTCTCCATCTGACCGGCCAGCGTTGCGGCCAGCCCGGCCCGGGCGCCTTCATATCCGAGAATTCGCAGCCGGTTGCGTGCGTTGTAAGCGGGAAGGAAAAACGGGAAGCCCTGAATGTGATCCCAGTGCGTGTGCGAGATCAAAACGGTCAGGCTGATCGCTTGCTCGCCAAATTCCCGGGCCAAAGATTGTCCCAGCGGACGAATGCCGGTACCCGCATCGAGAACGATCAACTCGCCATCCGCACGCACTTCCACGCAGGAGGTATTTCCGCCGTAGTGCACGGTTGTCGGTCCGGGCGTGGGAATCGAGCCGCGCACTCCCCAAAATCGCAAGCGGGTCCCTCCTTCCGGAATTTCAGCACGCTTTTCGGCTTCTGGAGGTTTCGTTGCGTCGATGGGGTTGGGAAACATGCGAACGAGCATTCCTTTCAATTCGTCGAGATCCAGCGGCTTCACGATGTAGCCGTCGGCTCCCGCCTCCTTCGCGCTTTCGCGATCGGCGGGATAGTCGCGGGCGGACACGACCATGATCTTCGTGTGCCGCAACTCGATGTGCTCGCGCACGGTGCGGCACACTTGAAATCCATTTCCGCGCGGCATCAGCAGGTCGCAAAGGATGATATCCGGGCGATAACGCAGCGCCAGTTCGATCCCATGCTCCCCATTTTCCGCCTCCAGGACGTTCCATTCGGAACAGCGAAGCATTTCAGCTGCTGGGACGCGGCATAGTTCATCGTCGTCGATGAGCAGGATCGTTCTCTTCATCGGAGCAAATTCGGGCGGAATGATTTCATGGAGCCTGCATAAAACAAGCCATGCCGTCCAGCTTGTCCCTCAACGGATATATCGATATCGTTTGCCACATGAAAGTCGAAAACCTGAGAAGCCCCTACGAGAAGACTGGTGGAATTGTCTATTTTGCGCGGATGATCGATAAAATCCGGCTCCATGCGGAGGGCAAGCTTCCCTCGGACTATCAAGCGAATTTGGGAAGCGGATTTGATGGCCGTTGCTGTTCTTTTCTGGGTATCGACTACCCCCCTTTCGTCGAGCGGGTAAAACAAGGCGCCAGCGACGTGGAAATGCTGGAGTGGGCCTTCGCGCATGGACGGAAACCCACGGATGAGCAGATCGAAATCTGGGTGGATTTCATGCGGAAACGCGGGTGGAATGACGAAGCCTCGGATATCCTGAAACGGCGCCTCCGGGAAGGCAATTTTGAGGACCGCACCGATATCCAGACGATGTTCGACTACATCGATCTGGACGAAGGGCGTGATCCCCGCAACCGGGCGTAAACCAGTGCCCGAACTACGCCCAAAGGCGTAACGTCACGGCTCGCCAAGGACCGTCTCCAGCGCGGCGTTCAGTCCGTCGCCGCGCAATCCTCGCGCCAAAATCCGGCCATCCCGACCGATTAAGAACGTCTCCGGGACGTGCAGGATTCCATAGCGTACCGCCAGTTTGCTGTCCCACGACATCCCGTCGCAGTACTGCACCCAAGGCGTTGGATGAAACCGGAGGTAACGAAGGAATCCCTCTTTGTCGGGATCGAGGCTGATCCCGATCACCTCCAGCCCATGGAGATGGTATTTGTCGTAAAGCGCACGGATCTTTGGCAATTCCGCCATGGAAAGCGCATTTCCCGCCGCCCAAAAATCGACCAACAGCACGCTCCCGCGAAAAGCACCGGGAGAAACGGGCTTCAGGTCGACGTCGTAGTCTTGAAAATCCGGAAACAGGTCTCCTTGTGCCGTGCCTTCATGCGGATTTTGATCGATGAAGAATTCCACCGACTTCGGAGTGGATGGCGGTCGGACCGCCTCGGAGGTTTTGAGCGGGTGTGCTGGGGTTTTCCGGCAGCCGCCTTCGAGAAGCAGCGCGACAGTCAGAAATGGAAAAGCGCAGCAGATACGCACGGTCATGAATGCGCCACCTTCCGCCATGGCAGTCCGGCAATCAACGATCGGCTGGCTCCCCGACGACATGATTCCATAGTGCGGCGTAGAACCGCAGTTCATCCACTCCCATGGGCAATCCGGAAACACCCGCGTCTCCGACTTCCACGACAAACCAGCTACCATCGGCTTGCAGTGCGATGTCCATCGTGATGAAGGGGCTCTCGAATCGCTTGGCCAGGTCCTGCCAAAGCGCCAGTTTATCCAAAGGGTTTGCTCCCGTAGCAGAAGGGGGTATGCGCCACGAGCTGCCCGCGCCAGAAGAAGAGCCGATACTCCTCGCTGACAGGAAATCCACGAATGTCGCTACCCCTCTTCACAATCTGATGGAAACGGCGAATGACGACTCCGCGATTGAACTGACCGCCGCGTGCCGAACGGAACGCTGAAAAGATCTCCATAAATCGATCCCTCCCAGTTTCCGTCGGTATATAACACGCTTCCTTCCAGCGGTGTTTTGCAGATTTCACCCAGTCCTTAATGATCGCCTCTTCCTTCGCAAAGGGCTGGTACATTGCCGATGCAGCCTCAGGATCGTCTCCCGTCATCCAGGCCGAGCGCGCCGTGTGCTCTTCAAGATGACGAATCGCAAAAGGAAGATAATGCGCTTCTTCATAAGCACGCGGGTTTACGAAGAAACAATAACTACGTGTTAGCAACGCTTCATACAATTGCGCGTAGATTTCGCCAGGAATCATCCAGCCGCGTAATAGAACGAAGCGCGGCGAACCGGAATCAGTATATCGAATTCCATCCAGGGAACCTGCAATGTCACCCTCTGTTAGTGCTTCGTGCGAATAGAGGGATGTGCTGAATCCCGCGAGTTCGGCATGCTCCAATTCCCTGCAAAAATCAGGGTCGCACCGATTTTTTCGCATGGGGTCGCAGGGAAAAAGGATGTGCATTTCCGGCAGTGAAAGACGTTCCAGCATGTTAGCCAAGAAAGCATTTAGTTAAAAAAGAACGGGTTCTTTCAGCTTCTCCGGGAAAAGAAATCAGCAGATCGTCGATCGCATTTGCTTGAAATCCATTCGCGGAAGGAAAATATAGATACTGAATAGTTTCTCCCCTTCCCCTTTCCATAGCAGCCCCCCAACACCTGCACTCCCCCTTCGTGGTCTTCGGCGGTACTTACCCAGGAATCGCCGGCCTTATGAATAATTAATCCCGCACCGTAGTTTTTCATATAACAGACGCACACAACCTGCTGTCCCATTTTTGCAATGAGTCACCCCCCTCAGACCTCGGCATCGGATTCCTCCCATCCCTATTCTTCCGCTAACGCCGAAAGCGGGCCACTGCTTCAAAACTGCCCCAAGTGCCAGTGCTGCGTCGATGTATCGCTGCACGAACCACTAGGTAAAACATCCTGCCCTGACTGCGGAGCCGAGTTCCTCGTGGGTGAATGGATTGGACCTTATCAATTGCAATCCATCGCCGGCCGCGGCGGCATGGGGGTCGTATATCGAGCATACGATACAAGTCTGGATCGAACGGTCGCGCTGAAGGTCTTGCGCAAAGATCGATTGAGCGGCGACGCCCTGGGTCAACTCGAGACGGAGGCGGCCATCACCGCAGCCATCAATCACCCGCATGTGGTGAAGGTCTTCACCACGGGCACGGACCATGGCCGCTTCTATATTGCCATGGAATTGGCGGATAAGGGAACGCTCGACGACCTCATTCACCTCCAGGGCCGGGTCGCGGAGACACAATTGCTCGAAATCGCGATCCAGGTCGCGGACGGTCTTCGTGCGGCGTATCACGCCGGCTTGATTCACCGGGATGTGAAGCCTGGAAACATCCTCTTCTCGGACGCACACACGGCGAAAATTGTGGACTTCGGCCTCGCCATGCTAGAGCAAAAGGCGGCGGAAGCTGCTGGCTCGGAAATCTGGGGAACTCCTTACTACGTCGCGCCGGAAAAGCTGGATCAGCAACCAGAGGATCTGCGCAGTGATATCTACTCACTGGGCGCCACACTGTTTCACGCCTTGGCCGGCCGGCCACCCTTCGAAGCGAAAGATGCTTCGATGGTAGCGCTCAAGCATCTCAAAAACCAGGCCGTCAGCCTGCAGGCGTTCGCACCCTGGGTATCTGGCTCCACGGCGTTTGTCATCAACCGTACGCTGCTGAAGGATCCGGACGAACGCTACCAAACCTACGATGAACTGATCGAGCACCTGGAATACGCCAGAAACGAGCTCGTTTCCCACGGCGGGAATCCGCAGGAAAAGAAGCGCATCGTTCTCGAAACTGAAGAAGACCAGAGACTCTGGAGTTACATCACTTTCGGGATGATCGGCCTCGCGGCCGTAATCGGAGTCGGCGTTTTTCTCTATTTCCACTTCCACGACAAATCGGGAGATCGTCGCAAGACCCTGGCCAGCGCTGCGTCTGGAGCGGACAGCACCCACTCGGCACAGTACGACACAGCGAGACGCCTGTTGCTCGCGGGCAAAGGCGAACCCGCGGCCGAAGCGTTCCATGCACTGGCGCAGGACAGCAAGACGCCCGCGCCGCTTCTCCAGTGGTGCCTCGTTCACGAGGCACTCGGGCATCTCGTAGGCGAGCGGCCCGTCGAGGCTCGCTCAGCATTTGCGGAACTCGCGAATCATTCCTACGCGGCAAATGACCCTTCCGGCCAACGACTTTCTGAATTTTTCAACCAGCTGGCCAAGCTGGCCATGACGGAGAGCCCTACGACCCTCGCGGAAACACGCGCATTCAACAAATCGGACTATACCGCCATCGCCCTGTTCACGCTCGGCTTGAAGGATTGGGCGAATGGCCAATTTGACGAAGCCGGCTCACTCCTGCGCGAGTTCTCCTCGACCTCTCCGGGTGGTGAATCGATCTGGGTGGGCGAATACAAATCTCTGGCCGGTGACTATGTGGCCGATTTCACCGACTACCGTGAAGCGGCTGCGCTCTTGAAAAGAGTGAAAACGCCCGGCGATCTGAATCGTGTCAAAAACCAGGTCGAAAAGGTGAAATCGGATCTGCGCCATGGACGGAAGCTGGCCCAGTACCTGGATACCATGATGAACGGCCCAGTGGATATGAGCTCCGCTCAACTCCGATCAATTGAAAGCCAGCGCCCGCAAATCGCGAGCCTCTGCAATTCCTGGAGCTTCGACAAGGCATTCGAAACGATGAAGAAGATGGAGCTGACCGAAGCCGATGCGCGACGCGAACGCGTTATCGTCATGCGGAAGATCCAATGGCTCGTCGATTTCGAAAAGACCCTCAGCGCCGATGCCGCCCATGGATACCCCATTCCGTTGAAAAAGGCGGACCATTTCGAGATTAAGGATGAGATCGCGAGCCTATCCGACAAGGGTGTGCTGCTCAAGACCGGCGAAACCGTGGAATGGAAGAAGATCATGCCCGAAGGTGTTCTGAACCTGGCGAAAGCCATCACAATCGCGGAACAGAATCCCCAGGAAAAAGGCCGCCACGCCTGGCTCACTGGCATCTACGCGCTATCGATCGGAAGAAAAACGGATGCTGAAGCGCTGCTTAAAGAAGCCGCAACTCTCCGGGCAGACTGCGCCGAGGCGCTCCCGCTGGTGATGCCGGAAGACGCGAAAAATCTCGCGATTGGTTCAAAAGTATCGGCCAGCAGCCGCATGAAACCCGAGGAAGACGCAGCCAATGCGATCGACGGCAATTCCAGCACGAAATGGTGCTCTGCAACGTCGACTCCAGAGTGGCTGCAACTCGACCTCGGCAAAACGGAAACGATCACCCGGTGGACTGTCCGGCATGCCCATTCCGGCGGCGAAGGAACCAACCTGAATACCGCTGATTTTGCTCTTCAGCAGAGTTCCGATGGAAAGAATTGGACCAACGTCGACTCGGTTATCGGGGAAACCTCCGATGTCACCTCGCGAGCTGTCGCTCCCGTATCGACGCAGTATGTCCGCCTGTTCGTCACAAAACCGGGCCAGGATAACCGCAGTACACGAGTCTATGAGTTCGAATTATATGGACCAAAGGACGGCACGATGCCCGACCTATTTGCGGCCACTCAGAGCGCGTCGACGCCCAATCTGATCGGGACCACGTTTGGAAACAACGGCAAACCTTCGTTTTCGACCGTGGACGATCATGCGGGGCTCTTCACCGTTATTGCGGGTGGCAATGACATCTGGGGTGTCGCTGACTCGTTCCGTTTCCTGAGTCGTCGTATGACAGGAAATGGTGAACTCATCGCGTATGTGGAATCTGTGGAGAAAGCGGATCAGTGGTCCAAGTCGGGTCTAATGTTCCGCGAAGGACTCACTCCGGATGCACGCTGCGCCTTTGTCTACCTCTCTGCGACTCAGGGCGCATCATTTCAAATTCGGAAGGAAACCGGGGGACAGACCGTGTCAGCCATCGAGCGTGGGTTCTCTCCACCGTGCTGGGTAAAGCTGGTGCGGGATGGCGATCAATTTACCGCCTATGCAGCCGCTGACGGTGTTAACTGGAAGCGAATCGGCAACCAGGAGTCTGTCGCCATGGGAGCTGAGGCGTCCGCCGGTGTCGCGGCCTGCTCACACAATACTCACGAAGTCAGCACCTCCAAAGTAAGTTCCGTGGAAGTCACTGGGTTGTAACAGGACGGATTCCCGAGAACCCACGCCCGCTGGGCGCGGGTATTTCGATTCGGAATTCCGAACTCTCTGTCGCTGCGCCTTGCCGCCTTTTGGGGCGGGTGTTAGCGTATTCACTTCCATGGCCGATACGACCCAGCCCCTCCTCCAAGAATGCACCACCTGTGGCGCGCTCATCGATGTTACCGATGAAGAGCCATTTGCTTTAATGCACTGCCCGACGTGCGGCGCTGCGATGCGGGTGCGCCGCCAGTTCGGCAACTTTGAATTGCAGGAAATCCTGGGTGCGGGCGGCATGGGCGCAGTCTATCGCGCACTTGACACGACGCTGAATCGGTCCGTGGCACTGAAGCTCCTGCGCAAGGAATACTCGAGTGATCCCGCGTTTATCCGCCAATTCGAACACGAAGCGGCCATCACCGCTCACATCAATCATCCAAACGTCGTAAAGGTCTACTCGACCGGAGCGGATCACGGCCTTTTGTACATCGCCATGGAACTGGTCGATAAGGGCTCCCTGGATGATCTTATGACACTGCAGGGGCAGGTCTCCGAAGCCCAGGTGCTCGATGTCGGCATCCAGATCGCCCAGGGTCTTAATGCCGCGGCCAAACGGCAGCTCATCCACCGGGACATCAAGCCGGGAAACATCCTCTTCGCGGATGCACACAATGCCAAGATCGTAGACTTCGGTCTGGCGATGCCGATGGAGAAGGCTGGAGAACTGGGAGGAGAAATCTGGGGCACGCCCTACTATGTGGCACCCGAAAAACTCGACACGCCGCCGAAAGAAGACATACGAAGCGACATCTACTCGCTTGGCGCCACGCTCTTCCACGCCATAGCGGGCCGGCCGCCCTACGAAGCCGAGGACGCTTCGGTCGTGGCGCTGAAACATCTCAAAAGCCAGGAAGTAAGCCTGCAGGCTTTCGCGCCGGACGTTTCGACCGCGACCGCTTTTGTCATCAATCGCACGCTGCGCAAAGAACCGTCGGACCGGTATGCGAACTATGAGGAGTTGGTGGAGCATCTCGAGTACGCAAAGCACGAGCTCGCTGCCGCAGCCGGGAAAACGCGGAAGAGTAAACGCATGGTACTCGAGGATGAACATTCCCAACAGATGATGAGTTGGGTAACGATCGGCATCCTCGCTTCTCTCATTCTGGGTGGTGCGGCGATCTTCGCTTTTCGCGATAAGCTTTTCGGGCCCACCCAGCAGCAACAGACGACCGCCGCGGACCGCGCCCGGGAACGGAGTTCCCATTTCGAGCCGGCAATCGCGGAAGCGCGCCAATTGCTTGCGGAAGGCAAAGCGCACAAAGCCGCGGAAGCGTTCGATAAGATCGAAGCTGAGCCCGACATCCCCCAGCCGCTTCATAACTGGTTGACATTGCAAACCGGCCTGAGTCACGCCTTGGCCGGACAACCTGTACAGGCACGCGACTGGTTCCAGAAGCTCGTGGAGAGGGGTCCTTACACCTTTGATCCCGGCGAGGAGAAGATGGCAAATTTCTTCATCGAAGTGGGCCGCCTGGCCGCCGATCCGAAATCGATTTCACCCGCGGTGGCCAAGGACTATCCGAAGGGTTCATATGAAGCACTGGCGCTGCTGGTCTTTGCCGCGAAGGATTGGGCAATGGGTCACTACGATGATGCCGGACCGCTCTTTCGGCAGTTTCACTCGGCATCCCCCGAGCCGCCAAATAACTGGATCACCGAATATCGCGACCTCGCTGCGCACTACATCGAAGAATACGGTCAGTATAAGGAGATCGAGGAACGGATTAAATCCGCTCATACTTTGGCGGAACAAAAGGATGCTGTGCCAAAGGTGAAAGAAACCCTTGGCCACATCACACGAGATAAGAAACTCGAGCAGGCTGCCGAAAAAATGGTCGGCGACTTCGAGAAGCAGGTCACCGAGCGCGACGAAACGGAAACGAAGAAGACGGCTGAAGAAGCAGCTTCAGACGCGAAGGCGCTCGCCGACTTGAAGGCGAAGATGACCCTGCTTTGCAATCAATATAAATTCACAGAAGCTAACTCTGCTGCCACTGCAGCCAAAGTGACCGCCGCAAGCGCCAGGGAGCAACGTGAAGGGTTCATCAAAATGACCGCCTGGCTGGCCCGATTCAAGGAGCAGCTCATTCAGGATGTTAATACGGTGGGATACCCTGCTCAAATTCTCAAGCGAACCGGCCTGGCCATCCCGGGCACTGTGGCAAAAGCGAGCGAGACGCAGGTGGAGGTAAAGTCCACGTATGGTTCCGCACCCGTACCGTGGTCCGAAATCTCGAGTGATAGCGTGATTGTCATGGCGCGTTCGTTTATGCGCGCGGATGCTCCGCCGGATCGGCTCGCAGAGCGGGAATGGAATGCCGGTGTCTATTGCGCGTTCTTCTCGAAGCCGAAAGAGTCTCGCGCTTATCTCACGGCAGCCGCGCAGCTTAAGAGTGAATATCAAGGTTACCTTCCGCTCTTCCCTGAAGCGGGCGAGTCGCCGGTCTCACCATCCGCGCCTTCCCCCACGGCCACCCCCTGACGCGTGCACGGGTACATCCCGTGCCAGAAAGGTTTGCCGGAAGAGCACTCTCGAAAAGCGATCGCGTTTGCGCCCCTTTCCGCGAGTTCCAGTGCCATGCTCATATATGCTTAATGAATGCATATATTATGCATGCATGATGCTATTTTCCGACGCGTGACATAAAACCGCCGAAGGGGGTTGCAGCAGTCGGTCCCGATGGGTTTCCCAACGACGAATTTTTACAAAAAGTTGGATGCCGCTGGACGGTCGTGCGCCTGCTTCCAAATCGTTGCTATTCAGAGATCGGAATTATCTGCAGGCGACCTTAAGACATTTTTTGTCAACGTCTCATTGTGGTTCGTTTTGCGACGATTGGATGCGGATTTCGTGACATTCAGGTGAACCCCCTTCCCAGCATTGACCGTTCGATCAATGCGAATAGATAACGTTTCCTGCATTAGGATTAACATTTTATCACATGAATCACAACTCCCGTCTGGTTCCCCTCACAACCGGTATCATCGCGCTCGTTTGCGTTCATGTTGCATCCGCCTCGAATATCTCCTGGGACCTTGCTCCCGGTACGATTGGGTTTGGGGACGGCGCTATTACGGGCGGAGCGGGAACGTGGGATCAAATCTCGGCAAACTGGACTCTCGACTCCGGAGTGACGGACTTTGCCTGGAGTAATCTGGCAAATGCCCAGGATATCGCCGTCTTTGGCGGCACCACGGGAGGCACCGTGACGGTCAACGGTCCGATCAAGACCGGAGGATTCACGTTCACCACCACCGGTTACACGCTCTCCGGCAGCACTCTCGATTTCGGAGCTTCTCTCGGCAGTATCGACAGCTCGGCCACAGGCATCGGCGGTGTCACTAATATTTCCAGTACCCTGACCGGATCAGGCGGCCTGGTCATCAATGCCAACGGCAATCTTAGCGCCACGGGAGGAATCGGCGGAGGATCAGGTGGCTTGCTCCAGATCTCGGGAAATAACATCAGCCTCACCGGGGGGATCGCCATCACGGGTGGCCTGGTTTATTTCGCATCCTCAGCCGCCGCAGGCAGTGCCAGTACGCTGGCTGGAAACGGAAATGTCCTCACGCTGAGCAATGGCGCAGGACTGGTCCAGGCGGGATCCAACGGCTCGACAGTTACCCTTGGAAATAACATCGTGCTGGCCACGAGCGGAGGCACCCTGCGGAGTTACGGCGGCCGGACCTTTGTTCTGAATGGCTCAATCTCCGGAGATGGCTTTTTCAATCAGACCGACGCCGGGATCGTTGTGCTCGCGGGTGCCAATACCTATACCGGCGGAACAAATATTCAGGGTGGCACGGTGCAGGTAGGTACGGGTGGAACCACGGGCAATATCGGTTCCGGAGACATCACGATCAGCGTCGCCCAAGGGACCGGTTCGCTTTCCATCAATCGCGCCGACGCCGTTACGCTTCCGAATAACATCATCCTGGCGAGCGGCGGCAACCGCGCCATCACCGTTGCCGACGGAGGCGGCAAGGCGGACCTGACGCTGACCGGCGTCATTTCGGGAGATGGCCAGCTTTGGAAACAAGGGGCCGGAACGATGGTGATCGCGGGAGCAAACAATACCTTCACCGGCGGCATTGTCCTGCAGGCAGGTGTGCTGGAGATCGGATCATTCGACCCAGGGACAGTCGGAACCGGTAATCTCTTCCTCGCTCTGGGCGGGTCGGGAACTTTGCGCTACACCGGAGTAAGTACATCGACAGCACTGATCGGGGCCTTCGCCCTTCAAGGGACGGGAAGCAATACCTTCATCGAAGTCACCAATCCTGCCACCACCCTCACATTGACTGCCGCAGTCGCTTCCACAAACCACAACGGCGGAAACAACGGTTTCACTAAGATCGGCGCCGGCACTCTCGCGTTGGCCGCGGTGAATACCTATACAGGCCCGACTGTTATAACTGCAGGTACGCTGCAATTGGCAACGGATGGCGCTATTTTGAGCAATAGCGCGGTTACGGTAAATGGCGGCATTTTTGATCTGAACGGCTTTTCTGACACTGTCGGCGCAGTCACGCTACAGAGCGGAAGTATAGTAACCGGCTCCCTGACCGGCTCTTCTTATACGGTGGCTTCCGGTTCCATTTCATCCGCATTGGGCGGTTCCGGCCCCCTAACGAAGATTTCCAATGGCACCCTCACGTTATCCGGAGCAAATACTTTCAGTGGTTCTACGACTCTCGGAGGCGGCACGCTCGTCCTGGATTACTCGACGCAAGACAATGCCAAGCTTTCTCCCGTAGCCAGCCTGATCCTGAATCACGGTACACTAACTCTGGCCGGAGCCACTGGCACTTATGCCGAAACGGTTGCAGGTACTTCCATAAATGGCAGCGTCAACATCACGCGCAGCGGGACGAATACAGCATCCATCGCGCTCGGAAACATCACACGTGCACGGGGCGGCCAACTGGATATCGGAGCATCGGGCCTCGCCACGACAACGAATCCCAACGATGCGAGCGGGATCCTGACCGGTGTGACCTTTGGCGGCGGATCGGATCTCGCCGCAAATGACGGCATCGGGAATATCGTCGCCTTCACTGGCTACGCGGACGTAACGCGGCTCGAGTCGGGCATGAAGACGATCGTCTCCAATGGCTCATCGAATGTGCGAATCATCGACGGCACAGGAGTGAGTCCGGCCAATATCACGCTCGCGACGCCGGGATTCACCGATATCGCAAACCTTCTGCATACAGCCACCAGCGGACCTGTCACAGTGGATCTGGGCGGATCGAACGCACTGCGCCTCGGAGCCTCCGGCATGATCGCGACGAGCAGCGGTTCGTCCGCTTTGACCATTCAAAACGGCCTGCTGATGGCAGGAGGAGCACCCAATACACCAGGCGAACTCATCTTTGCCGCCAACAGCTCCAATGCCACTGTGGTCAGCGCAACGATCGCCGATAACGGGACAGGCGCCGTCATGTTGACCAAGGCCGGAACCGGAGTGCTCTCACTTACCGGCACAAACACTTACTCCGGCGGAACCAACATCAGCGGAGGCGTGCTCAGCCTGGGGAGTACGGGTGCGCTTGGGGTTGGAACAATTACCTTCTCCGGTGGCGTTCTGCAGGCGACTTCCGCCAATACGTCCGACTATTCGGCGAGTTTCTCTTCGTCCGCCGGCCAGGCCTACGCTATCGATACCAATGGCCAATCCGTCACCTGGGCTGCCGCGCTGACCAGCACGGGAGGAAGCCTGACCAAGATCGGCAATGGCACGCTGACCCTTTCGGGCACGAATACCTTTGCCGGCAAGACAATCGTGAGCGGCGGAACGCTTTCCGTTGGTGCCGATAACAATCTGGGGGCCAATCCCGCGGCTCTGGTCGCCGATCAATTGACTTTGAACGGTGGAACATTGCTGGTGACCAAAACCTTTTCGACAGCGGCCAATCGTGGCGTGACGATTGGCGCATCGGGAGGAACGGTGAATGTGGCCAGCGGAGTCGGTTTTAACCTCACGACCCCGCTCGCCGGCTCGGGCTTATTTACGAAAACTGGAGCTGGCGCATTGGCGCTGACCTCCACTGCTTCGACCTTTACGGGAACTTACTTAATCAATGGTGGCGGCATCTTCACCATCAATGCCGACCTCGCCCTCGGCACGGCGCCTGCCACCTTCGTCGCCAATGATATCACGCTCGACAATGGCTTTCTCGCCAACATGGCGCCTGCCAATAGCGGCACATCATTCGGCGCAGGTTTCAATGTCATTCTCGATGCCAATCGCGGAATTACCTTAAACGCCGCCGGCGGCAGCATCCGAACGGGCTTCACCAATTCCATCACCGTTCCAGGTGTCATCAGCGGCCCCGGTGCGCTGACCAAAACAGATAGCGGGACGCTCTTTCTCAACGGGATCAACACTTACACCGGTGTGACCAACGTGAATGCGGGATCCGTGAGCATCAGCAATCCGCAAAACTTCGGTCCCAACACGATCAACATCACCGGTGGTACGGTGCTATACACCGGCGCTTCCGCGAGCATGGCGCAGAACATTTCCACGGCGGGCAATCCCGGCACGCTGAGCATTCTTCAACCCGGCACGGTACTGACCGAGACGGGAACACTGGGTGGCAAAGCAGGCAAAGTTTTGACGGTCAACGGTCCGGGAACGCTGGACCTGGCGGGAAACAAGGATAACGGCGGTGCACGCGTCATCCTCGCTTCCGGCACACTGATTCTCGACAAGGTGAGTTCCTCGGGAGCACACGCCCTGGGTGCCAATGGTGGCACGGATTACGCGCTGGTGCTCAATGGCGGCACCGCGCAATTGGCCGGAACAGGCGGAGATCAGATCTACGACCCGTCTGCCGTGCAGTTGAACGCCGGGACATTCGATATGAACGGACGCGATGAGGGGTTCGATACCCTCACCAACGCGGCTACCGCCGGCGTGGTCACCAATACTGCGGCAGGCACGACCAGCACGCTCACCCTTGGCAAAAACAATGGCAGCGCGGCTTTTGCCGGGGCGCTGCAGGATGGGGCCGGAACATTGGCAATCGCGAAAGCCGGTACCGGCGCGATCACCTTCTCCGGGACGAGCACCTATAGCGGGGCAACGACCATCAATGCCGGCACGCTCGTCGTCACGGGCAGCATCAGCGGCAGCACCGCCACCATCAATGGCGGCACACTGGCCGGTACCGGATCGACCGGACCGGTGAATATCGCCGCCACCGGCACGCTCGCTCCAGGCGCGACTGCGGCGGGCAGTGCCATCGGGACCTTGCAAACCGGCTCCCTGACCTTCAATGGCGGAACACTCTCCCTGGCCATCAACACGAGCACCGTGACCAGCAGCCTCGACGCAGTAAGCGGCTCCCTGACGCTCGGATTCGCGACGCAACCGGTGCTCAGCCTCACGGATCTCGGCTCGAATGCCGCCCTCCTGAATGGGCAATCATTCACTCTGATCAGCTACACCGGAGCGTGGGACGGCGGACTCTTCCAGTTCGGCGGCGGCACGATTGCAAACGGCAGCACATTCACCTACCAGGCGAATACTTACAGCCTGACTTACAATGCACCTGGCGCAGCCGGCGTGAGCAATGTCGTGCTGACAGTCGTTCCAGAACCGGCGACGGCGGTCTCGCTGATCGGCGGTGTCGGGATGCTGCTGGGCCTGCGCCGCCGGCCCGGCTCGATGCGGCGCTGATTGGCGCAGCTCCTTCTTCTTCCTCATCATCTTCATCTTTGTCTTCATCCCGCCCATAAGTCCCATTCGTCGCATGGGTCCCATCGGTCCCATGCCCCTGGGATGAAGATGATGATGAAGACAAAGAGGAAGAGGAAAAAGGGGGCCATAAACCGCTAGCACTTTCCAGTCCTCCCCACCCCCAGAAAAATCTGCCGTTGGGGATGGCGTATCGGCTTCAGCTGCGTTTAATTTGCTTCCCCATGACTCAAGCTCAAGCCACACCACCAGTTCCTCCTACCGCATCTTCCCCTGCTCCGCGGCCGCCGCAAGCCGGTCCTGGACGCAATTTCATTTCGGAAGACGTCGAAATCAAAGGCACGCTCGTCTTCGCCAGCAGCCTCACGGTGAATGGCCGCATTACGGGCGAAATCCTCTCCGGCGGCAGCCTCACGATCGGCGCGAGCGGCAATGTCGATGGCGATATTCAGGCCTCCGCGGTCGCCGTTCACGGAATCGTGAAGGGCAATATCACCGTTGAAGACCGCTGCGAACTCCGCGGCGACGCCGAACTCGTTGGCGATCTCGATGCGCCCCGCCTCGTGATCGAAGAAGGCGTCACTTTGGTCGGCAACGTGAAGGTGCGTCCGAAAGATCCGAATGCCCCAAAATCCGGCAGATAATCTGCGCGGCCCGGTCAATCCTGCGCGCGAACCTTAGTCACATTTCATGTCGCATCCTGGCGCCGCCCCACCCCGGATCAGTGTCCTCATTCCCGCTTATAATGAGGAACGGCTGATTGGCGGCGTCCTCGATTCGGTTCACGAAAGTTTCCGGGCCTGCGATTTGACGGACTACGAGGTGGTGGTGTGCGACAATAATTCGACGGACGCCACCGGCTCGGTTGCCCAAACCCACGGCGCCCGCGTGGTTTTTGAGCCGCATAATCAAATCAGCCGCGCGCGCAATGCCGCGGCTGGCAGCGCCACTGGAGAGTGGTTCATTTTCCTCGATGGCGACACCATGCTGAATGCGGCGGCGCTGAAGGAAACAGTGGAGGCGCTCGCCGGCGGCAAGCAATGCGGCGGCGGCGCCACCCTAAGTTTCGATCAGCCCGACCTCGGCCCCTTCGCCGGAGGCATTACGAAGCTTTGGAATTGGATTTCCCGGACCTTCAATCTCGCCGCCGGTTCTTATCTCTTTTGCCTGAAAGACGCCTGGAAAGATACCGGCGGCTTCTCCTCTGAAGTTTACGCGGGCGAGGAGCTTTTCTTTTCCCGCCAGGTGAAACAATGGGGCAAACCGCGCGGCCTCCGTTTCCAGGTCCTGCGTCACGCGACCATCGTGACCTCCGCGCGTAAGATGGTCTGGTATGGACAGTGGGAACTGCTCTGGCATGTCCTCCTCATGATGCGCCCTACCGCGATGAAGCGGCGCGAGGCGTGCGGTTTGTGGTATACGCGGCCCGCGGATACGCCGAAGAGTCCGGGTTAGTTAGCAGGCGGAGGGAGGAAACGCACCAAAGTACATCGCTTATTCATGCATATTGTTGAATGCCTCCTGGAAACCGCCGTTGAAGACAATCAACTCTTGATCAGAAACCAAGAGCTTGGTGATCGTCCTGAAGTTCCCCGCGATATCGATTTTGTACTTTACGCCAAAAACCAGGAACGCGCCGAACTGATCGCCAGTTTTGTTACCGATAATCATTACGGACAGCCATCCGTGGAGCGCGTGGAGTATAAAGGCACAGCTACGTGGCAGCTGTTAATTACAATCAACGCGCCGACTACTGAACACGTCATCATGCCGATTTCCGCCTTCATGGTGTTCCTGGCTCAGCTTTACGATTTGGAGTACGACGGCTGGAGCAGCATGATACAAAAGTAGCGAGGCAGGCGTTCCATCATTTATCTCGCTGCGGAGGAACCGCAGCTACCCAGTGTCCTTGTCTTTGTCGAAAGACTCCTCCACTTCGGCGATTGATGATAAGCACAAATCCGGATTTTTGCAACCTGACGCTAGCATTAGCTAATCCCCGAAAAGCTAAAACAAGCTTGCTTCTGACAGCTCGAAGTTATACGAGCAGTTTTTAATCCCCATTGGAATTGTTATGTGCTCTCGGCGGCGTCCGAATGCGCCACTGAGGTGGCGCGTCCTAGGGGAGCAACTAACAGAAAGGATCGTTCCCATGAAGGCTCATTGCCGTTGCCTCAACTGCATCATGCCGCCCCATCTGCTGAAGAAACTTCTCGAAAGCAAAGATCGAAGCATCCGGGAAGCTGCTCTGCAAACCCTGCTCACGACGACCCGCCTGCGCGGCGAGCGTCACGTGCGTTCCATCGCCGGCGTCTTTCCCACTGCCGCCAATGGCGCCCGCTCGATTTACGACTGCCATCACAAAACCCGCCTGCCCGGCGCTACGCTGGCCAGAGCGGAGGGAGCCAATCCCACCAGCGACGTCTCCGTCAACCAAGCCTACGACGGCTTTGGCAAAACGCGCGATTTCTATCAGAAAATATTCGACCGCAATTCCGTGGATAATCGCGGCATGCGACTCGACGGCTATGTCCACCGCGGCATCGCCTTCAACAATGCGTTCTGGGATGGCCAGGAGATGATCTTCGGCGATGGAGATGGAATTCTCTTCACCGACTTCACCGACTCGCTCGACGTCATCGCCCATGAACTGACCCATGGAGTGACGGAATTCACTGCCAACCTGGAGTACCATAACCAGTCCGGTGCCCTAAACGAATCGGTCTCCGACGTTTTCGGCTCGATGGTGAAGCAATGGACGCTGGGGCAAACCGTTGATCAAGCCGACTGGCTGATTGGCGCGGAAGTCTTCACTCCTTCGGTCAAAGGTGATGCATTGCGCTCGTTAAAGGCGCCTGGCACAGCCTACGATAACGAACAAATGGGCAAAGACCCGCAACCGGATAACTTCCAGAATTACCTGGACCTCCCCGATACCGAAGACGGCGATTTCGGCGGGGTGCATATCAATTCCGGAATCCCGAACAAGGCCTTCTACCTTGCGGCCACCGGCATTGGTGGCTATTCCTGGGAGGAAGCCGGGCATATCTGGTATACCTCGTTACTCGCTTCAAATCCGCAAACCGACTTCTCTGACTTCGCGTCCACGACGTGGATCAAAGCGGGCCAGTTGTACGGTTCGGGCAGTCATCAACAGCAAGCGATTGCCGCCGCCTGGGACGGTGTGGGCGTGAAGCTCTCCGGGGCGAGTGCGGCCAGCCGTCTGCCGGATTTTGGACGGGTCACCCTCTACGGCGGCACCGTCTCGCGTGAGAAAGAAGGCGAGCAAACTCTCGACCTCCTCCGTCGGCAGGTTGCACAGCTCTCCACCGAGATGAAAGACATCCGCGATGAAGTGATGAAACGCCGGGGCAACGGCTCTCCAACCGTCGCGCCGATCGGTGCCAATTCATAACTGCCTGTCGATGCGACTCACTCTGAACACACGCGGTGGAATCGCGGCTGCCATTCGCCAACCGCCGCGTGTGCTCGATTCCTCGAGCCTGGATGCCGGATTGGCGTCCAGGCTCGATCACTTAGTCGAAAGCGCAAAAGCTGTGACACCCACGACGGCCGGACCTGCACACCACACTCCGGACGCCATGAGTTTCACAATTACCGTTGAAAAAGATGCGGGACTCCCTCACGTTCTTCAGGCGTCAGATAATGATATGGCGTCGGAATTCGCCGACCTTCTGGATTTTGTGATGGAGCACACTCAGAAGAAGCAGGCTTTTTGAGATACAAGGAAAACCCGTCTGTCTCGAAAGTTAAGATTTAAAACATCGGGCCGTTTAGCAGGCTCCCCATTTACTTGGCCTTGCTAAACTTAAACTTAATCACGCCACGAAACTTTGTTTCAACGAATTCCGTTTGACCTACCGGCATCGTCTTCGCAGTTACTTCAAACACGATATCATATCGTACCGCTGGTTTCTGTTTTTTTATCGCGTTTACGACACCGAAAAATTCCACCGGGAATCTGACCTTGATGACCCCACAATCCCCGCCCAATTCTGCCAGGCCATAATTAGCTTCCAATAACTGCAAACGAACCGGCCATGAATTGAATTTTGACACACCCATCCTCGGCATTTGCTCATCGTCTTCATGACCTGGCACAAAGTAAGTAATGTCGGGAAGGTCTTCCAGAATCAGAAGTTTTTCGTTCGTATCATTATGAACGAGCACATCCACAATCAAATCCTTCTTCGAAAGATCCCTTCGATAGACCGTCACTTGGGAAGGCCTCAGTTGTGAAAGAGAGCGCTTTTGCTTCTCGTTGCCCGACTCGCCACGCGCGACGCCCAGGAAATTATTCAATATTGCGAGGAGGGCCAGCGCTAATGCTACAGAAATCGATTTAAAGATTCTTTTCATAGTCTATTGCCAATAGCCATGCCACAGTTTGTCTATAGAAACGAACGTTGCCAAATTCGACCCATCACCAGCTCTCATGTCAACGCAGGGAAGGTCGTTTGGCGAATGAATAACCAGATATGTGTTTACTGGTCAGAAAGTCAATTGCATTGACACCGTCCTGCCAGGAACCGCTAGAATCGATAAGTGTGACAAAGGATTCTGCAGGCACGACCATCTTTTCGCGGTCTATTCTACCCGGCCGTATTTCGAGCCGAACAATCTTACTTCCAAGCTTGTTTCCCGCCTCATCGAAATAGGCCGGTTCGATTAGTGGAGCAGGAATTATCAAATCATACGGAAGGGACGCCAAACTTCCGTCTGGAGATCGCACCAAAAAATCGATTTTGTCGAATCCAGAATAAGCGGCTACTTGATCAATCACCGATAAAACGGTTGCGAGAGGAATTTCTCCGTTACACGCAAGCCATATCCGGCCTTTTGGGGCAGCTTCCCGCAATTTCGGAAGCGAAGAGAGATCAATACGATCGTTTGCACGGCCGCCGCGCGTTATGGCCAGTGATCCATCAGCAGCCACCTTAACCAACGCGATTGGAATCTCAGCGTTTGCCACTCTTTCCCCGGCTTGCGAGGAGGGCAGCAATAGGTCGTTACTTATTAAAGAGCGAGTATTCGGGCGATGACAGGCGGCGACCATCCCCGACAAAACAATAAGAACGAGCAGGCAATTTGTAATTTTCCTCTCGTCCATCATCACCACGTCCTCTTGCCTGCCAATAACCCCGGCAGCCGGACAAGAAAGTCCATCTGGATTCGTGTCTCAATCGCACCACGCTGCACCGCCCGCACGCGGCGAACGGCCGTTTCAGGATTGTCTCCTTGGGTGATCAGATACCCGGCCAGCATGGTGCCGGTGCGGCCGAGACCGGCGGCGCAATGGACCGCGACGGGATGCGCCAGCGCCCGCTGCTCTTCGACAAAGCGGACGAAGCGAATGAATTGACCAAGATCCGGGATATGCCCGTCCGGAATAGGTGAGAGATGACAGTCGATTCCGGCATTGGCGTAGATCGAAGCCAGCGCCGGACTGTTGAGCAGACAAACGACAGCCCGGACGCCCACGCGCAAGAGCAATTGCAAGTCATCCTGGCCGGCGTCGACCGGCATCTCCGGATGGTCGTACCTTCGGCGATCGAACATTGGCGCCGGCATTCCGGCGAGGACCCTCGGGATGACCCAGTAGAGACCTAACGCATCCTCATCCGAGGCCGGGGATCCATATCGGGATGGCGCCATAACTAGTATATCGAGGCAGGGGTGGATGAATCGATCGGCAACCGTCCACTCAGGTCGTTACCTGGTTCAAGATCAGGTCGCTGAGCCGCTCCTTCAGCTGTTCGATCCCCTCGCCTGCATCCGCGGAGATTGGGATGATCTCGATTTTCTTTCGGAACCGGCGTTTGAAGGCCTTCAGTTTTTCCTCGGCATCCGGCAGATCCATCTTGTTTGCGACAATAACCCACGGCCGGTCACTCAGCGTCGGGTCGTACAGGTCGATCTCGCGGCGGAGGCTTTGCAGATCGGCCACCGGTTCACGTCCTTCGCTACCTGCCATGTCGATGACAAAGGCGAGCAGTTTGCAACGGACGATGTGCCGGAGGAATTCGTGCCCGAGACCCACATTCTCCGAAGCGCCTTCGATGAGTCCAGGGATATCCGCCACCGTAATCCGGCGATAGCCCGGAAGCTCAACGACGCCGATGTGAGGCGTGAGCGTGGTAAAGGGATAGGCGGCGATCTTCGGGTGCGCTGCCGAAACGCGGGTAAGGAGCGTCGACTTGCCGGCGTTCGGATAGCCCACGAGGCCCACGTCAGCGATCTTGCGCAGCTCGAGATAGAAAGTTCCCTGCTCGCCATCCTCGCCATAGGTGAATTGCGTCGGCACCCGATTTCGCGAGCTCTTGAAATGCATATTCCCCAAGCCGCCCTTGCCGCCTTTACAAAGCACGAACTCCTGACCAGGTTCCGTCAAATCCACCACAACCTCGAGCTCGGCGGGATCGATATCTTCGCCTTTCTTCTCCCCTTCGGGCGAACTCTCCGCCTCTACATCGTCTTCGGGAGCCTTGGAGAAATCGATGAACGTCGCGTTCGTGCCGTAGGCCACGGACGGTTCGAGTCCTTCCCTCTTTTGCTCCTCGGGCATCCGGTAAACGATCGTGCCCACCGGCACGGGAACGATTTTATCCATCGCGGATTTTCCGTAGCACTGGGAGCCCAAGCCATTTTCGCCGCTTTTGGCCTTGATGATCGGCTCGTAGAAAAAGGGCGTCAGGTTGTCGGTATGCGTATCCGCACGAAGGATGACTGAACCGCCGCGTCCACCGTCTCCTCCATCCGGCCCGCCTTTCGGCACAAAGGATTCACGACGGAAAGAAACGCAGCCATTCCCACCTTTACCGGCTTGGGCGAAAATTTTGATGTGATCAACGAACATAGAAATGCGGATAACGCCGGGCCGCACAGTTTGGAGAAGCAGCTCCGGTCGGCACAATGCGCCTCTTATGGCTTGCAAGCAAGCGAACTGCGTCTGAAGCGGTTAGATAGGCAGGTCGGCGTTGTAATTTTGAAACGTTCAACGTTCATTCAACGTTCGACGTCCAACATTCAACGATTTCAAGTTCGCGTCCCGCGGAAATCGGAGCGCCCTCTTGTTGAACGTCGAAAGTTGAGCGTTGAACGTTTTTCTTTTCCCCCTATTTGCCCGTCAGCCACCCATAAAGCTCGCGGGTCTGCCGGGCGATTGCCCCCCAGGAAAACATCTCCTCGGCACGTCGGCGGCCGGCCTTGCCCATGTTCGCCCGCAACGTTGGATTGCGAATCAGGGCGTTGATCCGGTCCGCAAGATCGCGTGAAAACTTGTCGGGATGCAGCGGTTCAAATGGACTCTCGTTCATCTGCTCCAGCGGCACGAGGAAGCCAGTCTCGCCATCCACGACGACTTCCTTGATTCCACCCACCGCGCTGGCCACCACGGCGGTTTCGCAAGCCATGGCTTCGAGATTGATGATGCCAAACGGCTCGTAGATCGACGGACAGCAGAACACCGCCGCGTGCGTGTAGAGCTGGTAGACAGCCGGTTTCGCGAGCATCTCTTCGATCCAGATCACCTTTCCGTGATGCGCCTGGGCGGCCGTCACGGCGTCTTTCATCTCACGGGCGATTTCCGGCGTATCGGGAGCACCCGCACAGAGAACGACCTGGATTCCTGGATCCATGTACTGGATCGCATTCACCAGATGCACAATGCCCTTCTGCCGCGTGATCCGCCCGACGAAGAGAACGTAAGGAATCGATGGATCGACTCCATACCGGACCAGGGCATCCGTCGCGACCACCGGTTTGTATTCCTCGAGATCGATGCCGTTGTAGATGATGTGCACCTTTTCCTCCGGCACATTGAAGAGCCGCAGAATATCGGCTTTCGTCTCCCGTGAAACCGCGATCACTGCATCCGCCATCTCGATCGCCGTTTTCTCGACCCAACAGGAAAAATCGTATCCGCCGCCGAGCTGTTCGCGCTTCCATGGACGCAGTGGCTCGAGGGAATGCACGGTCAGCACCATGGGAATTCCGTAGTTTAACTTTGCCAGAATTCCGCCAAAGTGGGTGTACCAAGTATGAAGATGCACGACATCGGCATCGATCGCTTCCGTATTCCAATCGAGGCAATGCTGGACTGCACCGAATACGGAATGGAGCGGCTTTGGAGCGGTGTAAGCCGCTGTGTCGACCCCGTAGCCGGTGGCCTTCAGCGTCGGCTCGTCCAAGCGCGGCTCGCGATGGCTTTTGCCATAGCAGCGCACATCGACGGACATCAACTTGGCCAGTTCCCGGCTCAGATAATCGACATGCACGCCGGCTCCGCCGTAGGTGGTGGGTGGGTATTCGTTGGTAAGGAAAAGGGCTTTCATAGTCGGGAGAAGCTGCGATGCAGCGCGACCGGACGGCTTACCGGAGCCGTACCTACTTGGCAAATCAATCAAAGTGCATGAGCGCGACCGAACTGCATCCCGTGGATTTTCGAGGCTTCCTCAATGACATGCGTTCCACGGAGCTGCATCTCGAGGAGATCATCAGGCGTCAACAAACCGACGACCGCCTGCAATCCAACCCGCACTGCGCCGCCCTCTTCCGGCGCATCCGGAGCGTGCTGCACACGCACGTTCTCACCTTGGAGGAACAGGCCGCAGCCTACGGACCGGAGAGCAAACGCGCGACCGAAGAGCCGCTTCCCACACCGCCAATTTTTGTCTCCGAGCTGGAGGACAAAACACGCGGCCAGGCCGTTTCAAAGATTCTGCGTGACGATCAGACCGCGCTCAATCTCGCCGCGACCGCCTACTCGATGCTGCATACCACGGGTCTTGCCCTGGACGAATTGCCTCTGGCCACCATCTCCCTGCGTCACCTGAAGGACATCACTCCGCTGGTCATGGAGCTCGGTGAATTAATTCCCTCCGTCGTTGTGCATGAGCTTTCCGGCGGATGCCGTCAACTGGATCCCGGCACAGCCGAACTGGCTCGGGAGAATATCTCCGATGCCTGGAGCGAATCGACCCAAGGCAACGGGTGAAAGCCCGATCGCCCTCCGAAATTACGGTTTCGCCGTTTGCTAAGCGGCCACGGCGGCGGAAACGCCGGGCAAATCAGGACCATCCGGCCCCTCTGGTCCTTCTGACGCACTGAGGGATCCCAGCACACTACGCAATTGCTCGAGCTGGAATGGCTTCTGCAAATAGGCCACGGCCCCGGAGTGGAGCACGGAAGGGTGATCGTTCTGCACCTGCCCAGACATCAAGATCACTTTCGCCTTGGGATTCCGGCTGAGCACATTGCTCAGGACGGTGAATCCGTTGAGCCTCGGCATCATGATGTCCAGGAGAAGGACATCGGGCTCATGTCTGGAAAAACTCTGGATCACCGCCACGCCGCCCCCGGAAACCACTTCTACAACCTCGTGATCACATGCGGCAACATACTCCTTGAGCAGCTCGCAAAAGAGCCGGTCATCATCTGCAATTAGAACGCGCATTTTGGGGTATTTAGGTTCTTCAGGTTCAGGCGGCAGCCTCAATTGCCATCCGTACCTGGACGAAGGCAATGAGCTCCAACAAATCATCAATGTGAAAGGGCTTCGTCAAAATGGTGCCATTCACCGCTTCGATGAATTCGTTCACCTTTTGATGCCCTCTGTGCCCGGTCATAAACACAAAACGAGAGCAAAGATGGGGGCGCATCCGTTCTACGGCCCGATAAAACATGTCGCCGGGAAGAGTCGGCATCAGCATGTCGCACAGGATCACCTCAAAATCGCTGGCCAAAACCTTGTGCACCCCTTCGACGCCGTTATTCACCGCCACGACTTCGTAGCCATTCTCCGTCAGGAAATCCTTCATGATTTCCTGAAACGCCGGATCGTCCTCAACCAGAAGGATCTTCCGGCGGACATCCACGTCGGGCTGGAGAACCCGCAGAGGCTCTTCAGACTGGCCCGTCGTCGGCGTGTCAATTGACGGAAGGAGGGTGAGCGCCATGAGCAAAATGCTTAGTTATAAATTTTATACAGCAAACAGGGTGCCAGGGTCATGAAAAAGATCGATGAAAACACATTCGCCAATCCCGACTATCGCGGTTATGGCACATCCATCAGCTTTATTCAATGACTCTCTCCGCGCTCACGCACCTAAAAGACACCCAGAGCGAACCAGATTTCCGAAAAATACCCATTGATCGCGTCGGCGTGAAGAACCTGCGCTATCCGATGCAGATCCGGGACAAGGCGCACTCCCTGCAGCATACGATCGCCAATATTACCCTGACGGTGGATCTTCCCCACCAGCACAAGGGCACGCACATGAGCCGGTTTGTGGAGGTCCTCAACGAATTCGGGCCGGAACTGCATGTCGACAACATCCGGGAGCTTCTGGAAGGCCTGCAAAAGCGCCTGAATTCCCAAACCGCCCACGCTGAACTGGAGTTTCCTTTTTTCCTCGAGAAGAAGGCGCCGGCGACCGGCGCAGTAGGTATGATGGACTACACCGCGCGATTTACCGCATCGCTGGAAAAGAAACGGTTCGACTTCGTTCTCACGGTCATCGTGCCGGTCACCACTCTGTGCCCGTGCTCGAAGGCGATCAGCGTCCACGGCGCACACAATCAGCGCGGACAGGTCACCTACTCCGTCCGGTTCCGTAAGCCGATCTGGATTGAAGACTTGATCGCGCTCGTGGAAGGCTGCGCTTCGAGCGAACTTTACAGCCTGCTCAAGCGTCCGGACGAAAAGGCTGTCACGGAAAGGGCTTATGAAAATCCGGTCTTCGTCGAAGACCTCGTTCGGAACGTGGCGATCCGCTCCGAGCGGGAAGATGAAATCCTGTGGTATCGGGTGGAGGCGGAGAACTTCGAGTCGATCCACAATCACAACGCTTACGCCCTCGTCGAAGGGAAGCCCAAGAAAGCGAAGCCACGCGCCACGCCGCGGAAGCGAACCCGTTAGGTTCGGCCTGTTTTACTCGCCACACGATCGAGCGCAAAAATTCCTTCCCGCTCTGGTGAAACCCATACCCCTCGTGTATATCACCTCGATATAGTCCGGCCAAACGGACGCAGTCCTTTCTTCGCCCATGCGCCTTGCCCTGCAATTTGTGATGTATCCGCTGATCGCCGCATTCTGGCTGGTCATGTGGGCTTTGCTGCTTCGGACCGAGTTGCGGCCCAAGGGCGCTGCGTTGAGAGAAGTGCCCCTGGAGCACGTGGAAAAACTCGTCTTCCGGCACGAGGAGGGCTCGAATCTCGCCATCCATGCCGACGGAACCCGGCTTGGACAATTGCAGCTGGTACCCCATTCCCCGTCGGAAAGTCAGCGAGTCGTCGATTGCACCGGCGGTCTCCAACTCCGCATGCCGGATGGCAATCGGGAGCGGGTATCATGGAAGGGCTCGATCGAGATGAACGATGCATTTGCAGTGCAATTGATCCATCTCGTCCTTGCAATGTCCCCTTCTCCATCAGGTTCGAATGTCGAGCTGACCATCAATCCGGTGGAAAAGTGGGCCTCCTATGTTTGGAAGAACGGCGCGGAGGTGCTCGACCAGCAAACTTGTCCATTCACCGGGGAGGGAATCCAAAAGCTTGCCGAGCACCTCGGAATCGATCCCGGGATTTTGCAAACGACCTCTTTTGCCAAATCGGGAAGCGCTCGCATCAGCGCGCACCAATCGAGCTTTGTTGTCCACGAAGAGAAGGTGGAGACTTACGAGGTGACGATCGAAGAAAATGAGCAAACCCTTCTCGACATCCAGATCAGCCAGCTCGGGATGATCCTGCAGGCCAAAACGATCTTCGGATGGACATTGGAGAACGAGTAACTGGAGGGCGGCAGGCCGCGGCTTGTGCCGAGTATGACGCCCCCTGTTTTCCCGCCCACTGACTGAAATCCTTTCTTTACCAAACAAGGCGGAATCTCTGAACCTACACGCGGATGGTATCCACCCACTCACTCACTAAATGCTTCGGCGGACTCACGGCGGTCGATGGCCTGTCACTGGACATTAAGCCCGGCGAATTCTTCGCCTTCCTCGGACCCAATGCCGCCGGGAAAACGACGACGATCAAGATGCTCACGGGCCTCTTGCGCCCCACTTCGGGCGAAGTCCGCATCGGCGGCTTTGACATGCAAAAGGAGCCCGAAAAGGCCAAGGCGATGCTCGCTTACGTTCCGGATTTCCCTTTCGTGTACGACAAGCTGACGGCCCGGGAATTCATGCAGTTCGTCGGAGATATCTTTCAACTCGACCGCAAAGTCACCGTGCAGCGCACCGAGGAGTTGTTTGAGACGTTCCATCTCTCGGATTACAACCATGAGATCGCGGAAAACCTCAGCCATGGCACCCGCCAGCGCCTGGTGATCGCTTCCGCGCTTTTGCACGATCCGAAACTTCTGGTCATCGACGAACCAATGGTCGGTCTTGATCCCACGCACGCACGCATTGTGAAGCAGGAGTTTCGCGCCCGCTCACAGAAAGGCATGACCATCTTTCTTTCCACGCATCAGCTCAGCGTTGCGGAAGAAGTGGCGGACCGCATCGGGATTATCAACCGCGGCAAACTCATCGCCCTAGGAACCGTGGAGGAACTGCGGCAGCAGGCGCACGAGTCCGGCGCCTTGGAAAAGGTGTTCCTGAGCCTGATCGATGCCGAGGAATCCATTCGGGAAAAGGCCCGGAAGTAAGTTTCGGTCTGGCTGGAACTTGCCCGCCGCGAACCGTTTCGTCACGTCATCCTACCTTCGTATGGATTGCCGCTGTTCATCCCCGCCCGTATCGTGCGGATCTGAACGCGTAGAATGCCACTCCCTTCCGCTCCCCTCACCCCACCTGCCAGTGCCAAATGCTGTCCATTCTGGCGAATCGCTTTTCTCCTGAGCCTTTTTTGGCTTTGGGGCGCGCTGCCCAGCCCTGCAGCCGGGGAGTTTCGCCAGCAAATCGTGCCGGTGCTCCACGATCACTGCTTCAAGTGCCACAACGCGGACAAGAAAAAGGGCGGAATTGACCTCACCACGTTCGACAGCGAGGGCGCGGCGCTGAAGAAATACAAGCTCTGGCGGCAGGTACTCGAGCAGGTGCAGACGGAGCAAATGCCGCCGGACGACGATAAGTTCACCAAAGTCCAGGCTCAGCAATTCAGCGCGCAGGTGGGAAAGCTCCTCGCCATGCTCGATAGCGGCCATCCGGCTTTCACCGATCCCGGTCCATCACTCATCCGACGGCTTAGCCGGGAGGAATATAGCAATGCCCTGTGTGATCTCACGAATCTGGATGTGGATTTTGCATCCCAGCTTGGCATTCCCGAAGATTCGACCGGAACAAGCTTCGACAACGTGGCGTCCGCGCTAAGCCTCCCGCCGGCACTCCTCGACAAATATTTCGCGGCAGCCGATCTCGCACTCGCTGCACTTTTTGCGGAGCCGAGCGGCGTGGAATTGGAACGAAAAATGGGCGGCGATCGCCTCAAGAAAGCTCGCGAGAGATTCTTTACCGGCCTGCCGGAAACCGCGGATCGCGCGGAAAACGCCACCTTTCTGGGCACCTTTGCGCGTCGCGCGTGGCGCCGTCCAGTCGCTGCTGCTGAAGTCGAACGCCTGACGAAGGTGTACGACGTGGCGGTGGCGGCTGGCGGTTCGCCGCGGGCAGCCTTGCGCAAGGCGCTCAAGCCAGTCTTGGTCTCCCCGCAATTCCTTTTCCGAATCGAGGAAGATCATACACCCGCCAAACCGGCCGCGGGCTTGCTGATTCCGGCCGCCCGGATCACTGACATGGAACTCGCCTCCCGGCTTTCCTTCTTTTTGTGGTCATCGATTCCCGATGACGAACTCCTCACGCGCGCGGAGCACAATGAGTTATCCCACGCCGACGTCCTGCAGGCACAAGTGCGGAGGATGCTGGCCGATCCGCGCGCCCATCGCTTCACAGAGAATTTCTTCCTGCGCTGGCTGCAGGTCACGCACGTGAATGAAGCCCGGCCAAGCACGGAGTTCTTCCCGACATTCAATGATCAATTGAAGAAAGACATGCGGGCGGAAGTGGAGGCGTACTGCGATCATCTGCGCACCGATGACCGGCCTGTACTGGATCTGCTCGCCAGTGACTATGCGTTCGTCTCCCCGGATCTCGCCAAGCTATATGGCATCGAGGGCGTCAGTGGAAAAGGCATCCAGCGTGTTGCCTTGAAGCCGGACGATCATCGCGGTGGAATTCTCGGCATGGGCGCGGTCCTGGCTTCCACTTCTCACACAAACCGCACCAGCCCGACCAAGCGCGGCAAATGGGTGTTGGATGTGGTCCTGGGTACTCCGCCCGATCCTCCACCGGCCAACGCAGGAATGTTCAAGGACGAAAAGAAGACCAAGGAACCGAAAGACTTTCGCGAAAAGCTGGCCCAGCATGCGACGGACGCCGCTTGTGCCGGCTGTCATGCAAAGATGGATCCGCTCGGCTTTGGTCTCGATAACTACAATGCGATTGGCTCCTGGCGTCCGACCACTAATGAACTGGACACCAGTGGCACGCTTCCCAACGGCGAAAAATTTGGCGGCGTGGATGACCTGAAAAAGCTTCTCTGGACGAAGCGGGAGCAGTTTGTCCGAAATCTGACCAGTGAAATGCTCACTTATGCCTTGGGCAGAAATATCGATTACTTCGATGAAGGCCAGATCACCCGCATCAAGGCCGCCGCCGACAAAGACAGCGATAAGTTCTCTTCCATCATTCTCGGCATCGTAAATAGCTATCCGTTCCAATACCGGCGCAATGCCGAACCAATCGTCGCGGCCAAGTAACTTCAACGTCTCTCGCTCTATGACTCATAGCACTCTTTCCCGCCGTCGATTCCTTCGGGGCGCCGGAGCCCTGGTGGCACTGCCTTTTCTGGAATCACTGCAAAGACGATCCGCATTTTCCGCGGTTCCCACGGTGCGTCCGCCGTTGCGCATGGGCATCTTCTCGGTTTCCGGAGGCACTGTGCTGGAGTCGTGGAAATCCGCCAATGACGGACCACTCGGGACTTTGCCTTCCATCCTCCGCTCCCTCGATTTCTGTAAGAAGGATATCCTCGTCCTTTCCGGACTCTGCCAGACCGGGCAAAGCGAAAACGTGAATGCGCACGAACACTGCGCTTATACTCATCTCACGGGGGCAAACAAGGTGGGTCGCGAGGGCGGCAAGATCAAAGCTGGGCTCTCCGTGGATCAAGCCGTAGCGGAAGCGCATGCCGATCAAACGTTTCTTCCCTCCCTGGAGATTGGGCTCAACCTGAATCAATACTCCTTCGATCGCAGCGGCCTTCCGGTGCCTTCCGAGCCGGATCCCAAGCTGGCGTTCGATCGAATGTTTCGCGGAAGAAAACCGGTGGTCCCCAATTGGGGCCGACGTCTCACTGCGCGAACGGCATCAACTGCTACTCCGCACGACAATTATGACCAAAGCGTGATCGACCTCGTACGGGAAGACGCGAAGTCCCTCTCGCGCCAGATCAGCCGGGCCGATCAGCAGAAACTCGCGGAATACATGGAGTCCGTCCGCTCGGTGGAAAAGCGGGTGGAGAAGCTGCAGGAGCTACTCCGCGAGGAGGCGTTGGACGCGCTTCATCCTGGTCCGTCGCGGCTTGTCGAACCGGCCATGTTCGAGTTCAGCAAGATGCGCAGCCAAATCGAGCGCGATCCGGAAAAGCACAGCGAATACCTGCGCACCATGTCCGACCTGATGGTTCTCGCTTTCCAAACGGATAGCACGCGCGTGGTAACTTTCGCGGCGGGGAACGATGAAGCCATGTTCCCGGGCATCGTCACAGTAGGCTATGAACGGCACGGCCACACGCTCGAACACCAGGGCAATGCCGGCAAACCCGAAGATGCCGATCCGATCTCGCGTGAAGCGTGCCGGCAAATCCACTCCTGGTACACATCGCTCTTCGCCGAGACGGTCCGGAAAATGAAAGCCATCGATGAAGGCGGTTCCTCGTTGCTGGATAACACCATGCTCCTTTACACGAGCTACATGGCGGACGGCGGACATGGCCGGCAGAACTATCCCGTTCTCCTTGCAGGCAACGCCCAGGGTACTTTGAAGACGGGACGCCAGATCACGTACCAGAAAGATACGTCGGTCGCGAATTTGTATGTCGAGATGCTCGACCGGATGGGCGTGAAAGTTGATGAATTCGGCAATAGCAAGACCGCCAAAAGCGTTGCTTACAACGGGCGCCTGCCCAACCTCGTTTGATGTCCATCCGCTTCGTTGCCGTCGGCCAGGATGGACTCCGTCTTTGCTCCGAGGACGGCGCCAAATGGTTCGCGCCGCAGACGGGAAAAGAAGGCGAAACGTATCGCGCAGTCACTTTCGGCAACGGCGCCTTCGTTGTCGTTGGAACTTATGGAGGGGAGAATATTTTTGCGACCACAACCGATGGGCAGTCATGGAAAACCGGTAAAAAAGAAGCGAAGTATGTGAAGTATTTCCGCGGCCTCGGGTTTGATGGAAAGCAATTCCTCGGCATCGGCGGTGATCCCGGCAGTGTGGGCAGTTCCAGCCCTTTTGTTTCCACTTCCACGAATGGCGAAAGCTGGAGTGACTACACGAGCATTCCCGGTAAACAGATCATCCGCCGTCTCGCTTTCGGCAAAGGAATGATTGTTGGCGTCGGTGATCGCGGACGGCGCTCCGCATCAAATGACGGGGGCAAGACCTGGCAGGATTCGCCGAATACCAAGGCGATCGATACATTGGCCGACGTTTGCTTTGGACGGGATTGTTTTGTTGGCGTGGGACTGAATGGATTGCGCATGCGCACCACCGATGGCCTTACCTGGAGCGAGCCGGTGCGAGGAGAAGAGGGCGAGCATCTCAATACCGTGGTCTGGAATGGGTCACAGTTCGTCGCGATCGGGTTTGGTGCAACTTACTTTTCACCTGACGGCACGCAGTGGGTCCGCAAGCCCAACCAGAGTGCGCCACTGACCGCCTGCTTTGGAGGAGGTGTCTATCTCGGCACTCAATGGAAAGGCCGGCTCCTCCTCTCGCGCGATGCAGTCACCTGGGCGGAAGTCCATAAGGCCGAGCAACACATCGAAGCAGTTTGTTTCGGCGGGTAAGTCTCCCACCTCCATTCTTTCGTTTTCCTTTCCCGTCATGCACCCAAAAATCGCTCTCCCCTTTTGTCTTTCTCTCATCCTCGGCTCTTCTCCAGCAACGATGGCTGCGGATCTGCCGCCAGCGGCGGCAGCATGGAAGGAAGCCAATATCAACGTCAACGCGCAGCGCGAAGGCGGTCTGGCCGTGGATATCCGCGATGTCAAAGAGCTTACCGAGGAGCGCTGGAAGCAAATCGAATCCCTGCCGGATCTCCGGCGCTTTTCGGCAAATGGCGTGGGATTTGATGATGCCGGCCTTGCTCGCGCGGCGAAGATTTCCACGATCGAGACCTTCTTCTTCAATGGCCCATCGATCACCGATCAGGGTCTTTCCGTGCTCGCGACCATGCCGAGGCTGAAACGCTTTGGCGTGGATCATTCCACGAAGATTACGGGCAACGACCTCGGCACGCTGAAAACCGCGCCGTTACTCACCGCGCTGCATTTTGGAGGCTGCATCGTGGGCGATTCGGCGGTGACATCGCTGGTCCAGATCAAACAACTCCAGGATCTCGCCCTCGGCCACGACCGCATCACTCGCGCCAGTTTCCCACTGCTCGCGAAAATGCCCGCGCTGCAGAGGCTCGAAATCACGCCGAATTGGGATCCGCGCCCTTACACCGCGGCTGATTTTTCCACATTGGCCGCCGCGCCAGCTTTGCAGGAACTAGAGATCCATGACATGGTGCTTCCGTGGGCCAACGGACTCGACGCCTTCCAGAAAACGAAGAGCTTGAAAGTCCTCAAGCTCTACTGGTGCTATCTGACGGACGAAGATATTGCCGCAGCCAAAGCACATCTTCCCGGCGTGGAGATCGACGTTCGCAACAAAGCCGGAGAAGATCGTCTTCAGGAATATCAGAAGCGCGTGGCGGCTTTGAAGACCGCCAAGTAAATCCCGCCTAGATTCAATCCAGGTGCACTGTGCCGCGTTGGATCGCCGCAGTTGCCGCCTGGGTGCGATCCTGCACGCCCAGCTTGTCGAGCACGCTGCTCACATGCTGCTTCACGGTGATTTCCGCAAGACCGAGGTCGGAAGCGATCTCCTTGTTTGAGCGGCCGCGCACGATTCCCGTCAGCACTTCCAACTCCCGATCGGTCAACGACGCGCGGCTCTTTCGCTTGCGCAACGCTTCCGCAAGCTTTGGTGGAAGATAGCGTTCGGCGCGATGTACAGACCGGATGGCCTCGAGCAATTCGTCGCGGCTGGCGGATTTTAGCACATACCCGCACGCGCCGGCTTCCATTGCCTGATAGATGTCATCTTCGCCGTCATAGACCGAAAGCATCAGCACCCGCACGCGCGCCCCGTCCTTCTTGCGCAGGGTGCGGGTGACTTCGACGCCGCTCATATCGGGCAGCCGCCAGTCCATGACCACGACATCCGGCGAATGTCTTTCGAAAAGGGCGATCGCTTCGGTACCGCTCGAGGCTTCGGCGATTACCTCGAGATCCTTCTCACTCCGCAGCGAAGCCGCCAGACCAACGCGGATCGCAAAATGATCATCGACGAGCAGGATGCGAACGCGGGAACTGGACATGCGGGAAATAGCCGGAGGGGAATGCGGGGATCACCTCTTCTACCACGGCTGCACAGCCTGAGACACTCCCGATTTCAGGGCTGTTTGAGAAATGGCGCTGCAGGCCACTCCACCACGTCTGTTTGTTCTCCTTCCCGTAACTGCGTAACGCCGCTAAAACGCCGCGCATGCTCAATTGGATCTGGCTCGCCTTCATCGTCGTCGCCGTGCTCATCGGCGGCTTTACCGGGCATCTGCCCGACATGACGAAGGGCGCCTTCGATACCGCGGAAAATGCCGTGATGAAGATCGCCCTGCCCTTGATGGGCATCTGGGCCATTTTCCTCGGCCTCATGCGCCTCGCGGAGCAGTCCGGACTCGTCCAATTGCTCGCGCGCGTGCTGCGGCCGCTGATGCGCATTTTGTTTCCGGAGGTGCCGCCTGATCATCCCGCGATGGGCGCGATGGTCCTGAACATGGCGGCCAATATGCTCGGCCTGGGAAATGCCGCGACTCCGTTGGGACTTCGCGCCATGGCTCATCTGGAACGGCTGAACCCGCGCCCCGGCGTGGCTACCAATGCGATGTGCACCTTTCTCGCCATTAATACGGCCTCCATTCAGCTCGTTCCCACCACAGCCATCGGCATCCTTGCAGTGGCGGGATCGAAGAACGCGGCCGCGATTTGGCCGACCGCATTCTTCGCCACTCTGTGCGCCGCCTGTTGCGGTGTGATCTCAGCTAAGTTCCTGGAGAAACTGCCGTTTTTCCGGCTGCCGCACATTGCCGCGCCGGTGCAGCAGAAGCCGCAGGACCAGCCATCGAGCGAAGCATTAACCGCAGTGGAGCAGATCGAGGTACGTCCGCTCGGAAAGACCCGCGCAGTATTTCTCGCCCTTTTCCTTCTGGCGTTTGTGCTGATGTTTACGCTTCTGGCTTTCCCGGATTCCTGGAAAGCACTGCTCGCACCTCTGTCCTGGAATGTTCCTCCGCCACCGGCTGATCTTGTTGGCAAGCCCGTTTGGATCCGGCTTCCGCTTTCCATGGCCATTCTTGCCGTGCCTTTCATGCTCTCCTTCTTTCCGCTCTACGCAGCATTGCGCGGAGTGCGGGTCTACGAGCAATTCGTCGAAGGCGCGAAGGAAGCGTTTGATACTGCCCGGCGCGTCATTCCGTTTCTCGTTGCCATGCTCGTTTCCATCAGCCTGCTTCGAAACGCGGGCGTGATCGATCAAATCACCAATGTGCTTCGCCCCGTCTTCGATGCACTCCATTTCCCGGCGGACTTATTGCCCATGGTCCTCATTCGCCCGCTCAGTGGTTCCGCCACGCAAGGGATCTTCGTCGAGCTCGTGCAGCGCTTTGGACCGGACGCGCTCATCAGCCGCATCGCGGCGACAATTTATGGAAGCACAGAGACGACCTTCTATGTGTTGGCGGTTTATTTTGGATCGGTCGCCATCCGGCAGACGCGGCATGCCATCGCAGCGGGGCTCATTGCGGATACGGTGGCGGTGATTGCATCGGTGGCGCTTTGCCATTTGATGTTCGGGGGTGGATAGGCGCGGCCCGAATGGGACGGTCAGGACTCATGGGGCTCGATGATTTTCAAAGATCGTTCCTTTTGAAAGATTGCTCCACCGTGCGTTTTTTCCTGTCCGCCATTCTCATCGCTGCTGTTTTCGCTCCGTTCTCACGGGCGGATGAGGCGATCAGTTTCCGGCGCGATATTGCACCGCTGCTCCAGCGCCGGTGCGCTACGTGCCATTGCGAGGAGAACGCCAAGGGCAAGTATCGTCTCGATACTTATTCGCGGTTGCAGAAAGCCGGCGACAGCGATTCAACGCCGATCGTGGCCGGAAAACCGGAGGAGTCCGAACTCTACCAACGTCTCGTCGAAACCGATGCGACCGATCGCATGCCGCAAAAGGCCGATGCGCTGCCAGCAGAGGAAATCAGCAAGATCGAACGCTGGATCAAAGCGGGCGCTCGATACGATGGGGATTCGCCGGAACAACAGATGGCCGAACTCGCCCGTGAGTCGTTGCTGCATCCCGCGCCTGCTCGCTACCATCGGCCAGCACCTGTCGCGGCGCTGGCTTTCAGCCCGGATGGAAGCCAAATCGCGGTGGGCGGCTATTATGAAGTCACGCTGTGGACTGTGAGCGATGGTTCTTTGGTTCGCCGACTTGGCGGACTGCCGGAGAGGATCAGCAGCCTCGCCTGGAACGAGAAGACCAATGTCCTCGCCGTCGCCGGAGGCACGCCAGGCCAATGGGGCACGGTGGCGCTCGTTGATCCCACGGGAAATGCGGCTCCGAAATTCCTCTGCGATGAAACGGAAACGGCGCTTTGCGTGGCGTTCAGTCCGGGCGGCTCAATGCTGGCCGCAGCGGGTGGCGATCGCACCCTGCGCCTCTTTGACTCTTCTGCAGGGAAGGAGCTGCGCGCCATCCGCCAGCATGCCGATTGGGTGCAAACTGCAGCTTTCGATAAAACCGGCACGCGCCTCGTCACAGCGAGCCGCGATCGCACCTCGCGCATTTTCGATGTTCAAACCGGCGAAGTGCAGACGACTTACACGGGACACGATCAGCCGTTGCTCGAAGCACTCTTCTCCGGTGATGGCACCAAGGTCTTTTCCCTGGATCGCAATAAGGTAATCCAGATGTGGGATTCACATTCGCGCGAGAAGGTTTCCGAATTGAAGGTCCCTGATACCGACATCCGCCACATGCTCCTGTGGGATCGCAATATCGTCATCACCGGAACGACCCCGGAAATCGCGATCTATCAGTTGAGCGATCGCCAGCGTCTTTTTACGCTCGAAGGCCATCACGATTCCATCCAGGCACTGGCCGTATCGCCCAGCCGTCAAATCCTCGCCAGCGGGGGCGCGGATGGCGAAGTGCTCATCTGGGATCTGGCCTGCGGCACATGGGTGACGCGCTTCAAGGCCAGCCCCGGTTGGTGAGCATCTCCCTACGCGATCAGACCCGTCAGCGGCTTGCCTTCAGCGATCAGCACCGGGCGATCGCCCGTCGTGCGTACTTCGGTGTGTGGATCAATGCCGAGCAGATAATAGATGGTCGCGGCAAGGTCATCGGGACGCACCGGATTTTCCGCCGGATAAGAGCCGGTCTTGTCCGAGGCGCCATAGACAAAGCCCCGCTTCACTCCCCCGCCCGCTAGCAGCGTTGTATAGCAATGCGGCCAGTGATCACGGCTGACGTTCTTGTTGATATTCGGCGTGCGCCCGAATTCGCCCATCCAGACGACAAGCGTTTCATCGAGCAAGCCACGATGATCCAGATCGTTTAGCAGCGTCGGAAGGGTGTGTTCCGTCATCGGCAGATGATACTTTTCGATGATCGGGAACATCCGCGTGTTATCGAAGCCGTGCGTATCCCAGCCACCCGACTCCGTGCTCCGTCCACCGATGTTATCCGAAAAATAGACGGTGACAAACTTCGTTCCCGCTTCCACGAGCCGGCGCGCAAGAAGACAGCTCTGTCCGTAAGTCGTGCGACCGTAAGCTTCGCGTACCTCCGCCGGTTCGGCGGATAAATTGAAGGCTTCCCGCAGCTTCGGCGACTGCAACATGCCAATGGCTTTTTCATAGTAGCCATCCATGCCGCGCGCTGCCGCGGAATAGTCGAGCATGCGCGATTGGCGATCGACAATTTGTTGCAACTCGCGGCGTGCCTGAAGCCGCTCAAAAGGAATATTCCCCGGTAACGTCAGCTCCGGCAGTGCGAAAGAAGGCGAATTCGGATCCTGCAGGACAAGGAATGGATCGTGGCTCTTGCCAAGAAAACTGGCGTGCTGGCCGGGTGTGATCGAGCCATCCCCAATGATGTAGGGATAGGAGACAGCGGTCGGCATATCGCCACGGCTCGCCGCGACCTGATCCACCACGGATGCGTAACAGGGAAAGAGATCGAGGGAATCGCGCAACCGCTGATCGTCTGTCGGCGGTGCGTGGCCGCTCAGCGCGTAGTACGACGCCGAGTTATGATTCGTCATCGTATGGTGCATGGACCGAACGAGTGTCACTTTGTCCATGATCTGCGCCGTCTTCGGCAAGTGCTCCGAGACCTGGATTCCGTCGGCTTTGCTGGAGATCGGCTTGTGCGGCCCGCGAATGCCTTCCGGGGCATCCGGCTTCATGTCGAACATGTCGACATGTGAGGGTCCGCCGAACTGAAAGAGGAAGATCACCGATTTCGCGCGGGCCTTGATCTTCGACGCCGTCGCTTCCGCACGGAGCAGGCCGGGCAAAGTCAGCCCCAGCAATCCGAGACCACCCACTTTCAAAGCGTGGCGTCGATTCATCGCCGCCGCGTGATAGCTATTACATGCGTAGCTGTGATTCATGGCGCGGTTAGTTAGTGGATGAAGAGGAACTCCTTCGCATTGACGAGCGCCCAGAGCTCGTCTTCCGCGGTTTTCAATCGGTCAGCGCCTCCGCTGAAGCGGCTGAGAAAGGCAGACCGCTCTTTCTCGGAGGGTGGCCGGGAAAGAGCGGTCATGAAGAGGTCGTCGACGATTTGTTCGTCCGATTTTCCGGTTTCCAGAAGATGATCGATCCGATTCTCCGGGCGGGTTAGCAGATCCTCAAGCATTGGTCCGCTGATAAGCTGAAAGGCCTGCGGAATGGCCAATTCATTGGATCGCTCGCAATCCGATGCGATGAGCCGGGGCGGTTTGCCGAAGGAAGCGCCGAAAAGATCCAGGCTCGTGTGCATCGGCTTGTAGTGCTTTCGCCCCTCCGGTACCTGGGCGAGCCGCGTCCCGGGCAGCCGCCCTTCGATAGGAAGCGGCACACCAGCCACGCGCGAGAGCGAATCAGCCAGTTGTTCCGCCGTAAGGCGCCGCACGAGCGCCCGCGAATGGAAAGTCTCGTCGTCCGCATTTGTCTCGTTCGGTTCGGAAGAAAGCTGATAAGTCCGCGAGTTCATGATCAGTCGGATGACTCGCCGCAGATCGTAGCCGTTCGCGGAAAAGTCATTCGCGAGATACTCGAGTAACTCAGGATGGGAAGGCGGATTGCTCGCCCGGAAATCGTCCACGGGATCAACCAGGCCGCGGCCCATGAGATTGAACCAGATGCGGTTGACCTGCATCCGGGCAAACATCGGCGTATGCGGGAGCCACTCGGCGAGCGCAAGCAATTCGTCTCCACCTGGGGCGATCTTCGGCGCGATATTTCCCAGGAAGCGCGGTGTGGCGGATTCTCCAGTCCGCGGATTCACGATGGATCCGGTGTCCTTGATCAAAACCGCCTGATCACCTCGGAACTCATGCTTGTCGTTCTTGTCCGTGCGATGGTCGCCCCACCATTGGTAGTCGATGCGGGTGAAAAGCGCGGCCCAGTTGTAGTAGTCATCCTGCGTCCACCGCTCGAATGGATGGTTATGGCATTGCGCACACTTGAGTTGAACGCCGAGGAATACGCCCGCCGTATTTTCCGCCCGCATAACCGGTTCGCGATTGGCGCGCCACCAATTGGCCGGCGGGTTTTCGAATGTGCGGCCGCGTCCAGCGATCAGCTCCCGCGCAAATTGATCCAGTGGTTTTCCATCCGCGATGCTGTCGCGAATCCAATCGTGGAAAACCTGCATGCCTTTCACATCGAGCTGCCGCTCCTCGATCTTCATCAGATCCGACCATTTCAGCGCCCAGAAGTCGGCGAACTCGCCGCGCGCGAGCAGATCATCGATCAAGCGCGAACGCTTTTCTGCCGAAGCATCCGCGACGAACTTGCGGACATCATCCGCGGACGGCACAAAACCCAGCAAATCGAGATAAGCACGCCGGATGAACGCCGAGTCGCTGCACAGTTCCGAAGGCTGAAGCCGCAGAGTTTTGAGCTTTTGATCGATGATCTGGTCGACTGCGTTGTTTTCAGGCGCCTCATGCCAAGCCCATCCGGAATGCTCCGGCACCCAATCGAGCGTGATTGGCACCTGCTTGTTGAGATAGCGCACCAGCACGGTTGTTTCTCCCGGCCGTTCGCGAGTGATCACCCCATCGAGTGTTGCCTTGGTCAGCGTATTGTTCGGTTCATAAACCGCCATCCGCGTCACGTCCTTCCTCACTCCATCGGCAAATACGGCGTCCACATGCAACACAGCCTGCCGCTCCGGCTCGACGAGAATGGCATTCGATATTTTGACATCGAGCCTGGCGAGAGGAGATGCGTCCACACCGGAGTCGGGAGCGCCATCGCGCAGCCAGCCCAGCAGGATGGCGCATTCCGGCGAATCCAGCGCGAACCGTTTGCCACCTTCGTGGGCGATCTGCGCGGTTGCCTTCATCAGGATCAGGCTTTTCTCCGGTTCGATCACGTTCACACGGCGGCCCGACTGATCCCGGGCCAGCGCTTCCCAATCGAGATCCGGGTCCTGTCCTCTCAGCGACAACTTGAATCCCCCTTTTCCGTTCGCATTCCCATGGCAGCCGCCCGCGTTGCAGCCAGCTTTTGAGATCACCGCCATCACATCCCGGCGGAAGAGCACGTCGCTAGCCCAAGCCGACGGCTTCCCGGCCAGGACAAAACCGAGGCAAAGAAGAAGGCGAAAACAAATGGGGGCACAACGAAACATGACGGAATAGGGCGTCAATTGAGCCAATACCGGCAGCCCTCATTTTCCTAGAGAAAATACGCTGACAGATGGGGAAATCATTGGGGAAACACAAAGACGCGCCTTCGTGAAAGAGGCGATTTGGCTTTAACGCAAAGAGCGCGAAGCCCGCAAAGGTTCGCAAAGATTCGGAGAAAAGAAGAGCATACCCCTCGGCTCTCGCTTTTCGGATTTCTCACGGCGATGCCCAGGTAAATCAGATCAACCTTCTCAAAATCTTTGCGTGCCTTTGCGTGCTTCGTGCTCTTTGCGTTAAAACGAAACCGTTCCTTTCACGAAAACGCCGATTTACCCACGGCATTCCAGCCCCTTTGCATTTCCAACTTTCGCCTTCCTTCTTCGCCGCGCCCATCGTCACAATATCGCTCCATGCAACGCTGCGCCTGGCCAACCACCCCGCTCGATATCGCCTATCATGACGACGAATGGGGCGTTCCGGTGCATGATGACCGGCTTTTGTTCGAGTATCTCACCCTCGAGGGAGCCCAGGCCGGCTTGAGTTGGTCCACGATTCTCAAGAAACGGGACAATTATCGCGCTGCATTCGACGGCTTCGACGTGCGGAAAATCGCTCGCTACGGCGAAAAAGAAGTCGCGCGGCTCATGCAGGATGCGGGCATCGTCCGCAATCGCCTGAAAATCGCCGCAACAATTCAGAATGCGAAAGCTTTTCTGGAAGTGCAGCGGGAGTTTGGCAGCTTCGACAAGTTCATCTGGAGTCTTGCCGGCGGTGCCACTCGGCAGAACTCGTGGGACGGACAAACCCGGCTTCCGGCTCGCACCGAAGTCTCGGATGCGATGAGCCGCGAGTTACTCAAACGCGGGTTTAAGTTTGTGGGGTCGACGATCTGTTATGCGTTTATGCAGGCCACCGGGATGGTGAATGATCACTTGGTCACCTGCTTCCGGTATCGGGAGTTATCGGCGAATGGAAAGAAGAAGACGAAGCGGGGTTGAATCCAATCCCTCTTCCTCTTCATCTTCATCATTATCCCTGCCCGAACAGAGCGTGGGAAGCTTCTGACTGCGCCGATTTAAAGATCCACGCGCACCTTGTTTTCCACGCCTCCAAGCGGCGGGACGCCGCTTCCACTATGCTGCCGCTACGCGGCTCCCGCCGATTTGAGTTACGACTTACTTCTTTGCGGCTTGCACAATCTGGATGCCGTCGACAACGACAAAGCCGTCTGTTCCGGCATTCGATACCGTGACGGTCGTCCCAGTTCCTTTTGGTAGCTGGAACTTCCCAAGCGAAGCGATTCCATTGCCCGCTTCGTCACGCTCGTCGACCTGCACCACGGTGGAATGTCCATCCACCTCAACCGTCACCGGCACACTCTTCGCGCGGTTTCCGCCGGCTGGGAAATGGAACACGATCTCGTACTCTCCCGTCGTGGCGATTTCCGGAGTCCACCGTGCGGACTTTGCGCCTTTGTCCTTATCATCGTCGTGCCGGTATCCGTCGCCAATCCCGCGCGGATTGGAGAGCGATCCTTCCGTCCATTCACCGGTAAATTTCGCCTTGTCAGAATCCAGAAGCAGCCCCTCCCACTTCATACGGTGCTCGGCATTCGCACGCTCGCGATTGGACTGTCCCGTCCACGCCAGCACCTGTCCTTCTTTCTCAAGTTGCTCACGGAGCTTCGGATAATCGACACCCTGTGCTGTCGTCTTATTGTCGATCGCCATACACGCTGCAGTAGCGGACGATTCCCCAAGGATCATAAACACGGGCTCCATCCGGATCGAGCCGTAAGCGATATGGGTCGCGGAAAGGCAAACGGGCACCCAGAGGTTCTGACATTCCGATGCCTGCGGCACGATCGCGCGATAGGAAATGGGATAAGGCTTCACGCCCACCTGGGTATCTCCTTCATTTTCAGCCCGCCCGTCCTTCACGAGGCGCTGGCAATTGTGGGAATCCATGTTGTAAGCGCCGAGGCCGACGCTGTCTTCCGGGCGTTCGATGCCGCGGCAGACTTTCTCCGTCATGACCATCTCGCCTTTCATGCGGCGGGCTTCACGGACATACATCTGGAAAGGCCAGCCTCCGGTATCCTTGAACTCATCCTTGCAGAGCCCCCACTGCTTCATGTCGTTCCGCACATCTTCGGGGACGCGTGAGTCCGTGGCAAGAAATGTAAGCAATCCCCGAATATACCGCTCATGGTCTTTGCGGATCTTTTCCCGGGTCGCGTAATCCGCGTTCGGATAAGCGTAGTTCGCCCCGATGTCATCAGTCGAAAAACCGCCGTTGTTATTGATGTCCGTCTTCTCCGGCGTCACCATGTCGATCTTCAGGAAGTTGTGAAGAGAGACCTTCCTGCCCGCTGCGACAAGCCCCTGACAGTATCTTCCGAGCAATTCGTAGTCCTTCGGATTGTAACCTTCCGGCGGATCAATCGGACGCCTATTTTCTGGAACCTTCGTCAGACAGAGCCGGTAGTTATAGGCCTGCACACAAGCGTCCGCTTCTCCGGGAGCCGCACCCGTTCCACTCTGAACGAAAGGCAACAGCCCGCTCTTCGGATCACCCGGCACGATATAAGGATCCACCGGCACCATGAACTGATGGGCCGGAGTCTTCGCCCGGACCCCGTTTATGGTCTCATCAAACTGGGCATTCGACTCCCGGCCGACCATATAACTCACGCCCGCCTTCGCCATGAGATCGCCTTCGTATGTGCAATCGATGAACATCTTCGCGCGAAAGACCTTCCCATTATCCATCACGATCTCCGTGATGCGTCCGCCGGTCTTTTTCACCAAGGTCAGGTGTTGCTCCCGGTAGAGCGGCACGTTGAATTCAGTCAGCAGCTTCTCCAGTTCCTGCTCGGCCACGTGAGGCTCAAAGGTCCAGGATTCGGCCTTCCCGTAGTATTTGCCGAGGCGCTGATAAAACTCGCGGGCAAATCCGCCGATAGCGGCTTTGTTTCCGATATCCGTCCACCCCAACCCGCCGGAGGTCAGCCCGCCAACATGACGCCCAAACTCGATCAGGACGGCCTTGTGTCCAAGCCGCGTCGCTGCGCATGCCGCCGCAACACCTCCCGCCGTTCCGCCATACACGCAAACCTCGGTATCTACAGTCTCTCCGTGCGCAAACGCCGCGAGGGCAAACACGGCCACGCAACAACTCAGGGGAAATTTCATAAGCAAATAATGAGGGGTAGTCAGAAACAGGTTTTTCGATTCGCAGATCCCTGCCCGCTTCATCGCACGGCATATTGTGTCCGCGTGCACATGAATCGATCCCAGGGGGCGGGATATTATGACAAAAAGTTGCCGATTCTTAACACAGCGAGGCAAAATTGTGTGCGGAAAATTGCATTACTTTCGACACAGGGAAATCACCGCGCCGAGCGGATCCCGAGAATCATGGGTGGAATAAGCCCCGGCCGGCGCGAATCTTAGCCGCCGGTTATGACAAAGGTGAACCCCGTTCAGGAAAGGCACGCCATCCCGTGCTCTTCTGTGCACGAAGATTTCTGCGGCACGAGGTCCAGCTCCTCGAAAAGGGCGCGATCCGCATCCACTCCCGGATTCTTCGCCGTGAGCAGCTTGTCACCGTAGAAAATGGAGTTTGCGCCGGCGAAAAAGCACAGCGCCTGCGCTTCACGAGAAAGCCGTGTGCGTCCCGCGCTGAGCCGCACTTTGCTCCTGGGAAGGGCAATGCGGGTCGTGGCGATGAGCCGGACAAGTTCGAAAACGTCCACCGGCGGCTGCTGCTCGAGCGGGGTGCCCGGCATGGCCATGAGGCAATTAATCGGCACGCTTTCGGGCGCCGGATCGAAATTCGTCAAGACTTCGAGCATGCGCAGCCGGTCATCGATGGTTTCGCCCAAGCCGATGATTCCCCCACAACAGACGTCCATTCCGGCCTTTTGCACAGCTTCGATCGTATTGACCCGATCCTGAAACGTGTGCGTTGTGACGATCTCCGGATAAAATTCCGGTGAGGTATCGATGTTGTGATTGTAGGCCGTGACTCCGGCGTCCTTGAGCTTCCGGGCTTCAGTCAGGGTGAGCTGGCCAAGGGTCACGCACACTTCCATGCCGAGTTTGCTCACCTCGCGAATCGTCCCCAGAACCTGTTCAAATTTCGCATCGCCGTCGCGAACGCCTTTCCAGGCCGCCCCCATGCAAAAACGCGTCGAGCCGTTTTCCCGCGCCCGCCGGGCAACCGCCAGGACATCCTCGGTCTCCATGAGCCGTTCCGCCTTCACGCCCGTATGATACCGGGCGCTCTGTGCGCAATAGCCGCAATCTTCCGAACACCCGCCCGTTTTGATGGAAAGCAGCGTGCAGAGCTGTACTTCATTTCCGCTCCAGTGCTCGAGATAAGCAGCCCGCGCACGGGAAATGAGATCGAAAAACGGCGTATCGTAAATGGAACGAAGATCGGAAAACTGCATGGGAGCGCGAATCAGTAGCCCAGAATATGGCGGTTACCAAGCGGCAAAAAATCTCTTCATTCCCCTCTCGTCCTCTTCCTCATTATCTTCGTACATGGTTTCTGCGGGCAAGGGGCCACAAGGGCGAGTATTGGATGAAGACAAAGATGAAGAGGACGAGGAAGAGGAGCGGATACAACCACCTCGCTCCGAGGCTTCGATTTCTTTGCGAGCGTACGAACCAAACCCGCTCAACATCTAAGACAAAGCCCGCCCAGGTGCTGATTTTCCAGGGCGGGCTTTGTTGCGTAGATGGTTGGGCCGCTACTCCCACAGCAGGCTAACGACCATTTCCGTAGGCGCCCCGATTTCGAGCGCCCAGGCGTTTACCTGCTCGCAGTACGCCTGGTAAACCACGCCCTCGTAGATTCCCGTCCAGCGCGGCAGCCATTGGCAATGTTACACCAAGCTTCGCAATCCGCGAACACTGCGTTGGTCAAAGATCTGCGGCACCACGGAGCCTGTCGGCAACTGACTGAAATGCAGGAACGCGGACACCACGAGGCTATCCATCCCGGTGATCTTGTTCCGCATCAAATCGTCGTATGCGTGCCCCAACGCATCGGTTTTCAGAATTTGTGGTATCGACGACAGGAGCTTCCTTGTGAAAGGTTTCTCCAAAGCCGTGGGGACGCCTTTCATGGCACTCGGACTCATCTTCCCCGACCAGAGCAAGACGCCGATAAGGAAGCGCTGGAAGCGCGGATTCTTCCCGAGATCTGCGTCGCTCCAATCGATCAACGCCGTCAGCTCGCCAAGCCGGCGTTTGCTGATCTCACTCACTCCCGGACCCAGAATCTCGTTCAGGAGGTCATCACCCAGCACAGCAGCGAACTGCTTCCGGTCTACTGGAACGGTTTCCATGTAGGGCTGGAACATGCCAGGCCGCGCCGCCCACGCCGCCGCCCCAGTGCGCAACAAATCCGGTGCAGGTGCGTGAATACCGGGAGCTGGCGCCGCGCCTTGCGAGGGCGGAGGCGCTGCCGGCCGGCTCGCAAGAGGTCTGATCGACGCGCAGGCGTATGACGACGGACCAGCCCCGCCAATCGCGATGCCACGTTCACGCTCGCACGCCGGCTGATAAACCTCTCGCGTAGCCAGTGAAACCTGCTCCATCTCGTCCCAGGCGATGAACGCCGCACCCTGGCACAACACGTTTCGCGCACAGGCCAGCGCGATTGCTTCCTGACAAAACTCACGGGACTTCGCACGCTGCAGTTTCCGGATCCGCCCTTTGACCCAAAGCAGTTCGATCGCGGGATTTTCTGCCTGTTCGATCGGAACATCGATCGCGTGGATCTCCCCGCCCGGTGTCTCACCGCGGACTGTAAGCGTGCCATTGGTCTCTGCCACCGGTCCACGCGCCAGGATCATCACCGTGGAAGACGCGGACAGGTTTGGCACGACCCGCGCATCGGCCAAATCCCAGGCCGTATCCACTTCCAGCTTGGTCAGCACCGGCCTTCCGCAGCCGTTCACCCAGCGCTGCGACCGCCGCAACGATATCGTCGTTCGGTGTCATTAGCACACAGGCGCCGCCGTGGGTCTCCGCCAGATCTCTGAGGAATGCATCGTTTACTGCGGTATCGATGCCGAAGGTATGCACGGTACCTCGGACATCCGCGAGCATGCGCAGGATCTCATCTTCGTTGCCGACCTGGCCATCCGTGATGATGATCACAATGGCCTCGCGATCCTCCCGGGTCTGCTTCTTCATCGCATCGAAGAGATGCTTTAACGCGGGGAGCATCACCGTTCCGCCGCCGGTTCCCATTTTTTCGACACTCAGCACAGACCGGTCCGAAAGCAGTGCCTCCGGTGAAAGGGGCCCCTCGGCAAGATCCCGGCATTTGTCATCGAAGAATGTCGCCCAGGCCCGATCCGCGGGACGCAACAATCTCAAGGCCGACAAAAACGCCTCGCATGTCTTGGTCCATTTCGCCCCTTGCATGCTGCCGGAACGATCGACCAGAAAGTACAGATCCTGACCTTTGGAATCGACGGCCACCTCGACGTCAGCAGGCGCAACCAATTCCGCGAGCATATAGCGCTCTCCATCCTTTCCGGTCACCTGCCATGCCTTGCTGCGTGGCTGTTCCGTCGGGCGTTTCTCCCGCCAGCGAAGCACGAAATCACAATCCGGCACTTCCCCCTTATGCGCCAGGGAGATATCAACTGCGGTCGCATCGGCACACACCACCTTGATGGGATGACTCGGCGAAGAGATCGTCGCAAAACCCTCACCCGCCGTGGTAAGCTTCCCGTGAACGTGAAGCACTGCGGCATCGGGATGATCGCCGTCGATCCGCGGCGGAGAGATTCGCGAAGCGTCCGGCACTTGATCCGTATCGTCGCTAACTCCCTTACCTCGATTACTCCGAATCAAGGGATTGCCAGGAATATAGCGGACGCCTGGGCAGAACGGAATCTGCAGGGACAGCATATCTCCCAGCCGATCGAGTAACTGGAAATAAGCGAAGCGCACCACGACCAGGTCATCCGGCTGCACATTCCCCAACTGGAGCGTGAAGAGGTTCTCGCGCTCCATTTCCGCCATCGCCACGCGGTGACCTTCGGCTTTCTTCTCCTCAAAGATCTGCCTCGCTTTCGAAAGCTCTTCAACCTTCGCAACAATACGCCGGTCATTGATCTCCACCTCGCAGCGGTAAGCAGCGGCGTTACCTGGCAGCGGGAAGGTGTAAGTGCAGTCGAGCGGATACAGATTGTCCTGATGAAAGACCTGGTTCACCTCGACGTGCGCCGCTGGGCCACAGACCTCAAACTGGCACTCGATCGCTTTCAGCGGCAGGAATAGCCGGGTGTGATTGAGCCAGGTGATGAGTCCGAAAGAGGTGGATGGAGTATCCTGGATGCGACGGGAGCTCATAATGATGGAGAATTCTTGGGGGTTTCTGAAAAGGAAGAGGGTTCGCGGTGGCCGGTGAGGATGCGCCGAATGGCCTCGATCTGTTCCGGGCTGAGCATGGCGCCGCTTCGGGATAGCAGGCCAAACTCAGGTGTAAGCCCAAGCACCTGCCAGCTTTCGCCGGGCACAAATGCCCCGACGCCTGCTTTTGGTTTAGCCGGCAATTCCTGCAAACCCCGGCGGCGGACTTCGCGCAGCTCCGCCAGTGTCCGGCCATAAAGCAGTTCTTGAATGCGGCGAAGCGGCAGGCCTTGCGCCTGCAGTAACCTGATGGCGATGAGCTGGAGAAAATGTTTCTCGGAATAGGAACGCCCGGCGCCGCCGGCTTCCGGCGGATCGATAAGCCCGAGCGTCCGGTAGTACCGGATCGAGCGTTCGTTCAGCGTCATGGCCGCCTGACCGCTCACGGGTTCCACGGAATGCTCGTGACACCAGTCGTTCACCGCCTGGGCCAGATCACCCAGATTCAAAAGTTCGGCGGAGTTCATCGTGGGTGCACCATAATACAGTAACAGTGTTACTGTCAATTCGAGATTTTTCGCATTCGCTTTTCGATCCCGTCACGTGATTGTGACTTGGCGCATATTGTCGGTTCCTCCTAGGCTCGCACCCTTTCGACCCGGTTTTTCCATGAGCAAACATTTCACGGCGGCCCACTTCAATTCACGCGAACTCAGCTGGCTCGAGTTCAATCAGCGCGTTCTCGAAGAAGCCCTCGATTCGGCAAATCCCCTGCTTGAGCGGGTGAAATTCTTCTGCATCGCCGGATCCAATCTCGACGAATTCTTCGAGGTCCGCGTGGCCGGCATCAAGCAGCAGATCGAAAGCGATATCGTGGAGCGGAGCATCGACGGCCGGACTGCCACGGAGACCTTCCGTGTCATTCACAAGCGCGTTTCCGAGATGGTCGATCAGCAGTTCCGCTGCTGGCGGGAGGAACTTGTGCCCGCTTTGGCGAAGAATAACATCCACTTCATCCAACCCGAGAACCTCGACAAGACGGATCTCGAGTGGGTGGAGAAGTATTACAATGCGCAGGTTCGGCCCGTGTTAACGCCGCTGGGGATCGATCCTTCCCATCCCTTCCCGCAGTTACTCAATAAGTCGCTCAATATCGTCGTGCAGCTCGAGATCGAGCGGAATGGCGTCTTGCAAAAACGCCTCGCCGTGGTCCAGGTACCACGCGTTCTCCCGCGTCTCGTCCGGCTGCCACGCACTGACGACCGCCGTGACTATGTCTTCATGGGCCAGGTCATCGGCCACTATCTCGCCGATCTCTTCCCGGGAACAAATCTGCTCGGCTTCTGGCATTTCCGGGTCACTCGGAACAGCGAGCTCTATATCGATGAAGAGGACGTCGGGAACCTGCTCAATGCCGTCGAGCATGAACTGCACAAGCGCTTGCGCGGCGCCGCCGTCCGGCTCGAAGTCGACCACGATTGTCCGCCAGAGGTGTATCAGAATCTTCTCGAGACCCTCGATCTCACCGAAGACGACCTTTACATCATCGAGGGGCCGCTCAATCCGAGCCGTCTCATGGCGGTATACGAAGGCGATCATTCACCGGAGCTCCGCGACAAACCTTTCGTCGCGCCAGCCACACCCGCTTTCCGCGACGCTTCGGATCTCTTCAAAGTCATCCGCCAGCGCGACGTGCTCGCGCATCACCCTTATGAAAGTTACGGCTGCGTAGTGGACTTCCTCGAGAACGCGGCACGCGATCCAAATGTTCTCGCCATCAAGCAGACCCTCTACCGCACAGGTGGTGACGCCCGCGTGGTCGGCGCCCTCATGGAAGCGGTGCGCAACGGCAAACAAGTCACGGCGGTCACCGAACTGAAGGCGCGCTTCGATGAAGCGAACAACATCGCGTGGGCCAAGCGGCTGGAAGAAGCCGGCGTCCACGTCTCGTGTACGGAATCGTATCACAAGGTGCACGCCAAGGTGGCGCTCGTCGTCCGCCGCGATGACGATGGACTCCGGCGCTACGTGCATTTCGGCACCGGCAATTACAATCCGAGCACCGCGCGACTCTACACCGATCTCAGCCTCTTCACGTCGAAGCCCGATTTCGGCGAGGACGCCACGAATCTCTTCAATTTGCTCACGGGCATCTGCCAATTTCAGCCGACCCGCAAACTGCTCGTGGCTCCACACACGCTTCACTCCTCGGTGCTCGGACTCATCAAGCACGAGACGGAAAATGCGAAGGCCGGCAAACCGGCACGCATCATCGCGAAGATGAATGCGCTCGTGGACAGCGAAGTGATCGAGGAACTTTATCGCGCCTCGCAGGCCGGCGTAAAAATCGACCTCATCATCAGAGGCATCTGCTGCCTGCGCCCCGGCGTGCCCGGCATCAGCGAGAATATCCGTGTCCGCTCGATCATCGGGCGCTTCCTCGAACACAGCCGCATCTCTTATTTCGAGAATGGCGGCGAACCGAAGATCTACATTGGCAGTGCGGACTGGATGCAGCGCAACTTTTTCCGGCGGATCGAAGTGGCTGTGCCCGTGGAAGACGAAGCGCTACGCAAACAGATCGTCGATCAACTGCTCGCCATCCAACTCGCGGACACGGCCAAAGCTTGGACCCTCCAGGCGGACGGCGCGTACACCAAACCCACCAAGCGCGACAGCAAAGCGCGAAGCTCCCAGGCGGAATTCATGGCCCTGGCGCATGGATCTGCCACCCAGCACAAGAAGCAGGCGGGCGGATCATCCATTCCAGTCCTGGAGGTGGCAGAGTCTCCAGCGAACGAATCGAAGGCTTCCAGGACGCGCTCGGAATCGCACTGAGCGAGACCTCAAATTGGCTGGCGCAGAATCCGCTCCTCGAACGTTGCCATTTTTCCCGCGGACGATACCGTAGTCGCCCACCTCAAAACCCAAATGCGTACTTTTCGAATCGTCCTGAGTGCCGTCGTTGCCGGATTTGCCGTCCTGGCCAGCCCTGTTTCAGCCACAGCCGATACCGGCGCTGCGGCCTACGCGGTTACTGATAGTACGACCGGATTTCTCCTGGAGGGCTCCAATCCGGACCGCAAACTCCAGATCGGCAGCCTCACGAAAATCGCCACGGCTGCGGTGGTGCTCGATTGGGCGGAAGCCCGGCAGCAGGATTTGAATACGCAGGCCGTGGTGCCGGATTCCGCGCAGCCGCTCAATACCACGGGATCGGGCGTCGGGTTCCATCCGGGCGACCGTTGCAGCCTTCGGGATCTGCTCTATGCGGCGCTCATGCAGTCGGACAATCAGGCCGCTGAGACGCTGGCTGATCACGTGGGCCGTTCGCTCGGTGGTGGACAGAATCCGGTCGTTACCTTCGTGGCGCAGATGAATGCGCTGGCCCGCCGCCTCGGCATGCGCAACACGCGCTTCCTCAATCCGCACGGCCTCGACGGTCTCGAAAACGCCATGCCCTACTCGACCGCACGCGACATGGCGATCCTGACCAAGTACACCATGCAGCGCTCATCCTTCGTCTTCTTCGTTTCGCAGAAGGAACGCCGGATCACCATTTTCACCGCGGCAAACGAACCGTCGAACTACATGCTCCGCAATACCAATGAGCTTCTCGGTGTCGATGGCATCGATGGCGTAAAAACTGGCACGACGAGAAAAGCCGGCCAGTGCGTGATCATCTCCGCGGCTCGCCAGCCGGAGAGCAAGAAAGAGGGCGAGCAGGTCGTCATCTCGCCGCGCCGCCTGGACGTGGTAGTGCTCGGTTCTTCCGACCGCTTCACCTTCGCTCACCAATTGCTCAATCGTGGATGGAGTCTCTATGAACAGTGGGCCTCGGCTGGACGGCCGATGAAAGGCTGGAAAGCCGGCAGCAGGTAAGTACGCAAGGACCGCGCACGTTTTAAAAGCGCGGTTTTGCGGCGAAAGCGGTTGGATTTTGAAACGTTCGACGTTCAACGTTCAACTTTCAATGAAGGGAGACGCTGCTCCGTAACTCCACGTCCTATCTCATAATTCTCGTTACCCCACTCCGGTGGGGTAATGCTTTTTTGGCGATACTCCTGTGTCGGGCGGCGGGAGATCACGTCTTCCCATAAAGAAACGCATCGAACTCGATGCCGTTGATTATTGGAAGTTTGGCGTTGGCAGTTGGGTGTTGACCGCGATGAAGATAAGCTCCGCATAGATCTTGCAATTCACGCGTTTCAACCGGTGGGGACGTCGCTTCCACCATAACTTGGCCTGACTACAAGAAGCGCGCTCCATCCCTTTGAAAGTTGAACGTCGAAAGTTGAACGTTGAGCGTTTTTCAATCCCCGCCAGAAACACACTCCACAGCCCTTCTTTCCAAAACCGCAACTCCACCTCCCCTTCTCCACCCCGCCGTCTTTCCGCCCTCCCCACAAACTTTTTCCGAGACCTCTGCGCCAAAGCTGCTTATGGTTGCCGCTCTTTGTCATGAAGTCCGAAGATCTTATTTCGCTGCTGCGCAACAACGCCCGCACTCCAGCGGAGGACCTGGCTCGCGAGCTCGGTGTCTCCACGGAACAGGTCGTCAGCACGATCGCACGCCTCGAGGAAGAAGGCGTGATCCTCGGATATGGCACGATCGTCGACATGCAGAAGATCCGTGGGAGCAGCGTCACGGCTTTCGTGGAAGTACGCATTACGCCGGAACGCGGTGGCGGCTTCGACCGGCTCGCCGCCCGGATCGCCCGGTTTGATGAAGTGAAGAGCTGCCATCTCATGTCCGGCGCCTACGACCTGCTCGTTGTCGTCGAGGGAAGCACGTTGCAGGACGTTTCGAGTTTCATCTCCGAGAAGCTGAGCACGATCAAGGGTGTGCTCTCCACCGCCACGCATTTCCGCTTAAAGGCCTACAAGGAAAACGGCGTGGAATTGATTCGCCAGCCCCGCGCGCAGCGGCTGGCGGTCACCCCGTAGCATTTTTTCTCGAAAATGCAGGACGGATTGCTGATTTCGATGAACCGGATTCCGCCGGGGTCCAGCCGCCACAACAGGCGGCAAATGATCCCCGGACTGGAACTATGCTGGACGGCCCACGCGCGAGCCGGCAGGCGGCAGAATTACTCATTCTCCCGCTTTCTGTCGTCCACCAAATCCAATCCCTTTTCATCATCCTCAATCCCATTTCATGACTCTCAAAAAATACATCGCGGACCACATCCGCGACATTCCGAAGAGCGGCATCCGCGAATTCTTCGACATCGTGGCGCAAGAGAAGGAGGTCATCTCCCTCGGCGTCGGCGAGCCTGACTTCGATACTCCCTGGCACATTCGCGAAGCGGCCATTTATTCGCTCGAGCAAGGCCGCACTCACTACACTTCGAATCTCGGACTTCCCGAGTTGCGTTCGGCCATCTGCCGATACGTGAACAAGCATTTCGGTGTCGCCTACGACCCGCGCACGGAAGTGATCATCACCGTCGGCGTCAGCGAAGCGATCGATCTCGCCCTGCGCGCCCTGCTCAATCCGGGCGATGAAGTGCTCTATCACGAACCATGTTACGTGAGCTATTCACCGAGTGTGGTCATGGCGCACGGCAAGCCCGTGGCGGTACCGACTCGCGCGGAAGATAACTTCCGGCTCACTGCCGAAGCGCTCGCTTCGCGTATCACGGATCGTTCGAAGATCCTGATGCTGAATTTCCCGTGCAATCCCACGGGCGCCACGCAGACCCGCGCGGAACTGGAAAAGATCGCGCGGCTATGTATCGACCATGATCTCATCGTACTCACCGACGAGATCTATAGCGAACTCACTTACGATGGCGCGGAGCATGTCTCGATCGCTTCCCTTCCCGGCATGCGGGATCGCTGTATCTTCCTGCATGGTTTCTCCAAGGCTTTCGCGATGACCGGATGGCGGATCGGCTATGCCTGCGCGCCCGCTCCGCTGACCGATGCGATGATGAAGATCCACCAGTACGGGATCCTCTGCGCCAATACCATGGCCCAGGACGGAGCGATTGAAGCGCTGGAAAATGGCGCACGCCATGTCGAGGAGATGCGCAAGGAATACGAACGGCGGCGCACTTACATTGTGCGCGCGTTCAATGAACTTGGCCTCGATTGCTTCCAGCCCGTCGGCGCTTTCTATATCTTCCCCAAGATTGCCAGCACGGGACTTAGCTCGCGCGATTTCTCGCTCGGCTTGCTCGAGAAAAAGAAAGTGGCGTGCGTGCCCGGACCGGCTTTTGGCCCGAGCGGCGAAGGTTTCGTCCGCTGCTGCTACGCGACCAGCCTCGAACAGATCAAGGAAGCCATGTCCCGCATCGGCGACTTTGTCAGCGAAATCCGCAAATGAATACCGCCGTCTCCAAAGCCGTTCTTCTCGCCGCAGGCAAAGGCACGCGCATGCGCGAGCTCACCGCGGAGCTTCCGAAACCCATGATCGCCGTCCGCGGCAAACCGATCCTCGAGCACATCGTGGAAGGACTCCGTGACGCGGGCATCAAGCAGGTGCTCATCGTCGTCGGCTATCGCGCCGACGTCGTTCAGGATTACTTCGGCGACGGATCGCGCTTCGGCGTGGCCGTGGAATACGCCACACAGGTCGTGCAGGACGGCACCGGTCGCGTCGTGGAACTGGCCCGTGATTTCGCCGGGAACGATCCTTTTGTCCTTTCCTACGGCGATATCCTCATCAATCCGGAAAACTATCGCCGGCTCGTGCAGCTCGACGACGCAGCGGCGCTCGTCAGTGTGAAACATAACCCGGGCGAAATTGCCAAGGGCGGCGCGGTGTTTGTTAACGACCGCTTCGAGCTGACCGACCTCCGCGAAAAGCCGAAACCGGGCGAACCCACCAGCCCGTGGTACAACGCCGGCGTATACACGTTCCGTCCGAGCATCTTCGAGTACACGGCGAAGCTGGAAAAATCGCCGCGCGGTGAATACGAGCTCACCGACGCCATTCGTTCACTGGCGCTTTCCGGGGCCAAGGTTCAAGCCTTCGAACTAACTGGTGAATGGGCCGATGTCCGCGATCCAGAGGTGCTTGCCGAACTGAATATGCAGCCGGACAAGAGCGCATCGTAACAGCTTCCGCTTTTTCATCGAGATGATCACCACCCACGTTTTGTTTCGCCGTCCAACCGCACTCCTCGCATTTGCCTTTTGCGCGATTTCCCCACTCGCGCATTCTGCGGAAACGAACAACGACGGCGCTCCTCATTTTGCCGTGTACCGGTGGGGAGCGGCCAATCAAACCGGGGGCAGCAAGGCCAATGCTGCCTTCGCCGCCTGGCTCAACCGGCCGTTCGTCTGGGCCGAAGATTTCGAACCAATCGAACGCTGGGAAGATAACATTGAGGGCGGCAACTGGCAGATGGGCGAGTGGTCCGATTGGAAAAAGGCCGTGCCCGGACGCCGATTGATCCTCTCCATCCCGCTGCTTCCCGGAGGCTGGGACCGGAGCGGTCCGAAGTCCGGCTCCGGAGCAGGCCAGCCCGTCTCTTTTGCCGCCGGCGCAAAGGGCGAATACAACGAGCATTTCCGCAAACTCGCGGAGCAACTCGTCAAATTCGGCCTTGCTGACAGCATTCTCCGCCTCGGCTGGGAGTTCAATGGCGGCTGGTACACCTGGCGCGTGGACAAGTCCACGAAGGAATTCGCCGAGTATTGGCGGCAAATCGTCAAAACGATGCGTTCGGTGCCTGGCGCCGAGAAGCTGCAGTATTGCTGGAATCCCGCACTCGGCTGGTTGAGCGGCCCGGCTGACCAAGCGTGGCCGGGAGATGAATTCGTCGATATTGTCGGACTGGATATCTATGATGATTCATGGGCCGCCGACACCTATCCGTGGCCAACCCAGGCATCGCCTGATGAAATTGCCGCACGCCGGCAAAAGGTTTGGAACGATGTCCTGCTCAAAGGCGATCACGGCCTGCTCTTCTGGAAGAACTTTGCCGACCAGCATCACAAGCTGTTTGCCCTTCCCGAATGGGGCGTCGATAACCGCGAAGACAAGCACGGTGGCGGCGATAATGTCTATTTCGTGGAGCAGATGCATCACTTCATCTCGGATCCATCGAATCACGTCTATTTCCACTGTTACTTCGACGTCCAGGCCGGTGATGGGCATCACCAGCTTTCACCGGGTCTGTCTGGCAATGAAACGACCGAGGCTCCAAAAGCCGCAGCGCGTTTCAACGAGCTCTTCAGCCTGCCAAAAGCTGCGGCGCACTGACGGTCACCTCGCGCGCTGCGCTCTGCATCGAGCGTTTGCTATTGAAACGCAAAGCCCGCAAAGAGCGCCAAGGAACGAAAAGAAAAACGAGGTGGGCAAACAGGCCACACTCATTTCGTTGAAATCCCTTCTTTGCGAAACTTTGCGGCCTTGGCGTTCTTTGCGTTAAAATCAGCCGCTGGATAACCACTGCGCGAGTGATCATCGGTTCGTCGCGAACGCCAACCGGCATCCCAAGCCGATGAAAAGCGTCCCGATTCCACGATCGAGCCATCGGACGACTGTCGGCTTGTTTCGCAGCCACGCGCCGACTCCCGAGCTGAAATAGCCCGCGAGCGAAAAAATCGTAAAGGCCAGCAGCGCAAAGCACACCCCGAGGATGAGCAGTTGGGCCGGAAGCGAACCGCGTTCGCGCGAAGCAAATTGCGGGAGGAACGCGAGAAAGAAGAGCGCCACCTTGGGATTCAGCACGTTCATGAGGAACGCCTGGCCAAAGATCTTTCGCTGTGAAAGCGGCGAGGCATTTGGCGTCAGCGCGAGTACCCCGTGGGAGCGGAAGGCCTTGATTCCCAGCCAGACGAGATAAGCCGCCCCCGCAATCTTCACGCAGGTAAAGGCCGTCGCAGAGGCCATGAGCAGTGCGGAGATCCCAAACACCGCGCAAGCCGTGTGAATGGAAAGCCCACTCGCAAAACCGCCAGCCGCGACAATGGCCGTGACGCGCCCACGCCCGATGCCCGTGGCGATGACAAATAGGATGTCCGGCCCCGGCGCGAGAATGACTGCAATCGAAGCGAGAAAGAAAACGGCGTTGGGTAACAGATGAAGCACGGGAATCGAATGCCAGCCCCAAGACCGCGATGCAAGAAAACCGGTCAGTTCCGCTTGCCGCACCACCCTCCGGCGTCTTACGTAGCCGCGTCACCCGAGTTCTTCAGGCCCGCGCGTATGACACGTTACTACTACACAAAAGACGGAACCCAAATCGAAGGCCCAGTCTCTAGACGCGAACTCGACGAACTTCTTTATTCCGGACAACTGCCTGACACAGTCCGTATCCGGCTCATGGGTTCTGATCAATGGCAGCCTTTGGAGACAGTGTTTGAGGAGCAGAAAAGCACTCCGATATCCAATGAATCAGCTGAGCCGCCTGCATCGGCGCGGCAAACCGTTCTCAAGCGGGCCGCGTTGATCGTTCTGATCGCCGGCCTGGCACTCACAGCAATCCTTTATCGTCATCCTGCTGCTCCTGCTTCCGATGCCAGCCCGCTCGATCTGGCCGACTCGCGAAAAGATTCACGGCAGTTGGAACTCATCACCGGCAAGACCGGGCTTCTTGGTTATCAGTTATCGACTTGGATCGAGGAACAAACTCCAGCGCTCATAACCGGAGGCGTTTCGTTTATCGTAGCGGTGGCACTTTTTCTTACGGCACGGACCTCGGAGCGAAATGACGGGTGACTGGATCCGAGGTCGGATTTCGGAAGACGCCCGTTCACCTCAGTCATCCAAATCCGTAATCCTCAACCGTTTGACCGCCGAAAACTTAAAAACCCTCAGGAAAAGAAGGATAAACCGGAAAAAACTCCGTTCTGGAGACGATTGTTGAAACCTTAATATCGGTACAAGCCATGAAGTTACTCACTTTGATCGCACTGATATTGCCTTTGGGATTTCTCAGTTCATGTATTGTGAATCCTAAAAAAGAAAACTCTGATCCACGTCGGGAGCATCTTCTAATTGAAGACGCCTACTTGAGTTCAACAGAGCAGGAGCATTGGAAGGCGCTGGCGAGGCGAGGTGACGCTGGGGCTGCATTGAATTTGGCGCAGTATTTTCTGTTAGTTGTGAATGATTATGAGACTGCAAGATATTGGTATAAAATGGCCGCGGATAACGGCGGAGTTCGGGAGAAGAAGATCTATCGATCATATATCGAGGCCATGAAAGAATCTGAAAAGTGACCGGGGCAGAAGCTGCGGAGAAGATCTGGCTCCGTTATTGCAACTCATCTGCAAAAGAGATTGACGCCACAACCGGTGTTCTCTATCCGTTAAATCGCAATGTCCGCGCATAGTGCAGATTCACGACTCCGCCGCCTCTTCGGGCTGCGTTCGGACGTTGCAGCACAGCGTTTGAAACTAACGCTCGTCGTCCTATTGCTTGCGCACCTTCTCGTGGTGGCGGCGATGGCGGCGAATCCAGCCTTCCACGAATGGCTGCACCATGATGCGGATCACGATGATCATGAGTGCGCGGTCACCCTTTTCCTCTCGGGCACGGTCCACGCGAGCGTCGCGCCGGTAGTCGTCATCGAGAGAATCCCGGTTTTTGAACGGGAACTGGCAGCGGCAGAGTTTACCGAACCGGTCCTGCCCCTGCTGCGAAGCGGCATTCTGGAACACGCGCCGCCTGCACGGACGGTTAGTTAGTCCACTCACCAAATAGCTTCCCGCGCTTTCGCGCGTGGAATTGCGCCGGTGTGCACTCAAGCGAGTGCAGGCGCCGGCATGTTCAGACAACACCCGCACTTTCGACACCGTCGTGCACATCCGCACGCCGGCGTCGGCACCCATTCATGAAACGTTCTCTTTTTTCTTTTTCTCTCTTTCTTCCCTTCACTGCGGGCCTCGTGCTCGCTCAGGATAGCAACAATGCAACCGCCCCATCCGCGTCCGGCTCACTCACGGGCCGGTTGAAAAAGCCGATCCTCGAAGAACAGATTCACCCTTCCTCCCCCGAAGTCCTGCCGGAAGTGGATGTCGTGGCCAAGCTCGACGAGGCGCGGAACCAGATCGTTCCCAATCTGGGCGCCACGTCGTATTCCGTCACGACCGCGCAAATCCAGGCTCAATCCCAAGGCGCAAACGCTCCCTTTAATCAAACGCTGCTCCGCGCACCAGGCGTGGTCGAAGATTCCTTCGGTCAGGTCCACGTGCGCGGGGAGCACGCGAATCTCCAATATCGGATCAATGACGTCCTCCTGCCCGAAGGCATCACCGGATTTGGCTCGGAGCTGAGCAGCCGCTTCGTCGACCAGTTCCAATTGATCGATGGCGCACTGCCCGCGCAGTACGGCTTCAAGACGGCCGGCATCATCGATATCCACACGAAAAGCGGCGCCACTGCTCCGGGCGGAAATCTCAGCCTTTACGGCGGAAGCTTCGACACGATCCAGCCGAGCCTGGAATACGGAGGATCCGCCGGAAACCTGACGTATTATCTCACGACCAGTTATCTCCACACGGGTCTGGGCATTGAAAATCCCACCTCGAGCACGAATCCGACTCACGATGACAGCGATCAGTACCGGAGTTCACTCTACCTGTCCTACGTCATCGATCCGACCAGCCGCCTGAGTTTCTTTGGCGGCACGTCGTATTCCGACTACCAGATTCCCAATAGTCCCGGCCAGACACCGGCTTTCACTTACAAGGGCCGTTCGACTTTCGATTCGTCGCTGCTAGACGAAAATCAGCATCAGCAGAATCACTACGCAGTCCTGGCCTATCAAAAGACCCTTGATGACCTGAACTTCCAGGTGGCGCTCTTTGAACGCTATAGCAGCGTCCTCTTCACTCCGGATTCCGCCGGGGATCTGATTTTCAACGGCGTGGCCAGCCGTGTGAACCAAAGCCTGTACACGCACGGCCTGGAATTCGATGCAAGTTACAAGCTGAACGAGCAACACACGCTACGCGGAGGCCTCACGCTCACCTATGCCCAGCAGAAGGCGGACAATCCAACCTCAGTGTTTGCGACCGACAGCTTCGGAAATCAGCTCAGCGATGTCCCCTTCACGATCACCCAGCAGGACTTCAAAGGAGGCTGGCTCTACGGGTTCTATGTCCAGGACGAATGGAAAATCGCACCTCCGCTAACGGTGAATTTCGGCGGCCGTTTCGACGTGGTGGATGAGTTCACTCATCAGAACCAATTCAGCCCGCGCATCAATATCACCCTGCAGGCCACGCGAAACACCGTGATCCATGCGGGATACGCGCGTTACTTCACCCCACCCTCCTTCGAATCGGTCACTTCCACTGACGTTCAGAAAAGCAACAACACGACGAACGCCTTTGCCATACAGAAAGATGATCCCGTTCGCGCGGAGCGGGCCGACTACTTCGATGCCGGTATCACCCAAACCTTATTCGAGGGCTTCCAGATCGGCCTCGATGGCTATTACAAATCCGCCCATAACCAAATCGATTCCGGGCAGTTCGGCGCCGCGATGATCGAGACGGAATTCAACTATCGCGAAGGACGCGTTTACGGACTCGAACTCACCTCCACTTATGAACACAAAGGCTTCTCGGCCTATGGCAATATCGCCCTCTCCAGGGCGCAGGGCCGGGATATCGATTCGCAGCAATTTCAGTTCGATCCCGACGAACTGGCCTACATTAAAAACCATTGGATCTATCTGGACCACAACCAGGCCGTTACGGCCTCCGCGGGCGTCTCGTACAAGTGGCAGGATACCCGCGTGTATGTGGATCTTCTCTATGGAAATGGCCTCCGCTCCGGTTTCGCCAACGTGCAGAAGCTGCCTCCCTACTACCCGGTGAATCTTGGCTTTGAACAGGGCGTCAACCTGCCGCACGTCGGCAAGTTCAAGCTGCGCTTCGACGTGGTCAATATATTCGACCAGGTATATCAACTACGTACCGGCACCGGCGTCGGTGTCGGCGCTTCACAATACGGCTCGCGCCGCGCCTTCTATGGCGGAGTCGGCTTCGAGTTTTGACATGAACCCAGCGAGCTGACAGAAGCGGAACCCTGAATTTATCGGGTTACCATACACCTGGCGGGGCCGATTCTCTGACCGGAACCGGCTCCGCATCCGATGAACTGAGTTACACCGCCGCCTGCTTCTCGCGAAACTGAATCGATTGACTAATTTTCCAGAGACATGATTTCCATTTTTCTCAAAGGCGGCCCGGTCATGTGGCCGCTCCTGGCGCTTTCCCTTGTCGCCATCACCGTCGTCCTTGAACGGTTCTTCTTCACCATTCGCGAGCGGACCCGCCGGAACCGGCAAGTCGTGACCGAGATCCTCGCCCTTGCAGAACAAGGCCGCATTACCGATGCGGAGCAGAAAGGCGCCGGTTCTCCCGATTTTATCGCCAGAACTTTGACCTTCGCCCTCTCCCATCGGGACCCATCCTTCACCAATGCCCTGCTCCAGGCTTCCGCCGAAGAGTTGCATCGGTTCAATCGGGGGCTATCGGTCCTCGACACCACGATCACGCTGGCTCCGCTGCTCGGTCTTTTCGGGACGATCACCGGCATGATCCATTCCTTCGGCTTGCTCGGCGCAAGCGAACTCGGCGCACCGACCGCGATCACTGGCGGCATCGCGGAAGCGCTGATTGCCACAGCCTTCGGCCTGCTCATTGCCATGATTGCCCTTCTGCCTTTTAATTTCCTCAACTCGCAACTCGAACAAGCCCGGCACGAGATCGAAACGACCGCCGCGCAACTCGAGCGCCTGCTCATGCGCGCGGGTGAAGCCGTTCACTAGTATCCAAGCATTCCGATGACGACGATCCCCAATCCTCGCAGCCACAAACGGGCGCGCATCGAGATCATTCCACTGATCGATATCATGTTCTTCCTGCTCGCAACCTTTGTCATGGTCTCGCTTTCCATGGTGAAGAATCAGGGCATTTCCGTGAATCTTCCCGGAGCTGCGACTGGCGCTTCGCAATCTCGTGAAGACTCGACGGTGATTTCGATCAAGGCGGATGGTCAGATCTACTTCAACAAACAGGAGGTCACGGCTGAACAACTCGATGCCGAATTGAAGGTGCTCATCGCAACCAATCCGTCCCCACTCGTCTTCATCAATGGAGACAAAAGCGCGGAATTCGGCGCAGCCATCGCCGTTCTTGATCAGGTCAGAAAGCGGGGCATCACGAAGATCTCAATTCAGACCGAGCCGCTGAAGCCGAAGACATGAAGCAGGATTTCGTCATCGCGGCCCTTCTCACCGTGGGATTGCACGCCGCAATCCTCTTCGGGTTTCGCATCGGCACACAAGCCGTGGCGCTCCCGTTGGGCAATCGGAACGATGCGGTTGAAGTCAGCCTCGTGGCGGCGGCGGAGGAGGAAGCACCTGCTGCCAGTGAGCCTGAAACTGCACCGGAGCCACCGAAGCAGGACCCACAAACCCCGCCAGAGCCGGAGCCTCCACCTCCGCCTCCGGACGTCACGCCAATTCCGGAACCGGAAAAACCCGCCCCGGAACCGACCCCGGCGCCTGAACCACGTCCGTCGGTTCAACCGGTGCCAGCAAAGCCACGGGCTCACCCAACTCCGGCGGTGGCGCCAGCGCATCACGCAGGCGCTACCACTGCAACACCAGGCGCGGCGGCCACCGGTTCGACCAGTTCGACAGGGGGCGGCGTCAAAGGAGGAGCGACATCGGCGCCGCGTTACCGGAGCAATCCGCAGCCCGAATACCCGGTCGAAGCCAAACGGGAGCGTCAGCAGGGCACCGTTGTCCTTAGTGTCGAAGTGAGTGCCGAGGGTCGTCCCACCAGTGTCACTCTATCGCGGAGTTCCGGTTTCCCATTGCTCGATCAATCCGCCATTGCCGGAGTGCGCCGCTGGACCTTCGAACCGGGAAGGGCCGGTGGCTTGCCGATCGCAAGCCATGTGGAAGTGCCCGTTCGATTCCGGCTTGCGCAATAGGCTTGCGATCTCGGGTTTGCCAAGGAATGACGATTGAGAGAAGGTCTTCAGTCGACGCCTAACATCCACGTTTACCCCTGAAAACGGATTTTGAAGAATCTAATGTAGCGAGATGGACAGGGTTTGCTCTGCCCGGAAAAGAGAAACGTTCAACGTTTGTCCCGACAGCAAATTTTGCAGGAGGACATATCTTTAGCGCCGACGGCGCGCCGCCACACAAGCCTGGGGCGATAGCCCCAGGGATTGGCAAAAAGATCGATCGAGGGCTGAAGGCCCGTACCATTTCTCAATACGCACAACCCGGTATCCAATGCGATTCATGGATCGGGCCTTCAGCCCTCGAATCTATTTTATGTGTTACCTGGGGCTATCGCCCCAGGCTGGTATTGCGACGCGCCGTTGGCGCTAAAGAGCAATCAACCCGATATTCGAAGTCCGTTTTCAGTTCCAACGTTCAACGTTCAACCTTCAATGAGGCTGAGGCAGCGCGCTCAGACGATTATAGCAGGCGCTCCCCGCAGCCACTGAAAGTTGAAAGTCGAACGTTGAACGTTGAACGTTTCTCAAAGCCAGCTCCTAAGTCCAACACCAGGTCTGCCAGCATCGCCACCAAGCGGCGGGACGCCGCTTCCACTATCTTCCCACTCATCACCCTTCCTGCATCTCCCCTCTTTCGGGCTTTTCGTGGATATTCCCTCTTCCTCGTCTTCGCACTACTCGCACTGCTTCTCACAGTCGTCGCCTCCGCTGCCGAAAACCCTACACCAGACGCACCGCTGCGCGTTCTATCCACGGTCGGCCAGATTCGCGAGCTTACCCTCGAGGAGGCGAGCCGCCGTTATCCTGTCAATGTTTCCGGAGTCGTTACTTATCTCACCACTGGCGAAGGTTATTTGCAGGATGAAACCGGCGGCGTCTTTTTCCGCCGTTCACCCAGTGATCCCGACCCGGTACCACTGACGCTCGGCGACCGGATTCAGATTACCGGAGTGACCACGCCCGGCTCTTACTCCACACTCGTCGAAGGAACGAATCGCCGGGGCGTTCTGGTGACTTTTCTAAGTCATGGTGCGTTGCCGGAACCACGCGCCATTTCCACCGAGGAATTCCGCGCCCCAAGCGAACACAATTGGTTTGTGCAGGTGCGCGGCGTCATTCGCTCGATCGAATGGGGCAAGCAGATGCTCAATCTGCGATTCAGCACCACGGTTGGAATGGCGGACGCCGTTGTGCCTCTCCCTCCAGCCGAGATGAAGGAAACCATCCAGTCGTGGGAAAATGTGGAAGTGACCATTCGCGGGGTCTGCAGTGCGATCCTCAACGGGAAAGGACAAAAGCTCACCCTGCAGCTCCGGGTCGGAAATCTCGACCTGATCACGCCGGAATGGAGCTTGATGCAGGCGTATTTCGACCAACCGGTGCGATCGGTTGCTTCGCTCTTCCGCTTCAATCCCAAGGAACGTCCCGGCGGCCGCGTGCATCTGGAAGGAATCGTGACTTTTCCCAGGCCCGGACTGGGCACGTTTTTGCGGTGTGCGGACAGCGGGATTTGGATCGAGAGTTTGCAGAAGACGCCTCTTCAGATCGGGACAACGGTCGATGTCGCCGGCTTTCCCGGAGTGGAAGATGGCAAACCCGTTTTGCTCGACGGCATCCTTCATCCCAAAGGCAAAGTGGTGCCACCGGCGCCGGTTTCCATCCGGGTCAGCCAAGCCGAGCAGGGACAGCATGACGACGATCTTGTGAGCATCGATGGGTTTCTCGTCGAGCAAATCCGCCAGCCCGATTACTCCGCTCTCTTCCTGGAATCCGATGGGCGAAGGTACTATGCGGAACTTGCCCGCGCCAAATTGGAAGACACACTGCGCAGGGTTCGGCCGCAAAGTTGGATCCGCGTGACCGGGATCTGCCAGCGCACGGCGGATACGCCGCAGATTCCGGAGCAGGCAAAAGGGCGATTTCATATTCTCATGCGGTCAACGGATGATCTGGCCATCCTGCGCCGGCCAGCATGGTTGACGCTGCAACAACTCCGCTGGCTGCTTGGTGGAATGCTTGCCGTCCTCACCTTCGGCTGGGGATGGGCTTTCCTGCTGCGCCGGCAAGTGGCAGCGCAAACGGCCACGATCGCGGAAAAGATCCAGCACGCGGCTGTTTCCGAGGAGCGCACCCGCATCGCTCGCGAACTGCACGACACGCTGGAGCAGCATCTCGCCGGCATCGCGATGCTTGTTGATGGCGTGACCGCACGGCTTCCCGCGCGTCCCGAAGCCGCCCGGGAAAAGCTCGCACTTGTGAAGAAGATGCTGCGTCACAGCCAGGCCGAAGCGCGACGGTCGGTCTGGGAATTACGCTCGCAATCTCTGCGCAAAGGAGGTCTTCCTGCCGCCCTCGGCGAACTCGCGGACTCGCTGCGCAACGGCCAGGGACCTTCCATCGAAACGGAAATTCGCGGCACCCCCTGCCCGCTGGATACAAAGACGGAATTTCATCTCTTCCGCATCGCCCAGGAAGCCGTGACGAATGCCGTCAAACACGGTGGCGCATCGCGCATCGATATCGCCCTGGAGTATCTCGACTCCGGAGTCACGCTTAGCATCAAAGACAATGGCCGCGGCTTTCAGCCGGAAAAGGAACCGGACGGCGCGCACTTCGGCCTGCTCGGCATTCGCGAACGCGCGGGAAAGATTCACGCCGGACTTTCCATCGACAGCGCTCCGGGCGAAGGAACAAAGGTCACGGCACGATACGCTCCGCAATCCGATACCGCTCACTCATGAATTCCACAACGCCAGATCCCATCCGCCTGCTGCTGGTCGATGACCATTACTTCGTCCGCATGGGCCTGGCCTATTCGATTGGACAGGAAACGGATGTCGAAATCGTCGGCCAGGCCGGCACCGGGCGGGAAGCGCTGGAGACCTTTCGCAAGCTTCTCCCGGACGTCACGCTGATGGATCGCAGCCTGCCGGATCAATCCGGGGTCGAAGTCATCGAGCAACTGCGTCGCGAATATGTCGGCGCGCGTTTTATTATGCTTTCAGTCGATGAAGCCGAGGAAGATATCTTCCGGGCCGTCCAAGCTGGCGCCGTTGGTTATCTTTTCAAAAGCGCCGAGCGCGAAGAGATCCTCGATGCCGTCCGCCAGGTCTATGCCGGCAACACTTACTTTCCCGCGTCCGTGGCAAATCAGCTCGATGCTCGCAGCCAACGGCAACCGCTTTCCGTACGCGAGATCGAAGTCCTGAAAATGGTCGCCCAGGGAATGGCAAATAAACAGATCGCCGCCGCCCTCGATGTCTCAGAGATCACCGTGAAGGTGCATGTCAGCAGCATCCTGGAAAAACTGAACGTCCCCGACCGAACCCGCGCCGCCACACTGGCCATCGAGCGCGGGATCATCCACTTATCGTAAGTGGAACGCTATTTCGCCTTCGCTTCCGGGCAATCGGAGCTGACGTCATTCAGCCCTTCCTGCTCGCGCTGAAAGGACGCGGCGCGTTTCTTCCCGGTCGAAGTGATCTTGAGCAGATAGATACTGTCGAAATCATCTCCCTTCCACTCCGGCACGACTGTGGAATCGGCCTTCAGCGTCGCCAGAAGGTCTTTGGCAAACTTCTCCGCCAGGTGATGTTCCCACGCAACGAAAACCATGGCCTTGCGATAGCGCGGCGAGAGAAGTTCATGCTGGAGCTTTAAGGTCTCTGCGAAAGTAAACCGTGTATCCACCGGCAGTCCGGCGCGAATGGCCGTCGGCTCGATGGTCGCCAATGGGCGCACATAGGAATAGGAGGCGGCGGCATTTTCCATGTTCAGCTTCACTTTCGGAAGAGGCGCAAAGACGAAATCCGGCTTCCCATATTTCTGAATGAGCACGTCGGGAAGCGCCAGCGCACGGTTCAGGCCTTTGCACGTCAGCTGGCCCAAATCGTTCGCCGGCTTCTCACCATGCCGGACGATCACGATCGTCTCCACCTCCTGCGCCGGCTCTTCGGCAACCGCTCCCAGGGGAGCGAATGAAAACGCGAGCGCGAACGAAAGCGAGACAACGAGGGAGAGACGCTTGGCCATACCCGAAGACAATCACATCCCCGGGGCATCGTTCCAAGCTGGATTTGATTGCTCCCCCTACGCCTTTCGCACCCGGCAGGCAAAGCACTTATACGCCTGCTGGCCGGAAAGATTGTCGAAATAGCGATCGTCGGTGAGCAGATTGGCCGGTTCGTAACGCGGAGCGCCGAATTCATCTCCCATCGCTTGCGCCGGGCCGAAGCTATTCGGAACGAAGATGGTATCTTCGCGAATTCCCTCCCAGAGCAGCGCGGTGCCCTTCACCGCGCCACGCGGGCTTTCGATGACGATGGAATCTCCCTGGGCGATACCGGTTTTCGCTGCCGCCTTCGGATGAATCTGCACCAGACGGACGCCATTCATCTGTTTGCCCACGTAAGTCCACTGAGTCACTCCAGCAAAATGCACTACGCTGGCACGGCCGATCATGCCCATGAGTGGGAAGTCGTCGTGAATCTTCGGGTCGCTGGGGACGCCAAGTTTTACCTGTGGAGTGAGCGTGCCGGGATTGACCGGGTTCGGAACGAGATCGCTCGAATACTCGATCGTCGGATTCTGACCGGTGACTTCCGGGTGCGTATAGAAGATTGGCAAAGAGGCGTGGCCGGCTGACTTGAGCTTTCCGTCGAGTTCCGCGGTGTGGATCTCGATCTTCCCGCTTGGCGTGAGGAAACGCTTGCCTCTGTTTTTGGGATCGAGCGCCTCGGCGGCGGCGTACCAGGAAGGATGTTCGAGATAGAGCGTACTGACACCGGCATGCGCTTCCGTTGGACAAGGCCAGCGCAGCGGTTCCGTCCGCTTCTCCATTCGCGCCTGGGTCATGCCGCCCATGCCAGCGGTGTGTTCAACGAAGGTCGCCCAAAGGTTGCCGTAGTTCTTCCATTCCGGTCGCAGATTGCCGGTCCAGTATTCCGGCGGATGTTGTTTGTCCCGCTGCGCCATGGCGGCAGCGAGATCGATCCAGATTTCGATATCGGTTTTGGATTGGCCGACTCGCGGTACTGCCGCGCTCTGCCAGCGGATCGCCCGATCGTCACGCCGCATGTAGACGCCATCCATTTCGAAGCCACTGCAGACCGGCAGGATCACGTCCGCAAAATAGGCCGCCTCCTCCATGAAGAGGCCGGTGAAGACGTAGAACTCCAGCTTCTTGAAAGCTTCGCGAACCTTTGTCGTATTGGCGCAGCCCAGAATGGGATTGCCTTCCGTGACGATGGCACGAAGTGGATAGGGCCGTCCGTGAAGGATCGACTCCGCAAACCAATCGGGGCCGGCCGGAAGCGCGACATCCTTCTTTGGAGTTTCTCCCTGGACCGGCGTGAGATTGAGTCCGCCTGGCCAGGTATTGTGCATGAAGTTACAGCCGCCACCGTGGATGCCGACATTTCCCGTGATCGCAGCCAGGAAAGCGAGCGCTCGATAAGTGTCGAAGGCGTTGAGCTGATGCGAGATTCCGGCATTGCAAAAGATCGCGGCGGGTTTGGCGTGCGCGTACTCCTCGGCGATCCGGCGAATCTTTGCCGCCGGCACATTGGTCACCGTTTCCGCCCACTCCGGCGTGAAGCCATGGTCTGCGAGATGCTTTTTCAGTTCCTCAAAGCCCAACACCCATTTGCTGACGAAGGCTTTGTCGTACAGGCCGCGGCTGATGATGTGCTGTAATAGCGCGAGCACCAACGCGAGATCCGTGTGCGGTTTGGGAGCGATCCATTCGTCGGCTTGCGCTCCGGTGGGAGTCAACCGCGGATCAATGACCACGAGCTTGGCCTTGGTCTTTTCGCGCGAACGCAGGAGATAGGAAAAAGTAACCGGATGCGTTTCGGCCTGATTGGTCCCGAGGAAGAGGAAGTATTTGGCGCTGCCGAGGTCCTCTTTGCCCGTGCTTTCATCCTTTCCGTAGCCGTTCGTGAAATTCCCCATGCCGAAGGTCCAGCCGAGGGCATCGCCACCGGCGTCATTGCAGACCGGACCAACGTCCGTGTCGTTAGGCGAGCCGAGCAGCGAGAAAAAGCGGCCAATGACCGAACCCGTTCCGCGCTGGAGCCGTCCGGAGGTTTTGTTGGCAATGGCACGCGCCTCTCCAGCGTCGCGCAAAGCGAGGAATTTATCCGCGATCAACCCCAGCGCCTCGTCCCAGGAACAGGGCTCGAACTTGGAATCCGCCGAACCTTTCTCTCCGCCTACACGCTTCAGCGGTGTGGTGAGCCGGAACCGGTTGTAGACGAGTTGCGTCATCATCGGCCCTTTCACACAGATTCCCCCGTCCTGGACCGGATCACCCGTTTCACCGGTGACGTCGATGATCCGGCCATCTTTCAGATGCACCTTCAATCGGCAGCAGGAATTGCAGAATTGGCAGACGCTATTGACCACCTGATCGGCCTGGAGCGCGCCGGAAGCCTTGGTCAGGTCGAAGGTGTTTGCTGGAAACGGCGCCTGCGACGGGTAAGTTCCGTCGGCGCCTGCGCGAGCTTCGGCGGGAACGATGGAGCCTGCCCCGGTGGCGAGCGCGGTCAGCATCCCTCCGCGAAGAAAGCTGCGACGAGAGAAACTGTTTTTGTCCTGGGTATTCATGGAGACAAAGCTATGATGCGCACATACGCATATCGTAAGGTGCAAAATTTCGTCGAGTCCTTCTTCGGATTTTTGTAAATGAAGCCATGCCCGAAATCGATTGCACCGAAGTGCTGAAAGCTCTCGCCGACCGCACCCGCCTGCGCATCGTCAAAGCCCTATTGGAGAAGGACCACGGCGTGAATGAGCTCACCGACCGTTTGCAGACTTCGCAGTACAATATTTCGAAACACCTGCGCATTTTGAAGTTGGCCGGAATCGTGGACGTAAGAGCCGTCGGCACTCGCCGGGAATATTTCATCGAACCCGAACTCCACCGGCAGTTGAAGCGTGAAGGTCCGGTGCTCGATTTTGGCTGCTGTTCGTTCCGGTCCGATCAATTGCCGAACTAAGCCGACCGAGCACCACGCCAGGTCCTGGCGTTCTCGGTCGGAGCCGATGCAGCTTCCCTCCCATCGGATTCCGTTCGGCTGATTCATTTTTCAGGCGGAGAAAATCAGTTATTATATGCATAATTACGCAAATATTCATATTTACCGTGGGTCATTGCTCGGAACGGCCAAGCCCTTTCCAAACCCATGCACTCCACCAAACACCCAGAAAACCCGCGCAGCTTTTCACTTCTCCGTGTGAGCCCTTTTGCCGTCTTGGCAGGCGCTTTTCTCCCAGGACTGATCTGCGCGACTTCCGGCCACGCGCAGGTCTCCATCACAGTGCCAAACAATTCATTCGAATCGCAGTTGGCCACACCGCAAACCCACACCACCAACAGCATCGATAACTGGCAACAGACCGCGGAGCCAAACGGGTTCGTCTCGCCGACGGGTTTTCAGTGGAATCAGGAAAGCGGTATTTTCGAAAATATTGCCGGGACCTCCCATATTGACAATGCGGACGGAAACCAATCCGCCTACCTGTTCAACTATCCGGGAGTCGGCATCTTCCAGGATAACAATTCCACGGACTGGCAAAACCTGCCGCCCACTCACGCCTTCAATGCGAAATTCCAGGTCGGCCAATCTTACACGCTTACGCTCGGCGTGATCGGTGGTGGCGGCAACATGCAACCGGGAGACGAGCTTGATCTCATCCTCTACTATCGCGATGCCGGGAACAACATGGTGACGGTTGCGGATACGCCGATCATTTTCTCCACAGCAGCTTTTCCGACGACGACCCACCTCTTCGACTACCAGGTCACCGTTCCCTCCGTGCAATCGACCGATGCCTGGGCTGGAGAGAATATCGGGATCGAGTTGGTGTCCGTCTCCGGCTTCGGATTCGGCTACTGGGATGTCGATAATGCCCGCCTCACCCAAACGCCGGCGCCCGAACCCGCTACGGCCGGCCTTTTGATGCTGGGACTCGCTGGTCTCTGCACCCGCCGTTCCCGTAAATCCGTGCAAGCCTGACACAGAACCCGGAGCTCGATCCGAAATGAACTCCTACGTGACGCCATTCCGCGGAGCCGGCATGGCAGCGCTCATCGCTTGTTCCGCGCTGGCGGCGGCGATGGGCGCCGCCGACGCGCAAACCATCACCGTCCCGAACTTTTCCTTCGAATCGCCCACGACCGGCTTCGCCGGGCCGACTATCGATAGCTGGCAGGAAAATCCGAAGCCCACTTCCTACGTGGAAAGCAGTGGCTTTACCTGGGATGATCTGACCGGTGTCTTTCTGAACGATCCTCCCGGCAGCTCTGATTATCTCGACAACCTCGATGGCCCTCAGGCCGCGTATCTCTTCAATGTCCCGCAGGTCGGATTCTTCCAGGACTACAACTCGGTCGATTACCATAACAATCCGCCCGCGCACGCCTTCAACGCAACTTACACCGTCGGAAAGGCTTATATCCTCACGGTTGGCCTCAATGGCGGCGGCGGCGGGATGCAGGAAGGTTCGCCGCTACTCGTCGCCCTCTATTATCGCGATGCCGGAGGCAACATGGTCACCATCGCCTCCGCCACGGTTGTCTTTACCCTGGCGACTTTTCCGACGCACACCCACATGACCGATTTTCAGGTCCTGGTGCCGACGGTAAAGGCGACCGATCCCTGGGCCGGCCAGCATATCGGCATCCGGTTTCTCTCCACTGTGTCGGACGCCCTGCAAGGTGGCTATTGGGACGTCGATAACGTGCGACTTAGTGCCACCGCCACTCTATTCCCCGTCACCGTCGCAAGCAGCGGCTCGGCTTTGACCATCTCGTGGCCCTCAAACACTGGTTATCAGTATCAGGTCCAGACCTCGAGCGACCTTCACTCCTGGTCACCCTACATGGGATCGGTGGCCGGAACCGGCCAGACTCTTTCCGAATCCTATACACTGACGGGAGCGGCCAAGCAGTTCTTCCGGATCCAGGTCACCTCTCCTCCATGACGAGACGGGAACAGAGGTGGCATGGCTTTACGGTGCTGGAATTGCTGGTCGTAATTTCCGTCCTGGCCATTCTGGCTGCCCTGCTTTTCACGATCATCCCGGCGGCAATGGCGGCAAGCCGGCGCACGGCCTGCATTTCAAACCTGCGCCAGATTGGCGCCGGCATCGGTATCTATGCGGCGGACAACTCTGGGCAGATTCCTTTCGGCCCGAAGGCGCCGCCTTTCACGAGTCCGGGTGATCTGTATCCCTCGACCGGCGCGCCCACGAGTCTCATCTCACTGCAGCACGGCGATCCGGTCGCACTTGGATTACTCATCAAATACATGGGTAACCCCAAGGTGCTTTTCTGCCCGGGAGCAAATCCTCTGGCTAACGCGGATGCCGAATTGGCCAAGGTGGGCAAGGAGCAGGCGCAATGCAGTTATTACTACCGGCACGGAGGCAACACACAGCTCTTCGATATGCCCGGTGCCGCAGTGCCCACGGCAACTCCTCTTATGAACCTCGGCGACAATCGAAACGGCGTCCCGATCCGCGCCCTGGTCATGGACACCATCTTTAAAACAGCTCCTGATCTGGCGGCGTACGACATCCGGCCCGCGGAGAATCACGACGGAAAGTTTGTCAATGTCCTGTACTCCGACGGCCATGTCTCCACCTTGGACAATAGTGGGAAGAAATACACCGTCGATCTGAGCAGCCTTTCGGCGGTGCGGTCCGGGTTCGACAAAATCCTCTCGGCCTTCGAGCAAGCGGACACGCAATAACCAGTCTGACGGCGGCTCGCGGAATTGCGCGGCAGGCCACTCCAAAAGAGACATCGAAAAACGTCACATAATTGTTGCTTTACACGGATTGATACATGCATGTTGCCGCATACTTCCGGCGGCCACTCACTGAAAAGCATGGGATGGCCAAGTCCGGAAATACGGCCTTTGCCCCTCCGGGAATCTCCAATGACCCTTCTTCTTCTCTTTCTCGCCACCTGTTTCCTCGCCTACTCGAATGGCGCGAACGACAACTTCAAAGGGGTGGCCTCGCTTTTTGGAAGTCGCACAGCCGATTACCGCACCGCTTTAGGCTGGGCCACAATCACGACCTTCGCCGGTTCGATTACCTCGATTTTCGTCGCACAGGCTCTGCTCAAGAAATTCTCCGGGAAGGGGTTGGTCCCCGATTCGCTGGTCACATCCGAGTATTTCCTTCTCGCGGTCGTGCTTGGCGCCGCGCTCACCGTCATCCTCGCGACGCTGACCGGCTTTCCTGTTTCGACCACCCACGGCCTGACCGGGGCGCTGGTCGGCTGTGGATTGCTTGCAGTCGGATCGCAGGTGAATTTTGCCGCGCTGCAGAAGAGTTTCCTTATTCCGCTGCTGCTCAGCCCGGTGTTGGCGATCGCCCTCGGCGCTTTGATTTATCTGATCCTGCGATTCATCCGTCTGAAGTTTGGCATCACGAAAGAGTGGTGCTTCTGCGTGGGGCAGGAACAGCGCGTGGTGGCCATGCCACAACCCGGTGGCGTGTTAACGAGGCAGAATGTTTCCGTGGAATACACGACCATGATCGCAGAGACGAAGACCTGCTCGGAACGCTATGCGGGCTCGTTCGTCGGGCTGCGCTCGCAGCAAATCATGGATGCATCGCACTTTCTCAGCGCGGGGGTCGTCTGTTTTGCGCGTGCACTCAATGATACACCGAAGATCGTCGCCATGCTGCTCATCGTGAAAACGCTGGATATTCGCTGGGGATTTGTCGCCGTGGCGGTCGCCATGGTCATCGGCGGACTCGTCCATTCGCGAAAGATCGCGGAGACCATGAGCAAGAAGATCACGGAGATGAACCATGGCCAGGGGTTCTCGGCGAATCTGACGACCGGTATTCTCGTGATCCTGGCCAGCGTCTACGGGCTGCCGGTCTCCACCACTCACGTCGCCGTTGGATCGCTCTTCGGCATCGGTCTCACCACCGGCAAAGCAAATCCCAAGGTGATGATGGGGATCGTGCTTTCGTGGATCATCACTCTGCCGTGCGCCGCCGCGATCGGTGCAGCGTCGTACTGGGTGATTACGCGGCTCATCATCAAAGCCTGATTTCCTCAGCAACCCTCGGGGTAAAGGCCCGGCCCTAAGCGCGCTCTTCTCCCGGCATTCCGCCCACTGCCGATTTCGCGGCCGGGCTTTTCTCCGCTTTCACAAGCGCCTTCCTCCGCGCGGGGGAAGGCTTCCAGAGTCGCGAGATCAAGCGAGGATGGTGGCGCAGGCGGTTATCGGAATTCGTGTAGGTCATGCATGAAACCTAGGCGGCGACCTCGCCCTTCGCTCTCTCGGGATTGCGACGGATTCACCCGAACTTGCCCTGCCCTGCCCAGCGTTTGCTGCGAATTGCTCCGCTTGTTCTCCGAATTGCGTTTTTTCCGAAAGATTGAATAAACCCGTTGGCGAAACGGCTTTTTGAGATTCAGTCTCAGTTCACCATTTTGACTGAATCATACCGCGAGTCTTTTTCCCGGAAGAACGATCCCGGCCAGCGCGAAAAAGCCGCCTGGTCGGGAATCGAAGGCACGTGGCGTCCTCTGCACGGCAGCTTCTTCGAGCACGGCCTGAGCGTGGAGTGGCACGACTTCCGCATCGAGGAAGACATGGACTGGGGCCGGAGCTTTCATCCCGGCAGCCTGGAGATTTGCCTGAATTTCTCCGGTAACGGCACCCTGCACGAAGGGACCGATGAACGCTCCATCGGCCCAAATCAAATCGCCATCTATTCGCTGCAGGATCGCCAATTGAAGGCGGTGCGCAGTGCAGGCAGCCTTCATCGGTTTTTGACGCTCGAGCTGTCTCCCGACTTTCTGCGCCATCATTTCGGCGGCGATCTGGACAAGGTGAAACCCGCCATCCGCGAATTCATCGAACTCGGGGTGCAGTCCTTGCCTTATCTCGAGATCAAAGCGCTTCCCTCGTCGCTGCTCGGTTCGCGCCTGCAGTTTGTGGAACCGCCGGTCTCCGGAACCGCTCGTAAGACGTGGTATCTCGGTCGGGTCCTGGAAATTCTGTCTTTCGCCATTTTCCCGGAAAACGACCCGGCTGAGCTCTTTTGCCAAAAGCACAAGCGCGGGAATCGCAGCCGTGTGGAACGGGTCCGCTATCTCATCGAGCGGGATCTTTCGAATCCGCCCTCTCTCGAAATGCTCGCCGAAGAGGTGGGCTGCAGTACGTTCTATCTTTCGCGGACGTTCGCCCAGGAAACGGGAACGAGCATTCCGAAGTTTCTCCGGATCAAGCGCGTGGAGAAAGCCGCGGAGCTGCTTCGCAGCGGAAAGATGAATGTCACCGAAGCGGCGTTTGAAGTGGGTTACTCAAGCCTGAGCGCTTTCAATAAGGCTTTCGTGGAACAGATGGGGTGTTGCCCAGGGTTGTATCCGCACGTGAATATCGCAGGGCGAAGGCACGGTAGCGGCTAAGTGGCGGGAGCGGCAGCTGTGGCAGACTCTTAATCTTAATCGAAGCCGGAATGTCCGGTTGGCTCTCACCCAGATATAACTAAAGCTCAGCACCATTGCACCGGACAACGTCTCACCTGCCGCCCGACACAGGAGTGTCGCCGAAGGGGCATTACCCCACGGGAGTGGGGTAACGAGAGAAAAATTAGGGTTGCGATTAAGAGCCGACCACCCGCCGCTTTGCCCCTACACCACAATCGTCACCTTCCCGAAATGCGCACCGGTCGCCATATACTCAAACGCGGCACGAGATTCCTCGAATGAAAAACTCCGGTCGATGATCGGCTTGATCTGATGCGCGGTTATGAAGGCATTGAGCGCTTCGAAATCGGCGCGCGAGCCGACGTAGATACCGTCAATCCGGGCATTGCGCACGACCAGGGGAAAGAGCGATGGCGCGGCGCCGAATCCAGTCAGCACACCGATCAATGCCACCTGCCCGTTCGCAGCAACGGAGTTCATCGATTTCTCCAGCGTTCCCGGTCCGCCGACCTCCACGACATGGTCGACACCTCGCTTGCCGGATAGTTTCCACACCTCCTTGTCCCACTCCGGCGTCGACTTATAGTTCACCGTCTCCGCCGCACCAAGCGAACGCGCGTGCTCGAGTTTGGCATCGCTGGAGGAAGTAATGAAGACTCGGGCTCCGGCGGCATGCGCCAGTTGCAGAGCGAAGATTGACACGCCTCCTGTTCCCAATGCCAGCACGGAACGTCCGGCAACCAATCCGCCCCGGGTGAACAACGCCTGCCACGCCGTCACCGCTGCGCAGGGCAGACACGCGCCTTCTTCCATCGAAAGATGATCCGGAATACGCACGACCGCATGCTCTGGCAGCGCGACATACTCGCTCAGCATGCCCTGCGCGGAACCGCCGAGCGCCTTCTTGTGATATTGCAGGTCGAAGGGGCCATCCACCCAGTCGGAGAAGAAGATTCCCGCGACGCGATCACCCACTTTCCATTGCTTCACTTCCGCGCCCACCGCGACGACTTCACCGGCTCCATCGGAACACGGAACGAACGGCGGCGGCACATTGCCAGGCCGCTCCACCCGCACGGTAAGAAGATCCCGATAATTGAGTGAAACCGCTCGCACCTTGATCAACACTTCGTTTTCGGACGGTTTTGGGTCGGCGATGTCGGAAGGGATCAGCCCTCCGAAGTCTCCGTATCTATCGATGATCCAGGATTTCATACGTCGTAAGATGAAAACGAAAGGGCGGCGGGCTCGGCCAGCCGGATTTGCTCCAGCCCAGCTTTGCCACGCCGCCCCGGTGGTTCAAGATCAGGCTTTGCCGCCGAAGGTCACGTAGTCATCGACATCGAGCAGATCAGCCCAGGTGGCCAGATCCTCGCGCTTGGGAGCGATGTTCTTGTGCATCCCGTTAAAGTATTCCCGGCCTTCCGGGTCGGTCGGCGGACGGCCTTCCTGATAGGCCGTCCACGCGGCGACTTCGGCATCGCTGTGCTTGTTCTTCTGATTGGCCTGGATCCATTCCAGGATTTCGCCGTCACCTTTTCCCGCCGCCAACTGCGTCTTCAGAGCTTCGGCGTCGATGCCGAGAAACTCCAGGATGCGCTGATCGAGCGGGCAATTGTAGTGATATTCACCGCTCTTTCCGACGATGGTGGCGCGGCCTTTATCGATCATGCGCGGGAGAAGTGCGTAACCGCCGAGACGGGCGCGCGGGCTCCGCGGAGGGCGCTGAGTGAGATCAAGGGCGAAGATATTCGTGTCGGGCATAACAGTAGGTTCCTTCGTTCGTGTTGGTTTGGTTTGGTATAACTGGACTAACTCCGGTTTCACTGCGCGGCAGACCCGCCGCCCGCCGGAACCGGACCCGGCGGAAAATGGTGATGTGTGCAGGTATTCGTGATTTTGCTAAGTAGGAAAACAGGCTGCGGGCCGGATCTCCTGTTCTTCGCCGGAATAGCCGGGCTCAAAAGCCATTTGGGACGGGTACCGAAGATGCCGGACGGCAAACGCGGAGCACGGCCGACGCCGGGACAATAAGGGTGCATGGGCTTTACCAATCGATGACCAGCCGATCCCGCAGGAACTTGCCGGTCAGATTTTGCGGTGCTTCATCGGCCAGCCAGACAATCGTGTCTGCCCCCTGCTCCACCGAACGTGGCGCATTGACTCCGCCCATATCCGTACGCACCCAACCAGGGCAGATACAATTCACGGCAAACTTCGGAAGCGCGGACGCGAATTGCTGAGTCACAGAGTTCAGCGCAGTCTTCGAGATGGAATAAGCAGGCGACCAGGATTGTAATCCGTCACTCAACTGGCCGGCGCCACTCGAGACATTAATTACGCGGGGCGCGGCGCTTTTCTGCAAGAGCGGAAGAAACGCCTGAGTCACGCGCAAAGGTCCGAGCGTGTTCGTCTCGAAAGTCGCTTTCACAATTTCGGTCGACAACGAGAGCACGGAGTTATCGCCATCCTCGATCGCACCCGCGTTATTCACGAGGACATCGAGCGCTTCCACCTGGCCGCCGAGATCACGCACAGCTTGCGCGATGCTCTGCGGGTTGGTGACATCCAGCGCGAGGACTTCAACGTCGCCGTCGATCGAAGGCAATACCTTCTCGCCGGCCGCCACGTTTCGCGCTCCGAGGAAAACCCGCCAGCCGCGCTGGGCAAGCTGGCGGACCACTTCCAGACCGATGCCCCTATTAGCACCGGTCACGAGCGCTGTCTTCGGTGCGCTCACTTTGAGATCTGCTTGAGTTCCCGCGGCGTGACGAGGAAGTGCATCTTCTCCGTGCCACGAATGATCATGAGAGGCGAGGTAACGCTTATCTCCGAAGCGACGAGCCGCTTGTGCAGATCATCGATACTCCGAACACCCTGCCCCTTGAAGCCGACGATGATGTCGCCTTCGCGCAACCCAGCCAGGCCGGCTGGACTGCCTGGCTCGACTTCCACGACCAGCACGCCGCTTTCGACGGGCAACTTGTGGAAGCGGACGACACGTGGATGCAACGGCACATTCTGGCCGGCGACACCGATGGAGGACCGGCGGATCCGGCCTTCCTTGATCAGCCACGCCGCAACGAATTGCGCCGTATTGCTCGCGATGGCGAAACAAATGCCCTGGGCCGGCAGAATGACCGCGGTATTTACGCCGATGACTTCACCGGCGCTGTTCATCAGCGGCCCGCCAGAGTTACCGGGGTTCAAGGCAGCGTCGGTCTGGATGATATCATCCATCAACCGACCGGACTCCGACCTCATGCTTCGGCCCAGCGCGCTGACGACGCCGGACGTTACGGTTTGCTGGAAGCCATAAGGTGACCCGATTGCCACGGCAACCTGCCCGACGGCGATCTTCGACGAATCGGAGAGCCGCACGTGCTGCAGGCCCGAGGCATCGATCCGGATCACCGCGAGATCGGTATCAGGATCTTCGCCAACCAATTGCGCCGGCACGATGCGGCCGTCGTGCAGGGAAACCTCAAGATGCTTTGCGCCATGTACCACGTGGCTGTTCGTGAGGATGAAACCATCCGAGGCGATAACAAAGCCGGAGCCACTGCCGCCGCGGCCCTGCGCCGTTTCGACGCGGATATTCACCACGCTGGGCGCCACGCGGCGGACGACCGCCGCAACAGTCCGCGAGTAGCTGTCGAGCAATTCACTGTCGCTGTCCGGCTCCGGAGCCACGGATTGCAGCGGCGGAGCGACAGGCGCCTGTTCATTGAAGACCGGACGGACGGCATTCCGCCAGTCAGTGGAATTCGAGACTAGACGATTCATAGGATTAAGATTCAGAGAAAGAAGCCGCGCCTTAAGCAGCGGATACGAAGCCCGAACGGTGTGTGTCCGCATGCGCGAGATCACTCAGGCCACTCAGGCGTGAAATACGCTCCACCTGCTCTTCGGCGAGGATGGGAAAGAAAAGATGTGGGAACCCCGTCGATTCAGCCGTCAGCACCGCCTCATCGACGGCCCGGCGAATGAGGGCTACGGGAAGGGCCGGTGTGAACTCGCTCATGAGTTTCCGGCGAACACTCGCCTTGAGGCAAACGAAGTCGGCTTGCGGCCGGAGAACCGGACGGATCGAGAGGGAACTAACAGAGGCCTGCGCGATTTTCATATGTTTCAATCGGGTTACAATTAGACCAGTCGTCTTTATTTTCGCTCAAAAAAAATTACTCCGTGAGAAGGGAACGAATGAATGCCGCCGCATTCCGCATCGGCGCCACGCTACGCTCGATTTGTCCCCGGTGCATGGAGCCCTGCCACAGATCCTGGATCACACCGGCAATCATTGCCGCGTTGAGATCCGCCCTGATCACCTTTGCATCCTGCCCTTCTTTCAAGACGGCTTCATAGATGCTGCGCCAGTCGCGCATGCCCTCGGACAAAACCGCCCGCATCGGCTCGCTGAAGGTGGAAACCTCCGCGCCCAACTTGGCGACAAGGCAGAATTGTCGGCATTCCCCTTCGAGCATCCTGCTGATCGCCCCATCGATCATCGCCAGCAAACGCTCGGCAGGATTTAGCTCCTTGCTCTCCAGCAGAACCCGGCGCAACCGCGCCGAATGCCCTTCCACGTAGTGCTTCAGCAATTCGACTCCGAATTGCTCCTTTGACTCGAAGTAATGATAGAACGAGCCTTTCGGCACCTTCACCGCCGTCAAAATCTCGTTCAAGCCGACGGAGTGGAAGCTCTTAGCGAGCATGATCTCCTCGGCCGCATCGAGTATCCGCGATTTGGTGGAAGTCGTCATTGATGTGGCAGGACATTAGACCAGTCGTCTACAGATGGTCAATGGGATTTTTTGAAAAAGTTTCCCGGCACGATTTGGAAAGAGCAGACCGCAAGGGAAGTGCCTTGCCAAAGCATGCAAGCCCGAAATACGTACTGCAAGAGGAAGTGGCACGTTGCCCGCTGCAGCAAAGAACGTGAGAGCTTCGCCGAGAGCACCCGAGCAAGAAACACTCTGCATTTGGCAATTCGAGGAAAGCTGTAGGCCTCGAGTCGATGAAAAAGTTTGGCATGAAAACGACGTTGTTTCTCACCGCAGCCTTGGTCGCTGCACTCCCGTCAGCGCTTCTCGCCGACGAACCCAGTAAAGGCTGCAGCATGATGAAGCCGTCTGCGGACTCCGGCGGCTGCTGCTGTTGCTGCAAAATGAAATCCCAAACCGCTGCGGCCCAACCGACCGTTGATGAGCTTCTCGCAAAGGCGAAGGAAGCGAAGGGCGACGATCTTCTCGATGCGCTGTCCGCCGTCATCAAAAAGCTGATCGAGGAGCGAAAGGCCCCTGCGTCGAGTTCCGCGCCTGACACAGCTCCGCAGGGTCATCAGCATTAAATAACCGAAATCCACATCCGGAAATGCGGGCCGGCAGTCGGGATTTCAAACTCCTCCCCCACAACCTTCCAGCCATTTTTCACATAAAATGGCACAGCAGGTGTACGGGCGTTGCACCATATACGCTTCCCACTCGCGCCGCGGACCGACGCCAGACACGTCTTTAACAACACCTCCCCCACCCCCTGTCTCTGCCGCTCAGCAGTCACAGCCATTCCGCGCAATTGCCAATCATCGTGACCATCCTCGCCCGGAAATGGCACGCGATAGATGCTCACGACTCCCGCCAATTCCCCCCCAAAAAAGGCGCCGAAATGTGTCGTCTCGTGCGCATCGTCGCCATCAAAGATCGCACTTTCCGGTGGGAAACCGGCGCGAAGAATCGGGGCCCGTACCGTACGCGCCTCAGCAGCCGAAATCAGTCGGGTCTCGATCTGCATCGAAAAATGTGTCCGTTCACCGAAACCGTCCGTCAGGTTTCCTCGCCGCCTGGCGGTTGTTCGTTCTCGTTTTCGTTTTCCTCGATCTGCTTGAGCACATCGCTCCGATCCTCCACTTCGTCCCACACGTCGCGGCTCACATAGACTGGCGCCTTCTGCTGGATGGCCAGGGCGATGCAATCGCTCGGCCGGCCATCGAGTTCGATGATTTTCTTTTCGAAGAGCTCATTCTCGCAGCTCACGATCAAGCGGGCGAAATACGTCTCGCTCTTGAGATCGTTGATGATCACGCGCTCCACCTTGGCGCCAAAGGCAGCCAGCAGATGGCCAATGAGGTCGTGTGTGAGCGGGCGTTCCTTCGGCGTGCCGTTGATGAACATGGTGATCGCCGCCCCCACGCTTTCGTCCACATAGATCACGAACACCTTTTCGTCGTTGCCGATGAAGACCGCGCGGCCGGCGTTGAATGGCAGCACCGTTCTCACTTCGACCGGGACAACAGACTTGTTCATGCAAAAAAATGTAATCCTTCGTTCCTTCTGTCTCAAGTTCGCACCTCTGTAAATCATTGCGTTTGTGATACGCTCGGGAATTCGCGCGGAAGCGAAAGAAAATCGGACAAAAAATTCGCACAAATTTTTCATCGCTCCTATTGCAATCGCGTCCGCGGTTCCTACACTTCCGCCCCTCGCAAAATGAATCAACCTTGGGACATCCCCGCCGCCATTTCCCTCTACAACATCGACCGTTGGGGGACCGGCTACTTCACGATCAATGATCGCGGCAATATTTCCGTTCTGCCGACGACGTCGCCAAAGACGCCGATCGACATCATGGAGTTGATCGACGAGGCAAAAGAGCGCGGCTTGAGCTTCCCCCTGGTGCTCCGTTTTCAGGATCTGCTCCGTCATCGCGTGGAGAAGATCAACCAGGCTTTCGGCGATGCCATTGCCGAGGCGAATTATCACAACGTCTATCGCGGCGTTTTCCCGATCAAGGTGAACCAGCTTCGGGAAGTGGTCGAAGAGATCATGGATGCCGGCGCGCCGTTCCACTTCGGCATCGAAGCGGGCAGCAAACCGGAATTGCTCGCCGCCCTCGCCATTCATCGCGACCCGGAAAGCCTGATCATCTGCAACGGCTACAAGGACGCGCTCTTCGTCCAGAATGCCCTGCTCGGCCGCAAACTCGGCAAGAAGGTGATCATGGTTGTAGAGAAGCTCGAGGAGCTGCACCAGATTCTTCAGGTCTCCCGCGAAGTCGGCGTGGAACCAATGATCGGCGTGCGTGTCCGCCTCGCGGCAAAAGGCGCCGGCAAGTGGGCCACCAGCGGTGGAGAAAACGCCAAATTTGGACTCAACACGGCCGATCTCGTGGCGGCCAGCAATACGCTGAAGGAAGCTGGGCTCGCCCACTGCCTGAAGCTCGTCCATTTTCACGTCGGCTCGCAGGTGCCGGACATCGGCACGATCAAGCGCGCCGTGCGCGAAGCCGCGCGTTTTTACGCGAAGCTCGTCAAGATGGGACACTCGATGGGATACATCGATGTGGGTGGCGGTCTGGGCGTTGACTACGACGGCTCCCGTACGGCTTTCGAAAGTTCGACGAACTACTCACTGCCAGAATACGCGCGGGACATCGTCTGGAACATCATGGACGTGTGCGACTCGGAAAAGGTCGACCATCCGGCGATTACCTCGGAAAGCGGACGCGCCATTGTGGCGCATCACTCCGTATTGGTTGTGGAAGCCTTTGGGTCTATCGAAAAAGATCGTGCTCCGATCTCTCTTGAAGTGACGGACCGCGATCCGAAGCTGGTGAGCGAAATCCTCGATATTCAGCGGAATCTCACGCCGCAAAACCGGATGGAGGGTCTACATGACGCCCAACAGATCAAAGAGCAGTCGCAATCGATGTTCGATCTCGGCCTGCTGGAACTGGAGTCGAAAGCGAAAGTCGAAGCGGTCTTCTGGCAAATCGCCCACCGCATTGTCGGCTTCTGTTCCGGCATGAAATTCGTCCCCGAGGAAGTGAAGGAACTAGAGACGGCGCTGGGCGACCAATACGTCTGCAACTTCTCCGTCTTCCAGTCCCTGCTCGATCACTGGGCGCTCGGTCAGCTTTTCCCGGTAATGCCGATCCACCGGCTCAACGAATACCCCGAGCGGCAGGCCACGCTGGTGGACATCACCTGCGACTCGGACGGCAAGGTGAGCAAGTTCGTCGATATCCAGGACGTCAAAGATACGTTGCAACTGCACAAGCTGAAGAACGGCGAGCCGTACTATGTCGGCTTCTTCCTCGTCGGCGCCTATCAGGATATCATGGGCGATCTGCACAACCTTTTTGGCCGAGTCAACGAAGCTCACGTCTTCCTCGATGCCGATGAAGAAAGCGGCTGGTACATCGAAGAAACGATCGATGGTTCGACCATCGGTGAAGTCCTCTCGATGACGCAGTGGGATCAAAACGAATTGATCCGCCACATGAAGGCGCAAGTCGATGCAGCGATCAAGAGCGACCGGCTGAAGCCGAATGAAGCGATGCGGTTGCTGGCGAGTTACGAGCGCGGGCTGAAGGGGTATACGTATCTGCAGTTCAACGGCCACGCCGCGGCGACTCCGAAGGCGTAAGTTCCTCTCTTCATCGTCATCCTCTCCGTTTCGTTTGAGACGGAGAGTGATCGAGCGGAGATGTCATGCGGGTCGGCGATAACTCCTGTTCTTCACACGATTTCCGGAATCCGCGATGAAGACAAAGAGGAAGAGAACCTAGCCGGTGTAGCCCCGCATTATCAGCGCGTTGCAGATATCCCGGACCAATCCCGGGCCATGATAGATGAACCCAGTGTAGAGCTGGATCAGTGACGCGCCGGCATCAAACTTCTCCAACGCCGCATCCACGCTCGTAATCCCGCCAACGGCAACGATCGGCAATTCCGTTCGCTCGGCGATGAATTGCACGATCTCCGTCGAGCGCATACGCAGCGGACCACCGCTCAATCCGCCCTGCTGACGACGGTGAGTTGGGACTGAGGAATGATCGGTGGTCGTATTCGTCGCGATGATGCCGGCGAGACGATGCTCCTCGGCGAGCGCGATGATTTCTTCGAGCGCATCCCCTTCCAGATCCGGCGCAATCTTCACGAGCAGTGGCTTTCCGGCCGTGTTTCTGCGTTGAATGGTCGCCATCAGATCATCGAGTGCGGCTCGATTTTGCAGCGACCGCAGGCCCGGGGTATTCGGCGACGAGACGTTCAGCACGAAATAGTCGCCGAAGTGATGCAGACGTTCGAAGGAAAGCAGGTAGTCACTCGTCGCTTCCTCCAGCGCTACTACTTTGGATTTTCCGATATTGATGCCGATCGGAATCCGCGGCCAGCGATTGGATTCCAGCTGCCTCCGCAACCGGCTCGCCACGGCATCCGCGCCGTCATTGTTAAATCCCAACCGGTTGATGATCGCTTCCAGCTCCGGCACGCGAAAGATCCGCGGCTTGGGATTGCCTGGCTGGGCGCGCGCCGTGATCGTTCCCATTTCGGCGAATCCAAAGCCCAATCCTTCCCAGGCCATCGTGGCCACGGCATTCTTGTCGAAGCCCGCGGCAAGCCCAACCGGATTTGGAAAATGGAGACCAAAAACCGTGCGATCCAGACGTGAGTCAAACGGCGGCGACACCGCGCGAAGAAACGGCGCACTCACGGACAGGAGCCCCATTGCCATGTGATGAACCGCTTCCGGATCGAGGGCAAAAAGAAGGGGGCGCAGGAGATGTTTGTACGTCGAAAAAGTCATTCGGAAAATCCAATCTAAACGGCCTCCAGCCAATACGGCAATGCGCTCGGGGAGAGATTCAAATAATCGATGGGGGTGGGCATCTGCGGGTGAAACGAACGCCGGTTTAACGTTGCGTGTGTCGTCTCATTTGCCGATGCAAAATGTGCTGAAGATCCGCCCGAGGAGGTCCTCGGTATCGACACGGCCGACGACTTCGCCCACCGCATCGAGCGCGGCGCGCAATTCTTCAGCCATGAATTCCGGGGACAAGCCTTCATCGAAGGCAGTGCGGGCGGCTCCGGCATATTTCAGCGCTGTCTGCAAGCAGGCTTGATGCCGCGCATTGATCGCCACGGACCAATCGCGATGAGTCGCACCGCCACCGAAGATTTTCGCGGAAATGGCATCCTCGAGCTGGGTCAGCCCCTCGCTGCGCAGGCACGAAATCCGCACAGCGTCGGCCCCTTTCCACCCAGCGTCTTCTCCCAGGTCCGCTTTATTCAGCACGAGCAACTCCTTGCCCGGCTCCGCGACGGTCTCGCGCGAACGCGGGCGGCTCGCGTCCTCGACATGCAACACCAAGTCCGCACGACCGACTTCGCGCAGGGTACGCTCGATGCCTTCCCGCTCGATTTCATCCGACGAATCGCGGATTCCTGCCGTATCGATGAGGCGTAGCGGAATGCCACGCAGGTTGATCACTTCCTCGATGGAATCGCGCGTCGTGCCCGGCGTCGCGCTGACAATGGCGCGTTCGTAACCGAGCAGAACATTGAGAAGGCTCGATTTTCCAACGTTCGGAGCGCCGAAAATGACGGTGCGCACACCTTCCCGCAGGATTCGACCGCGCGCCGCCGTTGCCAGCAGGGCGGAGAGTTCCTCTTGCACGGCTTCGATCCGCTTGCGCAAGACCTCGCCGGTATCGGGATCGATGTCTTCATCGGGAAAATCGATGTACGCCTCCACGTGCGCCAGGAGCCCAAGCAGTTGCTCGCGCATGGCTTCAATACGTTTTCCGAGACGCCCTTCGAGCTGTTCATGCGCCGCGCGCATGGCCAGATCGGTCTGCGCCGAGATAAGATCCATCACCGCCTCCGCCTGGGTAAGATCCATCTTCCCATTGAGAAAGGCGCGCTGGGTGAATTCACCCGGTTCGGCAGAGCGTGCGCCGCTCTTCAAAATCAGATCGAGAATCCGGCGTGTCACGAGCAACCCGCCGTGACAGGCAATCTCCACGACGTCTTCGCCCGTATAACTCGACGGTCCGCGATGGATGGAAAGCAGGACATCGTCGAGCTTTCCCTCTGCATCGTAAATCGAGCCGAAGTACTGATGGCGCGAGGCCATTTGTGCAGGCTCGCACTTTCCGCGAAAGACCGTCTGCGCAACGGAAATCGCCACCGGTCCGCTCACGCGGATCAGCGCAATGGCGCCTTCGCCGAAGGGCGTGGATACGGCGGCGATCGTGTCTTCCACGCGACGGGCTAGGCGGAAGCCAGTTCCGGTTTTCCGGCAACCTGGAGGTCGAGCTTCTTCAACTCGGCGATGAAACGCTCATTCTGCTCCATCGTGCCGATCGAAACACGGATCCAGTCGGGCAGCTCGTAGGAGGTCATGTCACGGACGATGATGCCGGTCCGCATGAGCGCCTGAAAGACCGCGCGACCGTTACCAGTCCGTACGAGCACGAAATTGGCGAAGCTCGGGACATACTCAAGTCCCATCGCGGCAAACTCCGCCTGCAGATAATCACGGCCCGCATCGGTGATTTCCTTGGTCCGCCGCTGGTGCTCGTCGTCGAGCAGCCCAGCCAAAGCGCCGGCTTGCGCGATGCCGTTGACGTTGAACGGCTGGCGGGTCTTTTGCAGGACATCGATCAATTCCTTCTTCGCAAAACCGTAGCCGATGCGCAGGTTGGCGAGCCCCTGAATCTTCGAGAACGTGCGCAGCACCACCACATTGCGGCCTGCTTTCACGTACTTCATCGTATTCGGCGGATTGTCGAGAAACTCGTAATACGCCTCGTCGAACACGACCACCACGTGCTCCGGAACACGTTCCATGAAACGGTCGATTTCCTCCTGCGAGACGATCGTGCCGGTCGGGTTGTTTGGATTCGTGATGAAAATCTCGCGGGTCCGCGGAGTGATCGCGGCGAGCATGGCATCCAAATCGTGCGCATAGCCGGGGTCCGCCACCTCAATGGTCTTCGCCCCGAAGAGCGTGGCCATCAGTTTGTACACCGCAAAGGCGTGCCGCGCTGTGATGATCTCGTCCCCTGGACGAAGGAATGCATGCCCGATGAATTCGATGATCTCATTCGAGCCGCAGCCGAGGATGACATTCCCGCGCTCCATGCCGAATTTCTCGGCAATGGCCTCACGCAGATAAAACCCGCCGCCGTCCGGGTAAAAATGAGCGCGTTCCAGCATCTCCCGCATGGCGTCGAGCGCCTTGGGCGAAGGGCCGAGCGGGTTTTCGTTGGAGGCAAGTTTGATGATCTGCGAAGGAGCCAACCCCAGCTCGCGCGCGACGTCTTCGATCGGTTTTCCCGGTTCGTAAGAAACGAGTTCACGCAGCCATGGATGGGCAAGATTCCAAATATCGGACATAGACAGGGGCGGTGAATCTAATGGGATGATGGGGAATTACGAGGGCATTTGTTGCGGCTTGAATTTCCGAGCGGATGGACGGCGTGGGAGATCTAAGGCGCGTCTGCGGTGAGCATCATCCTCGTCATCTTTGTCCCTGACCCCCGCATTTCGCGCTTTAGAGTGACTAAAAAAACAACCAACTCCCAACGCTAAACTCCCAACATTTAACGATTTCAGTTCCACGCTGGCTCGGTGAGTGAGACCTTCTGACGCTTTTGTCTCACTAAAAGCAACGGTTTTATTTGAGGACGGCGTCGAACTAGAATCGTTAAATGTTGGGAGTTTAGCGTTGGGAGTTGGCTGTTTTCTGGGGGCGGGAAACGCGGTTCAGGGATAAAGATGAGGAAGAGGACGAGGATGAGGACGGAGCCTCTCAATGATTCAGCATCCGCATCATCTGCTCGGTATATCGCCCACCCGCCGCCGCTCCGCTCGGCGCCACTTCATCGATCCGCCCAAGCTCCTCCTCGGAAAGCTCGACCTCCAGTGCACGGAGGTTTTCCGTGAGATACGTCCGGCGTTTTGTTCCGAAGATCGGCACGATGTCCTCGCCTTGCGCCAGGACCCACGCCAGCGCGAGTTGTGAAGGTGTGCAGCCTTTTTGCGCGGCGATTTCGTTGATGCGATCGAGGAGAACGAGATTCTTTTCGAAATTCTCGCCCTGAAAACGTGGGGAATTCCGCCGGTAATCGTCCGGTTCCAGATCTTCAAAACGCCGGATCTGACCAGTAAGAAATCCGCGTCCCAGTGGTGAATACGCAACAAAACCAATGCCCAATTCACGACAGGTCGCGAGGATGCCGTCCTCCGGATCGCGCGACCAAAGCGAATACTCGGTCTGCAACGCGGTGATGGGATGCACGGCATGCGCTCGCCGGATTGTTTCCGGAGCCGCCTCCGACAGCCCTAAATAACGGACCTTCCCGGCTTTAACCAATTCGGCCATCGCTCCGACAGTTTCCTCGATGGGCGTAGAGGGATCGATGCGGTGCTGGTAGTAAAGATCGATCGTCTCCATCCCGAGCCGCTTCAGGCTGCCGTCGCAGGATTTGCGGATGTACTCCGGCTTTCCTGATACACCGCGTTTCGTCGGGTCGTTCGGGTCCCGCACGATGCCGTACTTGGTCGCGATGATGACTTTTTCGCGAATCCCGGCGACCGCTTTGCCGACGAGCTCCTCATTGATGCACGGGCCGTACACGTCCGCTGTGTCGAGGAAAGTCACACCGCGCTCCACGGCTTCGTGAATCGTGGCGATCGACTCGGCATCATCCCGCTGGCCGTAAAATTCCGACATCCCCATGCACCCGAGACCGAGCGCGGAGACAGTAAGACCTTGGGAACCCAATGGACGTGTTTGCATAGGCTTGAATGGCACCTTCTCGATTCGGACCGCCGGCCCCGCTGGCTGTATCAGGCGTCGAGCTGCTTGATCCGCTCGATGTGCCGGCCACCTTCGAACTCCGTCTTCAACCAGAGATCGACGATCTCCAAAGCCTCTTCGATCGCAAGCATCCGCTGGCCGAGAGAAAGGACATTTGCGTCGTTGTGCAGACGTCCAAATCGGGCCGAACGCAAATCCCAGCACAGGCTGCAGCGCGCGCCACGCACCCGGTTGGCGGCGATGGCTTCCCCATTGCCTGAGCCCCCGAGAACGATTCCGCGTTCGAATTCACCCCGCGCCACGGCTTCGGCGACCGGCATGATGAATTTCGGGTAATCCACCGATTCCTCCGAGTACGTGCCGAAGTCTTTCACTTCGTGACCTTGCTCGTGCAAATGGGCGCGAATGGCCTCTTTGTAGCGAAAACCTGCGTGATCCGAACCAATGGCAATTTTCATGGGAAAGTTTCCGGTGAGTCTTCGCGGAATCTCTTCGCAAAGCGTTTGCGGGTGTGCAAACCGAATCGAGCGGAACGCGAGAGATTTTGTGGCGAAGCGAAGCGGTGCTCTCCTTATCGCTTTCCGCACGCGCACCTCGACAGAGAAGGCGCCCCGCGCCCTTGTTCTCTGATTATACAGGCAGATTGTTCATGAGATTCTTCAGACCTCTGCAAATTCACTCGGCGCGCGGTTTTGCAGAGCGCTATGCAACCATTGCAGAGCGGAAAACACAGGGGGTTTTCGCGTATCACCTGCGTTTCATCGTATCGTTCGCGAGATCGGCCAAGGGGGAGTTCCGCGAAAAATCCGCGATCCGCGATCCACAATCCGCAATTCCCTCTTGAGCACACCACCCGCCTCCGGTGACAACGGAAACAGGGAAACATATGAATCAGGGCACACCGACACCGGACTATCTCAGCATCGGCTTTGATAAAATGGACCGCGACCTGCGGTTCCTCATGCAATGCTTCGCCGAAGTTCTCCACGACCTTGGCCACAAAGACCTCGCGGCTCACCTCCCCTGGCTCGGGGACGTCACTGAAACCGGCCCCGCCCCCTGGCGCTTGGGACTTGCGTATTCCGTCGCCTTTCAGCTCCTCAATATGGTCGAGGAACATGCCGCGGCGGAGATGCGCTCTCTGCGCGAGTGCAGCGAAGGGCTCGCGGCGGAACGCGGCCTGTGGGGTGCACAGCTTCGGCGGCTTAAAAAGGCCGGCACCACGGCTGAGGCCATTCTGGATACGATGCGCCAGGTTCGTGTCGAACCCGTGCTCACAGCTCACCCGACCGAGGCCAAGCGCCTCGCCGTTCTGGCGCAGCACCGGGCACTTTTTGGGCTTATGGAGCGGGCCGGCGAGAATCTTACGCCCTCCGAGCAGCGAATCCTGGAAGGATCCGTCAAAGCCGCGTTGGAACGGCTGTGGCGCACCGGTGAGATCCTGCTCGAAAAGCCATCTCTCGCCGACGAGCGCCGCAATGTTCTTCACTACCTCCACGACATTTTCCCTGCCGTCCTCCCGGCTTTGGATGAACGCCTCCGGCAGGCATGGGAGGAAGTCGGCTTCGAACCCGCCGCACTTGATGCGCCCGGCGCATTGCCGCGAATCCGCTTTGGCACGTGGGTCGGTGGGGATCGCGACGGACATCCCGGCGTGACCGAAGCCGTCACCGCCGAAACGTTGCAACAGCTCCGGGTTAGCGCGCTAATGGTCGCCCAGCAGCAACTGCAGGAACTGGCTGAAAAACTCTCGCTTTCCACCTGGATGCAGAAAGCGCCGGCCAGCCTGGAAGCGGCGATCGCGCGGCAGGAAGCCGCCATGGAATCGCAGCAACCCGCGCAACCGCATCGCAACGAACCCTGGCGCCGCTACGTCGATCTCCTTTTGGCCCGGCTTCCGCTGCATCAAGCATCGGGAGCTGCTGAATTGCGCGAACGCCCGGGCACGTATCGTTTCTCCGCCGAGTTGCTCGCGGATCTCGATATCCTGGCCGCTTCACTCATCGAATCGGGGGCAGGACGCCTCGCGCGAACCGATGTCGCGCCAGTGCGACGAACGGTGGAGGTCTTCGGATTTCACCTCGCCCAGCTCGATATCCGTCAGAACTCCGTCTTTCATGCCAAGGCGCTGTCGCAGCTACTCGGAGCGGCCGGGCTTTCCGCTGACTCCTGGGATGACTGGACCGAAACCGAGCGGCTGCGCTTCCTCGAGCGCGAACTGAGGTCCCCCCGCCCTTTCCTGCACCCCAGCACATCCGCCGGTCCCGAAGCCGATGCCGTTCTCGGCTGCTACCGCGTGCTCGCCGCTCACATGGAGCGTTTCGGCGCGAATGGAATCGGCTCGCTTATCGTAAGCATGACGCGGCGGCTTTCCGATCTGCTGGCCGTCTATCTCCTCGCGCGTGAAGCGGGCTTGCTCAAGTCGTATCCCGAAGGATTGGTCTGTCTCCTGCCGGTGGTACCGCTCTTCGAGACCATCGAAGACCTGGAAGCCGGTCCCGACATGCTGAGGGCTTTCCTCGAACAGCCCGTCACCCGTGTAAGTCTCGCGCTGCATGCGCAACGCGCGGGCCGCCCCGGACAGCTCTTGCAACAGGTCATGGTCGGCTACAGTGATAGCAACAAGGATGGCGGGATTATCGCCAGCCAGTGGGCCCTGCAAAAAGCACAGACGCGGCTCGTCCAGGTCGGGCACGATTGCGGCGTGGGAATCCGTTTCTTTCACGGTCGTGGCGGGACCGTCAGCCGCGGCGCCGGTCCAACCCACCGTTTTCTGGAGGCCCTTCCGCACGGTTCACTTACGGGCCATCTCCGGCTCACCGAACAAGGCGAAACGATCGCGCAAAAGTACGCCAATCCCGCAACCGCGACTTACAATCTCGAGTTGCTCCTTGCCGGCACCACGGCCACGACACTTCGCCATTCCCTGCCGGGAGAAGCCATCCCACCGCTGGCGCCAGTCCTCGAAAAGCTCGCCGCGGCGAGTCAGGCCGCCTACCGCAAGCTGCTGGAAACAGACGGCTTTCTTGCCTTTCACCGGCAGGCAACTCCCATCGATGCGCTGGAACACAGCCGCATCGGCTCGCGCCCCTCGCGTCGCACTGGTCAGGCGAGTCTGGCCGATCTGCGCGCCATTCCGTGGGTCTTCAGTTGGAACCAGGCCCGTTTTTATGTGCCCGGCTGGTACGGCACAGGCAGCGGCCTGGCTTCCCTGGGAGAGGAGGAATTCGCGGCACTTGCGGCGCAGGCCCGCGAATGGCCCTTCCTGCACTATGTGCTAACTAATGTAGAGAGCTCCATCGCCAGTACGGATCGGACGCTGATGCGCGAGTACGCCGGCCTCGTGACCGATCCCGGTCTGCGCGAGCGGATCCTTGGCATCATTTTCGCGGAATGGGATCTCACCCATAAAATGCTCGAGCGTCTTCGGGGCTCCCCCATGGTGAAACGCCGCCCGCGCATGCTCAAAACGCTCGAACTCCGCGCCGCCGCTCTGCGCATTCTTCATCACCAGCAAATCTCGCTGCTCACCGAATGGCGCGAGCGCAAGGCCTGTGGCGATGAGGATAAAGCGGATGCGATGCTTCCCGATCTGCTGCTTTCGATCAATGCGATCGCGAGTGGTTTGCGGACGACGGGGTAGTTGTCGATGAGGATCGCGGGAGTCCTCATCATCATCCCCGGCTACGCATTTCCGTGAAAGAACGGTCAGAGACACCCAACTCCCAACGCTAAACTCCCAACATTTACGGTTCTGGTTCGACGCTGTCCTCAAATGACCCTTTCAGTGAGGCAGAAGGGAACGCCGGAAGGTCTCAATCAACGATCCGGCGTGGAATTGGAATCATTGAATGTTGGGAGTTTAGCGTTGGGAGTTGGGTGTTTCTGACCGCACTCATGCCCAAATGCATCGTGAGGGATGAAGATAAAGATGATGATGAAGAGGAAGAGGGAAAGAAAGCCGCTGGTTTCATTATTGCCCTCCCGCTTGCCGAAGCGGCATAAAAGGCGTGGCTCTTCCCCTCCATAACTTCCATTTCCCCTCGCCCATCGATGCCTCCCATCCTGGCCGCCAAAAAGATCACCAAGCGCTTCCCCGGCGTCACTGCACTGTCCAACGTTTCGTTTGATCTGCAGCCCGGCGAGATCCACGCGCTTTGTGGCGAGAATGGCGCGGGTAAATCCACTCTCATCAAGCTGCTCTCCGGCATTCATCCGCACGGCACTTACGAAGGCGAGCTTCATGTCGAGGGCAAGCCGGTCGCTTTTCAATCCATTGCCGATGCCGAAAAAGCCGGGCTCGCCGTCATCTATCAGGAGCTGGCGCTCGTCGATAGTATGACGGTCGCCGAGAATATCTTTCTCGGAGATGAACCACACCGTTTCGGACTCATCGACTGGACCCGCGTCTTCCGCGAAGCCAAAGCGCTACTTGACCGGTTCAAAGTCGATATCGATCCGACTGCACAATGCGAACGACTGGGCATCGGGCAAAAGCAACTCGTCGAGATCGTCAAAGCCCTCGCGAAGGATTCGCGCATTCTCATTCTCGATGAACCGACCGCCGCGCTCGCCGAACATGAAGTGCAGGTCCTTCTCGCGATTCTCAAGGATCTGCGCCAGCGCGGGATTTCCTGCATCTATATTTCGCACAAACTGGACGAAGTCTTCGCCCTGGCGGATCGCATCACTGTGCTTCGAGACGGCTCGACCATCACCACGCTTGCAGCTTCGGAAACTAGTAAGGCCGAAATCATCCGGCACATGGTCGGGCGCGAGATTCAGAATCTATTTCCGCGGCGAAGAGAGTTCACCGGCGCATCCGCTTCGCAAACTCCGGCGCTGCAGGTCGAGGGGCTGTCCGTCAGCGATCCACATACGGAAAAGGTGCTCCTGCATGACATCGCGTTTTCCGTCGCACCGGGCGAGGTCCTGGGCATTGGCGGGCTCATGGGCGCAGGCCGTACGGAACTCCTCATGCATATCTTCGGCGCATGGGGCCGCCGCAACGGTGGAACGGTGAAGCTATCCGGAAAAGCCCTGCCGGAGGGAAAACCTGCGGAGATCCTGCGCCGCGGTCTGGCCCTTGTCTCGGAAGATCGCCGCCGCTATGGCCTCATCCTGGAAGAGTCGATTAATTTCAATCTCTCCCTTTCTTCCCTATCGCGGATCACCAGCGCCGGTCTGCTCGACTCCCATCGCGAGTACCGCGAAAACAGCCGGATGTTTGACTCCCTCCACGTCAAGGCGCCAAGCCTCGACGCGGTCGTCGGCAAGCTTTCCGGCGGCAATCAGCAGAAGGTCGTCATTGGAAAGGCGCTGTTGACCGAGCCGCAAGTGATCTTCCTCGATGAACCGACGCGCGGCATCGATGTCGGCGCGAAGACCGAGATTTACGAGATCATCAATCAACTCACCGCCGCCGGAAAGGCAGTCGTGCTTGTCTCCAGCGAGTTACCAGAACTCATCGGCATGAGCGACCGGATCCTCATGCTTCACACCGGTCGCGTGACCGGTGAATTCCAGCGTTCCGAGGCCACCCAGGAGCGACTGCTTTCCGCCGCCATGGGCCAAAACGTGCCTTCTCCTTCCCCGAACTAAGTTCTCTCCCGATGCATCAAAAACTGACGCTCCGCGATTTTGCCCTGGTGATCGCCCTGCTCCTCATTTGCGGCTTCTTCTCCGTAATGTCGCCGGATTTTCTCTCGGCGCGGAATCTTTCGCTGCTCGTCACCGAACTGGCCATCACCGCAACGCTTGCCATCGGCATGCTGCTCGTGATTCTGCCCGGACATATCGATCTCAGCGCGGGCAGCGGAGTCGGGCTGATCGGTGGAATCGCCGCCGTTCTCATTACGAATCATCACTGGCCGGCTCCATTTGCCATGCTGGCCGGCCTGGGTGCGGCAGTTATCCTCTGGCTGGCCATGGGCAGCCTCATCGTGCTGGAACGGATCCCGGCGTTCATCATTACCCTCGGCGGCTTGCTCGTATTTCGCGGGCTGTTTTGGCGGGTGATCAATAATCACACGGTACCAGTGGCGCCGGGCGGCCAAAGCAACGTGATGTCCCTATTGACCACTTACAATCTGCCGCACTTTGCCGGTTACGTGATCGCTGATGTCATTGTCGCCGCACTCGTCATCGCCAGGATTCGGAGCAAGCAATCGCGTCGCTCCTATGGTCTGCCGGTCGAAGACGGCGAACTTACCTTTCTCAAACTCTTTCTTGCCGCCCAATTCATTTTCCTCTTCGTCATCGTTACGAATCAATACCACGGTGTTCCGTTTCCAGCCCTGGTCCTGGCTGCCGTCGCCGGGTTCACTTGGGTCCTCACCCACCATACTCCTTTTGGAAGATATCTCTATGCCATCGGCGGAAATGAAGAAGCGGCGGTCGTTTCCGGCATTCCAGTACAGAAAATCACGATAGCCGCGTTTGTTCTCATGGGCGTGATCGTGGCCATCACCGGCTTTATGCAGACTGCCTACGGCGGTTATTCGACCACCACCATCGGCGAACTCATGGAGCTCGACGCGGTGGCTGCGTGCGTCATCGGTGGCGTCAGCCTCAAAGGCGGCCGGGGCACCGTCCTCGGGGTGTTATTCGGCGCCCTGATCATGGCTTGCCTGATCAACGGCATGACACTGCTCGCCGTCGAACCCGAGAACAAATACATCGCCCGTGGCGCGGTGCTGATTCTGGCTGTGTGGATGGATGTGCGGCTAGCGAAGTGACGCTGGCCGGCACTTGACTCCACCAGATGTCGGACCAAATCGCCCGAACCCTACGATCTTCGGGTGTAACCTTTTTTGCTCTATATACGACACGTGGAAAACCCTGTGCCGAACATGCCGAGTCTTTCATTGAAAAAGGTTTTCCGCGGCGTCCTGTGCATCGCTGTGTTCCTGCTCGCGCTGTTTTTCATGCTGTATTTTGGCTTACGGATGCTTCTCTTCCCGGTGACTCACGATGTGTGGGATGCACAACGTCAAGTAGCACGCCTTGCTGACGCCCCGGATCTGCGCGACGTCGCCGCGGCCTGTCTGACTCTTCTCCAGTCTGCTCCGCCCGGTTCGACAACGTCTTTCCATCTCGATGGCTCAGACGAGCGAGTGCCAGCAGCAATTCGCGCGAAGCATCCTCATCAGGTTTACGTTTCGCCAGGCAGCCAGATGGTGGAAATTCCTTTCGGAGGCGGCTTTTTCCACTATGGCTATCGCTTCGAACCCGCCGATTCAGCAGCGGGACATTGGAAATTGTTGCTCTACGGAGAAGAAGAGGACCAGGTCAAAGAGCTGCTGATATTATGAGGAAGCCCACGCCCTGATGAAACCAATCATCAAATACTTCCTGATCACGTGCGCAGTTGTCCTGGGAGCGATTTTCGCTCTCGCCGGATTTCTTTGGTGGTCATTCGATCACGTTTCGGTCCAGAAAAGTTCCGGTCCAACGTCGCGGGCAAAGGCCAGTTCGCATGTTCCATTTGCGCTTCCGGAAAGCGCTCACGACGTGGAGTATTCGATCGAAGCAGGCGGGCTCCAATACTATGCGTGCTTTGTACGATTTGTAGCACCAAGCGCCGATTGTCGCGCTGCCGCCGAGGCCATTTTCGCGGACAGAGCCAAGACTTACCAGAACTCCGTCGTTCCAAAATTCGGAAGCGCCAGTCATCCTTCTCAGGCAGAACTGCAACAATATCCCGGGTGGTTTCGTGTCGACCAAATTACCAATGGCGTTGAAACAGATGCAGGTGGCAACTGGGGACCACACATCTGGATCGATGAGGACCGTGGTATCTTTTATTATTTCATGACCGACTAAACGCTCGGATGAGAGCAGTCGGCGTCGCTCAAGAGAGCCGGTTCCTGATGGACGCTTATCGCTCAAAGTACTACAATACCCGATATGCGATTTTCAGGCTGAGGTCCCCCCGATTCGGCGGCCATCGATTCGCCCATCCCCCAAAACCATGCTCATTCTCTTCGGCACCCACCGCTTCAACACCAAAAAAGTCTACGCGCGAAAGGATTTCTGCAATGCGTGCAAATCCGAATGTCTCACGGAACAATTTGCGTCGTTCGATTGTGGGCACATCTTCTTCATTCCTTTGCTGCCACTCGGAACACGGAAACGCTGGCGCTGTTCGCTTTGCGGAAAAGACCCGCACGCGCGGCACGAAACATCGAAACCGCTTCGTATCATCGGTCTCTTCATCCTTCCGATATTTTGCACCGCGCCGCTGGCAGTGGTGCTTGACGGTCACATGCGAAAGGACCCGGGTGATGTGCAAGCTTCATATATCATGGCAGCCGCGTTCGGCGCAGCATGGCTCTATCTTGTGTACCTGACCTTTTTCAAGAAATCGTCCGGGGTTAGCGATGAAGAACGCCGCGCTTTGGTGACTCCCCTGGCCACCGACATATGCCTGTATTGCCGAGGACCGTTGGCGACTCAGCCCACTTGCCACTGTCCCGCCTGTGGCGTGCAGTTCGACGCCATCCCGATCTCGAGTCCTCCTCCACTGCCTCGTCAAGCTAGCACCTGAGGCTCCCGCCTTAGCGATATAAAATGGGCGCTATAGTGCATCGGCGCCCACAAAGCGCCGTCACACGCACACGTGCAAAATCAGCGTGCTATTTGACAACCCAGGCGTAGTATCGGCGGTCGTCATCTTCGAGAATACACGCGCTATGCAAACGACGAAGGCAAACGTGTTTCGTGGAAAGGCCCGTATTGGAATCGATACGGTAGCGTGGCCACACGCAGGGTTCGGTGAGGCGACGGCACGGATCTACATATTTTCCGCAGGGAATACTCAGTAAAACTGAGGACCGTGATATGAATCTCCGCACGAAATATCTTGGCCTCGATCTCCGCACACCCCTTGTGCCGTCGGCGTCTCCGCTCACCGAGAATCTCGACCATCTGAAGCGAATGGAGGACGCCGGCGCTTCCGCCGTGGTGCTCCACTCGCTCTTTGAAGAGCAAATCCGCGCAGATCGTAGCGAAGCCGGCAACGGCGTTGCACGAAATCCACGCGATCTCGGCGAGACGTCGCCCGACTTTTCATTCCGGCGAAACTTCGCCGCAGGTCCTGATGCCTATCTCGAGCATCTCACCAAGGCGAAGCAAAGCCTCGAAATTCCGGTCATTGCCAGTTTGAATGGGACGACGTTCGGAGGGTGGACGACGTTTTCCAAACAAATCGCGCAAGCCGGCGCGGATGCTCTGGAACTGAATTTCTACTCCGTGCCCACCGATGCGGAATGCCCAGCGGAGGACATTGAATTGAGTTACCTGACTCTGCTCTCGACCGTGAAGGCGCAATTGAAGATTCCCGTCGCGGTAAAGCTCAGCCCGTTCTTCACGAATCTCATGCATTTTGCGCGGCGGCTGCAACGGTCCGGAGCCGACGGCTTGGTCCTCTTCAACCGCTTTTATCAACCCGATATCCCACTCGATGACGCGGACACCACACCGCAGATGAACCTCAGCACCTCCTCCGCTTCCCGCCTGCCTTTACGCTGGATCGCCATCCTATACGGAAAGATCGGGCTAAGCCTCGCGGCGACCAGCGGTATCCATCGGGGCCGCGACGCGTTGAAGATGCTCATGGCAGGCGCCGACGTCACGATGCTATGCTCCGCGCTATTGCGGCACGGAATCGCCCATCTGCACACGGTAGAAGAAGAGATGACCGACTGGATGGAGGAGCATGAATACGAGTCGGTAGAACAACTCAAAGGCCGCCAGAGCCAGCAAAACAGCCCCGATCCGGCAGCCTTCGAGCGCGCTCAATACATCCGTGCCATCGGCACCTTTCACACACCTCCCGTGTAAGTGGATGCAAATTTCGCCTCCCGACAACCGCGTTTCGAATATAAAAGCGCAACCATGGAGCAGCCTTTGACAATTGCCGGCCAGTCGCTGGTGACTATTTTAATTAGAGTAACTGCATGAAAGAAGTGCGTGCAGCAAAGCCCCGAAAACTTCAGCCGCCCACGATCCTTTGGCTCATTCTCGTGCCTTTTTTGGGCATCACGTTTGTCTACGCGATGTCGACAACCACCGTGGTTGCTATCTATTCCGTGATCCTTGCGTGCGGTTTCGTTCTCGCAAGTTTGCGATATCGTCCAAAAGAACAGGTCCCACCACTTTCACACCGCGCGCCGGGAAGGATTCGGCGGCACCGAATACAGCAGGCTGTCTCTCAAAGAACGAGATTCTTACGCCTACGACAACGTCGACTCCACGCCAGGCTGAAGCCCGGGTTGCGCTCGATCGCCATATGTCACCGCTTTGTAGGAAATCCAGATGGTAAACGTGCCGGTTTTGGCCGATGATGAGGATTGTTGAGGTTGAAATGGATTTGGAGGTCTTCCCAAGCCGGAGGCTTGGCAGAAGGTAGCCGGTGCGTCGAAGACCACCGGAATACTGAGCTATACAGATGCGCTCTGGAGGAGTGCCAGAGTGGTAGATAGCAGACTGGCGTGCCCGTCGAACAAAGACGTTTCTGGCACACCTTTCAGGGTGCTCTCTTCTTTCAACGGTTCCCGGTGGTCTTCGACGCACCGGCTACCGTCTGCCAAGCCTCCGGCTTGCACGAATCTTTAGATTCGAAACAAATTGGAAAAGCCCATCGAACGGTTCGATTCACCTGAAATTGCACCGATCAAGGTACGTAACACATCACTCACCTTCATAATCGCAATCCCGCACCACCAGCACCGGACACGGGGCATTCCTCACAATGCTCTCCGCGGTGCTGCCCAGAAGGAAGCGCTTCAGCCCGGTTCGACCGTGGGTCGTCGTCACAATGAGATCCGCGCGCATCTCTCTCGCCGTTTTGAAGATTCCTCCGCAGATCAGATCGGTGCACACGGCAACCTCGACCGGCACATCTGCCGGAATATGCTTTTCTCGAATCTCTTCGATTTTCTCCTCGATAGAGCCGCAATAGGCGGCGTCCAGCGGTCCGAAGTAAGCCACGTCGGGCGCGGACGGCTGCGGCTCGATGACGTGCAGCAAGGTTAGTTTCGCGCCGAACTGTTTGGCCATCGAAGCCGCATGATCCAATGCGCAAAGCGATGCATCGGAAAGGTCGAGCGGCACCAGGATATTTTTGAACTGAATCTCACGTCTTCCCGAGGTCTTTGCCAGCCTCTGGTTCGTTTCCCGTATGGATGTTCCATTCGGTTCCACGGAGTGATCGGATATGATTTTCATAGGTTTTTATCCTCTCGGCGACAGCGCACTGTCTGGTGCGTCTTCATTGCAGCTTACCAACACGCCCATTCCTCCACTCCGCTTGCCTTGCCATTTCCTGAACGCTTTTTGTCACGCTAGATATCCGCCGATAGGCACAATTCATCAGCAGGAAGGATATCCGGTTGAGGGTCGGATCCGGGCGTGACCGTATTCGACGGCTTCCCTTCGAGAAATCTCCGGATATTCCGCACCGTCACTTCATTGATGCGCTGAATGGATTCGATGCAATTGAATGCGGTATGCGGCGTAAACACGACATTCGGCCTCTCCAGAAGCCGGCCGATCAGCATCAGTTTACCAATCTCCTTCGACCGCTCTCTGTGATGACCGAAATCCTTTCCGCGCAAGTGCTCCATGATCTGGTCGGCAATGAGCTTTGCGGGTGCGCGGCGCAGAGGTCCTTCTTCGCCCAGGACGTCGAGGCCAGCTCCTCCAATCATTCCCGAGTCGAGGGCGCGATCGAGCGCCACGGTGTCGATTAACCGGCCGCGCGCTGTATTGAGGATCAGTACTCCACGACGGCATTGCGCGAACGCCTCTGCGCCGAAGATATGCCAGGTCTCCGGGGTGAGACCGGCGTGGAGCGAAATCACGTCCGACCGGCGGAGCAATTCCCGGAACGTTACGTAGTGAATGCCGAGCGCCAAGCCCTCGGGATGTTTCACGATATCATTGGCAATCACCCGCATACCCAGCGCCTTGGCAATGGGCGCCGCCCTCCGTCCGATGCGCCCAGCTCCGAAAATGCCGAATGTTTTGCCATGCAATTCGACACCTCGCAGCGACTCATAACAAAAGTGCTTTCCTCCATTTAAATGCATCGCTTCCCGCAACCGTCTCGTCAAAGCAAGCAGAAGCGCAAAGGTATGTTCCGCAACGACGTGATCGCCATAGCTGCCGACCTCACAAACCAGCACGCCGTGCCTCGCGCAGCTTTCGAGATCAATATGATCATGCGTGGTGGAACGCGTGCTGATCATCCGAAGACAGGGGTGGCAATCCAAAAACTCCCCGGTGATTTGCGAGCCGATAAAGATCGACAGGATGTCAACGTCGGCATCGACGTCCGAGAGGGAGTCGGCGAACCTCACCTCACAACCATCGAGCGCTTTTTCAAAGTAAGCTCGATCACAGAACTCCGTTTCCACAAAGACGACTTTCATAAGTATGGGAGGGTTATGGGGCGCGAATGCACGCGACACTCATCGGCGCGTAGCGAAGCACTCCGCGCCACGGGCAGGCGCCCCCGGAAGCGCCACCAAGCACCAAAAGATCCGCACGTTCCTCCGAGGCCAACCCGATGACGTGCGCGTCCGACCAATTCCAACCTTTCTCGATACGAACTCGCACCCGGTGGGCACCAAGAGAATCCTGCACCGCGCGTCGAAAAGATCGCTCACTTACGCCACTCTCATCGTCGAAGCGAAGCACCACGACGTCACACGGTCCGACGTGTCGCAGCCAGGAGATCCAGCGCAAAACCGGCAACATAGTGGTCGAAGCATCCATTCCGGCAACCACCCGCAATCGTCTTCCCGCCATCCATCGCTTGAAAGGCGCTTCTGATCCGATGAAGAGCGTCGGCGCAGCCGCAGCAACCACGACATCGTCATGGACCAGGTTATGCATCGACCGCTCATCCGCTCCGCACCTGCGGGTCGAAAGAACGATCAACCGGGCGTTCCAGGTAAGGGCAGATTCGGAAAGCGCCTCGGCTTGTCCGCCAGTCCGAACATCAGCGATGGTTTCCACGCCAGTTTTCGCGAGGTCGACGAGGCGATCGGTAAACAGCTCTCTCGCGTATGCGGATAGTGCGTCGCAGAGAGCCGACGGCATACCGTCGTGAACGGGCGGATTCACCGCGTGCACCAGGACCAGAGGTTCGTGCAATCGTTCCGCAAACAACCGCGCCACGGCGAGGGCCGGCTGCTCGGCTCCACGCGAGTCCACGCCGCAGACAATGCTTGCAGTCCTCAAACGAAGACCTGCGCCGAGTCCTGCGGATGTGGGTGGGGGTTTCATAATAGCCGGGAACATGGGTCAAGTTATCGCGCTGCATTCCTTCCGCCTGCTCGGATCTTGCCAAACCACGTACCAATCTTGCCGCACTCATAGGAAAAAATCCTAGGGAGCCTGAAACCTTCTGACTACGAACATAGGGAAAACGGTCCGATTGGCGGCATCTCCGAAGCATTGCATGATTCCCGCAGCACTCCGACGATGAATACCTCAGCCAACAAAGCTCTTTTGGAACGGCTCAGCCGCTCCCAGATCTATAAGAACTACGAGCATGCTTTCAGCGAGACGACGGGACTGCCACTTACTCTGAGCCCAGTCGAAGATTGGCATCTCGCCCATCATGGAAGGCGCCACGAAAATCCGTTCTGCGCCATTCTCGCCCAGCAAAACAAAACCTGTGCGGCGTGTTTGCAAACCCAACATCTTCTCTCCACCGGCGCACGTGACGAAGCTCGCTCCGTCACGTGCTTTGCCGGCCTCCGCGAAACAGCCATCCCGTTGCGCGTCGGCGACAATCTCGTGGGATTTCTCCGCACCGGGGAAGTCCTGTTGCGCAAGCCCAACGGACGGCTGTTCTCGCGCGTCCTTCTGGAACTGCGGGCGCTCGGGATCCAGACGGACGAATCCCACCTCCGCGAACTCTATTTCCGCACGCAGGTCTTCTCGCCCAAACAGTACGAATCCGTCGTGCAACTTCTGAGCATTTTCGCGCAGCACCTCTCCATCGTCGTCAATCAACTGATGCTGCAAAATGAAAACGCCGAACCGGAAAGCATCTCACGAGCCCGCGCCTTCATCGACGCGAACTACACGGAAGACCTTTCGCTCGATGCAGTGGCGCAGGCCGCGCACATGAGCCGCTTCCATTTCTGCAAGCAGTTCAAAAAATCCACAGGGCTGAACTACACCGACTATCTCGGACGCGTCCGCGTGGAGAAAGCCAAGCAGCGCCTGGTCAATCCTCACGCCCGGGTGAGCGAGGTCGCTTACGAGGTGGGATTCCAATCGCTGACCCACTTCAACCGCGTCTTCCGGAAGCTGAACGGCGAGTCGCCGACTGAGTACCGCACGGGCCTGCCCTTCGCTGCCGCCGCCTGACATTGTCAAACCGCTTGACGCGCCCGCACTTTCCGACAATGCAGGGTGCATGCCCGAACGCCTCGCCATGCTAGCCAAAGTCGCCGAGCGCATTGCCAGCGGCGAACTGGCAGAACCCCCGATTTTTGATGGCGAAGACGATCTGGCCAAGCTTTCCCGTGCGTTCGCGCAAGTTGCGGCGAGAGCGGATGATAGCCTGGCCACTCGCGCCGCCGCCCGTCGGGTGGACGAGGCGCTCCGTGAGCTTTCAAACATCAAGGCCGCGCTCGATGCACACTCCATCGTGGCGATCACCAATGCCGCGGGGAAGATCATCTACGCCAATGAGAAATTCTGCGAGCTCTCGCAGTACACCCGCGAAGAGCTGATCGGCCAGGATCACCGGATCATCAACGCGGGGTTTCACCCGAAGACCTTTTTTACCAATCTTTGGAAGACAATCAGTGGTGGCCGGGTGTGGAAAGGTGAGATCAAAAATCGGGCAAAAGGCGGGAGCTATTATTGGGTGGATACCACCATCTATCCTTTTCTCGGGATCAATGGCCGCCCGGAGCGATATGTCGCCATCCGAACGGACATCACGCAGCGGAAAGAGGATGAACTGCATTTAAAGCATCTCGCGGAGCAACTCGCGACAAAGAACGCGGAACTCGAAACCACGGGAAAACTCATTCTGCAGCAGAAAGAGCACTATCATACAGTCATTCAGACGGCGCTGGACGGCTTTTTGCGGATGAAAAGAGACGGCAAAATCCTCGAGGTCAACCAGGCTTTCGCCGAGCTTCTGGACTCCGGTATACATGCATTTTGCGGACGAAATGCATTCCACGATTCGCCGGCGCTCTTTGATGACGAGGTCCGGAAACGGGTCGGCGAGCTCGATACCGAAGGATCTGCCCGTCTATACACGCTACTGCATTGGGAACGCGATCAGTGTACTGAAGTCATCCTGTCCTTGCGCTGCGACGGCGACGAAGTATTCGGCTTTGTCCACGATATCTCCGGACAACGCCGCCTGGAACGGGAGGTTCTCTCCATCAGCGAAGAAGAGCGCGGCCGCTTTGGGAGAGAATTGCACGACGGTCTTGGCCAGCAGCTCACCGCCATCGAAGTTATGATTCATACATTGCGGCGCGATTTGCAGCAGGACCGCTCATCCCGCGTCACGACGGCGGATGAAATCAGCAAGTATGTCCGAAGCTCCATTACTCAGACCCGGAGACTCGCTCACGGTCTTGCCCCAATCACTCTGGAGGAAAATGGCCTGGCGGCCGCCCTGTCCGATTTAGCCAGTATGAGTGCCGCAGCGGGGCTTCCTTGTGACTGTCAGGTGAATGCTTCCATCGTGGTTGGCGATTCGACAGCGGCCACGCATCTCTATCGGATTGCCCAGGAGGCATTGAACAACTCACTCAAACATGCCAATGCCAGCCGGATCACGCTCAGCCTCAAGGAGCGTGGCGACGGTGTGGAGTTGTCCATCGCGGACAATGGGATCGGCATGCAAAAGCGCACCGGAAGGAAAGCCGGCATGGGATTGGAAATCATGCAGCACCGCGCCCGTTTGATCGGCGGACAAATCACCGTGCGATCCGTCCGCGGCAAAGGCGTAACGATCGTTTGTTCGATTCGGAAACAGTTATGAAGGGCAAAGCAACCAACGTATCATCAGCGCTAAAGACGAAGGAGACCACTCCGGCAAAGAGGATTTTCGTCGTGGACGATCATCCTATGATGCGGGACGGAATGAGCCGGCTCATCGATGGCGAACCCGGTCTGATGTGCTGCGGCGGAGCGAAGAGTGCGGAAGAGGCCATCGCCGCCATTCCGCAAAGCAAGCCGGACCTTGTCATCACCGACATCACCCTTCCCCAACGAAGCGGCCTGGAATTGATCAAGGATCTCGCTGCCACCCATCCCGAGATCCTCGTCTTCGTCTATTCGATGCATGACGAGAACTACTATGCCGAGCGCGCCTTGCGCGCCGGAGCCCGCGGCTATCTGATGAAGGAAGCGGGCAGCGAGAAGATGCTGGAGGAGATTCATCGCATCTTTCGCGGGGAGGTCTCTGTAAGTCCGAAGGTCGCGTCGAAAATCCTGAGCCTGTTTTCCGGCGCGCAACCACGCACCACGCATTCCCCGTTTGAAAAACTGACCGATCGCGAGTTCGAGGTCTACCAGCTGATCGGACACGGAAAGACGACGAAGGAAATCGCCGAACAGCTTCATGTGAGCCCGAAAACGGTGGCCGTCCACCGCGGCCACATCAAGGAAAAGCTGGGCATCCCAAGCGCCGCGGAGTTGACGCATCAGGCGATTCGCTGGGCGGAAAGTCAAGGCGGACAGGCAGGTTGAGGCAGGTGGTTGGGACTTGGTCGTCCCATTAGTCGCATAGGTCCTATAAGTCCCATCCTTCCGCGCTTTCGGAGGATGCGGGTATGTCGTGCTCCAGAGGGATTAAGATTAAGAGCCTCCCGCGGAGCCGGAAATTCCTCAACACACGATCAGGATTGCGCAACCGATGGTGAGCCGGTTTCGCGGAGTTCGGGAAAGATTGGAGCAATGGAAACGCCACCTTCAACACCAGCACCATGCCAGGGCGGGTGCCCGGATTGCCCCGATTGCCGCCACGCCAAGTCTTCTTCGTCATCTTCGACGCCGGAACCACACCCCACCACTCCACCTCCCCAACCCATCCCCACCGCGCAATGAACGTCCTCGCGCTGACGATCTTCGTCGGATTCGTCCTCGTCACACTCTTCGTCCTGCTCTGGTTCCTGCAGGCCATCTCGCCCGAAGCCTTTTCCGAGCGGGAGGCGCTTCTCCCATTCGATGGCGAGAATGCTGACGAACCGAAACGACCTACCACTCAGAAATAATGGCTGTCTCTTCTCATTCTCACTCAGGCGCCGTCTCCAAAGTCCGCGTCGAGTACGACGACGATACCGTACGCCAATTCATGATCGCCAGCCTGGCGTGGGGTATCATCGGTATGCTCGTCGGGGTGCTCATCGCGGTACAACTCGGTGTGTGGCAGGCCAATGCAAATACATCATGGCTCACTTTCGGCCGGTTGCGGCCGTTGCATACCAATGCGGTAATCTTCGCTTTTGTCGGCAATATGATGTTTGCCGGCATCTACTATTCGACACAGCGGTTGGTGAAGGCGCGAACGGCTTCACGGTTTCTCTCCCGCCTCCACTTTTGGGGATGGCAGGCAATCATCCTTGCCGCCGCCATCACCCTTCCGCTCGGTTTGACACGCGGAAAGGAGTACGCGGAACTGATCTGGCCGATCAATATTGCCGTCGCTCTGATCTGGGTTGTTTTCGGGATCAACTTCTTCTGGACCCTGAAACGCCGGAACGAACCCACCCTGTATGTCGGCGTGTGGTTTTACATCGCCACGATCATCACGGTCGCGCTGCTCTATATCGTGAATCATCTGTCGATTCCGACCAGTTGGACGCATAGTTATCCGCTCTTTGGCGGAGTGCAGGATGCCCTGGTGCAGTGGTGGTACGGCCATAACGCCGTCGCCTTCTTCCTTACCACGCCGATTCTCGGTATCATGTATTACTTCATCCCGAAGGCCGCGGAACGTCCGGTCTATAGTTATCGGCTTTCGATCATCCACTTTTGGTCGCTCGTCTTCATTTATATCTGGGCCGGCCCGCACCATCTCCTGAACACGGCGCTGCCCGGATGGCTGCAGTCGCTGGGGATGCTCTTCTCCCTCATGCTCTGGGCTCCAAGCTGGGGCGGCATGCTCAATGGGCTGCTCACTCTGCGTGGGGCCTGGCATAAGTTGCGGACCGACCCGGTGCTCAAGTTCTTCGCGGCAGCCGTGACGTTTTATGGAATGGCCACCTTCGAAGGTCCGCTGCTCTCGATCAAATCCGTCAATGCACTTTCGCACTACACTGACTGGACGATCGGACACGTGCACTCCGGAGCGCTCGGCTGGAATGGATTCATGGCCGCGGGAATGTTCTACTGGCTGGCTCCGCGGCTGTGGAATCGCGGCAAGCTATATTCCGTGGGCGCCGCGAATATGCATTTCTGGCTGGGCCTCGTCGGCATCCTGCTCTATGTCGCCGCGATGTGGGTCTCGGGTATCACTCAGGGGCTCATGCTGAATGGCACCAAGGAGGCCGGCACGGTACTGGCCTATCCAAACTTCCTCGACGCGGTGACATCTACAAAGATGCTCATGCACGTCCGGGCGCTGGGAGGTCTGATGTATCTCTCAGGCTTCATCCTGTGCGCATGGAATATCTGGAAGACCGCCAGTGGAGCGGAACGAGTTAATGGCTCCATTGACGTCTTTGTCGATGCTCCAGCCGCAAACGGAGGCTTGCGGCGCGGACTTTTCTCCGCACCTGTCGCCTATGCCGCCGGCCTGGTGCTCTTTGTCATCGGCTGGGCCGCCTTCCATGGAATCTGGAGCGGACTCTGTTTCGTTGGCGTACTGACGGTTGTTCTCATGGCCATCGGTCATCGCGAGCTGTCGGGCACACCCTGGAGCGTTTGGTACGATGAATTGCTTACCAATTCACTCCCCTTCTCGATCCTCACCGCCGTGGCCGTGTTCGCAGGCGGCATCGTGCAAATCCTGCCCACCGTTTTGCTCGACAAATCGGAACAACTCGATGGCTCCCGGCAAATCCCCTACACTCCTCTGGAACTGGCCGGACGCGATATCTATGTGCGCGAAGGGTGTTATAACTGTCACTCGCAGATGATCCGCACGCTGGTCGGCGACGTGCTCCGTTACGGTGACTATTCGAAACTCGGCGAGTCGATCTACGATCACCCCTTCCAATGGGGCAGCAAGAGAACCGGCCCCGATCTGGCCCGTGAAGGTGGGAAGTATCCCAGTATCTGGCATTATCATCACATGCGCGATCCAAGGCAGATCTCGCCGGGATCGACGATGCCGAACTATCCGTGGCTCTACACGGACAAGACCGATGTCGCTGCGCTTCCTTCGAAAATTGCGGTTCAGCGGCGGCTCGGGGTACCGTTTGCCCCGATGACGGAAGAGCAACTTACCGAATCCGTCACCAAACAAGAGCAAACCATCGCGACGGATCTGCACACCGCGGGAGCGGAGGTCCCGCCCGATCGCGAGATCGTAGCGCTCATCTCCTATCTCCAGAAGCTCGGCAAATCGGAGCCAGTCGCTCCGCCCAGTTCCAGTCCAGCCAAACAACTGACCTCGGTGAGTTCGGACAAACCCACCCACTAACTTCCTATGTTTCGCGCCATCATCGTGGAGCAATGGCAGGCCACACTGACCATCATCTCCTTTGCCATCTTCCTTACCGTCTTCGCCGTCACGCTCCTTCGAACCTGGCGGATGACGAAGCCACAGATCGAGCACGTCGAAAACCTGCCCTTGCAAGACGATACCCATGAGCAGTGATCCACAGAAAATCGAGGCGCCGGCTGTGCCAGACGAAAAGCTATTCGATGCGCCACTGGATTCCGATCCCATCCGTCCGCATATCTTCGACGGAAATATCTGCGAGTACGACAAGCGAATGCCGAACTGGTGGCTATTCTGCTTCTGGGGAGCGATCCTTTTCGCCTTCGTCTTCTGGGTCTGGAACCAAAAGCTGGGGTTCGCCGTAAAGCCCGGTCCGGCGCTGAAGGCCGAAATGGCGGAGAACACCAGGAAAGCAGCCCGTAACTCCGGGGACATCACAGATGACCTCCTGTGGGAAATGAGCCGCGACCCGGCGATCGTGAAAGCAGGCTCTGCCACCTTCTCCACAACGTGTGCTTCCTGTCACATGCCCGATCTCTCGGGAAATATCGGTCCGAATCTGAAAGACACGATGTGGATTCACGGCGGCAAGCCGCTGGAAATCATGACGACCGTGACCAAAGGAGTATTGGAGAAAGGAATGCCGACGTGGGGACCAATCCTGGGCAAACAGAAGATCGGGGAAGTGACCGCCTTTATCCTCTCCTACCACAAGCAGGGAGAAGCGATTCAGATCGTTCCCACCTGGACTCCTCCGGGCGCTCCGGCCGCCGTTACACCGGGATTGAGCCAGATCGGAGAAGCACAACCCTCGGTGAAGAATTGAGCATGCCCGATACGGAATCACTTCGAAACAGCGAGGCATCTGCCAGTCAGACGATGACAGCCGACTCGCTGCTGCGCCCTTCCCGCGAATCCGTCTCTACGATCAATTCCGACGGCTCCCGCCGTTTCATTCATGTCGCTCAAGCGAAAGGCAAATTCACCCGATGGCGCACGGTTATGGGCGTCCTGCTCATAGCAGTCTATGTCTCCCTGCCGTGGATCAGTGTTAACGGAGAGCCAGCGGTATTTCTCGATGTCGCCAACCGTCAGTTCCACTTTTTCGGCCTGACCTTTGTCGCGCAGGATCTGTGGCTGGCTTTCTTCCTCATCACCGGCCTGGCCTTTTCGCTCTTCTATGTGAGCGCGCTCTTTGGCCGGGTATGGTGCGGATGGGGTTGCCCGCAGACCGTCTTTCTTGATGTGGCCCGCCGCATCGAACGTTGGTGCGAGGGCGATGCAACGACCCGCCGCAGACGGACCCGGGCAAATGCCAGCTTTGTTTCCACGGTCCGCAGTGGCTTGAAACACGTGCTCTACGCCCTCTTCTCCCTCACGCTCGCGCATGTGCTGCTCTCGTACTTTGTCTCGCTGCCAAGTCTATATGCGATGATGCGGCAATCGCCCGGAGAAAACTGGAGTGCTTTCCTCTTTGTTTTCGGCATCGCGGCCGCGTTGTGGTTCGACCTTGCCTGGTTTCGCGAGCAATTCTGCATCATCCTTTGTCCTTACGGGCGGTTGCAATCGGCGCTCCTCGACAATAACTCATTAGTCGTCGGTTACGATGCGCGGCGCGGTGAACCCCGAGGCAAAAAGGGCACGCCGGGCGCGGCCGACTGTGTGGATTGCCGTCGCTGCATTCAAGTATGCCCCACCGGGATTGATATTCGCCAGGGGCTGCAAATGGAGTGCATCGGTTGCGCGGCCTGCATCGATGCCTGCGATACCGTCATGGATAAGTTGCGCCGGCCGCGCGGACTGATCCGCTATGATTCCATGAATGGCCTGACGGGAAAGCGAACGCAGTGGATCCGGCCCCGCATCCTTCTCTACACCGGCCTCCTGCTTCTTGGTTCGATCGCCATGACTGCTGGGCTTCTCACGATCAAACCAGCGACAGTCTCGCTGACCAGACTGCCTGGAATTCCCTATGTCGTGACCAATGGAGAAGTGCGAAACGAGTTCCTTCTTCGGGTACTGAATAAGCGAAATACTCCCGTGACCTTTCGCCTCGAAGTCACCGGCGGCCCGGCTTCACTCCACCTGCCAGGCGACATCGGCCTCATTTCTGTAAGCCCTCTTGGAGAGGCCATTCGTCCGGTGATCATTATGATTCCAAGGGCCGACCTGCACGGAACATTGCCGCTCCGTTTCCGGGTCGTCTCTCCAGATGGTAAGACCGCCATTGAGAAAACAGCTTCATTCCTTGGGCCGATGCTATGATGGAAGCTAGTCTCACCGCTCCGCTCGGCGCTTTTGCCATCGGGCTCGCAACCAGCCTGCACTGTGTTGCCATGTGCGGCCCGCTGGCTTGTGCTCTGCGCGTGCGGCCACTGGAGTATCATCTCGGGCGGTTGCTTTCCTACTCGCTGGCTGGCGCACTTTGCGGCGCCCTCGGGCAGGGCCTCGTGTCGATGATCAAGAGCCCTCCGATGCGCGTCCTCCCCTGGGTGCTCGCAGCCATCCTGCTGATTGTAGGACTCGGACTCGAGAAGCGCCTTCCGCAACCGCGCCTTCTCGCGGGGTTGCTCCTGCGCATCCGCCTCCATCACTCGCTCGGGCTTCTGACCCCATTGCTGCCTTGCGGACCACTGTGGCTCATGCTCGCGGCAGCGGCGGCCAGCGGCACATGGCATGAGGGCGTCCTGGTCATGGCGACCTTTGCCGCCGGCACGATTCCGCTGCCGTTGCTCATGCTTCACTTTGCCGGCAAACTTCCAGCACGCTTCTCCCCAACGACACTTCAGCAAATCCAACGCAGCCTGGCTCTGGTTTCGGCAGCCTTGCTCGTCTGGCGGGCCACTGTTTCAATTCATGGAAGCTGCCATTGATCCAGGTCGAGCTGCGCAAACTGCGAGCCGTTCGCACGAATCCGCGGTGTGCCGGCACTGTGGGATATCTTTTCAGCCACTCGCTACTCGCCCCGATTTCTGCTGTGCCGGTTGCCAGTTCGTGCACGAACTCATCGCCCGAAACGGGTTCGACAAATTCTACGATCTCAGTGACGGCAACCTGCAACCGGCTAAGTCTCTCGTTTTCCAAAAGCGCGACTACACGTGGCTGAGGGCTTTGGTCACCGCAGCGGAGGCATCTGAGATCGCCGCACTCCGCCTCGACGTACAGGGCATGTCTTGTATCGCTTGCGCCTGGCTGATCGAGCAACTCTTCTCCCGGAAGCCTGGAGCGCTGGAGATCCGCGTCAATCCCGCTCTCGGCACGCTGGAAGCCAGGTGGCAGACCGGCGTCTTCGATATCGTCGCATTTGCCCAGGAACTGCAATCGTTCGGCTATCTTCTCGGACCACCCGGTCGCGAACGGAAAGCGGACCGGCCGCTTTTGCTCCGCATGGGAATCTGCGGCGCGCTCGCGATGAATACCATGCTGTTCACGCTTCCCGGTTACCTGGGCATGCATCCGGACGCGCAATTCTCATCGCTCTTTCAGCGTTGTTCCGCGGTACTCGGAACACTCTCGATCGTAGTCGGCGGCAGTTACTTCTTTCAGCGCTGCTGGCAATCGTTGCGCAAAGGCATTCTGCATATTGATCTGCCGATTTCGCTTGGCCTGATTGCGGCTTACGCCGGATCACTTCACGCGTTCTATAAAGGTGCATCAGGCGCCGCCTATTTCGACTTCGTCTCCGTTTTCACATTTTTGATGCTCGTGGGCCGCTGGCTCCAGCAGAATGCGATCGAGCGCAACCGTACCCGCCTGCTTGCGCTGCAAGGCGATCCGCCGCCCGTCACTGATGCGGTGACTGGAGAAAAGATTCCCGTCAGCCAGATCGCGCCGCAAATGACGCTGCTCGTGAATCCCGGACAATTGGTTCCGGTCAATTCCCAGCTAAATTCGCTAGCCGCGTCTCTCGGGATGGAATGGATCAATGGCGAAAGCGAGCCAGCCGTCGCGGCACGCGGACGCATCCTTCCGGCGGGCGCCGCGAATTGCGGACAGGCGGCGATCGAAATCCGAACGCTCCAGGGCTGGCCTGATTCGCTCCTTGCGAAACTCTCTCGCCTCTCCCCCAACACCACCGAACGAAACGCAACCGTCGAACGCTTTATCCGCTACTATATCGCCGGTGTGTTACTTATCGCCCTTTCAGGTTTCGCGACCTGGTGGCTGTTGGCGGGAGATTTGGCCAGGGCTTTGCAAGTCGCGATGGCCGTGCTCGTCGTCTCATGTCCTTGTGCTTCCGGAGTTGCGCTCCCTTTGTGCACAAATCTCGCAGTTTCGCGGCTTCGGCAGAAAGGCCTTTATGTGCGCGATCCCGGCCTCTGGCACAAGCTGGACCGATTGCGGCGGATCGTATTCGACAAGACCGGCACGCTCACGCCGGAATCCATCACTTTGCAGAATCCGGAGGCGCTGGACAATCTCACGGGCGATCACCGTGAAGCCCTGCTTGCCCTCGTCCGCGACAGTCTTCATCCCACGAGCAGTTGCTTGCGCGAGCAATTGCTGGCTGCGGGTGTCGAATTGAAAATCGCCGGCGAAGTGACGGAGACCATTGGCTTTGGTCTGGAATCGAAGAGCAATGGAGCGAAGTGGCGTCTGGGACGCCCGGAGTGGGCCGCAAACCTCGAGTCCACCCACAAACCAGGAATTACAGCCACGGCCAGCGGCGACTGCGCTTTTAGTTGCAACAGCCATGTACTCGCCCGCTTTTCCTTTGCCGAAGAAGCGCGAGCCGATGCGGCTGACGAGTTGCGCGAATTGCAGCGGCGAAATTGCGAAATCTACATACTGTCAGGCGATCGCGAGACAAAGGTCGCAGCGATGGCCAACCGGCTCGGCTTGAATCGCGATCATTATCTCGCGGAATTGTCCCCGGAACAAAAGGCAGATTGGGTCGCGCAGCACGACCACAATGACACGCTCTATATCGGAGATGGCGCGAATGACTCCCTCGCTTTTGACGCGGCATCATGCACCGGAACGCCGGCGGTCGATCGCGGGCTTTTGGAGAAAAAGGCGAGCTTTTACTTCCTCGGCCGGGGAATTGGCGGCGTACGCGCACTCCTGGAAATGGCCTCGACGCGCCGGCGGACCGTCCAGCTCGTGCTTCTCTTTACGATCACTTACAATCTGGCGGCGATCGCGGTTTCCCTGGCGGGCCACATGAATCCCCTTCTCGCGGCCATCGTGATGCCGGCGAGTTCGCTTGTATCGCTACTCATTGTCTTTGCCGGACTGAACAGGCGCTGACCTGAAAAGATATGGCTCCGAGGAAGCGTCGGCGGAAAGGAGAGCGGGCTTGCAGCCCGCAGTGATGGGCGGCAGCACATCAGATGGTGGCCCGAATCGCTTGAACAGAACCTCCGGCGTGATCCAGGCAACTCCGGGCTACAAGCCCGGGCTCCTTTACCGGCCTTCGCCGGTTACTCCCAACTAACGCGGTCGCACAGCCAAAGCCGCCTGCTCCAAAGCCTGAATCATCGGCAACGGTTCGCTCCGAACACCTGTTTGCTGCCACACCACTTCACCTTCGCGATTCAGGACGGTTATGACGTTTGAGTGCATGAACTGGCCACGGGCGTCTTTTTGAAAGTTAACGCCGAGGATCGCCGCAAGCTCGCGGACATCATCCGCACCACCGCGCAGCAGAGTCCAATGCTCCATGGGCAACCGCATTTTCTGACGATAGGCGCGTAATACCTCCGGCGTGTCGCGTTCGGAATCGAAACTAACGAGGAGAAAGTCAACCTTGTCTCGCAACGGATCCGGCAACGCCTGTTGCAGATGTTTCATGTCGTCGACGATCACCGGGCAGGAGGCCTCACAGGTTGTAAAAAACATTGCTACCACCTGCAGGTGGCCGCGCAGAACGCCGAGGGTCACGATGCGGCCGACATCGGAAGTCCATTTAGTTTCGAGTTGGTAAATCGAGCGATCCGAAAGCGGTGCGCCGACGGGCAGCTCCCGGCAACATGGTGGCTTGGCTTCTTCAGCGAAAAGCAGAGGTGACGTGGACAGAAACACCGCGGCTGCCGCAGTGAGATGCGTGAAGATTGCCCCCATTTTCATAAATCTTTGGCACAGCGGAAACCGAGATTGTGCACCGTATAAGCGGCTTTGAGGCTGCTGCGAAAGCCGAAGCGCATAAAAGCCGGATAGTTAGTCGGGTCACCATTTCCAAGCGAACCGGCGGCACAGAACAACTGCCGATCAACGCCAGTATCTCCACGGGCATCGCCGGTGACGAAAGTAGAGTTGAAATCGCTCGTCCATTCCCAAACGAGGCCGTGCAGATCATGGACTCCGAAGAGATTTGTCCGGCCTGCGCCAACTTGCGGCAGGACATCTGGTGCGGGAGTGCCATACCACTTTGCCACGGCGTGACGAAAATCCACGTCCTTCGCCCCATCGACCGAGGTAAATCCCACATTCGCCACATACTCCCATTCCACAGTCGTCGGCAGCCGGTCTCCCTTCCATGCAGCATAGGCTTTGGCCGCAAACCATGAGATGAAGACGACAGGCCTTGCCCCATTTTCGGGCGAACCAAAATCAAGATCCCCCGGCCAGTGTTGTAGATAGCCCGGATCAGCAAAGAGCCGTTTTACTTGCGAACGCCGCCACTGCGGCTTGGCGCGCACAAACTCGAGGAAATCGGCATTCGTCACTGGCACAGTCTCGAGGGCGAAGGATGGCACCGAGATTTCCTTCGGATCCTTTTCGCCACGGAAGAGCGGCCGGTAGATACCGGCGGGGACGATCACCATTCCCGGCAGCGCCGGCGCCTCCGCACCTGTGACCGGCACAGCGAGGAGCAGAACGATCGCCGCCGCACCTGTAAACGCGCCAGCGGTGAACCTTGCGAACATAGCAAGTGTTACTGGTGAGCGATTTCCGCGCGCACCTTGCCGACTTCTTCCGTTGTAACCGCATCTCCTTCGTTGCCGAAACTGTTGCGGACGTAAGTCAGCACATTGGCAATCTGTTCATCGGTGAGCAGCACCGGTGGCATCACCCCGTTGTAATCGCTCCCATTCACTTTCAATGGCCCGGTATTCCCCTTGATCACGCCCGCGATACTGCGTGCTTTGTCCGCCATCAGATAGTCCGACTTGGCCAATGGAGGAAAGACGCCCGGCAACCCCAACCCGGTGGGCTGATGGCAGGCGAAACACGTCTGCAGGTAGACGCGCTTACCCTTCTCCATCTGGATTTCTTTGTTCAGCCCGGCAATCTTCGGATCGGACTTGATCGCCATCGCCACCTTGGCCTGGAGTTCAGCGACGGATTTGCCGGCGGCGATATTCTCCGGCGCCTGTTTGCCGAGATAGATGGCATCCACTTCCTTTCCGGAATAAACAAGGAGGTTTTCCGGCCCTTCCACTTTCAACATGCCGAGCGCACCCTTATTGAAAGCCCGGAAGAGTGAGTGATCCACGAGAATGAATGTCCCCGGCACATCCGTCCTGAATTCCACGATGGCGGAACCGCCTGCGGGAATCATCGTCGTCTGTATATTGTGCTGGGTCGGAACGGTACCGCCTTCCTGGTATACCGTATCGAAAATCTCGCCGATGACGTGAAAAGAGGAAGTAAGATTGGGTCCGCCATTCCCGACGAAGAGCCGCACACGCTCGCCCACTTTCGCCCTTAGCGCATTGTCCCCAACCAGACTTCCCACGGCGCCGTTGAAAACCACGTAGCTGGGCCGTTCGTCGATCGCTTTTTCCTGGTCAAATGCCTGCAATCCCTCCTCGCCGAATTTTCCCGGAGTGTAAAATTCGCCCTGCATGACATAGTACTCGTGATCCACCGGCGGCAGTCCCTCTTTGGGCTCCACGAGAATGAGGCCATACATTCCATTGCCGACATGCATCCCCACGGGGGCTGTGGCGCAATGATAGACATACAATCCGGGATTGAGCGCCTTGAATGAAAACTGTGAGGTATGTCCCGGCGCCGTGAACGAGGAAGTCGCTCCGCCACCCGGGCCGGTCACAGCATGCAGGTCGATGTTGTGCGGCATCTTGTTCTGCGGATGGTTGCTGAGACGGAACTCGACAAGGTCCCCCTCGCGAATGCGGATGAAACTGCCAGGGACGTCACCCCCAAAAGTCCAAAAAAGGTAATCAACACCATCTGCGAGTTTCTTGACTACCTCGCGTACCTCAAGCTCCACAATGACCTTGGCCGGATGCTTGCGCTGGATCGGCGGCGGCACATTCGGCGCTTGTGTCAGCACGGCGTGCTCCTCGCCGATAATTTCGGGGTCGACGATTTTTGACGCAGCGGACTTTGGAACACCTGCTTCTGTTTCCACGGTCTGCCCCAGGACCGTGCCGGAGAGGACAACCGCGAGCATGAAAAAGCCCGCCCTACCGAGCTTGGGAAGAAAGGATGATCGAATTTTGAGGATGGCAGCGACCATACGATTGCGATGTGAGTTTAAACGCTCCGCATCCCTGCAGTAAGTGGGAAACGGTTAATACTCATATTCCGCCCACTGACCGAATCCCTCTAACCCTCGGTTGCTGGCTTTTACCCATCGCTTGCCGTGAAACACATCGCGTCCACCCAACTTCTCAACAGAGCAAATAGCTGACGCCTCGGCCATTTTTCCCCAGCCGAAACATCTTACTGCCTTACGTCTACCCTGACACCATTTTACCCGAGCAATAATTCCGGCACCCTCTCCAGGCATTCGTCCCACCGATCCCAGATCAGTTTGTCCGTGTCGAAACCGTAGCGGCAGGCCGTGGTCAAAAGGATCTCCCGGGCCCGCTCTGGCAATTCCGGTGTTCGGGAAAGGATCCAGAGAAACTTCCGATCCGGCGTTCCTACGAGAGCATACTGGTAGTTCTCGCGATCGAGATCGATGATCCAGTAGTTCCCCTCTTTGCTGACGGGAAACAAACTCGCCAGGCCGCCAAATCGAACCCGGAAACGAGCATTCCCGCTTCCCGGTATCGGCATCGCCGATCCGCTCGCAAAGCGCGACTTCCCCTCTCGTGTGACGGCGAAATTCCGCACCGCGATGCCATCGGCAGCCAATTCGTATTCGGCCATGGAATTTTCGCCGGTGCGCTGGAAGCCATTCGGCAGCCTCGCAATTTCATACCACCAGCCGATATAGCGGCTGAGATCCACGCCGGAAACCACGGGAAGTCTGAGCGCCGGTGGGCGATGCGACCTCCGGGCAAGGAGGAGAACGCCAAGGAACCCCGCCCCCAAAGCAATATATGCAGACTTCTTCATATAAGAGGGTTCGAATGAACGCTTGCGAGAGGACGGGACCGCCCGATTTCCCAAAAACCGAGTGGTCTCCCGAATCCGCAAAATTCCCCTTGTAATTGACCATACAGTCAACTATCGTTCGTTCATGGGCCGCACGAGCGATGCCAAAGAACGCCTGTTAAAAGCCGCACTGGATCTGATCTGGGAGCGGAGTTATGGCGTCGTGACGATCGACGCCATCTGTGAGAAGGCGGGCGTGAAGAAAGGGAGCTTCTACTACTTCTTTGATTCCAAGTCCGATCTCGCCGCCGCTGCCCTAGATAGCAATTGGTTCGCCAATGGAAAGCCAACGTGGGACGAGACGTTCTCGGCATCGACTCCTCCACTGGAGCGCATCTGGAATTTCCTGCAATCGGTCCACGATACACAGGCGAAACTACAGAAGGAACACGGGCAGGTCTTGGGTTGCCCCTGCTTCTCGATCGGCTCGGAAACGAGCACTCAGGACGAACTGATTCGGGGCAAGGCCCAGGAGATCCTCCAACGGCAGATTCGCTACTTCGAGTCGGCAATTCGCGATGCTCAGGCGGAAGGCGCCGTTCCACCGGGAGACGCGGCAGCGAAGGCCAAATGTCTTTTCGCCCTCTTTGAAGGTTCTCTGGCCCAGGCCCGCATCCAGAACGATCTGGAATTTCTGCGCACACTTCCGCAAGGCGGCATGGATATCATCGGGGCAAAACGCCCGGTGACAGCGTAGCCCCACTCATCCTGGCTCTCCCGTAGGGGGGCTTTTTTCACGCTTAATACTTTACTAAATGGTCAACTACTAAACCCAAAATCGCAATGGCTACACTCGAACCCAATGCTCGAATCCCTGCGTCTCGCGAAGTTCGTCCCCGCCGGTTTCGCACGGTGCTTTTCACGCTCTTGCCTGCGCTCCTCGGGTTTGGCGTCATCATTTACCTGGGCACGCGGCTGACGGCTGCGAATGCTGGACACAGCAGCATTGCGGCTCCACCGCCCCCCAAAGTCACGGTCGCGCCGGTTGAGCAACAGGTGCTCGTGGAACGGCGCGAATTGCTCGGGCGCGTGGATTCCGTCGAAACGGTCGAAATCCGCCCCCGCGTCTCCGGTCATATCCAGGAAGTGCGGTTGCAGGCCGGCGAGATCGTCAGGAAGGACGACGTTCTGTTTGTCATCGATCCGCGCTGGTATCGTGCGCAATTCGATCTCGCCACCGCCAATGTGGAACGCGCCAAAGCTCGTGCGGAGAATGCGGCGCGTGAAGCGCGGCGTTCGGGAGATCTGCTGAAGAGCCGCACGATTTCAACGGAAGAAGCCGAGACACGCGACTCCGCGCTCGCCGAGGCGCGCGCGGAGTTACTTGCCGCGGAGGCAAATCTCGCCACCGCCCGGCTCGATCTCGAGTACACCGAGGTGCGTGCGCCTATCACGGGGCGCGTGAGCCGCGCCTATGTCACGGCTGGAAATCGCGTGTCCGGCGATCCCACCAGCACCACGTTGCTTACAACCATTGTCTCGGCGGGCGAGGCCTACGTTTACGCGGACGTCGATGAAGCTACGTTCCTGGCCTTTACGAGATTGAGCAAGGAAGGCGGCATCGCCACGGAAAACGGACGGGTGCCGGTGGAAATGCAACTCACCGACGAGAATGATTTTCCGCATCGCGGCTATGTGGAATCGAGCGACAATCGGCTCGACTCGAACAGCGGCAGCCTCGTTCTCCGCATGGTCTTTCCCAATCCGCAGGGACTGTTGATTCCGGGTCTTTTCGCCCGGGTGCATCTCCCCGTGAGTGCGCCCAAGGCTACGCTCCTCATTAGTGAGCGCGCGATCGGTACAGATCAGAGTCAGAAGTTCGTCCTAACCGTCGACGATAAGAACACGGCCGCTTATCGAAAGGTAACATTGGGCCCATTGATCGAAGGAAAGCGCATCGTCCGCTCCGGACTCGAAGCCGGCGAACGTATCATCGTCAACGGCCTCCAGCGGACCAAGCCGGGAATGACCGTAAGTCCCGAAGCTGCCCCTTCGGCAAGCAGCGTCGCCATGCAGTGAACGGCTGCCGGCCAACCCATTTCGCACTGATCCATCCATCTCTGCCGCTATGAATATCTCTGATTTTTTCATCAAGCGCCCGATCTTTGCCGGCGTTCTGTCGATCATCATTTTTCTCGTCGGCGCCATCTCCCTTTGGCTGCTGCCAGTCAGCGAGTATCCGGAGGTTGTACCGCCTACTGTGATCGTTACGGCGAGATATCCCGGCGCAAATCCGAAAACGATCGCCGAGACTGTCTCCACTCCGTTGGAGCAGGCCATCAACGGTGTGGAGGGCTCGATCTATATGTTTTCCCAGGCGACGAGCGACGGCGTGATGACGTTGACGGTCACCTTCAAGCTGGGCACCGATCCGGACAAGGCCCAGGTCCAGGTGCAGAATCGCGTCTCGCAAGCGCTGCCCAAGCTGCCCGAGGAAGTGAGCCGTTTGGGAGTTACCACGGTAAAGAGTTCGCCCAACCTTACCATGGTGGTGCATCTCTTTTCACCGGATGGCCGCTACGATGACATTTATGTACGCAACTACGCCACCCTCCAGGTGCGGGACGTTCTTGCGCGGTTACCCGGCGTCGGACAAGTCCAGCTCTTCGGCTCGGGAGACTATGCCATGCGCATCTGGCTCGATCCTGACAAAGTCGCAGCGCGTGGACTAACACCAGGCGATGTGATCGCGGCGATTCGCGAGCAGAACGTCCAGGTCGCCGCCGGGGCGATTGGCCAACAACCGAACGCGCGACCTGTCGATACCGAGCTGCTGGTCAATGCAAAGGGTCGCTTGATCAACGAGGAGGACTTCGGCGCCATCGTCGTCAAAGTCGGGCCACATGGGGAACGCACACTCCTGCGGGATCTGGCTCGCATCGAACTGGGTGCATCAGAATATGCCCTTCGTTCCCTGCTGGATAACAAAGCCGCCGTAGCCGTGCCGATCTTTCAGCTTCCCGGCTCAAACGCTATCGCCATCTCCAATGCGGTACGCAAGACGATGAAGGAACTGAAGGCCAACTTTCCGGACGGCCTGGAATATTCCATTGTGTACGATCCTACGGTATTCGTCCGGCACTCGATCGAAGCGGTCGTGCACACGCTGGCGGAGGCCATTTTACTGGTTGTTTTAGTCGTCATCCTTTTCCTGCAAACCTGGCGAGCCTCAATCATTCCGCTCGCCGCCGTGCCGGTATCGCTGGTCGGCACCTTTGCAGTGATGAATGCGCTCGGGTTCTCCATCAATGCCCTGTCCCTCTTTGGACTTGTGCTGGCCATCGGCATCGTCGTGGATGACGCCATTGTGGTCGTTGAGAATGTGGAGCGGAATATTGCACTGGGACTTACGCCAATCGAAGCCACGAAGCGCGCGATGAGCGAAGTCACGGGACCCATCGTGGCGACGGCCCTGGTGCTGTCGGCCGTATTCATTCCCACGGCATTTATCACTGGCCTCAGCGGACAGTTTTACAAGCAATTCGCCATCACGATCGCGATCTCCACGGTCATTTCCGCCTTTAACTCACTGACCCTTTCGCCCGCACTGAGCGCGCTGCTGCTGCGCGATCACCACGCTCCGAAGGATGCGCTTTCCAGGCTTATGGATCGCGCACTCGGCTGGTTCTTCCGTCCGTTCAATCGCTTCTTCGACTGGTCATCGCATCGTTATGCGGGCGGCGTTTCCCGCCTCATCCGGCGCGGCGCCATCGCGCTGATCGTCTATGCCGGCTTGCTGGCACTCACAGCGGTGATGTTTCAGAAAGTTCCCGCCGGCTTCGTGCCGACCCAGGATAAGCAATACCTCGTCTCCTTCGCGCAACTGCCCGAAGCCGCATCGCTCGAACGCACCGACGCCGTGATTCGGCGCATGACCGATATTGCCCTGAAGCATCCCGGAGTGGAATCCGCGGTCGCGTTTCCGGGCCTTTCCATCAATGGTTTCACGAACAGCTCCAACTCCGGAATTGTCTTCGCCACGCTGAAACCCTTTGATGAGCGGCGTGATCCAAAGCTCTCCGGTGAAGCCATCGCCGCACAGTTGCAGGCGGACTTTGGCGAGATCCAGGATGCCTTGATCGCCATCTTTCCTCCGCCGCCCGTGCAGGGGCTCGGCAGCATCGGCGGATTCAAGCTATATGTCGAAGATCGTGGAGATCTCGGTTACGACGAACTCTACAATGCCACTCAGGCGCTGATCGCCAAAGCGAGCCAGACGCCGGGTTTGGCCGGCCTCTTCTCGAGTTTCACGATCAATACGCCCCAACTCGAAGCCGAGGTCGACCGGGCCAAAGCCAAACAGCAAGGCGTCCCACTCGGCGCCATCTTCGAGACGATGCAGGTCAATCTCGGCTCGCTTTATATCAATGACTTCAACCGCTTCGGGCGCACTTATGAAGTCATTGCCCAGGCGGACTCGAAATTCCGAGCGAACGCTGGTGACATCACGAAATTGCGGACGCGAAATGCCGCCGGCCAGATGGTTCCGCTTGGTTCACTAGTCAACGTAAAGGAAACTTACGGGCCGGACCGCGCGATGCGTTACAACGGCTATCGCGCTGCCGAAATCAATGGAGCTCCCGCACCAGGCTTTAGTTCCGGCCAGGCCGAGGCACTCATGGAAAAGATCGCCGCCGAGACATTGCCCAAAGGCATGGCCCTCGATTGGACCGAATTGACCCAGCAGAAGATTCTCGCGGGCAATACCGGACTCCTCGTTTACCCGATCAGCCTACTCCTCGTCTTCCTCGTCCTGGCGGCCCAATACGAAAGCTTCCGCCTTCCTTTCGCAGTGCTGCTCATCGTTCCAATGGCCCTGCTTTCGGCCATGGTCGGGATCTGGTTCAAGCACGGTGACAACAATATCTTCACACAGATCGGACTCATCGTTTTGATCGGGCTGGCGGCGAAGAATGCGATCCTGATCGTGGAGTTCGCCCTCAAACGGCGGGAGGAAGGCGAAGGCATCGTGGAAGCAGCGCTGGACGCTGCGCGCCTCCGGTTGCGCCCGATTCTGATGACCTCCATCGCGTTCATCGCTGGGGTCTTCCCGCTGGTCGTCTCAACCGGCGCCGGCGCTGAGATGCGACGGGCGATGGGCATCGCCGTATTTGCCGGGATGATCGGGGTGACGGTATTCGGGCTCTTCCTGACACCGATCTTTTATGTGGTGCTAGAGCGCCTTGGGAGCAGGAAGGCGAAGCCTGTGGAAGGCGCGGCGCCTGCCCTGGAAGCTACAGCTTAAATGGACGATATAAACAAAATGGTCTGCATGAACGGCCCAAATGGGATCTCATTTCGCGCTTCTCAGCGTGGCTTCCGTCCCCCACGCTCCCGCGTGTGAGACGCGCCATCTACCCAGGCAGTTTTGATCCCGTCACGAACGGCCACCTCGATGTTCTGCATCGTGCGGCAAAAATCTTTGACGAGGTCATCATTGCTGTCGCCTACAACTCCCAGAAATCAGGCCTCTTTACCCCCGAGGAAAGGATTGGACTGATCAGCGAGGCAACCAGGACTCTTCCAAACGTCCGGGTTGCGCGGTTTCAGGGACTCCTGGTGGAATATGCGCGTGCGCAGCAGGCGAGCGCCGTGATCCGCGGGTTGCGCGCCATTTCGGATTTCGAGTTCGAGTTCCAGATGGCTCTCATGAACCGGAAACTGGAGCCAGAGGTCGAAACGATCTTCCTCATGCCGCGCGAGGAGTATACGTATCTGTCGTCGCGCATTGTGAAGGAAATCGCCGGTCTTGGTGGGGCGATCGAAACCTTCGTCCCGCCGTTTGTGGCCCAGGCTTTGCGCGAAAAATTTCCGCGGGGTTGATGCACCGGGCTGCTTGACCGATACTCAAGCAGTTGGCACGGCGGGCTTTCCGTCACAAAATACGACCAACCCCATCCACGAGAGACTATGAAAATTCACATCCTCCAAATTCCGGCGGACGGCAAACACATCGAGGGCGAAGATCCGAACACGATTTTGGATCTTCATGAAAAGGAACTGCGGCCAGTCGGCCCGGTGCACTATTCTCTGGATGTGGGATTGAGCGATGGCGGGCTATGGGCGACGGGCGAGGTTGGCGTCGATATCGAGCTCCAGTGCGTGAAGTGTCTGGAACGTTTTGTCTTTCCGGCAGATGTGGAAGATTTCGCCTGCCAGGTAGAATTAACAGGAAACGAGATGGTGGACTTGACAGACCCAGTCAGGGAAGACATCTTGCTCGCCCTTCCGGCCCATCCTCACTGCGATTGGAACGGTGTGAAGGTCTGCCCAGGCGCGTTTCATCCGGCATTGTCCGAAACGTCAGCCGAAGAGCAACCCGCCGAGTCTCGCGATGTTTGGGGGGCGCTGGATCAGCTCAAGCTCAACCAATAACTACTTTACAGCCATGGGAGTTCCAAAACGCAAGATGTCCAAGATGCGCCTTCGCACACGCAAGGCCGCCAACCGCTGGCACGCACCTGTCCTCGGCCGCTGCCCGCAGTGCAGCAGCGCCGCCCGCCCGCACCACGCTTGCCCTTCCTGTGGCTACTACCGTGGCCGCCAGGTGCTGACGATCGGCGCCTGATCCAGCTTCCAAAGCTCTTCAGCCGCCCGCAGGTCGCGCGGGCGGCTGATTTTTTCCAGCTTCCGTATCACAATCCCCGTTTTGTTCTGATGCGATTGATGAAGAGATGAAAATCGCCCTCGATGCGATGGGTGGCGACTTCGCGCCCCAAAATATCCTCGCCGGCGCCGTTCTGGCGCTGCGCGAATACTCGGACATCTCCAAACTTTATCTCACCGGGGATTCCCCCCGGATCGAAGCCGAACTGCGGAAACACGGCTGCACGGACGGACGGATTCAGATCATTCATACCACGCAGGTCGTGGATATGACCGATAGTGGGCTCGATGCGGTTCGCAAGAAGAAGGACTCGTCCATTTCCCGCGCCGTCGATCTCGTCAAGAAAGGCGACGCCGATGCCGTGGTCAGCGCCGGACACACCGGTGCGGCGGTCACAGCGGCGACGATTAAGCTGCGGACGCTACCCGGTATTGATCGGCCGGCCATCGCCGCCCTCATGCCAACCGAAACGGGGCGGCATTTCGTGCTTTGCGACGCCGGCGCCAATCCCGACGCCACGCCGCAACAGATCGTCGACAATGCCATCATGGCGCTTACCTACTGCGAGCACGTGCTGGGCCGGAAGAATCCCTGCGCCGGCCTCATGTCGAACGGGACCGAGGAATACAAGGGCAACCAGCTCACCCAGGCTGCCTTTGAACTGCTGAAAGCCAGCGGCCTCAACTTTCACGGGAACGTCGAGGGACACGACCTATTTGAAGGAAAAGTGGACGTGGTCGTCACCGATGGCTTCACCGGGAATGTCGTTTTAAAAACCAGCGAGGCACTGGCCAAAAGCCTCTTCCGGCTCCTCAAGAAGGAGTTGACCGCCAACCCCATCCGAAAAGCGGGCGCACTTCTTTGCAAGCCGGGCTTCAGGGCCGTTGTCGGAATCACCGACGCCGATGAGTATGGCGGCATGCCGCTGCTCGGAGTCGATGGAGTGACCATTATTGCCCACGGTGGCGCTTCCGCCCTCGCCATCAAAAACGCTCTGCGCGCCGCAAGCGAAACGATCGGGCATCAACTGAATCCACATATTATCGAGCAAGTGCAGCGCTATCATGAGCAGCACCCTTCCCCAGCCACGCCAGCGTCCAGCGCAGCTTAAGCGCACTGTTTCCATTATCGGCACCGGATCGTATGTCCCGGAAAAGGTGCTGACGAATAACGATCTCGAGAAGATGGTGGACACAAGCGATGAGTGGATTCGCACCCGCACCGGCATTCGGGAGCGCCGCATCGCCGCGGATGGCGAACACACGAGCGACCTCGCCGCCAAAGCCGCCATCAATGCGATGGAAAACGCCGGCATTACGGCCGACGAGATCGATCTCATCCTTGTCGCGACGGTCACTCCAGACATGTTCTTCCCGTCGACGGCCTGTTTCGTCCAGCAGAAGATCGGAGCGAAGCGTGCCGCTTGTTTTGATGTGAGCGCCGCCTGCTCGGGTTTCCTTTACGCCGTCGAGATCGCGCAGCAGTTCATCACGTCGCACACTTACAACACGATCCTCGTCATCGGCGCCGAGAAGCTGTCCTGCATCGTCGATTGGACAGATCGCAATACTTGCGTGCTCTTTGGTGATGGCGCCGGTGCGGCCATTCTCCGCCACCGCGGCGGATCACACGGGGTCGTCGCCACGCACATGGGCAGCGATGGCAGCTACTCGGACATTCTCTATATTCCGGGCGGTGGTTGCCGTTTTCCCCTCAATGCCACGAACGTCGACCAACGTCTGAATGCCATTAAGATGAATGGCAAGGAGACGTATAAGCAGGCGGTCAATGCGATGCTGACCGCAGCCACGGCAGCCCTCGATTCCGCAGGGCTGACCGTCGAGGATGTGGCTTGCATCATTCCACACCAGGCGAACATGCGCATCATCGAAGCCATTGCCGATCGCATGAAGGTGTCACTGGATAAATTCATGGTGAACCTGGATCGCTTCGGCAATACCAGCGCTGCAGCCGTGGCCATTGCTTTGGATGAGGCAAACCGCACCGGGCGGATGAAAGAAGGCGACTATATCCTGATGGTCGTCTTTGGCGGCGGGCTGACCTGGGCGAGTTCCGTGGTGCAGTGGTAGGCCATATTGGAGGCGGTGCCCCGCCGCCGCTTGGGATGCACCGGTTGCGGTAGCGGCGCGGATCTTGTCATGGGCGAGGAGAACACCCAACTCCCAACGCTAAACTGCCAACATTCAACGGCACCAAGCTCAACGCCCTTCTTGCGAAACCCGCTTTGCGGAAGTAACGGGGAAATTGTTTCGGATTCCGCGTCTCGCGGTTGCCTTTCGAGTATCTTTACGAAAAGGCGTTGAGCTTGGCGCCGTTGAATGTTGGCAATTTAGCGTTGGGAGTTGGGTGTTCCTGCAACGTCAGCTATTGGCATTCGACACACCTCAATAACTCCACGCACACAAGCGGCGGGACGCCGCTTCCACTATGTGGCGCGCGACCAACCAGTAACGCAGAGTGAGAAAGCAGCCACTTATGTAACTGCTTTCGCTATCTCAGCGTCCTACTTCGTCATCGCCGGACGTGGACGCAGCGGCCTTCCTTCATCCGACTGATGCCGCTGACCCTTGCGTACCGGCGGTGATTGGCGTTGCGAGAGCGCGGGACTATTGAGGCGGCTGCACGGTTCTCCCGTTCTTACTTCCTCCACGAGATCGGCCACGCTTTCGAGAATCCGGGTCGGCTGATAGACGTAATTCGTCAGATCTTCCAGCTTTGTGGAACCGGTGAGGACCAGATAGGCCTGCATGCCGACTTCGATGCTCCCGCGAATGTCGGTCTCCATTGTGTCTCCGACCATCACAACTTGCTCAACGGCCCGGCCGAGCCGTTGCCGCGCCTTGATGAACATATACGGATTTGGCTTACCGAGAAAGTAAGCACGGCAGCCGGTGCTCGCTTCGAGAAAGGCGGTCAAAGCTCCGGCTCCGGGCCTCGTTGCATTTGCCGAGACAGGACACCAGTTATCCGGATTGGTCGCCACCAGACGCGCCCCTCTTTCGACTAACTCATGACCTTTCAGGATTTTTTCCGTGGCCACCTGGCCTTCGCCCACGACGACATAATCAGGAGCGATCGAGTCATTCGCGATCCGGGATTCCTGCAGCGCCGCCGCGATTCCTGCATCACCGATCACATAAGCCGTACACGCCGCATGAGTTTCGGAAAGAAAGTCCGCGGTATTCAGAGCCGCGGTATAGAAATACCGGGGCTGTAGATTCGGCATTCCAAGATGTCCCAGTTTTACGACCAAATCACTCGGCGTAGGAGCCGAGTTATTCGTCAAAAACAGAAATGGCGTCGATGTTTCGATGAACGCCTGCACTAGCTCGATGGCTCCCGGGATCAAATGATTTTCCCTGTAGATGACCCCATCCATGTCCAATAAATACCCTGTTCTCATTGGTTGGTTGATATAACGATGAAGGAGATGATTGTCGTGTTGTGTCGCAAGAAGCGATCCCGGCCAGCACGATGGGGGGTTCGAGCGCTGCCCGAAACCATCAGAGCTTGTCTGATGTGGGAGATATACTCCCACATCTGATTCCTGGCAAGAAGGTCAGGAAAGAGTCTGCGTCATAACTCCAGTTGCACCTAATTTTTGCACCCCGTTTTCACACGAATCAGCCGCTCTCATTCAACGCGAAGTGAGATGTAAGACTCAAGAGCGGCGTGAAACACAAAAGCAAGAACCATGGCTTAAAATCTCATCTCTTCACTACTGGCCTTCAACGACTTCCGTAGAGATGACACAGACAAAGCCAATTTCTCACGCGCCCTGGCATCAAACTTCGTTCGCAGTTATGATAAGCAATCCAGCCTTATCGATAGATACTAGTTAGCTTCACTAAATTGTCGTGTATCTCAATCATCAGCAAAGGATGAAATGGAACCATTTACGCATGGGTGATCAAATGCGACACGGCGAAATTCCCGGTCTCCTTTTTGCGTTGCTCACACGTTCCCGGCTGATTCCAAATCCATCACGAAATGTGCTCCTCCAAGCCGAATCGGCGGGGCGCTGGAAGCCGCGGTGTTTTGACGTCCGCTTTTTTGCGAATGGGCGGCGTTGGATTGCGGGACTGAAGATGAGACGCAAGCGAGCATCGGAAAAAGCCCATCCAACCCGGCAGGTTTAGAGCATCCGCTTTTGGGCGAACCAAGGCTCCGCACTCCCTCCACAAGCGTCCGGGTCACCAGATTCTGCGGTTCCGGGCCTCTATTTCCCAGGAGTTCGATATCCACGAATCGTTTCCCGTAGCGCGTTTTACAATCGTTTGCACTTGGTTAAATCCCACTGCGCCATAGCTGCGCGTCTCACTGCGCCATTCTGTAACAATCCAGGTTACGATTCAAGGCGCGCCACCCTACAGATGACCGTCTGAAACCTATCGATCCGCTAAATTTTCACGACACTTGTGTCGCGGATTCGATCAGGACTCGCAGGGAAGCGATAAGGAACGCTTCGTTCCACCCCCTTGGCATGGCCAGTGCTTAGACTCAATTTCAAGAACTTTGGAGACCTAAACCGTGAATAAAGCCCATAGATGCCTGCTTCATATCGCCTGTATCGCCAAAAAAGCGGCGCACGGGCGGAGCTGCCGCTGGCACTGGCAACACCTGATTCGGGAATTCGGATTCGGTGAATTTAGTCACGATCTTTCGCGTCCCAAACATTGCAGTTAGGAAAATCTACCATGTTGTACATCGGCAATCGCACTAATTCCCACAGTATGGAGACGCAAAGAGCGCTCCATGGTGCCGACGGTTATTTGTACCTCGGCCTGCCGGACTATGCGCTCGGCGAGCTCAATGACATTCCCGTTACAGAGCAACATGATCCTTCGGTGATGCTGGCGCGGGTTCGTGTGCTTCTGCATCTGAAAAAGTGGCCCGAAGCCGAAGAGCTATCGGGACGCGGCGCTTCGCAACATCCAGGCGAAGAGGAGTTTACCGTGCAACGCGCCTTTGCGCTACACCAGCTGAATCGAGGCGAACAAGCCGTGGAAGTCCTGCAAGCGGCTCCCGAATGGCTCCGCCGCACCGGAATTCTGCATTACAATCTCGCGTGCTATGAAGCGCGGTTGGGCGACTTGACGACCGCCCGGCAATGCATCAACGCCGCCATCCAGCTCAACGCCGCGATGAAAAAGAACGCCCGGGTCGATCCCGACCTGCAAGCGCTCTGGAATTAATTGCCGAGGATTTTCGGCGCCCAGACTTCGCGGACGTAGCTTTCGACAGCTTGCTGCCAATGGCGCGGTTCACTTCCCGTGAGCCGCGTCATTTTTTTTGTGGCCATCACTGTATAAGGCGGCCGGCGCGCGATGAATGCTTTCAGATCCGCCATGAGCAGCGGACCGACAGTTGTCGCCTTCATTTCGACGCCGGACCGTCGTGCACAGTCGATAGCGAATTGGCCATATTCCTGCCAGGTGCATGCGCCTGCATTGCAAAGATGCACGGTTCCGCCTTCGCGAATGTCCCGCAGGAAGGGACGAAGATAACTAGCGACATCCAACGTGTAAGTCGGCACGGCCCATTTGTCGGAGATTGCCTGGGCCGATTCCTGTTCGCGAGCGCGCTGCAAAACCTGATCGACAAAACTCGGACGATCCGGCCCGAACACCCACGAAACGCGGATATTGAGATGGTCGGGCGAGGTTTCCAGCAGCGCCTCTTCACCAGCCAGCTTTGAAGCGCCGTAAACGCTGATTGGAATCACCGGATCTTCCTCAGTGTAAGGAACCCGGGCAGCTCCATCGAAGACGTAGTCCGTGCTGATGTGCAGGCAACGCGCTTTCTTTCTGCCGCAGATTTCGCCAATCACACGCACTGCATCGGCATTGATCTGAAAGGCCTCTGCTTCATGCGTTTCGCAGTAGTCGACGTTCGTCAGTGCTGCGCAATTCACGAGCACATCGAAATCGAGCGGCGCGAGAGCGGCTCGAATCGCATCGGCATTGGCAATATCCAGATCCTGATGAGTGAAGCCGGTGATCGTTTCCCCTTCATCGCTCCATTCGCGAACCAAGGCAGCACCGAGGCGTCCGCCGCTCCCGATGATGACAGTACGTGCGCTCATGTGTGGAATCAGCGCTTCAGCAGCGGCTCCCACCAGGCCTGGTTTTTCACATACCAATCGATCGTGGCGCGAATCCCTTCTTCCGGCCGATGCAACGGTTTCCAGGTCAATTCACGCTGCGCCTTGCTCGAGTCGATCGCATACCGGCGGTCGTGGCCGAGGCGATCCGGCACATATTGGATGAGGCTCTCCGACTTGCCGAGATGGCTGAGGATCATTTTGACGACATCGATATTCCGCATCTCGCCATCGCCTCCCACGTTGTAGACCTCGCCCGGCTTTCCTTCCAAAAGAGCGGCCACCACCGCAGCGCAATGGTCTTCCACGTGAATCCAATCGCGCACATTCAAGCCATCGCCATAGACCGGCAGCGGCTTGTCGCGAAGGGCATTCACGATCATCAGAGGGATCAGTTTTTCGGGAAATTGGTATGGCCCGTAATTGTTCGAGCAACGCGTGATGACCACTTCCTGCCCGTACGTGTGATGGCAGGCCAGGGCGAGAAGATCAGCGCCGGCTTTGCTGGAACTGTATGGCGAGCTGGGCTCGATAGGAGATGTTTCCGTGAACCGTCCCGTCGGCCCGAGCGAGCCGTAAACTTCATCCGTCGAGATCTGGACGAATCGGCGCACCCCGTGTTTCCGTGCGCAATCGAGCAGCACGGTGGTTCCGACCACATTGGTGTGGACGAAGTTTTCCGGGGAATCAATCGACCGATCGACATGCGACTCCGCGGCAAAATTCAGCACGGCGAAGAACTGATGCTTCTGCATGAGCGCCTCCACCTGGCCGCGATTACCAATGTCCGCGCGCACGAATTCATATCGGTCTCCGTAGGTCTCGGCGACTCCCGCAAGGTTTTCGAGATTCCCCGCATACGTCAGCGCATCGAGATTCGTGATCATCGCCGTCCCATAGTGATTGAGGACGTGCCGGATGAAGTTGCTGCCGATAAAGCCGCAGCCGCCGGTAACAAGGAGTCGCATAGAGGAAAGCGGGCGGTTCTAACCGCGGCTCGCGCAGGTGGAAAGCCCGAAAATACCGATCGAGAACCCTACGTGTCTGAACGCGGACCGTTTTTCATGGATCGATCAACGAGCTTTCGGATCCGGATCGTATCCACCAGCATCCCGAGACTGTCGCGAATGATTCGAACCTTGCTCTCCGGCGAATTGATCCACTCCACGGGAAGATCGCGGACTTCGAGGCCAAGCCGCTCCGCCAGGACAAGCACCTCCACGTCGAAGGCAAAACCATCGAGCTGCTGCCGCTGAAAGATGGTTTGGGCTGCCTCCCGCCGGAAAGCCTTGAATCCGCATTGCGTATCGCGCAATTCGGCGAGAGTCATCGCTCCCAGAATGCGGTTGAAAGTCTGTCCCATTGTACGGCGTACCCAGGATTGAGCTCGCGTGATCCGCGCCTTCGCATGCTGGCGATTTCCCACCAGGACCGCCGCGTCCGGGTTTTCCTCGAAGTACCGCAGGAATGACTTCACTTCCGCGAGTGGTACGCTCAGGTCCGCGTCCATATAGAAGACGTGCGCACCAATCGCCCGCAGCATCCCTGTACGCACGGCATACCCTTTCCCGCGCTGGACGTCGTTCCCGATCACCTCGAAGCGGCATGCAGAATCCGCTTGTTGCGCGGCAAGTTCCCCCGCTATCTCCAGCGTCGCGTCGGAACTCTTTTCGACGACAATGATCACTTCCATCGTTTCCGTGAATTCCCGAGCAAACTCTCCAAGCCGCGTCATTGTCGGCGGCAACCGTCTCGCTTCATTGTAGGCGGGAATGACAAGCGAAAGATATGGAGACATCGGGGATCGACACTGTTAGCAGCCCAGCTCCTTGCGGGTCAAAGCCGATACTGCGCGAAAACGCCTGGCTTCCGGCAGCGATCGTTCTCCTCGCCCTGGCGCTCCGGGTCGCCTGGCTCGGCATCAAGCCGGCGCATTTCGACGAAGGGGTGAATGGGTGGTTCGTGGACGATATGACGCGGAAGGGATTCTATCACTACGATCCCGGCAATTTTCACGGTCCGCTGCATTTTTACCTGCTCTTTGTCGCACAGACCCTTTTCGGCCGGCACGTCTGGGCGCTGCGCCTGCCGGTCGTGCTTTTTTCCACCGGCTGCGTAGCCATGGTCTACGCATTTCGCCGCTATCTCGGCGCGAGAGTCTGCCATCTCACGGCGCTCGCCGTGGCCGTGTCGCCGGGAATGGTCTTTTACGGGCGCTACGCCATCCATGAGTCTGAGCAGATCTTTTTTATGATGCTGGTGGTGTGGGGCGGCCTGGGTTTGCTCTCGGCCCCCCAGGAACCGGCGCCACAAGATAATGCCGAAGGCGGCGGCGAAGAACCGCGCACTTGCTGGCCACTGTGGACCGCGGCACTTGGCGTTACTGGGATGGTGCTGACCAAAGAAACCTATGTCATTCACCTGGCTGCACTCCTCCTGGCTTTTCCCGCGCTGTGGATCCTCGAGCGCTTTTCACCCTCCGCAGCAGCCCCGTTCCGCCAGCCGAACTGGCGAAGCCATCAGGATTCAATGGCCAATGCAGCGCTCGTTTCCATCGCGCTCATCGTCTTCTTCTACACCGGCGGGCTCCTCGACTGGTCTTCGCTTCCGGGCCTTTGGGAAACCTTCGCCAAGTGGGGCTCCACCGGCACAAGCGGCGCCAGCGGGCACGAAAAGCCCTGGTATTACTGGCTGCAACTTCTCGTGCAATATGAATGGTTCGCGCTCGTGGGATTCGTGGCGATCGCCTGGCTACTCCGCCGAGGGAAGAATCGCCTGATCCGCTATCTGGCCATCGCTTCTGTCGGAACCCTCGTCGCGTATAGCGGCATCTCTTATAAAACTCCGTGGTGTGTCATCTCTATCACCTGGCCGCTCTTTTTCGTCTTTGGCTATGTAGTCGACCGGGCGGCTGATCGATTCGGGTCATGGCGCACATGGCCTGTGGTCGCCGTGTTTTTTCTTACGCTTCTCTTTCATTCCGATCACGAGTTTCCCGGGCATGACTATTTCGAAAATCGTTTTCCCGAGAATGCTTTCGTCTCCGGCTTTTACTCCAACAAGCTTCCGTCCGGCACGATCCCGCTGAATTTCTCGCACTTCGCCAATGACGACGAACCTTACGCTTACGTCCAGACGACCGTCGACGTGCGCAAGCTACTCGATCCGCTTCGCTGGCTTACGCGGCACGATCCCGTCTACTACCACTTACCCGGACATATCCTGATCCCGATCGAGGAGAGTCATCCGCTGCCGTGGCTGCTCGGGGATTTCACGCAGATCGACTATCTCGACGAGAAGAATGCCCCCGCCCAAATGGACGCCACTTTCCTGCTCGTGGATGACTCGATCGTCAGTGATACCGAGGAGCGATTGAACGAACCGTACTTCAAGGACTCCTTTCTCCTGCGCGGCAGTTCCGGACAATTCGTCACGCTCTATCTTCAAGCAAAAATCTTCGCTCCATATTTCCCCGGCCGCAGCCCCGAGTTTCATCCACATGCCGGTCCGGCGAAGGAGATCCAACAGGAGGCGGATAAATGATCATCGTCGAAGCCTGTCTGTATGCCGTTTCTGTGGCTGTGTTACTGGCCATTGCCCTGGCGACGGCCTGCGGCGGCTTGACTTCCGCAACCGCTTGCGCGGCACTCAGTGCCGGCGCGTTGATGGCCGCGTGGACTTTCTGGAGCGGACGAAATCGCACGCCGCGCTGGCGCAAGCTCAATGCCTGGGAAAGCGCGACGGTTGTGGCTTTCATCCTCTTCTCCCTTCGTACCTTTCTCTGGGTAGTCTTTCAGGACGACGATGAGATCAAGGTTCTATCACCCAATAACCTCGGTGACCTGTCGCTGCACATCACTTACATCCGGGAATTTGCCAATGGCGTTCCATTCTGGCCGGAAAACCCTATCTATGCCGGCGCGGCCCTGACTTATCCGGTGGGCGTCGATCTCTTCCATAGCTTGCTGACTCTGGCGGGCGCCGATCTCTACCGGACTTTTGTCTGGATCGGACTCGCCGGTTGTCTCTGCACGGCTCTGGCCCTGTGGCGCTGGGGAGGCGCGTTTGCCATGGCAGGCTTTCTCTTCAATGGCGGGCTGGCCGGCTTCCTCTTTTTCAAAACGGGTGCACTGGCGGATTACCAGGATCACGTCGCCTGGAAGAGCATCCCGCTTGCGCTCCTGACAACGCAACGCGGCATGCTCTTCGCCATCCCGGCGGGGCTGCTCCTTCTTTCAAGCTGGCGGGCGCGATTCTTTGAGACGCAACCGGCAGCCAAAGATCCCGCCGTCACTCCCGCGGGTCGCGGGATGCTGCCATGGTGGGGCGAATGGCTGCTCTACGCCTCCATGCCAGTGTTTCATGTGCACACCTTCCTCTTTCTTTCGATCATGTTGGCGAGCTGGTTCATCCTTCGTTCGCCGGCCCGTATTCCCATTCTAAAACTCGTCGCCGCCGCGTTTATTCCGGCATCGATGCTCGTCTTCCTCGTTACCGACCACTTCCATGGTCCGTCCGTTCTCGGCTGGCATCCAGGGTGGATGCAAGACGAAGATACCTTTCTCACCGCTTGCGCCGAGATGCTCGGCACGCGCTCGCCTCTTGTCACTTTCCCAGTCTTTTGGATCGTCAATTTCGGCATTCTGCCCGTGCTCATCGGGCTGCTGGTTTCGAAGCTCCTCAGCGAACCACGCCTTGTCTGGGGACGCGCCATCGTCCTGCCCGCGCTCGGCGTTTTCCTCCTCTGCTGCTTTGTAAAATTTGCGCCGTGGGAATGGGACAATACAAAACTGATGCTCTGGTCCTATCTCGCCATCCTTCCCACGTTATGGAAACGATTGATCGGTGAATGGCGCTTTGGCATCGCTGTGCCGGTTTGTTTTGTTCTGTTCTGGTCCGGGTTCGTTTCCTTGATCGGCGGCATCGACAGCTCTCATGACGGATACCCAATCGCGACTCGCAGCGAACTCGATGGGATCGCGGATGCAGTCCGCACCATCCCGCCCACCGCGCGCTTCGTCGCGCACCCCGACTATAATCACCCGCTCGTCCTCCTTGGGCGAAAGCTGGCGCTTGGTTACACCGGGCACGTCTGGAGCCACGGCTACGATTATCGCAAACCGCTGGCGGAAGAAGAGGCGATCCTGAACGGCTCGCCAAACTGGCATCAAATCGCGAAGGACCTGGATTCCCGCTATCTTTTCTGGGGAACACGCGAGCGGGATGCATTTCCCGAGTCCACACAATCGTGGCGCACGGAATCCCGCATCGTCGCCTCTGGAGATTGGGGGGAGATATTTGATCTCGAGTCACCACCACCAGCGCCAGCTGCCGTCCCCGATTTTCCGCCGGAGTAGCAGCTTCAGATCGCCAAGTACTTCGCCTGGGTTCTCTGATTACTCCCGTCCTTTCGGCATAAACGCGGGATGGATCGAATCGCCGATATACACGGGATACCTTTTCCGCACCCAGTCATCGAACTGTTCCACGGTCGAGAATTCACAAGAACTCTCTGATTTTATTCGAAGAATAGCCCCATGCTGAAGAATGCTGCGAAAACTTAAAAGCCGTAGATATGCAGCTCCTACGGAGGTGATACAGTCGTAACCGACGGCGGCATCGGTCCAATCCAGCTGTTTTTCAGACATCTCATATACTGCAGGTGGATTCTCCCCGTCTGATGCCATTGAGCCAGACGGTAGCCAGTTGAAGCGTCGAGCTTACTGTACGGTTGATTCGCTCAGCACGACGACGCCTTCAGCCACGACTCTCTCCCCCACCCGCGCGCTGACTTCAAACTGCCAGAGCCCACCCACCGACGCCGTCTTGCGCGCCCGCAGGGCGATCTCTTCCTCCGGACGGACAGCCGAGAAGAACTTCATTCCTTTGATCGCCGTCAGCCGAAAAGCCACCCCTTCGCGAGAGGCCGCAATGCCTGCCGTTTGAGCCAGCGCCTCGGTAAGAATCACACCAGGAACCAGCGGATCCCCGGGGAAATGCCCGCGAAAAAATGGTTCCTCAGGCAGAAACCGTTTCCGGCACAAAGCCAGTTCCCCAGCCTGCAATTCCAGGACGGCATCGATGAAGATAAAGGGCTCACGGTGAGGGAGCCCCAATGCCACCGGATCCCGTCCGATCACGGCAATGGATCCTGTCCGCTAATGAAATAACCGAATCGCCAGCCACCATTGACGAGGCGGACGCCCGCGCGATAACCGGAATAGTTGGACTCATCGACAAACTGCTGAGGCGCGACCATGTACGGGCCATTTGGGACAAACCGTTGCGAAAGCACCTTCTGGAGTTCGGGCCAGAGATTTTGCTGATCCCAGTAGTCAAAGCAGGTTTCACCCGCCATTGGCGGATCCCATCGATATCCGAAATCGGGCGTCATCATCTGCGAAAGCGTCGCCCGATCGTGGCGGGATACAGCCAGGCGCAAACGACCGACAAAGCTCTGGAAATTCACGTCCCCGCTCATGTCGGGAATCTTTGGCTTCAGCTTGTCCTCTTCCTTTTTCTTTTTGTCCTTCTCCTTCTGGCTTTCGCTTTGGTCCTTCTTCTTATTCAGATTCGCACAACCGCAGACGCCTCCACAAACGAGCACAAGGCACAGCAACAGTCGGATGAAACGGGCAGGCATGGCGGACGGACATAATCCGCAAAAGGCACATTGACCAGCGGAAACGTGGACGGACGATTTCAGCGCGGGAAAATTCGCCGCCCCGTGCACACGGAATCTTTCCAAACAAAAGGCGCCGCGCGGATTGGAACCAATATTCATTTGAAGATTGCGCGAGTGCCAAGCCTTGGGCATTGGTCTTCGCCCCTCTTCGGTTATCCATGCATAAAGCCCTTTTCGTCCTCATTTGGCTCCTCGTTGCGGTGCTCGGCGCAGTCGCGTACGCCACCCTCGCGTTTCATCGAGGAGAACCCCTCAACTCCGCTTACATCGTCATCGCCGCGGTTTGCACTTACGCGATCGGCTTCCGGTTTTACTCCAAATGGATCGCCGCCCACATTCTCGCCCTGAACGACCGGCGAGCCACGCCGTGCGAGGTGCACGAAGATGGCCGCGACTACGTGAAGACGAATAAATGGATCGTCTTCGGCCATCACTTCGCTGCGATCTCCGGTCCCGGGCCGCTTGTGGGGCCGGTGCTCGCCGCGCAATTCGGCTACCTGCCCGGCACGCTCTGGCTGCTCATCGGCGCGGTTCTCGGAGGTGCTGTGCAGGACTTCGTCATTCTCTTCTGCTCGATGCGCCGGGACGGCAAGTCACTTGGGCAGATGGTGAAGGAAGAACTCAACTCTCTCGCAGGCATTCTGGCGCTGGTTGCCATTTTGGCCATCATGGTCATCCTGCTTGCGGTTCTCGCGCTGGTCGTGGTCCGCGCACTTGCCGAAAGCCCATGGGGCGTCTTTACCGTGGGCGCGACGATTCCGATCGCCATGTTCATGGGCGGCTATCTTCGGTGGATTCGTGTCGGGAAAGTGCTTGAGATCTCCGTCATCGGCGCAGTGCTATTGCTCTTTGCCGTTTGGGGCGGGCAGTTCGTTCATTCCAATCCGACATGGGCATCGATCTTTACCGTGAAACAAGGCCCCCTGGCCTGGATCATCATCGGCTACGGATTGCTCGCCAGCGTCCTGCCCGTGTGGCTGCTACTCGCCCCGCGGGATTACCTGAGCACGTTTATGAAGCTGGGCACCATCTTCGCGCTCGCCCTCGGTGTGATACTCGTGCTGCCAAATCTCCAGATGCCCGCCGTCACGAAATTCATTGATGGCTCCGGACCGGTCGTGGCGGGCAAGCTCTTTCCCTTCTGTTTCATCACCATCGCCTGTGGCGCCATTTCAGGATTCCACACGTTGATTTCGAGTGGGATCACACCTAAAATCATCACTCGAGAAACTCTGGCGCGCCCCGTGGGCTATGGCGCGATGTGCCTCGAATCTCTGGTGGCGATGATGGCGATTATCGCCGCCTGCACGCTGGATCCGGGCGTCTATCTCGCCATGAACACGGCGGAAAAGCAGCCGGCAGCCGCCGTTGCCAAGGTAAATGCGTATGGATCCATCTACCATCTTGATGCCTCAACGATGGATAACCTGGCACAGGAAGTCGGAGAAAAATCGCTCTATGGCCGGACCGGCGGCGCCGCGACTCTGGCTGTCGGCATGGCCAATATCTTTTCCCGTGTCACTCATGGGCGGTGGCTGGATCTCTGGTATCACTTCGCCATCATGTTCGAGGCGCTCTTCATCCTAACAACACTCGATGCCGGCACGCGAGTCGGCCGCTATCTTTTGCAGGATGCGCTCGGCCAGATCTGGAAACCACTTGGCGATACACGCAATCTGTTCGCCAACGTTTTGGCCAGTGCAGCGATCGTTCTCTCATGGGGCTACTTTCTCATCCAGGGAGTGAACGATCCGCTCGGCGGCATCAATTCACTTTGGCCCTTGTTTGGCATTGCAAATCAGTTACTCGCCGCCATCGCGCTTTGCCTGGCGACTGTTGTGATCTTGAAGATGGCGCTGAAGGAAGAGCCAGGCGAACCGCGCAAATCGCCGGCGCGCGCGCTGGTCACATTCCTTCCCCTCGTCTGGCTGCTGGTCGTTACCTTCACCGCCGCCTGGCAGAAGATTGCCGATCCGTCTCCAGCGATCGGATTCCTCGCCGCCGCGCGCGGACTTGACGCAAAGCTGCCCGCGCTTCTGCAAGCGGCCGATACAGCCAAAACCTCCGGCGATGCCGCAGCCCTCGCGGCTGCGACAAAAGCCGTTTCGGCGAATCGGACACTGCACTTCAATAGTCTCCTCGACGCCTGGGTGGCAGGCATTTTCCTCGCACTCGTCGTACTTATCGTCGGAATCACCCTGCGCGAGTGTTTCCTCCTTATCGGACGACGCAAACTCGCTCAACTCCGCGAAGAATCGCCCGTCTTTTTGCCAGCTGGAGACATTCTGACCGGCCAGCCAGCCACTGCTCAGGTTCTCGGCGTACTCGCTCTGACCTTTGCCCTGTTGAAAGAACTGTCCGGCCAGGCGGCGATTGAGCGTGAAGCCGTGCTCCTCGCGAAACATTGCGAATGCCGGCCGGGTGATGTCTCACGGAACCGTCAGAACGTTTATCTGACCGCAACCCGCCAGCGCTACTCCAGCATCCGCAATTGCTGCTAAACGCCGATCGCAAAACTTCCGATCCCGCCAAAATGCCGGCCGATCAACCACTACGTCTCGACGCTCACCAGCACTTCTGGAAGTACGACGAAACGCAGTATCCATGGATACCCAAAGGCTCTCCGCTGCATCGTGACTGGCTTCCCCGGGATCTCGCCGCGGAACAGGCCAAAGCAGGCTTGCATGGCTCCATCGCCGTCCAGGCACGGCAAACGATCGAAGAATCACGCTGGCTGCTGAATCTTTCGGATGAATCTTCGCTGATTCACGGTGTGGTTGGCTGGGTGGATCTGCGTTCCGAAAAAGTCGAGCGGGACCTTGCGGACTTAGTCAGGCATCCAAAGTTCGTCGGAGTTCGGCACGTTGTTCAGGATGAACCCGAGGACGACTTCATGCTGCAACCCGCGTTTCTCCGCGGCATCGAGGCTCTTCGCCAATTCGGTCTCGTTTACGATCTCCTCATCTATCCCCGGCAACTCGCGGCAACGATTGAGTTGGTGCAAACGTTCCCGGAGCAACCGTTCGTGCTCGATCACATTGCAAAGCCATTAATCAAGGCCGGCACGCTCGATCCCTGGCGCGAACAAATTCGCGAACTCGCCAAAGCTCCGAATGTCACGTGCAAGATCTCCGGAATGGTGACCGAGGCAGATCATCAACGCTGGAGACCTGAAGATCTCCGCCCTTATCTCGACACGGTCTTTGAGGCGTTCGGGACAGACCGTCTCATGTTCGGTTCAGACTGGCCCGTATGTCTCCTGGCAGCCAGTTATCAGCAAGTCACTAACCACATCGAGGACTACACAAGCTCGCTGCCCCAATCCGCTCGCGAGGCAATATTCGGACTAAACGCAGCGCGGACTTACGGGATCGATGAGTTGAGTTAGTCAAGTTCAAGGCAAAGGCGCAAAGTTCACGCGCAGATCCGCGTCTTTGTGAAAGAGACACGGCTCGTTTTAACGCAAAGGCCGCAAAGACCGCGAAGGCTCGCAAATATTATTAATACTTCTGCTGAATCCCTCGCACTCATGCGTGCATCGACGAATAGCAGGGCAAAGCGGAACGGGATTCAAAACCATCCAAGGCGCGTTCCCACCGATCTTTGAAAGTTGAACGTCGAACGTTGAACGTTTTCCCTCTCGAACTCACATCAAACCCTCCCTTGCCTCTTCGCCCCCGCCTCTTCACACTTCGCTCCCCATGAAGTCCCTCATCACCATTGCCATTGCCCTTATGCTCACTGTTGCCAGCACGCTCGCCGCGGACGGTCCCGTCCGCCACGTAGTCTCTTTCAAGTTCAAGAAGGACGCCGATCCGAAGGCCATCAAGAAAGTGGAGGAAGATTTCGCGGCGCTCCGCACCAAAGTCCCGCTCATCGAGAATCTCGAATGGGGCACCAATGTCAGCCCGGAGAAGCATGACAAAGGATTTACTCACTGCTGGATCGTTTCCTTCAAGAACACGACCGATCGCGACGCCTATCTCGTCCATCCTGAACACAAGGCCTTTGCCGCCGAGTTGAAGGACGTGATCGACGACGTGTTCGTGCTCGATTTCATTCCACAAAAGTAATCGTTCGATGCCTCTCAGCTTCCGGCCATTTCTCGCCGCCATTCTATCTCTGTTCGTATGCATGGGTGCGTCCCAGGCGGCGGATTGGCCGGAATTCCTGGGACCCGCGAGAGACAACACATCTCCCGAGACGGATCTCCCGGACAAACTCCCGGTCCCGATTCTCTGGCAGCACCAGATCGGGTCGGGATATAGCGCACCTTCCATTCGCGGCGATTTACTGGTGTTCCATCACCGCCTCGGCGATCAGGAGATTGTCGAAGCGTGCGATGCCGCGACCGGCGCTTCCAAATGGAAGCACGAATACCCAAGTCACTACGTCGATCCGTTCGGATATAACAATGGGCCGCGGTGTTCTCCGCTGCTCACGACGGATCGATGCTATACTTTCGGGGCTGAAGGTATCCTGCTTTGCCTGGATCTGAAAACCGGACAGGAGATCTGGAAGCGGGACACAGCGCAGGATTTTCAGATCCCGGAAGCCTTTTTCGGAGTCGGCAGCACGCCGATTCTGGAAGATGGCCTGCTCATCACCATGATCGGCGGCCAGCCAAACTCCGGCATCGCTGCTTTCGATGCCGTGACAGGCAAGACCGTCTGGGAAAGCGTTGGTGAGAAGAGTTGGAACGGCGTACCAATGACGGGCTGGCCTGGAGAGCGCACGGTCAATTGGAATCCGGCGGATCCGGCCTTTCAAAAGCAGGCGAGCTATTGTTCGCCAGTCGCCGCGACCATCCACGGACATCGACAGATCCTCTGCTGCACGCGGCAGGGTTTGGTATCGCTCGATCCCAAGACAGGCTCGGTAAATTTCTCCTTCTGGTTTCGCGCCCGTCAGGATTCCTCGGTTAATGCGATGACTCCAGTCGTTCAAGGAGATGATATCCTGATTTCATCCGCGTATTTCAGGACTGGTTCAGTGCTTTTGCATGTTCTGCCTGACGGCAAATCGGTGCAGGAAAAATGGCGCGGCCTGCAACTTGAGATGCACTGGAGCCGTCCGGTTCTAACCGGCGGCTATCTTTACGCTTTTAGCGGACGCAATGAACCGGATGGGCGGTTTCGTTGTGTGGAATTCTCCACTGGTGATCTGAAATGGGATCGTGCGGAAGGATGGCCAAATGGAGGTCACTCCAAGCTGGCGGAAGGTGAAGCGCCACCAAACGTCTTTGGACGCGGCTCTGGAATTCTCGCGGATGGCAAACTTATTGTCCTGGGCGAGACCGGCTTGCTTGGCCTTTTCAAACCCGATCCTGCAAAGGTTAGTGAGATCGATCGCTGGCAAGTCCCGGGTCTTACCTATCCTTGCTGGGCCGGTCCGGTCCTCGCAAACCATCGGCTCTATCTACGCGGGGAAGATCGTCTGGTCTGCCTGGATTTTTCGAAGCACTGAGGCGCGTCTTCCCCCAGTTGACTTGGTGGACGTAGTGGACAAAATGGACGCCTTGGACCGTCCATCTGGTCCGCTCTCCCTTCGCCCTTTGCAAGCCCCTCCACACTCCTCCGGCGCATTGTGGCACACCGCTTGCATGATGTCTGCGCCGTGAAGGAATTTCGTCTCAATCGGCTCTTCAACCCCCGCTCACGCCGCTGTTTCGATGTCGCCATCGATCACGGATTTTTCAACGAACGGACTTTTCTCAACGGAATTGAAAGTCTGGAGCGCTCGGTGAAGACATTAGTCACCGCTGCGCCCGATGCTATTCAACTCACCGTCGGTCAGGCGCCGGTACTGCAGTCACTACCGGGAAAGCATAAGCCCTCGCTCGTCCTGCGGACGGACGTCGCAAATGTCTACGGCCGCGAACTTCCTCACACGCTTTACTCGCGGATGATTGACGATCCCGTGGGCCAGGCCCTCCGCCTCGACGCTACCTGCGTGGTGGTGAATCTATTTCAGATCCCCGGACACTCGGAAGTAACGGATCAGTGCCTTCAGAACATCTGCAGGTTGAAGCCGGAGTGCGATCGCTTTGCCTTGCCGTTAATGATCGAACCTCTCGTCTTTCGGCCAAATCACGAACTCGGCGGCTACCAGGTGGATGGCGATCTTGATAAGATTCTTCCTCTGGTCCGGCAAGCCGTGGAACTCGGAGCGGATGTCATTAAGGCCGACCCGACGGATGACGCCACTTTGTATCATCGCGTCGTGGAAATCGCCGGGCGAATCCCGGTGTTAGTACGCGGAGGTGGCCGAGCTTCGGATGACGAAATCCTCAGCCGTACAGAGAAACTAATGAAGCAGGGCACGGCGGGAATCGTGTACGGGCGCAATATCATCCAGCATCACGATCCAGCCGGAATGACCCGGGCGCTCATGGCGATCGTGCATGAAGGAGCAACGGCGAAAGACGCGGCGCGGCATATCAAGGCGGCGATGTAATAAGGCCGCTGGAGTGGGTTTCAACCGGTATTGGAAAACGTTCAACGTCCAACGCTCGACGTTCAACTTTCAACAATTGCGCCTCCATCCTCGGCAGTCATTAGTTCGCGCTGCTGGCCCTCATTGAGCGTTGAAAGTCGAACGTTGATCGTTTCCCCTACCACACGAATGGCTTGTCGCTTCGCCTTCTTTCTGTCCTTTGTGTCCGCCACATTTTCGAAATTCCCCATACATGAGCACTCGTAACGGCATACTTTCCGGCGGCAATTGGATCGTCGACGCGGTCAAGGTCATCGATGTTTTTCCCCAGCAGGACGCGCTGGCAAATATCGTCAGCACCACTCGCGGCACGGGCGGATCACCGTTCAATGTCCTCGTGGATCTCGCCATCATGCAGGCCGCGATCCCGCTTGCTGCCGTGGGTCTGGTCGGTGACGACGAAAATGGAAAATGGATCGTTCAAGAGTGCAGAGCCCGGGGCATCGACACGCAGGCCCTGCAACATACGGATCTGGCGCCGACTAGTTATACGGATGTCATGACTGTGCAGTCCACCGGACGCCGGACCTTCTTCCACGCGCGCGGTGCCAATGCCTTGCTCGATTCCGCGCACTTTGATTTCACCAGCAACACGGCGAGCATCTTCCATCTTGGTTATCTGCTGCTGCTCGATCGCCTCGATCTGCCGCATCCGGAATATGGAACGGTCGCCGCCGAAGTGCTGTCTCGCGCACAGGCCGCCGGCCTCAAAACAAGCGTGGAAGCCGTCAGCGAAGATAGCGATCGTTTCGCCCGGATCGTCCTGCCGGCACTGAAGCACGTGGACGTTTGTATCATGAATGAATTTGAAGCCGGACGCGTGACGGGACGAACGATTCGGAAAGGCGACGCGCTCGATCGCACCGAGCTTCGCGCCGCGATGGAAACGCTCCTCGAAAAAGGCGTACGCGAACGCGTAGTGGTACATTTCCCGGAAGGCGGATGCGCGCTCAGCCGCGACGGCGGATGGCATGAACATGGAAGCGTGAAGCTGCCGGCAAACTATATCAAAGGCGCGGCGGGCGCCGGCGATGCTTTTACGGCTGGCATATTGCTTGGATGGCACGAAGGACGCCCCGTTGAAGAATCCTTGCGCTACGGTGTCTGCGCCGCAGCCGCCAATCTCAGCAACGAAACCTGTACCGGCGGCCTTCGCTCGCTGAAGGAATGCCTGGCGCTGGGAGAAACGTACGGATTTAGGTAGGCCCCAACGGCCAGCCTCAGTCACCACCAGGAAAACGTTCAACGTTCAACGCTCAACGTTGGACGTTCAACTTTCAAAGAATTCCGTATTCACACCAAGCGTTGTTAGTAGATAGCGCTGCCTCGTTGAATGTTGGAAGTCGAACGTTGAGCGTTGAACGTTTTTCATGGTCTTCAATGCACCTCCCCCGCTCTCATTTCCCCGCTCGTTTCCGTCTCCGATAATCCGTCGGACTGCATCGCAGATTCCGCCGGAAGATCCTGTTAAAAAAAGAGACCTGCGAGAACCCGCTCGAAAGCGCGATCTCCAGCACCGAGCGCTCCGTTTCCGCCAACTCGCGGCAGGCCGCCTGCAACCGGATCTGCGCGACGAATTCGCTAAATGTCTTGCCCGCATGTTTTTTGAATAGGCGCGAGAAGGTCGGTTTGCTTACTCCAGTGAGTTTCAGCAATTCCTCGAGCCGGATCTCATCGCGGAAATTTGCCAGAAGATAGCGTACCGCCTCCGCCATCGCTGCTTGGTGCCCGGCATCCGCCGGCAAGGCAAAAGGACGCGCCGAAAGAAACGCACACTCTTTTTCCGGAGCATCCGCCATCCTGGAAAGAAGCCGGAGGAGCAGGCCCAATCGGTCCGCCCCTGCGGCCCGCGCCACTTCATGCATCGCCCCGCGGATCGCCTCCGCAGTTCGTCCGGTAAAACGCAAGCCCCGTCCTGCATTCTTGAAAAGACCGGCAAATGGCAGCGTCTCGGGGAACGCCCAGAAAGGATGCCCATGCGGGAATTCCCACTGCACGGCAAGCCCGGCAGACGCCCCATGTGCATGCCAGTAGTGCGGCAATTTCTCGCCGAGCAAAACGAGATCTCCAGACGTGAATGCGCCGATATGGTCGCCTACAAATCGCGTTCCCTCACCCGCCGTGAACAGGGTCAATTCCATCGCGACATGATAGTGCCAACGATCCCCCTCTCCCTTCACCGCCAGACTTCGCCCCAGCCCAAGCAGCATTTCCACATCCCGCACGCTCTCCATCCAGCGCAGGACGCGAAACGAGTGCCCGCCGGGAAGCTGGATCTGTTCACGAGTCGCGCGCATGGAAGATTGTTTCCCTACTTTCCGATTCCGCGCAAGGAGCGTGAGACAATAGTGCAAGCCGATGAGACTGGCGGCGTAGAGGGAATAATCGCTTCATGCGAAAACACGAACAGAACCCCTTTTCCCTATGAATAGCCCTGTCACCTATCGTTTTTCCTTTGGTCCCTGGAATATCAGTGAAGGAGCCGACCCTTTCGGCCCCGAAGTCCGCACGGTATTCCCGCACGAGAGCAAGTTCGCACTGTATCGTGAACTCGGTTTCGACGGGGTACAGTTTCACGATGATGATGTGGTGCCGGGTCTGGACGGACTTTCTCCGCAGCAAATTCAGGCCAAATCGGCGGCGGTAAGAACGATGCTCGCGGCACAAGGCCTCACCCCGGAATTCGTCGCACCCCGGCTTTGGTTCGCCGAACAAACGATTGATGGCGCCTATACGTCGAACAGCGCCTCCGACCGCGCCTACGCCTGGGAGCGGACCCAGAAGTGCATCGACATTGCCCGCGCTATCGATTGCAAAGCAATCGTGCTCTGGCTCAGCCGCGAAGGCACTTATATCCGCGAAGCCAAAGACGCGAAGCTGGCCTACGAGCGCTTGTTGGAAACGATCAATCGCATGCTTGATTACGATCGCGAAATCGAGATCTGGATTGAACCGAAGCCAAATGAACCAACCGATCAGGCTTACGTTCCGACGATCGGTCACGCCATCGCGCTTTCCTATGCCTCGAAGGATCATCGCCGGGTAAAGGGGCTCATCGAAAGCGCCCATGCTTTGCTGGCCGGACTCGATCCGAGTGATGAAATGGCCTTTGCGCTCGCCCACGGCAAACTCGCCAGCGTGCATCTGAATGATCAGAACGGCCTGAAATACGATCAGGACAAAAACTTCGGCGGAGCCAATCTGCGGACCGCATTCAATCAGGTGCGAGTTCTCGAAGAGGCCGGATATGGGAGTGCCGGTGAATTCATCGGGCTGGATGTGAAAGCCATGCGGACCCAGCGCGGCTGCCCGGTCGTCGATCATCTGCGCAACAGCCGCACGCTCTTCCTCGATCTCGTGGAAAAGGTGCGGACACTCGATCGCCCACTGATCGACCAGTATCGCGACGCCCGCGATTACGAAGCGCTGGAGTTGTATCTCCTCCGCCATTTGCTCGGCTTGAAATCCACCGGCAGCAAAGGCTGAATCAACACTCCTTCTCTTTCCTTCTCCCGTTCATGAAACAGTTTCGTCTCAACCGCCTTTTTAACGCGAAGTCCGGCCGCTGCTTCGACGTCGCCGTGGATCACGGTTTCTTCAATCAGCCCGGCTTTCTGCAAGGCATTGAATCGATGCCGCGAGTCATCCGAACGCTCGTCGATGCAGCTCCTGACGCCATTCAGCTCACTGTCGGCCAAGCTCGGCACTTGCAGGACATCCGTGGCAAGAACCGCCCCGCTCTCGTGCTGCGTACAGACGTCGCGAATATCTATGGCCGCGAACTGCCGACCACACGCATCAGCACCATGATTGAGGACACCATGCTCCAGGCGGTCCGGAACGATGCCGCATGCGTCTGCGTGAATCTCTTCCAAATTCCCGGCGCTCCGGAAGTCCATGCCCAGTGCATCGATAACATCGTGAAGCTCAAGCCACAGGCCGATTATTACGGCATGCCGATGATGGTTGAGCCTCTGGTTTTCCGTCCGAATGCCGAGGCCGGTGGTTATATGGTCGACGGCGATGAAGTGAAAATCACGCATCTCGTGCGGCAGGCGGTGGAACTCGGTGCCGACGTCATTAAGGCGGATCCAACGGACGATGTGAGCATTTATGGAAAAGTGATTGAGACGGCCGGAGGCATTCCCGTGCTCGTCCGCGGCGGAGGTCGCGTGAGCGATCGCGAGATCCTCCAGCGTACGACCGGCCTGCTCGCCCAAGGGGCAAGCGGCATCGTTTATGGGCGCAATATCATCCAGCACCCAAGCCCGGCGGGGATCACCCGCGCGCTCATGGCTGTGGTGCATGACGGCGCGAGCGTGGAAGAAGCACTGGCTATGATTCCGGGAGGTACGAAGTGAAGACGGTTCAGGTCGGCATCATTGGCGGCGGTCTCATGGGTCGCGAAATGGCCAGTGCCTTTGCCCGCTGGTGTGCTCTGGAAGACGTCAGCGTGCAACCGGAACTCGCCGCCGTGGCGGATCTCAATCCAGCCGCACTCGCTTGGTTCGAGAAGATCCCGAGTTGCACGCAGCGCGTCGCGGATTATCGCGAATTATTGGCCAATCCCGCGCTGGATGTTATCTACGTCGCGGTGCCGCATCATCTGCACGAGAGCGTCTACTGCGATGTGTTGAAGGCCGGCAAAGATCTCTTTGCAGAGAAGCCGTTTGGCATCGATCTCGCCTCCGCCCGGCGCATCCTCGATGCAGCACGCGCGAGCGGGCGCTTTGTGCGCTGCAGCTCGGAAATGCCATTCTTTCCCGGCGCCCAGCGTGCCTTCAGCCTCGCCACTAGCGGCGCGTTCGGCCGGGTGCTCGAAGTCGTCTCCGGTTTCCATCACAGCAGTGACCTCGATCCTTCGAAGGCGGCAAATTGGAAACGCCGCAGCGCAACCTGCGGCGAGATTGGTGTGCTCGGCGATCTGGGCATGCATGCGTGTCATCTGCCGTTGCGCCTCGGCTGGAAACCGAAACGTCTTTTCGCGCAGCTTCAGCTCGGTTACTCGCAGCGTCCCGATGGCAAAGGCGGCTTCGCCGAATGCGATACGTGGGACAATGCACTCGTTCACGGCTGGTCGGAAATCGGCGGACAGGAAGTACCGTTGCGCCTGGAAATGAAACGTCTCGCGCCCGGAGCAACGAATACCTGGTTCATCGAAATCCTCGGCACCGAGGGCGGCGTGCGCTTCAGCACCGCTGAACCCAAAACGCTGTGGCTCTTCGAACGCGCCAAGGAACAATGGTGGAAACGCACCGAACTCGGCTTCGGCACACCGTTCAAGACGGTGACCGGTGGCATCTTTGAACCGGGCTTCCCGGATGTTATACAGCAGATGTGGGCCGCCTATCTCATGGAACGCGAAGGCCGTCTCGAAGGACGTTTCGGCTGCGCCACGCCTGAAGAAGCAGTGGCCACGCAGGAAATCTTCGCGGCCGCACTGGAATCACAGGCCCGCCAGGCTGTGGTGACACTGGGATAAGAGAAACAAGGCCAAAAAGGAGACGGCTTCCACGAGCAGCAGCGTCTGGCTGCTGCTCGATTCATTTTACCTGAAAGTGGTTTTTGGAGGACGGACTTTTGGAACGGCGCTGCTTTGTCAGCGCCGATGTGTTTGGGCCCGATTTTGAGGCGCGGTTTCGCTCGCCAATGAATGGCGCGGGACTCGCCCGGGCTGGACACAGGAGTGTGGTTTCTGTTTTTGATAACCCGTCGCCGGTGCACGGCTAAACCGCTTTTCACTTCTCTGAATGCGTCTCTCTATGGAATCTCTCCTCTGCTCTCCATGCCGCCACAGCCTCCTGACCACTCGTTTCCTGCGCCGGGTTGCGGGCCGCCGGGCCGATCGGCCAGATCCGCGCGACGGGTTGCGCCGGCCAACCATTGAGCCGCTGGAATGCCGCATCGCACCGGCAAACTTCACTGTCGCAGGGACCGTTCTCACGATCGATCTGCAAGCACAAAACGAAGAGGTCACCTTCAGCACGGACGGGGCCACGATCACCGCACATCTCACGGGTGGGACAGTGACTGGCGGCGGTACGGGCGTGACGGGAGTGGGCACGGGCACAGCCTCCATTACCTCCGCCGGTTTCACGGCCATCAATGTCACGGATGCCGTCGGGGTCACCGGAAACGCAGTCCACTTCGCCGCGAGCGGCGTGAGCACTTATCCACAGGCTTTCACGGTCACACTGAACAATGTCGGCTCGGGCGACATCACCTTTGCGGGCAACTCGACTTTTGGAGCCACTCTCAACCTCACCACGGTTTCCGGCGGTGTGTTTGGTGATCTTGCCTCCGGTCTCCAACTCACGGGCAGTGCGAACCTCTCCATCACAGCCACCGGGCATGATGTGGTACTCCACGGGGTTACTTCGATCGCCGGCACCACGTCGATTGCGGCAAAGGTCATCGAGATGGACAACGCCTCCAATTCCATCTCCGGGGCACTGCAATTGACCGGGCCAGCCTTGGCGACGGTGCTCGACAACGGGAGTCTCAACCTCGCGGCTTCCTCCTTCGCTTTTGCCGGCCTGGCGCAAACGAGCCTCATCCAGGCCACGGGTAATATTACGCAAAGCGGCGCCATCACTGGCACCGGCGGCGGGACGCTCGCCTTCGTTTCCACCGGTGGCGATATCATGCTCTCCAATACTTCGAACAGTATCCCCAACACGATTGCGGAATCCTTCGCGGTCACGGGCACGCATATCGTCACCTTTTACAACGCGAACACCACTCTGCTCGGAAGCGTGAGCCTGGGCACCGGCGCATTTTCGCTCATCTCCACAGGCAACGTGACCCAGAAGACGGGCGCGGGGATTCAGACCGGCGGCAGCGTCGCCGTGACCGTGGATATCAACACCAACCGCGACGTGCTGCTCAACAGCGCGGCGAATAACATCGCGGGCGCCGTGACTTTCGCCGAATCGAACGCCGGCTCGGTGCGCGATATCTCGCTGCGCAACCTGAACGATCACGCAACCGCCCCGACCGGCTCAATGTTCACCTCGGCGAATGTGCGCAATCTCACTCTCTACTTTGATCACAATGGCGCGACCCTGCCGGGTTACAATATCACCGGTGCGCTGAACGTGACGGCCGGCGGCGACATCACGCAAACCGCGGGGCTCACGGTAGCCACGACGACGACCGCCACCGTGCTCGGCGATTTCCAGATCGCACTGACCAATACGGGCAATGCGCTCACGGGTGCGGTACTTTTCAACGCGCCGGAGTCCACGCACGGCGAGGCGGTGGTGAATTCGACGGCCCTGATACTCGGCGCCTCGAACGTCGGCCGCGGCGCCTTCACGGCTACAGCCTTGACCGGCAACATCACGCAAACCGGCGGCATTACGGAGGAAAAGAGTGCGCCAGCCGCCATCTTCACCGTTACGGCGGGCACCTCGATCAGCCTGACCAACAATACGAACGATTTCACTGGCCCGGTCACTTTTGCGGGCGCCGCGCTGACCACGGTGAACTATCACAACGCCGACCCGCAGGCTCATTTCACCGATCTGAGCTTTCCCGGCACGGTGACCACTCTCACTGTCGTCTTGAATCATGCGGCGATCGTGGTCCCGACCCTGAACCTGACGACCCTGACCCTCAATGGCCAGGGGATCACGCAGGCGGCAGGCACCACGCTCACCGTTTCCGGTCAGGCCACGCTCAACGCGAATGCCTTCCCGCTCACGCTCCCAAACGCGAACAAAGTGGCCAGCCTGACGCTAAGCAATAGCGGGCGTAACGATGTGACTTTCAACCAAGTGGGCGGGGATTTGACCTTCACCGGCACCTCGGCGTTCGGCGCCGGACGGCTCACCGTCACGAATACGGCGAACATTTTCGAGACCGGCGTGATTGCCCAGACCAGCACCGCGCCGGCGGGCGCCGTAAGCTTTTCCAGCTCGACCGCCGGCATCACGCTCAATGGCGCGAATGTCTTTACCGGGCCCTTCTCCGCAACGGTCACTGGCACAAGTTCCCTTTCCGTTACCAACTCCAGTACACTCCTGTCTCTCGGCCAGATCAGCACCGGCACCGGCGCCTTTACTGCGACGAGTAATGCGGGCATCGCGGAGGATCCCAACTCGCACCTGAGCCTGGGCGGCAGCTCGACATTCTCTGCGTCCGGGGGTGCCGTCATCTTGACGAACCTCACGAACACCTTCACCGGCGCCGTCGGCTTCAACGCCACGGATGTCTCCGTGCGCGCGCTGGGCTCCATCGTGCTCGGAACCTCGAACATCAGCAATACGCTGAGCGTGACGACCAGCGGCAAGGCCACGGACACGATTACGCAATCCGGGGCCATCACCGGCGGCCCGAATCTCACCCTCGTCTCCGGCGCGGCGAGCATCACCCTCACCAACCCCGGCAATGCCTTCGGAAATCTGTCTCTCAACAGCACCGGAGCTGCTGTCTCGATCGTCGATAGCACTCCCCTGACCGTGGGAAACATCCAGGTCGGCTCGGGCACCCTCAGCCTGACCAGCGGCGGAGATCTCATCGGCGGCACCATCGTGCAGAGCGCTGGCTCCGGCGCCGTCACCCTCACCACCCCGGCTGGGAACAACATTTCTCTCGCGGCGGGACCGGCCAGCCAATTCCGCGGCACAGTGAGCGTGGTCCATTCCAAAAATATCGAAATCATCGCGGCAGGTGATCTCGCTTTCGATCCGGCCTCGGTCATTACCGGCGATTTCGATGTCATTGCGGGCGGCGTGCTCACCCTACCCGGCACGCTGACAAACCTGACCGGATTCGAGATCTCCGCCCACTCCACACACATTGGCTCGAACGTCACGGTAACAGGGGGCGAAATCACCGTCACTGGCGCGGTAACCATCGCCGCGGGTCTCACGCTGACTTCCGGCGGCGACATCACCTTTCGTGGCGACGTCACCCCGGCCGGCGCGCTTACGCTGGCCGTGCCCGCCAGCGGCACCGTGGAATTGACGCAGGGGCACTGGGAGCAGGGCAGCAATCCGCTCACCATTACGGGCAATACCGTCGCGTTCGATCTGGGTGACGGCACTGGAGTTCCCGCCAGCTTTCACATGACCTCGGGCACCATCTCCATGCCCGGCTTTGGCAACTTCATCGTTGGCTCGAACGGCCTTTTGAGCGTGGGCGGCGCGACGACCCCCAATACCGTCATCCTCGATAATGGCGCCGGCAACCTCACCATCACCGGGGCGCTCGGGGTCGGTTTTGGCGTAACCAACGATGCGCTCTCCAAGACCGGGAACGGCGTCATCACCCTGAGCACTAACTCACAATTGCTTGGCACCGGCCTCGCGGGGACTGGCGCCTCGCCGGTGCTCATCTCCCAGGAAGGGCTGATCATCGGCCATTTCGCGAATTCCGTGGATGCCGGCAATCACCCGCACGATTTCCTCGCCGGCAGCGACATCGTCACGCCCGCCTATGGCGCTACGCAGGTCACGGTGCAGGCAGGCGGTGTGGCTTCCCCCACCGGCACGGCCACCGGCTTCCTGCCGGATGGCGATGCCTACACCGTGAAGTCGTCGCTCGGGGCGGCCGCCGGCCTGGTCACGGTCACCGATCTCTTGGGGAATCTTGATATCGTGGTCCGCAATGCCACCTCCACGGCTGCTTCCTCGCTCAGTATTTCAACCACTGGCGGCGGCGACGGTTTCCTTTCCATCGGCGGGGTCTCGGTTCACACGCCCGGCGCGGTCAGCGTCAACGCGCCCTCGGCCAATTTCACCGGCAGCCTCTCGGCCAGCGGCACGCTCACGGCACTCACAGCGCACGATCTGATCGGCGCTTCCGCGATCGCCCCTTTCACACTTACGGATGGAGGGAGCATCACCGCCTCCACGGCCATTACCGCCCATGTAGTGGAGAATGCCGATCTCACGATTACAGGGGCGCTCGGCTCGTTCAAGGCAGTCTCGGTGCCAGGCGGAGTGGAAATCACGGCGCAGAAGTTTGGCACGATCACGACCACTGCGGATGCGGCCGGTTCCGGCGCGGTATCCGTGCCCGATCCGGGCGCTTTCAATGCCAATTTGACCAGCACTGCCACCACGGCCACCGGCACCGTGCTCAGCTCCGCCAAAATCGCCGGCGCGCTTTCCGGAATCTGGGATCTGGGTGGAAATATTGGCAGCATTACGGCCGCAAGTGCCAGTGAGTGGATCCTTGGCACTTTGGCCGGTGCCGACGTGCAAAACGGCGGATCACTCAACAATGTGACCACGCTCTCGCCCGGCTCGCTGACCAGTGTCGCGCTCCATCTCAGCGGCGCACTCGGCACACTTACCACTTCGGATATCGAGAATACCAATCTGACCGCAGGCTCGTTTGGCACCATCAAGGTGGTAGCTAATTCCAAACTCGGCTTCACTGGCCTCATCGATAATTCCACGATCACGGCGCTGGGCAATGTGGGCGGTGTTGCCGTGAAGAGTCTCAGCACAGCGGGTGCGTTTTCCTCCTCAACGCTGGCGATGCTCAATGGCAATGCCACTGCCATCGCCATCGGGCGGACCGTGGAGCAATCGTCCTTCATCGCCGTGGACACGGGCACCGGCCGCGGGAATTTCAAATCGATCACCGCAGGCGCATGGGACCAGACCAGCATCGAGGCGCGCGCGATCGGCTCGCTCAAGATCACCGGGAACCTCGCCGCCGGATTGTTCGGCAATTTCACCAACTCAACGGTAACCGTACACGAGAACACGTCCGGCGTCGCCCTTGGCGCCTTCTCCGTACAAGGGAACGTAAGCGACGCGACCTTCGATCTCCAGAGCGGAAACCTTAGCACCTTCACGGTCGGCGGAGAATTCACCAACACAACCGTGCGACTGGCCGACCCGGCCTTCGGCGCACTGGGCACGATCCAAGCCGGCGATTGGTCCGGCAGCGATACCGTGATCGCGAAGACCATTGGCACAGTAGCGGCGGTTGGCGTGAAGGCGACTGCTCCAAACTCACCGCTGCTGGCTGGCTCCATCGCCGGCGCGAATATCGATGCCTACCTCAATACCGGTAGCGTGGCCGCGATCGGCAAGCTCACCACCAAGGGTGACCTGGACAGCTCCACCGTGCTGGCCCAGCATGGAATCGGGACGGTGACGGTGGGTCGTACCGTCGCGAACAGCTTCCTCTTTGCGGACGATGCCGTCACCGGCATGGCGAATGTGGGCCGCATCGCTACCCTGACTGCGGGCGCCTGGAACGCCAGCACCGTCTCAGCCAATACCTTTGGCGCCGTGAAAATCACCGGTGCCACGCTGCCCGAGAACAACACCGCGAGCACGCTGCCCGGCGACGTGCAATCCGGCAGCTTCCTTGCCCACGGCGGTACGGCCGGCGCCAAGCCGATCGGCATCGGATCAATTACCGTCGCCGGCTTGGAAAGCTCGAGCACGATCGCTGCGCCCTTCGGCATCGGCGCGATGACGGTCACCGTCAGCGTGAGCGGGAGTAGCATTGTCACCGACAACCCGCTTGCGCCGGCCAGCGGCGCCGTAAAGACTCTCACGGTTGGTGAGTTCGTTTCCTCGACCTTCCGCGGCGGCAGCCTCGGCAGCTTCAAGGTAGCGGGGAATGCGGCGCTCGGGTTGCTCGGCAATGTCACCAACTCAAGCATCGACCTCGATTCCAGTGTCTCCAGCGTCGGTGGGCCGCTCGCCCTCGGCACCCTGACTGTGAATGGCGATTTTGCCGACAGCAACCTCGATGCCTTCGCGAGCGTCAACACCATCACCGTAGTCGGACGAATCACCTCGGTAACCACCGGTGCAAAGATCCAGGCCGGCTATGCAACCTCCGCGAAAATCGGCGCCCTCACCGCAGGCGCCTGGGGCGAGGCCGGGATCAGCCTCGCCACCGATCTGGTGACCCAAAGCATTGGCACCATCACCCTCAAAGGAAATACGCATCGCGGATTCGTGGGAACGAGCGACAACGCCTTCGTCGATATCCTCAGCTCCGGCATGGGCGGCGCCGGCCTGGGCACCTTTACCGCAAGCGGCGCGGTGAGTAACAGCCTCATCCGGGTCTCCGACGGCAATGTCACTTCTTTCACTGCGGAGCGCTTCATTTCGAGCGACCTCCTCGTCGGCTTTACCTTCCTCAAGGCGGACGACATCACTGTCACGCCCACATCCGCACAGTGGAGCACCACCAATCACAGCATTGGAAAATTCACGACCACCGCTTCCTTCAGCGCCACCGACGCGGCGGACTCCGCCTCGTTTCAGGACAGCAATGTGGTCGCCGCCCAACTTGGCAACATCACTCTTTCCGGCGTCAACACCGTCTCGGCGAACTCGACCACCTACGGTGTGGCCTTCCGCGCGAGCACCAGCGCTCACGGCACGGTCAAGACCGATGGCGGTGCCGCGCTAACTCCGCCAAGCACCACGGGCCAGTTCGCCTACCTCGGCTTGGGCGGGTAACCAGAAGCAGGCCGGTGCGCTGCCGGGCGGAGCAAATTTTGGATCACTTCACTCCACCGGCTGTATCATCTCCACCAGCGCGATACTTCTCCAGCATCACGCTCATCTTCCCTCCGTTGACAAACGAGGTTACCATCTTCACCGCACCGACATTTGGAGCCAGCCACATCTCCCGTTCAAACGTTCCGCTCGGCGGAGTCAGCTTGATATGGTAACAATCTTCGTAGGTCTTGTCCCCCGCCGCAGTGCTTTCCTTGCCGAGGATCGCTACCTTCATTTTCTCGCCATTCACTTCGACTTCCTGTGTCTCGCCCACCTTTAGCGGCAGCAGGAGATCCGCAACCTCCTTCTGGTCCGGTTTGCTTTCGTCGATCGAGTAAACACCGGAGTCATCCTTCCGCATGAGCTTCGTATAGTCACGGGCGTAGACGCCATCCATGACGATCCGGCCTCGGTAATAGGTTTTTCCTTCCCGTTCCACCGTCTCTTTCACGGTGACCGTGAGCGTGGAATTCTCGACCTTCCCCAAGGGCGAGAGAAACACGACCTTCGATACCCGCTCATCACCGACGTGCATCGGAAAATAAGCTGAGTCCGGACTCTCGGCACGCAAAGCTGTCACAAAAGCACACGCCAAAAAAAGCACGGCGTAAGCGCGAAGAAGCCAGGAGGAGGAACGATGCAGAGAAGCCATAAGAGGACGCAAAAATAGCGCGCGATTCTGAATAAGGACGGCTTAGAGTCGTCGGGGTTTATATAAAATACAAGTACGCAATATCGGTTTTGCCTTACTTCGATATTAAATTTTGTTATTTGCAGATTGTCCCTTGTTCCCAAGCAGCAGCGCGGTAGTTTGATCATCCGCTGTTACCGGAAATTCGCCGGTTAACACCAACGCCTCACCCGAACGTATTGTCTCAAAACCCCGCCGCACTATGCTCGAATGGCTCTACTGCTACCTGCCCACGCTCGAACCCAAACAGCAAATCAACTGGATGGAAGAAGCCGAAACCGCCGAAGAATGCGACTTCGGCTGCCATAGCTTCGATATCGAAAAGCTCGTCGATGGCGATGCCGAAGGCGCCTTGCGCAATCTTCCCGAAGGTGATGGAAGAACGCTCGTCTATCGAGGCTGGATACTCCAGGAAGAGGAATACCGCTCCCTGGAAGATGAAGTAAGCGCCCGCGGTTACCGCCTGCTTACGAATACGAATCAGTATCTCGAAGCCCTGCATCTGCCCAACTGGCATCCGCGCGTGGCCGACCTCACGCCACCGGCTATCTGGACCTACGATACCGATATCGACGAAGCCTGGGAAGCTGCCAAGAGCCTCGGCCCACCACCTTACATCATCAAGGATCACGTAAAATCCTGTAAGGAAGCCTGGCTGGAAGCGTGCTATGTCCCGCCCAAGGCGCGCAAAGCGAAGTTCGGCGAAATCTGCGAGCAACTCATCGATCGGCGCGGCGAACGTTTCGAGGGCGGTATCGTCATCCGTCCAGTTGTTCCCTTAGTTCTTCTGGCTGCGGACTTCTCCGGTCTGCCGATCTTTGATGAATACCGGCTCTTCTTCTGGCGCGGGAAACTCATTCTCTCCAGCCCTTACAACGATCTCGGGCGTGAAGAGACGGACTTCTCCAGGTTCGCCGATCTAGGTGAGCGGATCGATTCGGATTTCTTTGTCGCCGATGTCGCCCGCACGCAATCCGGCGAACTCACGCTCATCGAGATCAACGATGGCGGCATCGCCGGCATCCCACCGTCCATCCATCCGATCGAACTCTATTCGACCATCGCCGAAATCGAAGACCGGCGGAACAGCGGCGAGGAGGAGGAAGACGACGATTAGTTCTGATCGATTGACAAACCTCTTCCAAACCGCTCAACGCAAGAAGCCATGAACGAAAATTGGGCAGCCGTAGATCAATACATTGGCCACCTTCTCATTCCCTCGGATCCCGTTCTCGAGGAAACCCTCCGATCAAGCGACGCCGCCGGGCTTCCCGAAATCCACGTCTCCGCCTGTCAGGGCAAGTTTCTTCACCTCCTCGCGCGGCTGCAAGGTGCACGCAAGATCCTCGAGCTCGGCACGCTCGCCGGCTACAGCACCATCTGGCTGGCACGAGCCCTTCCCAAAGGAGGCAAGCTGGTGACTCTGGAATTTGAGCCGAAACATGCGGAAGTCGCACGGGCCAACTTTGCCCGCGCCGGCCTCAGCCAGGTCATCGACCTGCATGTCGGCCCCGCCATTGAGTCACTCCCCAAACTGGCCGCCGAAGGACTTGGGCCGTTCGACTTCATCTTTATCGATGCCGATAAGCCGAGTTATCCTGACTACTTCCCGTGGGCTCTCCGGCTTTCCCGGCCCGGAACGGTGATTATAGCCGACAATGTGATTCGCAACGGCGCGGTGGCCGACCCGACCAGCACCGATGTGTATGTGCAGGGCGTGCAGCGTTACCACGAGCTGGTTGCTGCCGAACCACGAGTTACGGCTACGGCGATTCAGACCGTGGGCAGCAAAGGTTACGACGGCTTTTCCATCGCCCTGGTCACCGCATAACAGCCACTCACGTTTCGCCGGGCATCTTACGCTTCCCGGGCAGATCGCCCGAGAACTCGCGATATGCCTTGGAAAATGCGCTCAAGCTGCGGAACCCGACGTTGTATGCTACCTCGGTAACGGTCGCATCTGGTTGTGCGAGCAGTTCCATGGCGCGAAGCATCCGGGCCTGATGCAGATATTTTGACCACGAGATGCCGAGCTCTTCCTCGAAATGCCGGCGCAAAGTCCGCTCCGAGGCGTGCGCATGTCGCGCCGCTTCATCGAAGCGGGCGGCGTCGAGATGCGCCATCGTGTATTCCGCCGCTCGGGTCGCCATACGGCTCTTTGGTCTGGGCAAATAAAAGGGCAACTCCGCTTCGATCCATTCTTCGCAAAGCAGCGCCACGGTTTCGAAGAATGAGTTCGCCAGCGGATCGGCGGTTGTGTGCTCTGCGGGCCAGCGAGTCGCGGTGCGAATCATTTCCCGCAGCAAGGGCGAGGCACCGATCACCCGAACGCGTTCACCAGCATTGTGCACCATCGCCGGTGCGAGGAAGATCGAACCACAGTCGAAGTTTTCTATGGTCGTCGCGTGCTTTATTCCGGCCGGGATCCAGGCAGCGCGCTGCGGTGGCAGGACAAAGACAGATTCCGCCGACTCCAATCGTACCGTTCCCTTGAAGGCATACAGCAACTGATGCCGAGGATGACTGTGCCAGTCATAGCGCATCTTTCGCGCCACATCCCGCAAACCAAAACTCTCCCGTTGAGCGGACAGAAGTCCGAGCGCTCGGAGCTTTTGGCGGGTTTCTTTGCCGGTGAGTCGTTTCATTTGGCCGTTGAGAGCTAATCTTTGACCGACCAGCGCTAGCCGGTCACGCCTTTCCGGCGGCATGGTGATGCATGACCGCATATCAAGAACACAACCGATCGATCATTGATCAATTCAGCCTCCAAGCGGCGCCTTTCTCCAAAGTTCCCGAGCATTCCGACGCGGCCGCATTGCGGCTCCTCCTTGACTTCAGCGGAGCGTCACGAGCCGACAACGTTCTCGATGTTGCTTGCGGCCCCGGAATCGTCACCTGCGCCTTTGCAGAGGAGTGCGCACATGCCACCGGGATTGATCTCACTCCCGCGATGATCGATCAGGCGCATAGCCTGCAGGCGGAGCGCCGCATCGAGAATGTCTCATGGACCGTAGGTGACGTCCGGCATCTCCCCTTCCCGGACAATCACTTCTCGCTCGTTGTCACCCGATTCACGTTTCATCACTTCCCCGGACCAGGCGCGATTCTTACCGAGATGATCCGCGTATGCCGGCCAGGCGGCCGCATCCTTGTTGTCGATGTGGCACCGGAAGAACAACATCAGGGCGCCTATGACGCCACGGAATTGCTCCGCGATCCATCCCACGTCCGCGCGCTGACGCCGAAAGAGTTCGCCGATTTGTTTGGCCGAACCGACCTGACCTGCATTCGCAGCGCCACCTATCGGATGCCAATGCACCTCGACCGGCAACTCGCTGCCTCCTTTCCCAATCCCGGAGACGAAGCCCGCATCCGGAAAGTCTACGCCGCGGATATTGGAGTCAATAATCTCGGCCTTGCGGTGCGCGAAACCGACGCCGGCCTGGTCATCTTCTATCCAATCCTCGCGATGTTAGGCACTAAGTGGTAAATTCGCTTTCACCTGCCTCAATTTACTTCTTAAGTAATCGAATCAGAAACTCCACCTGATCAAAATCATGCGTCGGCGGAGCGCCGGGATACTTTACCTGCACCTCCACGTTCATAGTCTCCAGCATTTCCTTCAGTTGGAGACCAAAGACGGCGGAGTGCAATGGATCGGCCTGCCCTTTCCCGACCGGAGCTGGGACCGATCCGTAGTACAGATACAGCGGCGGATCATCGCGACTTACCAAAGCCACAGGCGAGTATTCGTGAATCCATGGAACGATTCGATCGCGGGCAGCGAGGAACGCATCGAAATCTGCGGTAGGCGAACGCCTTTCGTCCGTACCGGGTGGGCCAAAGAATCCGAAGGCGTGGCCTCCGTAGCTCGCGTTGGGAATCCATTTCTGCATCTGCGCCGGATCCAGCGTCGTCTGAGCGTCAACCGTTCCGGCGCAGAGCACGCGCGTCGATTCACGGGCCACCGGATCGGAACTTCTGGCATCCGCCATCTCGTCATGCAGTGCCAGCCACAGCGCCATCGTTCCACCGGAGGACCTTCCCTCGGCGCCGATCCGCGTCTTATCGACCCGCCATTGGGTGGCCTTGCTTCGGATGAACTGCAAAGCACGCGCCGCGTCGTCCATCGGCCATTTCACCGGCGGCTCGATGCCCGACTTCCGCGCTGCGGTTATCGTCCGAAAATCAACCGAGGCCACAGAGATCCCGGCTTTCAAAAAGTCTTCGAGGCCCATGATTCCGACCTCTGCGGGATCTCCACCCAGCCACGCGCCACTGTGGAAACACACAACGAGCGGAGCCGGGCCGCGGCCTTCCGCCAGCCAGACATCGAGGATCTGCTCGGCAGCTGGGCCATATGGCACCTTGGCAAAAGTCGGCGTCGGCAATGCCCGTGCGCTGCCTGTCATTGCGATCAACCAGCAAATCCAGGCAGCACGACGAAATGTAAACCGCATGGCGGCGTGCATTGATCCAAGCCAGCTTCGCTATTTGGTCGGAGAATAGTCCGTTGCCTGCAGATAGACCGACTTCACACCATCCGGCTGGACGGTCAGCGAACCCCCAGCCTCCTTTTCCGAGGCATCCTTCACCGCTACCCAATCCGGGTCTGCCCGGAACTCTTTGAACTGTTCCAGACCGGCATCCTGGCTCGGATGCGTGATCATATAGACGAGCGTATTGTCCACGCCCGATTGGCCCGGCATCAGGGTCCAATAGAAGAGATTCGCCATTCCGTGCCGTTCAAACAGCGTCATGGTGTGCTCCCGAAACCGTTTGAGCAGAAGTGGCAGATGTCCCTCCGTGGCGGTATAAGTGCGCAATTCAAACACCCTCGGCGCAGCTCCCGTCGATGGTTTGACCTCCGGCGAAAAATCCGTGGCCTGCAAAAAGCGGTTTTCGACTTTCGTGACCAGCTTCCCATTTGCCTCCGATTCCGCGGCGACCTTTTTCCATTCGGGATCGTTCGAAAAATCCTTCCAGGCGGTTTCCCGAGCCTCCCGGCTGGGAAAGGCCAGCACGTAGATGAGCTGGTTCTCCGGATTCTCAATCGGGGTCCAATAGCCGATGCTGACCATGCCATGCTTCTCAAAAATCCGCATCGTATGGTTTCGAAAACGGGCCTGGAGGTCATCCAGTTTTCCCGGTGCGGCATAGTATGTCCGCATCTCGAAACAACGCGTGTCCTTGGGAGCTTCTCCCTTTGATTGGACGACGGAAAAGGCGGCGAGGAGAAAGAGCAGCGTGAATGTTTTCATGGCATAAATCGCGGCTTCAAGGCTTCGCCTCTCCATCCTTTGGCTCAAGCTCAAAAGCGGAACGAATGACGAATTAGCGAGAAAATCGAGGCTTCCCATGCTTTTCGCAGCCCCATCTCGCTGCGGACCGGAATCAAAGATCGATGTAGTACAAGAGCCTACACACAAGTCGTTTACACACCATTGTCGTGTTCCCATAGCCTCATCGCGCGCGGTCCAAAAGGAAGTCAAACGCGCTTCCCGCCCAGCTTTCACTATTCCGACGCAGAGCTGTAACAAAATAGCCACCCCCTCCCTAATCTGCACGTTTTTAGACACCTCTTTCAAGGCGCCCGGCACATGTACTGTTTTACGCTACTCTACGTAATGCGTTTCACCACATGATGGCATGAGGGGTGCTAAGGGCGCGTGCACCCGCTGTCGCGGCTATCCCACTAACAACCCTCACCATCATGTCAAATAATCCACAGACCTCCAAGGCTACCCTTGGGCTCACCGGGTTGACCATGAATGCCATGGCGCTTATCGCGCCTGGCGCATTTCTATGGTTAACCTTCCAGATCCAATCGCTATATGGCGCCCCCATGGCGGGCTGCGCGATGTGGTTCGGCATTCTCCTCGCGCTGCTCCTGTGTTTCGCCACGGCGATCAGTTATGCGGAATTGTCGAAGTTATATCCCGGCGCAGGCTCGTCTTACTTCTATGCCGAGCAGGCATTCCTATCGAAGACGCATGCTTATAAGTTCGCGCGGATCGCGAAGTTCATCACCGGGTGGGCCAGCCACCTTTATTATTGGGTCTATCCAGGCTGTATGGTCGGCGTTACTGCCATTTTGGGCGGGTTCCTCCTGAACCAATTTTTCCCGGATACCTTCAGCGGAGCTTACAACAGCCCTCTCTTCATGTTCATCTTCTGCCCGGTGTTCGCCCTGGGTGTTGCTTACATCGCTTTCCGCGGTGTCACCGGTACGACCGGGGTAAACACTGCGATCAACGTGATTCAGATCACCGCACTTCTCGTCTTCTCTGTCATCGCCATTGCCTATCGCGTGAATCACCCGCAAGGCAGCACAGGTTATCACCTTTCGGGCGGTGTGGCTGTTCCCTATGTCGTCGCCCAAGACACAGTGAAAGACAAGGATGGCAAGCCGACGCCAGTCATGACGCCAGACGGCAAGCCCTCCGTCGACAAGGACGGCAAGCCCGTTTACCAGATGGCCGACATGGCCGATAAGGACGGCAATCCGATCGGTGCCGACAAGGATGGCAAACCAGTAACGGATCCAAAAACCGCCGTACCTTTCACCGTCAGCTACGCTCCGGAAGATGCAATCACCAAGGATGATAAAGGGGTCTCCACCTTCAACTTCCACGAAAACGCATTGTCCGTCGTGGCTCCGCACTCGTTCAATCTCGTCTTCATCCAGGCGTGTATCGCAATCCTGATCCTCGTTGGTTTCGAGTCCGTCACCGCGATGGGCGAAGAAGCGAAGAATGCCAAGCGTGACATTCCTCGCGCCGTGCTCCTCTCGCTCGCCATTCAGGGTATCTTCTGTTACTTCATCGAATATTTCGCGGCGAATTACATGCTTCACAACGGGTACACGATTCCGAATGCCGGAGCTTCCGGTGCTCCGATCGGTGACTTGATGGTCATCGCCGGTACATGGCTCTTCGGCTCCTACTCCGCGGGCCGCGCCTTCATGCTTGTGCAGGCTGCCACCGTCTTTCTGGCGCTGATTGGTACGACGCTCTCCTGCCTCAGCACCGGCGCCCGCGTAACTTACGCGATGGGCCGCGACGAAGAAGTGGCCGCCCACTTTGGCCTCGTACATGGCAAGACACTCTCTCCGCACCGCGCGATCTGGACACTCGCCATCATCTCGGCGGTCATCGGCATTGCCACCGTATTCGTCTATCTTGGCGGAACCACTCCTCCGGCGCTCGACGACAAATACCATAACATTTGGTATAGCTTCGGTATCTTCAAACCCGAGTTCTACACCAGCTTCCCGAATACCCTCGTGATCGTGACCCTCGTAAGTAACTTCGGCACCTTCCTCCTCTACATGATCACCTGCTGGACGGCGATCGTGGCCTTCAAGGAGCACCACTCATTTAGCGGCTTCAAGCACATGGTTGTACCGGTCTTCGGTCTGGTGGCAAATCTCGCCTGTATGCTCTTCTATCTCATCGGTCCCTTCACCGTGGCCGGCATGAGTTGGAAGGAACCTTTCATCGCCCTCGGCGTCGCAGCCGTCTGGGGTATCTACGGCGCGATCTACTTCGTCACTTCCAGTAAGAAGAAGGAGAAACCGATCTTCATCGACAAGCCGGTGACCGCGGCAGCGTAGTCTCCCTCCCCATCCATAGAAGCTGGCTCACAGCGGCCACATCCCAAGCGGGTGTGGCCGCTCACTTTCCCCTACTCCTCCCGGAACTTTCCTTTTTCGAAATCGAATTTCAGAATCCCACTCGTCCATGAAGCTCGTCGTCCAATCGCTCTCGTCCCCAGGCCCCGTTCGGAAGCAAAACGAAGATTGCCTGGGCTTCTGGCAGCCGGACGAACCCGAAGAGCGGGCCTTGCGTGGCAGCATCGCGATCGTGGCCGATGGCGTCGGCGGACATGGCGACGGTCATCTCGCCAGCCGCATGGCGGTGGATATCGCCCTGGCAAAGTTTAAGGAAGCAGATCCCAGCACCTCGCCCAAAAAGCTGCTCAAAGATATTTTCAACGCCGCGAATCTCGCCATTTACGATGCCTCGATGAGCAAAGGAAACGGCTCACGCATGGCGACGACACTGGGAGTTTGCATCTTCAAGAATCGCTCCATTTCCATCGGACATTGTGGAGACAGCCGCGTCTACCTCGTGCGCCAGGAAAAGATCGAGCGACTCACTCAGGATCACTCTTACACCGGACTTCAGGTTAAGCTCCGGCTCATTTCGGATGCCGAAGCGCGTGCGAGTACCATGCGATCGATGCTCACGCGCAGCGTCGGGCCGGAGCCATTTGTCCGCTACGATTTCAAAGCCATCCCGGTGCAGGCGCACGATCGTTTCGTTCAATGCACCGATGGGCTTTATTGCTTTGTCGATGACGGCGAGATCTCCGAAGGAGTGGAGCGGCTGCATATGCGGGAGATCTGCCCCTATCTCATCTCTCTCGCGGAACGGCGGGGAACGGATGACAACCTTTCCGTGCAGGTGCTCGAGGTGGAGAAGGTGGAAGAGCAAAGACCCGCGAAGAAGCTGGCACTTGCCGCCTTACAACAACGGCCCTCGACTAACCAACACGAAGTGCATGAGGGCGATGTTCTTGATAATCGATTCGAGATCGTCGAGGTTCTGAATCGTAGTGGCATGGCCTCCATTTTCCGCGCCACGGATCGGGCCACGGGCAAGACCGTTGCCGTCAAAGTGCCGCACATGCAGTTCGAAAGCGACCCCGCTTTCTTCGACCGGTTCAAGCGCGAGGCGGATATCGGCAAGGTGCTGGATCATCCCAATATCCTCAAATTCTACGATGTCCCGGAGCAAAGCCGGCCTTATATCGTCACCGAATTGCTCGAAGGCAAGACCCTCGCGGAAGTGATGAATACGACGCGGCCGCTCCCGGTGAGCGATGCGCTGCAGATCGCATCCCAGATCTGTGACGCACTCGCCCACATGCATGGCAAGGGCGTGATTCATCGCGATCTCAAGCCGCAGAATGTGATGGTCTGTCAGGATGGCACTTTGCGGATCATGGATTTCGGCATCGCCAAATCCTCCGAAATGCGCCGGATCACCTTCGTCGGTTTCAGCCCGCCAATGGGTACTCCGGATTATATGGCACCCGAGCAAGTCAAAGGAAAACGCGGCGACGAACGTACCGATATCTATGCCCTCGGAGCAATGCTTTACGAAATGACCACGGGTAGCGTTCCTTTCGAAGGGCCAAATCCGTTCATCGTCATGAACGCCCGGCTTAGCGGCGATCCAATGGCGCCTCACGAACGCAATCCCGGAATCTCCTCCGAAGTGGAAGAAATCATCCTGCACGCCATGGAGCGTGAACCGCATCGCCGGTATGCCAGCGCAGCGGCGATGAAGTCGGAAATCGATGACCCGGACCAGGTACGTGTCACCGGACGGGCCGAACGGCTGGTCTCGCCGAAGATGTGGAAGACGCGCTGGCAGGGCATGCGGCTGGTCGTCATCTCCGCACTCATCCCGCTGCTTCTCTTCGGTATCGCCCTGGCCCTTTCCAGATGCCACCACGGGCACTGACCGCCTGTCTGGCAATCGACCAAATACTCTATGTTTCAACACCTTACCCTTTGGTTCATCTTTCTCGCCGCAGCACTTCTTGAAGTGGGAGGTGACGCTGTCGTGAGAAAGGGGCTCGTCGGCAAAAATGCGGCCCTGATCGTCGGAGGAATGCTCCTGCTTGGCCTCTATGGCGTCGTGGTGAATACCGTTAAGTGGGACTTTTCCAGGTTGCTCGGTGTCTATGTCGCCGTATTTGCCCTGATCAGCGTGCTCTGGGGTCGATTTGTTTTCTGCGAGAATGTCCCGGCGTCCACATGGATCGGCCTCGGCGTCATTGTTATCGGCGGGCTTATTATTCAGTTTGGCCGCCAATAGCTCAGTAATTCCAAAGCCCCTCAGGCTCACGCTCCGCCGCCTGCTTCCAGCACCTTTTTCACCTTTCCTCGCGCGCATTCGTAGACGGCAGTCCATCCGCCCTCATAGTAACTGCTGTGTAATACGACTTCCATCTTGTGATCTCCGGTCAGATCCAGGACAGCGACGATTTCGTGCCGTTGCGGCGCGTTGAAAGTTTGTTTCTTCGGATAGAAATCGCCCGCCAAAAGCTGAGTCTCCACGCCACCTTTCGTTTCTCTACGCAGTAGGATGCATGAATAACTTCCTGCCGGCGCACCGTTCGGAATGTCACTGTCACCGCCTTTCTCAAAGTAATTCGTCGCACTGATCAGCACTTCGTCCGTTCCATCTCCGTCCAGATCGATCCGCACAATCTTCGTAATCTTTACGTCCGGTTTCACAATCCCGCGCGACTGCAGATACTTACGCACGGCTTCCACATAGGCAGGCTGGGTCGGATCCGCTAATTTCGGCTTGCGAGGCAATGGATCCCAGGATGCAACCACGCCGATAACTGCCTCGTGAGGCGCATCGGTTAGAGGCACCGTCCAGACGTCCGGAAGAGGTTCCCCGGCCGGCTTGGGAGCCCCGGCTTTCACGATGCCAAGTTCCCGCGTGAGACTGAAGAGCCGGACTGAAGTCCCCTCCCGCACTGCCTTTACCGCGCGAGCGCCCTCCCACCATTTCCCATCACCAGAGGCTCCGACGAGAAAGCCTTCCCCGGCATCCACGATGGGATGCAACTCACCACCCAGGGAAATTGCCGAAAGAAGTTGCATTCCTGCCAAAGCGCAGAGACTTAGAAGGGAGGTTTTCATGGAGAGACACGTTTCATTTGCGTGACGAAAGGCATCGTTTTCGACGAAACAGCTCAAAAAACGCCTTCTTCGAGTTCGTACCGGTCACGTCCACAAGGATTTCCGCAACTTTGCCTTGCTGTTTACCTGAAGATCGAGGACATTCTACCCGTAAGTTGATTGTAGTGTTCGTAGCACGGTAGATCGTCAGTTGAGCGTGTCTCAGTGGTGATTTGAAACCCGATTCTCGGGAACGGCTTTCGTAGCAGGCAGTCAGTCTTCACGAAACCATTCACTATGAGACTCTTCGTTGGAAATCTCTCTTTCCAGACCACCGAAATCGACCTGCAGGACGCTTTCGAAAAGTTCGGCACCGTCACCGATTGCAAAATCATGATGGATCGCGCAACCAATCGCTCCCGCGGCTTTGCCTTTGTCACCATGGGCAGCGCTCCAGAAGGCGAAGCCGCCATTCGCGGCCTCGACGGCAAGCAGGTTGATGGCCGTCCGATCAAGGTCAATGAAGCCCGTCCGATGGAAGACCGCGGCCCACGTGGCGGCGGCGATCGCGATCGCGGTGGCGACCGCCCACAGCGCTCCTTCCAGAAGCGCTGGTAGCATTCTTCCTCCCCTTTTCAGGAAGCCGGGATGTCACGGTGACGTCCCGGCTTTCTTTGTCTCTCCCTCACCGTCTGAAGTGGAGCCGCCCTCCACTCTTTTTAGTCCCGCCATCCGGCGCTTTTGTAGACCATCGGCAGATATCGAAAAATAAATATTATCTCATGGCTGAAAAAGTCATCGAAACCGAAGGAAAAATCGTTTCCGTTCTCGCAGGAACCATGTTCCGTGTCGAACTGGGCAATCAGCACCAGGTTCTCGCCCATATTTCGGGCAAAATGCGCAAGCGCTTCATCCGCCTCACAAATGGCGACCGCGTGAAGCTGGAGATGTCTCCGTACGACTTGGATAAGGCGCGAATCGTTTACCGGCTGGGGTAATCGAGGAAGTGGTCAGATGGGGTCCTATGCGATGCATGGGACTCATGGACAGGGAGTTGCGCAATCCGCGCAACAGTGGCATCGAGCTAGAAAGGCTGGCGAGCGAACACGTTCGTCACACTGGGGAGGCTACGCGTGTTTATTGCTCCCGAACACGCCGTGCGGTAGTAGCCAGCCGCCGGATCGGCTTGGAACGAAGTGCCCGGGTACTGCCGTCCGGACGAGGACGGGTATCAGAAATGGGAGCTCTGTGGACGATCTTCATTGGAGGGGTTCTGTTGGGAAGATAGCGGGGATTCAGGCAGAGTCCAGAAGGAAGATAAACTGTTTTTCGAACAGCGGGATCGCTAACCGCCACAGAATTACACCAGTCATCCCTGGTCGGCCATCGGGTAATCTGGCGTTGGGGCTGCAATCGACCGCTCCGGACCACCGATTCACTTGCGTGGCATGGTATGCTGTTGAAAATGTTTAACGACCCCACAGACGAATGGCACGAGTGGTACCGCCTTTCGCCTTTGGAACGCTGGTACGAAAGCGAAAAGCTGTGGGTACAATATCTCGCCCAAGGAGGCAGCCTTGATCCCGAACCCGATTCGCAAAGTCCTTTCGACTTTCCAGAACTGCGAGGTACGCGCCCTGTTGATGGGCGGTCAGGCCTGCGTGTTCTACGGAGCAGCGGAATTTAGCCGGGATATAGATTTCGCTATTCTTGCCGACACAGGAAATCTCAAGCGCCTCCAGCAGGCTTTGGAGGATTTACAGGCTCGCGTGATCGCCGTACCGAAATTGGCCGAGGATTATTTGGAACGCGGGCATGCTGTTCATTTTCGTTGCGAACAGCGGGAGGTGGCAGGCTTGCGTGTGGACGTCATGGCAAAGATGCGTGGTGTCGATTCCTTTTCTGCGCTGTGGGAACGAAGGACTGTCTTGGAAGGCCGCGATGGTGAGCATTATGATTTGCTTTCCCTTCCTGATCTTGTTGCGGCCAAAAAAACTCAGCGTGACAAAGATTGGCCGATGATCCGCCGTCTTGTGGAGGCGCATTACGCGGCTCACGAAAATGACCCCACGGAAAAGCAAGTTCAGTTCTGGTTTGCTCAAGGGCGAACTCCGGAACTTCTCGTCGCGCTCTCAATACGGTTTCCAGATGCCCAAATTGCTGCGGCTAGATTCCGCCCGCTTCTGCTTACTGTAAACGACACAGATCGCCTTACAGAAGCGCTTGCAGCGGAAGAGAAAGCAGAGCGCGCGGCGGATCGAGAGTACTGGATGCCACTCAGGCGCGAACTTGAAGAAATCCGATGGAGCAAAGCGCAATAACGCCATATCTCGCATGCTAAGTAAACGGGGCACCGCTTTCACCACGCCATAGCGCCCAAAATCCGCTTCCCGCCTGGAGCGCCTTCGCGTTAAACGTGCTGCGGTTTCCGCTGTACGCATCTCCCCATGAACGTTCCCCTTCGATTCTTCCTTCGCTTCCAAACACTCCCCATTCTCCTTTTGGTGCTATCCGCAGGCTTTGTCTGCACCGCACTGGCTGAAGACCACGCGCTCCGCGTCTTCAGCGAACCTCCGGGAGCGGTAGAGAAGGCGAAGAGCCGAATTTTGGCAAACGATCCCGCGGTTCTCCCGGCCTACCAGGAATTACTGAAGCGCGCGGACAAAGCGCTTACCTTAAAGCCGCTATCCGTTCTGGATAAACCGAAGACACCGGACAGTGGCGACAAGCATGATTACATGAGCCAGGCGCCGTATTTCTGGCCGGATCCAACCCGGCCGGATGGGCGTCCTTATATCCGAAAAGACGGGCAGCGAAATCCCGAGGCGGGCGATGAGAACTCAGATTCACCGCGGATGGGGCGCATGGCCGGGAGCAGCGAAACGCTGGCACTGGCCTATTACTTTTCCGGCAGAGAGGAATATGCGGAGCACGCGGCCAAACTTCTCCGTACGTGGTTTCTCGACCCTGCAACACGGATGAATCCTAACCTGAACTACGCGCAGGCGGTTCCCGGCGTAAATACCGGGCGCGGCACCGGAATGATCGAAAGCCGCAGTCTCATTGCCGCCATCGATGCCGTGGGACTGCTCGCTGGATCCAAGGTGTGGACAGCCGAAGATCAAACTGGGTTGGTCACATGGATCCGATCGTTCCTCGACTGGGCGCAGAGTAGCAAAAACGGAAAGGACGAAGCGGCGGCGAAGAATAACCACGGTTCGCATTACGACGCACAGCTCGCGCACTTCGCGCTTTTCACCGGCCAGACGGAGCTCGCCAAAAGCATCGTCGAAGGCGCAAAGCAGCGCCGTATTGCTCAACAAATCAAACCGGATGGCTCCCAGCCGTTGGAACTAAGCCGCGCCGATTCGTTTGGATACAGCCGGTTCAATCTCCTCGCCCTTTTCGATCTGGCCACAATCGGAGAACACGTCGACGTGGATCTCTGGCATTTCGAGACGCCGGATGGCGCGGGAATCCGGAAGGCCTTGGATTTTCTCGTACCGTATGTTGCGGATCCCGAAAAGCCCTGGCCTTATGAAAATGGGAAGAAATCTACGCGCGATATTGTGTCGCTGCTTTGGCAGGCCGGAGCCGTATACGATGATCCACATTATCGTGCGTTGGTCGTAGATGGTCCCAAGCGGGCCAGCGACCGCGAGGCTTTGTTTTTCTCGCTTCCGAAATCCCCCTAATTTGCGCCGGGCGATCGCACTTTTCACTCCCATCCAAATGGCCCGTTCGCTTCTTCGTCACTGCACACTCTTTCTCGCAACGCTCCTCACCTGCGCTGCTGCGGTCCATGCGGAACCCCCAAAGCACATCGTCTTCCTGATCAGCGAATCGGAGTACGACACCAAGACAACACTTCCCGCATTCGCCAAAGCAGAACTGGAGCCCCGGGGCTTTACCTGCACCTTCTGCATCGCGCCGGAAGCACACCCGGATGAGTTTCCGGGAACCGATGCGCTCAAATCGGCCGATCTGGTTTTCATCAGCGTTCGCCGGCAAGCCCCTTCCGAAGAAACCATGGCGCTGCTTCATGCACACCTTGCAGCAAAAAAAGCCATCGTCGGCATTCGCACGGCAAGCCATGCATTTGCGCCTCCGCTAAGCAAGAACCCACCTCCAGCGCGGCCCGGCCATGCTTACTGGCCGGAATTCGATCACGAAGTGCTCGGAGGCAATTACGCAAATCACTACGGCGTGGGAATTCCGACGATCGCGAAGATCCTCCCGGAGGCAATGAATCACCCGGTCTTGCAGGGAATTGCTCCGGGCGAATTCCCCGTCAAATCGCACCTCTATAAGAATCCGAGTCTCCCGGCTTCCGATACGATCCTGATGACCGGCCGAATGGAAAATCGCCCCGAGGTCGAACCCATCGCCTGGGTGAACACCGCGCATGGCGGGCGTGTTTTTTATACTTCGCTCGGCAGTCCCGGAGATTTCGAGATTCCTCAATTTCCCCGCCTTTTGCTCAATGGCATTTGCTGGGCGCTGAACGTACTTCCCGAAGACAACCCGCCACATTAGACCGCAAGCGGGAAGACGAACGCGGAAAAATGACAGCGTCATGACAACTTCAGAGACAAGCTCTCCTGAAAATGCGGGATCTCCTCATGCCAAAGCCACACGAAACGACTGCCGCCCGGTCCCGCTGGCATGGCATCGGATTTTGGCGAGTGGCTCTGGCGCTGGCTCCCGTCGTTTTGCTGGCTCTGATCGGCGCTCTCGGGCTGCGTGACAGCCGCCGGGCCGCACGGGAATCAGCCCGAACAGAAATCTCCGCCGCACTCGACTCCGTTGCGACAAAGCTGGACGCTGCCATCGCGCAAGTCCGCAGCCATTCCCCGGCCCCCCGGCTCTATGACTCTCCGCCCCTTCCCGCAGAACCATCCGAAGCACAGACGCTCTACGAGCAAGCTGTCGTAGCAGAGCCCGGAGCTGCCTCTCGATTGTTTGCAGAGCTCCATACCAAATATCCAGATGCGGCTGCCCCGAGCGGCGTTCCCCTGCTCCCGCTGGTCAAATGGGCAAAGCTCAAACTGCCGCGATCGGGAACCACGCCTTCGGAGACTATCGAATCCGTCGCCCGGGAGGCGGTGCGGGAACATCCATCCATTCTCACACCGGTACTTCTCGATCACCTCGATGACTTTGTTCACGACGAACCGGAAGCACGCAAAACACTGGATTTCTGGCGCCAGCAATGGCTTGCCGATGAGACGGCACGGACGATCCTTCACGACAACCGTAAGCTCTTAAAGGATTCCGACTTTCCGCGGTGGGTAGATAGCACTGGCGACCACTATTGGATCGAGAGGGATCGATCCGCAGGACTGCGTGTCGTGGCCAGAAGGGACCTCGCTGCCGCGGCGAAATCAGCCTTGGACGAATCACCTTATCACCTGCCGGCGTACGTCAACCTGAGCATTTCTTTCTCTGGAGAACCGCTCCTAACGTCGGCTTCCGGAGAAACCTTCGCCACCGCCCACCGAGATGAGTTGGAACTAACCGTGAATCTTATCCGTCCTGACTTACTCTACGCGCAGCAGCGGCGGCAATCGCTGTGGCTCTCGGTGCTTCTCACGTTGACCGTCATCTCCGCGGTTTCCGGAATCTGGACGCTGCACAAGGCATTCGATCGCGAACGCCAGCTCCATGAGATGAAGAGTAACTTCGTCGCAAGCGTCACGCATGAACTCCGCGCCCCGATCGCTTCCATGCGCGTCATGGCCGAAAATCTGAGTGCCGGATTCATCGGCACAGAGAGCCGGCGCGAAGAATACCATCGTCTCATCGCCGAGGAATGCTGGCGCCTTTCCACCTTGATCGAGAACGTGCTCGACCTCGCCCGTATCGAGCAGGATCGAAAGACTTATTGTTATGCGGAAACAGATCTGCCGGCATTGATTGCGGATGCCGCGACCTTGATGCGGGCGACGGCCGGCCAGCGGCGCCAGTCGATTGTTACAGAGCTTCGCGATCTCGATAAAACTCCGGTGTGCGATGGCCTGGCCGTGCAACGCGCACTGATCAACCTCCTGGATAACGCGATCAAATTTTCCCCGCCGAAATCCGAAATCGCTGTAACCCTGGCGCAAACTAATGGGACCGCCTGGGAATTATCCGTTCTTGATCAAGGCTGCGGCATACCAGCGGAGGAACGGGAAAAGATCTTTGAGCGATTCTATCGCTGCGGTTCCGAGCTTCGCCGCGAGACGCCCGGTGCCGGAATCGGCCTGAGCATTGTACGACACATCGCGGAGAATCACGGCGGGCAGGTCCACGTCGAAAATCCGGAGCGCGGCGGTTCTCGATTTACCCTTTCCCTTCCCTTTCATCCCCCGAATTCAACCCAGGAGAACCATGGCTAGAATCCTTGTCGTCGAAGACGAACTCCCAATGCGCACCGCTCTGGTCGATCTGCTCGCGGCGCAGAATTACCGAGTGATCGCAGCGACCGATGGCGAAGCAGGGCTCGATCGCGCACTGGCCGAAGAATTCGACCTTCTGCTCCTCGATATCATGATGCCCAAGCTCGATGGCTTCTCGCTTTGCGCGGAGGTCCGAAAGCGGTATCCCGCCCTGCCCATCCTGATGGTTACGGCGAAAGGACAGGTGGATGACCGTGTCGCCGGACTCGATGCAGGAGCCGATGACTATCTCGTCAAGCCATTCAGCAGCCGCGAACTGCTCGCCCGGATCCGCGCTTTGCTCAGACGCTTCGAACGTACTGCCGCCCCCCTTACGACGATCAGGTTTGGAGAGGTCGAGATCGATTTTGTGAAGCAGATCTGTACGCGCAAAGGCAGCCGTGTGGGCTTGACCGCAAAGGAATTGGGCATGCTCAAGCTCCTCGGCGAACATCCGGGCGAACCTGTCTCGCGTGAACGTTTTCTCGAAGTCGTCTGGGCTTACAATGCCTATCCCACAACACGAACGGTCGATAACCAGATCCTGAGCCTTCGCACCAAGCTCGAGATCGATCCGGGCAACCCGCGGCACCTCCTCACCGTGCATGGCATCGGGTATCGGCTGGAAATGACAAATCCATGACACATCGTGCCAGACAGCGAGGCACTCTCGAACCATGAAATATCTCCCTGTACTAAGTGCCGTTTTCTTCACCACGGCACTTTGGGCTGCCGATTCGGTTCCGCCAGCGAGCAGCCAGGATTCCCGCCAACTCCTGCAACAAGGCTTATTCGAAGAAGAAGCCAACCGGAACCTGCAAAGAGCCTCGGAAGCCTATTCCGCCGTTCTTTCCGCTTACGAAGCACAGCGCAACCTCGCCTCCACCGCGCTTTTTCGATTAGCCAGCATTCGTGCGAAGGAGGGAAAGACCAAGGAGGCCATCGCGCTTTTCCAGCGTGTGGTGACGGAATTTCCCTCGGATGAAGCCCTGGCCAATCTGAGCCGGGAACGGCTTGCCCAGTTGGGCGGTGAGATTCCTGCGGCCAAAGCGTCAGTCGCCAGCAAGGTCTCCGCGGAGGAAGAAGCGGAGCTCGTCCGCCTTGCGGCCATGGTGAAAGACAGCCCGGATCTCCTCAATTCCGCGGGAGACGACAATCCAGTCAATATTGCGGCGAATCATGGATGGATCCGCGCCGGGACGTTTCTTCTCGATCATGGAGCAAAAATCACACGGGAAGCGCTCGGACTGGCCGCGCAAGGTGGCCACAAATCATTCGTGGAATTGCTCCTCAACCACAAAGCCAACATTAATCAGACCGACACGAATGGCCTGACCGCGCTCTTCAAGGCGTGTAAGGCAGGGAATCAGGAAGTGGTTCGGCTGCTTTTGGATCGACAGGCCGACCCGAACTTAAAAGCTGGGGACTACACACCGCTTCTCCGAACCATCATCGATGGCCAAACTGATATCGTCACCCTTCTTCTGGAACGCGGAGCGAATCCTAATCTTTGTGGCGAAACCAGTAAGAATACACCCCTTACCTATGCGATCGAAAAGAAGGATCACCTCGTCGATACGTTACTGGAGCACCACGCCGATCCCAACGTCTTTCCGCCGCAAGGTCCAACGCCTCTAGTTGCCGCCATCTCGGCAGGTAACAAGCCATTGATTGAAAAACTGCTTTCACTGCATGCCGATCCCAACCTGAACAGCGGCACAGGCAAGCTTTCGTCTTTGCTGGCAGCGATCTGCAATAACGATACGGAAACGGTGAAGAAACTGATCGATGCCGGTGCGATCGTAACCACGAAGCTTAGCGATGACTCCACCCCCCTTCATCTCGCGGTTCTGACAAATCCGGCCATCGTCAAGCTCCTCCTTGAACATGGAGCTTCCGTTTCCGCCAAAAACAACGAGGGTGAAACACCTTTTTACTGCAGCATTTCGGGCCAGGTCTATTGGTTGCGTTATCTTCCAAATTCCAACTTTCCGCAGCCGGCCTCTTCACAGCCGAGGCGTACAGTGATTCGACCGGGAACATCCGTCAGCATTCCTCGCCCCATGGGCCCGATCGTTTCAATCGATGTAACGGCTCCGCTTACTGTTGCCATTCCGAGTCTGCCGCTGGACCTCAGACGTTGGACTGATAGCGATGATAGTCAGCTAGCGGCAAAACAGAACGATCAAAGAGAGATCTGGAAATTGTTGCTGGCGGCAGGCGCGGATATCAATACGAAGAACAATTCCGGCCGAACTGCGTTTAGCACCGCATCATACCTTGGTATCGATTCATTGAAATGGTTGATTGACCATGGAGTGGAGTTTGATCGCGCGGCGATTGGATTTTTTGATTGGAACATCGGTCTTGAATTGAAAAGGTGCTACTACTTTCCGAAATGGACGGCTGACGGTTCGATCCAGGTAATGTCGCTTAGACAAGTGCCAGAATTGGAGCAGCCTTCTTACACTCCTAAGTCAGAATTCGATGCCCCACCAGAGGCTTCTGACATCTTACTTTCTCTCTCTCGCAATTCACTTCCCAGCGATTTGGAGTTTTGCGTCTATCGCAAACAAGATTCAGGCGAATTCGAGAAAGTCGCTTCGGCAGCGCTTTCGTCGGACCGCGAAAATGAAATCCCGCTCAAGCTGCCGATCTTAAAATGGGGCGACGTTGTGGTCTTAACGGCTCCGGATCGTTCCAGCCAGTTACTCAGCTCCTGGTTGGAACGTTGGTTGGCAAAGCATGTGGAGCATCCCGTTCGAACAGTTCAGGTCGACATTGGAACTCACACCTATTCCCTGCAATTGACCTCCCGCGCGATGGCACGCGATCCGAACCGGAGGGATACGGACGATTGCATGGCAGCTGGAAAATTGCAGGGCCCATGGATTCTTCAGGAGATCCTTTCTTACGTCGCTGAAAGACGCCCAGGAGTTCAGTGGGAAAATGTGGCCGTTCAACGGAAGGTGGGAAATGATCTCAAAGAGTGGAAAATAAACATTCACCCGTGGGCTTTTTCATACGTTCAAAAATTTGGCGAACCCATGGCCAAGATGCCGAATGAGTTACTCGCCCAGCTGCAAGATGGGGATCATCTCGTGATTCACACGCGTCCGGCAAACGATCCTGTCGCACTTGAGGAACGGAAAAGCGGCATTTTCCGACTCACGGAGAGTGGATTATTCTCTGAGTTGGCCTTTCGGAAAACCAAAGAAAACCCGCTTCCAGCAACACTATGTGAAGTGATCACCCAAGCTTACGACGGCCGTCGAATACTCGTCCCCAATCCTGACTTGCAACATATTGTCATTCATCGCCAGCGCGTCGAAACAGGAGAGGAAGAAAAGATCCCAGTCGATCTCCTGCAGACCATCCGAAAATCCCGTGAAAGCGAACCCACCAGGGAAGAAGCCGCGAAATGGGACGTTCCTCTTGAATGGGGCGATATGGTGGAAATCTCATCCCTCCCCGGGGACGCCAGCCAATGGCAGGGCTTCGATTCACAAACCCTGCTCTTTTTGAATCGCACTCTCTCGCGCAGTGCCGACTTCGTGAAAAGCAAAGCGGACCTTGCCGTCAATGGGAGCCATCCCTGCGATATGCATCCCATTGTTAATCAATTCGGCCGCGCGACCCTCGAATCAGGATTCTACATCTGGCGCATCGCTTCGCGCTCCAATTCCACAGGGTTCAGCATCCTCGCCTGGCTCGAAACACTCGGGGTTCCAACCGATAAAGTCCTGAGTGTCACCGTCAAGAACGGCGAAGCAGAACGCCGGATTGGCATTGATGAATTGAGGAAACAAAGAATCTGGGCGCACGATGGCGATGTGATCACGCCCGAAACGCTATAAACCTCTTCATCTTTATCATCATCTTCATCCCTGCTGATCAGCGCGCAGCTGCACTACTGGGATGAAGATGAAGATAAAGATGAAGAGGGATTGTTAGTCCCCCTCTGAACGAATCCTTGGTTTGATCTTCGGCGGGCGCAACGCCGCCCTCCCACCCGCCCGCCGCCGCATCTCGTCAAAAGCGAAATCAGAGCCGTCGGCTTTCATCTGGTGCACAATCTGGAGCAATTGGCCGAGCCTTCCGCGTGGCCAGCCCTTCTGCGCAAACCAGCCCAGATATTCCGCCGGCAGATCAAAAATCGGCACCCCATTCGGCGGAAATTGCTCGGGCCCAAATTTGCCAAACGGCATGTAGGTCCGCTCGATCTCGCGGAGATCGTCGGCCATGCGGGCGGCAAGATCGTCACTCATCGTTGTTCCGATTCATGCCGCTCCGCGATCATCGGACAAGCAGATCAGTTCCCGAGAACGTGGATCTTGATATTGCGGAAGGAAATTTCGCCGTCGTGATCCTGGAGCAGGATGGGCGAACTCGTCTTCACGCCCCAACCCGCCACGCTCTTGAATTTGCTTTCGGCGATGAGTTTCTTCATTTCGTCGCTGCCGAAATCGTAGGACACCGTCTTGCCGCCATTCAGCCAGTGTTCGACGTGATTCCCTTTCACGAGGATACGGCTGTGATTCCATTCTCCCGGAGAATTCAGCTTCTTATCTGCCGGAGCGATCACGTCGTACAGGCTCGCCGTCACCCGCTTGCCATCGTGCAATTTGGCATCGGGATGTTTCTCGTCATCGAGAAGCTGGTATTCGCATCCTACATTCTTGTCGGGATTCGGCAGGTTATATTTCACCCCGCTATTGGCGCCGGGCGCGATCTTCCAATCCCAGGTCAGTTCGAAGTCGGAATACTTAACGTCCGTCACGATATCGCCTGCGCCTGTCTTTCCATTCGTTTTGACGAGGCGCAATTCACCATCCTGCACCGTCCAACCCTGTTTCGGGGCCTCGTGCTTCCCGATGGTCTGCCAGCCCTTGAGGCTGGTTCCATCAAAGAGCAATTTCCAGCCGCCCGCTTTCTCCTCGGCCGTCAGTTGATTATTCGGCTCATCGGCGAAGAGCGCGAGAGGAGCCAGGGCAAGAAGGGAAAGAGCCAGGGAGCGAAGGTGCATAGATGGAGGAAGGGAAATAAGGATTCTGGGCTGAACGGGCGAGTTAAATGCCGCCCGGCGAAAACAATCAATCGTTCTTATTCAGGAACTCCGGTCTTCTCTTAGACGGAAACGCCTGACTGCACGCTTGCTTTATTCGCCCGGGATCGGAATCCGCGACTTGAAGGGAGTTGGACCCACGCGCGGCGGCGGGGTCGCCGCATGGACCGGCGCGGCCGGAGTGCCAGCAGCCGCAGCTGAAGCTGTCGTCGCGCGAATCTTCAAACTCCGGAATGCGACCTCCTCCCCTTTATCGAGCAGGACAATGGGACCAACCGTCTTCGCTCCAAAACCGGGCCCGGCGCGGAGCGAATTGGAACGTACGGCGGTGGAAATGGCCTGCGTCAGGCGCGGACTTCCGTAATCATACTCGAGCACCTTCTCGCCGTTGACCCAATGCTCAACGTGAGTGCCTTGCACTACGATCTTGCCCACATTCCAGCCATCGCCATTGATCTTCTTGTTCTCGCCCGGAGGCAGGATGTTATAGAGCGCTCCCGTCCGGCGGATCGGGCCGCCTTTGAGACCATCCGGATTGTGCACGTCATCGATCAATTGAAACTCGTATCCGTACGGCTTCATCCCGAATCCAGCGTGCGCGCCGTAGAGAATACCACTCGCGCCGGAAACCGTGAGCTTCCACTCAAAAGAAAACTCGAAGTCGCCATACTTCTGAATGGTCTCGAGAGCGCCGCCCGTAACCTTGCCCGATTGATCGATGGTCTTGGGCAACATGAGTGCGCCTTCCTGAATCTTCCAGCCGGCGCTCAAAAAGTCGGTTTTCTCCACCCCACGAAAACCTGTCACATTTTTCCCGTCGAAGAGCAGATGCCAGCCGGCCGCTTGCTCCTCCGGAGTTAAAAAGTTCGGTGTGGATTGAGCGAAGGCGAACGCGGGGAAAATACTCGCGGCCATGAGGGTGACCATCGCGAGGAAGCGGCTCGGAATTGACATGCGGCGAAAGCTAACGAGAGACGAAAAGCTTTCGAGAAGAAAAAGCATGGAGCTTGAAGCCGCGCAACCGGCCACTCATGCTGCTGCGCCATGCCGTTTCCGCCTGTAACCGTCTATCGTACCGCGAGTGCTCTCATCGCCCAACGCGGCGAGGACTTTTTCCGATTGGCCGAAAGCAATCTCAACGTGCTTTTCGAACATGAAGAGCCTGAGAAATGGCTAATGGAACAGTTGGTCGGGGCCGAGCCCGTCCTCGCTCCGGAAAGATTCGAAGCGCCCATTGCCAGCCAGGAAGTCTGGGCGGCAGGCGTAACTTACCTTCGCTCTCGCGAGGCGCGCAAAGATGAGTCGAAAGAGGCTGGCGGCGGCAGCTTTTACGATCGCGTCTACGACGCGGTGCGGCCGGAGATTTTCTTCAAGGCCACTCCCCACCGTGTGACTGGCGCCGGCGGGAAGGTGCGCATCCGCAGCGACTCGCAATGGAATGTGCCGGAACCGGAGGTCGCCCTGGCGATCAATTCCGCCGGCCGGATTTTCGGCTATACGATCGGCAATGACATGAGTTCCCGTGATATCGAGGGAGAAAATCCGCTCTATCTTCCGCAGGCGAAAGTCTACAGCGCCTGCTGCGCGCTCGGTCCGGGCATCGTCGTGCGGGATCCGCTCCCGCCTGAGACGGAGATCCATCTCGATATCTTGCAGGAAAATCAGCCCGCCTTCACCGGAAGGACTTGGCTGAGCCAGATGAAACGGAGTTTCCCCGAACTCGCGGCGTTTCTCTTTCTCGATAATGATTTTCCGCACGGCTGCTTCCTGCTGACCGGCACGGGCATTATCCCGCCGAATGATTTTACCCTGCGCTCCGGCGACGAGATCCAGATCCGGATCGGCGGCCTGGGCACGCTCCGCAACTGGGTGGAGTAGCGACTGCCTCGCCATGTGACTCACGGCGAGAATTCCCTGCTTGCCGAATCAGCCACATCATTTCAAACGAAGCTCTGGAACCCGATTTTTATGTCCTCATCTCTTCACGGAAAAAGCTTTCTCGCCGGTGTCCTGGTCGAGGAAAACGCCCGCGCCTTTCGTGCCGTCAGCCCGCTGAATAATCAACCGCTCGATCCCGAATTCCACGAGTGCACGGTCAGCGCGGTGGATCGTGCTCTGGTCTGTGCGGACGAGGCGTTTCGCACTTACCGGCGCACTTCGCCCGAAGCAAGAGCCACCTTCCTGGAAGCCATCGCGGATGAAATCGCCGCGCTTGGCGATCCGCTGATCGAGCGCGCGCATCTGGAGAGTGGGCTGCCGAAAGATCGCCTCGTCGGCGAACGCGGCCGCACGATGAATCAGCTCCGGCTCTTCGCGCAGGTGTTGCGGGAAGGCTCCTGGTGCGACGCCCGCATCGATATGGCACAGCCGAATCGCATGCCGCTCCCCAAGCCCGATCTGCGGCGAATGCTGATTCCAGTCGGACCCGTGATTGTCTTTGGATCGAGCAACTTCCCGCTCGCCTTTTCCGTTGCCGGTGGAGACACGGCATCGGCACTCGCCGCGGGATGCCCCGTCGTCGTCAAAGCCCACGGAGCCCATCCCAGCACCTCGGAGCTAGCCGCCGGCGCCATTGTTCGGGCCGCCGAGAAATGCGGGTTACCCGCCGGTGTCTTCTCACTGCTCCACGGCAGCGGAGAAGAAATCGGCATCGCCCTCGTGAAGCATCCCCTCGCCTGTGGCGTAGGATTCACCGGCTCGCGTACCGCCGGACGCGCCTTGTTCGATGCCGCAGCGGGACGCCCCTCGCCTATCCCGGTCTTCGCGGAAATGAGCAGCCTGAATCCGCTTTTCATCCTGCCTGGCGCACTTCGCGAACGAGCCGGACAGATCGTCGCGGGACTGAAGGCTTCCGTCACTACCGGTGTCGGCCAGTTCTGCACCAAGCCAGGCCTTGTCTTTGGCCTTGGCGGTCCGGATCTCCAGTCTTTTGCGGATGCATTTGCCACAGCGATGCGAGCGACGCCGCCCGCCACGATGCTCCACGCGGGCATCTGCAAATCCTATCATTCCGGACTCGATTCCATGGAAAAAGTGCCGGGCGTCGTGGCGCTCGCCATGTCTGATGACGAGCCAGATCAGGCCAGAACTCACGGTGAAGCCGTGGTCTTCGCGACCGATGCCGACGACTTCCTTACGCGGCCTGAACTACATGAGGAAGTATTCGGGCCCTATACCTTGCTCGTTACGGCGCCCGACATCGCAAAACTCCTGCAGGTCGCCGAACAACTCGAAGGCCAATTGACCGCCACCCTCCATGGAACGGACGAAGACCTAGCTCGGGCGGGCGAACTCATTTCCGTGCTGGAACGCAAAGCCGGACGCCTGGTCATCAATGGTTTTCCCACCGGAGTGGAAGTGTGTCCATCGATGCACCACGGCGGCCCCTACCCAGCGACGTCCGATGACCGATTCACCTCGGTCGGAACGGCGGCCATCCTGCGCTGGGCGCGGCCCGTCTGTTATCAGAATTTCCCAGCCACAGCGCTTCCGCCTGAACTTCAGAATGCCAATCCGCTCGGCATCATGCGGCTGGTCGATGGCACGCTGACGCGGGATGCGGTGCAGGCGCAAGGCTGAAGAAGAAGGCTCCCTGAGCGCAATAGCGCGATTTGCTCTCCGAGCTGGAGACTCCACGGAAAACACGATCTTTCCCTGAGGATTGTGTTACAACCCGCACGCGGCGACAATTGCTCGTGTAGAAATCCATGCCCGAGGATCTCCAGAACACAGCCGAGCCCGACCTGATCGCCGCCGCGAAACGCGGGGCGTGGCCGGCTTACGCTGAGCTGGTGCGACGGCATCAGGGAAGTATCCGGGCCTGTCTCGCTGTGCGCCTTGATCAACCGCATGAAGCCGAGGACCTAGCACAGGAGACGTTTGTCACCGCATTTCGCAAGATCGATGAGTTCGATCTCGAGCGCCCATTCGGTCCATGGCTGCGCAGCATCGCTTTCAATCTTCTGCGCAATCATTGGCGGAAGTTTCGTGTTTCCGGCATCGGCGGGAATGAAGAGCTGGAAGCACTCGTGGACCAGCGGATCTCCGTCCGGCCCGCCGATCGCGAAGGCCGCGAACTGGCGGCATTGCGCGATTGCCTCGATCAATTGGACCCGACGTCGCGATCCCTCATCGATCGGCGTTACACCGAGGAGATTTCCGTCCGCGAACTCGCCCGAGAACTGGGCCGCAATTACTCCGCGATGACGATGCAACTCCACCGCTTGCGCGAAGCGCTTGCCATGTGTGTGGAAGGCAAACTGGGGATCCAACCGGAGTAAGTCGTCATGGCACTCACTACGGATCAGCTTTTTGCCGCTTGGCTCGCAGGGGAATTGGACGCGGACGGCGCGAAGCAATTGCTTGAGTTGCTCCGGGCTCAACCCGAACTGCTGGACAAAGCCGCCCGCCTGAAATGCTTTGATCGCCTCCTGAAAGTCGCGGCCCTCGACGCCGGGCCGGACGCGTTTGAGAAAGAAGTCGCGTCGCGCTGCGGCGTCACGTCGATCGAAACGAATCTTACGCCGAAGATTCATTGGCGGCTTCACTGGCACCGCTGGGCGGCATTCGCCGCGGCAGCCTGTGTCGTCCTGGGAATCGGCTTCGCTTCTTGGGTCCATTTCCAGCCGGTCGCCACGGTAGTTCGGCTGGAATCCGCACAATGGAAATCGAATCGCGGATGGATTCACGCCGGAGCCCGGCTGGCGCGCGGTCATTTCGTTCTCTCCAGCGGATTCGCCTCGCTTCATTTCAAGCATGGCGCGGATCTCCTCGTCGAGGGGCCCTCGGAGTTTGATCTGCTTTCTCCGGACCGGGTGCGACTCAGCTCCGGAAATGCCTTCGCCCATGTGCCGAAACCAGCGATTGGCTTTACCATCGAAAGTCCTTCCGGACGGGCAGTCGATCGCGGCACGGACTTCGGCGTGCATGTGGGCGAAAAGGATATGGAGGTTCATACCTTCAAAGGGCTCGTGGATGCGGGGAGCGGTTCGAAATTGCAGCCGGTGCGGGCGAACGAAGCGCTGCAGCTTTCCGCCGGTGGAATCAGCGCCATCGCCGCCGACGAAGGACGGTTCCTGACCGCACTGCCGCCCAAGGTTTCCAAACATATCGGCTGGGCGCATTGGGCCTTCAACGAAGGACAGGGAGACACGACCGAAACCGAAGGAGCTGGACTGCCGGGCATCGCGCCACCTGCCCGGCTGCTGACACTCACTCCCGATCAATCGAAAGGCCCCCAATGGACGACGGGTCAGTTCGGCTCGGCGCTCTCGTTCGATGGCACGGGCGACTACGTGCAGACGGAGTTCCCTGGTATCGGTGAATCCGGCGCGCGGACCATCGCCCTCTGGGTCAAGGCTCCACGCGACCTGCAACCCAAGAACGGCTACGCCCTCGTCTCGTGGGGCAATACTGATGCCGAAGGTAGCGCATGGCAGATTTCGCTGAATCCCAAAGCGGACCGCGGACCACTCGGAGTCGTCAGAGTCGGCCGGATCGGTGAGCCCATTCTCGGCAGCACCGATTTAAGGGACGATCACTGGCATCATCTCGCCGTCATTTTTTACGGAAACGAAGAGCGCAATCACGAAACTGAAGTGCTGATCTACGTCGACGGAGAATTGGAGCGCACCCTCCGAAAAGGAGTGCCGATCGTTCACACGGACGTCTCGAGTCCAAATGCCAGGAAGGTCGCATTCGGACTCAATATCGGTCCGTATAACACATTTGATCGAACCAAGCCGGCTCACTGGCTTGTCTTCCGCGGTTGTCTCGACGAGATCTTTATTTGCGACGCGGCGCTGAGCCACGAACAGGTGCACGAACTGATGACGCGGAATCGCGTCGCGGCATTTGCCCAGCAGCGCTGAGCGGGAGAGAATAGCGCCAAGCGGGCGTGATGGGACGGACGGGACTTATAGGACCTATGGGCTTGGACGGGGACATTTTCGCGCAATTTACGAAATTTTGCGACGCATGTGTTATCGCGGCGAATCCGGGACAATTACTCGTTGGAAACCCCCGTTCCAATGACCCTCACATCTCCCCGTGCGCTTCGTCGTCCCTGCATTCTTACCGGTACTCTGGCTGCCCTGCTGCTCTCCAGCATTCCCCCTACAAAGGCTGATAACATCTGGGTAGGGATTGGAACTCCGAATGGAAACGGAAATTTCCTTTGGAGTGATCCGAGTAACTGGGACGCGGGAGTGCCCTTGTTTCCAGTTGGTGTTACATTCGATGGAACATCCGGTCTCGCGAGTTTCAACGATCTTTCCAACCTCACGGTCAACGGCATTACCTTCAATGCGACCGCCGCGACTTTCACTCTGTCGGGAAATAGCATTACGAGTGCGGGCGATATCATAGACAATGCCACCGGAAGCCCGGAAATCATCAATCTGGGACTCGGCCTCGCCGGCAACCAAAACTTCAATGTCGCCACCGCGGCGACGCTCACCATTGGAGGAATTATCTCGGGAACCGGCGGCAGCATTACCAAACAGGGCACAGGCACGCTGATTCTCGGCGCAGCGAATACCTATACAGGCGCCACGTTTCTGGACGGCGGTACTTTGCGATATTCCGCCAATAACACAACTCTCGCCGCTCTCACCTTCGGGGCAGTTGCCCATGACACAAATATCAGCAGCCTCGATCTCAGCACGGCAAGCGTGGCCGCCACCTCTCTCCTTGTTCAGACGAGTTCAGCAGCGGCAAATACCATTACGATTGGATCGGGTCAGTCTCTTTCCATTTCTGGAGCGACCACCATCGGAGTTTTACCCACCAGCACCACCAGTGAGACAACCGTCCTCACCGTAACCGGACAGGGTGCGCTTAATCTCATTAGCGCCAACAATGCCAGCTTCACTCTCGGGATCGCTGGTAACAATACCAACGGAAGCAGCATTGCCACGCTCGACCTCAGCGGTTTGAGCAACTTCACTTTCTCGACGGGCACCGGCCAATTCCTCGTCGGATTCGGACCCAGATCCACCGGAACGCTCAAGCTGGCGAACACTGCGAATAGCATCACCGCAGCGACCTTAAGCGTAGGCGACAGCAACAATGGCAACTCCGGCACGGGAACAAGCACGATCTCGCTCGGCGGCGGCACCAATGCGATCAATGCCAACACGATTAACATCGGCGGCGGCAAAACCCCCGGGGTGGTACAGTTTCTTGGAGGGACCGGAACGTTAACCATTGCCGGTGAAACCGGTGGAGCCAGCACCGCAAATATCACCGTCGCACGCGCATCCTCCGCAACAGGTACAGGTACTCCCAGCCAGCTTCTCCTGGCGGGGCACTCTGTGGCCGTGCAAGCTGGCACGCTAACCATCGGCAACCTCGCCGGCGCCACCGCGGGAAATCTCAGTGGGAACGTCACCTTTGATACCGGCACACTCACCGTCGCGACGCTTCAACTGGCGCTGGATACCAGCGGTTCTGCAACCAATGGCGTCACCGGAACTTTCACGCTCGGCGGTCCCACGCCCAACAATACGGCAACTGGCGTCCTGAACGTCAGCACATCCTTCTTCCTCGCCAACAATACCAATACGACGGCGACCACTGCGAAAGGAAACTTCATCATCAACGGTGGGACCGCGAACATCGGCACTAATATTACGATCCCGAGCACCAAAGGCACTTCCACCACGACACTCACGCTTGCCGGCGGCACGCTGAATATGACCGGACACGCCATCGGCACGGCAACCGCGCCGGTCACGACTGTCAATCTTCCTGCTTCCGGACAAACCGCAACCTTGAGCAGCCTCGGTGGCACAGGGATCAATGGAGCTGGTTTGACGATGAATGGAGCCGGAACTCTGATCCTGACCGGAAGCAATACCTTCAGTGGTGGAACAACGATCAACTCCGGCGCAACGTTGCAGGTCGGAACCGCCAGCCTCACAGGAACTCTTCCGGCTTCCTCAGCGGTCACGAACAATGGGCTCCTAACGTTTGCCGGCAGTGATAACAATAATGTCACCGCTTCGATCGGCGGATCCGGCTCCGTCCAGCAGAACGGCTCGGGAACGACCACTTTCGGCGCAATCAATGGCTATTCCGGCACGACGGATATCAACGCCGGCACACTCTCAGTGGTGGGAAATCTGATCGGGACCAGCATTGTCAACATCAATGCATCCGCTTCCACCGCGGGCATCCTGAGTGGCACCGGAACCATTGCGAGTGCGGTGGTGATGGCACCAAACAGCGGCATGAGTATCGCCGCCATTCATCCGGGGATGACGTCTGCCGACGGAAGTTTCGGCACGCTGACGATGAACACCTTGACCGCCAATGGTGGAGATCTTCGTTTCGATCTTGGATCCGCAACGGGCGATAGTATCTCAGTCATCGGCCCAGCCAACTTCACCGGCACGACGATTTCGCTAAACCTCGTTGGCCTGCCGCAGACTAGTTACGTCGTCCTCCAAGCCGCGACGCTTACGGGCACGCCGGTTTTGACCACAACCAGCCTGGGACGAACCACCTTTTCTATCGACGCTCCGGCACTTGCCAGCAATACGATCCAGATCGACGTATCAGGCGGGCCGGCAAATCTATCCTGGAATAACACAGGCGGAACGGGAGACGGCGCGACATGGGATCTCCAATCGACACAGAACTGGAAAAACGGCTCTTCGGCGGACATTTTCTATAACGCCGATATCATCACTTTTGATGATAACAATCGGGGGCACTACAATGTCACAGTCGCAGGGTCTGTCACACCCACGGCAGTGACGGTGGCCAACAGTTTGGGCTCGTACACCTTTAGCGGCACCGGGGCCATCTCAGGGAGCGCCAGTTTGATGAAGAACGGCACTGGAGCATTGACGATTTCGAATGCGAATACTTACTCCGGCGGAACCGTTCTCAATCAAGGGACCCTGAATCTCAACAATGCTTCCGCGATCGGCGCAGGAACACTGACTTTGACAGGCGGCACGATCGATAATACGTCAGCCGGCCCCATCACGCTCTCCACGAACAATCCGCAGGTTTGGGCGAGCGATTTCACCTTTAATGGAACGCAAGATCTCAACCTCGGCACTGGCGCCGTCGTCCTCAACGCGAATCCGAATATCACTATCACCGCCGGCACTTTGACCATCGGTGGCGCCATCAGCAATGGAACAGGCAATTCCCTTTCGAAGGCCGGCTCAGGCGCTCTCGCCTTGGCCGGTCCGAGCACTTACAGCGGTGGCACGGTACTAAATCAAGGTACGCTGGACCTGAATAATGCTAGCGCGATCGGCGCTGGCCCACTGACCATCAACGGCGGCTCGCTCGGAAATACCGGCGCGGGGCCGATTACGCTTTCGACCGTTAACCCGGAAATCTGGAGCGGCGATTTCTCCTTTACCGGCACGCAGAATCTCAGTCTCGGGACGGGTGCGGTGACTCTCAATGCAAACCCCAACATTACCGTGACCGCAAATGCGCTGACGATTGGCGGGGCGATCAGCAACGGGATAGGAACTGCCATTACGAAGTCCGGAAATGGGACACTCATTCTGACGGCAAACGGTAGTTACAATGGTGGCGCAACAGTCAACGGCGGCGCCCTCCAGGTGAGTGGATCGGGCGGCAACACGGCCCTCGGCTCCGGCACGCCAACCGTGAATGCCGGCGGAACATTGGTTGGTGCCAATGCGGATGCTTTCGGCTTTTCCCCTCGCGTCGCACCAACCGTCATCAATATCGCCGGAGGCACGGTAACAGATCTCGGAACAGCCAGTTATCGGCTGACTTTGCCCAATCTGAATTTCACCGGCGGCAATCTGACCTCCGCCTCAGGCAATGCCGGCGACGCAAACGGCAACTATTCGCTCTTCGGAACTGGAGGCGTCATCACCATCACCTCCAATCCCGCATCAACCACCGCCACGATTACGGCCGGTGTAGTTTCGTTGCAACAGACCCTGACCACCTTCAGCGTTGCAGCCGGTTCCGTGAGCGGCGGGCCAACACCGGGAGTCGATCTGCTCATCTCCTCAAACCTGAAGAACTTCAACACCGCCGCCGCATCCATCGTCAAAAACGGCGACGGTGTCATGTCTCTGGCCGGAACGAGCACTTACACCGGCACGACTACGGTCAATAGCGGAACCCTCATCGTCAGCGGCAGTCTAAGTGGAACGACGGGTGTCACGATCAACGACGGTTTGATTCAGCTCGGCTCGCTAAATTCCCTGCCTGCCGCAGCTCCGTTAACACTCAATGGGGGCACTCTGAAAACCGCCGGATTCAACGAAACGCTCGGGACATTGAACCTCGGCTCACAACTTGTGACACTCGATATGGGCGCCAGCCCGGCAATTCTTTCCTTTGCCGACAGCAGTTCGTTGTTCTGGGCCGGGGCTTTGAATATCACGAACTGGAACGGTTCACCCAACGGCGGCGGCAGCGACCAGATTGTATTCGGAAACAGCGCTTCCGCTCTCACTGGGATGCAGCTTTCGTCGATCGTATTCGTCGATCCATTTGGCCCGGGTTCCGGCGACTTCCCGGCCCAAATGCTCGCGAGCGGCGAAATCGTCGCTGTCCCCGAACCGGCAACAGCCGCACTTACAGGATATGCATTGGCACTATTGGGGCTTTCACGGTGGCGGAGGAAAGTGCCGAAGGCCGATTGATCTAACCTGAAAACGGGGTTTAAAGTCGATCGGCATGTTCGCGCCCGGCGCCCATGGAGTGCCGCGGCAAGAGAGCGACAGCGAGCGCGACGCCGCCTCGTGGCTTCTCGTTTCATGTTGAACGTCGAAAGTTGAACGTTGAACGTTTCCCAATTCAAAATCCGTTACGCCCGTCGCTCTAAGCAAGTATCCCCTTCACCACTTTCCCCTCCACATCGGTCAACCGGAATTGGCGTCCCTGGAACCGGTAAGTCAACCGTTCGTGATCGATTCCCAAAAGATGCAGGACCGTGGCTTGGAAGTCATGCACCTGCACCGGATCACGCACTACGTTAAAGGCGAAATCATCCGTTTCCCCATAGACGCTGCCTTTCTTGATTCCGGCTCCTGCCATCCACATCGTGAAGGCGTACGGATGATGATCGCGTCCCCAGTTCTTAACGTCTTTGATATCCCCCTGGAGGAACGGAGTTCTGCCGAATTCGCCGCCCCAGATCACCAGCGTATCGTCCATCAATCCGCGATTCTTCAAATCCGTCACCAGGGCCGCTGACGGACCGTCAGTGTCCTGGCACTGGATCTTGAACTGCGTGGTGAGATTCCGGTGATGATCCCAGCCGGCATGGAATAACTGCACAAAACGCACGCCCCGCTCCACCAACCGGCGGGCCATCAGGCAGTTATAGGCATAACTTCCCTGTCGCTGAACGTCCGGACCATACATGGCCAGTGTTTCTGGAGATTCCTTGGAAAAATCCGTCAGTTCCGGAACGCTGGCCTGCATCTTGTAGGCCATTTCATATTGCGCGATGCGAGTGGCGATTTCCGGGTCGCCGAATTCGGCGTAATGATGCTCATTGAGTTGGGCAAGCTGGTCGAGCAGCCCACGGCGCACCTCGCGGCTCATACCCTCCGGATTCGACAGATACAAAACCGGATCGCCACTACCCCGGAAGCGCACACCTTGAAACTTGGAAGGCAGGAACCCCGATCCCCAATAGAAATCGTAAAAGATCTGCCCGCACGAAGCTTCCTTGTCGCGCGAGGTCATAACCACGAATGCCGGCAATTCCTCTGTCTCGCTTCCGAGGCCGTAACTCGTCCATGCGCCCATACACGGACGGCCCGGCTGCTCCGCTCCGGTCAGGAAGTAAGTAATCGCCGGCGCATGGTTCACCGCGGTGGTGGTCATGGATCTTACGAAACAGAGATCGTCCACGATTTCCGCGGTTCGCGGAAGAAAATCGCAAACCCAAGCGCCGCTTTGGCCATGCTGTTTGAACCCGGTGAACGGCGGCAGCACGAGCTTGCTCTTTTGCCCTGATGTCATCGTCGAGAAGCGCTTGCCACTCAGGATGGATTCCGGCATCTGCTGCCCTCGCAACGCCTCCATGCCTGGTTTGTAGTCAAACATGTCGACATGAGGCGGCCCACCATTCTGCAGGAGATAGATCACCCGCTTTGCCTTTGGGGCGAAATGCGGCACACCATCGATGCCACCCACCCGATGCGCGGCCGACGCGGCACCGAATAAGCCGGGATTCAAAAGCGAAGCAAGCGCTGCACCGCCGATGCCCGCGGCGGAGCGGGAGAAGAATTGTCGCCGCGTCAAATAGGCAGCTCGTTCCTGTTGGGGAGTCATAGGATTATTCCTTCGTCAAAGTTTCGTCGAGATTCAGCAGAAGGCTCGCGAGTGCCGTGTGCGCGGCGAGCTCGGTGGAATCGAGTTCCGCGGGCGGCTTTGATTCGCCGACCGCGATCAGTTTTTTCGCAGCAGCGGGATCTGCCGAATACTGCTTCCGCAACTCATCGAGCGCATGCTTCAGAATGCCAGCTTCCGCTTCGTCAGGTAGCCGTGCAGTGCACAACCGGAAGCCGTAGCCCAGACGTTTGACGTCCGTCGCTCCGCCTTTCTGGAGCATCCGCGTGGCCAGGCTACGCGCGGCTTCTGTGTAAGTAACATCATTTAAAGTAATCAGAGCGTGCATCGGCGTATTCGTCAGCGCCACTTTCACTGTGCAGTTCTGCCGCGTCGCCACATCGAAAAGGACCGTGGGTCCGACAATCCGTCGCCAGAAGAGATAAAGGCTGCGCCGGTAGAGCGCATCACCGTGATCCTGTTGATACCGGATCTGCCCGAAAGTGGCATCTTCCCATACCCCAGCCGGCTGATATCCCTTGACCGGCGGTCCACCCACTTTTTCCACGAGCAAGCCACCCGCCGCAAGCGCCTGATCCCGAAGCATCCAACTCGGCAGGCGAAAGCGCGGCCCACGTGCCAACAATCGGTTATCCGGGTCACGCTCCGCCATTCCTTCCGGCACTTTCGATGATTGCCGGTAAGTCGCACTCATCACGATCAGCTTCGTCATGTGCTTCACATCCCAACCGCTTCCGATGAATTCGCGGGCCATCCAATCCAACAATTCCGGATGGCTCGGTTGCTCTCCCTGGACCCCGAAATCCCCTATCGTTTTGACGAACCCGGTGCCGAAAAACATCTGCCAATAGCGATTCACCGTCACTCGCGCGGTAAGTGGGTGATCCGGCGAAACGAGCCATTTGGCCAACGCCAGCCGGTTGGGAAGAGCATCCGCCGGAAGCTTCGGCAGGAAGGCAGGGACACCGGCAGATACCTTGTCGGAAGGATTGTCGTAGCCTCCCTTGATCAGGATAAAAGTGTCGCGCGGCCTGGCGCGATCACGCATCACCATCGTCCGCGGCAGGGCCTTTTCTCCGGCTTCGCGGGCCTTTTTGGCCACATCCATCTTTTGTCCGGCCGCCGCGAGCAGCGGGTTGATATCGAGATAATACTTCGTCAGTTCCGCTGCTTCCTTTTCGTTACGATCGGCCGGAGCTTTTTGCAGAACTGCGCGCACGTTATCCGGCATGGGCTGCAGGAGGGCCGGATTGTCCGTTGTCGCGAAGAGTTTGAAACGTCCAAGGGTATGCTGCCGGCCATATTGAAAGGACAGGCGGAAAGAGAGCAGCACTTCATTGGATCCGTATCCCACCGGTGAACGGGTCTCGAAAACCAGCGTATGACTTTGTCCGAAGCTCGGCATCACCGCCCAGCCCGTCTTTTGGTTTCCATCGAATACGCCACGTGCAGGCCATCCCTCCTGCTCAAAATCCGCCTGGACGGCGCTCAAGTCCACCGGCCGCCCGTCCCCCTGCAACGTCAATTCGGTTAGTACGAAATTCCCGTTATCGGACCGGCCAGGTCCCTTGTTGATAAACGACTCGTCCGGTTCCGCCACCAGCTTGAACGCAGTCGGTGCGCCGAATTTCGTTTTCACCGTCACCACATAGTCATCCTTCTCCGGACTCTTTCCCGATGCGAGAACCGCCCCGTCCGCCGCTTTGGAAAGTGTGGCACCCTGATCGGAAAAGATCTCGTCCGGAACCAGCAAGCGCCACTCGACCTCGCGAGGCTTTCCGTTTTCCGTGCCGGCGAGCATGGTTTGCTCCCATTGAAGCTGTTCTCCGCGCAGTTTCTTCTCCAAGTCATCCCGATTTCGTTTCGCCTCCGCCTCGGCGGCCTTCAAATCCCCGATGTGCTTCTGTTCCTCCGGACTCGCCAAACTAATGATTGGATTCGCCAGTCCACCAGCATCGTTACCGCCGCTTTCATCGATCGAATTGAAGTAAGCAGAAAGCTGGTAGTACTCCGCCTGTTTCAGTGGATCGAACTTATGATCGTGGCACCGGCAGCAATTGAAGGTCAGTCCCATCCACACCGTTCCCGTCGTTTCTGTGCGATCCATGACATACTCCACGCGGGACTCCTCGGGAATGCGCCCACCTTCGCCATTGATCATGTGATTTCGATGAAACCCGGTGGCAATGAGCTGAGCCTGCGTCGGGTTCGGCAATAGATCTCCGGCGAGTTGCTCGATCGTAAATTGGTCGAACGGCACGTTATCGTTCAGCGCTTTGATGGCCCAGTCCCGCCAGTACCACATCGCCCGTGTCGGATCGCCTTGATAACCATTGGTATCCGCGTACCGCGCGGCCTCCAGCCACGGCCACACCATCCGTTCGCCATATCTCGGCGATGCCAGCAACCGGTCCACGACCTTCTCATAGGCATCGGGCGATTGATCGGCCAGAAATGCGTCAATTTCCTCCAGCGATGGCGGAACACCGGTCAAATCCAGAGTCACGCGACGCAGCAACTTTTCCTTCGGCGCTTCCGGAGCCTGGGCTAGTCCTTCCTTCTTCAAGCGCGCAACAACAAAGGCATCGATCGGATTTCGTACCACAGCCGTCTTATCTTCGATCACCGGCACATCTGGGCGCCTGGGCGCGATAAAGGCCCAATGTTCGCCCCACGGCGCTCCTTCATCCACCCATCGCTTGATCAACTGCTTCTGTGCATCCGTCAGCTTCCGGTTCGACTTCGGCGTCGGCATCACCTCGTCCAGATCGGTGCTGAAGATCCGTTCGACCATCTCGCTCTCCGAACTCTTCCCCGGAACTACGACGGTCACATCGTCTTTGGTTCGATACACGCCTTCCTTCCGATCCAGGCGAAGCTCCGCTTTCCGCGCCTTGGCATCAGGCCCGTGGCAATGATAGCAATTCTCCGAAAGGATCGGCTGGATATCGCGGCTGTAGTCCACAGCGCCCGTCGCAGCGGCGTGCGCAGCCTGGCCCACGGCAGCCAAAGCCGCAGCGAGGACTGTCTGCGAGAGGAATCGCGCAACGCGGGTCGTTGCCACAAATGGGGAGAACATCTTGCGTAGTATGCCGCCAAGTGCTCACGGCGACAACTTACGCGACCGCGTAAACCCGTCGCAGGCTAACCAACCAAACCTTCCCTTACCGCCAGCGAAACCGCGGCCGCCATGCAGTTCACGCGCAGCTTCCGGTAAATACAGCGCATCGTGTAATCCACCGTATGCTGGTTGAGCCCAAGGCGATCGGCGATCTGCTTCTTGGCGAGCCCTTCCACCATCGATTGTAAAACGGCGTGTTCGCGCTCCGTAAGACCATAGTCCTCGCGAGGCGGCGCCATTTTGGAAAACATCTCGATCACCCGCCGGGCGACGCGCGGATTCATCGGAGCGCCGCCTTCCATCGCCTGGTCAATAGCGGCAGCGACGTTCCGCATCGGCTCCGATTTCAGCAAGTAACCGCAAGCACCTGCGCAAATCGCCCGGAAAATCTTATCGTCATCCTCAAATACCGTGAGCATGACGACGTTTGTCTCTTCGCAGATGGCTTTGATCCGGCGGATTCCTTCGATCCCGTCCATCCCCGGCAATCCCACATCGAGGAGGATGACATCCGGACGCTCGCCGGCTTCCATCGCGGAGATCGCCTCTTCGCACCGCTGGAAGGTGTGGCTGCATTCGATTCCCGGCCGGCTCCGCAGGGCGCGCGCCGCCGCTTGCCGAAAGGCGAAATTGTCTTCGATGAGCCAAACAATGGGCATACGCTTTCCATTATCTTCCAACTGGCTCGTAAGTTGAAGATTTTGTCAGTCTGCGCGGAATCATGCGAGCGGGACAACCAAGGAAACTCTCGTCCCCTTTCCCTCGGTGCTCTCCACCAAGGCCACGCCACCGATCACTCTTGCCCGCTCGTGCAGGCTCTTGAGCCCCACTCCGGGTCGCATTGTCTCCACGGCAAATCCACGGCCAAAATCCTGCACCGTGAGTTGGAGACTCCCATTCCGGACTGCCGTGGAAAGCTCGACCTTTTCCGTACCGGAATGCCGCACGACGTTGGCCAGCGCTTCCTTGAAAAAGAGAAAGACCTGACGTTTAGCCTCCATCGAAAGGCTGGACGGAACCTCGTTTACCCGCTCTTTCCAATGCACTTCGATGCCGTTCAACATGCGATTTGCGACCAGCTCAAGATGGTTCGCGAGATCGATGCCGGATTCAGCGCGTGCCCCCATCAGCCAGAGCACTTCCCGCATGGAATCAGTCGATTCCCGCGCGATCCGATTGACTTCACTCCAGTCCTCCCGTGAATTGGCCCGCGCTTCATCGGCATCGAGCGCATACTCGCTGAGTACAGCCAGCGCGGCGAGATTGCTGCCGATCTCGTCATGCAAATCCCTGGCCAAAGCCGTTCGCATTGCGGTCAGCTCACGTTTCCTGCGTCTCCGTGCGGCCAGCGAAACACCGCCTGCGGCGACGGCGACTACCGCGATCAAACTGGCGCCGACCCAAGTCAGTCGTCTCCGTGCTTCAGCTTCGGCAAAGACACGACGGACGGTGGTGCCGGCAAGCTCCCGCCGGACCGCACTACGCCGGCTCCACGCTCCGAGCCACTCGGGCCATTCCATCAGACGACCATAACTTGTATAACCGTCGACCAACAGTGACGGAGGCCAATTGTGGCTGAAAGCGCTCTTGTCTCCGCTAGTTAGCACGCGTGTTCCTCGAGCCATATTTCTGCCGTCGGAGTAGATCTCCATCTCGGAAAGCCCGACTCGCATTTCCTTGCTGCTCTGAAACCGGATATAACGTGCAGTAACTCCATGAACCGGGATAGTCACCGGATTACTGCCGGGATTAGGAAACTCCGTGGCGCCTGTGTCGAATAGCAGGTCTGGCTTGGAGAATCCTTCATCCCGGCCTCCTTCTATACGGAATAACCTGGGAAACGAAAACCCCGGCACATCCGCACCGATTCGCGCGTGAACCGGATGCAGGCGAACCTCCTGGATCGGGAACTCTTTTCCCAAATCCACGATCATCCACGGAAACTCCCGATTTGGCCCCGCATCGGCATACAAGCCATCATACGGCAGTAACTCTCTGCGAATCGGCGGACCCAGCGGCGTCCAGCCATCGACCAGGTTTGCCGCGGACCAGCGCGGCTCCAGATTGAAATCCGACGAAACGCGAACCGGGCATCCGATCGCAATGTCCCGATTGCCGCCCAAAACCATCAACTCCGCGAGCGCGAAGAAGTATTGCCCATTCTCCACGGCAAGCTTTGTCACGGTGATCCGTATGAACCGCGCGGAGACGCCATGTAATCGCGCGGAAACCGGCGCAATTCCCGGATCTTCGAAATCCGCATCGGTATAGTCGGCAACCGTCTTGAAATCCTGGAAGTCCGCATCCTCGGAGACATCGATGCGAAACCGTCTTGGAAACCCATAGGCCGGCCGTTCGATTGGCTGCCAATCCAGTTGAGCCGGAACGAGCGCGATCCAATCCAGATTCTGCCGGCGCAATAGATCGACCTGCACCCAAAGGGGGTTGACTGGCGGTGCGGAAAGCCGCCGCGATTGATAACCAAACTCAGCTACCGTCTGGCCAACCGTGGGAGTTCCAAGTTTATCCAGTTCCCCCTTGGCGACCGTTTCGCGGTCTTGCAAATCGCGGAGTTCCGGGCTGATCCGAATCAAGATATTTTGCTCCCAGTCTCGTTCCTGCGCGCGGGAGTGCAGCGGCGTGACAAACGCCGCCAGCACGGCAATTGCCCGAAACGAAACCGCATGCATAGCGTTCCGTTTCACTGGCCGTATATCGCCCAGGTGCCATCGGGATTTCCGACGATCGCGTGCGCGGAGGGACATCATATTTTTTACAAACGAACTATGCATCCGTCCGATTCACGAGTCCGAACATTATATAACCTTGGACGCCCAAAAGAAAATTTAGCCTGATAATATTATAAAACGCATTCAGGGTATTGACACCGATGGTATTTCCGTAAACCTAACGCACGATTCTGCTGCAGCAGTCAATCGGAACCCCCACACCACCCCTACCCCCAAAACATGGCTCTACCTCCTCAAAGCTCCCCAGGCGCGTCGGAAACAACGTTGCTCATTCAGCAATGCCAGACGTGCAACATCGGACTCGACGTCACGAATAATGAACCGCTCTCCATCGTTAGCTGTCCGGAGTGCGGCAAAGAAATGCTGGTTAGCGAAACCATCGATCACTTTCGCCTTCTCACGGTAGCTGGCAGGGGCGGAATGGGCGTGGTTTATAAGGCAATGGATCTAAGCCTGGACCGCGTCGTCGCGCTGAAGGTCTTGCGCAAGGACCGGCTGGGAAATGAAGCGATTGCTCAGCTCGAAAACGAAGCCTCCATCACCGCTTCCATCAATCATCCGCACGTCGTGAAAGTCTTCACGACCGGCACGGATCACGGCCGCTTCTATCTCTCGATGGAACTGGTGAATCAAGGGACGCTGGATGATCTCATCCGAATCCAGGGCCGGGTCGCTGAGGCGCAAGTCCTTGATATCGCGATCCAGGTCGCGGACGGTCTTCGCGCCGCCTATCACGCGGGGCTGATTCACCGTGACGTGAAGCCGGGCAATATTCTCTTCGCGGATTCCCATACCGCAAAGATCGTGGATTTCGGTCTGGCCATGGCAGAACAGGCCGCCGCGGAAGCAGTTGGTTCGGAGATTTGGGGAACCCCTTATTATGTAGCCCCGGAAAAACTGGACGAGCACCCGGAAGATTTCCGCAGCGATATCTACTCTTTGGGTGCGACGCTATTTCATGCGCTGGCCGGTCGGCCGCCATTTGAAGCGCACGATGCCAGCATGGTAGCGCTCAAGCACCTCAAGAGCCAGGCCGTGAGCTTGCAGGCGTTTGCTCCATGGGTTTCCGGGTCGACGGCCTACGTCATCAATCGGACGCTGCTGAAGGATCCCGATCAACGCTACCAAAGCTACGACGAACTGATCGAGCATCTGGAATATGCCAAGAGCCAGCTATTGGCCGATGGCAAAAAGTCCAAGCCGAAACAACGAGTCGTCCTGGAAGACGCCGAGCAGCAACGGCTCACCGCAGGGCTTACTATCGGCATGCTGGCCGTCGCGGTAATCGCCGGTGGCGTCTTCCTTTACTCCGTCCTCAAACCGAAGACTCACGAAAAACCAACGGCAGCGCCCATCGTGGATGTCACGGCCGACTCTGTGATTCCACAGACACCTGAATTCAAAAAGGCGGTTAGTCTCATCGCACAGAGCGACTACGAAAACGCGGCCCAGGCATTCCATCGAATCCAGCAAAACGCCGCATGCCCACAGCCCCTGTTGCAATGGTCGCTCCTGCATGAAGGGCTCGCAGAACTCTTGTCGAATCACGAACAGGCATCCCGCGCCACTTTCCATAAGCTGGCGGATCACCCTTACTCGGGAACCACGCCTGAAGCGGAAAAGCTTTCCGGCTTTTTTGCGAAAGTCGGCGCGGCCGGCCAAGGCGACACGGCCGTTCCTGCAGCCGACACCAAGCTCGACAGCACGACCTACGAAACGCTCGGTCTGATCGCGTTCGGACTGAAAGACTGGCAACTCGGTTTTGTCGACGAAGCGGCTCCCGTCCTCCGCCAGGTCCGTCAGGCGAAGGATCCAAAGGATTGCCCGTGGATCGGCGATTTGCAGGCCGCGACCAACCCGCTCCTGGATTCTTATATGCAGTATAAGATCGTGGTGGGCCGGTACCAAAACGCGGAGGATATCGATGCAAAATCGGCCGCAGCCAATGATCTCCGCAACGTCGACAAGGCCTTCGCCCGCGCCGCTGGCGAGGTACTGAAGTCTCTGGATCACGACATCGCTGCCATGGAAGCGAAGGCGCGGAACCAAATCGCGCCGGGGCTCTACCAGATCATCAATCACAAGAGTAAAAAGGCGCTCGAAGTGGCGAATGCTGACAAGAACGACAAAGTAAATATTCAGCAGGCTCAGCCCGACAATTCGAAGGCCAACCAGAAATGGATGCTGTACTCGGTCAACCCGGGCCTGTACCGCATCAGCCCGCTTCACAGCGGAAAGAGTTTCGATCTATTCGAGACCTCCGACGCCGACGGAGCGCAAATCGGCCAGTGGGGTTGGGTGTTTGGACCGAACCAGCAGTGGCGGATCGAAAAGACGGAGGATGGCACCTACAAGATTATTAGCTGCCAGAAGAAGGTCTGCGCCATCCGGGATGGATCCACGGATAACGGTGCGGGATTGATTCAGATCTCGGATAGCGGTGATGCCAGCCAACGTTGGGATCTTGTCCGGATCGATCTTCCAACCGAAATTCCCCAGGGCATTTATCGGATCTTCAACGCCAAGACTTTCAAATCCCTCGATGTCTCACAGAGCAGCATGGATCAGGGAGCTCAGGTGTGGCAGTGGACCTATAACGATAGCGACAACCAGATCTGGGAAATCAAACGGCAGCAAAACGGTTCGTACCAGATCATCGCCACGCATAGCCATCGCGCCCTGGATCTCAATAATCGCGAAGACCGCGACGGGGCAAAGATCCAGCAGTGGGAGGTGAATTCAACGCCAGCACAGGCGTGGAAAATCGAATTGGACCCTGGCAAGGGCTACAAGCTGCACACAGAAGTTTCCGACCGGCTGCTCTCCATCGACGGAGGGTCCAATGATCGCGGCGCGCTCATCACCATTCGGGCGTCGGACGATAAACTGGACCAGCGGTGGTGGATCGTGCCGGTGACGAAATAGCGCGTCTTGCACTTGAGTGCTCATCGCACGCCGCCGACAGTGGCGTGCGATGAACTGGCTGGCTCACCTCTATCTGTCCGAAGCCGATCCTGCGTTTCGGATCGGGAATTTGCTGCCGGACATGCTTCCACCGGATGCGATTGCGGCACTCACCGGCCAGTTCCAAAGAGGAGCGGAGCAACATCGGAAGATCGATGCCTTCACCGATTCCCATCCGGTCTTCCGCCGGAGTGTTCGACGTTTGAGCCCGGCTTTCCGCCGATTCGGAGCGATCCTTTTCGACGTTTTCTACGACCATTTCCTGGCCCGCACGTGGAGCGCCTACTCCACTCAACCACTCCCGGATTTCGTCGATGCCGTGCATCGATCATTCGATGTGCACCGCGCCGAAATTCCGCCGCTGGCTTACGAACGCCTGTGCGATATGCGGTCCGGCAACTGGCTGCAAACCTACGGCGATCTGGACGGGTTGCGGAACACGCTTCATCGGATCGAACGCCGGTTTCGGCGGCCCGTCGATCTGGCCTCCTCCGTTGCGGAACTCGAACTGCACTACAGTGATTGCAAAGCCGACTTCGATGAATTCTTTCCCGAACTCGTCGAGCGTTTCGGGGGGAATAACAGCGCTACCGCGTGCCCTGCCGATACGGCTTCTTCTGGCTATAAAGATCCATGCGGCTTTGCAGCTGGTTTCGGTACTCTTCCTTCTCCCGAGCGGCTCTCGTGATCGCCTCGTTTTCGCATTTCACCGCTTCCTCAAAATTTCCCGTCTCGGCCAGTGCAGCGGCATAAGTATCGAGATAGTCCGCCACCTGCCAGCCAGTCAACTTGTTGGCCAGGAACCCGTATTCCTTTGCCTTCACGCCGTTGCGTAGCGCCGCATTCGGCGTCGTCGCCAGCAGCCACGAATACTGGCTGAGCGCCTTGGGATCATCCTGCTTGCGCTGCACATAGCTATCGTAATCCGCGATCGCCCGGTCGATTGCGCCGACATAACGAAAACACCGGGCCCGGTTCAATATGGCATCCGTCATCGCCGGCTCGATGAGCAATGCAGCCGTAAAACTCCCGATCGCATTCGTGTAGTCACGCCGGGCCATCAAAATCTCCCCCATACCGAGATGAGCCTCGGCATTTCTTGGATCGATTTTCAGCGCCGCCTGCAAATCGGTATTTCCTTCCAGGAAACTCCCCGTCGAAGCCCACGCGCGGCCGCGCCGGATCAACGGCCGCGGATCTTCAGGAGCCACCACCATCGCCTTCGTAAAGTCCGCCCGGGCGCGCTCGGCATCGTTTTTCTTCAGGAAATAGTCCCCTCGCCCAAGTAGCGCTTCGACATCGTTGGGATTCTTCGCCAGAGCTTCCGAAAAATCCGCCAGCGTCACCATCGGCTTCGGCGTTGCTTTTGCAGGCGTTGCTGCCACCGGAGTCACGGAAGCCACAGGAATCGCTGCCGGCGTTTCTGCAGCCACGTGAACGGCAGCCGGGGGCGCGGCGCTGGCGACAGTTTCAACATCCGGCTTCGACGACGGGCGAACCTCCGGTTTTGCTTCATTACTCGGCGTCGAAGCTTCTTTCACAACTGGAGGGCCATCCCCCTTTGAAACGGCCAGCCGTTTGACCAACAGGTAGCCAAAGTAAGACGCGATACCCAACGCCGCCACCACCAGCAAAGCAATCACGAGCAGCGGCGCTCTGGATGGCGGCTTCGACGGCACAACAGCGGGCTGCGGGGGTTGAATCGGAACGAGCTTGCTCGGGAATACAGTCGGGTATCGCGCAGGAGGTTCGGGGTCACGTACCGCAACGTTTGTCGGAGGCTTCGTTGCAAGCGCTTCGGCCGCCGTTGGGCGATCCTCCTGAGAAGCTGCCGCAGCCGGCACTCTATTCTCGTTCGCTTCCGCTTTCGGCGTCGACTCGGCTCTGGATTCGGCCACGTCCGGAGTCGACACGGGAATGGTTTCCGATATTGGCTCTGCTCCTTCGTTCGCCTTGATATCCGTCGCTGGCGCCGCTTGCACCTCGTCGCCACGCGGGCTCTCCGAAGCCGGGTCGGAATTTACCACCGCCTCGGATGAAGCAGTGCGCACCGTCGTCGCGGCCAGTCCCGAACGCCATACGACGCCTTCCTTGGCGCAAAGATCTTTCAGGAAGGTTACGGCATCGATCCACGGGCGCTGCCGAGAAATTGTGTCCCGAATCAAATTATTTGAGGCGAAACTTAAAGTCACCGCAGGCACATAGGCGTAGGGAGCGAATTGCACCGCCGCCGCCACCTCCGTCCCGTTCAGAATCCGATAGATCAGACGGGCAAACACAGGCACGGGGTGCGCGTCCGATGCCGACATATGCGCGGAACCTGAAATCGTGTTAGCAACCGACGAACTGCCGGTTTCCGGAATCTCCGCCGCCTCAGTCTTCAGGTGCATCATGCTGAAGCGCACCTGAAGGCCATCCCAGTCTGGCAGAGGGGCGATCGGCGGACTTGCATCGGCAGGCAGGGAATCCACGACCGGCCCGGTCAGCCAGATCTGCTCGCAAGCCAGCGACACCTCGTCCTGACCATGCTGCAACAAATAGTCGAGCGCTTCCGCAATGGGACGAAGGATGGCCATCGATTCCGGAAATGCCACGGGACGTTTGGCATTCGTCCGCGCCTTCAGAAATTCCGATAGCGCAATGCACCGGTGCAGCTCTTCCGTGTAGGCCAGCAGATCGGACGCCCATACAACAGCGCGCACCGGCAACAATGCCTCCGGGCGCGTTGGCTGCCGCGAAAGCTCCGCGAGTTTGCACAGTCGTCCGGCAATCTGCTCCGCGCGCTGGGCGGCATCGCCCGTTTCAACTCCGGCAACGACGCTGACACGGACGAGTTGTCCGCCAGCCTTTTCCCGCGCGGCATAAGTGTTGTGTGTGCTGTTCGCGGAAAGCCGTTGCTCAAGATGGTAGACACTTTCCAACGGTTCGGAGATTCGCGTCAGAACCGCGCCATTTTGCGGGGTAACAGCATTTGCTGCCACTCGCTCCGCCATGACGGATAGATACTGCCGCAAAGCCGCCTGCAGTTCCCCAGCCGTTGCATAGCGATGCTCTGGCTGTTTGGCGATCATGCGCATCAGGATGGTTTTGAACTCCGCGCTCAGGTGCGGCGGAAGATCGCTTTCATGCGTCTTCTCGCTTGTCTGACGCTCGATCGCTTCCTCTCTCTCTTTGATTTCCTCACCCGTTTCGTCAAGGAGCGGCCCCTTGCCCTGCACCAGATACCAAAGCGTCATACCAAGCGAGTAGATGTCACACCGCCCATCTAACGGAGCTTCGCGGATCTGCTCCGGACTCGCGTACATCGCCGAGCCAACAAACCGCTGAGGGGTGTCACCGGCGTTCAGAGTAAACGTCACCAATCCGAAATCCACCACGCGGCAGAGGCTCTCCTGCTGCTCAAAACGAAAAGCGAGATGCTGCGTCTCCAATTCCGGCCCGAGTTCATCCACGAGCATGATGTTTGACGGCTTGATGTCCCGGTGAACGAGCCGATGCCGCTGGTGCACCTCTTTCAATCCCGCGGCCACTTGAAGGCCAATCAACACCGCCACTTTTTCCGGGACCGGACCGAAACGGCGCACGAGTTTTTCGAGATCGCCTCCACGGCATAACTCCATCGCATAGTAGACTTCTCCCTTCTCCTCCCCACAACGGATGTAGTGGATGAGATTGGCGTGCTTGAACTCCGAGAGAGCCAGCAGTTCCTGGATGAACTGGAATCGTTTCGTCTGGCTGGAAAGCAACTCCGGATCGATCACCTTGATCGCGACGTGTTTCTTGATCGCGGTGCCGCCGACATTGTCGGTACGCACCGCTTCAAACGTCTTCCCAAAGCTCCCCTGGCCGAGCACGCGCGGCCGATTCTCGCGTGCACCGAGAATCTCATACTCCCCATACCGGACCTGTGTTCTCCAGTTAGAAGAATTCATCTTAAAGGCGGGGTCGCTAGCGGAGTCACTTTTTTTATGAAAGCACCGTTCGAGGAAATCAAGGCGATAGTCGTCAGTAAGTCATTCGCTCACTTGTACGATGGCGACCCGGAAGCCGATGCTGTAATAGCGCACCGGCCGCTCCACACCGCTGCGGCTGGCCGCACGGCACATTGCGCCGATCGAATCGAATCCACCACCGCGATAAATTCGCTCCGGCGCTGCCGGGTCGCCGACCGGATCACGGGAAACCGGCGGATAACTCCATTGCCAATCCGCGCACCATTCGGAGACATTTCCAATCATATCGCGGAGTCCCCACGGATTTGCTTCCTTTTGTCCCACCAATCGCGGAGCAGCCGTTGAAAACTCGTGCTGCCTCTGCGGCCATTTTGTGGCGTTCCAGCCGCGTCCGAGATAGTTCACTCCGCTGTTTCCCGCATACCAGGCGATGCGGTCTAATACCGGAGCATTCGCGAGTCCGAGGATCTTCATATTCCCCGCATAGGTAGCTTCCATTGTGCCAGCCCGGCAGGCGTATTCCCATTGCGCCTCCGTCGGAAGGCTGAATGCCCATCCGACCGGCAAGGTTCCGGCGGCGCGTTCGCGGTCCGTGAGCCGCCGGCAGTAGTCGATCGCCTCATTCCAGTTTACCCAATAAATCGGCATCGCGACGCCTTCCGTACCCATGACTAGCGCAGGATCGATCTGCTTCATCCCAAGCACCTCCCTGATCGTCTGCCGTTTGCCGACCAGCATGTAAGTGGCCGGATCGTTCAGCCCTTTCAACGCTTGTTCCCGCAGGCTCGTGTGCATGAGCTCCTGCCATTGCCCTTCCGTGGCTTCGGTTTCCGCCATCCAGAAGCCACGAGTCAAAACGACGGTATGCTGCGCCTCCACCCCAGCCCTTCCTTCTTCGGTAGCCGGGCTCCCCATGACAAACCCTTGCGGACTGGTCGCCGGACACCAGTGGAAGGCCATTCCGTCGATTCGCCTGGATTCTCCGGCGATCAAGCCTTCGAAGCGCGGCTTCGGAATCGGTGTGGGAGGCGCTGTTTCGGTGATCGGTTTTGCCGCGGAAATCATGCGCGATCCGGATTGCACCACCGCAACCCGGAAGCCGAGTTCGTTGCGGCGAATCGTCGGCCAGTCCGCACCCCGCCTCGCTGCGCGGCAATTCGTGGCGATGGAATCCCAGGCGCCTCCGCGAATCGTCCGGTACTGTCCCGCTGATGGTCCAGCGGCATCATGCACCGGCTCCGTTTCGTAAGGAGCATACCAATCCCAACACCATTCCGAAACGTTGCCCAGCATATCCGAAAATCCCCAGGCATTTGCCCGCTTCTGGCCCACTACTCTTGGGCCGGCGAGGGAGAATTCGTATTGTTTGTCAGGCCAATCGTTCGTCGTCCAGCCGCGCCCGGTATATCCCACGCCACTGTTTCCTCCGTACCACGAAATCGGGTCGAGCTCCGCCGCATGGTTCCTCCCACGGATGACGATATCGCCGCCATAAGTGGCGGCAGGCGTTCCCGCGCGGCAGGCATACTCCCATTCCGCCTCCGTTGGTAAAGTCACCTCCCAATCCGCCGGAAGATTCCCGTTCGCACGTTCTTCCTCCGTGATCTTCCGGCAGTAATCCATGGCTTCCGCCCAATTTACCCAAAAGATGGGACTGGCCGGATCTTCCGTACCGGTCACCCGTTCCGCCTCGCTGCTTTTGACCCCGAAAAAATCGTGCAACGTCTGCCGCTTTCCGCTCAACAGATAGAGCGTGTCATCAGCCAGGGCCTTTTCCGCCTGCGCACGAATGTCGCCCTGCGTGCGCGAGCGCCATTGCTGCTGCGTCGTTTCGGTTTCCGCGAGCCAAAATCCATGGGTCAACTCCACTTGATGCAGGAGTTCGTCGTTCCAATGGCCTGCTTCGCCCGGTGGGCTGCCCATGGAAAATCCCGCCGCACCCGTCCGCGGACACCATCGGCACATCGTACCCGCGATCATCTTGCGCTCTCCGACGACCGTCCCGGCGAATGCAGACTTCGACTCCTCTCCACCATCCGCCACCGGCTTCGGCCAGAACTTCCAAAGGACAAATCCGATCAAGCCGAGGCCGATGACCGACAACCCACCACAACCGAGCAGGAACAAGGCGGGCGCATTCGATTTCTTCCGCTCAGGCTTTTCCTCCTTCTGGCGAAGGGGATCGGGGACGATCTGAGTTCCGCCATTCAATGTTCGCAGCCCGGAATGATCGGACTTCTGAGGCAGAGGCGGCGGCGCTGAATCAAGCGGCGGCAAATCGAATGGGAGGAGCAGTTTTCGCCCGGAAATCGCGCAGACGAATTCGGCGCCCGGTTTCCACTCGTCGCGGGTCAATGATTGCGTGGAACCCGCGCTCGCAAACGGGCTCTGGACAAGGCCCGGCGAAAGTACCCGGGCCAGCGGAGCAGAAGGCGCCGACGAACGGAGAATTCCTTCATTCGCGCATAATTCCTTGAGGACAGCGGTAGCCGACACCCAGGGCCGCGCGCGGCAGATCAGGTCACGAATCAATTGATTTGATGCGTGCCCAAGCGTCACCGCTGGAACATAGGCCTCCGGCGCGAATTGCACGGCTGCCGCAACTTCCGATCCATTCAGAATGCGATACACGAGCCGCGCCAAAGCCGGCACCGGATGCAAATCGCCGCCCGACATCTGCATGGAACCCGGCATGGTCAGCGCGAGCCCGAACGGTGAAACCTCGTTGCCTTCGTCCGCCGTCCGAACCGCCAGCATACCGAATCGTGCCTGCAAGCCAGGCCACGCATTAAGTGGCGTCAGCAGCACTTGGGGATTCGCTATCGTCGATGTGATACCTGATCCGACCAGCCAGATATCTTCCAGAGCCAGTGAAACCGATTCCTGCCCATGTGAGATGAGAAAATCCAAAGCCTCCGCCATCGGTTGGAGAATCGCGGTCGCTTCGGACAATGGCACTGGTTTGCGCGCTCCCGCCCGTGCTTTCAACACTTCCGCAAGCGTGAGATGCGGCGTCATCTCCTCCGTCCAAGCCAGCCAGTCCGCTGTCCACACCACGGATTTCACCGGGAACAATGCGGCAGGCAGCACAGGCAGTGCGGATAACTCCGCGGCCTTGGCCAACCGCTCAGCCAACGCCGTGACTTCCGAAGTATCGTTGCTGGTCTCCGTCACCACGCAAAGCTTCACCGTACTGCCGCTGCTCTTCTCTTCCGCCACATACGAAGAACGCGCGCAGCGCGTCGGAATTCGTTCACCAAGTTCGAAGATACTCTCCAGCGGCTCCGCGATTTTCGTGACGGCAAACCCGGGCTTCTCCGGCTCGAGTTGCATTGCCAGATATTTCCGGAACGCGGTCTGCGCCTCGGCTGCGTTCGAGAAACGCTGTTCGGGTCTTTTTGCGAGCAGCCGCGCAAGGATCTCGCGGAAAGGCGTGCTCAGGTATTCAGGCAGATCTGCGGTATGCTCCTCCTCACTCGTGTTCCGGCGCATCGCCTCGCGCAGATCACGCAATTCCCGTCCCGCACTGTCGACCATTGGACCTTTGCCCTGCACGAGATACCACAGCGTCATGCCGAGCGAATACAAATCACACCGGCCATCGATCGGCTGCTCGCGGATCTGCTCCGGGCTTGCATACATCGGCGAGCCGACAAAACGCTGGGGAGTCTCCTCGGCGTTCATGGCGAAATTCACCAGGCCAAAATCCACTACGCGGCAAAGGCTGTCCTGCTGCTCAAAACAATAGGCCAAATGCTGCGCCTGCATCTCGGGCCCGATCTCATCCACGAGCATGATGTTCGACGGCTTGATGTCGCGATGCACGAGACGGTGACGCTGATGCATCTCACGCAAACCCGTGGCCACCTGCAAACCGATCCAAGCCGCCGCGCGCTCAGGCAATGGACCGAACCGCTGGACTAACTGCACGAGGTCGCCGCCCCGGCAGAGTTCCATCGCATAGTAAACCTCGCCATTCTCTTCCCCACAGCGGATGTAGTGGATGAGATTCGAGTGTTTGAATTTCGTGAGCGCGAGCAGCTCCTGCACAAACTGCAGCCGTTTCGACTGGCTACTAAGAATCGCGGGATTCAGCACCTTGATCGCCACCTGCTCCTCGATCACTGCCCCTGCCACCGTATCCCGCCGAACCGCTTCAAAGGTCTTGCCAAAGCTGCCTTCACCCAGCATGCGAGGCTGGTTTTGGCGGGCGCCGACGATTTCGTATTCGCCGTATTTGATCTGATTTCCCCAACTGGCAAGGCTCATTTTCGGTGCGAACGCGAGACGCGGAATGCAGCGCGATCCTCTTGCACGCCGCGAAAAATCAAAAGCGTTTTTCGTTCACCCTCTTTCTCATCATCGGCATCACCATCTTTGTCCCTTTCGATTTGAGCATAATGAAGACGAAGAGGAGAATTGACACCCACGCCCATTTTCCTTCGCAATCCCCGCTTCTCATGGAGTTTCCGCCACTCGATTTTTCGCAAATCCGCACCTATCCCGTTGCCAACCGGGCCAACAAGGTGGCTCTTGAAGCTTTTTCAAAGCCACATACGCCGGGCACGACCTTCCGCGAATTCCTGCGCAATCTCCCGGATTTCCTGGCCGCGACCGACCTGAAGAAGACGGTCTCAGCGATTGCCGCCGCAGTCCGCAATCGCCGTCCCGTAGTGCTGATGATGGGCGCACATTCGATCAAGGTCGGTTTGAATCCGGTCCTGATCGATGCCATGCGGCGGGGAATCCTGAACGCCATCGCGTTCAACGGCGCGGGGGCGATTCACGATTTCGAGTTGTGTTACCAGGGAGAAACGAGCGAGGACGTCCAGCGCGGATTGAACGATGGGACCTTTGGGATGGTGGATGAAACTGGCCGCATGATGAATGCCGCCCTGGCCGACGGCCTTTCCCGCGGACTCGGCGCTGGGCGTGCATTGGGCGAAGCAACCGCCGGTTTTCCGAACCGCCACCTTTCGCTGCTTGCCACAGGTGCCGATCTTGGAATCCCCATCACGGTACACATCGCCATCGGCACGGATATCATTCATCAGCATCCCACCACGAATGGCGAGGTCCTCGGTGAAGCGAGCTACCGGGATTTCCAAACCTTCGCATCCGTGTGTGCCCAGCTCGAAGGTGGTGTCGTACTCAATGTGGGCAGCGCGGTGATCATGCCCGAAGTCTTCCTCAAAGCCCTCACTATCGCGCGAAATCTCGGCCACAAAGTGGAGAAGTTTACGACCGCGACGTTCGATATGACCCGCCACTATCGGCCGGGCGAAAATGTGCAGCGCCGTCCGACCGCGATGGGCGGCCAGGGTTTTTACATCGTGGGCCACCACGAATTAAATATCCCACTTCTTTTCGCGGCAGTGATTGAGGAACTGGCCGACTCGTCATCGGCTTCGCTTTAAAGATTAAGATTAGGATTACGACCAAGAGCCTGTTACCACCCGCCCCGGCAAACCTGTATGAACCGTACGCGAGTCAATTCCATCCTGTCTCCCTCCAAACGCATCCTCGTCGTTGGTGAACTGATCCTCGATGAATTCATCTGGGGCAAAGTTTCTCGCATTTCTCCAGAGGCGCCGGTGCCGGTGGTCGAGGTCGTGAAGGAAAGTTACAACGCAGGCGGTGCGGCCAATGTCGCGCGGAATTTGCGGGAATTCGTCGATCACGTTCACATGATGGGTCTGGCCGGCGAAGGGCCCAATGCCGAGCGCCTTCATAACCTGCTCGTCTCTGCGGGCATCCATCTGGACTGTGTGCAGTTCGATCCGACCTATCAAACCATCTGTAAGACGCGGATCATCGCCCGGCATCAGCAGGTGGTTCGTGTCGACCGCGAACGGCCAACGTCTTTAACCGAACCGCAGAAGGCGCGAGCTCTCGCCCAATTCGACGCACTATTGCCCGGAATCGATGCGATCATCATTGAAGATTACGCGAAAGGGCTGCTCGATCAGCCACTCGTCGACGAAATCGTCCGCCTCGCGCAGGGTGCCGGGAAGATCGTTACGGTCGATCCGAATCCATCGAACAGCATCGTCTGGCACGATGTGACGAGTGTGACGCCAAATCGCAGCGAAGCCTTTCGCTCTGCCGGACGCCCATGGAGCGATCCGATCGATCACCCGCTTGAAGATCAGGCGCTTTTGGAAGTCGGCGGAATTCTGTTGGAAAAATGGCGATGCGCCTACCTGCTCGTCACCCTTTCCGAACAGGGCATGATGCTTTTCGAACGCGGGAAGCAGCCTTTTCACATCCCAACCCGCGCACAGGAAGTCTTCGATGTTTCAGGCGCCGGAGACACCGCCATCGCACTCTTCACCGCTGCGCTGGCCGGCGGCGCGACACCGATCGAAGCCGCGGAGATTTCCAATCACGCCAGCGGCATCGTCGTCGGCAAACTGGGCACCGCGACCGTCACTCGCCAGGAATTGCTCTCCAGTTTTTCAGACTAAATGAGGCCCGCCGTATTTCTCGATCGGGACGGAACCCTCATGGAAGATGTTCCGTACATCCGCAACCCTGCCGATGTCCGGCTGTTTCCGGGCGTGCCGGAAGAGTTACGAAACCTTCGCGCCGCTGGATTCCTCATCGTCATGGTCACTAACCAAAGCGCGATCGGCCGCGGCTGGAACACGTTGGAAGAGTTTGATCGCGTGCAGGAGCGCTTTTTCGAGCTGACCGGGCCAGGTCTTTTCGACGGCGTTTACATGTGTCCGGATGCGCCGGATCAGCCGTCAGAACGGCGGAAGCCCGCGCCCGGCATGGTGCTGGAAGCCGCGCGAGACCTTGGAGTCGACCTGGCCCATTCCTGGATGATCGGAGACAAATCCTCGGACGTGGAATGCGGGCTCAATGCGGGGGTCAAATCGATTCAGGTCGCAACCGGCGAAGGAACGAAACAGCGCAGTGAGCAAGCCGTTTTCTTCGCCGCCGATTTTGCGGAAGCCGCTCGCTATGTGCTCCGTCGTTCCATGGAGAAAGGCAGTCGCTGACCTTCTTGAAAAACTGCACTCCGGGAGCAGTTGGGAGGCCAGTCATCATTGCTCCGCACCCGGTTTTTCGTGCCTTTCATCAACCATCTGCTTCACTCAGCATTTTCACTATGAAATCCGTCCTCGAAGTCATCCGGGCGACGACCGCCTACTTCGAGAAGCACGGCGTGGAAAACCCGCGCCTGAATATCGAGCACCTCCTCGCCCATGTGCTGAAGGTGAAACGGATGGAGCTATACCTTCAGTTCGACCGTCCTCTTTCGGATGTGGAACTGGAGCCTCTGCGCGATCTCGTCCGCCGTCGAGCCACAGGCGAACCTTTGCAACATCTTCTCGGAACGGTGGACTTTCTCGGCAGATTTTTCATCTCCGACAAACGCGCTCTGATCCCGCGCCCCGAAACGGAGCAGCTTTGCGAGATGGTCCTGGCGCAATACACCAAGCCGGCATTTCCCAAGCGCATTCTCGACGTCGGCACAGGCAGTGGCGTCATTGCCCTGACGCTTGCCGCTGAATGGCCGGAAGCAGCTGTCGAGGCCGTGGATCTCCACGAACCGGCACTCGCCCTGACGCAGGAAAATGCCTCGCGCCTCGCGCTGGAGGAGCGCGTCCGGATTTATCAAAGCGATCTGCTCTCGAACGTCACCGGCGAGTTCGAGGTGATCGCGGCCAATCTACCCTACATCGCCAGAGCCGAAATCGGCACGCTCGCACGCGAAGTGCAATACGATCCTGTCTCCGCCCTTGATGGTGGTGAAACAGGCGCCGAGATCCTTCTTCGCTTCATCGCGGAAGCCACGGGACATCTCCGCGGCTTGCTCGCACTGGAGATCGGACACGACCAGTCCGGAAGGCTCTGCGACGCACTCGCCAAACACAACTACCACGACATCCGCCCGGCATCCGATTACCAGGGCCGCAACCGATTCGTTTTCGCAAAATATGGATAAAATTCTCGTTCACGGCGGTCGGCAACTCACCGGCAGCGTCAAGATCAGCGGTTCAAAGAATTCTGCCTTGCCGATTCTCGCTGCCACCCTTCTGACCAAGGAGCCCTGCGTGATTCATCACGTGCCGGACCTGAGTGACATCCATTACATGCTCCAGATCCTTACCTCGCTTGGAGCCGAGGTGGAGCGCGCCAGCGGAACCGTGACGGTGCGGGCGGAAAAGGTGTCGACGATTGCTCCATACGAGGTTGTGCGGAAGATGCGCGCCTCGGTCTGCGTGCTCGGTCCGCTCCTCGGCCGGGAGAATGAAGCAACCGTTTCCCTGCCGGGCGGCTGTGTCATTGGCGACCGTCCCATCGATCTGCACCTGAAAGGCTTCGAAGCGCTCGGCGCCAGCCATCGCATTACCTCCGGGAACGTGAAGGTCTTTGCCAGTGAGTTGCGCGGCGGCACGATCAATCTCCGCGGCAAACAGGGCCCGACGGTTCTCGGAACGGACAATGTGATGATGGCCGCTGTGCTCGCGGAGGGCACCACCGTCATCGAAAGCGCCGCGGCGGAACCGGAGGTCGTGGATCTCGCCAATTTCCTGATTTCCATGGGTGCGAAAATCGAAGGCGCCGGCACGCGCAGGATCATTATCGAAGGGGTGAAGGAACTGCATGGATCGGAACACGCCGTGATCCCGGATCGCATCGAAGCCGGCACTTTCCTCGTCGCCGGAGCCATTGCTGGAAAGGAAGTCACGCTGAAGCGGGTCAATCCGGAGCATCTGGAGTCTATCACCGGTAAATTGGTGGAAGCGGGTTATCACTTCGACTCCACAAAGGACTCCATCACGCTGCACGGCAACGGCGACCCGAAGCCGCTGCAAATCACCACCGAGCCATACCCGGGCTTCCCCACCGATATGCAGGCTCAATTCTGCGCGCTGTTGAGCCATACGGTAGGCCTTAGTGCAGTGACCGAGACGATCTTTCCTCAACGTTTCATGCATGTCTCGGAGCTCAAGCGGATGGGCGCAGAGATCGAGCTGGAGAATTCCACCGCCATCATTCGTGGTGTTCCCCATCTCAGCGGCGCGCCAGTCATGGCCAGTGACTTGCGTGCGTCAGCAGCCCTGGTGCTTGCCGGCCTGAAGGCGGAAGGAGTAACCGAAGTGAACCGCGTGTATCACATCGATCGTGGATATGAGTCGATCGATGAAAAGCTCAACGGACTCGGTGCCGAGATTGAACGGGTAAAGGCGTAAGCCGAGCCTCTCCGCTGCACGTCACAGCCGATCCCGCTACCAATGCAGTTCGGCCCGGATCGCCTGAGTGAACTGCTCGCCCATCAGGGTCTGCGTTTTCACATTCGGATGCCAATCCGCACCGAGGCCATTCTTCATCTCCTGAGTCGGGAATTCGATGAGTCGCACTTTGTTATCACCGGCAGAATTGCAATCGGCCACGATTTTCCTGAGATAGTCCCGTGACACGGTAAGCGGCTTCCGGTGATCCCAATCGCCCAGCATCGGGCTCGTGACACAATAGATCATGGCTTGCGGATACAGCTTTCGCAAGCGGGCGACGAATTGTTTGTATGCCCCTGACCAGCCGGCTTCCTCGGGATTCGCCTTGCTGAAATCATTCGTGCTCAAATTGATCAGAACCACGTCGGCTGGCTGCGCTTTCGAGAAATCCCATTTCGTTCCAGGCTCCGTCGGAACGATGAGATCGTAGATCTCCGGGGTCGTAAAATCCGGCCACATCTTGCGGCCTGACCACGCAATGCACGAATAGTCCGCGCCGAGAGCCCGCGCGGCAATTGCGCCATAAGTGAAGTAGGCATTTTCCGTTTTCGCACTGAAGTGTTCTTTCTGGTTCGCGGCCTCGTTGCCATACCCGCAACTGATCGAGTCTCCGATCACCTCGATCCGGTGCGCCGCAGACGTCACGGGCAAAAGACTACCCTCGGCAATTTGAAACCCCTCGATCTGGCAGGGACCAAAGAAGGCCTCCGTTGCTCTCACGAGCCGCACGCTGTGCTCGCCCGCGGACAAACCAGAAGCCGCTCGATAGAGGTGCTCGCCCTTCTCCATTTGGAGCACTCCCTCCGCTTTGCCATCAATTTCGATCTGCCAGCGATTTTGTCCTCCGTCTTTGAATTTCGCATTCAGCTCCGTACCACGGAAGCGAAGCGCGATCGTGCTTGCCGACCATTCGCAACGCACTCCGTTTTGTCCAAACTCGAATCGCCCGATGTACCGGATCGCTTTATCAGTAGGTGAAATGGAAACCGGAAGCGGCTCGGCCTCGCCGGCGGGTGTTTCGGCATTCACCTGCGGAACTCCTGACAAAAGGGCCAGGGGCAAAAGCATGAGCAAGGCGGAGAGGTGATGACGAGACATGGAATCAAGGGAGGTGGAGGTCGTGGGGATCGCTGTCGCCTACTTGCTCGACCATCAGAGGTCCATCTCATTTTGCCAAAAGAACTGTCGACGCTGGTCAGGCGGCTCTCATTGATGAGGCTTTTGGGATTTGCCCTCACCGCGAAGTTGAGCATTTAATCCGCCGCACGTGGCCTCTCCTTCCTCATTCGACAGTCATCCATATCCGGACCTGATGCCATCGGGTTCGGCCTGCGAACTTCCACGGAGGGACATCCGATGAAGGAGAAGCGTTGGACGCTCCATTTGTTGCTGATCGCCCTGTTTGCGGCCGGGATCGGTGTGCTCTTTCTGCAGGAACCTGGTTTTGGCGACGACTTCACTTACTGGGCTTTCGCCCTTCGCCTGCATGAGCACGGGCTGAAAGCTTGGTACTCCGACAGTTTTCACGATCTTCGCTGGCCGGTCTGGGGGATCTGCTGGCTGATCCAGGCCTTCAGGGGGCCTGGTCTCCTCTCCTACTATGGGGAACCCATTCTGTACCTCATGGCCGGGGCCGCGTTGTCCTTCACTTTTGGGCGGTTGATCATGCGTTCTCTACCCGCTTCATGGGCGTGCGGCATTGTCTTCCTCTTTCATCCACTCCTCGACACCGTTAATTATCGCCCGATGCCCGACCTCTCCGAAGGCGTTTGGGGCGGAGCTTCCGTTCTTTGCTGGTGGGCGCTCATGCAAGCGCGCGAGCGCAACCGTTCGCTTCTCTTCGCCGCCCTGACGGGAGCCTGTATTTTCATCGGCGAATCCAATCGGATCACCGGTGTTTTCATCATTCCGATCCTGATCCTTTGCACGCTTCTTTTCTTTCGGAGAGATCGCTTCTGGTGGCTCGTTGCGGCGGGTGGCTTCTCAGCGTCTTTCTATTGTGCCGAAGCAGTCTTTTACCACTGGCGCTTCCATGACTGGGTGCATGACGTTCATGCCAATCTCGGCAACAAGGGACACAAAGGCACGGACCCCGTTCCGCTTCTGCGCATGCCGTTCCGCTTCGTGAACTCTCTGTGGAAGGGCAGCCACGTGGCCAAGATTTCCCTCATTCTCGCCATCGCTGGATCGATTGCCTCGTGGCGTCGCCGGCGGACGCATGTGGCGGAAGATACTCCCGCAGAGGAAAACATCCACACTCCGGAGATCCTGGCGAAGGTCATGTCCATCTGGTTTGTGGGTTTATACTTCGAGTATGCCTGCTTCCCGCAAAGCGTACATCCGTGGCGCCCGCTCATTCGTGATGCGGACCGCTTTCTCTGTGGCTTGTTGGTTCCGCTCGCGGTTCTCTGCATCCTTGCACTGTTCTGGCTCCTGCAGATGCAGCGCGTTCGGTCCTGGAAAGCGGCACAAGCCCTCATCCGTTATCCGCTCATCACCGGCTGCGCAGCGGTTCTCTTTCTTGTTTATACCGACTGGAAAACGCTCGGCTTTTTCGACCTCGGTTATGTCCCCGAGATGCAACGCTATATGCGAAGCGTTCCTGCCGGCACAAAGGTCTTCACGCATAATAGCATGCGGTCATTCGCGTTTCTCGTCGAACCGGATGCGGCGGCAAAGATCAATTGGGTCGCGGAACACGAGATTCTGTGGAAGGTCGGATATATCGAAAAAGAAGCAGGCCACTGCGACCAATTCTGGTATGCGCGGAAACTTCTCTGGCTTGGCGCACGCAAACAATTGGAACGCAAACCAGATGAATCTGCCCCGGAACTTTCCAGCTTCATTGATACGCCGGAGGTGAAGTGGAAATTGGCCAAACTTCTGGCAAAAGCCGGCGACGTTCCGGATTTCATCTTCTATCGGAAGCGGACCCCACAGGATCCTCCTCCTGTCATCCTGGGGCCGGATGCAGCCGAGCTTGGCGGAATCTTTCCACCGCTGCCCGCGGAATGGCCCGGCGCCCGTCAGGAACAACGGAAGACCGCGACGTGGCAAATACCGGCGGAGCTTCGCGGAAAGGTCGCCCGCGTGGAACTCGATGCCACGGCCCACGATATCGAGACATTCGGATGCTGGCTGCGGTTCGCGCATGGAAACTTCGTCGACGCCGTGTTTGCCCTCAAACCGTATCTTCACGAGCAGCACATGAAGAATTTCTTCGCGATCGAAATCCCAGCCGGAAGTGACCATTGCGAGATCGAGCTGAAACTGGCCGCAAAATCAAAGCCGGTAACCTTCCATGGATTCCGCGCGATCGTGGAATAAGTGGAGGAGGCCTTTCGCGATCTCGCCCGATGCATCCATTGACCGAAGCCTATGAAGCTGAACGCGCTGACTTTCAGCGTGTACTTACCGCAATCCGCAAGCTCCTGTCTGCTCCTATGGCCGACTTATGCTCGCATGATTGGCTCACCGAACTTATCCGCGAAGTAGGCCTTGTCCCAATTCCCGATGCGGAACGCACTTATGCAGGCGATACGCAGTATTTAAATAGCTCGCAACAAGGCGTGATTCAATTACCCGACGAATTCGCGAGTTATCTTCTGCTTTTGGGCAGAGAAAAACCGTCCACTTACCTGGAGATCGGGACGTTCAATGGCGCCACGGCCTGCCTCACAGCCGCCTACGTACAACGCTTCGTCTCCAATTTTCAAATCACGACGCTCGATATCTTTCCCGCGTTCATTTTCTTCGAAGAAGCCTCTGCATTGCTGCCCAATCTCTCTTACGGAGTCGGCAAGACATCGTTCGAGTTTCGGGGAAGACAATTCGATGCGGTCTTCATCGACGGTGATCATTCGTTTGAATGGGCATGGGCGGATTACCGAAATGTCGGCCGGTTCGCCCGCGTCTGCGCCTTTCACGACGTAAACAATGCCCCATACCGCAATTTCCCCATGGGAGGCGTTCCCGCCGTTTGGGAACTCGTGAAGGAATCCGAACCGGGAGCTCAATTTCATGAGATTTTCGAACACCCCGCCAAGGACCTGCTGGGTATTGGTGTCCGGGTCAATGCGACTTGAGCCGCTGCCCTGAAACCTCTCCAAAACGCCAAATCTCACGCGAGGGCGCGGAAACGCGGAGAAGGAAAAAAAGCGAGGGAATCTTCCACGGTCGAACTTTCGTCCCCCCGCATTTCCGTGCCTCCGCGCGAGAATTAAAGTCGCCCGAATTCGCCGCAGCCCAACCAACCATGTTGCCGATGAAATTCGATTGCGATTTATTCGCTTTTGGGCCTCAATAGCGGCAAGATATGCAGGACCACCCAATCGTACTGCTTCTGGAAGACTGCCCCGTCACAGGTCTTCTCCTGGAGCGGATTATTATCACCCATTTGCCTGGGTGCCGGCCGATTTGGGCTCGTAATATCGAAGAGGGCCGTGCCCGGGCGAGCGGCATGCCGGTGGACGTATTCGTCCTCGATATCCTGCTGCCGGACGGTTCAGGGCTCGATTTTCTTTGGGAGATGTCCTCCATGCACCCGGATGCACGAGCCATCGTTCTCTCCTCAAGCACGCTCCCGGAACATCAGGTCCAGGCCATCGCCCTGGGGGCACTGCAGTTCCTGGAAAAGCCGGTGGAAAGCCAGGCGCTCGTTTCGACCTTGAACGAGGCATTTACGGCCACCGATGCCGATGCCGCCTTCCAGGCATCCCTAAAGGACCTTACCCCCCTCGATATCATCCAGCTGAAGTGCCTCACGGGTGCGTCGACGATGATGGAGTTCGCCTCCAACGGGCGGGTCGGAAGACTTCATTTCCGGGAAGGAAACATCGTCCACGCCGAAATGGATGGGATTATCGGCATCCCGGCTCTTGAAGCTGTCTTCTCGTGGCAGAAAGGGATCGCGCGCGAATTGCCCCGCGACTTCGGGATTTCGGAGACCATCACCACTCCGTGGCAGACATTGGTGATGCAGATGGCTCAAGCGGTTGACGAACGGGGCTGATCTCATCGGGCATGAGAGGCAAACCCCGCTATGTCATCCGACTACCCATCAGTGCCATGCCCACGATGTGGGCGAATCGATCACGTCCGTCCAAAACTCCATACGCTCCCGATCGAAGGTCCTCTGAGATTCGCACATGGCTTCTTTTGCGACACTTGCCAGACGGGTTTCCTCTCCCGGCAATGGCTGGACGACTACGAACTGCTTCGTGATTTCGGCCCGGGTATATCGGCATTTACGGGAAGAATGTCGTGCGCCCTCCGCACACTGAAACCGAGTTGCTCTGCATTCAGATCTGTTTGACCAGCGGATCATCAATGCGGGCGCCTTCCTTTTTTCGGGGCAGCCGGCTCGCCACAAGCATGGCGAACCCGTATAAGGCGGAGACTCCGGCCACTGCGGGCATGTAGCGCAAGAAAGCCGCATCACGCGCCTTTGCCGGCCCCTTCACCCGTGGCGGGTTCTCCGGCACATAACACACGCTCACCTGATCGCCGATGTTCGTCGGTTCGATGTAAAAGTCAGACCGCTCCAGAATTGTCATGTCGACGTGGCCATCCGGGTCCTTAAACTCAATGCGGTACCGCGATTCCCCCGGCTTGTCAGGCTTGTGCTCGATGGCGACCAGCCTTCCATTCAGGATGATCGCCTGACTCCAAATCTGCGTCTCTCTCAATCCCAGCCAGCCGATTCTCGCGAGGGTCACAACGAGCGCAAAAGTCAGGAAAATCTGCACCAGGTTCCAGCCGCCACCTGGAGGCCGTGCGTTCTTACCCTCGTTTGTATTTCGCCATTCGCCAGAAATGCACAACTGGATCTGCTCCGGTGTAACGGGTCCGCAGAATTCTTTCGGAACATCCTCCAGACGCCGCCAGATGACCTCTCCCACGAACCCGTCGTAGAGCGTGAATCCAATTCCGAGCTGCGGAAGCCATACGGTTCCATCCCCGAGCAAATCTTCGGTGGATGGTGGGTCCACCGGCGGTGGTTTCAAGTCCTCGAAAGGTTCATTGAAGGCGTCTTCTGTGCGCCACCGAGCCAGCTGAGCAGAAGCCCCAACCACCGACAATACCGCATGCAGCGGTTCGTCCGTGATTTCCTTTCCCGCCCACTTCGCGTCCGCCTCCTCCAAGCCAATCTGCCGGAGAACACCACCTTTCCCCTCTGAGATCCGCAATTCCATCCCCCACCCGGTGATCGTGATCAGATCCGGCTCCAGATCGCTTTGCACGTACTCTTCCCCCGCGGCATCCGCCACAGCGATCACCTCGCTTCTGGACATTCCCGGGCGTAGACCACGCCATGTATCAAGACCGGAAAGCTCAATGGGAGAATCGTCTTTCGCTGCCATAAGCCGTGCACCATGCACGGTTTAGGCTTACAGGGCGATGGCGAAATGCAGGCCTCCGGTTAACGGTCTGTTTTCCTTCGCCGGTCTGCGGCCTTTCAACCACCTATTCCGCGGGAGTCCACCACCGCGACAACTCACGGAGTGTCCATTCTCCCAGTATGTACAAGGGAACGAGAATTGCCCAGAATCCCCAGTCCCACGGAGCGAACCCTGTGTCTGCGCTTACTCGCAACCCGACAATCACGTAAAGGATGGGAGCGATGAAGCGCAACCGGCGCAGGGTCCGGTGACGGCGGGTTTTCCGAAGCTTTGGCTGGGCCAGAATCGAATCGTAGATGAATGGCTGCAGTTCAGTGATCGTTTTCGTCATACGAGTTTTCCTATCGCGGAGTTGACCTTCAATTTGGTATGCCTCTCGCCGGTCCATGATAGGTCAGCGAGAACATGTGTTCATTGGAACACATATCTAATTTCAGGACAAGAGAAATCTTCCGGCACCTTTTCATCACAGAGGATTTTCACCTGCCCATGCGCCCTTGAGCCGACTTGGATTCCGTGGTCTCCGCAGTTTCACGCGACACCTTCAGCCCCAAGGGTTTTATCGTAGACAGCTCAATGCGTATCGTAGTAAGGAGAGCGCGTTCCCGGCAACGCACCCCCGGGAGGGATCGGATTTCCCGGCAGCAGTCATGGGGCTTTCGATCCTCCCGAACCCGTCGGCTTGCTTCACTTGCCGCGAACGGCGCCTCACGGGAGATTCGCGCTTAACAATTCTTTTCTGGAACCGTAGCATTTTTCTTGCTATTTCCGCTCTTGGATTCCCGGCAATCCCTGCCGGCTGCTTGGTCTTCCCGACATCAGTCTGGGTTTTCGAAGTACAGCCGGCAGCTTGCCAGGGCCCCGGTTACTTGCGGGAGCTTTTCGGCGAAAAAACGGCAGATCGGGGTTCGGGGGCTGTCCTGTATCTTGCTTTCCGTCCTCGAACCGGACATCTCCTGAGACATGCGTTCTTTTCTGCTCCTGCTGACGCTATGGGCAGCCACCCTTCCAGCTCTGTCGGCCGATTTTGCCAGCCAGACAGTCCTTTGCACATATAAGCTGTTTCACCCCGCCAGCACGGGAACGTGCGTGATCTTCTCCAAACCAGGCGAGGCGACCGACACACACCAGTATCTGCTCGTCACCGCAGCCCATGTACTGGAAGGCATGCCATCGGATGACGCCACCCTCGTCCTGCGGCGTTCTCTGCCCGATGCTACCTACCAACGGGTAGACACCCGGATCTTCGTCCGGCACGGCGGAAGTCCGCTCTGGACCCGGCATAGCCATGAGGACGTCGCGGTACTCCCGCTGCAGTTGCCGGACGATGCACCGGTCTTCGCCCTCGATCCCAATACGCTCGCGACCGAAGCCGGCCTGAAAAAGCTCAATATCCACGTCGGCAGTACGCTCTTCAGCGCCGTCTACCCGGAACGGCGTGAAGCCAATCTGGAAGGATTCCCGATCGTGAGACAATGCACCGTCGCCAGCTTTCCATTTTTTCCGGTCAACGCACACAAGACCTTCCTCATGGATGCCTTCGCCTTCCACGGCGACAGTGGCGGCCCGGTTTTTGTCCGGGATGACCGGAATGGTTCACAGACCGACGAGAATCCCCCCCTCATCGTCGGTCTTGTCCTGGCCATGTGGCACACCGACGAGAAAACGGAAACGCCCAGCGAAAGCCGCGAGGTACGCACGCCTCTGGGTCTCGCCACGACGGTTCACGCGCAAGCCATCAGGGAAACGCTCGACCTGTTGAAGTAGTCGATCGCTTTCGATTCCCGGAGGATGGCAGCGGTTCACCCCGGGGCATTGCATGATTTCTGCATGCACCTACACTCCAGGCTGTGTCCCGCATCCCGCCGGAAATTATCGACCAAATCCTCGCCGCGACTGATATTGTCGAGGTGATCGGTGGGTATTTTCAGCTCAAGCGGGCTGGAGCGACGTACAAGGCCCTGTGCCCTTTTCATCAGGAAAAGAGCCCTTCGTTTACGGTCAATCCGCAACGCCAGATCTTTAAATGCTTCGGGTGCGGCGCCGGCGGCACAGCCCTGCGGTTCGTCATGGACTACGAGCACCTGGATTTCGGCGCCGCCGCGCGAAAGCTGGCGGAGCGAGCCGGCATCAAGATCGTCGAAGCGGAATTGAGTCCGGAAGACTCGGCCAGGCTCGGCATGAGACGGCGGCTGCTCGGACTTCATGCCGACGCAGCGGAATGGTTTCACCATCAACTGCTAAAATCCCGGGGCGCCCAGGTGGCACGCGACTATCTGAAAGGACGCGGCGTCAACATCGATATCGCGAAAGGCTGGAAGCTGGGGTACGCGCCGGATTCCTGGGACTCCTTTTCGCTTTGGGCGAGGGGCCAAGGGTACACCATCAAGGAAATCACCCAAAGCGGTCTCGTTTCGTTGCGTGATGGCGAAGAAGAATCGTCCCAACAGGATCCTGACGATTATTCCCCACACTATTACGACCGTTTTCGGAATCGCGTGATGTTTCCGATCTGCAACGACACTGGCGAGGTCATCGCGTTCAGTGGGCGGGTGCTGCAATCGGACGCGAAAGCGGCCAAATACGTGAATTCGCCGGAGACGATGCTCTTCACCAAGGGCTCCGTCCTGTTCGGCATCCACCGGAGCAAAAGAGCCTTGATCGACAAAAAGTCCGCGATCGTCTGTGAAGGCCAGCTCGATCTAATCACCGCGTTTGAATCGGGCGTCCAGAACGTGATCGCTCCACAAGGCACGGCCTTTACAGATAGGCAGGCCCATATCCTCAAGCGCTATGTGGACGAAGTGATTCTTTGCTTCGATGCCGACCTCGCCGGCGAAAAAGCCGCGGAACGCTCGCTGACCTCGTTACTTGGGGAAAATCTTTCGGTCCGGGTCGTGGAAATGCCCCAAGGCGAAGATCCTGATTCGCTCATCCGAAGCCAGGGAGCAGCAGCATTTTTGGGGCGCGTCACGTCAGCCAAGGATTTCTTCGATTTCCAAATCGATCGCATGGCGAACCGACCTGACTTCGACAATCCCCGCGCCCGCACCCAAGCCGCGCGAAAGCTGGCAGGCTGGATCGGTCTACTGAAAGACCCAATCCTCCGCGACATGACGGTGACCAAAGTCGCCAATCGCATGGAAGTCGCAACGCCCGAAATTGCGAAACTCGTGCGACCGGGAACGGCTCCCGCAACCAAGGAAGACGAAGCGCTGGCTTCTTCCAAAAAACCGGCTCCGCTCGACGTGACGATTCGTCTGATGATGCTGACGATACTGCACGACGCAGAGGCACGCGCCTGGCTGCAGGATGCCCCGTGGCGCGAACTATTCGCCCGCGAGCCGGAAGTGCATCTCCTGCCAAAGATCCTGGAAGCCAAGCTTCCTGAAAATGACCAGGTGGCGATCAATCACTTCCTTTCCACGCTCGATTCAGCGGAGGAAGCGCTTGCATCCACGCTGCTCCAGGAAAAACCTCTCCCTAATCCGCTCACAAACGTTCAGGACTGCTGGAACAAAATCGCACGCCGCCAGCTCCAGGCGCGAATCGAATCGTTGCAATCCCGGGTGAACGCACTTGCATCGAATCCGGAAGACCAGATCAGCCTCATCAAGGAGATCGACGAAACGCGCAATCGGCTCCAGGCGATTCCAACCAGCGCCACGCCGAAGTTTGACTGAGGCAAAAAAGTGCAATTCATGTTCATTCTCTCAAAAGAAATAGTTGACCTGGAAAAAAGGCTCCGAGATATTCCGCCTCCTTTGTCCCCGCCACTCTAAGCCCACCCCGCAATGGAGCTAAGAGCGGCGGGGATAAAACTTTCCCAATAGCGTGGGTATGCCCAAATCCAATTCGAAGCTAGCCTCTCCGAAATCCAACCATTCTTCCACCGCAGAACCCAAGCCTCAGCCCGCGCCAAAGAAGGCGGCAGAGCCCAAAGCGAAATCCGAGAAGAAAAAGGACAAGAAGGGTGAAAAGGCTGCTTCAAAAGGGTCCGGCACGGAGACTTCGGCGGCCACGGGAAAGAATGGTCAGAGCCGCACTCCGGCAACACCTCCTCCGTCACCCGTCCCGATCAGCGTTCTTGATCAGGTCGAAGTTCAGGAAAAGATTCGTGACCTGATCAAGCTCGCCAAGGAGCAGGGCTACCTCACTTTCGACGATCTTAATGAGGCACTGCCGGATCAGTTAAATGATCCGGACGAAATGGAGACGATTATGAATCGTCTCCGTTCGATGGAGATCGATATCATCGATCCCTCAGACGTCGATCGCTACAAGGACGGCAAGAAGGGCGATCAGGAGGAAGAGGAAGAAGAAAAGACCGAGCACAAGCTGGACATCCTGGATGACCCGGTGCGGATGTACCTCAAGCAGATGGGGCAGGTCCCGCTTCTCACCCGCGAGCAGGAAGTGGAAATCTCCAAGCGGATCGAGGAAGCCGAACTCAGCGTTCAGAAGCACATCAATCGCTACGGTTTTACCGTACGGCTCTATCAAGAGCTGGCGCAGAAGCTTCAGGAAGGCCGCGAGCGTTTCGACCGCGTCATTCTCGACAAGAAAATCGAGAGCCGGGAGCGCTACATGAAGCAGCTTCCGAAGTTCTGTGCGACGCTCGAAGCGGCGGCGACGACAGCGGCCACGGCCTACAAGAATTATCTCTCCCACGGCGGAAAGAGCCACGACACCAAGTCCTATCAGGAATTCCAGAAGGCACACACCGTCGTTCAGAAGCTCTATCCGAAATTCTTCTTCAAGCAGAAGGTCACGGAAGAATTCGTTCATCAGGCGGACGAAACGCATCGTCTCATCCATCAGCTCCAGGATGGAGTGGCCAAGGCAAGCAAACACGCCAAGAGCGAGTCCGCGGCCAAGATCGACTACTCGGCCAAGCTCCGCGAGGTTCAGTTGCGGGCCTGGATGAGTCCCGAAGAGTTCGAAGCGGACTATAAAGAATTGAAGGTTTGGCTGCGCAAGGCACTCAAGGCAAAGACCGAAATGGTCGAAGCCAATCTTCGACTCGTCATCTCCATTGCCAAGAAGTACACGAATCGCGGCCTTTCGTTCCTCGACCTCATCCAGGAAGGCAACATGGGCCTGATGAAAGCAGTCGAGAAATTCGAGTACCGCCGCGGTTACAAGTTTTCGACCTACGCCACGTGGTGGATCCGCCAGGCCATCACCCGCTCCATCGCCGACCAGGCGCGCACCATTCGTATCCCGGTGCACATGATCGAGACGATCAACAAGCTGATGCGGGTGCAGAAGCAGCTTGTGCAGGATTACGGCCGCGAGCCCACGCCGGAGGAAGTCTCGGAAGAAATCAACCTCCCGGTCGAACGCGTTCGCGCGGTGCTGAAAATGGCGCAGCAGCCGATCTCGCTACAATCGCCGGTTGGCGAAAGCGATGACACGAGCTTTGGCGATTTCATTCCCGACCAATCGGCGGAAGATCCGAGTGACGTGACGGCGATCACGCTCCTCAAGGAAAAGATCCGCGACGTCCTTGACACCCTTACCGAACGCGAGCGCCAGGTTCTGGAGCAGCGTTTCGGACTTGTGGACGGCTACAGCCGCACGCTGGAGGAAGTCGGTCGTCAATTCAAAGTCACCCGCGAACGCATCCGCCAGATCGAAGCAAAGGCTCTGCGCAAGATGCGTCACCCGACGCGAATCCGTCAGCTTGAAGGCTTCCTCGAAGCCAACGAGTAGACTGGACATCCGAAAGTGCGACTGAGAGATTCCCGCAACTTTCTTCCGGGAATAGTGTTCCTCCCTTCAGCCATGAATCACGAAGAACAAGACGATCTCTGGGAGTTGCTCGGCAAAGCCAGGCAGCCTTCCGTATCGCCGTTCTTTTCCCGGAACGTTCTGCGCGAAGTGCGGAACGTGGACCAGGAATCAGCGCGTCTGCTCTTCAGGTTGCGGTCATGGTTCCCCCGGCATTGGCGAGTGGTGGCGGTATCCGCTTGCACTGCATGTCTGGCTGTCGGGGTCTTCGTAGGAGAGCATGACCGGGCGCAGAATCAGCAGGAGCATCAACAGATTCTCGCCATGGCGGAGCGGGTTTCGACCAGCCCGGACTACCAGGTCATCAATCATTTGGACGAATTGCTCGATACGGAGAAGAATTCAGTATGGCTGGACAACGGACCTTCCACGTACTGATCATTTTTGCCCTCGGCTTTTTGCTAGCCCCGCGCACGCGGGCTCAGACTCCACAGCCCACGGCGACTCAGCAGAGTTTTACACCAAGCCAACCGGGCCTGCCAGGCAAGCGCGGCATGGACTCGGAACGGCTTCCGGAATTCGAAAATGCTCGCAAAGCGATCGAGGCCCTGACGCCGGAGCAGAGGAAGCGTTTCCAGGAGAATTTCCTTCGGTGGATGAACTTGTCTCCGGAAGAAAAGAAAACGCTGCGCGAACGCGAAGAGTGGCGGCGGGAAATCATGTCCCAGGAAGTGGAGCATGTGCTCAAGCAGAGTGGACTCAACCTGGATCCCGCTCGCCGTGAATTGTTCGCCAAACGTTATGCAGAAGAGCGCCGGGCGATCGAGATGCAGTTGCGCAAAGAAATGGAAGAAAAGCGCCGCCCGCTCGTACAGGCGCTGATCTCGCGTCTGAAGCAGGAGTTTGCTACCTCGCTGCCGGCAACGCCGACACCGACGCTTCCGGGCGCCGCGACTCCTGCACCGCAGCCATAACTAAGCTTAGGAAAGAACGGGACGTTATAGGACTCATGGCTCCTATGCGACGGATACAACCCATGAGTCCCATTCGTCCTATGAATCCCATCCGCCCCATTTCCTACCAGCGTCTCAGCGAGAGATCCGCTTGTACCGGGAGAGCAACTTAAAGAACCGGATCGTATCGCGGACCGGGTGGATCTTGCTCACTTCTTCGCCATAGACCGTGCTCACCGGTACAGCCCCGATCTCGCAACCGCGTTGCGAAGCGATGATCAGCATCTCCGTTTCGTAGTCGTAGTTGTTGCTTTCCGTGAAAAGCGCCGGCGCCAGCTCCCGGCTGATCATCCGGAATCCGCACTGCGTATCCGGCATCCTCTGCCCGCACACCCGGCTGATCTGCCAGGACATGTAGCGATTGGTCATCTTTCTCACGAAAGGCATTTTCCGCGTGTCGCTCATGCGATTGCCGAGGAGCAGTGGCGCATGGGTGCGATTAGCCTCTTCGAGGAAATTCGGAATCTCTTCGGGAAGATGCTGGCCATCTCCATCAAGGATGAGGATGTAGAGAAGCCCCGGCCGATCGCTAAGCGCCTTCAAGCCGGTCTTGATCGCAGCCCCCTTCCCCTGGTTTACGGCATGCCGAATGACGTTCACCCCTGCGGCCTTCGCTTCCGTTTCCGTTTGATCCGACGAGCCGTCATCAACCACGAGCACGTGGTCGAGTTGTACGAGCACTCGTTTGGCCACGTCGCGGATGTGACGTTCTTCAAAGTAGGCAGGAATGAGGGCGGCGACGTTGGTACGGTCAACCCTTGTGCCATCCGGCAAGGGAGACCCCGGGACTGCCGGTGATGAGCTGCTTTCCACGATGGACATGAATTACGTTGCGGAATGGCCCACACGGCCCAATTTCGGGTCGTAATCTGCGGCGTGGTACGAACTTCGCACCAGTGGGCCGGACGCTACGTACTCGAACCCCTTCCGATAGGCAATCTCTCCGTACTGTTTAAATGTATCCGGATGAATGAATGCCACCACAGGCAGATGCTGGGGACTCGGCCGCAGGTATTGGCCCATGGTCAAAACCTGCACACCGGATTCCCTCAGGTCGTCCATCGCCTGAAAGATCTCCAACTCGGTTTCGCCGAGGCCAAGCATCATACCGCTCTTCGTCACGCTGCGCGGCGCGATTTCCTTCATCCGCCGGAGGACATTCAGGGACACTCGATATTTCGCGCGAGAACGGACCATCGGCGTAAGCCGCTCCACGGTTTCGAGATTGTGATTGAAGATGTCTGGCGCTGCCTCGGCCACCATTTGCAGGCAGTCTTCCTTGGCGTGAAAATCTGGAGTCAAAACTTCGATGACGATTTCCGGATCCGCCACACGGATGGCCCGGATCGTCTTCGCAAAATGCAGAGCGCCACCGTCCTTCAAGTCATCGCGAGCCACCGCGGTGATGACGACATGTTTCAGCTTCATGCGCTTCACCGCTTCGGCGACGCGATCCGGCTCATCGTCTTCCAGGGCAAACGGTTTCGCTGTTGTCACCGCACAAAAACCGCACGCCCTCGTGCAACGATCCCCGGCGATCATAAACGTTGCCGTCCCCTGGCTCCAACATTCCCAGCGGTTCGGACATTGCGCCGATTCGCAAACGGTATGCAGCCGCAAATCGGAGATCAGTGCTTTGGTAGAGAAGAAAACAGGATTCGACGGCAGCCGCACCTTGATCCAATCCGGCTTGCGAGCCTGATGAAGCGCGGGATCGATTTTCGAGCAAGACATGAAGAGATCAGACTACCGATCCGGAGAGTGAAATCAACGGTGGTTCACATTACGTGTGTGACACCAAATGGTGAAGAGCCGCTTCCGTTTGCATTGAGCGAGGCAGCCGGTTTACTTCATGGGATGGGCCTCGGGACCAAAAATCGTCAGAACCAGACAGCGGAACTTTGCCGGCAGTATCTGCGCGAGCATCATCGCGATAAAGCGGTGCTCGTTGAAGAATTCATCGAGGAATTCGAAGGCGCTCGAGAGAGCGCGGACGTCACGCGATGGGGGAAATTTACGGACGCGAAACGAAGCGAAAAAGAAATGCTCGCCCGTCTGGAGGCGCACTTTGAGAATTGGTTAAATCCCAAATAGGCCGGTGTGGGCGGACTGTCCGTGGCCGCCCACGACAATCCACCACCATCATCAATGATCTTCCGAAGTGATGCGGAAGATCTCGTCCAGCGTCGTAATCCCTTCGCGGGCTTTGTCGACGCCAACCATGCGCAGGCTTTTCATTCCCTCGGTCATCGCCTGGTTCTTGATGACCGCGGCCGAAGCACGTTTGATAACCAGACGGCGGATCGACTCCGACATGGGAAGGACTTCGATGATCGCCGCCCGGCCGAGATAACCACGGCGTTTGCAGCGCTCGCATCCCGCACCGTGGTAAAAGATCGTGCCTTCCACATGTTCGACGCCAAGGTTCGACAGCAGTTCCTCATCAGGCTCATGCTCTTCCTTGCAGTTCGGACAGATCCGGCGCACGAGACGTTGGGCGCAGGTCAGAATAACAGATGAAGAAATGAGAAACGGCTCGATCCCCATGTCGTCGAGACGCGTGATGGCGCCTGCCGCATCGTTCGTGTGAAGTGTGGAAAGCACTTGGTGACCAGTCAATGCGGCTTTGACCGCGATATCAGCCGTTTCGTTGTCACGAATCTCACCGATCATCACGATATCCGGGTCCTGACGAAGAATGGAACGCAACGCGTCGGCAAAGCCGAGACCAATATCAGCCTTTACCGCCACCTGGTTAATACCGGCGAGCTGGTATTCCACCGGGTCCTCAACCGTCACAATGTTGTAGATCGGGTTATTGAGCTCCGCGAGTACGGAATAAAGCGTCGTCGTTTTACCGGAACCGGTCGGCCCGGTGACGAGGATCATTCCGTGCGGCGCATCCACCGCCTTTTTGAAGATGTTGAGGGTATAGTCATCCATCCCCAAGCCATCGATGCTGCCCGTCAACGCCCCCTTATCCAGAATACGGATAACGATCTTTTCGCCGTGCACCGTTGGGAGGATGGAAACACGGAGATCGATCTCCTTGCCTGAAACGCGGATCCGAAAACGACCGTCCTGTGGAACGCGGCGTTCCGCGATATCCAGCCCCGCCAGAATCTTCATACGGGAAGCAATCGGCATCTGGAGCGCTTTCGGCGGAGAAGTCGCCTCCACCAAAGCGCCGTCGATGCGGTACCGCAGCTTCAATTGCTTCTCGAATGGCTCAATGTGGATATCACTCGCCTTTTCCTTGAGCGCCTGGACGAGGATCAGATTCACGATCTTCACCACTGGTGCGTCTTCACTCTCCTCAGCGAGCCGGTCGAGATCGATATCGTCCTTCTTGGACGTCACTTCCTCGACCGTCGTGTCCTGCGCCACCTCCTGGATGACCTTGTCCATTGCGCCCGAGGTGTTCCCCACCCCGGACAGTGCTTCGGTCACGGCCCGCTCGGTCGTGATCATCGGCACGATTTCCAGCTTCGTCCGCTGGCGAAGGTCGTCCAGCGCCAGGACGTTCAGTGGATCGGCCATCGCCACGAACAGCTTGTTTCCAAGCTTTGCGACCGGAGACAACTTGTAGGCACGCGCCATCTCCTTCGGCACCAGCGCCTGGATGTCCTCCGGAACGCGCAGCTTGGAGAGATTGATCGGTGGCGTATCGAGACAGCGGCCCATGGAGATCACCATGTCCTGCTCCGTCACGTATTGCCGGTCGGTCAGGAGCTTGAGCAGCCGTCCACCCTGCTTCTTCTGAATATCCATCGCCTCCGCAAGCTGCGTCGGAAGCAGAAGACCGTCCTCAATGAGAACATCCGCGATGCGTTCGCCAAAAGATTTGATGCTCATGGTCGTTTACTGTGCGAGCCGGAATCCAGTTTCAGAAGGGGCACTTGCAATCCGATAAGTTTCACTGAGCACCTTCGCCACCGCTTCGGGCGAAGCGATGTGCCATTGCAAATTATAATCAAGGACCTGCTGCACCGCTTCCTTGCCGGCAGCATCGAATGGATTGGCCATCGCTACCATGAGCGTCCGGCTCATCACATCGAAAGGCACAATCAGACGCCCAAGCGTGATCTCTTCCGGAAGCATCCGCACGACCGCCCGATCGACGTCGTAGTACTCGAGAGGAATATAGGCAAATTTCGAACGATCGATGATGCTGCTCAGCAGTTGCTCGAGTTCCACCGCTCCGCGGCGGCACATTTCATCGATCAGCGAGACGGCCAGCATATTCGGCCCGCGCTGCTGATTCTTCTTCACCACACGCTCCAGCGCGGAGGAAACCACATCCTCGGCAACGAGACGATGCTGGATAATGAATCGCGCCAGCGCCTCGTTTCCATCATCTGTAAACTTTACCTCGCCGGAAGCGTGCCGGTTCTCCGGCCCGACAGATCCGTGGGTCTGCTCCGTAGTCATTAACGTCCCCATATCCCCGGGAGCCATCTGGAAATCCAAATTGATCGGCGACGCTTCCATCCCCTCCGGTGGAGGCAATATCGTCGGCGCACCATTTACTGCCGTTCCAGCCGCCGGCTTAATCTGCCCGTTCTTCTGCAGGCGCTCCTCCACCTCACCCAACGCCGCAATGATCTCTACGTTATTCGGATCGCGCTGGAGTACACCTTCGTACTCGATCATCGCCTGCGAATATTGGCCCAATTCAAAATAGGTATCCGCCAGTTTCCTCGCAATTCCGAGCGCCTCGGGAAGCTTGCCGAGCTTGTAATAGGCGTCCTTCAGAATTTCCATTGATTGGGAATCCTGAGGGCTCGCCTGCACGATGACCTCGAACATCTCAATCGTTTGCTGGAGCTGCTCTTGTTCTTCGGAGGAAATCATCGCTGGGCTGGCGTTCATGAACGTTTTTTGTCTCAGCCAGATTTGTGCCATTCACCGCTACCTCGCAAATTCGCGAGCAATGAATGTACAGACCACTGCTGAATCGCTTCAGAACACAGCAGTGCGTGTTCCACGCGCTCCGCTCAATGTCCTGATTTTTGTCACACATTCCATCCCTTTTTTGTCGCGAATGAGAATATACGCGCCTCTAAAATATTATCGCCGTTTCGCACCGTCTCCACGCTCCGGTAAAAGTTTTCCGTTGCAGCGCGAATCGGTGCCATTTATATCGGGCTTTGTGATTATTCAGCATTGGTGGCGCCATTAAGACGGGCCTGCGACCGGCTTCGAAGCCGGTCCGGTCGTCGCCACCGTGCGTCGAGATTTCCGGCCCGATGATTCATTGCCTCGAATCGTCGGGCTTTTTCTTTTCCCAGATTCGTCACATCGCCAATTTCAACCATGATCAGCCAGCTCAAATACAATTCGGACGGACTCATCCCGGCCATCGTCCAGGACTCGACTACCAAGCGAGTGCTGATGATGGCGTGGATGAATGAAACTTCGCTGCGGACGACACTGGAGAGCGGGCTGATGCATTACTGGAGCCGCTCCCGGCAGAAGTATTGGTTGAAAGGCGAAACCAGCGGGCACACCCAGCGGGTCGTACGATGGTTCGCCGATTGCGACGCCGACACCCTTCTCTTTGAAATCGAGCAGACTGGTGGCGCTTGCCACACAGGACACCAGAGCTGCTTTTTCCAGGAACTCGACCGCAACGGATCGCCGCTCGAAGTCTCTGAACAGAAAGTTTTCGATCCGGACGCCACGTATCACAAATAACCTCGTCCGAAACCGCACGATTTCACCGGCTGTCTCGGAACTCTTCGGCCACTCCATGATCACTCTTCCGCTTAAACCTTCCCTGGATGAATTCCGCGAACTCGCGCACCAGGGAAATCTCATTTCGGTTTATACCGAACTCATCGCCGATGCCGAAACTCCGGTCTCGGCCTTCCAGAAGATCGACGACGGCGGCTACTGCTTCCTCCTCGAATCCGCCGAGCAGAGCGACCAAGCCGGACGCTACTCTTTTGTCGGCACCGCACCGCACGTCGTTTTCGAAAGCCACGGACGCCAGATCCGCATCACGGAAGACGGCCAGACTCGCGAATTTGAGACCTCTGAAGACCCGCTTCAGGAATTGCAGAGCCTGATGAGCCGCTACCGGCTCGTCGTACAGGAGGGATCGCAATTCTCCCAGCTACCATTCTGTGGCGGCGCCGTAGGCTATCTAACCTACGACATGATCCGCTTTTTCGAGCCGAGCATCGGCCCGGCTCCGAAAGACGAGATCAGCCTGCCTGAATCGCTGTTCCTCGTCACGGATACCGTCCTGATCTTCGACCATCGCACGCGCGGCCTGCGCATCGTCTGCAATGCTTATGTACGCGATGGCGAAACGGATGCGGCTTACGCCAAAGCGGCCGCCCGCATCGAGCAAATCGCGGCCCGCCTGGCGGGGCCGTCAAGGCTGCCCGCCATCTTTACCCAAAGCAAACCGGAACCGGTCACCCCCCAGTGCAATACGACCCCGGACGAATACATGCAGATGGTTCGTGACAGCCACGAATACATCCACGCGGGCGACATCTTTCAGATCGTGCCTTCGCAACGATTCGAAACGGCGTACACCGGCGATCCACTCACGCTTTACCGGACGCTGCGGTTCGTGAATCCGTCGCCTTACATGTTCTGCCTCAAGTTTGGCGGACGCTTCGCACTGGTTGGCTCATCTCCGGAGGTGCATGTCCGTGCGGTCGATGGCCGCGTGGAAATCCGCCCCATCGCCGGAACGAAGCGTCGCGGCGCCACGGAGGAGGAAGACGATCGCAACGCCCAACTGCTGCTCGCAGATCCAAAGGAACGCGCCGAGCATCTCATGCTCGTCGATCTCGCGCGGAATGACGTAGGCCGGATCGCCAAATTCGGCACGGTGGAAGTGACCGATTTCATGACCATCGAGAAATACAGTCATGTCATGCACATCGTCTCGAACGTCAGCGGCCAGCTTCGTCCGGATAAGAACGCTTACGATGTCATGCGCGCAACATTCCCTGCCGGGACGGTCAGTGGTTCGCCAAAGGTTCGTGCCATGCAGATCATCAACCAACTCGAGAAGAGCAAACGCGGCGTCTATGCGGGCGCCGTGGGTTACTTCGGCTTCGATGGCAATAGTGACTCCTGTATCGCGTTGCGGACGGTCGTTCTGAAAGATGGCAAAGCCTATGTGCAAGCCGGCGCCGGCGTTGTGGCCGATTCCACTCCGGAGGGCGAACATCAGGAATGCGTCAACAAAGCCATGGCACTCATGGCCGCGATCGCGCGTGCAAAACAGATTGGGTAACCGCCGCTTGAAATTCCAAATCTCACTTTTCGAATCCGGCCATGCTTCTCGTTCTCGATAACTACGATAGCTTCACTTACAACCTGGTGCAATACTTCGGCGAGTTAGGCGCCGATCTCGTGGTCAAACGGAACGACGAGATCACCCTCGCCGAAATCGCCGATCTGAAGCCCGAGCGCATCTGTATCTCACCCGGCCCCTGCACGCCAAAGGAAGCCGGCATTTCCAACGATGTGATTCTTCGTTTTGGACCGAACACACCGCTCCTCGGCGTGTGCCTTGGGCACCAATGCATCGGGCACGTCTTCGGCGGCGATGTTGTTCGCGCCGGACGGCTGATGCATGGCAAGACATCCCCCATCCTGCATCAGGGACAGGGCGTGTTCGCTGGTTTGCCAAATCCATTCGAAGCCACCCGCTATCACTCGCTGCTCGTCAAACGCGAAACCTTCCCGAGTGATGCCCTGGAGATCACCGCGGAAACAGCCGAAGGCGAAATCATGGGTCTGCGCCATCGTGAATACCCGATTTACGGCGTGCAGTTTCATCCGGAATCGATCCTGACGCTCGAAGGCAAACGGCTGCTGAAGAATTTTCTTTCGCTCTAAGCACCCTCGTGGAAGCCACGCGATCTACAGATCCTCCGTTTGCGCCTGATCATTTAAGGGAGGCGGGTTCATGGGATCTTGAACCGGAATGGCGGATGCAGCCCCATCATCCGGACTGATGTCGACGATTCTGACTCCGGGCAGGCGCGGAAACGCCGCACGCGCGTCTTCGATGTTACGCGCCCGAACAAACGCCGTTCCCTGCCGTCCGGCGGCTTCCCATTGAATGCGAAACAAAGGCATACAGGCTTGTGATACGCCGCACTCACGCGTTCAATGAAGCGAAATAGTCAATCGAAAAACGGCCCACAGCGACCGTAGACTTTTCTCCGCGGGCATTGACTCCGGCGCACGACTGAACATCATTTGCCCCCCTCCGCTTTTCAATGATCGAGCATCACGTTCTCAAAATCACCAAGGAACTCGGGCTCCAGCCCCGTCAAGTCGCAGCCACCGCAGTGCTCCTGGAAGAAGGCGCCACGGTTCCCTTCATCGCCCGATACCGGAAGGAGAAGACTGGCGAACTCGACGAAGTCCAGATCACCAATATCCGTGACCGCCTCGAGCAACTGGAGGAGCTGGACAAGCGGCGTGAATCGATTCTCTCCTCGCTGAAAGAGCGCAACCTCCTCACGACGGACCTTCAGGCCCGCATCGACAAGGCGGAGACGATGAATACGCTGGAAGATATCTATTTTCCCTTCCGCCCGAAGAAACGGACGCGGGCCACGATCGCCAAGGAAAAGGGCCTCGATCCCCTCGCCGAGTTGCTCTGGGCGCAGGAACCCGCCACGAATCCGCAAACCGCCGCGCAGGAATATGTCGGCCGCGAGTACCAGACCGAGAAGGGGCCGGCGAAAATCGAAAGCGCAGCCGAAGCTCTGGCCGGCGCCCGCGATATTATCGCGGAGCGCGTGAATGATGATGCGAATGCGCGCGCCAAGCTTCGTGCGCTCTATGTCGAGAAAGGCCAGATCCGCTCCAAAGTCGTTGCCGGCAAGGAAGAGGAAGGCGCCAAGTTCAAGGATTACTTCGACTGGACGGAACCTGCCGACAAAGCGCCTTCCCATCGCGTGCTGGCCATGCGCCGCGGTGAAGCGGAAGGGTTTCTTTTTACCCGCCTCACGCCGCCGGAAGAGGAAGCGCTCTCTTTGCTCGAACGTCACGTCGTGAAAGGCAACTCCGCCGCCGGAACGGAAGTCCGGACCGCAGTACAGGATTGCTACAAGCGCCTGCTCGGTTTCGCCATGGAAGGTGAAGCACGCACACACTTCAAGAAGCGCGCCGATGAAGAAGCGATCCGTGTTTTCGCCGATAACCTTCGCGAACTGCTTCTCTCCTCTCCACTCGGCCAGAAGAACGTACTCGCGATTGACCCGGGCTTCCGCACGGGCTGCAAAGTCGTGCTGCTCGATCGCCAGGGCAAACTGCTCGGCAACGATGTCATCTATCCCGAAAAGAGCGCGCGTGAGCAGGCGGAAGCGGTTGAAATGGTGAAAGCCATCGTGAAGAAATACAGCGTCGAGGCGATCGCGATCGGCAACGGCACGGCTTCGCGCGAAACGGAATCGTTCATCCGCAAGCTCGGCCTGCCCAGTTCCATTCCAATCGTGGTGGTCAACGAAAGCGGCGCTTCGATTTACTCAGCCAGCGAAATCGCTCGCGAAGAGTTTCCGAATCACGATATCACCGTGCGCGGCGCGGTTTCGATCGGACGGCGTCTCATGGATCCGCTCGCGGAACTGGTAAAGCTCGATCCCAAGTCGATTGGCGTTGGCCAGTATCAGCATGACGTCGATCAGAACGCGCTGAAGCGGTCGCTCGATGACGTGGTCGTCTCTTGCGTGAACAACGTCGGCGTCGAGCTGAATACGGCTTCGAAGAATTTGCTTTCCTATGTCTCCGGCTTGAACTCCCGCGTAGCTGCCAATATCGTGGCACATCGCGACGAACACGGCGCCTTTAAGTCGCGCAAGGAACTGCTGAAAGTCTCCGGTCTCGGGCCGAAGGCCTACGAGCAGGCGGCCGGCTTCCTGCGCATTCGCGACGGTGAGCATCCGCTCGATGCCAGCGCGGTTCATCCGGAACGTTATGAGCTCGTCGATAAGATGGCCAAGGATGTCGGATGCAGCATCGCCGACTTGGTCCGCGATTCGGCAAAACGTGGAAAGATCGATCCCAAGAAATACGTCACGGAAGAGGTCGGCCTCCCGACCCTCAAGGACATTGTCGCCGAATTGAACAAGCCGGGCCGCGACCCGCGCCAGCAGTTCGAAGCGTTCTCCTTCGCGGAAGGCGTGGAAAAGATGGAAGACCTCGAACCCGGCATGAAACTGCCCGGCGTGGTGACGAACGTCACGGCCTTCGGCGCTTTCGTGGACATCGGGGTTCACCAGGACGGGCTCGTCCACATCTCGCAGCTATCCGATCAATTCGTGAAGAACCCGGCGGAGGTCGTGAAGGTCGGCCAGAAGGTCATGGCCACCGTCATGGAAGTGGACCTGCCCCGGAAACGGATCGCCCTTTCGCTGAAGTCACGTCCGGAAGTCGGACCGCGCGAAGCGCGAAGCGGCGGAGGCGGTGGAAACAAACAAGAAGCGAATCAGCGCGACGTGAAGCGTTTCACCGGCAACGACCGCAAGCCGCAGCAATCCGGCGGCCAGGTTGACTGGTTTACGGCCGCGATGCAGAAGAAGAAATAGCGTTCGGTTTGCGCCTACTGACGCGTCGTGGTTAGTCGCACCTGCATCGACAGTTCCACGATCCCAAGAAGGACCAAATTAAGCAGAGCTGGACGCGGCTTCGAATTGATTGCCTTCCGAGCGAGTCTTCGCTAAGGTTCCCGGCAACCTTAGCGTTGCGGCGTCCCTCCAATGGCCGAAATTCGTTTCACATCCCTTGGCAACATCCGGGATCCCAATCTCCTCGCATTGATCGAGGAGTTGGAGCAGGCCACCGACGTCGAATCCGCGGCCTATCTTTCCCTTCCACTCATGGTGTTTTTGACGCAGTGCGTTTACCCGGGAATCGAACCGGGCAAACGAGTCCGGATATCCAGTGCGCGCATACCCTTTGCTCCCCTGCTGGATTTGAAGGTGGGGAAACTCCCAGATGGTGATTTGCGCGGGCTTTGCCAGGAACTGGCGGAGGGACACGGACGGGCGCTGGAGTTCTTCCATGGCTCCAAGCTCGCCGCCTTCCTCAACAAGGCGATTCCCAGGATACCGGCGCGAATCAAAGTGACTTCTTCAAAGCAGGCCAGACAGGAACGCATCGTGCGACAGCGGCGCGCGAATCGAGACGACGCTTCTCACTGAATCTCAGGCGAAGCGCATGGTGGCGAGTTGGACCGAAGTTATCGTGTACCTTGCCCGCACGGCTCATATAGTAGGCGCCCTTGAAACCCGGCCTTTTCGTCCATCGCAGCAATCGTCTCGAGCAGCTTGCCGACCGGCTCGGCACTCTGCTCGAGGAACCACTGCCCAGCCCGTTGCAGGCCGAGACGATCGTCGTGCAGAGTCTCGGGATGAGGCGATGGCTTGCACTGACGCTCGCCTGGCAACTCGGCATTTCGATGAACTGCCAGTTCCCTTTCCCTCACGCGCTGGCGCATCGCATCTTTCGAGCAGCTTTCCGGGACCTGGCCGAAGAATCGGCATTTAGCCGCGACGTGCTCCCGTGGCGCATCGACGCGCTCCTTCCCGATCTTGTCATCGAACCGGTCTCCGCGGATTTGAACCGGTATATCGGCACTGGTGACCGCAAGAGCATCAAACAGTTCCAGCTCTCCCGCCAACTCGCCACGCTCTACGATCGGCATCTCGTTCATCGGGCGGAAGACCTCTTGCGCTGGGAAGCGACGGAGCCGCCACACAATTGGCAGGAGTTACTTTGGCAAGCCCTGGTACACGGACATGAAGGAGATCATCCACCGGCGCTTTTGGATCGGCTCCTGAAACGAATCGAGAGCGGTAATACTTCCCTGCCCGAAATCCCACCGCGCGTTTCCGTCTTCGGCATTTCTAGCCTGCCCCGATATTACATCGATCTGCTCAACGCTGTCGCACAGTGCGTCGAGTTACACCTTTTTCTCTTTGAGCCCACCGATCAGTACTGGGGCGACATTCAATCGGTGCGCGAGCAGCGGCGCTTTCTTCGCCGCCATGCGCAGCCCGGCCAGACGGCTGAAGATTTTCATCTCGAAACTGGAAACTCGCTCCTTGCTTCACTCGGCAAACCGGGACGGCTTTTTGCCGATGAAATCCAACGGCTGGACCCCAACGGTATCGAGGAGTTATTCGAGCCTCCGGAAAGAACCTCGCTCCTTTCCAATCTCCAGGCCGATCTTTTCGAACTGCGCGACAGCGAACCGGACCGGCTGGACTTCATAAGGACAGACGACCGTTCCATCCAGATTCATTGTTGTCATGGCCCGATGCGCGAAGTGGAGATCCTCCACGACCAGTTACTCGCTCTCTTCGAAGAAATCCCCGAACTAACTCCGAAGGATATCTTAGTGATGTCACCGGATGTCGAAAAATATGCGCCCTTCATCGAGGCCGTATTTGCCAGCCCGGAAGACGAGTCGCTTCGCATCCCCTTCACCATAGCCGATCGCAGTGCCTCGGCGGAAAACGCTTCCGCACGTGCCCTCCTGCAGCTTTTGAGTCTGCACGGCAGCCGTTTCGGCGCCGCCACTGTTCTCGGCGTTCTTGAGTTGCCGCCCGTCCAGAGGCGGTTTGATCTGACCGACGCCGACCTGGAAATTATCCGTAACTGGGTCGAAGATATGCGCATCCGCTGGGGAATCGACGCCGTGCATCGCGAGGAACTAGGTGTGCCGGCCTTCGCGCAGAACTCCTGGAGACAAGGATTGGATCGTCTTCTTCTCGGCTATGCCCTGCCGGGCGACGGAGTGAATCCCTTCGAAGAAATCCTTCCTGCCGAGGGAATCGAAGGAAGCATGGCCGATATCCTGGGGAGCTTTTCGGACTTCACCGGCAAGCTCTTCGAAATGATTCCGCGCCTCGGCGAACCGAGGACGCTCGAAGAATGGGAGCACACGCTCGGGCAGTTACTCACCGCTTTTCTGGATGACTCGGAAGAGTCCGCCGAAGAGATCCACCAGATCCGCCAGGCTCTCGAAAGGCTCGGTTCATTCAATGAGATCCATCCGCAGCCCGTAGCTTTCGAAGTCATTCAGGCTCACCTCGCGCACGTTTTTTCGGACACGGATTCCGGACGCGGATTTCTCGTCGGACACGTGACGTTCTGTTCGCTCAAACCGATGCGAAGCATTCCTTTCAAAGTCATCTGCATGCTGGGCATGAATGACACGGATTTTCCGAGACGCGATCCCGGTGGAATGCTCGACCAGCTCGCCGGTGTCAGCCTTCCGGGACGATCGCGCCGCGATGAAGATCGCCAGGTTTTCCTCGAGTCGCTGCTCTCCGCCCGACATACTTTTTACCTGAGTTACTCGGGTCTTTCGACACGCGACAACAGTGAAGCACCGCCTTCCGTCGTGGTCAGCGAGTTACTCGATTATCTGAATGCCAACTATCAGATCGAAGGCAAATCGATCGCGGAATCGATCCGCGTCAAGCACCGGCTCCAGCCATTTAGTCCGGCTTACTTTTCCGGCAAAGACCGCGACCTCTTCTCCTACTCACAGGAAAATTGCCGCGCCAGCCGCGAACTGGATGCCGTGCATCTCTCGCAGCAGCCGCTGATCGACGCTCCGTTGCCTGAGCCGGGCCAGGAATGGCTGACCGTGCCGTTCTCCGATCTGCAGCGCTTTTTCCATCATCCTTCGAAGTTCTTCCTGACTCGGCGCCTTTCGCTGCGCCTTCCGGATTCCGAATCGCTTATGGAAGAAAGCGAACCGCTCACCATGGAGGTCGTCGACCGCTGGCGCGTGCAGCAGGATCTCGCGGGCCGGCTCTTTGCCGGTGAAGGCCTGTCGGCAAATCTGCGCGCGATTCGCGCCGAAGGCGTCCTGCCCTTTGGCTATCCGGGAAGCGTCACGCTGCGCGACGTTTGCCTGACAGTGGATCCCCTCGTGCAGAGAATGCAGGCCGCAACCCTCGACGAACCGCTTCCACCTGAGCCTCTCATACTCCAGGTCGGCCAATGGAAATTGACCGGCACGGTGAACGATCGTTACCCCGCCGGCATCGTGCGGCTCACCGCCTGGAATCTCACTCCACGGGAACGTCTTTCCGCATGGATCGATCACCTGCTTCTCTGTGCCGCACAGCCGGAGCAGATGCCCGCAACGCGCTTGTTCGCCACCGATCGCACGCTGGATCTCGCTTTCGCGGCGGAGGCCTCGTCATTGCTCAGCGATCTGCTGGCCATCTACTGGGAGGGGTTGCGCGAGCCGGCGCCCTATTTTCCGAGATCCTCCTTCGAACTCGCGCGACGCAAACTTCGTCCGAAACCCGCCGAGACGTCGGTGGAAAACGCCGCGCGACAGGTCTACTACAAAGACGAAGCCGGCGATCCCCATTTCGAGCTCTGCTTTCGCGGGCGCGAACCGCTCGGCGATGCGTGGCAGGCTCTGGCAGTGCGCTTGTGGAAGCCATTCTTCGATCACGCCACGGAAACCCAGATCTCGAAATGAAGGAAAAGGCGATCGAACTCGATATCTCCGATCTGTCGGCTCCCCTCGATCCGGGCATCACGCTCATCGAAGCCAGCGCCGGAACCGGAAAGACTTATACGCTGGCCTCGCTCTTCGTCCGGCTCATTCTCGAAAAGGGTCTGGATATCAGCGAAATCCTGGTCACCACATTCACGATCCCGGCAACGGCGGAGTTGCGTGATCGGATCCGGAGATTACTACGTACGGCGCATGACGCCTTTGCCGGAGGCGGCGACGACGGCAATTCTTTCGTCCGGGCGCTGCTCGAACGATACGGCGACGAAGCGGAAGCCTTGCGGAGCCGCTTGGAACAGGCGCTCAGAGCTTTCGATGAGGCGGCCATTCACACCATCCACAGCTTCTGCCAGCGCATGCTGCAGGATCGTGCGTTCGAAAGCGGATCAGCCTTCGATCAGGAATTCCTGGCTGATGAAGGTCAGATCATTCGCGAAGTGGCGGAGGATTTCTGGCGGCAGCGCTCCTATCAGTGTGAGGTCTGCCTGGTCGCGGCGGCGGTGGCGCGCGGCATCGGACCACAAACCTTCGTGCGGTTGCTGCGGGAACGGCTGAATCACCCGATGGCGGAAGTGATTCCTGCGTACTCCAAGCCGGATGTCGCGGAAGTTCAGCGCCGGCTGCCTCAAGTGCTCATCCGCCTCCAAAACCTCTGGCAAACCAAAGGACCGGAAATCCTGCGTTACTTCGGCGAAGAGAATGCCTGGGCGCTCAAAGACTACAAAAAGGACACCATCCGGCCGCGTCTCGACGATGTTGCGGAATGCATGGGCGATCTGGCCAATCTCCCTGGATTTGCGTCGCTTCTCTTCTTTTCCAGCACGGCGATCGGCGAAGGCACACGTGCCAAAACCACACCGCCGAAACATGAGTTCTTCGAGCTCTGCGCCGAGTTAGCCGAGCTCTGCGATCGCTATGCTCGCGCGCTCCAATTGGAATTCCTCGACTGGGGCCCGCGCGAACTGGAGGAACGCAAGGTCCGCTCCAATGTTCTTTCCTACGCCGACTTGTTGATTCGCCTGAGGCGCGCGCTTCACGGTGACAATGGAGACGCTCTGGCCACGTCTATTCGCACGCGTTTCAAAGCGGCACTCATCGATGAATTTCAGGACACCGATCCACTGCAGGATGAAATCTTCGAACGAGTTTTTGGCGACGGACAATCCTACCTCTTTCTCATCGGGGACCCGAAGCAGGCGATCTATAGTTTCCGCAGCGCTGATGTTTTCACTTATCTGAATGCGGCGGACCGGGCGAATCGCCATTTCACGCTGGGGACGAATTTCCGCTCCGCAACCGCGCTTGTTAGCGCTACCAATCATCTCTTCCAACGCCCCTCGCCCGATCGCGCGTTTATCATCGATCGGATTGTGTTTCATCCGGTGAAGTCATCCGGGAAAAACGACGAGGAAACGTTTTCAGGTGACGGCGTTGAAGCTCCGTTTCGGATCTGGGCCTTTCCGACGGAAGAGAAAGAAGTGCGGGGAGCATCCAACGAGGCCATTCTGGCAGCAGTGGCCACGGAAGTCGCACGGCTGCTCCGCACCGAGTCGCGTCTGGGGGCCGAGCGTGTCCAACCCAGAGACATTGCCATTCTCACCCGCACCAATGGCGAAGCGCTGAATGTATTGGCAGCCCTGCAGGATTTGGGCATTCCGGGGGTGGTTCTTAGCAACTCCAGTGTTTTCCGCACCTCGGAAGCCCACGACGTCCTCGCCATGCTCGCCGCGGTCAGCCATCCGCGCGACGAAGCCCGGATCCGCGCCGCTCTCTTTACGGATCTCTTCGGGTACTCAGCAGCCGAACTCCATGCGCTCTCGGAAAACGAGACGGCCTGGGAAACACAACTGATCCGCTTCGCGGAATGGCACGATCTTTGGACCAGCAAGGGCTTCGTCCGAATGTTCCGCCAGCTTCTGCTCGATCTCGACGTCCGCTCCCGCGTTCTCGCCATGATGGGCGGCGAACGGCGCCTGACCAATCTGCTGCATCTTTCCGAGCTGCTGCAAAGAGCCTCCATGGATGGCAATCTTTCGCCCGGGGCATTGCTCAAATGGATGGCCCGGCAGATTTCCGACCCGAACGGCGCGCACGCGGACGATTCGGAAATGCGCCTCGAACGCGACGACGACGCCGTGCGCATCGTCACCGTCCATAAGAGCAAAGGCCTCGAGTACAATATCGTCTTCTGCCCCTTCCTCTGGCATCGGCGTTCACCAGATAAGCATGCGGGCGTCCGCTTTCACGATCCAAAACGGAATTGGAAACTGATCTACGATCTTGGCACCGATGAATCGGATGAGCACGAGAAGCTCGCCGACGAGGAAGACCTCGCGGAACAAACGCGGCTGCTCTACGTGGCCCTCACTCGCGCGCGCCAGCGTTGCGACTTATTCTGGGGGCAGTTCAAAGGGTATCACGAGTCGGCGGCTGCCTGGATTCTGCATGCGCCACCCGCGCCATCCGGGGAAGTCGCAGCCGCTCTCACAGATCACGTAAAGCCCCTCCCAAAAGATCAGTGGCGCTCAGATCTCGATCAACTCGCTGCAGGCTCAAAAGGAACGATCGCGATCGTCGAACCGCCTGATGCGCCGGCGCCGGTGCCTTCTCGTGACAATGAGGAATCGCCAACGCCCGCAACTCCGCGGACTTTTTCGGGAACGATCGAATCCGACTGGAGCGTCTCGAGCTTTTCATCGCTGTCCGAACAGTATGAAGCCGAGACGCCGGATCGCGACGCACAACCCGAAGCATTGCCCGAGCTCGACGAGCAAACGCCGGTAGGAATTCACGCCTTTCCTGCCGGGACCCGCGCAGGTGTCTGTTTCCACGGAATTCTGCAGGACCTCGATTTTACGAAGCCGGAAGGCATCGACTTACTGGTCGAAAAGAAACTTCAGCAATACTCTTTCGATCCGAAGCAATGGCAGGCGCCCGTGGCTGATTGCCTGCGCCGGATGTTAGCCGTCCCGCTTTCTCCGGGATTTAGTCTCGGAGAGATTCCAAAGGCCGAGTGTCTCGCTGAACTCGAATTCTATGTCCCGGCCCGGCGGCTGGAATCTGCCGCACTCCGTCAACTCCTTTCATCGGAAGCAGAACATCTGGAATTCTCTCCCAAGCGCGGCTGGCTCAAGGGATTCATCGACCTCGTTTTCCGACACAAAGACCGGTTTTATATCGCCGACTGGAAGTCGAATCGCCTGGGCACATATGCCGGCGCCTATCATCCGGCAGCCCTTGCCTCGGCAATGGCTTCGCATCAGTACCCGCTGCAGTACCATCTCTATACCGTGGCCTTGCATCGTTATCTCCAGCAGCGTCTGCCGGGCTATTCCTATGAACAGCATTTCGGCGGAGTATTTTATATCTTCCTGCGTGGAGTTGAACCCTCCAGACCCGAACTCGGAATCGTGCATGCGCGCCCGAAAGAGGAAACCATCGAAGGCCTGAGTGATTGGCTGAAGTAAACGCATGAACCGATCTGGCTCCAGAGGCCGCAAACGTGCGGCAAATTACGATCCCGACTTACAGCCGGAGCTGCCGCTTTGGAGTGCTCCGGCTGTGTCCGTCGCGCCTGCCCCGACGCTACCGTTGCCGTCGTTGACTGAACCCGCCGAACCTACACCAGATGACCTCGAATCCGGTCCACTGGATGAACGTTTCGCCGAGCTGATGCTGCGGCTCGATGAATCGGAAAATGCGGAACTCTACGATGCCGCCAAGCTGGCCAGCGCGGCCCGGCGGCGCGGCGACGTGTGCCTTTACCTTCGCTCCGTTACGGCGCTTCACGACGGATTCTCCACGAGATTACTCGATACGAAAGTCGTGGGACGACCAGGAGAATGGAAGCCGTTGATTTTGGATCAGGCAGACCGGCTCTATCTCCATCGCTACTGGCGCTACGAGCAGGAGCTGGCTTCAGAGATCCGCACGCGCCTGGAAATGACGTCTCCGGAGCTTGATCGGGAGTTACTCGAAGATGGTCTAAACGCATTCTTCGATCTTGCGCCAAATGATCAGCGTGCCGCGGCAGAGAAAGCCCTTTCGGGTAACTTCTGCGTCATCACTGGCGGGCCGGGAACCGGCAAAACGAGGACGGTTGCGCGTATTCTGGCTCTGCTTTGGGCTCAATCTCAGTGTCATGGACAGCGTCCCAGCATCGCGCTGGCCGCTCCTACCGGTAAGGCGGCGGCGCGAATGACCGAGTCCATTCGGGCTGCGGTGGCGGAGTTGCGTGATAAGATGGATGTTGCCGGGGTCCTCGAAGCCGAAGCCGTCACGCTTCATCGCCTGCTCGGAACCACACCGGAAAATCCGACGCCGCGGTTCGACGCTCGAAACCCACTGCCGATAGATGCCGTCATCGTCGACGAAGCGTCGATGATCGATCTTGCACTCATGGCCAAGCTGTTTGCGGCCGTGCCCAGGACGGCCCGTATCATTCTCCTGGGGGACAAGGATCAGTTAGCCTCGGTCGAAGCCGGGCACGTCCTGGGAGAGATCTGCGATCGCCGCCCGGATCGAAGCGAACATCCATTGACCGGCCGGATCGCACAGCTTCACCGTAGCTTCCGGTTCGAGCCAGGAAGTGGAATCGATCGTTTCAGCCGCAGCGTCAATGCGGGTGATGTCGAGACTGCGCTCGAAGTGCTTCGCTCCGGATCACCGGAACTCACGGCCAAACCGCTGCCTTCTCCAGAGATGCTTGGCCGAACGCTGCGAGAGAAAGTCGTGGAAGGATTTCGCGCTGCACTTACCGCAACCGATCCTGCAGCCGCCCTCGATGCTCTGAACCAATTCCGTATCCTCGCCGCTGTGCGGCGCGGACCGTATGGTGTTGAGTCACTCAATATCCTGGCGAGCCAGGCTCTTCAGGAAGCGGGATTACTCGATTCGCGCGGCCTCTTTCATCATGGCCGGCCCGTTATGATCCTGCGCAACGACTACACCTTGCGCCTCTTCAATGGAGACATCGGTCTGATTCTGCGCGACCCGGAATCCGGCGACGCGTTGCGCGCCTTTTTCCAAGGGCCTGACGGCAAAGTACGCCGCATCGCGCCGTCGCGCCTGCCCGAACATGAGACCGTCTGGGCCATGACTGTCCATAAGAGCCAGGGTTCGGAATTCGATCGTATGCTGCTTATTCTGCCGGATCGTGAAACGCCGCTCCTGACGCGAGAATTGCTCTATACAGGAATCACTCGCGCGAAACGGCACGGCGAAATCTGGTATCGCGAAGAGAGCCTGCGGAAAGCGATCGCGCGACGGACGGAACGGACGAGCGGGTTGGCAGATGCGCTTTGGGCGTGAAAATGTTTTACGGACGGAAGCCCCCGATAATGTCCGAGTGTGAGACAAAGAAAATTGACCATGGGACAAGCCAAGAAAAGTACAGCGGATCGTCCTCACTACGCTTTGCTCATTGAGTGGAGCGAGGAGGACCAAACCTGGATCGGACGCTGCCCAGAGTTGTTCATGGGCGGCGTTCATGGAGTCGATCGCGAGAAAGTTTATGAGGAACTTTGTCAGGCGGTCGACGAGTGGATTGAGATGATCCAGTCGGATGGCAAAGAGCTTCCGACGTCGATTTCATCGAGGGAGTACAGCGGGAAGGTCAAATCTTCGGATTGATCCAGTGCTTCAAGTTGCTTGCCGTTCGCGCAATGGCAGCTGGCGACAGCCTCAACACCTATTGCGCAAAGAAGCTCGCGCAAACCGTGTGAGCGCTCGCCTACCGCTTAGGACGCAACGGTAAGTTATCGACTAGGGATTCAGCAACGCTCTGGTCTCCACCCAGGTTCTCCGCGAAATCAAGAAACAACGCCAAGAGCATGCAGCGGTTTCCAAGCGGCGGGACGCCGCTTCCACTATGGCCGATTCTGAAAAATCCGGCATCGCGATTTCAACGGGACCGCGCCATCTTCGTTTCATGCCACAATTTCCCGAAGAGCAATCTGACGATGGCGAATTTGAGCGCCAGGAGGATGCGTTCCGCGATTTCGTTTCGGCCGATCCAGCCTCGCTGCATCCCACTGCCGTGGGGCGTTATCACGTGTACGTCTCGCTCGCCTGCCCTTGGGCAAGTCGCACGGTGATCGTTCGCAAGCTGAAAGGTCTCGAAGCGGCCATCGGCATGACGGTTGTCGATCCGATTCGCGACGAGCGCGGTTGGGCGTTTCGGGAAGGCCCCGGATACAGCTCCGATCCGATCAATGGATTTGCATTTCTTTCCGAAGCATACGCACTTACAGATCCGCACTTTCGTGGCCGAGTTACGGTTCCAGTATTATGGGACAAGCAGGTGCGGCGTATCGTCAATAACTCAGAGGACGATATCTGCCGGATGTTCAACGATGCATTTCAGTCGATCGGTACGCATCCGGAAGTCGATCTGTTTCCGGCGGATCTGGAATCGGAACACGGGAAGCTTGCGCAATTCATTTACGAAAACGTGAATAATGGCGTCTATCGTGCGGGCTTCGCCAGTTCCCAACGCGCCTATGAAAAGGCGTGCCGCACATTGTTCGAGGCCCTTGATGAATTGGAGAACCGTCTCTCGAGCCGGCGCTATTTATTCGGCGAGCGAATCGTGGAAGCCGACTGGCGCCTTTTCTGCACATTGGTGAGATTCGACGCCGTTTATCATGGGCATTTCAAATGCAACATCCGAAGGATCGTCGATTACCCGAATCTGCAAGGTTATCTCATGGATCTCTATCAACAGCCCGGGATCGCCGAGACGGTGAACTTCGATCACATCAAGCGCCACTATTACTACACGCACGACGACATCAACCCGTCGCGCATTGTTCCGCTTGGCCCGGCGCTGGATCTCACCGGAAAACACGGACGCGAGAGGCGCTCAATGAGGCCGATTTGACATCGGCTCACGGCCAACGTTCAGACCGGCGCTTGATTCCGTGCCGACCGGATCATCCACGCGCAAAGCCCACCACTGACTAGCAGCAACGGCAGCAGACTCAGCCGCGACTGCGGCCAAAGGAACTCTCCCACGTTGCACGAAGCCCAACGACATGGCGCTGATCCCGGCGGAAATAATTCATAAGTGAACAGACCCTCGTAAACGCCGATCGGATTCACGGAAACTGGCCCTTCGACGGAGCCGAGCAGGAACGGGCTCGGCTCGCCACGCTCGATGCTGGCGTGGAACTCCGAAAGTAACTCGTTCACCAGCTTTGCCCGCTCCGCTGGGTCGGCCGTTTCCGCCTCGATTCGCGGCAGTTGTTTTTGCATCTCCAGCGCGATCTGCTGATTCAGGAGCGGCCAGTCGCGGCCTTTCCAAAAGAGCGGCCACGCGTATTCCCCCACGAGTTTATAGTCCCACTCGCCGTGGCCATCGACTCGTGCGTGTCCGCCGACTCCCACCGGATTCTGCGCGTCGGTAGCGGTGAGCAACAGGTTAATACCAATGGAAACGGTACCCAGGCCAATCGCCCACCATTTCAACCAGCGATCGACAAAGGCAACCACCAGAGGAAGTGCCAGAAACGGAATGCCTGGAATGAGATAGCGTGGCCCCGCGGAAAAACCTCCGTGAAAACCATTGAAGAGAAGATTCGCCGAAAAGAACCACGCAAAAATCCCGAAGCAAAGCCACACGTCCGCGCGCAAATCCCGTTTCGTGAACCAACGGAAAAACCCGATGAAACCCAGGATCAGCACGGGTGAAACGCAAAAAAGCCCGCGCATCGGTGAGATCGTGAGGTAAGTCCCGACATACTCAAGACGCCACCAATCAGCCGCATTCTTCGGGAGCAGAAACATCCCGAGAAACGCGCCGTCGCCATCGTCCTTAAATAGCGGATTTTGAAAGTCGGTATTCAGCTTGAACGGCGAGCCAAAGCATTCGTAACCGTACCAGCAGATAAGCAGGAACAGCGGCAGCACCCCGAGGGAAAAGGAAATTGCCGCACGCCAATTAAACCACCGGTTCCGCAAGGTCAGCAATGCGTAGAGGCCGAGAAAGAACCCGGCGATGGCAGCGAGATAGTTCGTCACGGCTGCCATTCCGGCACACAGCCCAGCTAGCAAATAGCACCAATCCGCGGGGCGATTCGGCTCCGGCCAAGTCTGATCCGAGTGACGCCGCGCCACGCGCAAGAAATAGTACGCGGCGATGAGCAGTGAAGCGGTGAGATTATGGTCGAAGAAGATCGTGCCGAACGGAAAGAACGTCGTCCCGAAAGCAAACGCGAGCGTCGCGAGGACCGATGCCAGTTCAGCGCCACCAGATAAGTCACGGGCAAGACGGAAAAAGAACACGCAGCCCAGAGCGGAAATCACGCCGACACTAAATATCGTCGCCAGCCAGGCATTGAGCTCAACCGTCCACCAATGGTCGGGATTGGCACCCAGCATTTTTTCGATGTGATAGATAACGAAGTATCCCGGCAAGGCGAGGAACGACGTGCCGGGTGGCTTGTTTGGATGAAAATGACCGGCCCACGGGACGTAGCCGATATCCCCGGAAGAGCAGACTTCAATCATCGCTTTCTTTTCCACATCGGGATCGAGAGGCCGCTCCCGCTCGCCCACGGGATAGAGCGTCCATTCCATATCAACCCAGCAAAGACGATAGCGTTTGCCATCGAGCTCATACTCCGCGTTTCGCAATGGCAGCCGGATGAGATCCTCCTTCTGCGGATCGGGATCTCGCTGATACACGAGAAAATCGTCGATCGAAAAAGTCCCTTCTTCCGCCATGGCGCGCACTTCGGCGAAGCGCGCGTTCTGATTCCATCCGCCGCCTTGGTTGAAGTAGGCGAAGGAAAGCAGGCAAGCGATGAAGATCAGCAGTTCGAGACGCTTTTGGCGGGACATGGGAGGGCGAAGGTCTAAGCGGTCTGGCTTCAGAATGGAAGGATCTGATTGCGAGGCAGTTCTTTGCTGCGGAGTAGGAAAAATCGGAAGCCGCACGCACTTTATCCACATTCCTTGACGCGCCTCTCTTAACCTGAGACCTCAAACGGCGATGTGGTCCCAAAACTACTCCCCTCTTGGTAACATCTTCGCGTCCGCCGCCGCTGCTTCCATCCCCGTCGCAGTACTGCTCGCGCTTCTCGCCTTCTGGCATGTCCGTGCGCATCGCGCCGCACTTGCCGGTCTCCTCGCCGCTTCTATTCTAGCCATGGCCGTTTACCACATGCCGCCCGCTATGGCAGGCGCGGCGGCCTTGTACGGCGCAGCCTTCGGTCTGTTTCCCATCGGCTGGATCGTCCTGAACGCCATTTTCATTTACGAACTCTCCGTCACCACCGGTCAATTCGAAGTCCTGAAATGCCAGATCGCCGGACTGGCCGGAGATCGTCGTCTGCAGACGCTGCTCATTGCTTTTTCTTTTGGCGCATTCGTGGAAGGCGCGGCCGGATTTGGCGCACCCGTCGCCATCACTGGTGCACTACTCATCGGACTCGGGTTTGCACCACTGGAAGCCGCTGTCCTCGCGCTGATCGGAAATACCGCGCCCGTGGCTTTTGGTTCGCTGGGCATTCCGCTCATCACGCTGAACAAAGTAACGGGGCTGGATCTATTTGCCCTGAGCGCAATGGTCGGACGGCTCCTGCCACCGTTTTCGCTCCTGGTTCCTTTCTGGCTCATCGCCGTTCAGTCCGGCTGGCGCGGCATGCTTCAGGTCTGGCCCGCGTGCTTTGTATGCGGGGCAAGCTTTGCTGTGACCCAACTAGTGATGAGCAATGTGCACGGCCCATGGTTGGTCGATCTGGCCAGTTCTCTCGTTTCCATGGGAGCGCTCATGGGTTTGCTGCGTTTTTGGCAACCGCCGGCCGGGAAGGTCGTTTCGCGGCTCGGGTCTTCCGAGATCAAAAGCGAGGAGCCTGCCACCATGGCGCCAACACCTGAAATTGGATCCGCCAAACAGCGCCCCTGGCGGGCTTGGGTGCCGTGGATTGCGCTCACCGCATTCGTTTTTCTCTGGAGTTTGCCTTCTGTGAAGGCGTTTCTGAATCATCTTTCCGCACCGCAATTTCACGTTCCGATCATCGATGGACAGATCCGCCGCATGCCGCCCGTCGTCGCCACCCCCATCGCCGAAGATGTGGTCTTCAAGCTCGACTGGCTGTCCGCGACGGGAACGGCTCTGCTTCTGGCCGGGATCACTTCCGGATGCATCCTCGGTCTCGCTCCGGTAGCGATCGCCAGGCTGTATGCCCGGACGATCTGGCGTGTGCGAATCTCGCTTCTCACCATCGCGCTCATGCTCGCGCTTGGTTACACGACGCGTTATAGCGGATCCGACTCCACCATGGGCCTGGCTTTCGCGCACACTGGCGTGTTGTTCCCATTTTTCTCGCCTCTACTCGGCTGGCTGGGCGTGGCGCTCACGGGCAGCGACACCGCGTCGAATGTACTCTTCGGCAATCTTCAACAAGTCACAGCCCAACAAGTCGGCATCCCGCCGTTATTGACCACTGCCGCAAATAGTGCCGGCGGCGTGATGGGCAAAATGATCGATGCGCAAAGTATCGTCGTGGCCAGCATCGCAACAACACGCAATGGCGAGCACGTACCGGCAGGCGCCATTCTGCAACGCGTCTTCTTCCATAGCCTGGCACTGGCTGCCCTGGTCGGGATCTGGATCCTGCTGCTGGCCTATGTGTTCCGAGGTTTGATTCCCGGTTGAGCCAGTCCGTGGTTTTTAGCTCGAGTTGCGCAAGGCGGTTCACTTTTGCCGCGCCTGGAAGCATTTTGATTTTGCCCCAGGTAATAATCGGTACAGGCGAAATATGCCAAAATGTTCAGATAAGTTGATCATCTACATCCTCAAATGTACGGCACGCCCATTGCTGATGTACGGGTGCTTCAGGAGTCGCCCCCTCCGATGTCACACATCGATCATTACAAAACACAAAGTTCCTATGAAAATCCGCATCTTCCTGACTCTGATCGGGGTAGTCGCAGCTTTGAATCTGCCGTCAGAGGCCAATCCTCACACTCCTGTTACCTCAGGAACGCTCAATGTGAAGACCGGCAGCACTTCCATTTCGCTGGACCCTCAGTTTGCCTCTGCTTTGACGACAAGCGAATTCTCCTTTGAGAAAGTAATTCCGGGTCGGATCAAACATGGAAAGGGAGAACTAAATTTTCCAATCGTCGGCGGCGCATTTGATCTCGCAGACATCAAAAGCGAAATCATGAGCACCGGCGGCTTCAGTCTCACTCAAGGGACGGCCACAGTGGCCATTTCCGACCTGGTGGTCACGACGCCCGCTGCCACCGACACCTCGACAATTCCAACCCTCTCCGCCCTCATCACGGTGAACGGCGTGTTTCAGGGACGCGTCGATCTTTTCTCCATTGATCTCACTGGCGTCACTGCGCCCTACACCTTACCTCCAAATAAGAAAGTCGTCCTCCGCGATCTGCCGTTGAAGCTAACGGCAGACGGCGCGACCGCGTTGAATACGGCCTTCGCCACGACTTCATTTACCGCAGACACCACCGCAGGCACTGTGACTGTGAATGCAATCACAAGCCACGGTCACGAGTCACTGTAAATAAGAGACAGCGTCAAAAAATAAACGCCAGCCATCCCGGCTGGCGTTTTATTTTTCATCCCCGCCTCATCAAAGGCGATCGGGAAAGGTTAGTGATGATGCCCGTGCGAGTGCCCGCCACCGCCGTGCCAGTGGCCACCGCCCCATCCACCGCGATGGCCGCCGAAGCCGAAGCTGAAATTATAGCTTGGCCCGCCATAGTAGTAGGGGTAGGAATAGTCATCATAATAGTAGGGGCTGTAATAATACGGCCGGGAGTAGCCGTAATAATAGACCCGCGGATGGCCGTAGTAATAGTGGTGGTGCGAATAGTAGTGATGATGCCAGTCGGCCTGAGCTGGTGTGGCAAGGCTCAAACCGGCGAGCGCCAGCGCTCCTACAGTTAGTTTTTTCAGAATGCTCATAAGATTCAGTTGTTTAAGTCTGGCGGCATTGCTGTCGATGCTCTCGCTATTCGGCTTCAATTTGCCGCTATCAGTGAGACCGACAGCGCGCGCCATGTATTCAATCAAGTTTCGAAGCGAAGCCTTCTGCCGCGCGGGCTTTCGCAAATTTGCGAGATAGGGAACTCCCCTACATGGCGTCCCGCCTTGCCCGGAAAGAATCTTGTGGTACAGCATGCCGATGCGACGCCGAATCTTCCTCCTTGCCCTCCTGGCTGTCCTGGGACTTACCCCATCATATGCCGGATCGACGCCCGCGGCTTCGGCCCAATCCATTCCCTTCGAGTTTGTCGATGGCTTCATCGTGCTGCAGGCACAGCTCAATTCTCCGCGGGAACATGTGAATTTGATCCTCGATTCGGGAGCAGGCGCCTCGGTTCTTAGCCTCAGTTCCGCTCATCGCCTGAATCTTTCGCTGGGCCGGAGCCAGACTGTGCAAGGAGTGGGCATGCGCACCCAGGCATACGAATTGAATCGCATTTCCGCGGAGGCGAATGGTGTCAAGTTGGGTCGCATTCAGCTCGCTGTCGACCTTTCGAATGCCACACAGCTTTGCTCCATGCCGATCGACGGGTTGGTGGGGATTGATTTTTTTGCGAATCGAGTGGTGGAGATCGATTTCGCGACCAAAACCGTCCGCCTGCTCTCTCCTGCCGCGCTCGATTCGGCAGGTAACCGTTTATCCCTCAAGCCGATGAATGGCACCTTCTGCATTCCCATTCAGGTCAATGGCTCAAAATCACGCTGGGCTCGATTTGATACCGGCTGCAACGATGCTCTCCACTGGACGGTACCTCGGACGAAATCGAAAGACGTCGCGCCGAATCTTTCGATCGGCTTTCTGACGGATGCGACCGACCTGGCGCCTTCCACCCTGCAGATTGCCGGCCACACGCTCGCGAACATTCAGACATCCCTCCACGCTCAGCCGCTATTTCCGGGAGAAACCGGCCTGGTGGGTACCGGCGTCCTCTCCCAATTCATCGTCACCACGGATTTGGCTCACGGACAAATCTTTCTTCGCCCGGCAAACCCCTCCCAAATGTAAGCCTGCCGTCCACCTAAATCGGCGAACGGCAGATCTGTAATTACACTTCGAGGTAGTTTCTCAACCCGGTTCGCTTAGCGGAGGCCGAGTGCGCCGAGCGTGGCGCCATTCAGCTGCCCCGTCGGCGATAAGCCATGATCGCCCTGGAACGCAGCGATGGCATCGCGGGTTTGCGGCCCCATTGCACCATCGACTCCGCCCGGATTATACCCTTGGGCCACGAGTGCCTGTTGAACATCCGCCGTCAGGCTGCCGCCGCTCGTGGAGTAACTGTAAGATACATCTGGACCGTAGTCGTAGCTATAGTCGTACGGATAGCTATAATCGTAGTACGGCGTGTAGTAACCGCCATCAAAGATTACCCAGTCATTGTTAGACCAGCGGTAGTGATGGTGGTTCCAACTATGGTCGTGATGCCGGTCCCAACCGCGGCTGATATTGCCCGGCACGTGCGGTCGATCTGCAAAGGTATTGGCCCGGCCGTTGAAATTACCTCCGCCACCATTGAAGTTGTGACCGCCGAAGGCAACCGTTGGAGCCGATCGTCCCCCCACTCTCGTGCGGTTCGCATTCGTAGTAGCGATATTGTTCCGGACCGCGGGAGTCGCAAACGACCGCCCGTTACCAACATTGCCTCGGTTTACGGCAACGCTACGGCCGGGGTTGGCAAAAGACCGCCCACCGAATCCCGGCGAGACGCTGCGTCCACCACCGCCCCCGCGGAAAGAACTTCCGGCAACTGCATGGCCCCCACCGAAGGAATGGCCTCCGCCACCGAAGCCATGTCCGCCTCCTGCAAAATGACCGCCACCACCGGAGAAATGTGCGCCACCGCCACCATGTCCACCACCGCTAATACGAGCCCCGCCCCCTCCGCCACCATGCCCGCCTCCGCCTCCGTGCGCGGCAAATGTGGGTTGAGTCAAGGCAAGGCCAGTGGCTACAGCGATTCCGACAGTCAAAAAGTTCTTCATATTTAGTAAACCTCCTAAATGAGTTTCGTGTCGGAAAAGGAGTCCGGTCCTGCCCCCACGGCGAAAGGCAATGCAGATGCAAACAACGCGGTTTATTCTAACTACACGCTAGTATGCGAAGTTATGGCCGATCGCCAACTTTGAATATAGGTTGTTTAGCGTTGTGAGTCAGGCATTCGAAGCGGCAGCTAAGAAAGGATCCGCATCAAGGCAGCAATCTCGGATTCCAAGCCACAGGTGCGTCGTTTCCAGCCTCCACGTCCTCTACCAATGCGAATGGATATCGCAATTCCGCCCGCAAACGTGTACCAACCGCTCTCGTGCGAAAGTACAACGCCCTGATCGATCAGCACGCCCTCCTTTCCAGTCACCCGCTTCCTGATACCGCGGGATCGTTCGTCCTCGGCCTTGCCTTGCTTTTGGCCGGACGCCGGTTGTTCTGGCTCTTTGTCGCCGGCCTCGGGTTCATCACCGCGACGGAATTCATCGCTCCTCTAGTCGCTCACAATGATCCCGTTTTCGCTCTCATCATCGGTCTAATCGCCGGCATCGCCGGCGCTTTGCTCGCGATCTTTCTACAAAAGGTCGCCATCGGTCTCGCTGGCGCGGTGGCCGGTGCGTACTATCTGAACCGCCTTCTCGATATGGGATCAATGCATGACCCACGCTGGGCCTGGCTCTCGATGCTTATTGGCGCAGTCCTGGGCGCGCTATTTCTCCTTTTCCTCTTCAAATGGGCATTGATCGTCTTCTCTTCCATCGTCGGCGCACATTTGCTTTTGCGTCCATTCGATCAGCTTCAGCCCGGCATTCTCGGAGCCGGCTTTATCATCCTCGCACTCGGCGGAATTCTCTTTCAAGGCCGCCAGCTCCGGCGTTCCGAAACGTGATCGCACCCTTCGCTCACGGGCTCTCTATTTGTTCAAATACTTCGGCAAGGTAACTTGCTTGCGAACGGAATCGAAAAGCTTGGGAATCGCCGTCTTGCTCGCGCTGTTGAGGAGGAACGCTGGAATTGCTCCTCCGGAATCCGAATAAATGCAGTACGTCGCTTCGGTCCGGCGGCCGCTGTCGGACGGCTCAAGCAACCACGATCCTTCCGTGATTTTCACCCTCGTCACGCCCGGTTTTTCGGAAGGTCCAAGTTCGTTTGCCGTTTCCCATCGATTGCAAAAGCAGAGCGCGCCGGCCGCATTGCGGCGTGTCTCGCAGCGAACGCGAATCGTATAGTCGCGATCGCCCACCATCGGAGGCGAAATGCGTGCATAGCTTACGCGCACGTTGGCATCGCCCGAAATAACGCGTGACTCGACGACATAGGGCATGAACCGCGGATACGCTGGAACATCATCCAGAACACGCTTCACCGTGGCTGGCTCGGCATCGATCTGACCAACCGCTTTGAATTCCCTGAGTGAAGATCCTTTATGCGGACGCTCGTAAACTGTGAGATCCGCCGTACGGCAAACGAGGTTCCAACCATCCGCGCCCTTCTCATCATCACCGGCTCGAGAAGCAACCGGGAAAAAACCTGCCACAAAAGCCAGGCCGCAAAGAATGGCCGCCAAATGCCTGAAGGCAATGCGGCGCGGCAAAAGAATCGAGATCATTTAAGCAGGGGCATTATTTCCATCAGCCATGGGACGGCCAGCGTTTTCCTGAAAAACAGGAAAAGCAAAAGGCCGGAGGCGGAGAATTTCTCCACCCCCGGCCTGAATTGATGACGACCGAAACGCGCTATTGCGGCGCTGGCGTCGCTTTGCCTTTGCCCTTTTCCGGTTGTTTACCTGGCGCGCCACCACCAGGCCTTGCTCCCTGCGGCTCTGGATTCCGCTGCGGCTGAGGCTGAGTCTCCGGGCGGCGCTCCGCTTGCGGTTTCACCGGAGCGGGTTCGCGCTTCTCCACGGGCCGTTCTTCAACCGGCGGACGCTTCATGGCAGGCGGCGGAACATTCTGCGGTTCGCGGCGAAGCGCGGGTTCCGGGATGTTTGGACGTTCCGGTTTCTCTATCGGCCGCACCGGCTTCTCTTCCGGTATGCGCGCGGGCTTTTCTTCCCGGCCCGGTTTCGGGATCGATTCCTCCTGTGTGACCGGCGGACGCTCCGTCGCTCCAGGCCGTGCCCCCGGCTTGTTCGGGATCCCAGGTTCAGCGGGTTTCCGTTCCGGCTTGCCGGGTCTTACCACAGGCTCTTCAGGCACCGGCTGTGCGGGCTTCCTGGGAGTCAACTCTTCCGGCACGACCGCCGGTTGACCGGGCTTTTCAAAGCTTTCGCCTGGTCTCCTTCCCGGCTTGCCGGGTTTCGCTTCTCCCGGAGTCATCGTCGGTTGTCCCGGACGAACGGCTTCTTCTCCGGGCCGCACTGGTTTACCTGGAACGGTTGCAGGCTCTCCCGGAATGACGGGTTGGCCAAGCCTTTCAACATTCTCGCCTGGCTTCCGTCCAGGCTTGCCTGGTTTTGCTTCTCCCGGAGTCACCGCTGGTTGCGTCGGCTGTCCTGGACGAACCGCTTCTTCTCCGGGCCGCACCGGCTTGCCAGGAACGGTTGCAGGTTCTCCCGGAATGGGCGGCTGGCCAGGCTTTTCAACGACCTCGCCTGGACGGCGGCCAGGTTTCCCGGGCTTCATTTCTTCCGGAACGCCAGTTACCGGTTGACCAGGCTTCACGGCGTTCTCACCCGGTCTTGCCGGCTTACCTGGTCTGGCGACCGGTTCACCAGGGGTCACGGGCTGACCCGGCTTGCCGGCAGTTTCTCCGGGCCTGCCCGCAGGCTGGCCAGGTTTGTGGAATCCGCCCGCGGGAAGTTGCGTGACTGGGATGCCGGGACGAATTACCCCAGGTTTCGCGACAATTGCTCCCGGAGCGCGATGTTCCGCGGCTACAGCGGCAGGTCCGCCAATCTTTGTGACCTCAGCGGTTGTCAACCTTGCCGGTGCCGTCTGTGGGCTTAGGCCTTGTGATTCCCGCGTGATCTTCCCTTTCAACTGATTCGCCACCTTGGGATCCCTGATTTCCCCCCATCCTTTATCCACGTGAGCCGCCGGAATGGTCGCTGCGACCTTCGGCAATACCGCAGGCTTTGCGGTTGGAACGAACTTCGGTCCGCCAAAGGACAGCACGTTGCCCTTGAGTTGCGTCAGCTTTGCTCCCGGTGCCACCACGTTCACCGTATTTCGCTGAATCACCACTGGCTGCAGCGGACGTCCTCCTCCGCGAACGATCGTGTTATTGATCGAAGTAAAGTTTGGACCACCGCTATAAACCACGTGGTTCACGTTTGTGATATTAGTTACATTAATCGTCTTCTGGATGAAGGTGATGTTCTGCTGGGGCTGCACCACGACTTGCGCAATGTGCGGGGCGCCAAAATCACGAACCGCACAGAAGCTATACGCTGCCGGACCTACATCATAATGGCTGTCGGCCCAGCTACCAATTCCCACGCCCACGACAAAGCTGGCATCTGGCGGCAATGGAGCCCATCCAACGTGTCCGCCACCGTAACGCCATGAACACCAGGATGGAGCCCAGACTCGTCCGGGAACCCAGATCCAATGGCTATCCGCACGGCACCAACGGCCATAGTGATAAGTCGCCCAACCCCATTCCTCATCCGAATCCCAAGCCCATCCGCGGTTTGCGGAATAACACCAGCGGCCTGCCGTATACGGGCGCCAATCGGCGGACACCTCCGTCGGCTGCCAGCAACGGCCATAGTTTGCCACTTCCACCCACTGGCCATGCCGCTGCAGACTTTCATCCGCATAGAAGGTCTCGCTGGAAACTCCTACGTCCCCGCCATTGTCAGCGACGTCTGCGTCATCCGTCTGAATCGCCCCCGCTGTGGGCTCAGCCGGCTCCGGCGGAGCGGCAATCGGCGCGGCAGCCACCGCTCCGGCCGGAAGCGGAGTGGCAGAGCCACCCGGCACCTCCTGGTTAGTCAGCGCATAGAAGCTGAAAGGCGTATTTCCCGCCCGCTGCGTGATCGTCACACCAGGCGTGGTCGCGCCATCCCAGGCAAAGCGATAGTCGATATAATAAACCTGGTTCGGATCGGCGAATCCGCCCGGGGACGTCGTCGCGTCGTCTTCATTGAAGAAGTCCGTTTCCACCGGGGCCTGGCCATCTCCGGCAAAGGAAAGATTCACCTGCCGATTCTGATTCGACGGGTTGCAGATATAGATCCGCAGATCATAGGTTTTTCCGGCTTCGAGGCTGGCCGGGTCGAGCACGATGTATTGCTCGGAGCTATTTTCCGCGCCATCGTTAAAGACCATCTTGGACAAGATTTGTCCGAGGGTGCCGTCCGCCTGGATCGTCGCGCTTCGGCCGCCACCGGCAGCCAGCGTCCCGGAGGCTGCGCTCAGCGTCACATTGTTTCCTGATACTGAGTTGCCGCTGCCCTCCAGGGGAGAGAATGGAATTCCCCCGACGGCTGGTCCACCCGAGCCGCCGCTCACGGCGCTGGTATAGGCATTTGCAGTACTGAGGCCGGAACCGGCATCGCTGTCGTTACCTGGTATGCCGACATAGAAAAGCGACCCGGCTCGAGCATGGCCGGCTGTGAAAGCCAGCATCGCCGCGGCGCAGGTGCGTAGGATTAGGTGTTTTATCATGTTGTGGAACGTGTACAGGGAAAGTCCTTCAAGGATTTACGGATGTTCTCGGATGTTCAGACGTGCTCAATGCCAAATCACTTCATGCAAAAAAAATGCCGAGCGCGGCTCATTTAAGCATTTTTTATTATCGACAACGATCTCTGTCTCCGCTTCGTGCGCGCGCTATCTACGTTCCCTCTGAGTCCGGTCCGCGCGTAATCAAATGCCTTGTCCGATAAAAACTAGTTCCGCGGGTGACCATTCACGGGGTGCGGTCTTGCGATAGGCGGCGATCCCTCCCATCACATTCTGCGGATGGCGAAACCCGTTCCTCTCCAACAGACTGGCCGCAATCGAGCTCCGGTATCCCCCGCCGCATATGACTGCGAGAGGTTCTTCTTTTGGAAGCCGATCAAGACGCCGCGGCAAACGGGGCAAGGGAATATGGATGGCACCGTCGATGTGATATTCATCCCATTCGCTGACCGTCCGCACATCGAGCAGCCGCGGAGCAAGGCCCAAACGCATCGCCTCGCGCAGATCATTCACACTCCATTGCGATGTTTGAGCGAGATCCACCAGTGTGTTGCCCTCGATATAGCCAACGATGTCATCATAGCCGATGCGGGCGAGTTCCAGCCGCGCCTGCTCAACCTCGGTCACCTTGTCCACGACCAATGCAAGCGGGCGATCGGAAGGGACAAAAAATCCGACCCAGGTAGCAAATAACGCACTATCGAGACCGATATTGAGACTGCCAGGAACATGGCCCGCGCCGAACAGCGCCGGCTCCCTGGTGTCGATTACATATCCTCCCGCGGACACATGCGCAGCCAACTGCGTCTCCGTCATCTCAATCACGACCGGCGCGGTGCTCAACTCCGGCGCACCTTTCAGATTGATCGCGACATCGTGCGCAAAATACGGCGGACGCTCCGGGAGATTGCCCAGCATTCGTTCCACAAATTTTTCATGCTCGGCGATCTGCAATGCCCAGTTACCCGCGCGTTCCGCGCCGATCGTACTGTCTGGCGCCCCGGAAATATTTCGTCCGCACAACGAGCCGGCACCATGTGCGGGAAACACCCGCACATGGTCGGGAAGCTTCAGCAACTTCTCGAAAAGCGAATGATACAACGCGAAGGCCAGTGCCTCCGGCGCCGCCTCCGCATCCCGTAAATCAGGCCGCCCGACATCGCCAACGAAAAGTGTATCGCCAGTAAAGACCGCTACCGCCAAGCCCCCTTCTCGCACGAGATAAGTGACGCTATCCGGCGAATGTCCCGGCGTTTCAATGACCATGACTTCGAGGCTGCCGATCCTGACGATATCCCCGTCGCGAACGGACACGCGCTCATAGGTTGCAGGCGCAAGATGGGATACATAGATAGCGGCTCCGGTTCGCCGCGCCAGTTCCAGATGACCGGACACGAAATCCGCATGTGGATGCGTCTCGAAAATCGCCACGATCTTCAGGTTCCGCGCGTTTGCTGCGGCGAGATAATCATTCACGTCCCGCTTGGGATCGACCACGGCCGCTTCGCCATTAGCTCCAAAAAGATAGGACGCATGCGCAAGCCCTTCGACATAGAATCGTTGTTCGAACATCTTTGGTCGGTGGCCTGCCTATCGGGATTTTTGAAAGATCACAGTGCAAACTGTGTCATTTTTCGGCCCTTTTTTGCTATCATCGCCATTCCTTCAGTCTCTCCCCGGACAGCCACCACTTCTTCACGGGACGAAAAGGAGGGTGATGCCGGGATTTCACCCAAACCATGCCTCGACCGCACCTCTCCCGGCGACCATCCCAACCGACATTCCGTACCCTCACGCAAAGAAAAAACAGCCCTTGCGGCGAGCCTTGTTCCTCCTGCTGCAAATGGCTGTTACGGCAGGCATTCTCGCCTACGTCTTCCGTGATTCACAGCAACGCAGCCAAATGGCCGCGGCGCTACGTTCTGCCGATCTCCGCTGGATCGCGCTGGCCATTGTGGTTTACAGCGGCGTCGAAGCGCTCGGTGCGGTGCGCTGGTGCATTCTTCTTCGCGTCGAGGGTTTTCGAGCCGACTGGTACAGTTCCCTCCGGCAACTTCTCACGGCGATGTTCTTCAACCTTTACTCACCGGGCCTGATCGGTGGCGACGTCATTCGCTTGTTTTATCTCGCGGGCGAGCAACCGCATCGCAAGCCGGCGGCACTCGCGGCCATCTTCATGGATCGCATGATCGGCGCGGTCTCGCTCCTGTTCCTCGCCGTCATCACACTCGCGCTCCGATATTCCTGGCTGACCGGTACTAGCGCTGCGGCCTGGTTGGTCAAAGTCACCATTCTTTCGTTAGTGGGAATGGCCGCTGCAATCATCGTCGTCTTCGCGGCTACTTTTTACGGCAGGTGCATTCCCCGAAGTTTTCCTTTCTCAGACAAACTATCCGAAGTGGTGGAATCTTTCCGCAGATATCGGAATCGAACCCGCAGCCTCGCCGTCTCACTCGGGGTAACGCTTGCCGCACACGTTCTGTACTATCTTACCTATTATTGTGCGGCCCGAGCCATGTATCACGGAGAACAGGTCATAGGACTCGCGGATATTTTTTCCATCATGCCGATCGTCAATACCCTGGTCTCGCTTCCTGTCAGCTTTGCCGGGATCGGTGTTCGCGAAGTAATATTCGAGACCATGCTTGGAGGGCTTTTAGGCGCCAACTCCGCCGTGGCTGTACTGATCGCTTCCACCGGATTTTTGGTGTACGCTTTTTGGGGCATGATCGGCGGCCTTTTCTTTCTCGTCTATCCGCCGAAACAGATGGAGTCGTGACAAAACAGTGATGCGAATGTTCGCGCGTTTTGACCGCTTCAAAAAGGATCATCTCCGAGCTACCCTTTTCCGCGCTTTTCCCTCAGTCTGGTTGCCGGCATTTACGTTTTTGATTCTCATGAAAAGGACCTCCTCCAAGTTCTTCATCGCTTTTCTATGCGCTCTTTCACTGATCTTCGACGGCAAAGCGGAGCAGACCGCAACGTCGGAGATTGTAACCCACGCGAAGGAATTCCTCGCCACCCTCGATGACGCGCAACGGGCGCACGTCGTTTTTGACTTTAAAGATGAAGCCCAACGCAAGCGCTGGTCGAATCTGCCAGTCCAATTCGTCAAGCGCGACGGGCTGCGCATAGGCGACCTGACCAAGGCGCAACGCGACGCCGCCATGGCCGTGCTTTCCGCGGCCCTGAGTCCGGGAGGTTATGAAAAAGCAATCCAGATCGTGGAGGCCGACGAACAGCTCAGCCATTCGTCACGGCAAAATATGTTTGGGCGCGATAACTACTATTTTGCCTTTCTCGGCCAGCCGTCCGCCACCGAACCATGGATCATCCAATTTGGCGGACATCATCTCGGATTGAACATCACCATTGTCGGTGAGCACGGCACACTCACGCCCAGCCATACGGGAGTCCAACCGGCGCACTATGAGATCGAAGGCAAAACGATCCGTCCCCTGGGTCATGAGACGGACAAGGCATTCGCGCTCGTGAGTTCACTGGATGAAACGCAACGCAAACAAGCCATTCTTGGATTCGAGATGCATGATCTCGTGCTCGGCCCGGGACGGGACGGGCAGACGATTCAACCGGAAGGCATCAAAGGCTCGGCCCTGAATGAAAAACAACGCGAGATGCTGCTCGATCTGGCAAGCGAGTGGACCGGCATGATGCATGAAGCCGCCGCGAAGGCGAAGATGGAGGAGATCAAGAAGGACATCGCCGAAACCTGGTTTGCCTGGAGCGGCCCCACGGAGAAAGACGGCGCCGCCTACTTTCGCATCCAGGGCCCAACAGTCATTATCGAATACGCCCCGCAACGTCTCGGCGGAGACCCGACCAACCACATTCATACCATCTACCGCGATCCGACCAATGAGTACGGAGCAAAGTGGTGGAAACCGTGACCGCGCGGCTTGGGTGTCTCTGGCAGTGTTTCGTGCTGACCGTCGCCGTATCCGCTTTTCCCGAAGCTGCATTCGCCCATCGCCTTGACGAATATTTGCAGGCGACGCTCGTGATGATCGAACCCGGCGAAATCCGGCTCGATATGAATCTCACGCCCGGCGTGGCGGTCGCCGACCAGTTGCTCTCCCAGATGCACAGCGACAGCCCGGGAGTGATCACGCCGGAAGGAGCCGCAGCCTATACGGAATCGCTGCGGCGCGATCTCACCGTCCAGTTGGATCGGCGTGATCTTCATTTGAGTGTCGCCGGGTCTCATTTTCCGACCTCGGACGAGCTGCATTCAGGCTGGGGAATCATCCAAATCGCATTCTCCTCCAAAATCGGCCCGCTCCACTCCGGTGCCCATGTTCTGAGCATTGTGAATCGGCATCTGCCGGGCATCAGCGTGTATTTATTGAATGCGGGGCAATCTCCGCTGTTCGATGCCACACCGCCGAAGGCTGGTTCGATCGCCGTCACAGCCCAGAAACGGAATGAGAATCAAAGTATCGGTGAGATTGATTTTACCTTTCAGCCCCCGCCGGCTTCCAGCCACGTACGACAAAGCATGATTGTGCTCGCGATCTTGCTTTTTGGATCAGTGGGTTGCTCGCTGATGAAGAGATTCATCCCGCGAATCGCGCGCTCCGAGGCAATCGGTGATTAGCAATGGCGGTGATATGCACCACAGGGCGAATGCAGAGCTAGCGTACTCTGACTGCCTTTTGTAACTCGTTACTGTCCTCTTTCTGCCTTCATACTCTCGTTACCCCACTCCTGTGGGGTAATGCACTTTGGCGACACTCCTGTGTCGAGTGGTGGGAAAAGCGCTTTAACTACAACCCGCACCCTTGTTTCGGCAAATCCGACAAGGCCTTGATTACACCTATAGCTTCAATGGGGCCTGCCTTGCCTGAAAACTACGGCCAACCTGTAATCTGCGCCTTCCAAGCGGCGGGACGCCGCTTCCACTATGGCGCTCCGTATCTCGTCCAACTCTACTTCTGAACTCGTTTCAGACTTAACAGCGCTCTCGCAGGAAACGTCCTTTTTCGGCCGCACATTGGTAATTCGACATTTCCGGTTTGAGTCCGCGCACGGCCTTATCAGCGCCTCTTATTAGCACCTAGTCTCATCCTCATATCTGCGAATCCAGATACGGTGAACGGAGTTAACGCGTCTTGAATTTCATTACCTGTGTTTAATTGCTTGTGTCCCGCGCGCGCCGTCGGGTATTACCTCAGGTTCATCCATCCACCCAATGACGACCATTGCCACCCGGGGCGCTGCTTCGCGCCGTCATTCCCTGCCGCCTTTTCTTGTCCTGCTTGGTTTACTAAGCAGTCCGGCCCTGGCGATTGTTTCAATCACTCCGCAGCCCAACGCAGCGGTAGGCATAAATCCAGGGCATCACGTGGAATTCCGCAAAGGAACGTCCGGCTCTATAAGTTTCACGGGAGACCATATCGCTACCGGAGACCAGCTTTTTGCCCTCTCTCCATCGGATCCCGCCATACTGGCCATCGCCACGGATAACGGAATCGCTACGATCAACTATCTGGACACTGGGGGCGGCAATGACTTCCCGAATCCGCGGGACGTGGGGATCGGACCGCTTACGGCAGTAAAAACCACCCCGGCGCAGGGCTCCAACGGTACGTTCGTGTCGAACGGCACCGACAACGACTTCGCCATGGAGGCGAGCGGGTACATCTATATCCCGGCCGCGGGCAACTGGACCTTTACCGTGAAGTCGGACGACGGATGCCGCCTCATCATGGGAGCAAACCAGGCGCTGGTTGGTGAATTCGACGGCGGACGAGGAGCTTTCTACGGTGGCTCAACCGGCGGAAATCCGGGTGACCCAGGCGTGAGCGATTTCGTCGTGAGCGTTCCTTCTCCGGGGTTCTACCCCTACCAATTGCTCTGGGAACAAGGAGGGGGTGGGGCGATGGGGCAGTTCGCGGTGGCTCAGGGATCGTTTCCCGAACCGACGAGTTTTGGCATCGGCTTCCTCCCTGCCGGCTCGCATTTGGTGGGAGATACAGCTTCGGGAGGGCTCGCGGTCTATCAAACTATTCTCCCCTTGGGTGTTTTGGCAGCCACAGGCGACCAGGTGGCGGGTGAAAAGCCAGGTACGCGCTTTGTCTCCTTTGGCGCCGCTTCGTTCGACGACGCCGTTCCATCGGTCCTGGCAACGATCAAGCCTCAGACGTTCAAGGCGGAGCAAGTCGTCATCAACACCGGTTTTCAGGCGCTGGTCCACGTGGGCGACGCCGCACCGGGAGTGACGAACGCAACCTTTTTAAGCTTCAAGGATCCCGTCTGCGGTGGCGGACATTGCGCTTTCCTCGCCTCGATGACGCCCGGGTTTGCCGGCGTTACGAGTGCAAACAACAACGGGATCTGGTCCAATGCCTTCGGTCCCCTCGCTCTGGTTGCGAGGATTGGCAGCCCGGCCCCTGGTGTAACGGGAGCCACCTTTGGAAGCTTTGTGTCGCTGGCGCTTCCTCAGGCGGGAGGATCGGTTTTTGTCGCAAAACTTGCGGGAGTTCCTGCGGCAAGCAGCCTTAGTCTCTGGCGGGAAACCGCTTCCGGGCCAGTGCTTCTTCTCCGGCAGGGTGATACGATCAATCTTGGTTTCGGTCCGAATCGTGCCGTCACCAGCTTCGCCGCACTCATGGCGGTCACAGGCTCGCCAGACCAAACGCGCTTTGCCAGCGATGGCTCCATCCCGGTGCACATAACTTTTGCCGATAAGCTCCAGGCAATCGTCAGCTATCCCGGCGCCGGCGGATCCCCGATCATCGTCGCTTTCACAAACTCCGGGCCCGCGACCCCGGCGGGTGCCGAATTCAAGACGTTTAGCGTCGTATCACAAAGCGACGACGGCTTCGCCTTCCTTGGCACTCTTGTTCCCAAGGTGGCGGGAGTGACTCCCAAAAATGCGACGGGCATCTTTGCCGGCCCTAGATCGGGTCTCAATGCCATCGTTCGCCTGAGCGACAGCGCACCCGGAACGTCCAGCACTTTTCAGAGCTTTAGTGATCCGGCATTTGTCGGGACCAATACCGTCGCATTTATCGGCAAGCTCACTCCGGGCAACGGTATCACGACCACCAATGCCACCGGCATCTGGGCAAATTTCTCGGGCTCGTTGCAACTTGTCGCGCAACAGGGTGGCAATGTACCCGATGTGCCCGGCGCACAATTTCTTTCCTTCACCTCGCTGACGTTGCCAGACACCACACCAGCCTCCGGACCGATTTTCCTCGCGAAATTAGCTCCGGGACTAGGCGGAGTGACCAAGACAAACAATATCGGGCTCTGGGCGACCGATTCCTCCGGAGTTACTCATCTGCTCGTCCGGACTGGTGACTCTGTAACAGTGCACACCGCGACGAAGACAGTCATGTTCATCAATGTCCTGAGCGCAGCCATGGGATCGCCGGGACAACCACGGGCAGTTAACTCAGCAGGGTTCATTACCTATGTCCTTCAGTTCACCGATCGAACGGAAGCCTTATATCTTACCCAGCTTCCCACCTCCGCCCCCAACCCCTAGCGCTCCGAGTTTTGCCTCGCTCACACAATTGTTCACCGGACGAATTTGAGCCTATGAATACTCACCCCTTCACTCGCGGTTTTCGGCACTTGCTGCCCGTTCTCGGCCTCGCTCTCTTTTTTACGACGGGAAGGCTATCTCGAGCCACCGTCGACATCGTTCCCGAGCCGGGCAACTTCATCGGGGGCGCATCGGGGGCGCTCGTGGAGTTTCGGAAAACGCAATCGTTTGGAGTCAGCAATCAAAACATTGATCAGTTATTCGCATACCCGGTTACCGATTCCAATGTAACCGCCGATGCGACTGATAACGGAGTCAGCGTCATCAACTATCTCGATGGCGGAGGAGGCAATGATTTCCCCAACCCGCGGGATGTCGGCGTTCCTCCTTTAGTTGGCGTTAAAACAACTCCCGACACGTTTGTTCCGAATGGTGGCGCAGATAACAATTTTGCGATGCGCGCGACGGGCTATATCTATATTCCGACCGCCGGCCCCTGGACATTCGCGGTGAAGTCGGACGACACATGCCGCCTGAAGCTGGGCAAGACGGGCGCCGTGGTGACACAATACGATTTCGGCCGCGGTCCAGCATTTTACAATGGCCTTAGCACTGGCTCGCCAGGGACACCGGGGACACCAGGCGCGATCGATTCCGTGGCAAACGTGCCGTCGCCTGGATTCTACCAGTTCGAGTTGATGTGGACACAGGGCGGGGGCGGAGCGATGGTTCAGTTTAGCGCGTCGCCGGGCGACAGCTCGGCAAGTATCGCAGGCAACATTCTTCCCTCAGGTTCAATCCTCGTGGGGAATACGGCAAATGGCGGTCTCGCAATCTACCAGAACCTTCATCCCGGTGTAGGCCCCTTAGCCACAACCGGCACGCAGGTACCTGGAGAACCCTTCGGTACCAATTACACCAAACTTGGCATTCCCTCTTTTGATTCCAACACCGTCGGTTTTCTGGCCACGATCAAGCCCCAGGCTTTGCCGCCATTGCAAGCGATCGTCTATGGCGCTCCGAAGGTTCTCATCCGCGAGGGAGATCTCGCTCCTGGCGTTCCCGATGCGGTGTTTTTGAAATTCAACGAGCCGCTTTTTGCCAATGGCCACTATGCCTTTGTCGGAACGCTTTCGCCGGGCTATGCCGGCGTCACCAAGACGAATGCCATGGGCATCTGGTCTTCCGCCTTGGGATCATTGGCCCTCGTCGCACGGCAGGGCGACCCGGCTCCCGGGATTGCCGGCGCCACATTCAAAAGCTTCGTATCAGTAGCCTTGCCGAAAACCGGCGGCAGCGTCTTTGTCGCCAAGCTCGCCGGAGTGCCGCCCACCCAGAGCCTCAGCCTCTGGCGGGAAACGGCTGGCGGCTTGGTCCTGGTGCTCCAACAAGGAGCATCTGTTGCTCAGGGAGCCGCTCCGGCGCGCGTCGTCACCACCTTTGCCGCGCTCGCATCCGTCGCCGGTTCTCCTGATCAAAACCGCATGGGAAGCGATGGCTCCATTCCTGTCCGGATCACCTTCAGCGACCATTCGCAGGCCATCGCCACTTCCCCCGCCGATGGAAGCGCCCTCGTGCCAGTCGTCGCCAGCGGCGATGCACCGGTCTCACCCTCGACCGTGAAATTCGCCAGCTTCGGCCTTCCTTCCGAGACAGCCAGTGGCGCGTTCGGTTTCCTCGGCACCCTGCAGCAGAAGGTAGGCGGTGTCGTCAGCGCCAATTCAAAAGGGCTTTTTGGGGGAACGGACGACGATCTCGCCCTTGCCGTGCAAGCAACAGACGATGCTCCCGGAACCACGAACACTCCTCCTCTGGACAAATTCTTCTCCTTCAATGATCCGGTCGTCGCGGGCTCCGGTTCTCTCGCGTTTCTCAGCAAGCTCGCTCCATCTGCGGATGCAACCAGAACGACAAATATGGGAGTCTGGAGCAATGCGTCCGGAACCTTGCAACTGGTAGCACGCATGGGCGGACCGGCGCCGGGCGTGGACGGCGCGGTCTTTCAAAGCTTCACTTCCGTGGCGCTTCCGGAGTCTTCGACATCCGAGGGTCCGGTCTTCCTGGCGAAGCTAGCCATCGGGCCTGGCGGTGTGGATAAGACGAATTACATCGGCCTGTGGGCGACGGACAGTACCGGCGCCGCGCACCTCCTCGTTCGTACCGGAGACATGGTCCCGGTAAATAGCACGACCAAGAAGGTGACACTGATCACCGCACTCGGCGCTGTCATTCCCTCCCCTGCTCAGCCTCGCGCATTGGGCGGTTTCAATACCCTCGTTTATCGACTGACCTTCAGCGATCACTCACAGTCGGTTTACGTAAATTCACTGCCATAGTGGAAGTCGCGGCGATGTAGATTCGCGGCGATCCTGTAACCAACTTTCTCCAGGCGGCGGGATGTTGCTGTCGGACTTACTCGTCTCGCATTGGCGATAAACTAGCTACTCCTCCGCATTCTCTCGTTACCCGCAATCTCGGTGAGGACCGAATGAAGCTCGGCATCGCCTGTCCAATCCAAGTCCATTGCCCCGCCGCCTGACACTGGAGTGTCAGCCGAAAGTGCGTCCCCCCACGGAGTGGGGGGACGAGGAATCTTTGCTATAAGTCCCAAGTCCGATACCAACGTCCCGCCGCTTCCACTATGATGATGGACGTGAACTGGATCAGTTACTGAAAACCGGGTGTAGATCGACGGGAGGAGCCTGAGAAGGACCAAGTTTGATAATAGCAATTGGCGCTTGGAACGAGAAAACTCCGGAAGTGCCAAGTTTGATTGTGCCCAAGATCGAGGAGAGTTTCTGCTGGAGATTGTTTGCTTTGCCCTCAATGGCCGAAAGGAAGGATGCAGGATCGGCTTGGGAGAGAGCGGTATTGGACGAAAGTCCGGTGACGCTCGCCTCGATTCCCAGAACCGTCTGGGCCTTTTGAAAAACAACACCAGCCATGACATGCAATCCGCTGGCCGACTGGTAGCCGCCGAAAACCAGACCTGTAGATGGATCAAGAACGAGCGCCGCGGAAACGCTTCCGGAGCCGATCAGTAGGTTGTCGAAAATCGCAGGGGTGTCGACATAAAGCAAAAGGCCGTTATTTTCGCTGATGAAGAGGTCCGCGCCGGAAGCGATATCCCATTTCAGAGTGGGATCATAATGTGATCCGCGCAGTGGAAAACCAGGCTCCGGCTGTGGAGGAGTGGAGCCGGGAGTTCCGGGGAGCTGTAGTTTGACAACCCCTGCCAAATCCGAATCGACATTACTGACAAAGCTGATCTCACCACTGAGCACTTCGCCATTTGCCGCTGTCGCATATAGCGTCCACCCTCCCGAACTGTTCAGCGAAGCAGTTTGGACGAATTGTGTGCCGTCAGACAGCGCCCCATGGAAGAAAACGATCCCTTTTGGAGAGACTTGGATCGTGCCGAAACCCTGGAGGCCAGATGGCGAAATATACGGAACGACTGGGCTCAATATGCCTCCCGTACCGGGATCCGCCGCCATTGCATTTGAGAAAGCCTGGGCGCCGGGAGGCGAACTGATGATGAAAGTGTATGACCCGGCCAGGTTTTGAGAAGCAGCCGTCGTTGCTGCGACAGCTGGGCTCGCATTGGTTAAAGTCACGGAAATGGAGTTGGCGCCCACCGCGATAGTGCCGGCGAGTTGATTGTCAGCGCCGGCTTCAAATTGCGCTGATAATCCCAAGTGTTTGGATACCCCCAGGATATGGCCGTTGGCAGTGCCGGCTAAAGTGATGCGCTGGGTAGTCCCCGCTTGCGTCAGAACAAGCGAGCCGTTGCCGGCGCGATTGATCGTGACGCGGACCGTGCCGTCAGAAGTCAAAGGGCTGTTCGATACGATGCCGACGTATGTGCCGGGAGTGAAGATGAAGCGTTTTGCGGCGGAAGCGCCGAGAGGGGCCAAAAGTAGTCCGCATACCGCGGCCGCCAGAAAGGCAAATCGTATGGGGAAAAGATGATGAGCCATGCGTCGGCAAATATGCAACCCGAGCATCCAACACAAGCCGGAAATTAAAAATTTTATCACGAATGATAATTGCTCCTCGATCACCTGCCGAATTCAGAGATGAAATGTCGGGTACTCGTCCCGCCTCGGGGGATAATCCGGGACGAAACCTTTCCTGTTCAAAAACGCTGCAATATACCCTTGACGGTATATTCCCTGATGTGAATCTTGCAACGTGAAGCTGATCCAGATTTACCAGTGTTTTTGCGATGAGACGCGATTGCGGCTTTTGCATCTGCTCACGCACGGCCCACTCTGTGTCTGTCACTTTCAAACGATTCTCGGCGTTCCGCAGGTGAAGATTTCCAAGCATCTGTCTTATCTCAAGTCCAACAAACTGGTGGAAGCCACCCGCCATCAGAACTGGATGATCTATTCCCTGCCGGCCGAGCGATCCCACGAGTTGGAGATGAATCTGCAATGTCTGCAGGACTGCGTGCAGACAGAGGCAATTTTCAAAAAAGACGCCAAGGCACTGAAATCGATCCGCAAGGAAGTGGCCTGGATTGAACCTTTCCTTGCCTGCTGCCCCAAACCGAGTCCATGGCCGGTGAAAACAAAAGGCACCAATTCCAAAGGAGCAAAATGCACCTAGGAAAGCGTCTTTTCGCCGAGGCCTTCGGAACCTTTGCCCTGGTCTTTGCCGGAACGGGCGCGATCGTCGTGAATCAAACGACCAACGGTGTCGTTTCGCATCCGGGCATTGCCCTCACCTTTGGCTTGGTGGTGCTGGCTATGATTTATTCGCTGGGCGATGTGAGTGGAGCGCACCTGAATCCGGCAGTGACGGCAGCATTTGCGGCGGCGGGACGATTCCCGTGGCGCGAAGTACCCGGATATATTACCGCGCAAGTTACAGGAGCATTGCTGGCGAGCCTGGTCCTTCGCGGACTCTTTCCTTTCAACACATTTCTCGGCGCCACGGAGCCCGCCGGAAGCGAGATGCAAAGCTTTGTCCTGGAAACAATCCTGACCTTGTTTCTCATGGTGGTCATTCTCCACGTTTCCACCGGTGCGAAGGAGAAAGGGATTACCGCCGGCATTGCCATCGGCTCTGTCATCGCTTTGGAGGCAATGTTTGCCGGACCGATCTGTGGCGCTTCCATGAATCCGGCCCGCTCGCTTGCTCCGGCGATTGTCAGCGGCCATCTGGAACACCTATGGCTATACGTCGCGGGACCGCTTCTTGGCGCGCTGGCCGCGATTCCAACTTGTTGCGCAATGCATGAACCGGGGTGCTGCCCGGAAAAACCGAATCACAATCAAATCCACCCAAATGAAACTATCTGACTTTAAGAACCAGTTGCTGGCCGCAACGCAACACGAACTGCGATTCGAACTGCCTGGCGGCGACTTGATCCCCGTCGAAGCCCACGTCACCGAAGTCGGGCGGATCGATAAGAATTTCGTCGATTGCGGTGGAGCAGTCCACACTTCATCGACCTGCCACCTGCAGGTGTGGGTGGCCGAAAATGACGAGGCGCACCGGCTCCCGCCCGGAAAGCTGGCTGGTGTCATCGAATCCGCAGCGCAGTTCTTCCGCGGGGATGACCTCAACATGGAGGTGGAGTACGAGGAATGCGGCATCATTTCGCAGTTCCCGGTCGTCGAGTCGCGCCTGGAAAAAGATTCACTGACCTTCGTTCTGGGCCAGAAACACACCGATTGTCTCGCCAAGGAGGTGTGTGGGCTGACACCAGCCAAGCCAGCGGGATGTTGCTGTGGAGGCAAGTGCTGAACTGAAGAAGGCAATGACGAAACCAACTGTTCTCATCCTTTGCACCGGCAACTCCTGCCGCTCGCACCTCGCCGAAGGAATCCTTCGAAAGGCCGCCGGCGATTTGATCAACGTCGCGAGTGCCGGTTCAAAACCCGCGGGCTATGTGCACCCGATGGCCATCCAGGTCATGGCGGAAATCGGAATCGATATTTCCTCGCATCGTTCGAAACACCTCGACGATTTCCTTTCAGGCACCGTCGAAACTGTGATCACAGTGTGCGGGAACGCCGATCAGGCATGCCCGATGTTCCCCGGACAAGTGAACCGTTACCACTGGGGCTTCAGTGACCCGGCTCACGCGACCGGCACGGAGGAGGAAAAGCTCGCCGTTTTCCGGAACGTCAGGGATCAGATCCGGGCGGTATTTGAGGCCTATGCTGCCGGGCGCCGAGACCAAGCCAAGGCACGGTAAATCGGGCGGTCTGGCGGTCGCCGGTTTATTGCCGACGGTTCCAGTCACATAACTTTTACATTCCTGGTACGTCAGTACCACCATGGGGCGCAGGCACCGTGCAAGCATCGGCGCATGAAACGACCCATTCTCTGCCTCACAGCTTCAGCATTGCTTCTTACCATCGCCCGATGGACTTCAGCCCAGGAAAGTCCAGCGCGGGGTACTGACCCGTTTGCCAAGGATCCAACCAAGAATTCATCGGCACGCAAAGCAGTAATTCCTCCGCCGGGTGAAGGACATACCTTGCTGATATTCGAGACGTTCTCGGCGCCATGCTCCCTCGCTGGGGAAATCCTCGAGCCGCCTGCAGGGCCCGCCATACGGTTCCAGCATCTGTCCGAGCTGGTGAAGGCGGGAAAGGCGCGACTGGTAAATTTGACCGGTGTCGCAACGAAACCCGGCAATCACTATTCGATGAAATCGGCCGATGAGTTCCGGTATCCAACGGAGTTCAATCCGGCAGAGCATGCGAACGAATTTGCAACTGGGACCGCATTTGAAACCCGGGATCTGGGCGATTCGCTCGAGCACGAACTAACATTGCAAGCCGATGACTCATCGCCGTGCCTCAACTATGTGCTGAGGCACGAAATCCTCCTCGGAATGCGTGATATCGCGGAGCCGCCACAGGACCCCGCTATCGATCAACCCACATTTGGTTCTCGTAGCATAACGGGCAATTTCCGGCTGTTGCCTGGGAATCCGCGACTAACCAATACTCTCTCGTCTCACGGTCAAAAGCCTCCGGGGGCGGCAGAGAGCGCCGATGTCTGGTACACTTTTGTGAGATATCAGCCGATCCCCGCACCGCAATCCGGCGGAACGAAGGCGCTCGGAAAAGGTTCCGTGATCGAGTACTCCTTTGTCTCAATGAACCGGGGCGCTGCAGAGACGATTTTGTCCAGCGTGGACGGATCGGATTCCGCATGGCAGGCAACTCAGCAACTCGTCGCGGAAAACAAAGCGCGTCTCGATCACGTAATGGTGATACCGGTCGACCCGGATTCTTCGGCGAAAAGCTCTGAATATGCGGAGTTTCGATATGGAACCGAGTTTGTGGCTCCGGGAGAAAGCAAGCCGCCAGTCGATTCCCGAACGGAAATGACCCGCACGGAAGACCATCCCGTGCAGGGTTCGAACAACGATAACCGCGTTACGATCAAGGAGACATCGGAGCACTATGTACCGGGAGGAAAGACGGAACGCACGCCGGGTTACCCCGCCGCATTCGAAACGAGAGATCAAGGGTATACCGTCGAGCAGGAACTCAAGCTCAACCCAACCCAGACAGCCGGCGATCTCACGGTTTGGATCAATTGGGTCGGAAATCGTGGCACCGTGCAATATCCTGGCACGTCGAACCCTCACATCGCACAACCGCTCTTCGAGCATCGAAGCCAGGGGGCATCCATTCCCGTTTTGCCCGGAATCCATTTCTTTGTCGGCACCTTGAATCCACCGGGAGAAAATGGGGTAAATGGGCGAAAGGACGATGGCACCGTATGCCTGTCCTTTGCAAAGCTCAGCACCGAGCTGCCTTGAGCCCGGGGCCACATCGGGTACGCTGGACTCGCGGAATGAAGCGATTTACCCCCAGGAAAACTTTGCTGCTGCTGCTCGCGGTCGCCGCCGCCATTCTCACGACCGGCACCTATCTGGCCCGTCGGGAAGAGATGGTGCGCAAGCCGGACGATCGCGAGTATTTCCACCAGCTTGCTCAAGCTCTGCAGCGCGAAACGGACCACTTGCTTCGGATCTACGAGACACGCTTACGCAGCCTCGCGCGTGAAGCGGACGGGGGACGGAAACAAAATGTCCAGGACGCCTGCGCGCGTGTGGTAGGAGTTCTCCAGTTTTCGTGGGTGGAACCGCCGGACCGATCGAGGAAGAATGTCCACGTGGTTGTCTCACCAGGACGCGGCCCGCGTCTTCCGGAGCCATTGTTCGAGACATCCCCGCTACCGGATTCCGGCATTCCAGCCCTGCTGCCCATCGATCTTCTTTCAACTTCATCAAATGAGTCAGGGTGGCTGGACGATCCGGGCAAGCCGCTCTTTTTCTGGCATCGGCGACAGGAGGGCGAATTAGCAGTGCTCCTGATCGACGCGCAGGCAGTCGGAGAAGCCATGGACTCGTGGCTCGCGGGATGGATGAAAGACTCATGGCCGGAACCGGCTCAGCAAGGCTATCGCAGTGAGTTACTCGGGATGCACGGCGCCATTCTCGCCGGCGGACATCCGGGAGTTAACAGCGCCGAAGCTCCGGATATTCTCCTGCCCATCCAGACTCGCTTCGGTGTCTGGCAGTTGGCTTCATGGGATCGTCGCGAACTCCGAGTCAGCTATCACACTCCCACGCTGGCCGCATCCGCGTGTCTGGCGGTGATCGTGGCCTTCACCGGCATCGTCGTCAGTGCGCAGCAGCGCCATGCGTTGCAGCATGCGGAGCGGCGCGTGTCCTTCGTCAATCGTGTCTCTCACGAACTACGCACACCATTGACGAACATTCTCCTCAATCTCGACCTGACGCATGAACTCATCGAAGAAGTGGCCGCACCGGAAGCAACGCAGGGACTTACCATGGCAACAGAGGAAGCCCGCCGCTTGAGCAGACTCATTGCCAATGTTCTGACCTTCTCGAGTATCGAACGCGGCGTGTCCCAATCGCCGCTCCGGGCTTGCGCCCCAGCGACGGTGCTTTCGGCCGTGGCGCAACAGTTCATGCCGCTTTTCGCCCGCCGTTCGCTGACGCTCTCGCTGCGGAACGAAGCCATCCGTCCCTGTCTTTTGGACTCCGATGCCCTCGCCCAGATCGTCGGCAATCTCCTGTCCAACATTGAAAAGTATGTGCCTGGAGGAAGTGCCGAAATGATCAGTCGATATGACAACGCACACCTCGTGGTTCAGATCACTGACAATGGACCAGGCATCCCACCGGCCGATTTCGAACGCGTTTTCCTACCTTTCGAGAGGCTGAACGATTCCGTGAATGAAGGCGCAACGGGTACAGGCCTCGGGCTGGCCATCGCCCGTGAGTTGGCTGCCGGCATGGGCGGTACGCTTCGCGCCTTGCCTGTGTCCAAAGGCACATGCTTTGAACTCAGGGTCCCGGCGCCGGATCTTCCCTCCCCCACTCCAGCTGCTGCATAAGTAATTCGGTTCCTTGTCTTATGAAGTTACTAATGGCCGACGACGATCCAGTTACCCGTGATACGCTGAAGCGTTGCGTGGAGAGCGAAGGTTTTCTCGCGCTTCTCGCCTCGGATGGGCGGGAAGCGCTGGCCCTATGGGAGAAACATCGGCCGGATCTGCTTTGTCTCGATGTCATGATGCCGCACGTCGACGGCTACGAAGTTTGCCGCCGTGTTCGGGCTGTGGATGCAGAGGTGCCAGTCCTCTTTTTATCCGCGAAGTCGGAGGAAATCGATGTCGTCGTCGGGCTGCAATTGGGAGCGGATGATTTCGTTCGCAAGCCTTTTGGGAAACACGAACTCCTCGCTCGTTTGCGCGCCGCGCTGCGTCGAATCCAGACTCGCAATCGCGCCATCCGCAGCTTTCGCATGGGCGATCTAACGATCTATCCCAAGGAGCTTCGTGCGGAACGCGACGGCGCCTCCATCGACCTTTCTCCACGGGAAATCGCCATCCTCACTCTCCTGTATGATCACGCCGGCGAAGTGATTGATCGGGACACCTTTTTTAATCGCTGCTGGGGGCTGAACTATTTCCCCGATTCCCGGACCGTCGACCAACACGTCGCCAGGCTTCGCAAACGAATCGAGCTCGACCCCGCCGAGCCGCAGATCATCGAGACGATGCGGGGTGCAGGATATCGATATCGCGCGAATGGGGCTAAGTGAAGTCCCCTCACGAAATGGTCTGAGGAGAAACCTCGCACTTTAATCGGGACGTGTAGAAACTCCCCCTCATGGCCCGCAAACATCTCCTCATTTTAGCTGGCTTTGTGGCGGTCTATTGTCTCGGGGTTTTCATCCTATCTCCAAGTCCCTTGCGACCGACAATCTCTTTCGTCGGATACAGGACTACTCCTGAAGGCCGGCGAGCCATCTTCAAACTAGAGAACTATTCCGGGAATCCGTATTTGTTTTCAGGCACGACGGCTGTCAATCCCGACTATTTCTACGCAATTCCTTCAGCCTCTGCTCAGACATATTCTCTTGGTCAACCAAGGCTCGTCCGACCAATCACATCACAAAAACTCCCACCGAAGGGATCGATTGAGTTTGCCGTGCCGCTACCCGAGGATCAACATTTGTTCCTGGCGAACATGGAGCTTCCAAATCCAGCACCACTTGCTGCCGGGGGAGGCTTCCGTATCGCCATTTGGTTCGGCTCCGGTCCTTCTCCCTTGTCAGAATCAATTCCGTGGCAAAATCCAAAATACCTGATCCACTATCTTTGGTATAAGATTGTTTGTGTCGAAAACTCAAAGGGGTGGGCGTCTACCGATGATTGGTGCAAGGCGTACAATCCAGTAGTGGCCGATCGAACCGCAGAGGCGCGCCGTAACATTATCCTGAGCGCCCCGGCCACGCCTTGAGCCTCCCCTTTCGCTCAATTGGTATCGGTTCGTTGCACCCACGCTTGCACCCATTCTGCGGGAATATCCTTCGTCGCTTTCAGCCACGCCTGGCACGCGTTGCCATCTTGTTTTAACCACTGCTGTACGGCATCGTCCAAAGCGTCATGCCGCGAATCGGGATCGCTGATCTGTAAGCTCCTTTGGGCGGCATCTGCAGAGCGGTTGTATATTTGCGCTTCGACGATCTTAGTGATTGCCCCGTCGCGCTCCGGTCCTTCCGGCAGGGTATCGACAATGTGTTCTGCGCGCTCCGGCGTATCGCTGAAGATCTTGCCAACCGCTCCTGCAATCGCCGCGGCTCGCGCGGGACCGTCTCCGAATCTTGCCGTCCATACGTTAAAGTCGGGGAACGCGCCATCCTTCACGACGCGGCTGCCAATCTCAGAGGCAAGCCACGTCTGGTCCTTTGTCGGAAGCTGCTCGTATAAATCGTCGACCATTGTCTGTGGGTGCGCCAGGATTTCGGCACTCGGGGTACTGGCAATTTGCTGAGAACAAGCCTCTGCCAACACGTGGTCCCTGCGGGCGTCCTGAGGAAGGGCAAGCAACCACTGCAATGTATCCTTCGGATCTTGTGCCAAGGAATGCCATAGTACGGTGCCACCAGAGTAACTCGTCGCGGAACGTACTGGGCTGGTCACATCGACTCCATTTTCATAACTCCAGGCCAATGCGCCTTCAGGATCGACCTTTGCCCACGCGACAGCGGCCGCGACGAGAGGATACTCCTGAAGGCTCGGATCCAGGCTCATCGCGAAATTCATGGCCACACTCGGGTCCTTCGCCGCAAGCTCTTCAGTAAATCGAGTCATGAAACCGTCCCCGAAAGGACCTGCTTTGGGAGAAGGAAACACTTCCTGAACTTTTCGGGCCGCCGCAATCGGATCCATTCTCGCCCATGTATTCAAGATATTCTGCTCCACACGCTCCTTATCCACTCCCGTGAGCAGCGCCCGCGCTGCCTGGAAGGCCTCCTTCGGATCTTTGCGAGACCAGTCCGAAAGTTCAGTTACCATCGCGCGAGTTCGGTTCGCGTTCCGAGGAAACTTCGCCAGCACGGCGATTCTCGCATTCGGCTCCGTTCCCGCGATTTGATTGAGCGCGGAGGATGGATCACCCCAGTACGGATCGGGATGTGAAAGAATGGCACGCAAGGCATCTTCCGGTGCAAAACGCACCCAAATACCCACCAACTCGCCCGTGCAATTGCCATTTGCTTCCAGCCATCGTTTCGCCGCTGTCTTGTCCGTTTCGAACCAGCGCTCCAACAAACCAGCCAATAACTCTTTTCGAAACCGCAAGGGTAGCTTCTGAGCGCGCGAGATAAGATCCGGAATCTGTTTGGCGTCGATTTTTTCTAGGGATCGGCAAAATGCGATGTGCCCCTCAAACGGCGTACCGGGATTCCGAATGGCAGTTAGTAACCCGGTAAAAGCCGCATCCGTATCGATTCCGGCATGACCTTCCGAGCCGATCGTTTCAGACCGATCCGGTTTAGCAGATCGCATTTCGATTCCTTTTCCGGCCGATACATTCGAGGGAGTTATATGCCAATTGGCAGAATAGCTCCCCAAGGCCAGGCCAGCCAGCAGGGCGCCGAACATCGGAATGAAACGATCAGTGAATTTCATCGTATGCGGCGCAGGATTTTTTCTTTCCATCCGGCGTCGACTCCAGTCAATGCTTTGAACCATTCCCGTGCGGCTTCGGAATCCCGCCCGTTCCACGCGTACAATACCGATTGCGCCGCGCTCTGTCGCTGGTTCTGATCGCCTATTTCCTCGACCCAAACACTGGCCTGCGCCGGATCCTCCTCCTGAATCGTATCGACCAGGCCCACGGTCGCACTATCGTGATCACGTCCCTGGGGTAACGATCTGATCCAATCGGCTGCCGCCTCGGGATCGGTTCCCACCCACGCCTTGCCAATGGTCTTCTCAGCCTTCTGCCTCAAGCGATCGTCTGGCACATTCGCAACGAGCTTCGCCGCCAACGAAGGATCGCTACCCGTCGCCTTGAACACCAACTGGGAAAACATGGAATCACTCGGATTCCCCGGCAAGTTAGAAGCCTTGGCTATCGCTTCATCGGCATTTCCATCTTCGAAAAGCTTGTTTGCCGCAATCAATTGCACGTCAGCCAGCACCGAACTCATCGACGCGTTCCCATTTCCGGCGGATTCCGTGCGCGTCTTTTCCACCCAGGAATTCAGAGCGTTCATGTCCAAAGAACTCCATACCTCGATGATGCTATGCAAAACCTTGCTGCTATTTCCTTCCGGGAGCATCAATGCCCAATTCGCCGCCGCAATTGGGTCCCGTTCGACCAGGGCAGTCCACTCTCGATTGTCAGTTCCCTCTATCAACTGACTTGGATCAAACTTTTCAAGACCTGGCCCTAACTCGTCTCGCAAGAACGCGATCGGGTCACTAGTAGTCTCACTGGCCAGCACACCGAGAGCCTCAATGACGGCGCGGCTATGCAGAGCCTTGTCCGAAATCCGGGCCAATGTCTGCTGTGTGGCATCGGTCCCATTTTTTGCAACTTCCCGCATCACCGAATCGACAAGATTCATTTGCTGGAAGGTCTGCTCTGACAGAGCGCAGTTAATGGCGGCGAGAGGATCGCTCTTTGCGAGGCCCAATACGTATCCGGCCCGAACACTATTGCGAAGTGGCGTACTTTCGAGCTTATCCATCCACTGTTTGGCAAGCGTGGGATTCTGTTCCGCTACCGCAGACATCAAGACTCTGTTTGGATCGATATAACGCGGTGGATTTTTCAACAGCAACTGCTCGAGCGCCCACTCCGGATCTGCCTTCACCGCCGCTTTGTCCGCACACTCCATGACATTGCAGAGCGAAAATGCGAAGTCGCCGATTGGCTGGACAAAGAACTGTTTCGCCCAGTCTTTTGCCGAAGGACTGGAAACCGCGAACCAACGGTCGAATACGGCAGATAACGCCTCCTCGTTCAACGGCCCGGCCTGATTGGAAAGCAGCTCCTTGATATGTGCCGCGAACTCGCGAAAATCTGCGTCATCCATCTTTTGCAGGGTGTCGGCAAGTTCGAGATCGCTGTGAATCGTTGAATTTGCCACCAGCATCCGCAACATTTTCTGGGCATTGTCATGTCCTTTAGGTTCATCCGACGGATAAGCATTTGCCGGGGTCGACAAACTGCCACCGTGCGCAGCCCGCTGAACATCCACGCCACCCGCTCCGAACCACAATCGACCAATTACAAAACCGACCGCTGCCGAAAGAAAAAGACGGATGAAAGCATTCATCTGTATCTCCAGAAGTAGCTAGTCAGTTTCCTGGAGCCAATAACTTTTGTTTTACCTCGGGTGAAAGATCGTTGTTCGAGGAAATCCAGCGCCTCGCCCCATCGCCGTCAAAAGTCATCCACTGGCGGACTAACTTCTCCGTCTGCTTGCTACGCTCCCCATCGTCACGGACCGTCGCGATCCACGCCAAGGCGGTCTCGGCGTCGTTGTTCACCGCATTTTGAGCGAAGCTCTCCACCGCACCATCCCGCGCGGCCCCGCCGGGGAGTTGTTTCAACCATTGGCCGGACGCAATGAGATCGAATTTTGACCATTGTCCCGCAATGGCTTTCCATGCGCTTGTGCGCATGGACTCGTCCGTCAGCCCATTTGCCCATTGCGCGGCCTCCGCCGGGTTGTCCCGGGTCCACGCACTTGCGAGTTCCGATGCTGCATTCGGCGAGACTCCGCCTGGTGGCATACTTGAAAAAAGCTGCGCGGCCTGTTTCGGATTTCGCGATGCGACCGTTTGGATCAAACCAGTCGTCGCGTCGTCTCGAGATTGGCCCACGGGAAGACCGCCCAGCCAATTGAGCGCCGATTTCGGATCATTTTCTGCCCACACTGCGGAAATCCGTTTGCAGAGTTCGGGGCTGTTCGTCAGCAGCCCTTGCTGTTCGAACCAACCCGCAGCCGATTTTGGATCGTCTCGCGCCCAGCTGTCGGCCAAATCCTGAAGAACCCGGCTCCGTGCCTTGCTCGACGGGAGATTCTCCGCCCAATTCAGGGCTCCATCAAGATCGCTTTCGGCCCATTTGTACGCGACGTCCTCGTAGATTCCGTCATCCACTGCCGACTGGCGAGAGAGCAAATCAGCCGCCATTCGAGGATCCGAGGAAGCAACGGTCGATATGACACCCCGCAACGCCGAACCATTTTGGCCGGCTGGCACTTCGTTGAGCAAATCAATCGCTGCCTTTGCATTGGTCGATGCCACAACCTCCGCAACGGCACTCGCGGCGCCATTCCGGTCCGGGCCTTTGGGCATCGCCAGCACCTGCGCCCGGGCTGCATCGGGATCGACCATAGCCCATTCCGAGAGCACCCGGCTTGTCATGTCCTTTCTTGCCCCGCGATTCGCCAACTGTGTCGCCCAGGCAAGAGCCGCGTGGGGATCCGTTCGCCCCCACCGCGCAGCAATCGCGATGTAAATGTCTTCTTTTACGTTCGAGTCACTCACTTGGTCAGCCAACGGGATGGCACTCGCCGGATCCTTTTCTGCCAGTTGATGGGCAAGCGCTTTGACGGCACGATCTCGACTAGTTCCAGGCGGCATCTCGCTCAGCGCGCTCGCCGCCGCTTGCGGATCGGTTTGCGCCCATCCTGAAAACAGGCTTTCATACATCCAAGTTTTTCGCATACCGGCCGGCATCGGCTTGACGAGATCGAGCGCCTTCTGCGGATCACGATTCGCCAACGCATCGATCAGTACGCAAACCATATCGGACCGCTGCGAGCCCGGGGCATTGGCATTCACCCAGTCAATTGCGTCATCGGGCGCCATCGCGCCCCATGTCCTGAGAACTCCGCGCAGCATGACCTCGCGATATTCCAGATCGGCCATCTTCATGGCCGCCGCGCCTGCGTTCTGCGGATTCAGCTCCGCCCAGCGGTTTCCGAATGCCTCGAGCACCGTCACTCCCGGATGCCTCCGGCTACGAAGCAGATGGTCGAATGCGACCTGTATACCGGCTTCATCTAAACGACGCAGTAAATGGAAGGTTTTCTCTTCTCGTCTGACTTCGTTCGATTCACCCAGTGCGTCGTCCAAAGCAGCAAGGACATCCGCCGCCTCGTGAAGCTGCTGCGTCACATTGCCGTTCTCCTCACGCGCTCCATCCGTTTCTCGACCACTGCGGGAGAAAGCAAACGATGGCACACTTTCCGTCTTTGCCGGTCGTGGAACGGAAGAAGCCGCTTCACCCTGCCTCGCACTGCCCCGAAGAGCAAAGCCGGCGATGGCTCCTGCCACGAATGCGCCCAGGCCGATTAACCACACACGCGTGTTCCCGCTGGAAATTAGGGGGTACATACGCCCCGAGCGTAAATCCGCCGATACGCACGTCAAACAATTGCGGGAAGCGGTCATTTTTCGCTGTTTTCCGCCGAGAACCTGCATGCCCCGACAGCGGTTCCGAGCGAGGGAAAAACCGCACCCGAAAGATTTTTTGAAAAAAGTTAACGAAATAGTTGCCACACTTCCGGAACAGTGCTTTTATCCCGCTCCCAACTTTCGGGTTGGACGAAGCACCCGTAGCTCAATTGGATAGAGCATCTGACTACGGATCAGAAGGTTTGAGGTTCGAGTCCTCACGGGTGCGCTCTATTATTCCAAGGCATTTCGCCTTGGAAGCCGCATGAAATCAGAGGTTTCTGGCATTTCATCGTTTCCCAACAAAACGGCGTATCCACGTTTCATAACGTTTCATCTTGTGTCTCCAATAGTAGCCTATACAGTAGCCACACATGGACACCCAAGACACGCCCCTGCCCCCTCGTGTGCTGTATCAGAAGATCGAAACGCCGGAGGATCGGGAGGACGACTTCTTCGAGGTGCAGGTCGCCGGAAAGACGGCCAGAGTCTTCCGACCTTTGAAGCACGGCAAGCGACAGAAGTCCTACTACGTGAAGTTTTACATCGGTGGCCGGCAGGTCCTGCAATCACTGGGCGTGGACACCAAAGGATTCGCGGCCGAAGGGGCAAAGCTGAAGCTGCGTGCGGCGATGGAAGGACGATGGGACGCACTGGATCAGTCGCGACTGCGTCCCGCACGCAGCGTGTGTACGATCGGCGAGCTGATCGAGGCCTACGAAACGAAAATCCAGAGTTTCAGCGTGAAGATGAAGGATCGCACCGCAGCCGGCTATACGAGCGCTCTGCGCAGTGTGTTGCGGCGGGTGTATCCTGGAGATGCGGACGAAGTGCGTGCATCGGCACTGACGAGCGAGCTGGTGGAGAAATTCTTCGCAGCATATGTGACGGAAGCGACGGACCTGGTTGATCGAGATAGCAAAATCAGGGGCGCGAACGCGGCATTGAGAAACGCCAGGGCGATGTTCTGCGATGCGGCGCTCAAATGTTATCGCGGGTTATCCCTTCCAGGAGAGCCGTCGGTAAATGGGCAGAAGCTTTCCCCGGAAAAGCAGTTCAGCCGATTTCTCGAAGGATTCCTGACGACGGAGACGTTGGCGGATCCACGGATCGAGCACATGCGAATGGCGCCAGAATCGATCTGGCAGATGTCGCAGGCAGCCCTCTGTCTGCGCGACCAGTTTCCGGCACTCTACGTCGCTCATTTGTTATTCCGCCATCTGGCGTTACGTAATGACGAAGCGGAGAATGCACGCCTCGGATGGCTCGAAAAGCGAAGCGATACGGTCACACTGCCAAATGGGGAAAGGCGCGCGATCGCGGGAGCGATGGTGATCAAACCGCGACCAGAATGGATCCCAAAGAAGAGCTCAGGAGAAGTACCGATCGCGCCTGCGGTGTGGCGCGAAATCCGGAGGTATAGCGGGGCGGCGAATCCGGAGGATTTCCTCATTCCCGCCAGGACAAAGACAGAGCGTGAGTGGATTGTTGATCGTGATCACGGCAACTTCGTCCGACAGTGGGTGCAAGGACATGCAAAGACGTCCTATGAGCTACGTAGATGGGCGGCGACTATCGTGGCACGCCGACAGGGAGACGAATACGCAGAGCGGTTTCTCCGGCATGCGCCGAAGACCGTGGCCGGCCGGCACTATCTGACGGACCACGCCCCAATCGCGCCGATCACATTCCGGGATTGCGGACTGTAGGCTACCACATCGGTTTCGGACGATAGCGCACGACATCGAGCCAGCGGCGATACTCGCCGCAGAAGCCGATTTTCTGCGCGGCCATGTACGACTGAGTGAGGAACAGCTCAACACGCCTCTGCTCTTTGGTGTGATCAAATTGCACCTCTTTGCGGTAGCTCTTCCGCGTGGTGAAAACGTAGCGGATGAGCTGGTCCTGGTTTGCGTACTCCTCGAGGAACTCGCGGACGAGGGCGTAGGCGTCACGGACAGCGGCTTGGGCTCGCGCCGCGCCGCCCAGGCAATTGAGCGGCTTCCCCAGCGATTTGGAGATTTCCTGAGCGATTACGACAGTTTCCCAGAGACGCCGGGTCTCTTGAGCAAGGAGGTTGATCCGTTTGTGCATATCGTCTGGCATCGTGTTCTTGTGAACACTGTTTCGGAACACGAGAACACGCAAGCCGAGATTGCGATAGCGGCAGCCCTTTGCTACAGGCGAGGGCATGAGGATGTACGCCATTCCCCTACTCGCGGCGGCCATGTGCCTGCCAAGTTGCGCCGAACCGGAGTTTCAGCCCTTCGTTGGCAATAGTGTGCGCGTCGGCACTGGCGGGACGGTGCAAATGGTCCAGGGCGTGCAGGTGTGGGAAAACGGGGATCCACCGCGGCGTTACCGGGTTCTCGGATTCATGGAGGAAGAAGGCGGAACACGCGCAACGAAGGGCACGGTACTGAACGATCTCGCGAAAGCGGCGGCGAGTCACGGGGCCCAAGCGATGATTGTGATGGCTGCCGGCAATCGTATCAGCGGAGTCGACCAGGACGAACTGATGGTGCGTCCCAAAGTGAAGGTAATGCTCATCCGCTATCTGTGATGCGGAAGGCGCTATCCAACATCATTCTGGGACTGCTCTTCGTGTACTTCGTGGTGGAGGGAATGGTGAGAACGAGCGATGGGCGGTACAATTACGACATCTTCGGCCGGCGTGTGTACGAGGTGCCATTTGGAGAGGGATCGGTGCCTGATATTCCGATGTCTGCGACAGTCTTTATCGACTTTGCACTGATCCTGGGAGCGGCCTGGACAGCCAACTTTCTGCGGAAGGAATAGGATAGGACAAGTGGTGTCCGTGGGACGTGGATTTTGTCCGTACTGATTTGTCTGTATAAGGCGGAATTGTGCTTGGTTGTGAGACCGAATAGTGTTCTCTTGAACATGTATGAATGACACCGAAAATCAGCCGCAACCTGACAGCACTGAAGTACCGATTGAAGAGGGCGCCGAAGCCACTCTGCAGCCCGATGTTGGCGTGGAGTTTCGATCGATCACGGGATTCCTCGCCCGGATCCCGCATCAACAGCCGTGGGGCTATCCGAGCTTGATCAAATTCGGCAACATGGTGGGTAATCTCGCCAAGGCATTTGCCCTGCCCTACCAGACCGCAACGGATCCTTTTCTCGGCACGCTGCAGACGTTCCCTGTGCCGCTGATGCAGCAAGTATATCGGAACATGGCGCCGGCGCTGGGATGGCCGCCAATCCCGCAATTGATCGAGCCGATGAGTGCCGAGAGCAAAGAAGAGGTGAAGAGTCTTGTGAGTGATTACCTGACGGCGATCGTGGAATGCGCCCAAGAAGGCGACACGCGGAAGGCGGCGCGGATTATCTTGTCCGCGCTGGATCAGGATGCCGTCGCGGCGCGGGTCATCCGTAACGCGAAGGTCAGGCCATCTGCTCCGGCGCGGCGATCTTAAGAAAGCTGCGCATCATATCGCGCACCTGGGTATGTCGCATGCCGAGCTGGCCAAACAATTCAATCATCCGAGTCAGCTCGGCATCCATGCCTTTGGGGAGCTTGATGCCATCGATCCCCTCCTCTTTCACCCGTGGACTTGTGGACGCGACTTCGACGAGGTTTTCAAAGCCTGGAGGGATGCAGTCGCGAAGGTATGCAATCAGGATTGTCGCGCGGTGTTCCTCTGGAATTGCCCGGATGAGCTTCTCGGCGCTGTCGATCGGGATTTTATTCACGCCACGGCAGTACCGATTGATCTGGCTGGCCGGCAAACCGCAGCGCTGCGCCAGATCGCGTTGGGTCCAATCGATCTCAGAAAGGACTGTAGTTAGCGCTGCTGCGACGTAGGCCATGGATTGCGTGGTACGGCAATTTGACGCTCCGCGCAAGAAAGTTGTTGCCTCAAAAGATGCGTTACGCAATAACTTATCACATGACGCAACCTGAAGCCCGAATCGTTGTGCTGGAGCACGAGGTAACCGTGCTGCGCGGACTGCGAATCGGTCCGGAGATCGCCGTGGCCGAGGAAGCGGTGAAGCGAGAACGGGAGCTCGAAAAGGAGCTGTCGCGGTTGCGTCGTGAGGTAGCGAACGCGAAACAGCCGGAGCTATTCAGCGTGGTGGAAGAGGAACAACTCAAAGTCGCGGAGGACTAACATGAGCGAACCTATCGACCGCGCCGAGATCGCGCCCGATCAGTATCAGTATCTGCACCCATCGCTCGTTATCACCTCCCGCAACATAGCAGAGGCTTGCTCGCGTGATCGTTGCCTCGGTGGTGTATCTAGTCGCCGCGATTCGAGCGACTGCTTTGCGGCAGCTGCGGAGGCTAAAGCGCTGCTTGCGGCTCTCCATGATGTCCTGGTCGACGCTGCGAGCACGACGACATATGGAGATCGGCGCGATCTGATGAAGGAACGTTTTCGTGAGGAATTGGACCGCCTTTTTAAGGACGTGCCGATGCCTCTAGAGGCTCGGATCGAGTTATGAGCGAAATCGTTTTCAGCGAGCACTCGACCACTCCACACCAGCGCGAATGTGCTTGGTGCGGGATCATCCTGCAGTTCGGGCGTGAGCCGGTTTCTCACGGTATCTGTCCTTTGTGTCATGCAAATGAACTGGGTGTTTCGGTAGAGGATCTTGCGCGAACCTGCCCGCTTTGTGGAAGCGATGATAAGGTGTCCGTGCCTTGGTTGTATCCTGAGCGCGGCTCCCACTATTGCGAGGCATGTGGCCATTATTTCGGACGCAAACAAAAGGAGGAACGCTAATGGCATCAGGGGTTTCCGCTCTCGTGGTGCACTTTGTTGCTGAGGCTCCGGCTGTCGGCGCGCCGCGTTTTTTTTCGGAGTATGCATGCCGTGGCTTCTGGTCCTCGCAGAGGCGGGATGCTGTCTCACTATCTTTGCTCGAGGCAACGGCATTGGTGGATTGGCTGAATACCTATTGCAGCGTCCACGAGCCAGCGCGGCGGCATTTTTTTATGGTCGCATCGGTATGTGGAGGTCGTGCGAGTAAGAGCGAGGCCCCGCGCCATGATTGGCATGTAGGTAAACCTAACTGTGGAGTAGATTAATGGCGCGCGAAGTTTTTTCTCAGCCTAAGCAGCGAATGAAGGTGAGGCGTGATGCTGAACCATTGCGACCGGATGAATTGATCCTGTTGCGCGGCATACTGCGTAAGCCGGAGGTGGATGATTACCTCGATTCGGCAGAGGTAGCTACCAAGCTTGGATTGGCGAAGCAGACGGTGCTGCATCTGGCCCATAGCGGCGCATTTAATGGTCCCTGGGGTATAGCGTTCAAGCCAGCTCACAATCGGCTCAGGATACCGGTTAAGGGAGTTACTGCGTATATCGAGCGCAACGCTCTGCAATCGGCAGATGATCCGCAGCCCGCGCCGCGTTCTTTTTTTGTGCCGACATCGGCACTCAGAGAGGAGAAAGAATGAGCCTGCAGAGTCTGATTATCGAGCAAGACGCAGCGTTGGCTCAGCAGCCGGTTCTTTTTTCGCTACCGGATGAGGTAGAGCAGAAGCTCGACCAGGATGGTCATTATACAGCGGAGAGGCTGTGGCGTTCGCGTCCGGACACTTACAGGACGATTGTGCACTTGTTGCAGCAAGGGCAGAGCATCCGTGCGATCAAGCGGGCTTGTCGGGTGCACCATTTAACGATCGCGGCGGTGGCAGAACGTGAACGCATCGCTATAGACACAGGAAAAGAGAAAGTCCTGGCGAACCTGCGGATCGCTCAGTCGATGCTGGCTGAGTCGATCATTGAGGATGTGGTAGACGGCAACCTGAAGCCCGAGGCGAAGCCTATCGCCCTGGGCATCATCACGGAGAAGATAGAGCTGCTCAGCGGTGGAGTGACTCAGCGGATTGAGACTACCCAGACGCCTAGCGATGCGCCGCGCACGTGGGAAGAATGGATGGATAGGATGAAGCGCGTGAAGGGCTCAGATACCGGTTTGGGCGTGGGAGGAACGGGCGCAAATGGCGCCGCCCTGGATGGTCCGGCGCGTGTCCACGTGTTACCGGCAGCATCATCCGATATGCAATCGGACGTTCTCCCTCGCGTTGCGGCACAGGCTACTGTTGAGGCTACCAAAGGCGATCGCGATGCGCGTCCGGTCGCCGGCTCGGACGTGGGGGGGGCGGGGGTCTCGGAACCTGGGGGGGGCCAGATTTCACCGACTGTTTGAGTGGTTCCAAAATTTTCGACAAATGGCGACTACACCCAACCCAACCACCGATCCGCCAGATCCTGCACCTATCAGTGAGATCGACCTTGCTCGCACGCTTGGCGTCTCGCGCGACGACCTCAAAAAATTGCGCGCTCAATTGACGCACGGCGTTGATTGGACGGGAGGCAACGGCACGCAGGTAATGATCACCGTAGAGGGGCAAAAAAAACTCGCGCGCATGGTGACAGCGGGAAGTGCAGAGACCGGCACTGGCGAGGCTATACAGCGCGCAGCAGAGGCCGCTAGACAGCCAGATCGTTACGTCTCACTGACGATTCTACGGATCAGCAATCCGCGCGTTCTGATCGCAAAAAAAGACGGCGCCGAGGTGCGGGTGATGACTAAGCCGTCGGATAACTTCCGCCCGGGAATGGTCCTGGAAAAGTGTGAGCAATCGAGGATACCGCAAGTCTTCTACTATCACGGAAGGCTGCCACGTAGACCCGGAAAAATCTGACCATGATCGTGGATCCGGACTTTCCTGACCATCCGAAGACCGTGAAGCTCGTGCGGGCATTGAAGATGCCGGCCGCGCCGCTCATGCTGCTCCGGATCTGGGCGCACTGTCAGGTGCGGCGAAACGACTTCCTGGGCCGAGATCCGGAGGATGTCGCGGCAATCTGCAGATGGGACGGCAAAGCAAAGGTACTTCTGACTGCCCTGGTCACGTGCGGATGGATCGACGAGTCATCCGACGGTTATCTTGCGCATGGATGGCGCGACATCAACGCGTCCTGGCTCGCAAAGATCGAAGGCGGGAAAAAACGCGCCGCAGCAGCCGCGCGAACAGCTACCGGCCAACTTGCTACCAGCACGCACGAAGCTAGCAACCAGCTAGCTGGACAGCAGGAGGCCAGCTTATTGCGACAAGCTGGCTCTTCTGCTGGCGCAGAGGAGAGGAGAGGAGAGGAGAATAGAAGAGAACCTCCCCCACTCCACGCGCAAGCGCGCGAGGGTGCGCGTGCGTGCGAGGATGCTCTTGCCAAAACTGCCACCCTCTGCACCCAGATTTTGGGGCAAAAAAGAACCCGGCTCGGAAACGAGGCCGAACGCGCACTCGCCGGCTTCGCTAACGACCTACCGCTTTCCGCTGAGGACGAAAAAATACTGCGCGACTTCTACGCCCTGCCACATGACGGGGAGGACGTGGATCTGCGGTCTCGGTACCGGAACGCGGATCGCCTGGCGATCAATCTCTTCGCCGCGCTTGAAACAGCCACCGCTTACTTCCAGCGCATCGGTCGGATCGAAAAAAACCCCGCGCAAAAAAATGCCGCACCCCTCACCGAACCCGCCGGCTGCTGGGAATGGTTTGCCTCGCGCTACCCCGACTTAACCAGGCCGGCCAACTGGTTTGCCCTCCCTGACTCCGTCCGGTCCGAATTCGCCCTTTCCGCATGAAATCGCCCCGCCCCGAATCACCCGACGACTACGCCGCAGCCTCATCGGCGCAAGGCGGTCACCGTCTCCTGCCATCCAGTCCGGAAGCTGAGAGCGCACTCGTCTCCTCTGCCCTCATTGCGCCGGATATCCTCGACGATGCCGCCGAGATCATCACGCCGGCGCACTTTCATGTGCAGGCGCACGCACTCATTTGGGAACAAACCGTCGCGCTGCACGAAGCAAAGCAAAAAATCGACACCGTCGTGATGGTCAACCGCATGCGCGATGTGGGGCTACTCGAAAAAATCGGCGGCGCCGGCGCGCTCGTGAACCTCTTTGGTTATCCCACCGCTGCCAACTGGCGGCATTACGCCGACATCGTGCGGCAAAAAGCGACACTCCGGGAAGTCATCACTCAGTGCCACGCGTTGACCCAGCGCTGTTACGAGGAGCAGGACCAGTGGCGCGACATCACAGAAGATGCTGCGACCGCCTTTTCCGAGATCGCCGCCGGCGGCATCCAGGAGAACACCGTCAAACCGGCCAAAGACTTCGCCTTCCAAGCGCTGCAGGAGATCGAGTACGCCTACAATAACCGCGGCCGCACCATCGGCATCCCGACCGGTTTCGTCGATCTCGACCGCATGATCGGTGGTTGGCAGAAGGGATACACCTACTATATCGGCGCGCGGCCGGCCATGGGTAAGACATCCCTGGGCATGGAGTTCGCGCTCGAGACATCCTGCGCGGCAATGTCGGGCGCGACGGCGACGCCCACCCTCATCTTCTCGATCGAGATGACCGGCGTCCAATTGATCAAGCGCGCCATCCTCCGGCTTGCGCAGATCAATCTGCAGAGAGCGCGGGATGGATTCTTCTCCCAGGGAGATATCAATCATCTCACCGCGGCGATGACCCGGATCGCCAAGTCGAAGCTATTCATCGACGAGACCGCGGCATTGACCATCGCCCACCTCCGTGCCCGGATCCGCCGCTTCGTGAAACAGCAGCGGCGAATCAACGGCGGCGAACGGAAGGACGGAAAGCCGGATGTGATCATCGTGATCGACTACCTGCAACGGATCAAAGGATCGAGCAAGCGGAGCGAAGACGCGCGGTATCTCGAACTGCAGGAAATCGCCCAGGGCATCAGTATCATCGCCAAAGAGCTGCAGATCCCGATCATCATCCTCGCGCAGCTCAAGCGCCCGAAGGACCGGCGACCGGATGCCGAGCCGGACATGAGCGATTTCAGGGAATGTGGCGACATCGAGCAGGAGGCCCACGTCGTCGGACTATTGCATCGGCCGCATTACTACGTGAAACACAACGTCGATAAGCAACAAGCGCTTGCCGAGGAGTTACGGGAACGGTTCGTGCGCGAAGCGATGTGGCGCGGGATGCCCAAAGAAAAGGCCGAAGAGATCCGCTTCGGCACCGAGGACCTGGAGCGGTACGCGAAACTGATCATCGACAAACAACGCGAGGGACCGGTGGGGCCGATCGATCTGCGATTCGTCGCTGACTACACGCAGTTCTCTACATGGGATCCGGAGCGTACGAGATATAGCAACAATGCGCAGCACCGGCAGGCTCCGGAGGAAATCGAAGAAAACGCGGAGGAGCAATAATGGACTTCCATCATAGCCGGCCAATCAAGAAGACACGTCGTGAGCATCGATGCACATGGTGCTGCGAAGTGATTCCCGCGGGCTCAGCAGCGTTCGCACACTTTGGCGTGTTTGATGGAGATCCCTACAACGGGCACACCCACGGCGAGTGCGAAGCCGCAATGCGGCATCCAGCGGTGCAAGATTGGCTGGCGGACGAAGGCTATATTCCGGGCGATGGAGTGAGGGGGAGAGTGGACGACCGGCGCTGGAAACTCCCGCAGTTCAACCCGGACGGCACCCGAACCGAGGAACCGCTATGAACCCCGACGAGTTAGAGCTGCACGAGTTACACGAGCGGTGCTCCCGGCAATGGGAATCGGGGCTCATGCCGCATCGTGAGGATATCGCCCGGGTGCTCTACCTCATCCCGCGCGTCTTCGCGGAAACCATCCGTCTGCGCCAGCAACTCGCCACTGCGCGTGCTGAGGCTGGCACTCCCCATCTTCTTCTCCTGCCAACCCAAACCCGTTAACTACCATGCCTAAGATAGTCAAAGCCAAGAAAAGCGCCAAGTCTACCGCTGAAACTCCGAGTGCCGACGCCGGCACGTTCGACTTATCCAAAATCGCCAGTGTCGAGATCCCATTCATCGAAACAGATTTGCCGCTCGCAGATATCGTACCGGTCTATAACGCACGATCGGACTTCGATCCGGACTACATCAAAAACGAACTGGCGCCGAGCATTCAGGAAATCGGCATCCAGAATCGCCTCTGGGTTTACAAACTCCCGGAGCCGATCAATGGCGCGAATCACGGACTGATCGCCGGCGAGCAACGCTGGCGGGCGTCGCTGCTCACCACGCGGATGACGGCGCCGGTCAAGATCTACGACTGCACCGAGCAGCAAGCCATCAAGCTGGGGCTGATCGATAACCTGCAGCGCCGTGATCTGTCCGACCTCGATGCGGCATTTGCCTACCGGAAGCTAATCGACGAGCACGGCATGAAGGCTTGGGATCCGGCCAATCCGGAGCAGTCGATCGGACATCAGATCAAAGCGAGCAAGACGAAGGTATATGCCCTTCTGAAGTTGGTCGAGTTGCCGAAACTCGGACTCGAAGCATTGCGCTCGAAGGATCCGGAGTCGCGCCTCGATCCCAGCGTTGCCGTCCGCATCGCACGGATCCCGAATCGGGATCATCAGATGGATGCACTCAAGTTGGCGATCTCCGATCAATGGACGGACGCTGATGCGGCCGAGTTGATCAATGAGCGATACATGACCGAGCTAAAGGGAGCGCCATTTGATCGAAAGGACGCCACGCTGACAGAGCGCGGATCGTGCGAAAGCTGCCCGTATCGCACGGGTAACATGGCGGAGATGTTTCCGGATCTGGCAAAGGGGCGAGGCGACGTTTGTACGGACACCGTTTGTTATCGCGAGAAATGCAAAGCTTCTTTCAAGCGACGCGCCGCCGAGCACGAGAAGCGCGGCGGAAAAGTGCTTTCGAAAAGCGAAGCCGCGAAGGCTGGCCTGCATGAGACGTGGAGTAGCGTCGGTGGCGAGTATGCCGACTTGGAATCGTCACCATGGGAAGTGTCTGGGAATAAGACTTGGAAACAGATTCTCAAGCCGCAGCTGGATAGCGGCGAGCTGATCCCCGATCTGGCCCAGGCCAATGATGGGAGCGGCAAGCACTTCCTGCTGGTGAAGCGCGCGCAGGCCGTCGCCTTCGCCAAGAAGAATGGAGACATCAAACAACGCGACGGGAGTGATTCAGAGAAAGCGGCACGGAAGAAAGAGATGGACGCGACACGATTGGCCCTCGCGGTCCGGCGGGCACAGGTCAATGCGATCGTAGATGGCTTTGAAAATATCCAGATTGACGACACGAAAGCAGTCTCGACGTGGATGCGCGGGATCTGCGTCGGTTTCGCAGGGCGAGTCAGTCACGACCAGGCGAGAGAGATCTGTAAGCGACGCGCGCTGGAAGTCCAATCCACAACCTACGGGCAGAAGCTTCCGCGTAATGCAATCGATAAGCTGGCCGGCGAGCAGAATACCTGGGAAGGAATCATGGCGCTTCTCGTGGACGTGCTGATCTGCACGGAGGGATGGAATTCCGCCGACGACCAGATCATCTATTTTGCCAGCATTGTGGGCGTGGATCTGAAGCAGATCGAGAAAGGCGTGAAGCTCGCGATGAGCGAGAAAGGTAAGAAGAAAAATAGCGGCGTGAAGCAGCTTGAGCTTTCCGCCGCCGGTGCGAAAACGAAGGTTCCCCCACGACCTCCCAAGGCAGATCCGACAGACGAAACCGAATGGGCACTGGATCTCGATGGTAATACCCTCGTTTGTCCGTTCTGCTCAACAGCCCGCAAGGAAACAGCTAGCGAGGCATGGAAGGACAAGCCGCAAACGACAACTGAGATTGTCTCCACGTGTGAGTGTGGATTTGCGGGAAGCATTCCGAAACCGGAGGAACCCGTAACGGTCTAGTGCCGACGTTTGCACTTATGAAACCCGTGATTGTAACACTGTGCGGATCCTCGCGTTTTCCTGACGAGCATCTGCGGATGGCGATGATCGAAACCCTGAATGGAAATATCGTGATCCCAATGGGCCTGTACGGGCACGCGGATTTTCCACCCGGAGCCAAAGCTGCGACCTGTGATGGCGACGAATCCACTGAGGTAAAGCAGCGGCTGGACGCTCTCCATATCGAAAAGATCCGATTGTGTGATGAGATATTGGTCGTCAACCCAGGCGGTTACATCGGCAATTCAACTAAACGAGAAATCGAATTCGCCCAAGCTAACGGAAAAGGCGTCCGGTATTCGGAGCCGGGAAAATAACATGCCTGCCAGCTTCCTTCTCTACACGGATGCCGCGAGCGTGGTGCGCGTGGCGCAGCTCCTGGCCGGTGCGGAGCGGCGGGAGCTGCTGCTGCGGGCCATTCGCGAAACCCATCCCACCATGCGCGAGGCGATCGACCCGCGCCCCACTCTCTCGATCGTGGCCGGTACGGCGCCGACCGCGATCGTTACCCAACCAGCCGAGTTAGAAATCGTTTCTCCATCCTAACCTATGAAAACTTACGTTCTCTATCACGCCAATTGTCCGGACGGCTTTGCGGCCGCGTGGGTTGCCTGGCTGCTCTTCCGCGATGATGCGACCTATATCCCCGTATTCTACGGCGAGCCGGTCCCGGCCACCATCACGGAAGGAAGCCGCATCTTCATTCTCGATTTCAGTTATAAGCGGACCATTCTTGAGAGTCTGTCGATGCTGAATCATGTGGTCGTACTCGATCACCATTCGACGGCCAAAGCGGAGCTCGATGGATTGCCAGGATTGGAGGTGGATTGCCCGCTCCGTGTGCACTTCGATACCTCGCAGTGCGGCGCCGTCCTCGCGTGGCGCTACTTCTTCCCGGATAAGGCCGTCCCGGAAATCCTGCTCTACGTCCAGGACCGCGACCTGTGGCAGTGGCAATTGCCCAGCTCGCGCGAGATCAATGCCGCGCTCTCGATCGTGCCGCGGGACTTCGTCGCCTTTACCCATGCGGTGGAGAGCATTCCGAAGCTGATGCATGACGGGTTTGTTGCGCTGCAGCAGATCGAGAAGATCGCGCGCGTCCAGGCATCGTTTGCCTTCACGAATACCGTCGGCGGTTATACCGTCCCGGTCGCGAACGTCACGGCATTCCACAGCGAGACGTGCCACCAGATGCTCGAAGAGCATCCGGATGCGCCCTTCGTAGCCGTCTACCGCGACCAGGAAGGCAAACGGATCTGGAGTCTGCGCAGCCGTCCGGACTTCGACTGTAGTGTGATCGCCAAGGAACTGGGTGGCGGTGGCCATCCGCAGGCGTGCGGGTTCGAGGAAGAGCTGCATAGCATCGTCGGAGACTTTGAGCAGGGCGGCTGCATTGCCATTACTCGGGAGCGGCAGCGGCAGATCCAGGAGGAAGGATATAGCGCCGCACATGATGACGGCCACCGGAACGGCTCAATCGCGCAGGCGGCAGCGTGCTATGCGGAGACGGCTGCCCTGCAAATCAAGAACGGATTGGAACAATCGCCGCCGTGTTTCTTCCACAAGGATTGGCCGTGGGAACGTGAGTACTTCCAAGCGCGGGATCCGCGCCGTAACTTGGTGAAGGCGGGCGCTCTCATCGCTGCTGAGATTGATCGACTGGACCGGCGGGAAGCGGCGTTCAAAAAGGATCCGATCATTCGCCGGGCAATGGAGACCTTTCAAGCGGAGATCACAGACACAACGACGCTCCGCGACATGCTGGAGTTAGTCGGTGAGAACGTGCCGCTCGATGTCATCGAAGCTTGGACCGGTGAACAACGGTCGGAAGTCGAAGAATGGTGCACGTGTGTGCACTTCAACGCGAGCGATAACCCGGACGTGAAAGTGCCGGCGCGGCCGGCGTGTGTCGATGCGTGGAAGGGGGTGCAACCGTGATCAGCTTCATCGACGGCCCGGCGCAGAATTTGACATTGAGCCTTGCTCGGGCTCCGCGCTTCTTGCGCGTGGTCCATGGCGCGAAGTGGGATGCGCTCGACCAGATCGGAGACGAGCCGGCTTCCAGCGAAACGTTGTATGCTTACGAGTGCGCGACACCGGCGGATCAGATCGGATCATGTTTCTGGGATGGCCGTGATCCGAAGACGGGCCGTCGCACCGGCGGATGCTCGCGCATTGCCGAATACCGCTACGTGCCGAACCAGCCCACCGATGCGCAGATGCGTGATCAGACGCACTGGGAAATGTGGTGCGAGCAACAGGTGAAGGAGGTGCAAAGCTAGTTATGGCCACACGCGACGCCAACGGTAAGCGGGTCCCGTCCGAACTGGCGGGACTGCCCAACAGCCGCAAATTCCGGCAGGAGCGCATCGCCCTTGGCGATCGCGGAACACCACGCGATCCCAGGCAAGCCGATGCCGCTCGAAACGCTGGCACGGTTCTGCGGATGCTCCGATGCGACGATCTATCACATCGAGAAAGACGCGCTAAAGAAGCTGCGTAATCGCCTGCTCTTCATGAAAGACCCGGCAATCACGACCGTGGTCGAGGAGCTTATCCTGCGTGTCCAGGACCGCCGCCCGGCAACCAAGACGCCATGCCACTAAGCGCCGCACAACGTAAACGCTGCAGATCCGGCCGGGGCAGGCGGATCGACCTCGGGCTGGCCATCGCCCGCTGTCACGCCGTGCCCGGCCGAGGCATGACCCTGCAGCAACTCGCGGCCTTCTGCGGCGTCTCCCATCAGCGCATCTCCCAGATCGAGCAGCAAGCCCTCGACAAACTCCGCCGCGTCGCGGTGTTCGATTCCACGCTCAGCGAACTCATCACTAACCACCTCGACGCAGCCCGAGGACGCGAGGCTGCTCAACCCACATGAAAGTCGGACGCGCGCGGATCATCAACCACGTCGGGCATATCGACGGACACTGCGGGTTGTGCAAACCCGTCGGCATCGGCCCGATGTGGGACTTCGACCAGGACCTGCTCATCTGGGTCTGCAGGGACTGTGTGCAGCACTTACTCCTCGCGGAACAAACCCTCGTCATGCGCCACCATCTCGCGCAGCCGAGTCACGAGATCATTACTCAGAACCCATGAGCCAAGGACTGACAGCAGGACTTCCCGTATTGCCATTCGTCCCGGTGGACGATCCCGTGCTGCCCCTTCCCTCGGCTGACGAGATGGAGCGGGCTTTGCGGGAGCACCCTCAGGAGTTTGTCGCCTATCTCACCGAGCGGCAGCACAAGATTGAGTTACGGACGCAGGATCCGTTGCGGCATGGGTATGAGCCGAAGATCTGGCATATTGTGGACGATCTGCTTGTCCGCGGGAATCGCGTGGTGTTGATCGATCCGACGGATAGCGTGCCAAAGGAGATTATGGGCGGCGGCGAAGTCTACGTGTCCGGAGCAAATCGCTCGAGCAAAAGCGAGTATGGGGGGCGGACGATCGTGAAGCGGATGTTCGATAAGGGAATGCAGCGCGCCTGGTGCTTTCACATGTCCGGACCGCGCAGCGTCCAGCAACAACAGCCACGGGTATGGAAATTCATCCCGCCGGAGTGGAAGCAGATCCGGAAGCATCACACAGCCTACATTCGGTATAAGCCGGCGACAGGCTTCTCGGGTGAACCACCGACCTTTGTGGGCACGAATGGCTCGCAATGCTGGTTCCTGAATTATGCGATGGATGTGGGTTCGCTCGAAGGCGATGAAATCGACATCGCCTGGATGACGGAGCTGGCCCCGTGGGAATTCATCGAAGCGGTGCGGTTCCGCTTGGCGCAACGTGCGGGGGATTTGATTATCGACTTCACGCCCAAGGACGGGTTTACGCCGACCGTGGCGAAGCTGACGGAAAGCGCGCGGGATGTAGTGCGGGTGCCAGCACCATTGTTGCCAAAGCTGGGAGCGCCGGGAGGATGTGAGACAGTGCCTCGGGTACAGAAGGCAAATCCCGGCACGAACCCGGACTTGAGCATCGTGTACTTCCATCTGAGCGATAACCCATTCGCCAATGCCGGCGAGGTGATCAAGAAGGCGCGTGCCGGCGGAAGGAAGTCGATCCTGGAGCGCGTGTATGGAGTAGCGGAGAAGCTGGCGGGCAATCTGTTCCCGACGTTCAACCGGAAGGTGCATATGATCAAAGAGGGCGAGTTGCCGAAGGACGGGACAAACAAGCAGTATATTGACCCGTGCAGCGGACGGAATCCGGCGATGATCTGGGGGCGAGCGTTGCCCGATACGCGCACGGTGGTGATCTATCGGGAGTGGCCGTCTCCGGGTAGTTATATTCGCGGCGTGGGTGATCCGGGATGGTGGGCAGAGCTGGACGCAAAGAAACCGGACGGCAAGCAAGGTGATGCACAGAAGCCCTGGGGCTTTGGGCTGCAACGGTGGATCGAGGAGATCCTGATTGCGGAGGGATGGAACGATGCGGAGATCGAGGCAGCCGTGGAGGCGATGGACTGCACACCACCGAAAACCCAGCGGAATGGCCCGGCGAGTAAGATCGAAGCGATTTACGAGAGGGTCATGGACTCACGGTTTGGAAATGCGCCGACACTAGCCAAGGGTGAGACGGTGACGTTGATCGAGTCACTTTCGGAGCTGGGAATGAATTTTGAACCGGCACCGGGCGAGCACATGCGGGAGGGTATCGACCAGATCCACGATCTGCTCTGGTATGAGGAGGATCGGCGGATCGACCACATTAATCGACCGCGTTTGCTGGTGACGGAGAATTGCAAGAACGTCCTTTGGATGTTCGAGAATTACACGGGGCTCGACGGACAGCACGGAGCCTCAAAGGATTTCGCCGATCTCGTGCGCTACCTCGCGCTGGATCCTCCGGTTTACATGGAGCCGGACAGCATGCGGAGCCGGGGCGGCGGAGCCTACTGATTTATGAGTGACTACATCCCACCCACGAAACAATACCTTCGCCGCGGCGAGGTGATCGAATGGATTACCTCCCTCGGGATCTTCGAAAAGGACTTCGAAAAGTTAGTTAACGCCGGAGTTATCGAGAGGATCACTTTACATGCCAATGCCCGGGGTTACTATCTTCGCGAGGCGATCGAGAGACACCTTATCAAACCGTTCCGGGACGCGGAAGAGAGAATGCGCGGCCCATTGCCCACCACCACAAAGTTGTAACTCATGAAACTCTACTCACCAACCGGCACGGAGAAACCCAGCATCGAAAAGGCGACGGATAATCCCGAGCTGGGCGAAATGGTCCGCGAACTCGATCATGCGATCAATAACGCTTTCGAGTTCTACGATCGCAATGAGCATTGCCTGAACACCCGCTATTGCTGGTGGCCGGGACAAACCCGCGACGGGCGCAAATGGGGTACCCTGGAACGCGAACCGTTCCCTTGGCCGGGCGCGAGTGACACGCGGATCCGGACCGTGGACATGGTGATCCAGGAGCAAAGCGAGCTACTGCTAACCACCCTGGGCAAGATGAACATTCAGACCGCACCCACGCAGGCGATGGACGCGGACTGGGGTGCGCGCATCAGCACTCTCTTGCGCTGGTACATGTACAACGCGATGGCCGACGAAGGAGACAGCGAAATCGGGCCGTTGGCGAATTACATGCTCACTTACGGGAGCACCGTGCTGAGCGTGCACTGGCTGCAGACGCTGGCCTATGAGCGGAAGACGGTGAAACTGGACGATCTACTCGCCGCAGGGATGCAGGCCGGCGGACCGCAGATGCTGGCGCAACTGCAGAAAATGCTCTTTGATCCGGGGCAACAGGATACGGTCGTGAGTTACGTGAAGCAGATTTCGTCGATGCTCACCGGCGCCGAGGCGACAAAGGTGATCAACGATCTCCGCACAAACGGTGTCGCGCAGTTCCCGAAGCCGTATATCTCGGAGGCGCGGCCGTCACTCCGCGCCCTGCAGACGTTCCAGGATGTCTTCTTCCCCGTGAACACGTGGCGTCTGCAGAAGGCGCGGTTTATCGCGGAGCGGGAGTTATTGACCGCAACCGAGCTGCAGGAGAAAGCGCAGGGCCGTGAACAATGGGATTCGGATTGGGTCGATCAAGTCATCGAGAGCCAGCGCGGGAAGACGTTCAACGGGAATCTGCATGCGCTAAATGTCCTCGAGCGACAGCGCGAACTGGGCGGCGTATGGGGCGAATGGATGAACGAAGCCGAGGATCTCTATGAGGTGTGGCACTTCTATCACCGTGCCAGCAACAAGGGCATTCCGGCAATCTTCCGCACGGTCATGCATCCGTTTGTCGGGGATAGCTATGGGCTGCACGAGATCATGCCCTATCTGCATGGGCAATACCCTTACATCGAGTTCGTGCGGGAGAAGACGTGCCGCTCAATCCTCGCCTCGCGCGGGTTGCCGGAGGTCCTGGACACCCACCAGAGCGAGATCAAGGTCCAGCGCGATGCGCGCACGGATCGGGCGAGCGTCACGACGCATCCGCCCATGCTGGTCAAGCATCGGCCGGGACAGAAGAAGAATACCTACGGCCCAGGCGTGGAGATTCCGGTGAACAAGATGGACGATATCGCTCCCCTGTCCTTTGGCGCTCCGGATGAAACGAGTATCGAAGTCGAACAAGCGTGCAAGCGGGATCTGAATGAGTACGTCGGCCGCGCCGGCGAGGGAGTCGATCCGCAGCTCGTACTGAATCGGCAACAAGCCCAGGTCACACTCTGGCTGAATCGCTGGAGGCTGGCCGGCAAACAGGTCCTGCAGCTCGCGCAACAGTACACCCCACCGATGACCATCCCGAGGATTGTCGGCATGACACCTAAACCGATCGACGTCTCACGCGAGAGCATCGCCGGGCAGTTCGATCTCATCCTCACCTTCGACGCGCGGTTTGCAAATCAGGAGTACGTGCTGAAACTCATGAGTGAGTTTGCGCAGTATCTCTTCCCGATCGACACGAACGCCGTGGTGAACCGGGATGCGGTGATCCGGTATGTGATGGCGAGCATTGACCCGACCCTCGCGGATCTAGCGGTGCGCGACACGGAAAGCGCGCAGGCGACAGAGGTCGACGACGAACAAACGAACCTGGCCAAGATGTTCGCCGGCGTGCCGCCACCGATGAAACTGCAGGGGCAGAACTTCGCGGCGCGACTGCAGGTGCTACAGCAAGCGATCCAGGGCAACCCACGCTTGCAGCAAGCGCTGCAGCAATGGCCGGACTTTGGCGCGATGGTCGATCAGCGGGTGAAGTTTCTCACCCAACAAGTCACGCAGCAGAAGAACCGGATGATCGGGGTTTATGGCACCATGCCGACACCGGGCAGCGCGGGCGCGCCAGCCCTCGGAGCGCCGACCGGGATGGGAGGTGCACAGTGAGCTGGCCAGTGCTGGTGGCGGCACTCAGTATGGTATGCTTCGTATGGCTGAGCTGGACCTTATGGACTATCTGGACGAAGCGGACGCGGCAACAAACGCAAGCGAGGAAGTACGGGAGCATGACGCCGCGGGAGATCCGGGCGGCGCTTTGCGTGGGTGAGGATGCGCCGTTGTGGAAGGCGGTGCATGTCTTGCTCGAAGGGCAGATTGCGGCGGCGCATGCCGAGGCGACGGATCCCGACAACCAGCTCCGGCCACCACTGCCGGCATATTATGCGGGCGCCGCGCGGCATTTGGAGCGGTTCCGGGATTTCCTGCTTGCCGAGCGGGAGGAAGCGCTCAAACAGACTTTGGAGGAGGATTGAGATGGGTAAGTATCTTAGTTTTCCAGAGCCGTGCCGGCACTGCGGACGTGGAACTTACAATCCGGAACTGGACTGCGAGCAATGCAGTCCCTCGTGGAAGGCGCAACGGGACGCTGATCGAGCTACCGTTCGAAGGTTAAACCTGTCCACCCTTCGAGTATGTGAAACTTGCGACAGCGGCGAAATGAACTGCCAATGCATCATTGCGGCCCATTGGGCGCGGCCTTGTTATGAGTGAATCACACTTTGTCCCAGCAGAAGGCGAGTGTGTTGGATGTCGATGCGTCACGGATGATCAAATTGGACTTGGAGATCCGAAAGACCCGATGACCGTATGGTGCTGCCGAGAATGCTATGAGGACGGATCGTTGCATAACTGGCTCGTGAAAGAGCTCGAGGAATGGGCGGAGAGCAATCCGAACATGGAAAAGTTACCCGATGGTAGCTGGCGCGAAAAAGAAAAGTCATGAATGACGAAAGCTTCGAAATGGTGATCTACGTCTTGCGGCCGAATAACGAACCGCTTTGGCTGCCTCAGCGGATCCTCGATAAGATCGGGGCGGAGCATGGCGACCGGTTAACGACAGCGCAGTACGAGGATCCGGCGGTGCAGCAACTTCTAGCGGAGCGGAGACAGGCAAAGAGATGATCGAGATCATCGGGAAGACAGTCATGGGCGCCGGTTTATAAGTACCCGAAGGCGCAATTCGGAAAGCACTGGCAGCACCCGCTTTGCGCACTATTTGCGGCGCGTGGCTTCGATCTTAATTCGGGAATGGATTGGCTGCAGGATCGCGGGCATATCTCGGACGAATGTGTCTGGCCGCACGATGTTGCCCTTGCCGACGTGGAGAGAATCATCAAGCTGGCGAAAGCGGAATGGCTGGCGCCGTGTGTCGAGAAGTTACGGAACTATGGAAACACCAGAGAAGGACGTTGACATCGAGCGGATCAACGAAGCGCTCCGAGTCCTGGGCGAGCACTTCGACACGGTGCACATCTTCGCCACGCGGGTGGAAGATGACGGCAAAACCTTTCGTTTCCAGAAAGGTGCGGGTAATTGGTTTGCTCGGTTCGGACAGGTCAAATGCTGGGTGATCTTGAGCGAAGCGGAAGAGGCTCGTGCTGCCAAGGATGACGACGAAGACGAGTGCGTATAACCGCACCGATTTAGCCGCCATTTCACCCCCTTTCACCCTACTTCACTGGTAGTCACATAGACCGGAGTTAGGCACCAGGAGTAAAGCGGACCCATGCCCACAATCAGCTTTCGCGCGCGCAACTACTGGTTCTCTTATCGCAACTGGAAACTCGAAGCCGACAAAGGCGGTGGTTCCGGAAGCGAGCCAAGGCCGGTGGACGAATCCGGATTGGAGTTCCTGCCTGGCGGCGAAATGCTGCGCGGGGCTACGACCACGGGCGCGCCGGCGGAAGATAACGAGGGATTGCCGGCACAATGGACGCAGGAGAATGCGACGGGCGAGGAAGACGAAGATTTGGAAACGCGGGAACCGGAGAAACAGGAGGCGGCCGCCGGCACTGTGGAAGCGGGAAAAGAAAAGACGGAAGTGCCGGCGTCCGCACCTGACATGAAGGATTGGCCGGAAGCGGCCCGGACGCATGTTGAAGCGGTGCAGAAGGAGCGCGACGCGCTGAAGACCGAGAAGGAGACACTCGCCGCGGAAGTGCAGAAGCTGAAGGATGGCGCACCGCAGGCAGCGCCGGCAGTTACTGGTGCGGGTCCCCTCGCCCGGGTCACTTCGGAGGGTCTCGCGGCTCATGCTGCCCTGGCGAAATCGCTGCGGAGCTGGGCGCTGCGGCATGTGGCGAGTGGCGGCGAGTTGCCGAAGGAACTGCAGGCGCGGGTCGAAGGTCGCAAGGTCGAAGACATCACGGAACCGCGGACACTGACCGCTGAGGAAGTGGGATCCATCCTGGAGAACACTGAGGCGATGTTGAGCGATCACATCCCCGCTCGCCGGGAGTGGCTGGCAACGGAGAAGGAGACAAACGATTGGCTCGCCAAGGAGTACCCGGCCTATGTCGATGCGAAGACACCGGAAGGCCAGTTAATGGAAGAGTTCGCCCGGCAGTTCCCGCAAGTGAAGCAACTCCCGCGTTGGCGGACCGTTCTGGCGAGCGTCGTGCGCGGGCATCTCGCCTTTGAGGCAGATCATGCCGCCAAGGTTAAGAAGGCGGCCGGCAATAGCGAAGTGCCGATCGCGCCGGTGCCGCCGAGCGGTGGACGGGGCGGCAGCACCGGCGCCGCAAAACCACCAATTTCCAAGCCGAAAGGCAAATCCGCCGAGTTGAGCGCCTCGATGGATGCTGATGACCTGGCCCGGGTCCTGTAACCGCGCTCGAAACCTACCTCAGTAAGTTACCCATGCCAGCTACGAGCGAAATTAACCAGGTCGGCAAGCGCGAGGATCTTAGCGATCAGCTCGTCGTGGCCGATGCGAAGAATACCCCGGTATCGTCCATGATGCCGAAGGGCAAGAAACCGGCGAAGACCATCTACGATTGGGTCCACGCCCGCATTCCGGATCCAGATACGAATAGCGTGCCAGACGGCAAGCCGGTCGATAATGTCGAGGACCTTTCCGGCGATCGTGGATTACTCCACGGCCGCGTGCATAAACTCCGTCGCGTGGTGGGCGTCTCCGAAATGGCGGAAGACGTGAGCACGCCGGCGGGCATTCAATCGGAGTTTGCCAACTCGAAAGCAAACGCGCTCCTCGCTGTGAAGCGAGCCATCGAAGCGGTATTCTGCGGCGACCAGGACAGCAGTCTGGTCGGTACGACTCACACCTGCCGTGGACTTGGAGCGTGGATCAATGATACCGCCCAGGCGGACTTACCAGTGCCAACGCTCTATCTGACACCGACCGCGAGCATCTACTCCGGCGCGCTGACGGATCTCACGGAAGACGACATCCGTGGCATCATGCAGTCAATCTACGAACAGACCGGCGAAATGCTCGATCTTGACGGGCCGGTGGGAACGGATCTGAAATCTTTCATCTCGAAGATGACGATTCACGACGAGAGTGTTACCACGAACAAAGCTGTCGTTCGTACCTTCTGGGCACAGTTGAAGGATAGCACGCTTTACGGATCGGTTGATATCGTAAAGGGCGACTTCGGCACCGTGCGGCTACTTCCTACGTTGTGGAATCACTACAACAATACCACGAAGAAGGCCGACACGAAGCGCGGCTATTTCCTGCGGATGAACGGCATCAAGATGCGGGCAAATAAGCTCCCCGGATTCAAACCGTTGCCGGACGACGACTCCGGCCCGCGCGGTGTGGTAACGGCTATCATCTCACAACAGCTCGACTCCCCTCTCGTGCACGGCGCCATCAAAGCATCGTAAGCACCCTACCCAACCAATCGGAAAACCAAAGCAGACATAGTTATGAATGTCTTCCCACTGACAACTGAAGAGCGGGCGCAGGGTGGATTCACCCACCGCATCGAACTTACGCACGCCGATCTGACCCAAACGGCAGCCAATACTGCCCAGGTCATTTCGCTGATCACCCTTGCCATCGGCATGATGGTGCTGCGCGTTGCGACCCGCATGACGATTGCGTTTCAGGACGTGAGCGACAATGCGTTCAACAGCACGGCGATCACCATCGGCGACACTGGTACAGCGAACCTCTTCCTGGCCAGCCAGGAACTGAACGTGAACGGCACCGAGGTGTACAACAAGGCCGGCACGATGACGGCCAAGGCGTATGACTCGACGGACGCGCTAAACATCACCTTCAACTCGATGTCCGCCAAGAGCCTGTCAAACATCGATGTCGGCGCGATCACCGTCTTCGCGGAGATCGTGGATCTGAAGCAACTCGCGGGATCCTAACCTCACTGATCGAGAGATGCCCAAGGCCGTCGACTTCTTCGATCCGGAACTACTCACGGATGTCACGCGCGAGATGTGGCCGTTTCGGTCGCAGATCGCGGATCGTGAGCAGGTTCTCTGTGCGCTGGCGCTGAGCCGGCAGCACCGGATCGCGGCGGCGAATTCCCGGCTCGACCGGGCCTTTGTCGACGGGATCGGCGAAGTCGTCGCGTCGATCGATGCGGATATCTATCATCGCTTCGGGCTGATGTACGGCTACGAGACGGTGAATTCGCCGGACTTCCTGCGCACGTTACTCCGCGATAACCCGGAGATTCGGGTGAAGAGCCGGAGCCGCAAGACAGGAATCGTAGTGCCGGCGGACTATCGGGAGAACGCGGACAACGTAGACGGCATGCAGTTGGTGAACACCGGCGCCGCGTGCGTCGAGGAGGGCGACATTTGAGGACGACTCAATTCAAGCCGGTCCTGGAATGGGTTGCGCGCAAGATGCTCGGATCCGTCTCGATCATGGGCGATGAGGATGCAGCCGGGTTCGTCGACGGGATCAACACGGCTGTCCGCGATTGTTGGGAACGGGACTACTGGCCGGAATGGACGACCACCGAAGAGCGGTGGTTCCGCCCCTTCTGGGACGTAGGCACGACTTACAGCGCCGGTGATGAGGTGTACTATCCACCGGCTTGCGCCTACTTCCGGTCCCTCTTCGACATGCAGTTCGGGAACGTGCCGGATGAAACTGGCTTCTGGGAGAAGTGCGGAGTGGACGGCGCATTGCCGATCGATCCGTATATCTCCCTCGACCAGGCCGGCAAGACGCCGATCGGAACCGTCTCGCGGATCTCCCCGCATAACCCGGATCTCTATCCCGGCTCGCGTCATCTGAAGTACACCTTCTCGGACAACGGCATCCAAGTGCCGGCGTGCGCACTGAATAGCGTCTGGATCACCTTCCGGCTCCGTCCGCCGGAGTTTACGGCAGCCGTCTGGGAAACATCGATCAACTATGCGACGGGAGATAGCGTATACGATCCGCAGAGCGGGGAATGCTGGCTCGCGGTGGGCGCCAGCCTGACCGTGCCACCCGGATCCAACGCCACGAAGTGGAGCAAGATCCTGTTTCCGTATGTCCTGGCCGAGGCGGTGAAGCAATTCGCCTATGCCTCCGCCCTGGATGATGACGGGCAACAGGATAAGGCAATCAGCACGCGCGAGGCGGCCGAAGAAACCCTCACGAATGAATGGGGGAAGGCGGACGGACAACAAAACCAGGTGCGGAGAGCCAACGTCGAAGTGCGGACGGCGAACGACAGCAACTATCCGCGCCACGTCAGCAGCTTCTAACTCTTATGCTTCGATCACAAGGACTCGAAATCGCCCAGAAGGCGGGCATTGATCAAGTCACCACTTCGGCGACAGGTGCGAACTGGGTGCAACTCACGGACCGGTCCTGCAATCAGGTCACGATCTACAATGACACCGGGGCGGCATTGCGAGTGCGGTACTGCAACAACGCCGGCGTCGCGATACCCGGAGACACTTACTTGAAAATTCCGGATGGAATCGCGCAGCCATTGCGGGGACTGAGTAACTCGAAGCAACTGCAGGTGCAGCGCGACGACACGGCGAATACCCAGGTGACGGCGAAGTTCACGTACGAAAGCGTATGATCCCTATTCCCTCGCTGGCTCGACCGGCAGCAACGAAAGATCCCCTGCAGCAGACCAATCCGGTCGAGTATTGGGACGCTCGCGACATCAAAGGTATCTCGGAAGGTGGTAATGTCACCAGTTGGACGGGAAAGAATGGGAATATCGCCACCGTTGCCGCCGCTCAAGCGATCAATGCCGGCTACGGGAATGCGTTCTATTCGAGCGGTGGGATCTGCGGTAACCCGTCGGTGCATTGCACTGGCTCATCCATGTTGGCCACCGCCGCAAACCTCCTCAGCGGGAATTATGCAAACTTCTCTGTGGCAATGGTGCTGTGGCCGAAGAGCACATCATATGGCGGGCAATCGACAATCAACGGGCTTGGGAGTTTTGCAAATAGCATCCTGACTACCGGAATCCAGTTGCAAACTTCGCAAAATCCGGAGTTTAACATGCAACACTTTCCGCTGGGCGGGATTGGCGCAAAGGGGCGTATTTCAGCCGGCACCGTCAGCGGTTCGGCGCGTCCTCTCGTGGCGATCTGGACTTATGATGGGAGCAAAACGTTTCAAAGCGTCAACGGGTTGGCGATATTATGGATAGACGGAGTGTGTGTCAGCGGGCAATCCACTGGTACCACAACGATTCCAATGGACGGTCCCGTCCAAATCGGAAACCTGGATGCGGGGAATGGGTTTGTGGTCGATGTCGGAGCATTTGCTTTCTGGAATCGAACGTTAGAGCCGACGGAAATCCGGAAACTCAGCGCCTATCTACACGATAGCTTCGTGAAAGATTACCGGCCTCGTTGTTTTGTGACCGGCGATTCCATTGGAGAAGGTACGGCACAGGATGCAGGCGGAACGATCGTGGACCAACTGCAGAAGGCGATGCCGCAAGTCCGTTTCATCAATGCGGCATACGGCGGCCGGACATTGGCAACGCAAGTTGCCGGTGCGCCTCCATACGATAACCAGCTGAATTGCTTGCAATCTGGCGATGGCCTTTTGGTGTTTACGGGATCAATCGATGTTGCGACCGGAGCCTCTGCCGCAACCGTAGAAGGCAATCAAGCCACATGGGTTTCGAAAGCCAAGGCACAAGGTGCCTTCGTCGTGCAGGCGACAATGGTTCCGAAACAGGCGGACACGGATACGACAACGCAAAATGCGGCCGACACTCAGAGGGCCGCACTCAATCTGTCTTTGAATACCCCGTCGAATTCGGGAGCGGATGCGACGGTCGACCTGACGACCATTTCCGGATTTGGCACAAATACGGCGTGGCAAGACACGACGAAATACAGGACGATTTCCGGCGGATTTACCGGCGCGAATGCCACGGGCGGCAGTCAGTCAATCTCCGTCCAATTCTTTCCGCTGCGCAAGGCGCGGGTGGCCAGTGTGATCAAAGTGAGCGACAGCAGCGATGTCAGCTCGAACTTCGAATCGATCATTTCCAGCGACGGACACCTGTTGCAAACGGGCGGGAACCTTGCCGGTGTGGCACTTACTTTGACGGTCAATGACGGATCGCATGTGACGTCGGTCGGCACGGCAACATGGGTGACTCCAATCGTGACCGTGTTGAAGCCCTTCTTTGGATTCTAACCTTATGGTGCCAATACTCGCACTCCTTTCCCCGGAAGAAGCCACGCAGCTCGTGGATAACTTATCGACGAAGAGCGATCGCTGGCTGCTCATCGCGATCCTCTGTTTCCTGCTCGGGGCGATCATGCTCATGGCGCGGTGGTTCATGCGGCAACTCGACATGCGGGATCGGAAGATCGATCAGCTTGGAGGCAAGCTGGATTCGGTGCACGAGGAGCACACGAAGTATCTCCGCGAATCGATCGAGCAGCTGACCACGGTGATCAGCGAGAACACGAAGGCGATCATCGCCCATGGCGAGCGCGCGGCGCTTATCCATAGCAAGGGCGGTCACCATTAACTTTCTGCGACTAACCCCAAACCCAAAATCCACTCAGTTACAAATGAAGATCCGAGCAAAATTCTCAGTAAGTTCCGTAACCACGCACGCCTATGGAGCCGAGACTCCCAAGCTGCACGCGGTGTACGGCGACGGCAAAGCGAACGCCGAATGGGCGAAGGCGACTCCGGATGGCTCCCTGGAGATGACGATCGATAATCCGAACGCGCAAGGAATCCTCCTTCCCGGCGAAGAATACTTCATCGATATTCGGCCCGCGAACGTGGAAGAGGCCACGACGCCGGGCGAGCGCGCATACACTGCGTACGTCATCGCAGTCGGGGGCAAGGCGTTCAACGGCGACCCACTTCCGACCTATACGGAAATGAAGGAGGACTCAAAGCGGTCTCATTTGATCGCTGCATGGGAAGCAGCTGCGTCCGCGGTGTAATCCGCAGGTAATAGCCGACTTAATAATAAATCGGACATTAGACATGAATAACTGGAAAACTACCACTCTCGGAATCCTCACCATCGCCGGCGCGCTTATCTCGGCGGCGATTAACTATCTCTCGACCGGCGCGATGCCCGGCGTCACGACACTCGCCACACTCACCGCCGGATGGGGACTCATTCATGCGAAGGATGCAAATCCCTCGGCAACTCCCGGTACGCAATCGTTCTTGAAATGCCTCATCATCATTGTCGGCCTGGCTTGGACCATGGAGGCGATGACCGGCTGTGCGAACGTCGGCACTATCTTCATGACCGTGCAGGCGGAGTTTCAGAAGGCGGAAACCTGGGCGCAGACACAACAGGGAACGATCATTCTCAACGGTGCTCTCGCCGGAGCGAATGCAGCCTTTGCTAAGAATGCTGGACCGAAGACGGCGGCAGATCTCAGTACAGCGGCCTACTTCGTGCGCACATTGGAGAACGGCAAACAGCCGAGCGCAACGGACGTGCTCAGTGCGATCAGTCCTTACCTGGGCAAAGGTAGCGAAGCGCAAACGATCGCGGCGGCCGTGGTCGCGAGTGCGGCAACGGCGCCGACGGCAAACGGCGGAATCGAGATGGCGGCACGACAGCTTGATGCAGTGGCGGCAGCGAGCAGTCCCTAAGCCCCAACCCAACCTCAAACGATCAACGAATGAAACTCGTGCTTCTGGGGCTGTGCATGCTGGCTGCCACTTGCCAGCCCCTGCCGTATACGATCCACATCGGCGCTTACTATCAGACTCCTCACGGGGACCAGATTGGGGCGAGCGTGGAATTGGATCCGGCGTTTAGAAAGGAGAAGAAGTAATGGACGCATTTACTCGAGCGATCTCGTTCGTGCTGCCGCACGAAGAGGAGTTTGCGCGTGGACACTGGGGCGATGAAAACTTCGTCGTCACCGAGAACGTGTCCGGCGATGCCGGCGGATTGACGAAGTACGGTATCGACGAGGCGAGCAATCCGGGCGTGGACATCGCGAACCTGACGAAGGATGAGGCGATTGCCATCTACCGGAAACGCTACTGGGATGCGCACAACCTCGATGCACTTCCGGACAAGCTGGCGATCTGCGCCTTTGATGTGTGGGTGAATGGCGGCCACGCGTGGGAATGGCTGCAGCACGCCTATAACATCGCGCCATCGCATTCAGCCGAGCCTTTCCTCACCGAGGACGGGATTCTCGGGCCGGCCACTCTGGCCGCCCTTCAATCCGCGAACCAGGACGATCTTGTGACGATCTTTCTCGCGGAGCGCGATGCGCGGTTCCGGGTGCTAGCCAAGTTGCCGAGGCGGACAAAGTTCCTCAAGGGCTGGCTGGATCGCGATCGGGATCTGGCGGCGTTTCTGAAATCTTAACTAACCTTTCGCAACCGGCTCCGGATTTACCTGCAGGATTGGGCAATCCAAACAGGTGGTTTGCCGGAGCCGGTTTGCGAGCTTTAAAATGGGACAACGTTACCGAGCATATTATCCGAAGGATGACTCCGCGCAGACGGACGGGCAACTCGCGTGGATTGGCGTGCGCTGCAAAGGCGAACCCGACCAGCTTCCGGAAGGCTATGTGTACGATGGCCGGAATATCACATTTTCCGGCCAGGTGGCACAGACGCGCCTCGGCAGCATGACGCCGGCGAGCTTCATGAGCGCGCAACTTGCAGCGCCGCTCTATGGCGCGGGGATCTTCTCGGATCCGAAGGACCGGGAATGGCTGCTCCTCGCCGCCGGCGACCGGATCTGGCGGATGCGGGATGGCTGCACGGCGCGTTCGGTGCAGACGCCGGCACCGAGCACGAAGCGGGTGGAGTTTGTCCAGACGTTTGGCTCCATGCTACTCTTCCGCGGAAGCCAGGCGGTACCGTGGAGCTGGGATGGTGACGTGCGGGATGCCTTTGCACCCGTACCACAGACCGACCTGGGCGACGGTACGCAGCCGATCCCGAACGGGACGGACCGGATCGGATTGCGGCCGGTGGTGATGAACTCGCGCAGCTTTGTGCCACATGACCGGAACTTTCTCGCCGTGTCGGACATCCTGGACTTTACCCGGTATGACAACGTCTTCTCGGATTACTATGTAGGCGGGGCGAATGATCACTTACTCGTGGCGCTGTATGCCTACCAGCAATCCTCTTTGCTGGTCTTTCTCGATCAGAGCATTCAGATCCTGTCCGGATTGACTGGAGACCTATCCAGCGCCGCGCTCGGGCCGGTGAATGATCAGATCGGCTGCTGTGCGGCAAACAGCGTGGCAATGGTCGGGTCTGATGTCTTCTTTCTCTCGACCACGGGCGTGTATCGGCTGAGTCAGGTGATTCAAAACCGGATCCAGACGCCCCCTACCCCGGTGAGTGAGGCGATCGAGCCTTATATCAAGCGCATCACGTGGAGTGCGGTGGCCGGAGCGTGCGCGGCAGTGATCGGGCGTTATTATGTACTGGCGGTGCCGCTGGACCTGCGCACGGTCAATTCCGCGCTCCTGGTCTACGACGCTGCGAGTGACGCATGGCACGGGATCCACACCTTTCCGAGCGGGGTGCAATTCGATTCCCTGCAGGTGACGGATTACCAGGGCGAAAAGCGGCTCTATGGGATCGACTTCGCAAATGCGCGGGTACATCTGCTCTTCCAAGGGCGCCACGATGTCATCGGCTCGACGGTGTACGACATCCCGTGCAGCGTGGAGATCAAGCGCTGCGATCTCTTACAGACCACGCTGGCGGGACAGAAGCGGTTTCGGCGCGGCAAGGTCGTGTTGCGGGGATGGAATCCGGACTATTCGATCGCGCTGAAATCCGAGGGCGTGAACCAGGTGCAAACCTTGCGTGCGAACGTGATAAAGGACCGCACCCGCTACAAGACGCACGGCGCGCCGAAGTATAACCCGGCCAACACAGGCGACAACCACGGAGCCCCGCTACGCGAGGATTACAGTGTGGACATCGGCACTGCCTTCGATCCGGGGACAAATGGCGTGGATCCCGATCTCGAGCAAACCCACACCGAACCGCTCGCCATCCGGACCCAGACACGCGGCGCCTCGGTGATCGTGAGCAACCAGCAAGGCACCATGGCGGTCGTGGCTGTGGAGTTGGAGGGAGACGCCGCAAACCGGGCCGGACGGCCGCGCTGATTTATGATCATCACCCGCAATCATCTTCCCGGATCCGGACCCTGCAGCCGCGATCAATTCGACGCCCTGGGCGATATCCAAATCGCTTTCGAGCAGGAGGACTACGATGCCATCGTCGCCCAGGTGAATGAGTCACTCGGGCAAGGCGTGGCCGGGCAGAACTATCTGCGCAACGCCGACTTCGCGCTCTGGAGCCGTGGACAAGGCCCCCTCTCGCTCTCCGAGGGTATCTGGAGTGAGCTACCGGACTACTGGTTTGCCCGGGCGGACTACGGCGCGATCGGGAGCGGCGGCAGCGGCACCTTTGCGAATATCACCCTGGATCCGGACACGCAACACGAGCAATGGCTCTACTGCGCGAAAATGTCCGGCGCAATCAACCTGATCTCGATGGACCTGGGCCAGAAACTGCCGGCGCGAGTCTGCGCGGCGTTGCACCCGAAATGCACGCTGACCCTGGAGATCGAGAACGAAACCGGCGCTTCGATCACACCGGTGATTCGCTACGAAACTTGCGACACGTTCGAGAACTACAACGCCACGACTTTGCGCGTGACTCAGACACTCGTGCCGATCGCGGCCGGCGCGACGGCGGTGACGACGACCACGCTCGACCTGACAGCATTTTCCACGGAGGTGCGGAATGGCGCCTTTCTCTTCGTGCGCTTCACCGGCGCCGGCGACGTGGGAAAATTTGTGCGCGTATATGCCGCAAAGCTGGAAGTCGGCACGAGCGGGACGACGAGGGTGACTGAGCGCAACACCGATCCTTCCACGATCAGCGGCGGGGCCGGATCGGGCGAGCAGATCAACTATTTTGCGAATCCAAATTTCCACCGGTGGCAGGCAACCTCCGTGACCTGTCAGGCGGCGCAACGCAACTTCGGACCGCTGGCCTGGTTTGCCCGGCCGGCGGCGGGTAACACGCTGTCCCTGACACGGGACACGGTGACTCCGGATGTCGGATCGCGGTTTGCGGCGAAGATGACCGGCGATAGTGCGGTGAGCGCATTTGTCGATTTCGGCACCCAGCTCGACCTGCCCACAGCGAGCGAGGCACAACGAACGGTTGTGTTCTCCGCAAAGGTGTTCAACAACACGGGCGGCGCGATCAACCCGACCTTGCTGGTCGACACCTGCAACAGCGAAAACACGTTCAACACGCTGACGAATCGCCTGACCCAGGTGCTGCCGCCGTGCGCAGACGGAGCCTGGACGGATCTGGCGATCTCGTTTGATGCCTCAAGCCTGCCAAACTTTGGCAACGGAGCGGAAGTGTATCTGCGTTTCGATTCCGGGACGCTGGCGAGTTCGGGGCAAACGATCTCCGTGGCGCGGCCGAGGCTGGAACCTGGTGCCACGGCAACCACGTTCGTACCAAAGCCGAGTTACGACGAACCGTATGCCGCCGGTGGCAGTTATGCGAGCTTGCGAGCGGCTTACGTGGATAGCACGCACCTGACCATCAGCGCCCTGGAGCTGGTCCTGAAAGATGCCGGAGGCAAAGGGATCCTCATCCCAGCGATGACGGCGGCGATCGACATCACCACCCAAGGGCCCGGAGGCATCGACTACACGCCGCCATTCCTGACTATCACGTGGCATTATGTGTGGCTGGTTTCGCGCGGAGACAGTCACTCGGCAATCCTCTCCCAATCGGCCAGCGCACCCACCCTGCCCGACGGGTATATCTATCGGGCACTCGTGGGAGCGCTCTATATCAGCCTCGGCGTGCCGAAGTTCCTGCAGATCGGCAAGGAAGTCTGGATCGCCAAGCAATCCGTTTTCGCCGGCACGGCGAGCGCGGATGACACATGGCAGACGCTCGTCCTCAACACGTCGGTCCCGCCGAACGCCGTGGCGGTGAGTGGGACGGTAGGGGTCACTACGGGAAATGACATCCGGATCCGGATGAGTGCCGATAACCCGGGGACCTTCACGGATCCAGGGATCGGAGAAATCGTCCGCATCGCGAACGACACCGGCACGGCGAACTATAACTTCCGGGCGAGCGAACAGTGGAGATTGCCGATTATTACCGCCCAGACGGTTTACTGGGCCGTGAGCGTTCACACCGCCGGCTACCGGATCGAGGTCTGCAGCTATACCTTGCCATGACACCAGCGATCCTCAAAGCCTGGGCAGCATATCGGGAGAGTGATAGTCCGCGGGACTTCTGGGCGGATGTGAACCAGCACCTATTGCACGGTTACGTCCTCTCCTTTCCACAGCTCTTTGCCATGGCCCGGCCCGTGAGGCGCGATGCCGAGGAGCGCTGGCTGGCCTGCATACCGCATCCCTTTGTAAATCCGGACACCTGGCTGGTGTGGAGTGCAGCGGGGCACCTGGACCTGCTGCTCAGTCTCCTGCCCTACGATCTGCCCTATCTCGCCTTCCACCGTGGCTCTAGCCGCCGGCGCGGGCCTCAACCTTTGCGCGTCTACCCAACCCAGCGAGTGCGCGCGCTCGCACAATGCCTTCACGTATGAGCAGCGGATACTTTGGACAATCGGCGCAGATGGATCCTCGGCACCTCAACGAGGAACTCGGCAACATCAGCAAACAAGCCAAGCCGGTCCTGAACGACGAGATCGGCTACAGCACGCAGATCGGGCAAGCGCAGCTCGGCCTCGGGCAGGACTTCGCGAACGAAGCGCTCTCGCTCTATCCGCAGCTCGCCACGGCGGAGCAGGCGGCGACCACGGCGCAGCGCGCCCAGGACGCGGCGGACCTGAGCAAGTACGGACCGAAGATTCAGGCAGCACTCGGGAAGATCAACCCAGGATGGCAGAGCAGCCTGAACGCGGTGAACAACGCCGCTTCGACGGCGATGACCCCGACGCCATTGCTCGGCCGGCTGAATACTTCCGCAACGAGTGCGCTGAATACGGCTGACAACCTCGCGCCGAGTGCACTCCGGACTTCACTGACGCAAGGCGCCCAGGATCAGCTCGCCTTAGGGGGCGCACTCTCAGCCGATGAGCTGCGCGATGTGGATCAATCTTCGCGGGCTGCCTTTGCCGCGCGCGGACTCGAGTACTCAGATCCGGCGATCGCCACCGAGGCGCTCAATACCCACGCCGCGCAGCAGCAGCGGCTGCAGCAGCGCGAACAGTACGCCGCGCAGATCCAGCAGCTCGGGCAGAGCGAAGACTCAGCGCTCGCGGCGCAGCGCGCGCAGCTCGGGCAATTCGCCGGAATGGTGCAGGGGCAGAACCAGCAATCGACCACCGCCGGTCAGCAATTCCTGCTCAACACGCAACAAGCCAACCAGAACGCCTTGAACCCCGTCCTGGGCATCTACGGACAGCGAACCGCAGTTTCTCCGACCGCAGCGGCAAGCTATCTCAGCGGCGGCCCGAACATCATCGGTGCCGGCCCGCAAGCGATGGATCCGGTCCTGAGTTACGGCTCGGATCTCTATAACACGAACTTCAATTCCGATGCCGCAACGCGGATCAGCAACGCCAATAACATGGCGGCCATCCATGGCGCGATCATCGGCGCAGTAGGAAGCATGGCCGGCGCCGCAGCAAAGTGCTGGGTGGCACGGGAAGTCTTCGGCACGGAGATCGTGATGATCGGAAAGAAACCATGGCTGAAGTGGGTGCTCTTCCGGGGCTGGCTGATGAGCCGGAAATGCCCGACCTGGCTACGGAAGCTTTACTTTGCGCGCGGCGAGCGTTTCGCCAGCTGGCTGCACGAGCATGCGCGTGTGAAGGCATGCGTGCGCAGCGTGATGGAACGAATCGTCGAAGCAGAAAGGAAGTCGATCTATGTATAATCCGGGCGTTACCAACCACGGCGGCGAGTATATCATGCGCGGGGCGGAGATTGCCTCGAAGGCACTGTCTGATGGCATCGAAGGGATCCGCAAGAACCAGGAAGAGCACGACTATCTTAGCGGAATGGCCGATTACTATTTCGGCAACGATCCGGAACAGTTGCAGAAATTCCAGAATGGATCGGTCGGCACGAAACGCGGGATGATCACGGCGGCAACGGCGGCAGATGTGAAGTCCCGGCAGCAGCATCAGCAGGATATGGAGGATTGGAAGAGCACTGACGCCTCTAATCGCGACTGGTACAACGTGCAGCAACGCGACGAACCATGGGCGCCGGATGCGGACACGCTGAAGCAGGCGCAAGACGCCGGGATGATCTATCTCCCGCAGTCGAAGCACGGAGGATCGTATGTACCCATGCCCGATAAACCGCAGCCAGGCATTCCGATCGGCAGCGATCCGACCGGCACGGGTAACTTCTATTATGACGGCAAGAAGCTGGAACAGGTGCACGGAGGCACCACCCTCCCGCCGAGTGCGGCAGCGAGTATCGAAACGATTCTGCAGCGGAATAAGGGCATCGATGACACGATCGGGCAGTATCAGCAGGAGATTTCGAACGGGAACAATTACCCGGGACTTGATTGGTTTAGCAAGGTGACCGGAGGGAAGAGTTACCAGGACCAGATCACGGAACTGACCGCGCAGAAGGCGCGGAATCTGGAACAGATCGACACGATCCGGAAACAACTCGCACCAGGCAAGCCAACCGTGCCGACCGTAGCGCCAGCGCCCGGAACGAAGCCGGTGCAGGCGCCGGCACTCCCGACCAATCCAGGCGGAGGGGTGAACCTCAACCTGATGCCGAACGCCGGCGGCACTCCGCTCCCAACGCCGAACGATGTAGCGCCCACCCCTGCGCCGGCACCGGTCCAAGCGGCGCCCGCCGCTCCGGTGACGCCAGTGCAGGCGCCAGCCAAACCGGCGAATCCGAAGCCGGCGGGATGGAACGATGATGCCCTGCGCAAGGAAGCGCAGGGCGCGATTCAATCGGGACAGAACCGGGCGGCCGTATTGGCTCGGCTGCAGGGATGGGGCGTGGACACGACGGGACTTTGATCCAAACCAACTATGGGACTCTTTGACGACCTTCCAAAGGACGGTCCGGTGGCGGCGCCGTTTGCCGATGTACCACAGGACACACCCGCACCAACGCCTTCACCGGCTCCACAAGCACAGCCGTCCGGCTCGCTCTTTGGGGACTTGCCCAAAGCGGCTTTCAAGCTGCAGGATGGTAAGATCCTGATGGATCCCGCGCGACCGGCTGATGCGCTGCAGGATCTGCACGCGGCGGGATGGATCTCGAATGATGAGCTGGAGCGGAGATTACCGGATGCGCAGGCCCTACAGTCCGCGCCAAAGACGCCGACCACGGCGGACGTGATGAGCCGTGAGCCATCACTGCCTCCACGCTGGACGCCACTGCAGCCGCGCGAATTTGACAGTAATGAACCACCGATGCGGATCGAAGCAGGACAGGTGTTTCTCGATCCGACGCGGTATCCTGCAGCGCTCAAGAATGCCCTGGCGGCAGGTGTGATCTCGCCAGAGGACTACGACAACCGCATGCACTCTGCCTATCTCGTGCAGCAGGCGGCGCAGACCGAACGCACGTTGCGGCAGCAAGCCGGGCCAGACGCAATGGCGAACGCAACAATCGCGGGACTGGGGCGTGGGCTCGTAACGCTTGGCGCCGGCGCGGCAACGGGATCAGCGGTCGCAGCTACGGCTCCGGAGAGCGCCTTTACTTCACTCGCTCTTGTCCCGGCGGCATCTGTCGCCGCAGGCTCAACCGCGGGCGAGGTGTATGATGCAATCCTCCCGCAATCCATGCAGGCGGCGCGCCAATTGCATCCCCTAGCCTACACGAGCGGCGATCTGGCAACCATGGTGATCCCGGCGCCATTCGGCCTTGCGAAGGCGCTGCAGGCGGCGAAGCTGGTCCAGGAGACAAAGGGCGCAATGGCGGCTACTGCATTCCTCGCCAAGCCGGCAGTGGCCGGCGTCGCGGGAGCGGCCGGCGCGCAAGCACTGGATAAGCTGTCGGATCCGGACGCGAAGATGAGTCCGATGGGCTTGGTCCTAGGCGGCGCGCTGGGCGTGGCGATGTCCGGACTCGGGCTCAAATCGAAGAACTATTCTTCCGATCAACTCGCGGAGATCTGGACGCGTGGCGCCAATGCGGCGGCGCAGGGATTGGATCCGCGCGATGTCCTTCGTCCGGCTGAGCGTGAGGTCTTCGATGCGATGAAGGATAAGTTCCAGGGCGTGCTGCAAAGCGGGCAGACTTTGGATCCGGCACAATTTGATGTTTCGGCGGAACAGATGGTCGGCAAAGGACGCGGCAAAGCGGGCGACACGGAAGTCGTCGGCCATGAGAAAGGAGGCGAAGCACCGCTCGGAGCGGTGAAGGTCACGCTCAAAGGCGCGAAGGCACCGAACGGACCAACGGGCTTGCCCACAGGTGAACCTGGTGCAGAGGCCGGCACTCCCCCGCCAACCGAACCGCCAAGCGATAGCCAGGAACAATTCGAATCACAACTTGTCACGCAAGACAGCGTGAAGCGCGGCGCGCCGACCGTGGTGATCGGAGCGAAGGGCGAAGAGTATCCAGCAAGTTATGCATGGGCTCCTCAAGCGATGATTCAGCCGTCACATACCGGGGAGACACTTGCAGCGAATCCTGACTACCCACTCACGAACACGCGGGATTACGGAGACCAGGCGGAGAAGGACAAGGCGCTCGCCACACGCAATAGCTGGGATCCACGTCGAGCAGTCACTGACAGTCCGGACGCGGCGGTCGGTCCGCCCATGGTCGCGCGCGTGATCAATGGAGACGGGAACGCCACGCTGGCGGTGGTGGGTGGAAACAATCGGCAATGGGCGATGCAAAATCTTTCGCCGGACCAACGGCAGGCGACGCTTGATTACAGTAACACGAAGGCGAGCAACTTCGGACTGCAGCCGGCGCCAGACGCAGACAGCCAGATCGTGCGCTACCTTGGGACCTTTGACTTCCGCAAGTCCGGCGACCAGGCGCGGCTGCAGAGCATGGTGGATGCGCTCAATCCGTCGCCTGGAATGGTGCAATCCACGGCAAAACGCGCGGAGGTCGACGCCGCAACGGTGCCGATCGATCAGCTCGCGAACGTGAACATGGACATTGCACCGCAGGAGGCACAAGGCTTCGTGCGGCAGCTGATCAGCAGCGGAACTGTCGATCGCAATCGGCTGGCCGGCACTGCAGCGAGTCCGTCGCAGAGCCAGGACTATGTGCAGCGGCTCCTGGTGAATGCCGCCTTTCAGCAACCGGCGATCGCGGAAGCGCGTGGTGATAGCCGTGCAGCAAATGGACCTATGCGCGGGCTGATCGATGCAGCCACGCCAGCCTTGATTTCACTTCGGCAGAAGGGTGCGAATGACATCGCCAATGCGATCGCTCGGACCTTTACGACGACGCTCGATGTCACGAAGAACCAGGGCGTCGATAAGTTGCCGCAAGCGCTGGATACCGTCGCCGCACAGAGCGAGCTGGATCCCGCGCATGCGCCGGCGCAAGCGGTCGCCGCGGCGCTGCGTGGCGCCGTGGTGACCGATAGCGCGGGACGATTGCAGACAGAGCCGACGCTGGAGAATGCGCGGGAGACCTTCGCGCGGGTCAATCGGGCGGTGCAACAGCATCAGGATGCGCCGGATCTCTTCGGAGAGAAGCGGAGCATCATGGACACGTTGCAATCCGCGCTGCAGCCTGGTTCGGCGTTATTTAGTGATTTACCGAAAGAGCCGGAGGTGGTGAAGGAAGAGCCGGAAGACGAAGGTGAAGAGTGGTTTCACGGCAGCCCACTAACATTCCAGCGCTTCGAGCATACGCAGAAGAGTGACTACGGATATTTCGGAAATGGTGTCTACCTCACAAATCGTCAATGGCGTGCGCAGACCTATGCCGGCAAGGGCGGAAATGTGTACCGAGTGCGAGTATCGGCACGAAAATTTGCAGGTCGCGAAGAGTGGAATGCAGCCTGGAAGCTCGCGGGAGAAATACTTGGAGATCGCGTGCTCATACCAAAGGGATGGACGGCGAAGCTGAAACAGGAAATGGCTGGTTATCCAGATACGAGTAAGACGATCAAAGTGTGGCAGGTGTTCGACGAGAACGGGAACATGGTTAATCGTTCGGCGGTAGGGGATGACGAAGACGCAGCGATCAATTATTCGGCGCCCAGAAGACCTCCGGGTATGAGTGTAAGCGAATGGGACCAGGAAAAGTTGAGGGAACGGTCGCGCCTCGCTACCCAGATCTTACAACAGCAGGGGTGGGAAGGCGTACGTGTCTCGTGGCAAACTCCACCCAACTCGGAGGCTGTTGTCTTCGACTTGAATCATGTGCAGATCGCGCATCGCATGGTCGTGGAGGAAACGGAGGATGAATATAAGCAGGCGGCAGATCGAGTTATTGCGAGCAAGACGGTGACTCCGGCGCAAACTCCGACAGCGGAGCAGCGCAGTAAGATCATCGAGGCGTATCAGCGGCAAGTGAAGGACTTCGGCTTTCCTGCCGTGCGCATCGCCGACGTACTCGAGGCGGCCGGATTTCCGCTGGACCATCAGTCTAAGGCGCTGGTGATGGGCATGTATCATGCCGGCGATATCGTGGCGCTCGCCACGGGTGATTGGAGTCTTTCCTCCGATCGCGTGAGGGCATGGGGTGTGATCGCGCGCCAGGGCGAATCGCCAGCACTGATGATGCGCATGAACGCTTCTCTGCAGCCAGGCTCGACGCCCGGGGCGGATGCTGCCTACCTCGATACCAAACAAGTCACCAATCCCGACAAGCAAACAGATTTCGTTGCCCGGCAGCGAAATCTGGATAATCTTACCGCCCATGGACAGCTCGACCTCCCACTCGGAAACACCGGAAGTGGTGTATCAACCGGGCGAGGAGGGTCTGTATCTGCCCCGGGAGGAAGCGGAGGAGGGTCTGAGGCTACCGGATACTATCTACCCACCAGCGGACAAGCCAGTGCCGGTGCCAGCACCGCCAAGCAGCGAGCCGAAGTCCTCCGAAAGATAGCGGCAGGCACGGCAAAGCCGGAGGAGATCCGGAAGGCCTTCACCGAAGGGCAGACGATCTCATCGATCGCCGCGAATCTTGTCCAGGAGCCACAACTAGGGGTCAGCCTTCGCGGGGCAAAGGTGGCAACCGCGGAAGATGTGGCGCGGCTCTTCCAGGGCATCCTGCGCAATCCTTATAAGGAAGTCTTGCGGGTGCTGAAGCTGAACAATGGACAAATCGAAGCCTCGGAGATCCTGCATGTTGGCGCGCTAAACGAGAGCGTGGCATCCGCGCAGGAAATCATCCGCTTTATGCAGCGCAGCAGCGGGATCGGAAAGGATGTGATCATTTCGCACAACCACCCGAGCGGCGATCCGACGCCCAGCGCCGCCGATCACAAGATCACTAATCTGATTCAAGACGCGCTGAAGCAGGCGGGGTACAACATGACGGACCACGTGATCACCAACCATGGCCGGTATTTCTCCCTGCGGCGCGGTGGCGAGGGCACCTTTGCCGCAGAGCCGGCGCCGTGGGAAATGGTGTCGCGAAATGAATTGCTGAAAACCGGTTCCAATCGCGATCTGCGGCAACTGGTCCAAACGCTCCGGACCGGCGATCCCGACGCAGTGCATGTGGCGTACCTCACGACCAAACTAACTCTCACTGCGATCGAGCGTCAGCCGGCGAACCTCACTCTGGCGCAATTGGCCGGCGCCCTCCGAAACAGCGCGGCGCGGGAAGGAGCGTACGGGATCGCGGTCTCATTCCCGCAGGACGCGAAGCCCCTGGATATCCTGAGCCAACTCACCGCGCTCAAAGATCTCTTGAGCGGCGGACCACGAGTGATCGACGGATCATGGCCGAGCCTGCCAAGCGCGGCAGCGGCGGGTTTTCTGGAGAAGCACGCGAGGTACGTGGTGGACGCTGCCACCGATCGGCAGAGCTTGCGTGAAGAGCCCGAAGGATACTCGCCCGTGCAGGCAGTGGACGACAAAGGGAATCCTTATGCGTCGGTCCCGCTGAAAGGTCTGAACGATATCAAGATCGTCCAGATGCCGGAACTCGTGCAGCTCGCTCGTGAGCTGATGGGTCAATTGCCTGAGTTGAAGCGAATGAGCAAAGCGCGGGGACAATTCGCCGCCCTCGGCAATGGACGGATCCGGCTGGATCCCCGGATTTTCTCGGATCCCGTGAGTGCAGCGAAGACGTTGGGACATGAGATCGGACACCTGGTCGGATGGCTGCCGGATAAGGTGATGAAGCGCGGCAACCTGCATGGGTGGATATCCTCCCTCACCAAATACGCGAAGGACCGGTTCGGGGCTGCAGCGATCTCAAACAACGACATGCGCGCCGAGTTAATCGGCTTGAGCAAGTACTGGAAACCATATGATCCGGCAACGGATCCAAAGGGTTACGTGCAGTACCGCGAGAGCGCGGCCGAGCTGTACGCGGATGCGCTGAGCGTGCTCTTCAACTCGCCGGCGACGTTGAAACAGATGGCACCGAAGTTCTACCGGGAATTCTTCCGCGGACTCGATACTAAGCCCGAGGTAAAGACGCAATTCTTTGAGATGCAAAAGTGGCTGAGCCGCCCGGCAATGCAGATCCTGAAGGATCGCGCCACCAAGGCAGACGAGATGTTCGCCAAAGCCCAGGACATCTTCGAGACGAAGTGGAAGGAACGCGAAGAGCGGTACAAGGGATTCTCTGGATGGCTCTCGATGCTAAAGCAGGCATTCTTCGATAACTTCTCCCCTCTTCTCGATCGGGAGGACGCCGCCGGCACCGGGCGCGTGAACGATGCAGCCCGCTTCCTCTTCGATGAGCACCCGCTGGCGGACAATCAGCTTTATCGCTGGCTGGAACGCATGCAGCGTACGGTGATCGAACCCGCGCAGGCATCCGGTTTCTCGATGGATGACATCGGCCGTCAGCTCTTCTTCAAGCGCATCGCCAACGAGAGCTACCCGATCTCGGGGCGCATCGCGGAGCAGCTCGGCATGACCACGGGCGGACGAAGTGTGATCGCGAACCCGCAAGGACACACGCCCCAGACCGCACGGCTGCAGTTGCTGTCGGAGAGGCTGGAGAACGGAGTGCGAGCGCAGACACTCCTGGACTCGGCGGTACAGCGCTTTCACGATCTCGTCTATGATGTGATGAAGGATGCGCATCAGGAAGGAATGTTTACCAACGAGCAGATGGCGCTGATCGGGCACAATCGTGACAATTATGCGACCTTCACGCCGCTCGAGTACGTGGACATCTTTCTGCCGGCAGGACTGCAGGGACAGGCCGGGACGCTAAAAGAGATCCAGAATCCATTTGTCTCGACCGTCTCAAAGGTGCTGACGCTGATGCGTGCGACCCAGCATCAGAGGCTCAAGGCGACCACGGTCAGGATCCTGCAGCGCGACTGGCCAGCGGAGATCCAGCGCGCGGAAACGGTGCGGGACGGAAACGGCCGGGAAACGCCACGGCAGCCGCGCGAGAAAGGCGTGGAGCAGATCATGGTGCGCGAAGCGGGAAAGCCAGCCTGGTACAACGTGCCGAAGGAAATTGCCTACATGTTCGATCGTCCGGACATCCCGCTCCTCGACGCCGCACTGAGCATCCTGAACACGCCTTTCCGCAAATTCTTCCATCCGCTTTTCATCGAGTTCAATCCGGTGTTCCAGTTCTTCCGTCACCCGATGCGGAACGTGCGCCGAAACTTCGTGAACGCGCCGGTTGGCGTTGGCTTCTGGGACATCGCGCGTCAGATGCCGCTCATTAAGAGCATCGGCCCCAATCCGGTCCTGGACGCAGCGCGTGACTTTGTGAAGCGAGGCAAGCAACAGCCGCTCATTGCCGAAATGCTGGATAACCTCGCGATCACTCCAGGCGACGCGATGTTTGATGTCACGCCGGCCCGTCCGTCGACTTCCTTCGATAGGCTGCTGCAGAAGGTGAAGGTATTGCCGGAGGAAGGAGGTCACGAGACATGGATCGAAAAGATCGTGCCGAACTTTGTCGCAAAGGTCCTGAAGTCGGTCCAGATGGCCGGGCGCATCAATGAGATCGTGCCCAAGGCGAGCATTTACAAGGTCCTGAGGGAGCGTCTCGGCTGGTCACCGCAAGAGGCTGCTTATTACGTCCGCAATTTCATCGGGACGCCGAACTACAACAAACGCGGCAAACATATCTCACTGGTGAATCCGGTGTTTCCCTTCGTGAACATCTGGATGCGCGGCTGGCAGGCAGACATGCAGCTCGCCCTTAAAGGATTTCAGCGAACCGATCAGCCAGGCAAGCGAGCAACGTCGCCGGCGGCATGGTGGTTTCGCTGGGCAATGACAAACGGCGTGTGGACGGTGCTGAAAGTAGCGGGATCGATCGGACTTCTCGGGGCAGCAATCAAGAAGCTCTACGACGGCATTTCGGACCACTACAAGGCGAACTACGATGTCATCCCGCTGGGCACGACCGGCCAGGGCGATTATGGGCCGAAGGTGGTATTCATCCCGATCCCCAAGGATCCGGTGGATAGGATCATCTCTGGCATCTTCTACAACGCACTAAAGACGGAAGGGACGCTCGCCGCACAGCACGGGCTACTCGGCACCGAGCTGCAGCAAATGAATCCGCCGGATGGTACGGGCGTCGGCACTATGCTGCAGCACAATCTGGCGGAGATCGACAGCGACGTGCCCGGATTGAATCCGATGATCAAGATGGCCAGCGGCTGGAAGACCTACCTGCAGGGACAGAATCCGCTCGATGACTTCCGCGGCAAGTTCGTGCTCAGTGATGCACAGTTTCTCGCCGGCGGATGGGATGGGGTGAAGCCGATGCTGACCTGGACGTATGGACAGACCGGAATGAGCAACTTCGTAAGTTTCGATCCGCAGACAGGCATGACCACGGAGCAGCTCAAGAATCTTCCGATGATCAATGGGATGGTGAAGATCACGGACGCCGGCTATCACGAACAACAGGTCGCGGCGATGACCTTGGAGCAACAGGCGGCAGCCAGGCTGAAGCTCGACATGCCGGCCAACGCGCAACGCCTCGCAATGGAATACGGGACACTGCAGCGCCTGGGCGACAAGTTCCGGACGGATGAGCAGACGACACGCTTCCAAGAGTTGAAAGCGTGGTACCAGAGCATCTATCGTCCCGCAGAGCAGTATCTCCGAGATGGGAAGGACAATGGGATGACCGCGAGCGAGCGGGATGCGACCCTGGCAGGAGTGAAACAGGCTTCAGAGCAGTTCGTCCGCAAGTAGCCAATTCAGTAGCCGATAATTCCATGAAACGTAAATAACTCACTGAAAACATGTTATGATTTTCATTTAGTTGACTACGGATCAGAAGGTTTGAGGTTCGAGTCCTCACGGGTGCGCCACTAAGGCCGTGGCACTTACAGTTGGTTCAGGAATCTCCGGAACCTCGATTGCGGCCTCCCTGCCCTTGCATCTCTTAGCTCGTGGCGGAGACAATTCGCTCGTTTACTGAGCTCAGAAGCGTTCGAACCGTCGGCTCAAACGACCGTGTCGCCGGTGCGAATTTTCGCCTCTTCAAAACACTGTCGCGACGCACCCTCATGCCGCCTAGATTCGTCACTCTCCTATGAGCGAATCTTCCATCAAAAATGTTGCCGATACGGCATTCATGGTTGCCGCCTACCGGGCTGCGGAGACCGAGCGTCCCGATGCGCTCTTTCGGGATCCGCTCGCTGGCCGTCTGGCTGGTGATCATGGAAAGAAGATCGTCGAGGACATGCCCAAGGCGGCTTTTGCGGGAGGCTGGTCGGTCGTCATTCGCACCTGGGTCATCGATCGGTTGATCGAGACGGCCATCGCCGAAGGGATCGACACGATTTTGAATCTCGGCGCCGGCCTGGACACCCGCCCCTATCGCATGGACTTGCCCGCATCGGTGCACTGGATCGAAGCCGACTTCCCGGACATGATCGAATTCAAAGAGGAAAAGCTGGCCAGAGAGATACCGCACTGCCGATTGGAACGGATCAGCGTGGACCTGGGCGACGACACGGCACGGGAAAAATTCCTTACCCAGGTCGCGGCCGGTTCCCAGCGAATCCTCGTGCTGACGGAAGGCGTGATTCCCTATCTCACTCCCGAACAAGTTACCGCCCTCTCGCGAGATCTGAAATCCAGGCCTTCATTCCGGTATTGGATCGCCGATTACTTTGCACCCGAGACCTATCGTTATCGCCGGCGCAAAGGGATGACGCGCGCGATGAAGAATGCGCCCTTTCGCTTTGAACCGGCCGACTTCTTTGGGTTCTTTCAAAAATTGGGTTGGAAGCCGAAGGTCGCACGATACCTCGCGGAAGAAGCGGCGCACCTCAAACGCCCACTGCGCCTGCCTGGACTGATGCGGCTGTGGATCAGGCTCGTGAGCCTTTTCCTGTCCCCGGAGAAGCGGGTTCGCATGAGGCGGTTTATGGGGTATGTCCTTTTTGAGCCGATGGCATGATGCAGCCAGCTAACGCCCCGCTATCTGAAAATATGAAATCAGGATTTAGCAATCGGAGCCAACCGCACAAACAGCACGGAGCTCCGAAACAAATGCTAATTGATAAATCCTGAATGCTAATTTCCTTCGTATGGTCCCAAACCCAGATCGCCTGGCAACAAGTCCTGATGCGGCTCCGGCGCACTTGAGAAGACCCGCCGGACGGCGTCCAGGTATCCAAAGCCGAACTCCCGATGCGGGGCGATATAGTGTCCTTCGCTCCATTCATTCCAGCAATCCAACAGCAACATTCGATGGCCAAGTTCGCGGGCCGGCATGCTCTCGGCAATCGTCTTCGCCTCCCGCAGCAGCCCCTCGAATTGCTCCGGCGGAATGCGATAATTCGGCCCCTCGTCGTGCCATCCGCTCCAACCCTGCGAGACGGTGATAATCTGCGGCAGCGGAGAGATCTCGCGCATTTTGCGAATGGACGAAAGCTGTGACTCCGCAGGATGGGCGGTATCCGAGACAGGCCAGCAGTATTCGAAGATATAGTCGAAACCCATTTGCTGGCGGAAAGCGAGTTCGTCCCGATTGGTATTGCGCAGCTCACTGAGAATAGTGAGGCCGTCGAAGCCCTCGCGTTTGCAAAGTTCCCGCATTTTGTCGAACGCTCGCGCCACGTTGGCGGGCCCACCCAGATCAGCGGAGAGCTTGCCCGCGTCGTAAATGTATAACAGCGGCTTGTTATCGATTTTGAGATAGCTCGGATGTTTGAAGTAATTCGCCATCCAGAAAGGCATCAGACGTTCAAGGAGATCTGCCTCACCGGAAACGCCCGATTGGCCCCAGGAGATTGAATCCCGTGGCTGGTTTTCCCACATGATGGCAAACTGGAATCGATCGACGAACTTCGACTTTTTGAGCGCTTCGATCGCTCCGGAAAACCTCGTCTCCACTGCATCTGCCCGGCCCGTGCGGTACCAGCAATACACGAAGAAATTGATGCCATGCTCGACGGCCCACTTTGTCTCCCAATCGGCGACTTCGGGATTTGTATCATCGTATCGCCCGAGAGCGGGAGTTCGTTCCGGATGCTTGATCACCTGCGCCCAAACGCTGCCGTTGGGTGAGCTTTCCCAAAGTGGACAGTTATGTGCACCGACAAGGAGAGAAGTCCGGACCGGAGCCGGAACTGGAATATAAGGCGGATTCTTCGCCGGCTCCAAAGCATCGGCGCCGTGCGCAGTAAAGTGAATCAAGGCCGCTGCCACGCTGACGAACAATCGCATGGCGAAAACCTGGATAGTTATCTTGGCGATCACCCCGCCAGCAGAATCGGCGCGCGGGTTAAATGCCAGAGCAAAACTCGGGGGGTATTCTTCTTCTTCTTCATCATCTTCATCCTCGTCCCCTCGCTAATTGGATAATGATGAAGATGACGAGGAAGAGGAAGAGAAGGACCTATCAAAACGCGTACGACTAAAGCGCTACACGCCCACCATTGCCGCACGCACGCCGCCGACGCAGCCTTACTCCCGCAAACTTGTTCCTTCCCCTATGAACCAATTGCTTCAACGTACCCTCACGTCCACACGTAACGCCGTGCTCTGTGGCATGATCGCGGCAGCTTCCCTCACGACCACGCTCGCCGCCGGAACCTGGGACACCGTTCCACTCGGCGGCGGCGGTTTCGTCACCGGCTTGGTAAGTAATCCTAACGGCAGCGCCATTTACTGTCGCACGGATGTCGGCGGAGCCTTTCGCTGGGTTCCGGCCGCCGACGGCATCAATGGCTCATGGATCTCACTCAGTGACGCCATGGTCGCCTACGGCACGTCGGGCGCGTCCTCGCTCATGAATGTTGAGTCGATCGGCACAGACCCCAACAACGTGAACCGTGTCTATGTCGGCGCCGGCAACGGCATCTGGGGCTCGGACGATCAAGGCGTCACCTGGTATCAGGTCCTTTCCGGTCTCACGGAGAGCGGGAACGGCAGTTACCGCTCGAACGGTGAGCGCCTGGCGGTCGATCCGAATAACTCAAACATCGTCTGGTACGGCTCCAGTTCCACCGGTCTCTACAAAGGCATGAAGAGCGGCAGCACCTGGACGTGGACGCAGATCCCGAGCATGTCCGTTCCGTTCGGACTGGCCACCGCTGGTGTCACTTTCGTTGTCTGCGATAAGAACAACGGCGGAACGACGATCATCTACGCCGGCGTGCATGATTCCACAGCCGGTGGCGTTTATTGCAGCACCGATGCCGGCACTACCTGGTCGCTTGTTACCGGCGCAACTCTGCGCAGCCCGCGCTGTGCGCAACTCGGCAAGAACGGCACGCTCTATGTCACGGGCGGAACGGATGGCTCCGCGAAATTGCCGCGCGGCGGCACGCTCAGCCTGCTCTCGTCCTTGCCAACCAGCGTGAATTATAACGGTGTAGCGGCCGATCCCAACGATGCGACAGACAGCAAAGTCATCATCGCCGAGGGCAATTCCGGCAGCCAATTCAACCGCTTCTGGCGTTCTACCGACGGCGGTTCGACCTGGGCCATGCAGCAGTACACGTTCAATGGCCTGACTGTCGGGAGTCAGGGCATTCCGCGCAATGAGCCGGACGGTACGCCCTGCCTGGTCGGCTATTGGTTTGGCAACACGTCGGGCCTGCTCATCAATCCCGCGAATTCCCATGAACTCTGGGCGGGTGACTTCTTCGGCGTCGCTCGCACACGTGACGCGCAAGACTTGGGAACCACGCCATCCGGTTGCCAATGGTACACGCTGCAAAAGGGCCAGGAAGAAACCGTTGTCGCCACGGTTAAGAATGCACCCAGCGGCGCGCAACTCCTCACCGGCGTCGGCGATGTCGGCGGCTTTTGTTATGAGAATACCCTCTATCGGCCGAGCGGCCCGGATGGCAACAGCTTCAAAAATCCCAACGGCGGAAACAACACGAGCCTGGATTTCTGCGAGTCGGCGCCTCTCACATGGGCGCGCGCCTGGGTGCAAAATGCAGCGGCCTGGCAGCCGGGCAATGGTGCATTGACCCAGGACGGCGGCGTCACCTGGGCGCCCTTCGGCGCGACGCAGATCGCGACCGTGCCCGCGAATACAACCAACACCTGGTTCACCTGGGACGCCACTGCTTACCTGCGGCAGCATCTCGGCGGCCAAGTCACGCTCGTCGTGCGCAGCCTCACGTCTGGGCAGGGTCCGCTTAACTTCGCCTCGCGTGAATCGACCAATGCACCACAACTCGTCATTAACGGCAGCCCCACCCTGCTCGCGACTTCCGACGCCTATGTGCAGGACGGTTCCGCCGCGGGCACGAACTACGGCACGGCGACTAACCTCCTCGTGAAAAATGACGCCACCGGCTACAACCGCTGGACTTATTTGAAATTCGATCTGACCGGGATTTCTTCGCTGACTTCCGCCACGTTGCGTCTCTATCTCCAAAGCACCGGAACGGCGAATATCACCGCCGGTGTCTACGCTGAGGACGTGACTTCATGGACTGAGACCGGTCTCACCTGGAATACGCGCCCGCTCTTCCAGGGAATCTCCGGCGTGTACGCCTCCACTCCGCCTGCGGCCATCGTCGCCGGCTCGAATGGCGGCGGAGGTGGCGGGCGCATCGCTGTTTCTGCAACCGATCCCAGCAATTTTGTCTGGCTGCCGATCAATTACACGCAAGCCACGATCCCGGCGTACTACAGCAAGGACGGCGGTGTCACCTGGGCGGCCTCCACAGGCGCACCGAACTCGCCGATCACAGGCGTGTACACGAATGGAAACAGCCTGGACATGGCGGGCCAATGCCTGGCCGCGGATCGGGGCAATGGTTATTTCTATATGGGCAAATTTGGCGGCGCCGCCCACCTCATCTACCGGAGCTCCGATGGCGGTCAGACCTGGACACAGGTCGGCTCCGTCTCGAACGGCAATAGCTATAACATGCGCACCCCGCAACTCGTGGCCGCACCGGTCTCGCCCACGTGTCCCAGCGGTGGCGACGTCTGGCTCTGTGATGACGGCACTTACAATGGCAATGGCGGAGGCCTCTGGCGTTCGACCAACTCCGGCGTCAACTGGACGAAAAACACTGCCGCCGGCAAGATCAGCGACGTCGGTTTCGGCAAATCCTCCACCGGCAGCGGATACTCCGTTTATGTCGCCGGGGCCATTAGCGGCGTGCAGGGCGTCTTTCGCTCCGACGACTACGGCGCGACGTGGACAGCGCTGCCTGTTCCGACCATCGAACACATCAATGCATTGGTGGGCGACCGGCAGAAGTATGACAGCGCCTTCATCGGCACGAGCGGACGCGGAAGCTTCCACTACTACTCCAGCAATACCCTTGAGGCGGAGGATCTCAGCGTCCAATCCTACACCAGCACGGATACCGTGTTAGTTATCGACGACGCTAATTTCAGCAACGGCGCCGCCGTGGAACTCGTCGGTGCCGCGGTTGGCGACCAGATCACGTTCACCGTCCCGAACGTTTCCGTACACTCCTACGATGTCACGATCGGTTTCAAGAAATACAACAATCGTGGTATCTGGCAATTGGCCACCGCCCCCTCTGGCGGCAGCTTCACCAACCTCGGTTCGCCGCAGGATAGCTATGCCTCTGGCACAGTCTACACCACGGTCGACCTGGGAACATGGACTCCTGCCAGCACTGGCGATCAATGGTTCCGGTTTACCATCACGGGCAAGAATGCCAGCAGCTCGGGATACACAAATATCATTGATTACATCAAGCTGACGCCGAGGTAGTCGTTACCGTTCACCAGTCATCACGGCGGGCGTGTCCTTCGCGGCACGCCCGCCTTTTCTTTGCGCAGGGCTGGTAAAGGAGAGCGGGCTTGTAGCTCACAGTGGCATTGATCGCATAGAACGTCGGTTCAATCGATTCGCGGTCCATTTGGTGCGACCACATTCACTGCGGGCTGCAAGCCCGCTCTCCTTTCTGCCGTCGATTCCTCGGACCGTTTTACGCCAGACACGAATTCTTGTTTCAGAGAAGTTCGGTGTTGATCACGTGAAAGATAAGATCCGCGCTGATCTTGTCATCAACGCCTTCAAGCGGCGGGACGCCGCTTCCACTATGGCCTTCTCCCCCTCTTCGCTACAGCCAGCCATGCCCGCGATTTACCCGTTTCCCTCGAACTCTCTGAAAACCACTGCACATGAAAACCTTTGCTCTCCTCATCATCGGAGCTCTTTTGACCTTCGGCCTCTCGTCATGCGAAACGGCTCACGATGCCGCCGACACCAGCATCGGCCTTGCCGGCCATGCAGTCGAGAAAACGGGTCACGCCGTAGCCCACGGCGTACGGAAGGTGGAAAACCACCTATAAGGGCAACGTCAGTTGCTGGGCTGCCAGCCGTGCGTTTCCCAGAACGATCGCAGGCCTCCAGCCGAGCCGTTGAAAATATTCCGTTCGGCAGCGCTCATATTTGCTGCCGCGATGGGATAGGACGACCGCGGAAGCCCACAAATGCCGTCGCCGGTATATTGCCACAAATCCCAACGCTGCCACGGCGATGTAGCCTCTGGTTTGCGGTGGTAGTTTGCGATCCAGAGCCAGCAGTTTAGCAGCGAACGTCGGGAGTTATTGGAAACGCTCGAGCTATTGAGAATCGTTTTGATTCTGTTTTCGTTGGAATACAGACCCGGGTAGTGGCCGGTGCGTTGCCGGACCCGTTCCACAAATGCGGCCGCCTGGTCCACCGTCATCGTGCCCCCGGGATAGTGATTGTTAGCTTCAAAATCGAGGACGAGCACGACGCCAGATTTCGAGTTCGAACCAGCCTGGCGCCAGTGATTTTCCACGACATCGACAAAATGGTCCGCCTGCTTCACAGGATTCGATGCATCACCGAAATGGTACGCCCCCCAGCAAAGCCCAGCCTGCAACGCAGCCCGCTGGCGTTCCGCATAGGCGGGGTCGACTTGCATGAAAGGGAACGTGGCTTCGTGAATCGCGGCGATCACGCCCTGCCGCGCCATCATTTCGAAATGGGGTCGAACGGTATCGTAATGCGAGAGATTCACGACGCTATTTGTCGTGCCCGCATAACTGGCAAAGGCGAATAAAAGAGGAGAAAGCCAAGCGGCACAAAGGGTAGAGAGCTTCATGGTTGTTGGGCGCCGCAGAACATGCTGCGAATGTGCACCTGCGCCAGAAGCAATTTTCATGGAGGAGAAAATTTCCATGACTGCCCTAAAGCAAGACTCGAACCCACTGGCCTGAACGGCGTTCAGGCCGGGATTTCCAAACCAGCTAGACGCGGCTGCTGGCCAGATACCGGTAATACACCTCGAGCATCAAAATGCAAAGCGATGTCCGGTAGACTTTGGCGTCGTCAGTGGTTCCGGTTCCCGTCCAGTGCAAGCCACCGCCGCGGTCTTTGCTGCCGGTTTCAGGCCAGCTTCCATCGTCACCCTGATGGCCGACGATCTCCTGCTGAAACTGGCGATTCCATTTGTGCCAGGCCGAACCGCCATACTGGAAGCAGGCCTGCGTGATGTAGTACCAGGCATACAGATTTGCATCCGGCCCTTCGTACGTGATCTTCGGAGCATCGGGCTCGTCGATCAGGAAATGGAGCGCCTGCCGCACGGATTGTCCGCGCTCGTGCCGTCCCACTTCCAGGGAAAGAACGCCAACACCGGTCAGGCTCCAGCGATCTTCCGGATTCCGATAGCCGAAGCCGCCTTTTGGTCCGCGTACCCGAAGGATATCGCCCATCGCGGCACGCATCGATTGCTCAGCGCCATCGATGTTGAGTCCCGTCAAAATCGCCGCTTTCAGCGCCTGGATTTGCCAGCCGCTTACCGAGGTGTCACTCGGACCGGATTTGGCGAAATCATATTGCCAGCCGCCGTCCGGAGCCTGGCCCTCGACAATGAGGCGGACCGATTTCTTCACCACGTCGCCGATCTTCACTTCTTTCGTGAGGATGTATGACTCTGCGAGCGCGTACGTCGCAATGCCATGTTCATACACCCAGGGATTGCCGCCCGCATGGGCCAGCTTTCCGTCGGCTGACTGTCCCACGCCAACGAGATAGTCGATCGCCTTGCGCACGTTTGGCCCGAATTCTTTCGAACTCGGCCGTTCACAGTGTCCCATAAAGCTCAGCAAGGCCAGCCCTGTCATCGCGACCTGATATTCCTGCCCGTACGACCCATCGGCGTTCTGGTGTTCCTTGAGCCAGCGCAGGCCCTTCATGATGATCTCTTCGTCTTTTGGATCACCGCCATTCGCCGAAATCGCCGCGGCGCGAGAACCCGCGCTGCAACGGTCCATCATCGTCGGCGGCAGCGAGAAACCAAATCCGCTTCCTCCCCCACCCATTCCGCCACCACCTCCGACTCCGAAACCCACTCCGGTCCCGCCCATGCCCGCCATACGATTCGGAATAACCTCCGTTGCGTTCGGCATGGTCGGCATTTCCGGCAGCGAGATCTTGGCCAGGCCCTTCGTCATGATGCGCTTGGCCTGAGCCGGTGCGCTCTGGGTGTTCTTCTTCTTCGCCATCGACACCTGATGCTCGAGGGCGCGCGAACTGGCCTTCACGGTTGGCGGTCCGCCCTGAAAGGTGGTCTTACGTTTGCCCTCGTACCGTTGCACCACATAGAGCGTGGCACCGGCGCCGAGGAACATGTGGAAGAGAATGCTGCCGATCAGGAATTTGCTCGCAATGATCTTGTGCCACAGCTTGATGACCGGCTTTTTTTCCGGTTCCGGCTTGGTCGAATCAGGATGTTTGGGGGCTTCCATGGACTAAAAGACGGACGAAAATCGGTGGGGGTACGCCGATTCGAGCACGTAAGGTTGGAGGGAACGACTCATCTGGGGGACAGACTTGTGTTAATTTGTGTTAAGTCCTACGCCGAACCGCCCCCGCCGTCTCGCCTTTTTTTAGGCATAATTTGTCACATTAACCATTTTTTTATTATCTGGATGTGGTTGGGCCACAGAATGTTTGCCTCTGATGAGGTGCGTTTACACATTCGTTTCGGGCGGTCGCCGGATCCTGAAATGGATTTCGGCAGGCCGTTGCCCAGGAAAGATGGCACTTTAGCGTTGGGCAGAGCGACTCTGGACCGCATCGCGACAGGATGAGGCCATGTGAATTGGCTGACAGCTAATTTACGAGTACACGGACGTTGCTTCCCACCGGTAAGACGGCGCGTGGTAGGGAACGCTGTCCCAAGCGGTCCGACCAAGGTGGAATGGGTTTGGAGGTGAATGAATTGAAGACCCAGCACACGCCGCGCTTTTTGCCCACCGAACGTGCCCAAAAAGAATCCTCGCTCGGCGCTCGTGGTTATTTGTGTGCATCCAGCTATCGATTGCGTCCATTCTGCATCCCAAGCGCTCTGAGCATCGTTTCCGATTCATCGGTGTCCAAACCCATTCCACCCTGATCGGACCGCTGAGGACAGCGTTCCCTACCCAAGTCACATGTCACTCCAATTCCTCGAAAGCCGCTGCTTGACAACTCACCGAGTTACACATAACTAACCCTTACGCATATGACTAACCGCGTGCTCAAATTGGTTACGTTCGCCCGGCGTTTACGCCCGGGCCGGGAGCATGCTGGTCTAATCTAAGTTGGATCATACGGCCAACCGAACCTGACAGGTTCACTCCTCGAGCCCGGATGCAAGCGTGTCCGGGCGGTTTTGTTTCAAGTCACTCGCCGCAATCTTTCATCACGGGCAACGGCGGCCCGGTAAACATCACCCTTTTTCGAGGAGCTCATTATGACTGCTCTCATCACTCGTCTGCCCACTCTACAAACGGGCACGCGAAATCATCTTCGCAACATAGGCATCGCCGCACATATCGATGCCGGCAAAACCACGCTGACTGAACGCATCCTCTATTTCGCTGGAGCAATCCATCGCTGTGGCGACGTTCACGATGGTAATACCACCACGGATTTCTCCGACATCGAGAAACAAAAAGGCATCACCATCTCGGCCGCAGCCGTTCCCTGCACCTGGAGTCCTGCGGAAGAAACCGGAAGACACAAGCTGCTCGCCGGGCAGCGTTGCTCGATCAATCTGATCGACACACCCGGGCACGTGGACTTCACCGCCGAGGTGGAGCGTTCCCTGCGTGTTCTCGATGGCGCTGTCGCCGTCTTCTGCGGAGTCGCGGGCGTCCAGCCACAATCCGAGACCGTCTGGAGACAGGCGGACCGCTATCAAGTGCCGCGCCTTGCCTTCGTCAATAAGATGGATCGGGCCGGCGCGGACTTCCACCGCGTGGTTACGGATCTCAACGAAAAGCTCGGCGCAAATGCCTGGCCCATCCTTCTGCCGCTCGGTCGCGAAAGTGATCTCCGCGGACAGTTGGACGTCATTAACCGGAAGGCGCTGTTCTTCGGACAAACTGCTTCCGGCGGATACACCATTGCCGAGATCCCGGCGGATTGCCGATCACTTGTCGAATCGACGCGGGAAGAACTCATCAGACGGCTCGCCGAAATCGATGACGAGATCGCCTCAAGCTGGCTTGAAGGTGAATCACCGGACACAGAGTCATTGCTCGCCGCCATCCGGCGTCAGACTCTGCTCGGCAGATTCGTCCCCGTCATCGGTGGCAGCGCTTACAAATATGTCGGCGTGCAGCCGCTGATTGACGCCGTCGTGCAGTTCCTGCCCGCGCCGGAAGATATTCCGACCGTGCAGACGACCACCGAAACAGGCGCGCTTCCGGAGACGATCGAAACCGGGGCCGGTCCGCTCGTCGCCCTGGCGTTCAAACTCGTCACCGACAAACTGGCGGGGCGTCTGGTCTTCGTGCGGGTCTATCGCGGCACGCTTCGCAAAGGCGAGCCGGCATGGAACCCGCGCACCAGGCGCAGTGAACGAATCGGCCGTCTCGTCCGCGTAATTGCGGATAAACGCGAGGAAATCTCCGAAGCCGCCGCCGGCGAGATCTGCGCAATCGTAGGACTGCGCGGATTCACCACGGGCGATACCCTGTGTGATCCGGGCCATGCGCTCATGCTCGAACCGCCAACGTTCCCTGAACCGGTGGTCAGTATGTCGCTGGAGCCTGCTTCGAGCAGTGATCCCCAACGGCTCGCGGAAGCGCTGGCCGTGCTTTGCGATGAAGACCCAACCTTCCGGACTTATACTCATCCGGAAACAAGCCAATGCATCATCGCCGGAATGGGCGAACTGCATCTCGAAGTCATCCGGCAGAAGCTCGAATCCGAACATCGCGTCACCACGCGAGCCGGTGCACCGGAAATCGCTTATCGCGAAACGGTCACCGCCTCCAGCCACGCCAACTATCTGCTCAAAAAGCAGTCAGGCGGCGGCGCCGGGATGTACGCGCGTGTCGTCCTCGACATCGAGCCGTCAGAGCGAGGTACCGGGCTAGTGATCGAGAGCTGCGTGAAGGGCGGAAACATTCCTTCGCACTTCATCGGTGCGGTGGAACGGGGCATCGCCGAAGCAGCGCAAACGGGCGTCCTCGCGGGATATCCCGTGGTCGACGCAACCGTGCGCATCGTCGATGGCGCTGCACACGTGAAGGACTCGAACGAGATGGCCTTCCGCCTCGCCGCCGCGGAGGCCTTCCGTGAAGCAGTCCGAAGCGCGCAGCCCGCACTCCTCGAGCCGCTCATGCAGATCGAGTGCTCGGTGCCGGCCATCCATCAGGGTGACATCGTCGGCGATATCAATCGCCGCCGGGGCAAAGTCACCGGCATCGATCAGCGTGCCGGCGTTGGAATCGTGACTGCGGAAGTTCCGCTCGCCGAGATGTTCGGCTATGCGAACGCCATTCGCAGCCTCTCTCGCGGCCGGGCCTCCTACACGATGACTCCGCTGCGCTTCGAAGAGCTGCCGGCCAGCCTCGGCGAAGCGATCTCAAAGGATCGCCGTAGCTAGTCATCCGGCAGGACACAATGAGCAGGATCCGCCCTAAAGCGGGTCCTGCTTCATTGCTGCCGATCGCGGTCTTTCACCACCATGGTGATCAAGACAGCGAGCAGAAAGATCGGATGAAATAAGATGGGAAGCCGGTGCATTTGTGAGGAAAACGAACGAGCCCCTCAGAATCTTAGTACGGCGAAAAAGGCGTCTTCCAGCGAACTGCCGTACTCCCGTTGTCCTCGTACGCCAAAAGGAGGATGGGCTAAATCTAACGACATCGGAATGAACCGCGTCTATCTTCAAAACAAAACGCTCGCCATGAAACTTCCTGCCCTTCTCGCGCTCAGCCTTCTCGCCGCTCCACTTATGCACGCCGCCAATACCGATCTCGCTGCCTCTGCCGTTAATCAACTAGGCGTCGATCTTCATCATCGTCTAGCCAAGAGCGACGCGAATCTTTGCCTCTCCCCTTTGTCCATCCAGATCGCCCTGGCTATGACTTATGCCGGCGCCGACGGCGAAACAGCGGCGGAGATGGCCAAAACATTGCACTATCCCAAGGATAATGAACCGGCGGTTCGCGAATCATTCCAGGCTCTCGTGAAAGGTCTCGATGAAGCGCGCGCCAAATCGCAGGAACGCGCCAGCCATTCCAAACAGTACGGTGGCCCGAGCGAACCGATCGTCTTCAATCTGGCCAATCGTCTCTTCGGCCAGAAAGGGTACGCCTTCCGCGCGCCGTATCTCTCGGAGCTCAAGGATGGATATCATTCTCCTTTTGAAGAGTTGGATTTCAAAACCAACACTGAAGCCTCGCGGAAACACATCAATGGATGGGTCGAGGAAGAAACAAAGAAACGGATCAAGGATCTGATTCCAAGCGGCGCCCTGTCGCCCGTGACCAGGCTGGTCCTCGCCAATGCCCTGTACTTGAAAGCTCCATGGGAAAAGGAATTCAACGATCGTGCCACAAAGCCCGAGCCGTTTCATATCCACGGAAAAGAACCAGCCGAAGTCCCGACGATGATTCAAAAGGCCTACTATGGCTACGCCACCGAAAATGGCTATACGGCAGTCACCCTTCCGTACAGTGGCGGCGATCTTCAGTTCATCATCCTGCTTCCCGAGAAACAAACAGGCCTGCATGACCTGGAAGCGAAATTGACGTCCGCCGAACTCGCGAAGTGCGCGAAGCTGGAACCACGTGAGGTCATCCTGTATCTGCCTAAGTTCAAGCTGGAGTCACCCAGCATCGCGCTCGGCGAACAACTCAGCGCGCTCGGAATGAAAACCGCGTTCGATCAGCCGCGGGGCAGCGCGAACTTCGACAAAATCGCGCCGCGCAAACCGGACGACTATCTCTTTATCTCCGAAGTCTTCCACAAGACATTCATCGCCGTGGACGAACACGGCACCGAGGCCGCAGCCGCCACCGCCGTTATCATGGCCGCGGGCTCTGCGTTCCGGCCCGCGCAACCACCCGAAATTCACGTCGATCACCCGTTTCTCTTTGCCATCCAGCATGTGCCGAGCGGGGCTTGCTTGTTTATCGGACGGGTTACTGATCCGAGATAGTGAGGGGCGTTATATATACAGTTATAGCATTCTAAACAAAACTGTATCCTCGGAGCACCAAGGCTCGACGGAGCGCAGAGGGCCGCTTTACCCACAACTACCGTTCGATTAAAAATACCATAAAAGATTGCCACCTTTGTCAGGGGAAGGCATAGCTTCTTCGTATACGCACGTAAAACGTCGGCGTGACGGGCGTCTTGCACCCTTCAGTCGACAGTCAGTCCACCACCCTATCCGATGAAAACGCATTCCTGCCCCTGCGCTTCGCCGTTCCACCTCGGCGCGTTCCTCTCTCTCGCCCTGGGCCTCATGCTGGGCCTCGGCGCCCACGCCGCAACCCAGACCGTGACGAGTACCGCAGATTCGGGCACCGGCTCGCTGCGCGGCACCCTCGCCACTGCCGCTCCCGGCGATACCGTCGTCTTCGACGCGAGCCTCTCCGGCCAGACCATCACCCTCGCCTCCTCGCTGACGCTGGCCCAAAATGTGACCATCGACGCCTCGGCGCTGCCCGGCGGACTGATCCTCTCCGGCAACAACACCGTCGCCATCCTCAATATCTCTGCGAATACCGTCACCGCGGTGCTGAAGTCATTGACCCTGTCCAACGGACGCGTCGTCTCCAGCACGACCGCTCAAGGCGCCGGCATTTCCAATGCCGGGACGCTGACGCTAAACCAATGTGTGGTTCGTAACTGTGTCTGCAACAAAGGCGCTACGGCTGGAATTTCTCGCGGCGCTGGCATCTACAATTCCGGGACGCTGACCTTGAATCAAAGCACGGTGCAGAATTGTTCGGCGACCAGCGGCGTCGATGGCAGCACCTCCCTCGGGCAGCCGGCTCGGGGTGGCGGCATCTACAACGACACCTCCGGTGTGCTCAGCCTGGCCAACTCCACCATTCAAAACAATTCAGCGACGGGCGGTAACGGCAAAGTGGGCACTTATGTGTTGTTTGCCCCTCGCCCTGGTTATACCGGAGGCAACGGTGAGGGCGGAGGGATCTACAGCGCCGGCACGATCAGTATTTGCAGCCAGAACACCTTCGCCGGGAATTCTGTGACCGGCGGCGCCGGTGGCGCGGGCGCCAGCGCCACCGCTGAACCTGCTGGCATTGGTGCTAACGGCGCCGGGGGTATTGGCGGAGGCATCTACAATGCAGGCTTGCTGGCTCTGGTCAGCCAATGCACTTTTTCGGGGAATTCGGCCACCGGCGGCGCTGGGGGGAGGGGAGGGTTGTTGGTTCAAGCTGGGGGCACCGCCAAGAGCTATGCAGGAGCCGTTGGCGGCAACGGCGGTGACGGGACAGGTGGGGGTATTTACAATCAAAACGCGGGCACGCTCAGTATTCGGCAGAGCACCTTCTCCGGAAATTCCGTTCTCGGCGGACTCGCCGGCGATGGATCCGGCGGATGGTCCGGTAATGCGACGTCTGCTCAAACTAGCCCTGGGGCCGGCGGCAACGGCGCGCGGGGAGGCGATGGTGGCTCAGGCGGCGGCGGCGGCATCGGCAATGCAGGCGCGATTCCACTTTTCACGCAATGCACATTCTCCGGTAACGCCGCCTCGGGAAATGACGGCGGCTCTGGCGGCGATGGCGGGGACGACGACGCCGGTGGCGGCAGTCCCAAGCCCGGCGGCGATGGCGGTGATGGCGGCAACGGCGGCGATGGTCTCGGTGCCCATCTTTACAATCTGGGTGCGATCACCCTGCTCAGTCAGAGCACCTTTTCTGGCAGTTTAGGCTCTGGTGGCGACGGTGGCATCGCCGGCACGGGCGGTGCGGGTTGCATTGCGAATAGTCAGTACTTCGGGGGCATCGGCGGCGACGCCGGCACGGGAGGCAACGGCGGAAATGGCGCCAGCGGCGGAAATGGAGGCGATAGCGGTATCATTAATATCAGCGGCGGCGGCTATGGCGGCGGCACTGGCGGAAGCAGCAATATCAGCGGCCAATCCAGTGGGAATGGCGGCAATGGTGGCCCCGGCGGCAGGGGCGGCGATGGCGGCAGCAGCGGCATCTATAATGCAGGCACGCTGGCCATGAGCGGGAGTATTCTCGCGAGTACCACGGGCAGCGCGGGGGCCGGCGGTCGCGGTGGTTTCGCCGGGCTCGCTGGTACGGTAACATCGCCCGCCACAGTCAGCGGCGTCAATGGCAGCGCGGGAAAAGCAGGGCATACGGGAAGTAACACAGGCGCCGACGTCGGCAGCGTCATCACTTCGCAGGGGCACAATTTGCTCTGCGGCTATGATCGGAGTGGAGGGACTTTCAATGGAGTCGCCAGCGATCTCGTATTCACCTCCGCGGTGTCGGTGGATCCCCGGCTGAGCGCGCTGGCTAGCAACGGCGGCCCCACCCAGACCATGGCCCTGCTGCCCGGCAGCCCGGCCATCGACGTCGGCGACGATTCCCTTACCGACACCGTCGACCAGCGCGGCACGGGTTTCTCGCGTCGCGTTGGCGGGCACGTGGATATCGGCGCCTATGAATTTGACGCCCTGGCCCTCGGCTACACCGCCCCGGCCCTCGGCTCGCAAAGCGCTGGGAGCGTGACGATCGCCCCCACCACCGGGCTCGGCAGCCTCACCGTCAATGCCAGCCTGAACCCCAACGGCCTGGCGGCCACGAGCTACATCGAGTATGGCATCGGCACCAGCTACGGGAACGCCACCGCACCCGTGGCCTATGGCAATGGCACCTCGAATGTGCCGGTGAACCTCACGCTCAACGGTCTCTCGCCAGGCATCACCTGGCACTATCGCGTGGTCACCGTGACCGCCGCCGGCACCACCTACGGCACCGACCAGACCGTGACCGTGGGCGCGCCCGGTGATGTGAACGGAGACGGCGTGGTCGATCTCTACAGCCTCTCCCAGGTGCAGGCGCTGAACGTCGGCGTGCCGCTGCTCCAGCGCGACAACAATACCGGCATCTTCACCCTCACCATCGGCGTGGCCAAATCGACCGACCTCGTGCAATTCAACCCCTTCCCCATCACCGCCCCTCAGATCAATGTGGACGGCCAGGGACGCATCCAGGTGCAATTCACCGTGCCGGGCAACGCAGCCTTCTTCCGGCTGCAGTCGCAATAAGTCGGCAAAGAGGAAAACCGCGAATGGACGCGAATGAGGAGACCCGTGCACCCGCGTTTCGCCCCGCGCAACCGCCTGAAGTTCACGGCGATCACCCGTTTCTCTTTGCCATCCAGCATATGCCAAGTGGAGCCTGCCTGATTATCAGGCGGGCGACGGGTCCGCTATAGCCAGAGGCGGCTCCCGGCGCTCACTAATAGGACTAATAGGACTAATAGGACTTATGCGTCTCGTGGTCCCATAAGTCGCATAGGTTCCATGAGTCCCATATGTCCCATTCCGCTCACCAAGTTACTTCAGCCAACGATCCGCATAATCCAAAGACGCATCCCAGTCGACCTTGCTCATGGAGTGTTTTCCTTCCCGAATGAAATAGCCCAGCCGGCTCGAGAGCAGTTTGCCGACTTCAGGCATTTCCGTGGCGCCCAGCCCCTCACCCGCGACTAACTGGTAGACAGGGCTTGCCGCTTTCAGCATCTCGAACTGACCCTTGGGATTCGCCCATTGATCTTCGGTCGCGGCACACACCAAAACCGGACGCGGGGCGCACAACGCGATGAGTTCATGCTGATCGAATGGCAGCCGGTCGGGCGCATCGTTGAATTGCTTGAAGATGTCGCAGAACCAATGCGGGAAGCTCGTATTGATGCGCTTCACCGTCTCCACGATGCTGCGGCCGTTGGCTTGTGGTGTGGATAACTCAGGCGCAACTCGCGCCGGCGCGGTCCCGCCACAACCCGCCTGCAGCGGAATGGCCATGGCGATACGTTCATCCAAAGCCGCGGCGAGAATCGCGGTCTTGCCGTTGCGCGAATGCCCCACCACCGCGATGCGCTTGCCGTCGATCGCCGGATCGGTGACGAGATAATCCACGGCGCGCATCAGTCCCCAGGCCCAAGCGCCGAGCGTTGCGCAATCATCCGGCGCCGCTTCCGTCGAGCGGCGGAACCGTTGCAATCGTTCCTTCGCCATATTCACTTCATCGGGAACCACGTCTCCGGTAAAGAAAGAGGCGACGGCATATCCGCGATCGATCGATTGCTCGATATTCCACATCTCGACCTGCTTGCCGCGATGCACTTCCGGGCCGCCGTGGTTGTGATCCGGGTAAGTCGCAGCGTCGGGGACGCGAACTAGCGGATCATTCACCAGCGCATGGTTTCCATTGAAATTCAGCCCGAGAAAGACCGGTGCCGGTTTTTCCCGATGATTCGGCGTAACGAGCAACAGATGAATCTGCACATCCGGCATGCCCCAGGAGAGCGTCAGTTCACGGAGCGTGGCCTTGCCGCCGAATGCCGCAGTATCTTCACGCTCGACCTTAGCCTCCACTTTGGCGGGCGCCGGCGGCAGAAAACCGTACTCATAGTGTTGAAAGAGTTCGCGCAATTCCGGAGCGCGCTGAAGCATCCATTGATCGCGCGTCGTTACTTTCTGACCGCTTTGCGAGACAAGTGGATCGGGCAGGTTGGGTTGCGAGGGAATCTGATCCGAAGCGGGAAATTGCGCGGCCATCGCGCCAGTGAAGAAAAGAGGGGCAAGCAGAGGCAAGAGCAGAAGTCGGGAGAACATGGCCTCCACATTGTGACGCGAGCCATCCCCTCCGTCCATCCTGTCCCTTCCATCCGCCTTACAAAGCCGGCGCCTCATAAAAAATGGCAAATCCCCTCCCTCCATGGCATCCCCGCCAGGGACAGTCAGGCCACACCTTACATTTCATGACGGATGCCAGGATTTCCGGCAAATACGCCGAATCTCCCGCCCCCTTTGAACTGGCTAATACGGAAGCCTCACGCAAGATTGATCCCCTGACATGCGCCGCCGTCGTCCATACATCCCCCCTTCGCCCAGTGGTTCTGTGGCACCCCAGCCGAAGCCGCGCAAATTACTTCGCATTATGAAAGTCACTGCTGCGCTGATCCTGCTCGGGGTCGGAGTCACTCTTTTCGGTCCCCACTTCAGCTCCTCACTCATGCGCAGCGATGCCGATGCCGCTTCCGCGACGGACCACGGAGGGGTACAGGCGGGCGGCGACGAGAAGCACAAACACAAGACGGCGAAGACCGACGCGGAGAAGGCCAAGGAAGAAAAGAAACAGGCCAAGAATGAGGTGAAGGAAGACCGGAAAGAGATCGATGCCTACTTCGACGCCCAGGACATCATGCCGTACTTCAGCTTCGATTTCATCCCGCAGGAGTGGGACTATATCCACAAGGATGCGCGCCGTTTCGCCGAGTGCACGATGACGGACGGCATGACAGACAAAGTGTGGAAAGGCGTAGCCGTTCATCTCAAGGGATCAGCCGGAAGCTTCCAGGGACCTGACCAAAAGCCGGGACTCAGCGTCAGCATGTACAAGTACCGCGGAGCCGAGCGGTGGCATGGCTGCCTGAAATGGCACCTGAACAACGGAGCACAGGACAATAGCTTTCTGAACGAACAGATGTCCTGCGAAATGGCTCGCATGGCCGGTGTGCCGGCTTCCCGCTGCGCCCATGCGCTCGTGAAATGGCAGGGGCGCGATCTCGGGCTCTACGTTTTCAAGGAGGCTTTCGATAACGATTTCCTCTCCCACTTCTTCAAGAATGTGAAGGGCGACCTGTATGACGGCGGCTTTGTGGCCGATATCCGGATGGACATGGAAAAGGACGAGGGCGATCGCGAGAACCGGGAGAATATCAAGGAACTGATGGCGGCTTGCCAGGAAGGCGATCCGAAGAAGCGCTGGGAACGGCTGGAGAAGATCGTCGATATCAACGAATACATTTCTTTTACCGCGATCGAAGCGATCACCTGCCATTGGGATGGCTATAACTTCAACCGGAACAACTATCGCCTCTACTTCGATGCCGATACGGGCAAAGCGGTCTTCTTCCTCCATGGTACGGACCAGACCTTCGGCGATCCGAATTTCCCGATCACGCGCGATCCTGGAGCAATGGTCGGCCAGGCGGTGATGAGCAATCCAGTGTGGAAACAGGCGTACCACGATCGTGTGGAGGAGATTTATAACAAGATCCTCAAGCCGATCGATTGGCCGGCCCATGTCGAGGAAGTAGGGCAAAAAGTGAAGGCCGCACTGGAAAAGAAGAATCCGCAGTGGGCCAAGGATTACGAACCCCGCATCCATGAAGCGCGCGATCGCGTGGCCAGCCGCATCGCGATGATCGGCAAACAACTCGGGGACATACCGAAGGCCTTCAAGTTCGACCAAAATGGTGTCGCAAAAATCGACAGCGAAAACTGGCGGCAGGAAGGCAGCGCCGCGGCAATTGATGCCGCAGTGGTCGATGGCAAGCCGTGCTTCCACATCCGTGCCGACGGCGAATCCAGCGGCTCGTGGCGGAAGTCCATCTCTCTGACGGCCGGCAAATACAAGCTGGTCGCGCGCATCCGCACGTCGGGAGTCGTCGCCTCGCAAAGCACTTCAGGAGAAGGCGCGGGCATCCGCATCTCCGGCGGGACACGCACCGGTCAGAATACGGCGGCTGGTGATACGGCGTGGAAAGACGCAGTTTTCCAATTCGATGCGCCAGGCGGCGATGTCATGCTTGTCGCAGAGCTTCGCGCAACGAAAGGAGAAGCGTGGTTTGACCGCGATTCCTTCCGCCTGGAGCTGGTGAAGTAGGGCAGCGCCGGACACCGTTCCACCGACCTCCAATAAAATTTTTCTAATTCCCGCCCCTGATTTCGTATTGAGCACTTTTGGATGCTCCAATTTGTGGTTTTAGCCGGTTTTTGCGCTGACGCACTTGCCGTACTCCGCCGCAACGGCTTAGTTTCCGCCCTTTGTCCCTCGTTCGCTCGCCTATGAAGTTCCATTCTGCTTTTATTATCCTCGCCGGAACCCTGATCCTCACCGGCCGCATTTCGGCCGTGCCTCCGGACGAAGCGACGGGTCATGGAAGCGGCTCCTCCGTTCCCGCAGGTCCGTCTCCAGATGCCGAAAATGCGTTAAAGACCTTTAAATACGATTCCGGCCTGCAAGTCTCGCTTTTTGCCGCGGAACCGCTGCTTGGCAATCCAGTTTCGTTCCAGACCGATGAGCGAGGCCGCTGGTACATCGCGGAAAGCTATCGTCAGGAAAAGGGCATCGAAGACAACCGGGCCCACAAGGAATGGCTCGATGACGATCTCGCCTCGCGCACGGTCGAAGACCGTTTGGCGATGATGCACAAGTTTTATCCGAACCCGGAGAAGTTCGCCGAGAAATTTACCAAGTACGAAGAGCGGATCACGCGAGTCGAGGATAGCAACGGAGACGGCAAGGCGGACAAGACCACCGTCGTCGCCGACGGTTTCCGCGATCCTCTCGATGGAACCGGCGCCGGTATCCTGGTCCGTGGAAATGATGTCTGGTGGACCTGCATCCCGAATCTCTGGCACTTCAAAATCGCCGACGGCATTGATGGCAAGGCCGAGACGCGCGAGAAGCTGCTCACCGGTTTCGGCGTCCACTTCGCCCTGCGCGGCCACGACATGCACGGGCTTCGCTTCGGGCCGGACGGGAAATTGTATTTCTCGATCGGCGATCGCGGCATCCACATGACGACCAAGGAAGGGAAGACCATCACCAGTGAGGACACGGGCTCGATCATGCGCTGCAATCCGGACGGCTCGAATTTTGAAGTCTTCGCCACCGGCGTACGCAATCCTCAGGAACTCGCTTTCGACGAGCACGGCAATCTCTTCACCGGAGATAACAACTCCGATGCCGGCGATGCCGCGCGTTTCCACTATCTGGTCGAGGCCGGCGATTGCGGCTGGCGGACCGGGTTCCAATATCTGTCGGACCGCGGCCCGTGGATGCGCGAGCGTCCGTGGGATGTGAAGGAAGCGGCGAAGTCCAAATACATCAATCCGCCGGTCGCCAATATCGGCAATGGTCCATCCGGTTTGACTTACAATCCAGGCACGGGTCTTTCGGAGAAGTACGACCATCGTTTCTATCTCTCCGACTTCCGCGGCGGCGCCAGCGCGAGCGTTGTGCATGAGATCGAACTCGAGCCCGCGGGCGCTTTCTTCAAGCTCAAGGAGCGGCGCGATTTCGTGAAAGGCGTCCTTACGACGGACGTCGAGTTCGGCGTGGACGGCTCGCTATATGTGCTCGATTGGGTGGAAAGCTGGGGCGGCGTCAATAAAGGCCGCATCTATAAGTTCACCGATCCCAACGCAAACAAGCAACTCCAGGAAGAAACGCGCAAGCTGATCGAAGAAGGCATGACGAAGCGCTCCGAAGCGGATCTCGCCAAACTGCTCGAGCATCCCGATATGCGCGTCCGTCAGGCAGCGCAGTTCGAGCTCGCCGGCCGCGATATCACCAAGTCCGGGCCGGTCTTCGCCAATGTCGTCAAGACCAGCACGAACACCCTGGCGCGCATCCATGCCATCTGGGGCCTCGGCCAGCTCGCGGAAAAGAACAACCAGGCGCTGAATCCCCTGCCCGCGTTGCTTGACGATCACGATCCCGAAGTGCGCGCCCAGGCTGCGCACATTCTGGCAGATCATCGCGTCGCTTCCGTCGCCGATAAGTTCAACGCCTTGCTCAAGGACAAGGAAAACCGCGTTCGCTACTTTGCCGCGATGGGCATCTGGAAGCTGGCTTACAAGCCGGCGCTGGACAACGTGTTCTCCGTGCTTGCGGAGAATAATGACCAGGATCCGATCCTGCGTCACGGCTGCGTCATGGCACTCACCAGCATCGCCACGCCACAGCAGTTGGAAGCCAAGGCGAATGATCCCTCCGCCGCCGTGCGCGTGGGTGCCGTCGTCGCCCTCCGCCGCTTGAAGAGCCCGGAGATCGCCCGCTTCCTTGATGACGCCGATCAGGGCATCATTCTCGAAGCCGCGCGTGCCATCAACGACATGCCGATCGATAGCGCCATGCCGGCGCTTGCCAAACTCACTACGAAGAAAGGCCTGAGCGACCAGCATCTCCTTTCCCGCGTGGTGAATGCCAACTACCGTCTTGGCAAACCCGAGAACGCCGTGGCCCTCGCCACTTACGCCGCGGAAAAGAGCGCTCCTGACGCTGAACGCCGTGAAGCTCTGAAGGCCCTCATGGATTGGGGTTCTCCGGGCCAGCGCGACCGGATCCTGAATATCTTCCGTCCGCTACCGTCACGTGATGCGAGCGCTGCAGTGTCCGCTGTGACAAGCGTTATTCCGACCTTGCTCAAGGATAACCCGGGCGATGTCGAAGAAGAAACCGCTCATCTTGTAGCCAAACTTTCCATCCCGTCGGCGGGCGAAGCACTCTTCGCTCTCGCGTCGAACGACAAGGCTGGCGAAGGTGCCCGTGTTGCCGCCATCGAGACCCTGGCCGCAATGAAGGATGCCCACCTGCCACAAGTGGCCGCCGTCGCAGTGGCCAGCAAGAGCGCCAAGGTTCGTACCGCTGGCCTCGAAGCCCTGGCCCATGCCGATCCTGTTGCCGCCGTCAAAGCGATCGAAGGAATCATCTCCACGGCCAGCCCGATGGAAAAGCAGGGCGCCCTGGTCGCGCTCGAACAAATCAAGCGCCCCGAAGCGCATGCTTTGCTCGGCAAGCTGATGGATCAGCTCATCTCGAAGAATGCCGTACCGGAGATCCAGCTCGACATTCTGGAAGCCGCCAAAAAGGCCAACACGCCTGAGCTCAATGAGAAGGTGAAGCAGTATGAAGGATCGCTCTCCAAGGATGACGATCTCGCCGCCTATCGTGTCGCGCTCAAGGGCGGAAACGTGGAACGCGGCCGCAAGATCTTCCGCGAAAAGCCGGAGACCCAGTGTTTGCGCTGCCACAAGAACGAAATCGGCGACAGCCAGGTCGGCCCTGAACTTACCCACATCGGATCGAAGAAAGATCGCGACTACATCCTCGAATCCATCGTCTATCCCAACAAGCGGATCGCCGAAGGCTTCGAGACGGTCGTCCTGACGTTGAAGGACAACACCATGGTCGTCGGCCGGCTCTTGAAAGAAGACCCGAGCGAACTCCATGTCGAAACCATGGATGACAAAGGCAAGCCGAAGGAAGTCGGCGTCCCGGTGGCTCAGGTTCAGAAGCGCGACCGCGCTCCTTCCCCGATGCCGGACAATATGCGCGACGTCCTGAGCAAGACGGAATTACGGGATCTGGTGGAGTACCTCGCCACACGGAAGTAACCGCGAACGAGTAAGTGGCGGCGACCTATCGCTTGCCGCTCCGAGACAAATCACTGTGCCATCCGCAGTCTGCGAAGACTGCGGATGGTTCGTTTTTGGGTGGGATCAAAGTTCCCCTCTTCCTCTTCCTCTTCATCACTATCCCTGCGCAAACGGCGGGCGGATAGAGCACGAAAAAGCGCCGGTCTTATGCCCGGCGCCTTTCTTACACTCCACGCTCTCCAGGCGGCGGGACGCCGCTCCCACTATGGTGCGTTAAAGCCCCGCGAGTTCTTCCAGCAGCGCGCGGTTCATCGCAGCGCCGGAGAAGAAATTCTCCAGTGGGAAATTCTCGTTCGGCGCATGTGCCCTGCAGTCCGGCAAAGCCAGTCCGAGCAAGAGCGTATCTACCCCGAGCACGCGCTTGAATGTATTCACGATCGGAATACTCCCGCCTTCGCGAATCAGCGCCAGATCTTTGCCCGGGAAGGTCCGGCGAAGTGCACGCTGCGCGGCCAGACCAGCCTCGGAATGTGGATCGGTCACGTACGGCTCACCCGCGTGACCACTTGAAATCTCGAGCTTCACTCCCCTTGGACAATGCGCCTGAAGATGTGTCTTCACCGCTTCCATCACCTTGTCCGGTTCCTGATTCGGAACCAGCCGGAAGGTCAGTTTCGCAAACGCGGCCCGTGGAATCACCGTCTTTGTCCCCTTGCCCTGGAATCCGCCACCGATTCCATTCACCTCTGCCGTGGGCCGCGCCCAGATTCGTTCGAAGCCGGAAAATCCAGCTTCACCCACGAGTTCTGAAACACCCGTAAAGCGCAGCAGGTCGGCTTCTCCGAGCGGAAGCTTGCTCCAGGCTTCGCGTTCCCAATCCGCGAGCGGCGCCACGCCGTCATAGAATCCCGGTACGGCCACCCGGCCGTTTTCATCGTGGAGCGTCGCCACCAGCCGCGCCACTGCAGTCGCCGGGTTCATCACCGTCCCGCCATAGAGGCCGGAGTGCAGATCGCTCGCCGGCCCCGTTACCCGCAGTTCCATCGCCGCGATTCCCCTCAAGCCATAGGTAAAGGTCGGAACCCCCTTCGAGACCATTCCCGTGTCCGAAATGGCGATGATGTCGCAAGCCAGTTCCTCCTTATGCTCAATCAGGAATTGCTCGAGATGCTCGCTGCCAATCTCTTCTTCTCCCTCCACCAGCAGGATGAGATTTACCGGCAGATCCCGCGACTGCTCAAGCGTCTCCGAAATCCCCGTGATGTGGGCAAAAATCTGGCCTTTGTTATCCGCAGAGCCGCGAGCAAAGAGCACGCCGTCCTTGATATGCGGGTCGAAAGGAGGCGTGAGCCAGTGCTTGTTCGGATCCGCCGGCTCACCGGGTGCACGCTCCGGTTCGTCGACCGGCTGCACGTCATAATGGCCGTAGATCAATACCGTCCGCCGGCCGGGTTCGTGTTTGTTCCGCGCGATAACGATCGGATGTCCGGCGGTGGGATGCACCTGCGCGGTAAGTCCGTTCACCCGCAACTCCGCCGCCAGCCAGTCAGCGCACCGCGCGACATCAGCCTTCCGATCCGGGTCGGTCGAGATGCTCGGAAAGCGGATGAATTCGAGAAGGCGTTCGAGCTGGACGGTGTTCATAGCCGCAACCTAAGCGAGTCGCGGCAGCTCTGACAATCACGGTGCAGGACTCGCCCCCAACTTCTTTGTCTCCGCATCCATTTCCAGGGAGACCATCGGCTTGCCGTGGTAGAATCCGTCGAGCGCCGCATTGTAATACATCCATCCCCTCACGCTTGGGTGATCGTGCCGGTCAGCGAGAAATTTTGGATCCTCCTCGTGGCCCTGAAAATCGATCAGGGCAAAGCCATACTGCGCCGCCATTCCTTGCAGCTTCGTGTAAAACCCTTCGCGCACGCCCGGCGCGATGCCGATGCGATCGAGATAGGGACCGTTCAATGGCGGACTCAGCAACAGCGGCTTCGCGCCCAGTTGCGAAAGCGTGCGGAACAGTAAGTCGAGATGGCTCCATTCATGCGCCTTCGCCACAACGTCGGCAAAAGCTGCATCTCCGCCGGTTTCGATCTCGTGGAACGCCTTCTCCGGTTTTGGATCGGCATCCGCCTCGTTGTAGGTCTTGCGTTCGGCATCGGCGAAGAGTTGCCGCCAATCCAGCGGGCGTTCGTGAATATGAAATGGCGCCGGCACAGGACCCGTCGCACGAAGATAACTCATCGTCTCCAAATGATCCTGCATTCGGAGAACAGCGTTTTCGAGCCGGGCCAGTGGAATCGCCGCCGTGTAGAGAACACGATCCAGAATCGTACCCGAAGCGAGCCGCCGGACAGCAAAACGCAGCAGCGGCTTTCCCCAGAGAGTCGACGGGTATTCCAACATATGCCGCGCCACTTCCTGTTTAAGTGCGAAATCGATTCGCGAGTTGAAGGCGAATTCCTGCGCCTGCAACGTGGAGAAATTCCCCTCATAAAATCGCGGATGCACCGTAGGTCGCAAAAACCAGGTTGGCGAAAGAAGCACGACCACCTTTTTCCCACGCACCGTGTCGCCCAAGGCTGCGACCCGATGCAGCATATTCAGCGGCATCGTGCCTTCCTTTCCAATGGCGAAAACGGCAAATCCGGTCGGCGCCTTTTCGAAGAAAACCGGCGCCCTGCCCCACGCATCCTTCTGCAATTCCGATCCGCCATACACAGGCAAAAGCGTTGCGTTCTGCATCGCCGCCTGGGCCAATACCACGCCCTGGTTCTTGGCCTGAAAAAGCTCAGGCGCGACCGCATTTAGCGAACGTTTCTCCCGCCAGCGGGAATACCCTGCCGCACTCGCCAAAAGAGCCACAGCCAAAAGGCAGGCGGCCAATCCCCCAAGCAGATGTGGGCGCGAGTCGGAAGGACGGGTGGAGGACATTGCGATGGTGATTGCAACCCTTTTGCCCCACTCGCGTTTCGACGAAAATTAAATTCCGAAAGAAGAATGCTACAACCACAATATATCAAAGGCTCCTCGTGCCCCCCTGGGTACGCGCTGCTATCGGCTGACACTTCTGTGTCAGCTGGTGGGGCGATGCCGAACTTCATTCGGTCCGGCGCAACAGTGATGGACGCGCATCCCTCCCCCGACACAGGAGTGTCGCCGAAAAGGCATTACCCCATCGGAGTGGGGTAACGAAAGTGTAAATATCTCAATCGCCACCGGAGGGCGTCTGCCGCCGACTCCGTTGATTGAACGTTGGCAGTTTAGCGTTGGGAGTTGGCAGTTCTCCCTTTCCCGCTCAAACCAGCTGCCACCGATGCAACAGCGACTCCGCCGTCAGCAGCGTCGGGCTCCCCTCTCCCTCCGGCGTGATCAGCCTCAGGCGTCCTTCGTGGTCAATCCGGATGTGCGTATCGTGATCCCATTCCACACTCCGCAATCCCCGTCCCGTCTGGATCGCCGCTTTGAGCATCGCTTCAAATCCGGCTTCCGTATCAATCGGTTCGCGCGATTTGCTTTCCTGAATCCACGCAAGACATTGCCGGCGCAGATTCCGGACCCCTTCCGGGACAAATGGGAGATGGACCATCGTGCCGCGGCCACACTGGGGGCAGCGCCCGTACGTCCGCTCCTCGAAACGGAAAATCCCCTCGATATCGAGCTTGATCACCGCCTGCCCGTCGCAAGGCATCAAACTTCCGTCTTCGTGATCCTGAAACCCGCACTCATCGCACTCCGGAAGCGCGGTGAGCCCACAGATGGGTGAAAGCCAGTGCACCTCGCGCAATGCACGGCGTGGATTCTCCACCAGTTCGTTAATCCGGGTCTGTTTGGCGTCCAGCTCCTGTTGCTTTCGTTTGAAAGGATTCGATTTCGCCAACCGCTGGTTCACGTGAGTGGACGTCTCAGGGTAACCGCTTCCCAGGGTGGAACCGTTTCGATGACTTAAAGGGATGAAGCCGTTCATAGGATCGGTGGGTGGGTGGTTGACGGGGCATTTCAAGTAGCGATTCGCGTGCCTGATGCCCCCGGCTCCTTACATAATACCCAAAACTCCGGCACAAAAGTGGACATTTTTGACTTTAGCGCACAAATGGCGGCAGAAACGACTGGAGCAAATGGTGAATTCTTTCTTTGAGTCCTGCTCCCCACGGATGATAACGAGGCACACTCAACATGAAACGCTCCATCTCCCTCCTTGCTTTCTCGCTCCTCGCCGCGTCGGCTTTCGCCGCGGAAGGCGGAAAGAAATCGGTCATCATGATCGCCGGCCATCCGAGCCACGGCCCCGGCGAGCATGAATTCAATGCCGGTGTCCAACTTCTCACCAAATGCCTCCAGGAAGGCGCCGGAAATCTCGTGGACGTCAAATTCCACCTGAACGGCGATTGGCCCAGTGCCGATGAGCTCAGCCATGCCGATACGGTGGTCATCTACGCTGACGGCGGTGGCGGACATCCCGCGCTCAAAGGCGATCACCTGCAATCACTCGCCGAACCCATGAAGCGCGGCTGCGGATTTGCCTGCCTCCACTACGCCGTCGAAGTGCCAAAGGACAAGGGCGGCTCCGAATTCCTGAAGTGGCTCGGCGGTTATTTCGAAGAAAACTGGTCGGTGAATCCCACCTGGCAGGCCGATTTCAAGGAATTGCCGAAGCACCCGATCTTGAACGGAGTCCATCCGTACTCGTCCACCGACGAATGGTACTTCCACATGCGCTTCCCGGAAGACCCGAAGGGTCTCACCCACATCCTCCAGGACGTTCCGCCGGAAAGCACCATGAGCCGCAAGGACGGCCCGCATGAGGGTAACCCGACCGTCCGTCAGGAAGTCGCCGACAAAAAGCCGCAGACCGTCGCCTGGGCCTACGAGCGTCCCGAAGGCTCAAACGGCCGAGGCTTCGGCTTCACTGGAGGCCACTATCACAAGGGCTGGGCGAAGGACGATCAGCGCAAGCTCGTCTTGAACGCCATTCTCTGGAGTGCTCATGCCGAAGTGCCCGCCAACGGCGTCGAATCGCATCCGACCGCCGAGGATCTCTCGGCGAATCAGGATCCCAAGGGGCATAAGTAGTCCTTTCGACTTAGTCTAAAACCACAAAGCGGCGACAGAAATGTCGCCGCTTTTGTTACTCACGGTCTCACTTACTCGAAGCCCCTAAAACGTAACCCCGGCCTCGACGCCCAGGACCAAAGCGTTTCTGATCGAAGAAAGGCCGTTGGGTTTGATGACGTACTGAATATTCGGCCGAAAGTAGAGCCATCGGTTGACCTGCACCTGGTGATTGAACTCGATGTCCGTCTCATTGGTCTGCCCGTGAAGACCGGCCGAACGCTGGGCACCGCGCAAGGTGCTGCTGAACCAGGCCGAATAGAAGCCCAGAGCCGTCTTGTCCTCAGGACGCCCCGGAATGAGGCCCTGGTAAATCAGCCCTCCATTCAGATAGTAAGGGATGGCGCTTTTATCTTCTTCCGGTGAAAGCACGAACGTCAGGAAGGAATTGAGCCCCGTTTTCGGACTGTTCGGATTGCGGTGAAGCATCTGCTCGACAATGAGATAGAAGCCCTCCTGCGCACCATGTTCCTGAGCGGCAAGGCCACTGAGAAAGATGTTTCCGTTCGTTACGTCTCGCGCCACATCCGGAAAATGGCCAGTGTGATAATACCCGCCGAGACTGTACCGGCCCGGCATGGAAAACAGCCCCTGCTCCGGTTTGCATCCGATTTCCCAGAGGAGCAGGACCCCGTTGTCGCCGAAACCAAAATTGGCGCCGTGTCGATCGTCGCCCGCATTCGGGTCGCCATCGTAAACGGCTCCTTTGATGTAAGTCTCCTTGGTGGTCTTGAATTCCACCAGCGCCCCCCACGTCGCCGCCGGATACGCGGTAATGCCGTCGGGCATATTGAAAAATGGCGCCGGCGGCTGTCCGCAGATGCCATTATTGACAAACTGACAGTACAAGGGAGAGGTCAGAAAATCGCTCGTCGCCGTAAGTCGACCGTAAGCCAGAGTGAGGCGATCATCGAAAAGATGATGCTCCAGCCGCATCTGGACCAGCCGGAAGGTTTCGCCCCCGCCAAAGATCTGCTGAACGCTGATGGCATTGCCGATATACTTCGCACTCAAACTGCTGCCGGAGCGCTGCGACATCGTGAAAAGAAATGTCGTGTGCGGGATCCCGACCAACCGGTCGAGATGAAGCAGCAGGCTGAGATCGATGTTATGAAGGTAAGTGATCCCTTGATCGAATCCTCCGGAAGGATTGCCCGCGGGTTCGGTCACATAGGAGCCATTGATCTCCACTCCATGTTCGGAAAGCAGATTGCGAAGTCCGCCCCAGTCGCCCGTCGCGTTGTGTTCCCAATCAAAGTGCTGGGGCGGTGGATCGTCCGCGGAAGGCGCTGGATCGCCGGTGTGCACGAGGCAACTGGCGGAAGTGAAATTAACCGTCAACCCCAGCCAGAGGACGGCAGTGAGGAATGGTAGAGAAAGGGCATTCTTCATACCTAAATCAGCCGGCTCGTCCGGCTTCTTCTCTCAGGATGTTCTTGGGGGACAAGGTTCCACCACCGAGGGATGACCGCGACTATAACAAAGATTTCGAGGCTGACAATACAGAGTATCCCTTGCCGCTTTATACCTCTTATACCCCAATCTATTTCGGTCAGCTCATGAATACCGGTTATCGCAAAGCGCATTTCGGCTTCGATTTTCGCTGCATTCCACATATCCCGAACCGATGAAATCTTTCCGAAAAGAACTTTGGTTCGACATCCCTCGCCGCCGTCAGTTTCTGAATATCACGCCGCAAGTGGAAACGTGTCTCCGGGAGAGCGGCATACGCGAAGGCCTTTTGCTCTGCAACGCCATGCACATTTCCGCGAGTGTCTTCATCAACGACGACGAAGGCGGCTTGCACCAGGACTTCGAACGCTGGCTGGAAAAGCTCGCGCCTGAAAAACCGCACAGTCAGTACGACCACAATCGCACCGGCGAGGACAATGCGGACGCCCATCTCAAGCGGACCATCATGGGCCGCGAAGTCGTCGTCGCGGTCACCGACGGGAGGCTCGACTTCGGGCCCTGGGAACAGATCTTCTACGGCGAGTTCGACGGCATGCGGCGCAAGCGCGTGCTCGTCAAAATCATTGGGGAATAATCCAATTCCGAAACTTCGCGGCGGATCACACCACAGTCCGCTTCCGCCACGGAAGCAATAAGCCGAGGCTGCCGAGCAGGACGAGACTGGCGCTGCCGGGCTGGGAATCCATGACTTTTCCATTGGTCATCGTAACCGTGACAAAAGCCGCACTGGGGTGCCGTGAGCAGACATCGATCGCTACGGATCAACTGGCCGTGACATCTTGCCGCATTTCGCAGAGCATTTACCCATGCCTTTCTATCATTTCGACGATTTCGATCCGTCCGACTTTGGGATCGAAGACATGGTGCCGCAGAAATCTTCGAGCGGCGAAGGCTTCCAGTATGACGGGCCGACAGAAGCGGAGTTTGACTTTGGGGAGTTCGAAGGCCTGGCTGCGCTCATGTTCGAGATGCTGGTCAAACAGGCGGTAACGAAGCTGCGCATCACCTACGATGGCGGACATGACGAAGGCTTCGCGCATTTCGACAGGGCATGGATCGGTGAAACGGAGTTGTCAGTGGAAATCATGATGACGCGGCTCGCGGAGGATGGCGCGAAGCCCCGTATTCTGGAGGCGATCAAGAAGCCCAGCAGCACGAACTGGTACAATGCGGAACAAATGTTTTCCGCCGCAACGCCCGAAAAAGGGGTTGGCTACGCGATGGACGATCTTGCGCACAAGCTGGCCGAGAAGCTGGTGGGCGAAGGATACGGCACCGGCGAGTATCAACTCTACGGTGCCTTCACCGTTGATCTCCGGACGGGGCGTTTGGTGGATGACCCGGCCGCCAAGATGCCTCCAAGCATGTATTAACCGATGGCGCATCCGTGGCATCACGCCCTGCGTTCCGCCAAGCTCTTCGGCGGGCGAGCGGAAGATTACCTGCCGATTCACAACTGGTTTGATGAATCGAAGGCGTCCATGCCCGACCTTCGCCACCGTGCTCTTCGGCACCACGCGGAAGGCATTTTCCAGTGCGAACGCCAGTTCGGTGTGACGCTCAGGAACACTGAGGGACGCGACGTACCGGTAAGGCAGATCGGTGAGCAACATGTGAAGGACGACCTCGGGTGGATCCCGACAGTCAAAGACTGGCTGAGCAACTTGAAGTTCGAACCGTGGATGTCACGGACACCGTTTCTGCCGACGAGGGAGGAGGGTGGTGCAATGGAGCCGGATGCGCCGGGAAAAAACGAGTCTCAAGAGTCCTTGCGGCAGAAGCATGGCTAGGAAAATCCCTCGCCAGCTTCTCCATGTTGTCAATCGCCACGTTCCGCCCTGGGAACAGATCTTCTACGGCGAGTTCGACGGCACGCGGTGCAAGCGCGTGCTCGTCAAAATCATTGGGGAGTAATCCAATTCCGAAACTTCGCGGCGGATCACACCACAGTCCGCTTCCGCCACGGAAGCAATAAGCCGAGGCTGCCGAGCAGGACGAGACTGGCGCTGCCGGGTTCCGGCACCGCGAGAATCTTGAACTGCATGATCTCTCCATTGTTGACCGTCCCGGTGACGAAGGCGGCGCTGGGCTGACTGACGAGACCGGAGTATTGCGCCGAGAAACCGTTCAAGCCGGTGAAAGCGAAGGTAGCGTTGGAGAAGACGGACGGAGATACCGTTGCGTCCGTAAAGAATCCGCCCAGATAAGTCTGCCCTGCCGCGAGCGTCGCCCCGCTGAAATCCACTGTGATGACATCGGCGGCCGTGAGCGAGAGGACGAGCGGCGCCGGATCGGTCAGGTGCAGCAGGTCGTTGCCGCTGGCGGCGGAGTTGTTATAGGTCGGGGCGCCCACTTGCGTGAAACTGAAATTGAAATCCAGACCGCCGCTGGGATCGACCTTGGTGCCGGTCAATATTTCGGAACCACCAGGCGCCACAAGCCCAGCGCCCGCTATTTTAGTCACACTCCCATTGCCGCTCAGTGTTCCTCCGATGGAAACCGAAACGAGCGAGGAGCTCGTGATGGCGCCATTTACGACCAGCTTGCCAGCGTTCACAGTGGTGGCGCCCGTATAGCTATTGGTTCCAGAAAGGATTTCCGTCCCGCTCCCGGCAATCGTCACGGAAACAGGCTGATTGCCGCCGCCGAGGTTGTTGGCAATGACGCCAGAGTACGTTTGGGTGGTTGCGTTGGTGACGATCGTCAGTGAGCCAGCCGTTCCGGTGCTGCTGCTGGCGATCGTTCCCGAACCGCTCAGCCCACCGACCGCAAGGTTGTATACACCGAGGTCCACCGAGCCGCCATTGAGGGTGAGCGGGCCGGTCCCGGTTGCACCGATGGCGATCGTCTGGCTGGAGCTGCTGCCGTCGGTGACAGAAGCAACGCCGACTTGAAGGATCCCCGAGTTGACTGTCGTCCCGCCGATATAGCTATTGGGACCGGAGAGGGTCAGCGTGCCGGCCCCGCTATAGGTGAGACTGGAAGCATTGGAGCCGTTGTTCTGGATGGCGCTGGAAATCACGGTCGCTTGGGTGTTCCCAGTAATGACCAGCTCGTTCGCGTAGTTGCCTGAGCCCACGCCGATGGTGACCGGGTTGGTCGCGATGGTCAGCGTGCCGGTGCCGGCGTTCATCAGCCCACTGAGGGTCAGGCCGCCAGCAGCGTTCGGCGTAATGGTGAGGCCGCTGCCCGTATAGCGCAGGGTATCGATGGACGCGTTGGCTCCCGCTGTGCCACTGGTGGAGCCCGAGAGGCTATAGTTTGCGCTGCTGCTGCCAGTGATGCCCGATGGATTGCTGATCAAGCCATCGCCAGGCCCACTGTAGGTGTAAGCGGCGAGATTCGAGCCGCTCTTGGTCGCGTAAGCCAGCGAAGCTCCCAACCCGTACACGGCCCAAGGGCCGAGAATGTTATTCGTCACGCTGGCGGAAGCTGAGATCGTGCCGGCCGTACTGCTGTTAAAATCGACCGTCCCACCATGATTGCGAGCGGTCAGGGCTCCCAACGCCAGCGTGTTCCCGCTGGAAGCATTGATCGTAGAAGCGCCGGCGTTGACCGTGAAGCCGTTCAGGGTCTGCGTGCTGCTGGCCGCAGTCGGGGCATAGCTGAAAGTGCCGCCGCGGACGGCCAGAGCGCTGCTGGAGCTCAGCGACCCCGTGAGCGAAAGGAGGCCGCCGCCCACGGTGGTGACGCCGGTGTAGGTGTTGGCTCCGGAGAGAATCTCCGTGCCGCTGCCGGCCATGGTTACAGCGAGACCTGGGAAGCTGCCGCCGAGGCTGCCCGAGAAGGTGTAAGTCTGGCCGGAGGCGACATTGAGGGTAAGGCTGCCGGTGTTGGAAATAAAGCTATAGACCGCGCCGCCGCCGGCCAACCCCGCGAATGTCTCGGCCTGACCCGACATGTCGAGGCTCCCCCCGGTGGCGACGGTCACGACGGTGGAGGACGAGAGCCCTTGGCTCACAGTAGCAGGCAGCACGAGGATCGAGCCGGCGGCAACCTGAGTGGGGCCGGTGTAAGTCTGGGCGGCGCTGAAACGGAGGATGTAACCTTGCTGCGTCAGGCTCCCGCTGCCGCTCACGATACCTGGGAACGTATAGTCGTCGCCCCGGGCGAAGATGAGCGCGCCGTTGTCGGTGATATTGCCGGCAACGAAGCCGCCGCCGCCGATCTCGAGCGTACCGCTCGAAATGGTGGTGCCGCCACTGTAGGTGTTTGCGCCCGTCAGGATCAACTTGCCGCTGCCCTGCTGGATGAGACTGCCGCTGCCGCTGATCGTAGCCGGGAAGTCCGTTCCCTGAGTGATGGTATTGCTTCGATTAAAGGCCAGCGTGCCATTGTCGATGATGGAACCCTGGCCAGAAAGCGAGCCAGTGGTTCCACCGCTGCCCACCTGGAGCCTGCCGCTCGAAATGGTGGCGCCGCCGGTGAAGGTACTCGCGCCGGTGAGAATCTGGGAGCCGCTACCCGCCAGGGTGACGGAGACAGTTTGATTGCCACTGCCGATCATGTCGGCGATCGTGCCGGCATAAGTCTGGATTCCCGACGTCACGATCGTTAGCGCGCCCGCGCTGGTTGCACTGCTGCTGGCGATGGTTCCGCCGGAACCGCTCAGGCCGGCGACCGCGAGATTGAAGGCGCCGAGATCAACCGTGCCGCTATTGATCGTGAGCGAGCCCGTCCCGGTCGCGCCGTTGATGATCGTCAACGAGGAGCCGCTGCCGCTGGTGATGGAAGAAACGCCGACGGCCAGCGCCCCCGAAGTCACGGAGGTCCCGCCCGCATAGGTATTCGCGCCGTTCAAAATCAGGTTCCCACTACCCTCCTGGATCACCCGACCGCTGCCGCCGATCACACCCGGCGTCACGGAATTACCGAGATCGAAAATAAGGGTTCCGTTGTCGGCAATCGCGCTGCTGGACGAAATCGCGGCAGTGGTTCCGCCGTTGCCGAGTTGGAGCGTGCCGGAAGCGATCGTAGTCGCGCCGGTGTAGCTATTCGCGCCGGTGAAGATCTGGGTGCCGCTGCCCGCCACGGTGACGGAGACGGTCTGGTTCCCGCTGCCAGTGGTATTGGCAATCGTACCGGCGTAAGTCTGGGTTCCGGACGCCACGATCGTTAAAGCACCCGCTCCGCTGGTGCTGCTGCTGGCGATCGTGCCCGAGCCGCTCAGTCCGGCGACCGCCAGGTTGAAGGCGCTGAGGTCGACCGTGCCGCCATTGATGGTGAGCGGGCCCGTCCCGGCTGCGCCGTTGGTGATCGTCTGGCCGGCGCCATTCCCGCTGGTAGTCGAAGAAACGCCCAACCGCAGCGTCATCCCGCTCAGCGTGAGCCCGCCGCTGAAGGTGCTCGCGCCGGAAAGGGTCATGACTCCGGGGGTGGCTCCGCTGTTCACCGTAACGGCGTTGACGCCGTTGGCGAGAATGGGTGACGCGATCGTCACCGCCGAACTGGTGAAATCGTTGAAGGCAAGGGTTCCATTGGCCGCGGCCGATTTGAGCCCGGCTCCGCTGGAGCTACCCGTGATCTGGTAGGTCGTGGAGCCGCTGCCGCCGAAATTCCAGACGTTGTTCTGGAGCTGGACGTTTGAGCCCAAAGTCAGAACGCCACCGCCAGCGGTGGTGGTATCCACGGTGATGCTGGCCGTGGACTCCGTACCGGAGACGTTCAAGTTGGAGTTCGAGCCGTTGACCGTGTAATTGATGGTCGAAGACGCGGCACTGGCGGGCAGGAGATTGACCGACGTCAACCGGATGACATCGTGGCTTGAATTGACCGTGGCCAGGCCGAAGCCTCCGGCATCGGTAACGGTGAATCCCGGGCTGATCGCCGCGCCCACGCTTGGTCCCGTCAGAACGACAATCCCCGACCCGAGCGTGGCGCCGTTTGCGCCTCCCGCCGCGAGATTGAAATTGAGTCCGGAGCCGGAGCCGGCGGAGAGTGCGTTAAACGTCAGCGTTTCACTGGCCCCGAGCACGATGCTGTTGAACGTCCCCGCCGTGGTGGTCAAACCGGCCAGTGTCTGAGAGCCAGTATTACCGAGCGTGAGCGTGCCGCTGTTGAGCGTGAGGGCGGAAGCGGCGGGAAGAATGTTCGAAGCAACCGTCCCAAAGCTCAATTGCAGCGCGCTGCCGGAAATAGTGGTGGCTCCGGTATAGGTATTCGCGCCGGAGAGCGTGCTGGTTCCGGCGCCGGCAATCGTGAGGGTTGATGCACCGCTGATCACGCCGGATGCGGACTCGGAGAGTACTCCCGAGCCAGACGTCGAGACGGCCCCTCCGCCGGTCAACGAACCGGTTAGTGAGAGCGTGCCGCCGCTGACCGTGGTGGCCCCGGTATAGCTGTTCGCGCCGGAGAGCACGCTGGTTCCAGTGCCGGCGACTGTGAGAGTTGATGCGCCGCTGATCACGCCGGATGCGGACTCGGAGAACACTCCCGAGCCAGACGTCGAGACGGCCCCTCCGCCGGACAACGGGCCGGTCAGCGAGAGCGTGCCGGCGCTGATCATCGTCGTCCCGGTATAGGCGCTCGTCCCGGAAAGGACTTGGGTGCCAAGGCCGGACTTGATCAGGCCGAAGTTGGGGTCGGTCGAGCCCAGCGCTCCCGAGAAGCTGTAAGTCTGTCCGGTGGGAACCTGGATCGTGAGGGTGCCGGAGGTTGACCGGAAGCTGTAGACCCTGCCTCCGCCGACCAGTCCGGCGAGAGTCTGGGACTGGCTCGAAAGGTCGAACGAGCCCCCGGTTGCGACCGTCACGACAGTGGAGGACGAGAGCCCCTGGCTCACGGTAGTGGGCAGGACCAGGACGGCGCCATTGGTGACTTGCGTTGGGCCGGTGTAGGTCTGCGGAACGCTCAAACGGAGGATGTGCCCCTCTTGTGTCAATCCGCCGCTGCCGCTGATGACCCCGGCGTAGGTGAAGTCGTCGGAGCGGTCGAAAATGAGTGTGCCATTGTCGGTGATATTGCCCGTTACCGAACCCGCCGCGCCGCCCGAGCCAAGCTGCAGCGTGCCAGAGGAAATAGTGGTCCCGCCGGTATAAGCATTCGCACCGGTGAAGATCTGTGTGCCATTGCCGGCGACCGTTACAGAGACCGTCTGCTGGCCAACGCCGGTGGTATTGGTGATCGAACCGGCATAGGTCTGCGTGCCGCTGGCGACGATGGTGAGCGAGCCGGCGCTGGCAGTGCTGCCGCTGGCGATGATTCCGCCGGAACCACTCAGACCGGCGACCGCGAGATTGTACGGACCGAGGTCGACGGTGCCACCGTTGACCGTAAGCAGGCCGGATCCGGTCGCGCCATTGGTAATCGCCATGGCCGAACCGCTGCCACTCGTGGTCGAGCTCACGCCGACCTGCAGCGTACCCAAGCCCAGCGTGGTTCCTCCCGAGTAGGTATTCGCGCCGTTCAAAACGAGCGTCCCGCCGCTTTGCTGGGTCAGGCTGCCGCTGCCCCCGATGACGGGGCCGAAATCCGTGCCTTGAGCCACAGTGTTGATCCGGTTCAAGACAAACGCGCCGTTGTCGCTGATCGCTCCGCTCGGCGAGAGCGAACCCGTCGTCCCGCCATTGCCGAGAGCCAGCGTTCCGGAAGCAATCGTAGTAGCCCCGGAGTACGTATTGGCCCCGGTAAGGATCTGCGTCCCGCTCCCGGCGATCATCACCGAAACGGGCTGATTGCCGCCGGCCAGGACGTTTGCGATGGCTCCGGAATACGTTTGGGCGGTCGCGTTGGTGACGATCGTCAGGGAGCCCGCCGTTCCGGTGCTGCTGCTGGCGACCGTGCCCGAGCCGCTCAGACCGGCGACTGCAAGATTGAAGGCGCCGAGGTCGACCGTACCACCGCTGACGGTGAGCAAACCGGTTCCGGTCGCGCCGTTGGTGATCGTCATACCGGCGCCGCTGCCGCTGGTAGTCGAAGAAATGCCGACTCCAAGCGTGCTCGCGTTTACCGTCGTGCCGCCTGTGAACGTGTTGGCGCCGGCAAAGACAATCTTGCCTCCACCGTTCACGGAGACGGAATTGACTCCATTAGCGATCACCGGGATCGCGGTGGTGATCGCGCCGCTACCGTAGTTGCTAAACGCCATGCTCGCTCCGCTGGTCGGCGCGAGTTGCCCACCGCTGCCATTAATGGTGTAGGTATTCGAGCCTACGCCGCCGAAATTCCAGATATTGTTGGTGATCTTGCCGCCGGTATTCAAAGTGAGCACGCCGCTGGCGCTGGTGGAATCCACCGTGATGCTGGCCGCGGACTCCGTAGAGGTGACAGTCAAGTTGGAGTTCGAGTTGTTGACCGTGTAATTGACGGTTGAAACCGCTCCGCTGGCCGGCAGCAAATTCACGCCCGTACTTTGGCGAACGACGTTGTTGCTCGAATTGACCGTGGCCAGGCCGAACCCTCCATTATCGGTGACGGTAAATCCCGGGTTGATCGCCACATTTGGACTCTGTCCAGTGAGAACAATTGTCCCTCCCACCGAGAGATTGAAATTGAGGACGGAGCCCGCGCCGGCCGACAGGCTCCCAAGGGTGAGGGTTTCGGCGCCGTTGCCGAGCGTGATGGCGCTGGCGGTCCCCGCGGTGGTGGTCAATCCACCCATCGTCTGGGTCCCGGGGCCGCCGGTCACGGAGAGCGAGCCCCCGCTGAGCACGAGGGCGGAACCGTTGGGAAGGATGTTCGAGATCAGAGGAACGGCAAAGCCGAGGATCAGGCTACTGCCGGAACCAATCGTGGTGCTGCCAGAGTAGCTGAGAGCTTGATTGAGGGTCCACGCGCCGCCGGTCACGGAGAGTGAGCCGGACAAAGTCGTTCCGCCGGTGACGGCGGAGGAGTAGGCTTGCGAGCCGGAGCCGGCGAGCGTGAGCATCGAGCTCGCACTCGTGCCGAGATTGAGGGAGCCGTTGATTGTGCTGCCAGTCTGGAGGGTGACGCTATTCGCGAAGTTGCCCATGGAGACACCGCCATTGATGACGCCCCCGCTCTGGTTGATGAGGGTCCCCGCGGCTCCAGCAAAGATCACCCCGTTCGCACCCGCGGCCCCGCCAGTGCCATTTGTTCCGTTTAGGCCGCCAATCGAAAAGCCGCCCGCACCACCCGCACCGCCCGCTCCCACCCCGATGGCGCCGGCGTTGGTCAACGATCCGCCCGCGCCGAACACGACTCCCGGACCGCCGACAGCACCATTGCCGCCGGTGCCGCCATCGCTGAGGTCGCCAACCCCACCAGCCCCACCAACCCCACCAGCCCCACCAACCCCACCAGCCCCACCAACCCCACCGGCCCCGCCAAGGATTACACCACTGTTGATCAATGACCCACCCGCACTCAAAAAAACGCCCGCTGCGCCGCTGGTTCCAGCGCCTCCTGCGCCACCCGGGTTAACATCTCCTAAACCGCCGATACCACCGACACTGCCGGCCCCGCCGGCGATCGTCCCGCTATTGGTTAGCGATCCACCCGCACTCAGCACCACCCCCGCCCCACCGTTGCTTCCTCCACCCCCGAGGCCACCACTTGTATCCCCTTGGCCGCCAGCGCCGCCGGTACCACCCGCACCACCCGTGACCATCGCGGGGCCAGGGATAAATAATGCGCCACCGGTGCTGACCGTCACTGCTGCGCCGCCCCCCGCACCGAGGCCGCCATTGGCGCCAGGTTGCCCGGGTATCACACCTTGTGCACCCGCCCCACCACCACCACCGGCGCCACCGGTGATATTCCCGTTGATCCGCACATTGAACGTACCGCTCGCATTGACCGCAACCCCAGTTCCACCTGCACCCCCACTCCCTCCGACGGCGGAGGAGCCGCCGAAGCCGCTGCTGCCGCTCGCTCCGCCGATCCCACCGGCACCGCCGGTAATGCTCCCATTCGGCGCTTCAATCAGCGCTCCGCTGTTGTTCAAGGTGACAGCCACTCCTCCCGCACCGCCGTTGCCACCGGCGCCGCCGTTGCCATCGGTGGAAAGGTTGCCGATACCACCCGCACCACCAGCACCGCCGTTGATCGCCGATCCGCCCTGAACATTTAACACGCCACTATTGTTCACGATGATCCCTCCTCCTCCCGCTCCGCCATTTCCACCGTTGCCGCCCGGTTCCGGGATTCCCATATTTGCCCCGCCGTAGCCGCCGTTGCCACCCGCGCCACCGGTGCCGGCATTGATCGCCGCGCTGCCTAGAATACTGAGCGAACCGCTGTTGTTCAGAACCGCCACGTTTCCTCCAGCGCCGCCCGCGCCGCCGGGAATGCCCGCTCCGCCATTGTTGTTGGCGCCATTGCCCCCAGTCGCTCCGCTGGTGCTGCGCAACGAGGTGGAATGTACACCATCGCCAAGCTGGAGAGTTCCCCCGGCTACAGTGGTCCCCCCCGAGTAGCTGTTCGTGCCGGCAAGGATTTGCGTGCCGCTGCCGGCTACGGTCACGGAGACAGTCTGAGTGCCGCTCCCGGTGATATCGGCAATCGTGCCCAAGTAAGTCTGCGTACCGCTGGTGATGATGGTTAAAGAGCCCGGCGTCCCGGTGCTGCTGCTGGCGATCGTGCCGCCGGAGCCGCTGAGACCGGCCACCGCAAGATTATACGCACTAAGATCAACCGTGCCGCCGGTGATCATCAGCGCCCCGATCCCGGTTGCGCCACTGCCAAGCACCAGGTTCGCACCGCTGCCGTTGGTATTCGAGGAGACACCGATCAGAAGGATTCCGCTCGAGATCGTCAGACCTCCGCTGAAGTTGTTCGCACCATTCAGAATGAGCGTGCCAGTCCCTTGCTGGATCACCTGGCCACTGCCGCTGATGACGCTGCCGAAATCCGTGCCTTGGGTAATGGTGTTCGATCGGTTGAAAGCGAGGGTGGCATTGTCCGTGATCGAGCTGCTGGGAGAGAGTGAGCCGGTCGTCCCATTTGCACCCAGTTGCAGCGTACCCGCGGAAATCGTGGTCGCTCCCGTATAGGCGTTCGCGCCGGAAAGGATTTCCGTGCCGGGTCCCGCGTTGGTGAAGGAAAAGCTGGGATCGGTGTCTCCGATGTTTCCTGAGAAAGTGTAGGTTTGCCCCGCCGCGACAGTTACCGTGAGACTCCCGACGCTTCCCCCGAAGCTATAAACCCGTCCGGCGCCGGAGAGTCCGGCAATGCTCTGTGCCTGGTTGGAGATATCGAGAATGCCCCCCGGCGCGATCGTTACAACGGTAGAGGCAGAGAGTCCCTGGCTCACGGTGGTGGGCAGTATGATGTAAGAGCCGGCGGCAATCTGAGTGGGACCGGTATAGGTCTGGGCCGCACTGAACCGGAAGATGTGACCCTCTTGCGTAAAACCGCCGCTACCGCTGATGACTCCGCCAAAGGTGTAGTCGTCGGAGCGATCGAAAACGAGCGTGCCGTTGTCGAAGATGTTGCCAACCACCGAACCCGCCGCAGCGCCGCTGCCGAGTTGGAGCGTAGCACTGTTGTTGATCGTGGTGCCGCCGGTGTAGGTATTGGCTCCGGTCAGCGTAGTGCTCCCGCTGCCCGACACCGTCACACCGCCGCTGTTGGAGATGATTCCACCGTAGGTGAAGTTATCGGTGCGGTTGAAGCCCAGGGTTCCACTGTTATTGATATTCCCGACAACTGATCCGCCAGTGCCGAGCTGGAGCGTGGCTCCACCGTTAATGGTCGTTCCACCCGAGTAAGTGTTGGCCGCGGTCATCGTGACGATGCCGCCGCCCGATATCGTGACGGTGCTGCCAACGCCGCTGATCACACCGCCGAATGCCAAATCCCCGCCGCCGGCCGTGGTGCTAAACGTGGAGCTGGTGGCGACGCTAAAGGGATTGTTGATCGTCTCGAGGTTGGTGCTGTTGTTGGCGATGTTGCCAGTGACGGTGAAGGCATTGCCGGCGTTGGCGGCGGTCGTGCCGTTGCCGATCACAAAGGCGCTGGCGCCCGCATTGAAAGTGATCCCCGAGATCTGGAATCCGCTGCTGGTCAGGTCATTATTCAACAGCAACCCGCTTGCTCCCGCGGCGCCGAAAACGAGAGAGTCGCCAGTGACCGGCAGAACCGCTCCGAGCCAATCGCCGGAGGTGGCAAAATCGTTCAAGGAGATCCCGGACCAAGTCAAGGTCGCACCCCGGCTCGGCCCGCAGGCAAGTGCGGCCAACAGAAACGCCGCGAATCCGGCGCGCTGGCTTCCAGCCTTGCGCTGCTTCGGGGCACGGACACGATGTGAAAGACGTCGAAGTGACTTCATACGCAAATGGATGGGATGCAGTTGGGGTTTTGGGTTTTCCCGAGGCGCCCGAAATAACGCCCTCGTGGAAAGAAACCTGATGCTACGACGAAACCGCAAAAACCAGTTATCCTACTTCGGTAGGTGTTCGCGTCACAATCTACTCATGTCATGCGAACAGCGCTGCGACAAAACGGGAGAGAGATACCTATCTATCATCATGCCCCCCCGTTTTACCGCGCAGCAAGAGGCCGGGCCCGCCGAGAAACCCGGCCCTGTTACTAACTCCATTATACCGCACCGGCGGTTACGACGTGGCTCCAAATAGCCCCGGCGGAAAAGAAACGCGGCGCCGGGCGCGAACCGGGACGCAGTGAGGCGCTTGCTCAGTTGAGGCAAAGACGCGGGCAAGATCGAGGAGGTGAAGCGTCAGCGCCAGACGATTACCGGTTCCGGTCTTGTTGAAAAGGGTCGCTACGTAGCCCTTCACGGTTTGTAACTGCACCTTCATGATGAGCGCGATTTCGGCATTGCTCTTTCCCTCCGTCAGCCAGTAGCTCACCTCCGATTCGCGCGGGGCAAAGCCCGCTCCCTCGAAGACCTTGGCTGTGAGCTTGACGCTTCCGCGCAGGTTATGGCGCGCATAGGCAAGCCGGCGTGCGTGCGCGAGGTGCTGGCGCGCCAGTGAGAGCATCACGCGGTCGCGCTCGGAGAAGCCGATATCACTCGATCGCTCGACGCCGAACCAGAGCAACCGGCCATCGTCCGTCGGAACATGCACCGCAGCATGGTGCAGCATGCCAAGCACGCGAAAGCATTCCTGGAAAATGTCCAGGTCGCGAAACTGGCGGGAGGAAATGAAGTCGCTGCGAAAGAACGGCTCGCCGTCGTTGATCTTGGGATCGAAGCAAAAGAAAGGATACTTCATCATGAACTCGCCGAAACCAATGACGGCTTCGTGCCAATTGGGCGTGAGGAAGCTGGTCGCCACGTCCAGACCGCCGCTGCGTGGGTCGAGGTTGCCGTAGTTGATTTGATCCGTCGCAGTGACTGCCGAAAGGAAGCGGAAGGCGTGCTCGACGAAGTTCCCTGGGGTGAGGTCGGGCGAGTAAAGCTCGATCGACGCGTCGCTCAGTGTTTTGAGATCGTCGGCGGTGATCATAACTGGGGTGGCAATCGGAAGCAGCGGAATGAGCTGAGGGGAGAAGAGACATCCGTATTGCTCGCCCGGCCTCCGCCGCTGCACGTGCGGAGCGCGATCAGCAGGAGAAGCGATTTTGATCTCGATGGGCGGCGCGAAAAGGAGTCCATAGCGTGGAGTAACAGACCACCATGGTAGGTCGCCGATTTTCCGCCGCATATCCCCACGCGTGGGGTATCAGTGACTCAGGCTCGCAATTTGTCGATGGCGAAGACCGTCGCCGCGTGGCGGTTTTCCAGCTCGAGTTTGGCCAAAATGCGCGCCACGTTATCCTGCACCGTCCCGAGGCTGAGACTAAGCAGCGTTGCGATTTCGCGGTTCAACTTCCCTTCGGTCATCCAGAAGAGGACCTCACTCTCGCGAGGCGAGAGCCCGAGGTTTCGCAAGCACTGCCGGCTTTCGAGCTCGCGGCGGTCCGCCCACGGATTTTCATGAGACTGCCAGGCCAGGCGCAGATGCGGCCCGAAGACATCGAGCAACTCGCAATCCTCCACGGTGAAATCCGGCTCACGGCGGCTAAACGACACCGCCACCACGACCGACGCATCGACATTGACGGGCAGCACCAGACTGTGAACCAGCGAAAGACGCTGAAGGCATGTCTGGTAAAACTTGCTCGCCCGCCATTCTGCCTCATCGATCACATCGGAAATACGACGGGCCAGCGGATCTTGCTCCCGGGTATAGTAGGCGGCCAGTGGATGTTCATCCGAATGCGTGGTGTAATACGCAACTTCCTCCGCCGTGAAAAGCGCGGGTGGCGACATGTGTGTCATGATACGCTCCGCCTTTCGGTCGAGAACTTGAAAGACCACCACATCCGCCACCACCATTCGGCTCAATCCGGCGACCACTGCTTCGCTGAAACTCGAATGAGAGTCCGCGGAATTCATTTCGTAAACTGCGCCGAGGAGCTTCGGCCAGGTTTGGTGATCGATGGACGCAAGGGAAAGAGGCTTGCTACCGTTTATCTTCACGGCCTCTCCGACCTTTGGGTTGGTGGGTCGTTTACTCATTTGTCATCCTGAGTTGCCGGGCAAAACTCATCCGCAGCTTCGCGTGAGACTCATTTTGACCGCCCCTTCTCCATAAATGCCTCGGTCAGTCGAATGATCTCGTCCGCCTTTTCATCCAGCGCGAAATGTCCTGCGTCCAGAATGTGCACCTCCGCGTTGGGAACCTCTTTTTGGTAACCCTCGGCGCCCGCCACGGTGAATGAAGGATCGAATCGTCCCCATACGACCAGCATTCGGGGTTGGTAATCGCGCAACCACTTTTGCCACCGCGGGTAGGACTCGACGTTATGTTGGTAGTCAAAGAACAGATCGGTCTGGATATCCACCTGTCCGGGCTGATTCAGGAAATAATATTCGTCCTGCCACGTATCGGGATTGATCCTCTCCGGCGTCGGCGAAGTCCCCACATGTCTCTGCCGTGTCGCCTCCAGTGACAGAAACCCCTTTCGCAGCGCCGCCTCGTGTCCCGCGCGATCCTTCCAGAATTGACGCCGCACTTCCCACAACGGCGACAACCCCTCTTCATGTGAGACCGCATTTTGAATGATGATCGCCTCCACCTTTTCCGGATGCGCCACGGCCAGGCGCATTCCGATCGGGCCACCGTAGTCTTGCAGAAACAAGGTATAGTGATCGAGATGCAACTCATCGGCGAGGGCTAGCATCGCTTCCGCAAGGTGATCGAAAGTGTAGTGATAACTTTTGGGATCCGGCCACGAGGAATGTCCAAAGCCCGGATAGTCCGGCGCGATAAGATGGTATTTCGCGCTCAGCGCAGATTCGAAAAGCGGCTGGTACATCCGTGACGACGAAGGAAACCCATGCAGAAGCAGGAGCACCGGGGCGTCTTTCGGCCCTGCTTCCCGATAGAAGATGTCCAGATCACCGACTTTTACGGTGTGGTACGAAACCGCTCCATCACCCGCCGCGTGACTTAGACTTATCATCAGTGCGGAGGCCATGAGAGCGCCGGCATAGGCGGCGGCTTTCTTCATACGCCGATACTGCTTCCGGTCCCCGCTCGCACAAGCGCAAAACCAGAAAGCAATCCAGCTCGTGGAAGAGCCGCTTCGTCAGTGCCGTGGTGAGGGACAGACGGGAAATGACGCCGCTCCACGCCAATTCGGCATCGGCCAGTGCCAAAATCCGATGGATCATGCGTTCAGGCGCAATCATTTCCGCAAATAATATGTCATAATATGACATAACGGACTGCACTATGCTACTTCAATGGATTCGTGATCAGTCCACAATGCCTTCGCGATGAGGTCTTCGCCGCCGCCCCGGGGCTCGTCGTTTCCGAGAATCTGTTCGACCGGGTGGAAGACATCATTTTCTGCGTGAAAAATCGCTGCCGACAATACGTCGCCATCAATCACGCATTCATCAATCGGTTGCATCTGCAAAGCAAAGCCACGGTTGTCGGCAAGACGGCGCGCGACTTGTTTCCGGATTTCCAGGCCGCCGGCTACGAACAGCAGGACGATCACGTTTTTTCCACCGGCGAGGAGCTTCACGACGCCTTGGAAATGATCACGCATGGTGATGGAACCACCGGCTGGTACCTGACTCGGAAGACGCCAATCCACGATGTGCGCCGACAGATCATCGGACTCGCCGGAATCTCCGTCGATCTGCGGGCTCCGACGAAAGGCGATGGGAGCGGAACGGCCTTGACCGCCGCAATCGAGACAATTCAGCGCGAATACGCCAAGCCCCTGCGAATCGAGGACCTTGCCCGTCAGGCCGGATTGAGCCTCAAGCAGTTTGAACGCAGGATGCGCGCGGTCCTTCACGTTTCACCCCGGCAATTTCTGACCAAGACGCGCATCGAAGCCGCCGCGCGGGCCTTGCGCGAAACTTCCGCCAGCTTGAGTGTGATCGCTGCCGATTGCGGTTTCTACGATCAGGCCATGTTCTGCCACCAGTTTCGCGCCGCCACCGGTTTCACTCCTGGCCAATACCGCGACGCCGGTAAACCGATCGGTTTGCCGAAGCTCGCGATGCCTGTTCTGCTCAATTCTTCCGAAAGCTGAAGACGCCGTAACGCATCGCGCCGGTGCGATAGGCAAACCAGATGCGGAGCATGGTCAGGGCGAAGCCGCGGTTTCGCGCGTGGCGGAGAAACAGGAAACGCGCGTAGCGTGGGTCTTTCGCCAGCTGGCGCAGGAAGGCGATGGCCTGTGATGGCCAGGTGCGCTCGATCCGGCGCGTGAGATCTCTTACCCGCTCAGTGACAAAACCTGCATCCGCTGCGAGGCGCTGGTATTCGCTGAAGGTCGCCATTTTCGGCATCCGCCCTTCACGGCAAACCGGCTCCAGCAGAAGGCGCTTTTCCCATCCCCTGGGCTGCTCGCCGGAAAGCCACGCGGAAACGACCAATCGCCCTCCCGGCTTGAGCACCCGATGCGCCTGCGTGAAAAAACCGTTGAGATCCGGCATGTGCTCGGAGCTCTCGACCGCGATCGCGCGCTCGAACGTTTCGCCTGAAAAATCGTTATTCAGCCAATCCGCCAGCACGTATCGGCACCCAGCTTGTTTCGGCTTGCTCACGGCAAATGCGTGCTGGGCGGGCGAAATCGTCACCGCTGTCACATTCGCGCCGTACTCGGCTGCGATCATGCGCGCGGTCGCACCATAGCCGCAGCCGATATCGCAGACAGCATGTCCTGGTTCCACGCCGGCTTCCGTCGCGATCATCGCCACGTGCTGACGAATGGCTTCATCGCGCGTTTCGTTCCCTTTCAGCCATAGGCCGGAGTGCACGTGCTCGCCCCAGATATCGCGGTAAAACTGGTCCAGTTCATCGTAGTGCCACGCCACTTCCTTCCCATCGATCTCCCGGCGTGCCGCGATCATTCGATGGCCTCTCGGACGGCATCGCGAACCGCGAGATAGTGCGCAGGCAGCGCCAGCAATTCCGTCGCCTCGATCAATTCCGGGTGCTCACCCGCCGCACGCA